>WBZV01000023.1_pt1 | contig 124328 bp, 106 predicted proteins | sample 5204221 | NCBI WGS metagenome assembly WBZV01 (sample SAMN12344360, study PRJNA552823) | activated sludge metagenome | biome: Activated sludge suspended growth; feature: Nitrification reactor; material: Wastewater; isolation source: activated sludge from nitrification reactor of wastewater... | reverse complement strand
GTGGCGACGTTCTTGCCCATCTCGAAGGCCGCCGTGTCGGTCATGCGGATACGCAACTGGCCGTCGCCCTGCTCGACGTCGTGCAGCAGGTTGTTGAGGCCCTTGATCAGATTCTGGCCGTGGCTCTTCACCGTCTCGCGGAAGACCTCGGGGTTGGTGAGCGCGAAATTGGAGGGCGAAAGGGCGTCGATGTACTGGCGGGTGAAGAAGTTGACCTTCTGCTGGGTGTGCTCGTCGAGGCCCTCGGCGCTGCTCACCGTGTCGTGCAGGTGGCGGGCGGTGATGAGGTAGGACTGCTTGATGAAATCGAAGAGGAAATGCTGCTCCCAATCCTCGTCACGGAAACGGTTGTCCCCCTTCTTGGGAGCTGCGACGGGACCGGACCCCGGCATGCCCATCATCTTCATCATGCTGCTTTGCCAGAGGGAAAAGTAATCCCACATCATGTTCATCTGGGTCTGGGCCAGCTTGTAGGGATTGGCCAGCAGATGCGACGAAAGGTCCATGAAGGCCTTGGCCACGCCGAGTTCGTCGGCGGGCGTATCGACGCCTTCCTTGGCCTTCTTTTCCATGAACTGGGTGAGGAGGCGCGAAGCGCGCTGGGCGACTTCGGCGTAGGTCTGGGCCATCTCGGCCGGATTGGGCAGGCCGACGGCCTTTTCCTCGTTTTGCTGCGACATGTGAAACTCCCTCTGTCAGTTTTCCAATCGGGCACTGGTGGCCCTGACGAAACGGATGACGCCGTCGGCCCCGGAGGTGCGCGACAGACGCCCTGCGACTTCCAGATGATTGAGGTGGGCGATCGCCTCGCCCATCGCAAACATCGTCTGATGCGTATCGAGCGGTCGCGGAAACAGCGTCGCGAGCAACTCGGCAGCGCTCTTCGGCGCTTCACAGTCGTCTTCCACCGCCTGCAGGCGTTCTCCATGGTGCGCATGCAGTGCCGCGACCCGCTCCTCGACGCCCAGAAAGGGCAGGCCATGGGAAGGCAGCACCAGCGTCGAATCGGGGATTTCCCGGGCCAGGACGTCCAGGGAGGCGAGATAAGCCCCCAGGGCGTCGGCCTTCGGATTCACCGCCAAGACACTGATATTGGTCGAAATCCGCGGCAGCAGCATGTCGCCCGAAATTAACACGGCGAGTTCCCGGCAGTAAAGCGCAGCATGCTCGGGCGAATGGCCGTAGCCGACGATCACCCGCCACTCCCGCCCGCCGATGCGCAGGCGATCATCGTCGCGCAGGCGGTTGAAGTAATCGGGCAGCGAGGGAACGGCTCGCGTATAGCCCGATCCCCGCTTGGCAAATGCTTCCAGGCGTTCCCCCGTCAGTCCATGGGCGCGGAGCTGCTCGACGAGAAAACGGGCGCCGTGGCCACCGACTTCGTTCCAGACGGCGTGGGCAGTCAGGAATTCGGTTGCCGTCATCCACAACTCGGCGCCGCTGCGGTCCAGGAGCCAGGTGGCGAGCCCCAGGTGGTCCGGGTGAAAGTGCGTGACCAGCAGGCGGCGCAGGGGGGCCGCCATTCCTGCAAGGACCGCCTCCCAGGCGGCACGCGACTCGTCGCTGGCGAATCCGGTGTCGACGACGGTCCAGCCATCGTCATCCCGCAGGAGCCAGAGATTGATGTGGTCGAGTTGGAAAGGCAGGGGAAGGCGCAGCCAGAAGACGCCCGGGGCGACTTCAAGCGGCTGGCCGGGTTGCGGCGCATCGGGGTGGGGGAAATGCAGGGGCATGGTGGGGCGACTCACCTTACCACAGGGGATCGCATTGAAAAAACCCGACGGCTCTGCTGTACTTCGGGCCATTGGGGCGTCGGGGATGGCACATGGCCTGCTGCGGATTGACTTTCGACCACGGTGAGAACCTCGCCGAACTGCAGGAGGCGGTGCGCAGCTTCGCCGCGCGAGAGATCGCGCCGCGCGCCGCTGCCATCGACCGGGACAATCTCTTTCCCGCCGATCTCTGGCGCAAGCTGGGCGCCATGGGGCTCCTCGGGCTGACCGTTGCAGAGTCCCAGGGCGGGCTTGGTCTGGGCTATCTCGCCCATATCCTGGTCATGGAGGAGCTCTCCCGTGCTTCGGCCAGCGTGGCCCTCTCCTATGGCGCCCACTCCAATCTGTGCGTCAATCAGATCTATCGCAACGGCACGCCGGATCAGTGCGCGCGTTACCTGCCGCGCCTGGTTTCGGGGGAACACGTGGGTGCCCTGGCGATGTCCGAGCCGGAAGCCGGATCGGATGTGGTCTCCATGCGGTTGCACGCGCGTCGCGCGGGGGGGCGCTTCATTCTGAACGGCGCCAAAATGTGGATCACCAACGGCGGCGACGCCGACGTGCTGGTGGTCTATGGCAAGACCGACCGCGCAGCCGGGTCGCGGGGAATCACCGCGTTCGTCGTCGAGAAAGGCATGGCCGGGTTGAGCCATGGCAGCCATCTCGACAAGCTCGGCATGCGGGGATCGAACACCTATCCGCTCTTTTTCGACGACGTCGAGGTTCCGGAAGAGAACGTCCTCGGGCGTGTCGGCGAAGGCGTGGAGGTTCTGATGAGCGGCCTCGATTACGAGCGGGCCGTGCTGGCTGGAGGCCCACTGGGGATCATGGCCGCCTGCCTTGATGCCGTGCTTCCCTATGTGCGGGAACGCCGGCAGTTCGGTCGCCCGATAGGCGAGTTCCAGCTCATGCAGGGCAAGCTGGCCGACATGGCCGTCGCTCGCGACGCGGCGCGCGCCTACGTCTATGCCGTCGGCCAGGCCTGCGACCGCGGGGCGGTAGCGCGTGAGGACGCCGCCGGAGCCATCCTGCACGCCGCTGAACGGGCGACCTGGATGGCCGGCGAGGCGATCCAGGCGTTGGGCGGTAACGGATACATCAACGACTATCCCGTAGGTCGCCTATGGCGGGACGCCAAGTTGTACGAGATCGGGGCGGGAACTTCGGAAATCCGGCGCATGCTGATCGGGCGGGAAATTTTCCGTGGGAAGGACTGATTCGCGAGCAGGACCGCCCGTTCCCCACGCGGGGGGAGCGGTTTTCCCTTAACGGCGGTCAAAGCTCCGGACGGGTGCCTCACCCGACAATGCCCGTCGCCGTTTCGCCGCCGACCTCGCCGGGGGCGGTAGAATTCGTCGCCTACGGATATCTTCTCCACCATGCTCAGCCTGCGCACCCTTTCCGCTTCCGACACCGCCGCCATCGACCACGTGCGCCAGTTCTTCCGCAGCTACGCGGCCTGGTTGGGGGTCGATCTCAGCTACGAGAACTTCGATCGCGAAATGGCCGCCCTCCCGGGGGCGTACGCCGAACCGCAGGGACGCCTTTTCTACGCCGAGGTGGATGGCAAACCGGCGGGATGCGTCGGCGTGCGCGCCTATGGCGACGGGGGTAGCTGCGAAATGAAGCGCCTCTATGTGGCGCCGGACTTCCGCAACCAGGGTATCGGCAAGCGGCTCGCCCATGCGGCCATCAAGGCGGCCAAGGATATCGGCTACCGCAGGCTGTTGGTGGATACCCTGCCGGGCATGCGCATGGCGGTCCGCCTGTACCGGGAACTCGGCTTCAGCGAGACGCCCTGCTACTACCAGACGCCCGTGGAGGGCATGATGTTCCTCGCCCTCGATCTGGAAAACTGGAGCGAAGGCGAAAAGCACAACGCGAACCTCGATCATCTCTTCGACTTCAACCGCACCTGGGCGAAGCAGATGCAGGAGCGCGATCCGGAATATTTCGATCGTCTGGCGAAGTTGCAGGCGCCGGATTACCTGTGGATCGGTTGCTCCGATTCGCGGGTGCCGGCCAACCAGATTGTCGGGTTGCTTCCGGGCGAGGTCTTCGTCCATCGCAACATCGCCAACGTGGTGGTGCATACCGATCTCAATTGCCAGTCGGTGGTCCAGTTCGCCGTCGATGCCCTGCGGGTCAAGCACATCATGGTTGTCGGCCACTATGGCTGCGGCGGTGTGCGGGCGGTGATCGAGAACCAGTGGGTGGGACTCGTCAATCTCTGGTTGCGACACGTCGAGGACGTGCGCAACAAGCACAGGCGCGCCCTGGAGCAACTTTCATCGGAGGCTCGCAACGACCGCCTCTGCGAGCTCAACGTCATCGAGCAGGTGGTCAACCTCTGTCGCACCAACGTCGTTCAGGATGCCTGGAACCGCAACCAGAAGCTGACCGTGCATGGCTGGATCTACGGTCTAAAGGACGGCCGCATCAAGAATCTCGGCCTCACCGTTCAGAGTGCCGAGGAACTGGAGCGCCGCTACGCGGAGTCGCTGTGGGCACTGGACGTCGCCCCGCCGGAGTGAGGATCATGAACGATCCCGTCGTCGTCGTCGCGGCAGCCCGCACCCCGATCGGTGCCTTCCAGGGTAGTCTTGCCAGCGTCACGGCAACGGCACTGGGCGCCGTAGCCCTGAGCGCGGCCCTTGCCCGCGCAGGGATCGACGGAACCCAGGTCGATGCGGTGATCCTCGGCTGCATCCTGAGCGCGGGGCTCGGTCAGGCGCCTGCCCGCCAGGCCGCCCTGGCCGCCGGATTGCCCCGCTCGATACCCTGCACGAGCGTCAACAAGGTATGCGGTTCGGCCCTCCAGGCGATCGCTTTCGGCCACGACGCCATCCTTGCCGGATCCGCCGCCGTGATCGCCGCCGGGGGCATGGAGTCCATGAGCAACGCGCCCTATCTCGTCCCCCGCGCGCGGCAGGGTTACCGTCTTGGCCACGGCGAACTGCTCGATCACATGCTCCGCGATGGATTGGAAGAAGCCTGTGACCCGGAAAACCTTGGGCGACTGATGGGCAGCTTCGCCGAAGACTGTGCCGCCCGCCTCGCGATCGACCGCGGGCAGCAGGACGAATACGCGCGGCGTTCCACCGAACGTGCCCGGGCCGCCGCCGCGGAGGGGGCCTTTGCCTGGGAGATCACCCCCGTCAGCGTCCCCGGCGACGGCGAAGACCGCTCTGTCGATCGGGACGAAATCCCGGACCGGGTGGACCCGGGCCGCCTGGCGAGTCTCAAGCCGGTCTTTCGACGGGGAGGCACGGTTACCGCCGGCAATTCGTCGGCCATCGCCGACGGCGCTGCGGCGCTGATCCTGATGCGGGCCTCGCGGGCCGCCGAACTGGGTATCGTTCCCGTCGCCCGCATCGTCGCCCATGCGGGCCATGCCCAGGCCCCCGCAGACTTCCCGACCGCTCCCGCCACCGCGATCGAGAAGCTCCTGCGGCGCTGCGGCTGGACGCCAGCCAGCGTCGATCTTTTCGAAATCAACGAGGCCTTCGCCGTGGTTGCGCTGGCCGCCCAGCGCCAGCTTGGCCTGACGCCGGAACGGGTCAATGTGCATGGCGGGGCCTGTGCCCTCGGCCACCCGATTGGCGCCAGCGGAGCGCGGCTGGTGGTCACCCTCATCGGCGCCCTGCGCCGCAGGGGTTTGAAGCGCGGGATCGCGGCGCTGTGCATCGGCGGCGGCGAGGCGCTGGCCCTGGCGCTGGAAATCGACTAGAAGAATCCCATGGCCGAAGCCCTCCGCTTCCACTTCGATTTCTCCAGCCCCTACGGCTATCTGATGAGCGAGAAGATCGACGAACTCGCCGCCCGTCACGGCCGCAAGGTCCAGTGGCGGCCGATCCTGCTGGGGGTGATCTTTCAGACCACGGGCAGCGCCCCCCTCACCCTCCAGGCCCCGCCCAAGGCGGCCTACTACCGGGGCGATTTCGCCCGCTCCGCACGTTTCCTGGGGCTGCCCTACCGCATGCCGAGCAAATTTCCGCTGCCCACGCAGCAGGCGGCCCGCGCCTATTACTGGCTCCACGACCGCGACTGCGCCCTGGCCCGGGACTTTGCCCACGCCGCCTACCGGGCCTTGTTCCTGGACGACCGAGACATTTCGGCGCCGGAGACGGTACTCGACCTCGCCGCCGGCCTCGGCGTCGACCGCGCTGTGCTCGCGGCGGCCCTGGCGGGTCCGGAGCTGAAGGAGCGTCTCAAGAGCGAAGTGGAGGCCGCCCTTGCCGCCGGGGTCTTCGGTTCCCCCACGGTCATCGTCGATGGCGAAGTCTTTTTCGGTGTCGACCGCCTGCCCCAGATCGAGCGCTGGTTGACCGCGCCATTCTGACCCGGAGGATCCCATGCCCATCACCAAAGGCTGCCAGCAGCTGATCGCCGAAGCCCGCACCCGCATCCGCACCCTTTCCCTGGAGGAGGCCCGGGCCAAATTCGACGATCCCGGCGTCGTCTTCGTCGACATTCGCGACGTGCGGGAACTGGAGCGGGAAGGCATGATCCCCGGCGCCTTCCACGTCCCCCGCGGCATGCTGGAATTCTGGGTGGACCCGGACAGCCCCTACTACAAGGAAGTGTTCGGTTCGGGCAAGGAATTCGTCCTCTACTGCCAGTCCGCCTGGCGCTCCAGCCTCGCCACCGCCGCCCTGCAGGACATGGGCCTCGCCCCCATCGCCCACGTCGAGGGCGGCTTCAAGGCCTGGAAGGCGGCCGGCCACCCCGTCGGCGAACGGCCGACCCACCACCCCTGAGAGCGCTATGGGCGAATTTTCTTCCCGCATCGACCCGCGTTCAGCGGATTTCCAGGCCAACGCCGCCGCCCTGGCCGCTCTGGTGGCCGATCTGCGGGAAAAGGCCGGACGCATCGCCCTGGGCGGCCCCGAGGCCGCCCGCCAGAAACACCTGGCGCGTGGCAAGCTGCTGCCGCGGGAAAGGGTCGATACGCTGCTCGACCCCGGCACCCCCTTCCTGGAGATCGGCCAGTTCGCCGCCTACGGCCTCTACGGCGGCGAGTACGAGGTGCCGGCGGCGGCGGTGATCGCCGGTGTCGGCCGCATCGCCGGCGTCGAGTGCATGGTGGTGGCCAACGACGCCACGGTGAAGGGCGGCACCTACACGCCGCTGACCGTCAAGAAGCACCTGCGGGCGCAGGAGATCGCGCTGGAAAACCGCCTGCCCTGTGTCTACCTGGTGGATTCCGGCGGGGCCTTCCTGCCCCTGCAGGACGAGGTCTTTCCCGACAAGGAGCACTTCGGCCGCATCTTCTACAACCAGGCCAACCTCTCCGCCCGCGGCATCCCGCAGATCGCCGCCGTCCTGGGCTCGTGCACCGCCGGCGGCGCCTACGTGCCGGCCATGTGCGACGAATCCATCATCGTCAGGAAGCAGGGCACCATCTTCCTCGCCGGCCCGCCCCTGGTGAAGGCCGCCACCGGCGAAGTGGTCAGCGCCGAAGAGCTGGGTGGCGCCGAAGTCCATACCCGGCTTTCCGGCGTCGCCGACCACCTGGCGGAAAACGATGCCCACGCGCTCGCCATCGCGCGGCGCCTCGTCGGCAACCTCAATTGGCGGAAGGCGACGGCCCTGGCGATGAAGGAGCCGGCGGCCCCGCGCTACCCCGCCGAGGAACTGTACGGTGTCATCCCCGGCGACCCGCGCAAACCCTACGACGTGCGGGAAGTCATCGCCCGCCTGGTGGATGGCTCCGAATTCGACGAATTCAAGGCCCGTTACGGCGCCACCCTGGTCTGCGCCTTCGCCCACCTGCATGGTTACCCGGTGGGCATCGTCGCCAACAACGGCATCCTGTTCAGCGAATCCGCCCAGAAAGGCGCCCACTTCATCGAACTGTGCGCCCAGCGCGGCATCCCGCTCGTTTTCCTGCAAAACGTCACCGGCTTCATGGTGGGCCGGAAGGTCGAAAACGCCGGCATCGCGCGGGACGGCGCCAAGATGGTCACCGCCGTGGCCACCGCCGCGGTACCCAAGTTCACGGTCATCATCGGCGGCTCCTTCGGCGCCGGCAACTACGCGATGGCCGGCCGCGCCTACGGCCCCCGCTTCCTGTGGATGTGGCCCAACGCCCGCATCTCGGTGATGGGCGGCGAGCAGGCCGCCGCCGTGCTGGCCACCGTCCGGCGGGACAGTCTGGAAGCCGGCGGCAAACCCTGGAGCGCCGAGGAGGAGGAAGCCTTCAAGGCCCCCATTCGCGCCCAGTACGAGACCCAGGGCCACCCCTACTACGCCAGCGCCCGGCTGTGGGACGACGGCATCATCGATCCTGCCGATACACGGCGGGTGCTCGGCCTGAGCATTTCGGCGGCGCTCAACGCCCCGATCGGCGACACCCGCTTCGGCCTCTTCCGGATGTAGGGCCATGTACCTGCCGGCCCACTTCGCGGTCACCGACCGCGCCCAGCTCCATGGCCTGATGGCCGCCCATCCGCTGGCGACGGTGGTGACCCATGGTGTCGACGGACTCAGCGCCAATCACATCCCGCTGGCCCTCGACGGCGAGGCGGGTGAGTGGGGCGTCCTGCGCGGCCACGTGGCGCGCGGCAATCCCCTGGCCGCCGCCGCCGGCGCGCCGGTTCTCGTCATCTTCCACGGCCCAGAGACCTACGTGAGCCCGGCGCATTACGCCAGCAATGCCGTGGATGGACGGGTGGTGCCCACCTGGAACTACGCCGTCGTCCACGCCCACGGGGTTCTCCGTACCTACCCGGACGCGCAATGGATTCGTGCGCAGGTCACCGCGCTCACCGCGACCCATGAGGCGGAACGAGCCCACCCCTGGGCGGTGAGCGATGCGCCGGCCGACTACACGGACAAGCTGCTGCGCGCCATTTGCGGGATCGAGATCGTGATCGATCGGCTGGAGGGAAAGTGGAAGGTGAGCCAGAACCAGCCGGCGGCCAATCGGGAAAGTCTCGCACACGCCCTCGCTGCAACCGAAACGGCCATGGCGGAGTTGGTGCGACGCCCGGGCAGTCACCCACAAGCTGGCCAAGATTTATAATCGCGCCCATCTCGTCGGGGGGTGAAGCTTCATGCTGGTCTGGTTCGTGGTGCTCTATCTGATGGTGTCCATCGGCATCGGCCTCTTCGCCGCCACCCGCGTCCATAACGCCAAGGATTTCGCCGTTGCCGGCCGCCACCTGCCGCTGCCGGTGGTCACCGCCACGGTGTTCGCCACCTGGTTCGGTGCCGAGGCCGTCTTCGGCGCCTCCTCCACCTTCGTGCGGGAGGGGCTGAGCGGGGTGGTGGCCGACCCCTTCGGCTCGTCCATGTGCCTCGTCATCGCCGGCATCTTCTTCTCCCGCTACCTCTACAAGCTCAACATCATCACCCTGGGCGACTTCTACCGCATGCGCTACAACCGCACGGTGGAAACCATCACCACCCTGTGCATCGTCGCTTCCTACCTGGGCTGGGTATCGGCCCAGATCAAGGCTCTGGGACTCATCCTCAACGTGGTGACCAACGACGGCCTGAGCCAGACGGCAGGCATGATCCTGGGCGCCGTCGTGGTGCTCACCTACACCACCTTCGGCGGCATGCTGTCGGTGGCGGTGCTCGATTTCGTGCAGATGGCGGTGAGCATGGGCGGCCTCTTCTTCATCGCCACGGTGATGGCCGACAAGACCGGCGGCGCCGGGGTCGTCATCGACCACGCGGCGGCGGCCGGCAAGTTCGAATTCTTCCCGGCACCCGACCCCTGGCTGTGGATCACCTTCCTGGGTGCCTGGGTGACCATGATGTTGGGCTCCATTCCGCAGCAGGACGTCTTCCAGCGCATCACCTCGGCGAAGAGCGCCAAGGTGGCCGTGTGGGGATCGATCCTGGGGGCCTCGATCTACTTCTGCTTCTGTTTCGTGCCCATGTTCATCGCCTATTCGGCGACCCTCATCGATCCCGGCCAGTACGGCCCCCTGCTGGCTTCCGACGCGCCGGAGGATTTCCAGAAGGTGCTCCCCCTGCTGGTTCTCGACCACACCCCCCTCTTCGCCCAGGTCATCTTCTTCGGCGCCGTGCTCTCGGCCATCATGAGTTGCTCCTCGGCCACCCTGCTGGCGCCCTCGGTCACCTTCGCCGAGAACATCGTGCGGCCCATGTTCCCGGCCATGGGCGACCACGCCTTCCTGCGCGTGATGCGCCTGTCCATCGTCGGCTTTGCGTTCGTCGTGCTGGGGTTTGCCCTCTATTCCAACGCCTCCATCTTCAAGATGGTGGAAAACGCCTACAAGGTGACCCTGGCCGGCGCCTTCATCCCCCTTTTCGCCGGGGCGCTCTGGAAGCGGGCCACCTCCCAGGGGGCGCTGGCCTCGATCATCGGCGGCCTCAGCGCCTGGTTGCTGGTGGAGTTCTTCATCGGCGAGGAAAGCCCGGTGCCGCCCCAACTCATCGGCCTGGCGGTGGGCTTCGTCGGCATGCTGCTCGGCTCCCTGCTGCCCCAGTGGATCGGCCGCCCGACGCCCCACGAAGACCCCCACGCCGCCCTGCACCACCGGGCGGCCGCCGAAACCCACCACGCCGAGCCCCTGCACGAGCACCACAAGCTCTGACGGTTCGGCCGGGGGGCGCTTCCGCCCGGCGGTAAATTGCGACCATTCGGCGTGGAGCCAGAACCTGCCGCCTGGGGGCGTCTCTAATGGGGAGACACCCCGCGAGAGGAGGCGCCCCATGCGCAAACTGGTCTCTCTCAATCCCACGGTGCAGTGCATCGGGGTCGGCAGTTTTCTCGGGGCGCCGGATCCCCACGTCGGTTCGACCGCCGCCCTGGAACAGGCGGGTTTTTCCGCGCGTCTGCGGGACAACGGGCTGGACGCCCGCTGGAGCGAGATTCCCGTCGCTCCCGACGATGCGCTCGCCAGCGTCCTCCTCCGCCTCGCCGAGGCCTGCGCCGCCGTCATCTCCCGCGCCGACCGGCCGCTGGTGATTGGCGGCGACCACTCGCTGGCTGCCGCCACCTGGAAGGGCATCGGCCGCGCCCTGGGGAGCGCCCCCGGTCTTATCTGGATCGACGCCCACCTGGACGCCCACACGCCGGCCAGCAGTCCCAGCGGCAACGCCCACGGCATGCCCCTGGCCGCCCTCTTGGGGGAGGGCGATCCGCCCCTGGTGGATTTGCCCGGCCCGCCCCTGGTCCCGCAGCGCGTGGTGGTCATCGGCGCCCGTTGCTTCGAGCCGGCGGAAACCGAGCGGCTCGCCCGCCTAGGGGTGCGTGTCCATCCGGCTGCCGAAGTCCGCGAGCGGGGCTTTGCGGCGGTTTTCGCCGAGGCACGCTGGCTTATGGGGAACGGCCCCTGGGGGATCAGTCTGGACCTTGACGCCATCGATCCTGCCGCAGCGCCCGGCGTCGCGACGCCGGTGGCAGGGGGCATTGCCGTCGACGAACTGCTTGCTGGTCTTTCCGGAGCCTTGCGGGAGCGCAATTGCGTCGGCCTGGAGTTGATGGAGTTCGATCCCGGCCGTGATTCCGGGGGAAACACCGCACGCGTCGTCCTCGCCTTGGCCGACGCTGTTTCCCGCCCCGACGCAGCCACCCTGCGCCGCTGGGAGGAGGGCTTCGGAGCGCGCAATTACGCGCCCCTGCCGGTCGTGCTGGCGCGTGGCGAAGGGGCCTGGCTCTTCGATACCGAGGGGCGCCGCTACCTTGATTTCATGTCCGCCTACTCCGCCACGAGCTTCGGCCACGGCCATCCGCGTCTTCTTGCCGCCCTGGCCGAGCAGGCGGGACGCCTGGCAGTCACGTCTCGCGCTTATTTCAACGACCGCCTGCCGCGTCTTCTGCGGCGCCTCACTCTGCTCACCGGCTACGATCGCGCCCTTCCAGTCAATACCGGAGCCGAGGCAGTCGAGACCGCGCTCAAGGCCGCGCGGAAATGGGCGTATCGCGTCAAGGGAGTCCCCGAAGGGGAGGCCGAAATCATCGCCTGCGATGGCAATTTCCATGGCCGCAGCATCACCATCGTCGGACTCTCGTCGGAACCCCAGTATCGCGACGGTTTCTCTCCCTTCCCGCCTGGCCTGCGGCGCGTTCCCTACGGCGATGCGGCGGCCCTGGCTGCGGCGATCACGCCCAATACTGCCGCGTTTCTGGTGGAACCCATCCAGGGCGAAGGCGGCATCGTCGTTCCTCCCGCCGGTTACCTCGCAGCCTGTGCCGCACTGTGTCGTCGCCACGGTGTCTTGCTGATCGCCGACGAGGTGCAGACCGGGCTGGGTCGTACCGGCCGCCTGCTCGCCTGCCAGCACGAAGGCGTTCGTCCGGATGCCGTCATCCTCGGCAAGGCCCTGGGAGGGGGCCTTCTGCCAGTTTCCGCTTTCCTGGCCGACGAAGGGGTGATGGGGGTCTTCCGGCCCGGGGACCACGGGTCGACTTTTGGTGGCAACCCGCTTGCTGCCGCCGTCGCGCTGGCCGCCCTCGATGTGCTGGAAGAGGAAAATCTGGCTGCCCGCTCGGCCGTCCTAGGAGAGATTCTGCTGCAGCGCCTGCGCGAGCTTGCCACCGCCTGCCCGGCCATCGTCGCGGTGCGCGGGCGCGGGCTTTTCGCCGGGATCGAGGTCGATCCCGCCCAGATCGACGCGCGCCGCCTGGCCGAGGCCCTCCTCGCCCGCGGCGTGCTCAGCAAGGAAACCCACGGGACCGTCCTGCGCTTCGCCCCTCCACTGGTCATTCGCCGCGAGGACCTTGAATGGGGGCTTGACCGCATCGGTGAGACCGTGAAGGATTGGCAGGGTAGGGAGCCGCGGGCGGCGTAGAGTGGGGTGGCCCGCATCAACCGGTAACCGGGTTGAACCGTTGGTCGAGAGTGCATTCAAACCGGAAGCGGCGCAAGCCGGCAGTACAACCCAGGAAGGAGCCCAGCATGTCGATCTTCGCCCGCTACCAGAGTCGCTATGAGGCCTCGCAAGAGGAAGAGATGTCGGTCCAGGAATACTTGAACCTGTGCCGGACGGACCCCACCGCCTACGCCAGTGTCGCCGAGCGCATGCTCATCGCCATCGGCGAGCCGGAACTCCTCGACACCCGCCTGGAACCGCGGCTGTCGCGCATCTTCGCCAACAAGATGATGAAGCTCTATCCCGCCTTCCGGGAGTTTTACGGCATGGAGGAGGTGATCGAGAACATCGTCTCCTACTTCCGCCACGCCGCCCAGGGTCTGGAGGAAAAGAAGCAGATTCTCTACCTCCTGGGTCCGGTGGGGGGCGGCAAGTCTTCCCTCGCCGAGCGGCTCAAGGCACTGATCGAAAAAGTGCACTTCTACGCCATCAAGGGCTCGCCGGTGCACGAGTCGCCCCTGGGCCTCTTCAACGTCAATGAGGACGGGCCCATCCTGGAAGAGGATTACGGCATCCCGCAGCGTTACCTGGGCACCATCATGAGCCCCTGGGCGGTGAAGCGCTTGCAGGAATTTGGAGGCGACATCACCAAGTTCCGCGTGGTGAAGATTCGCCCCTCGGTCCTCTCCCAGATCGCCGTCTCCAAGACCGAACCCGGCGATGAGAACAATCAAGACATTTCCAGCCTGGTGGGCAAGATCGACATCCGGAAGCTGGAAACCTATTCCCAGAACGATCCCGACGCCTATTCGTACTCCGGCGGCCTGTGCCTCGCCAACCGGGGCATCCTGGAATTCGTCGAGATGTTCAAGGCACCGATCAAAGTGCTGCATCCCCTGCTGACCGCTACTCAGGAGCAGAACTACAAGGGTACCGAGGGCTTCGGCGCCATTCCCTTCGACGGCCTCATCCTTGCCCACTCCAACGAGGCGGAATGGCAGGCCTTCAAGAACAATCGCAACAACGAGGCCTTCCTGGACCGCATTTACATCGTCAAGGTGCCCTACTGCCTGCGGGTTTCCGACGAAATTCACATCTACGAGAAGCTGCTTGCCAACTCCTCCCTCGCCCAGGCGCCCTGCGCGCCGGATACCCTGCGCATGATGGCGCAGTTTGCCTCCCTCTCCCGTCTCAAGGAGCCTGAAAATTCGAGCATCTACAGCAAGATGCGGGTCTATGACGGCGAGAATCTCAAGGATACCGATCCCAAGGCCAAGAGCTACCAGGAATACCGCGATTTCGCCGGTGTCGATGAAGGCATGACCGGGCTGTCCACCCGCTTCGCGTTCAAGATTCTTTCCAAGGTCTTCAACTTCGACCATCGCGAAGTGGCGGCCAACCCGGTGCACCTGATGTACGTCCTGGAGCAGCAGATCGAGCAGGAGCAGTACGCGCCCGAGGTCGAGGAGCGCTACCTGCGCTTTCTCAAGGAATATCTCTCGCCGCGCTACGCTGAGTTCATCGGCAAGGAAATCCAGACCGCCTACCTGGAGAGCTACTCGGAATACGGCCAGAACATCTTCGACCGCTACGTCACCTACGCCGATTTCTGGATTCAGGATCAGGAATTCCGTGATCCCAACACCGGCGAAATCCTCGACCGTGGCGCCTTGAACGACGAACTGGAAAAGATCGAGAAGCCTGCCGGAATCAGCAACCCGAAGGATTTCCGCAATGAGGTGGTGAACTTCGTGCTGCGGGCCCGGGCCAAGCACGACGGCAAGAATCCGTCGTGGACCAGCTACGAGAAGCTCAGGGCGGTGATCGAGAAGAAAATGTTCTCCAATACCGAGGAACTGCTGCCGGTGATTTCCTTCAACACCAAGGCCAGCGCCGACGAGCAGAAGAAACACCAGGACTTCGTGAACCGCATGATCACCAAGGGCTACACGGAAAAGCAGGTGCGGCTCCTCTGCGAATGGTACCTGCGGGTGCGCAAGAGCTCGTGAAGCAGGATTTGGGAACTGGGATTTAGGATTTAGGGAAACCCAAGGCGCGCGACAGGGCGTCGGTGACTAAGTCCCAAATCCTGAATCCCAAATCCTAACCAGGGGGTTCCAGATGACGGTACGCATCGTCGACCGGCGGCAGGACAGCAAGAACAAGAGTTCGATCAACCGCGGCAGGTTCATCCAGCGCTTCAAGGGGCAGATCCGCAAGGCGGTGGCGGATGCCATCGCAAAGCGGGGCATCCGCGACCTGGATAACGGCGAGAAGGTCGGCATTCCCGGCAAGGACATCGCCGAGCCGCATTTTCGCCATGGGCGCGGTGGCAAGCGGGATATGGTCCACCCGGGCAACGATCGCTTCAACACCGGCGACGAGGTCGAGCGTCCCCTGGGGGGCGGCGGCGGCCAGGGCAAGGGGCGGGCGAGCAATGAAGGGGAGGGCCTGGACGACTTCGTCTTCACCCTCACCCGCGATGAATTTCTCGACATCTTCTTCGACGAACTGGCCCTGCCCAATCTGGTCAAGCGTCAGCTCGCGCGGGTGGATGAATACAAGCGCGTGCGGGCCGGTTACACCCAGACCGGGGTGCCCACCAACATCAACCTGGTGCGCACCATGCGCGGAGCGGCCGGCCGCCGCGTCGCGGTGGGCGGGCCCTATGGCGCCCGCCTGCGGGAATTGCAGGAGGAACTGGAACGCTTGCGGCGCGATTGCCCCGGCGACCCGGAAATCGAGCGCATCGAAAGGGAGGTCGCCGCCCTCAAGGCGCGCCGCGAGGCGATTCCCTTCATCGATCCCTTCGATCTGCGCTACAGCAATCGCATCCGCGTTCCGCAGCCCTCGACCCAGGCGGTCATGTTCTGCCTGATGGACGTTTCCGGTTCCATGGACGAGCAGAAGAAGCAGATCGCCAAGCGCTTCTTCATGCTGCTTTACCTCTTTCTCAACCGCAATTACGAGCACATCGAGGTGGTTTTCATCAGACACCACACGGCGGCCGAGGAAGTCGACGAGGACAATTTCTTCCATTCGCGGGAGACCGGCGGCACCATCGTCTCCAGCGCTTTGAAGCTCATGCGCCAGGTCATCGACGAGCGCTACAGCTCCAGTCTGTGGAACATCTACGGCGCCCAGGCTTCCGACGGCGACAACTGGAACGACGACTCCCCCCTGTGCCGCGAGATTCTGAGCGAATCCATCTTGCCGGCAGTGCAGTACTTCGCCTACATCGAGATCACAGACGGGGCTCCGCAAAACCTGTGGCTGGAGTACGAGCGTCTCCAGGCGACCCATCCGGACCGCTTCGCCCTTCAGCGCATCGGCGAGGTCACCGACATCTACCCGGTTTTTCGGGAACTCTTCCACAAGCGCCTGGCATGAAGAAGAAAATTCGCCCCATCGCCGAAGGGTCCGACTGGACGGTGGAAGCCATCGAGCGCTACGACCTGGAGATCGGCCGTGTCGCGCGGCAGTACGGCCTCGATTGCTACCGGCACCAGCTGGAGATCATCACCGCCGAACAGATGATGGACGCCTACGCCTCCATCGGCATGCCGGTCTATTACCACCACTGGTCCTTCGGCAAGCATTTTCTGGAGACAGAGAATCGCTACAAGCGCGGCCACATGGGCCTGGCCTACGAGATCGTCATCAATTCCGATCCCTGCATCGCCTACCTCATGGAAGAGAACACCCTGACCATGCAGGCCCTGGTCATCGCCCACGCGGCCTATGGCCACAATTCCTTCTTCAAGGGCAACCACCTGTTCCGCCAATGGACCAGCGCAGACGCCATCATCGACTACCTGGTCTTCGCCAAGAACTACATCGCCGAATGCGAGGAGCGCCACGGGGCGGAGGCGGTGGAGCGCCTCGTCGACGCTTGCCACGCCCTGATGAACCTGGGAGTGGACCGCTACAAGCGTTCCCCGCGCCTCTCGCTGGAAAAAGAGACCCTGCGGCAGAAGGAGCGGGAGGTCTATCTCCAGGCCCAGATCAACGACCTCTGGCGCACCCTGCCGCGGCAGGAGGTCGTCGCGATGCAGGAGGAAGAACGCCGCTTCCCCGCGGAGCCTGAGGAGAATCTTCTCTATTTCGTGGAGAAGAACGCTCCCCTGCTGGAACCCTGGCAGCGGGAGGTGGTGCGCATCGTCCGCAAGATCGGCCAGTACTTCTATCCCCAGCGCCAGACCCAGGTGATGAACGAGGGCTGGGCGACCTACTGGCACTACACCCTGCTCAACACCCTCTACGACGAAGGCCGGCTCGCCGACGGCTTCATGATCGAGTTTCTCCAGTCCCACACCAACGTCGTCTATCAGCCGCCCTACAACAGTCCCTGGTATTCCGGGATCAATCCCTACGCCCTGGGATTCGCCATGTGGAAGGACATCCGCCGCATCTGCGAGGAACCGGACGCCGAGGATCGCGAGTGGTTCCCGGATATCGCCGGTTCCGACTGGCGGGAGACCTTCGACTTCGCCATGAAGAACTTCAAGGACGAGAGCTTCGTGGCGCAGTACCTCTCACCGCGCCTGATGCGGGAATTCCGCCTTTTCTCCATCCTCGACGACGATACGCGCAAGAACCTGTGGATAGACGCCATCCACGACGAGCAGGGCTACCGCTCCCTGCGCCGTACCTTGGGCGAGCAATACAACCTGGGCAGCAACGAACCCAACATCCAGGTCTGGAACGTGGACCTGCGAGGCGACCGTTCCCTCACGCTGCGCCACTTCCTCCACGACCGCCGTCCCCTGGGGCCGGAGACCGAAGCCGTGCTGGAGCATCTCGCCTATCTGTGGGGTTTTACCGTGCGCCTGGAGGAGCAGTTGCCCAGCGGCAACGTCAATCTGCTCTTCGAAAAGAAGAGCGAGAAGCGGCGGCGTGACGCCTGAACGATGTGACAGTCCGGCGGGGGCCGCGGAGGATTCCGGGGGGGGCAGGGGTCTCCCCCAGGGCGAACCGGCGGGCCGGCTACGCCGACCGCTCTTGGCCGTCCTGCGTCGCGGGGCGCTACTCCTGACGCTTGCCTACCTGGGCCTCATCACCTGGTTCTGGTTCACCCAGGAGCGCCTCATTTTCCGCGGCGAGCCGCTGCCCGCCGCCCACGATTTTCGCCTGCCACCGGACGTCGAGGAACTGAGCATTGCGGTCGAGGGCGGCAGCCTCTCGGCCCTCAACCTGCGCGTGCCGCGGTCCCGCGGCGTCGTTTTCTTCCTGCACGGCAACGGCGGTAACCTCGACGGCTGGTTCTCGAACCATGATTTCTACCGCAGCGCGGGGCTCGATCTGTTCATGATCGACTACCGGGGCTATGGCAAGAGTTCGGGCCGAGTGACGAGCGAAGCCCAATTGCTGGCCGACGTGCGCGCCGCCTGGCGGGTTCTGGAGGCCCGCTATGCGGACCGGCCCCGCATCATCCACGGTCGCTCCCTGGGCACGGGACCGGCGGCGATCCTGGCGGCGGAGGTGGCTCCCGACCTCACCGTTCTGGTCTCGCCCTATTGCGGCCTGCGGGAACTTTCGGCCAGCGTCTATCCCTTCCTGCCGGGCTTCATCGTCCGTTATCCCCTCGACACCTGCGCCGCGGCCAGCCGGATTCGTGGCCCTCTGCTCCTCATCCATGGCAAGGACGACACGCTCATTCCGCCGAGTCACAGTCTTCGCATCCAGGGAAAAGCGCCCGCGGCGGAGCGGGTGGTGATTTCCGGTGCTGGCCACGACGACGTGCATCTGGCGCCGCAGTACGGCCCCGCCTTGCGAGCCCGCCTCGACCGCGTCGGCTGCCCGAGGCCGCCGGCGGCCTGTCCCTGACCGCCGCCTACTGGCGGCCGCGGGAAACCACGTAGAGCGGGCGGATGGGCTCCGGCTCGCTGACGCCGGGCTGGCCATTCTGGTCGCCGTTGGCGAAGCGGATCTTGTTGTGGCCGGCGTTCTTGGCGCGATACATCGCCGAGTCGGCGGCGCGCATGATGTCGTCCACCGTGTCGCCGTCCCGCGGGAAGATGGCGATGCCGATGCTCACCGCCACCGCCAGTCGATGGCCCTGGATTTCGTAGGGGCTGGAGATGACGTTGCGCAGCTTCTCGGCGAGTTCCAGGAGCTTGACCGGCTCGTTGATCTCGGGGGCCAGGATGACGAACTCGTCGCCGCCCTGGCGGGAGACGGTGTCCGATTCGCGGGTGATGGCGCGCAGCCGGTGGGCCACTTCGACCAGCAGTGCGTCGCCCACGTTGTGGCCGTAGTCGTCATTGACTCGCTTGAACAGGTCGAGGTCGGCGAAGAGCACGGCAAAACCCTTGCCGTAGCGGCGCGCCGTCGAATGGATCAGGGCGAGGCGCTCGATGAGCAAGGCCCGGTTGGGCAGGTCGGTGAGGTAGTCGTAGTGCGCCAGATGGTGCATCTTGGCCTCGGCCTTCTTGCGCTCCGAAATGTCGGTGAAGATGGCGACGAAGTTGGATGTCTGGCCGTCGCTGCCGGCGATGCGGGTAATCGCCAGCCAGGCCGGGTAGATGGCGCCCTCCCGATGGCGGTTCCAGACTTCACCTTCCCAATGGTCGGTGGTGTCCAGGGCCTGGATCATGGCCTCGAAGAAGGCCTCGGGATGGCGCTTGGAAGCCAGGAAGCCGATTTCCTTGCCGAGAGCTTCCTCCGGCGGGTAGCCGGAAATGGCGGCGAAGGCGGGGTTGACGGAGATGATGCGGCGCTGCGCGTCGGCAATGAAAATGCCTTCGTGGCAGGCCTCGAACACCCTCGCCGCGAGGGCCATGCCGGCCTCCGCCTCCTTGCGTGCCGTGACGTCGGCGATGACCCCCACCAGGCCGCTGACCTCGCCCTTGCCGTTGCGCAGCGGGCGGCCGGTGAGCAGGCCCCAGAAGAGACTGCCGTCCTGACGGAAATAGACGCGCTCCAGATTCACCGAGGGCGTCTCGCGGCCGAGGAGGGCGTTTAGGCGACGGCTCGCCTGGTCGCGCTCCGGCGGGGCGATGAGGCTGATGTAGTCGCTGCCGATCAGATCCTCCATGCCCCGTCCGAAAAGTTCGCTCATGCGGTGGTTGGCGTGGGTGATGCGGCCGGAGAGGTCCACCAGGAAAATGGCGGCGCTGGAGGCATCGTAGATCGAACGCAGCAGCGCTTCCCGCTCGTGCAGCCCGGCCTCGGCGGTCTTGCGGTCGTGGATGTCGACGCAGGAGCCTATGTAGCCGGCCAATTCGCCGTGGTCGTTGAAGCGCGGCGTCGCCGAATCCATGACCCAATGGAAGCTGCCGTCGATGCTGGCGAGCCGGTATTCGAGGCTGAAACCCTCGCGGGTTTCGCAGGCTTGCCGGATGTGGGCCAGGGCGGCCGTCCGGTCCTCGGGATGAATGAAGTCGGTCCACTTGTAGGGGCCGGCCGCGTTGGGGTCGCAGCCGGTGAAGTCGATCCATTGCTGGCCGAACCAGTTGCGCTGTCCCTCGGCGTCGGAGACCCAGATCAGGACCGGGACCGAATTGGCCAGGATGCGGAAACGCCGCCGGCTTTCCTGCAAGTCCTGATTCGCCTGGGCCGTTTGGGCGAGGGCGGTGGCGACCCGGCGGTGACTGCCGACGAGAATGCGGGCAAGGATTGCCAGAACCGCGCTGAGCAGGAATCCAGCGGCGAGGATGCGCCAGCCCTGGACGTGTTGGACGCTGGCGGCAAATCCCGGCAGGGCATCGAGTTCCACGGCCCAGGCCTGACCACCGAAATCCACGAGGCGCACGCCACGCAGGGAGGGCGCGCCGCGGGAGGAATCGTCGCTGGCGGAATCGTAAAACAGCTGCTCCGGATCGGTTGCGCGGCCGTCGAAAATCCGCAGGCGAAGGCTGGGGGAAGCGCCGCCGTAGGCGCGGGCAAGGGCATCATCGGCCAAGGCGCGTACCGCCACGGGGGCGAAGGCCCAGCCGACGAAACGGGGTTCGCCGACACCGTCGGACGCGGGGTGGAAGGCAGGCGCCGCCAGGACGACCCCGATTTCTTCGCTACCTGCCAACTCGGCCCGCAGCGAGAAGTGCGGCGAGAGAACGATGCTCCGTTGCTCACGGGCCTGGGCGAGGGCGAGGCCCAAGGCGGGGACGGATTGCAGATCGAAGCCGAGGGAACGCTCGCCATCCTGGCGCCGCGGCGCCAGGTGGGTCACCGGGGCATAGGATGGGCGCTCGCCCGGGGGATGGATCGCATGGATGGCGCCGCTCTCCCCCTGTCCCGCGAGGTGGGCGTCGAGGCCGCTCGCCGGCAGCGGGACGGCAAAACCGACCCCCAGGATACCGGGTTCGGTGAGAGCGCCATTCTGGGCATCGGCGAAGGTCTGGAAGCCTGTCCGGTCGAGCCCCGGAGTGGCGGCGAAGAGCCCGGCGACGCCGCGCAGCAACTCCCGGGTCGCGTTCAGACGCCCCTCGAGTTCCCGCACGACACGGGTCGCCTGGGTCTCGAATTCCCTCTGCAGGACCGCCGCCCCGTCATTGCGCGCGTTCCACCACATGATGCCGGTGGTGAGGAGGCCGGCGATCAGGAAGAGCGCCGGCAGCAGACGCAGAAACCCCGACGCCGTGTAGGGAGCGGCGGGTCCGGGCTGGGGCGGGGCGGGATCGGGCATGGCGGCGAAAGCCAGGATCGAGTGGGGATGGGAGGATTCTATGCCAGTCGCCGACAGATTTCCCTAGTCAATTCGGACTGGTTCATGCAGTAAAAATGGAGCCCCGGAGCTCCTTGGGTCAGTAAGCGCTCACATAGCTCGGTAACCACGTCCAGTCCAAAGGCGCGAATGGATTCGGCATCGTCTCCGAAGCTCTCGAATTTTCTCCGCATCCAGCGCGGGATTTCCGCGCCGCAGGCGTCGGAGAAGCGGGCGAGTTTGGAGAAGCTGCCGATGGGCATGATGCCGGGGACGATGGGAATGTCGACTCCGGCCGCCCGAGCCGCGTCCAGGAAATGGAAATAAGCGTCGGCATTGTAGAAATACTGGGTGATGGCGGAATCGGCACCGGCTTTGACCTTGCGCGCGAAATTCTGCAAGTCCTCCCGCGGGCTGCGGGCCTGGGGGTGCCACTCGGGATAGGCGGCGACCTCGATGCTGAACGCGTCGCCAGTTTCGGCGCGGATGAATTCCACCAGTTCGTTGGCGTAGCGGAACTCCCCCGCCTCGGCCATTCCGGAGGGCAGGTCGCCGCGCAGGGCGACGATGCGGCGGATGCCCGCGGCGCGGTAATCGGCGAGGATTTCGCGGATGTTCTCTCGTGTCGAGCCGATGCAGGAAAGGTGCGGCGCCGCGCCGTAGCCCTCGGCGGCGATTTCCTTGACCACGGAAAAAGTGCGCTCCCGGGTCGAGCCGCCGGTGCCGAAGGTTACCGAGAAGAACTGGGGCTGCAACTCGGCCAGTCGGGCCCGCACGGCGCGCAGTTTGTCGACGCCTTCGGGCGTCTGGGGCGGGAAAAATTCGATGGAGAGTTCGAGGTTCATGGATTCAGCCAGATAAAGAATTCGTGATTGCCGTCGCCGCCCAGGATGGGGCTGTCGAACCAGGCGCGGACGGAAAGGTCCAGGTCGGCGGCAGAGCGGCGCAGTTTGGATTCCACCTCGGCATAGAGCGCCGAGTCGCGCACGATGCCGCCCTTGCCGAGAGCGCCGGGGCCGACTTCAAACTGGGGTTTGACGAGGAGCAGGAGCTGGGCATTGGCGGCCAGCAGGGCGGGGAGTTGCGGCAGCACCAGGGTGAGGGAGATGAAAGAGACGTCGGCGACGATGAGGGCGAAGCCGCTGGCGGGCAGGGCCTCGCCCAGGTCGGCGGCGCTCAGGGCGCGGCCGTTGACGCCTTCGATGGCGACAACCCGGGGGTCGCCAGCCAGTCTCGGGTGCAGTTGCCCGTGGCCCACGTCCACGCCGACGACGCGGGCAGCGCCGGCCTGCAGCAGGCAGTCGGTGAAGCCGCCGGTGGATTGACCGACATCGAGGCAGACCTGGCCGTCGACGGCGATGCCGGTGGCGGCCAGGGCGCCGGCCAACTTGAGGCCGCCGCGGGAGACATAGCGGTCGGCTGGGTCGGGAATGATCTCCAGATGGTGGGCGGAGGGCAGCTCCTGGGACGGTTTGGCCACTGGCGCGCCATCCCAGCGTACGCGGCCGGCGGCGATGAGCCGCTGGGCCGCGGTGCGGGAGGCAGCGAGGCAGCTGGCGACGAGGAGCTGGTCGGCGCGCACCCTCAGCCGTCCTTGCGGGCGAGGAGCAGGCTGGAAAGCACCCAGCTGATCAGGCTATAGACGATGGAGCCGAAGAAGGCCGACCAGAAACCGCCGACCTGGAAACCTGCCACCAGATGCCCAACCAACTGGAAGAGCAGGGCATTGATGACGAAGATGAAGAGCCCGAGGGTGAGCAGCGTCACCGGCAGGGTGAGGAGAATGAGCAGCGGGCGCAGCAGGGTATTGATGAGGCCCAGCACGAGGGCGACCCAGAGGGCGGTGGCGAAGCTCGCCACCGAGATGGAGGGCACCACGTAGGGCAGGGCGATCAGGGCGATGGCATTGATGCCCCAGACGGCAAGCAGCTTGAACATGCGGGCCTCCTCTCGAAAGGCGGGCCGGCCCCGGGCGGGGCCGGCAGGGACATCAGTAGCGGTAGTGGTCGGTCTTGTAGGGGCCGTTCATCGGTACGCCGATGTACTTGGCCTGCGCTTCGGTCAGCGTCGTCAACTCGGCGTTCAGCGTCTTCAGCTGGAGGCGGGCGACCTTTTCGTCCAGGTGCTTGGGCAGCGTGTATACGCCGACCGGATACTCGGCCGTCTTCGTGAACAACTCGATCTGGGCGATGGTCTGGTTGGCAAAGCTGGAGGACATCACGTAGGACGGGTGGCCGGTGCCGCAACCGAGGTTAACGAGCCGCCCCTTGGCGAGCAGGATGATGCGGTTTCCCGAGGGCAGGGTGATGTGGTCGACCTGCGGCTTGATCTCTTCCCAGGGGTAGCCTTCGATGGAGGCGACGTTGATCTCGGAATCGAAGTGGCCGATGTTGCAGACGATGGCGTTGTGCTTCATCTTGACCAGGTGGTGGTGGTCGATGACGTGGAAGTTGCCGGTGGCGGTGACGAAGATGTCGGCCTTGTCGGCGGCGTAATCCATGGTGACGACGCGGTAGCCTTCCATCGCCGCCTGCAGGGCGCAGATGGGGTCGATCTCGGTGATCCAGACCTGGGCCGACAGGGCGCGCAGGGCCTGGGCGGAACCCTTGCCCACGTCGCCGTAGCCGCAGACGACGGCAATCTTGCCGGCGACCATGACGTCGGTGGCGCGCTTGATGCCGTCCACCAGGGATTCGCGACAGCCGTACAGGTTATCGAACTTGGACTTGGTCACCGAGTCGTTCACGTTGATGGCGGGGAACTTGAGTTCGCCCCGTTCGTGCATCTGGTACAGGCGATGCACGCCGGTGGTGGTTTCCTCGGTGACGCCCTTGATCTGGGCGAGACGGGTCGAGTACCAGGTGGGGTCGGTCTTGAGTTTCGCCTTGATGGAGGCGAAGAGCACGGTGGCTTCCTCGCTGTCCGGGTTGTCGAGCACCGACAGGTCTTTCTCGGCGCGGGCGCCCAAATGGAGCAGCAGGGTGGCGTCGCCGCCGTCGTCGAGGATCATGTTGGAATAACCACCGTCGGCCCATTCGAAGATGCGGTGGGTGTAATCCCAGTATTCCGGCAGCGATTCGCCCTTGACGGCGAAAACAGGAATGCCGGCGGCGGCGATGGCTGCGGCGGCGTGGTCCTGGGTCGAGAAGATGTTGCACGAGGCCCAGCGGACTTCGGCGCCGAGGGCCGTCAGCGTCTCGATCAGCACGGCAGTCTGGATGGTCATGTGCAGCGAACCGGTGATGCGTGCGCCCTTGAGGGGCTGGGTCTTCGCGAATTCCTCGCGAATGGCCATGAGGCCCGGCATTTCGGTTTCGGCAATCTTGATTTCCTTGCGGCCCCAGGCGGCAAGCGACATGTCGGCGATGACGAAGTCGTTGAATTCAGCCACGGTGTTCATGGGAACTCCTCAAACGAGTGGCCGGAGGAGGGAGAGGCGGGGGGAGTGGGGGCGAAGCCTTGCGCTTGCCGCTCTCATCCGCCTTCCCGTGCCCGGCACGGGTTGGTCGAATGAGCGCCGTTGAGAACCGAGCCTGAGGGGTGAGTCGGGACTCCCCTTGCAGCGCTCCTCGGTAGGGGGCTGATTATACGAACTTCGAGCGCTGATTGACAGCCTCGGCAGCCCAGTACTGGTCGATGTCCTTGAGGCCCCAGCGGGCGGCGTTTTCCCGGCCGACGATCTTGTCCAGGGCGCCCGGGCGGGAGAGGTCGAGCACCTCGGGAGCGATGTAGGCCCGCGATTTGGTCGAGAAAAAAACCTTCACCTTGGGGACCAGGAGTGATTTTTCGCTCTGCTCGACTACCACCCCGAGGCGGCCGGAGTGCAGGCGAACCAGGGAGCCCACCGGGTAGATGCCGAGACTCTTGACGAAGGCCTGAAAGACGGTTGGGTCGAAGTGTCCCTGCCACTCGGCCATGCGCTTGATCGACTCGGCGGGATCCCAGCCGGCCTTGTAGGGGCGATTCGAAGTCACCGCGTCGTAAACGTCGCACACCGCCCCCATGCGGGCGAACAGGCTGATCGCGTCGCCGGAAAGGCGCTCCGGATAGCCGCTGCCATCCATTTTCTCGTGATGGTGAAGGCAGACGTCCTTGCTGATCTCGCTGACCCCATGGCCCTCAAGCAGGAGTTTGTGGCCCTCCGCCGGGTGGGTCTTGATGATGGCGAACTCCTCGTCGGTAAGCTTGCCCGGCTTGTTGAGGACTTCCGGCGGCATGAGCGCCTTGCCCAGGTCGTGGAGCAGTCCCGCCATGCCGGCTTGCCGGGTCTCGTCCTCGTCCAGGCCCAACTGGCGGGCGAGGGCGATCATCAGGGCGCAGACCGCCACCGAATGCATGTAGGTGTAGTCGTCAGCGGTCTTCAGGCGGGCGAGGCTGATAAGGGCGCCCGGGTTGCGCATCACCGAACTGGAAATTTCCTCCACCAGATCCTGCGCTTGCTCGGCGTCGATGGCGCGGCCCATGCGCACTTCCTGGAACATGGAGACCACGGCTTCCTTGGATTTCGCGCACAGGCGGGCGGCGCGCTTGATCTCGTCCTGGAAACTGGTTTTCTCGGGCAGCGCCTCGGCTTCCTGAGGGGGCGGCACTTCCTCCCGCGCTTCGACGGTCTGGGCGGGTTCCACGTCCAGACCCTTGGAGGCGTCGATCCATACTTCCCGGATGGTGCTTTCGCGGATCAGGGCGATGTCGCGGGGGTCACTGAGGACGAACTTGGTTCGCCAGAACGGGTGTTCCAGCCAGGCGCCGCAGAAGGCGTGCAGATGCATTCCCAGCTTGAGGTCGGCCGCGTTGATTTTTTTGAGCATGGCGACGAATTCTAACGAAAAGGGGAGCCGGCTGGCTTCCCTCTTTCGGCTGGGTCGGCGGGCTTCCTGCGCACTACGCCTACAGCCCGGCGTCTTTCTTCAGCAACGCTGCAAATCGAGATGCTGGCTGCGGCCGGCCCGTTGGGCCTTAACCTGGCCGCGGGGGCGGCCAGGTTAGCCTACGCCGAAGCAAGGATAGGCTGCTACGCAGGGGCCTTACAGGCCCGCATCGTTCCTCAGCAACGCCGCGCGATCCGTCGCTTCCCACGTGAATTCCGGCTCGTCGCGGCCGAAGTGGCCGTAGGCGGCGGTCTTCTGGTAGACGGGCCGGAGCAGGTCGAGCATGTTGACGATGCCCTTGGGGCGCAGGTCGAAGTGCTTCTTGACCAGGGCGGTAAGGGTTTCGTTGCTGACCTTGCCGGTGCCGAAGGTGTCGATCATGATCGAGGTCGGCTCGGCGACGCCGATGGCGTAGGAGACCTGCACCAGGCAGCGGGAGGCCAACCCGGCGGCGACGATGTTCTTGGCCACGTAGCGGCCCGCATAGGCGGCGGAACGGTCTACCTTGGAGGGATCCTTGCCGGAGAAGGCACCGCCGCCGTGGGGGGCGGCCCCGCCGTAGGTGTCGACGATGATCTTGCGGCCGGTGAGGCCGCAGTCACCCTGGGGGCCGCCGACGACGAAGCGGCCTGTGGGGTTCACCAGGTACTTGATGTCGCCCTTGATCAGTTCCTTGGGCAGCACCGGCTTGATGATTTCCTCGATGGTGGCTTCCCGCAGGTCCTCCAGGCTGATGTCCGGCGAGTGCTGGGTGGAGAGGACGACGGTGTCGATGCAGTAGGGCTTGCCATCGACGTACTTGATGGTGACCTGGGACTTGGCGTCCGGACGCGCCCACGGGAGCCGCCCGTCCTTCCTCAGCATGGCCTGGCGCTCGACCAGACGGTGGGAGAGGTGGATGGGCAGGGGCATCAGCACCGGCGTCTCGTCGCAGGCGTAGCCGAACATCAGGCCCTGGTCGCCGGCACCCTGGCCGAGGTTGTCGTCGTAGGCGGCGTTGACGCCCTGGGCGATGTCGGGGCTCTGCTTGTCGTAGGCCACCAGCACGGCGCAGCCCTTGTAGTCGATGCCGTATTCGGTGTTGTCGTAGCCGATGCGGCGGATGGTGTCGCGGGCGACCTGGATGTAATCGACGTTGGCGGCGGTGGTGATTTCGCCCGCCAGGACGACCAAACCGGTGTTGCAGAGGGTTTCGGCGGCAACGCGGGAATGCTTGTCCTGCGCCAGGATGGCGTCGAGGATGGCGTCGGAAATCTGGTCGGCGACCTTGTCGGGATGGCCTTCGCCGACGGATTCGGAAGTGAAGAAGTATTCGCTCACGGGAGCAGCTCCAGCGGTCCTGTTGTCCGGCGTTACCGGCTTCGGACCACGAGCTGGCGACGCTTTAGCAGTATTTGTGAATCGCCCCGCAAGTTGTCTGTTTAACTCGGCGAACCGATAATACTAAACCTTTCGTCCCGGAATTCAAGCCTCGGCCCATGGTTTTCCTTTTCCGCCTCCTGTCGAGGCTTCCCCTCGGCTGGCTGCACGGAATCGGCGGTCTCCTGGGGCGGCTGGTCTACGGCGTGTCACCCACTTATCGCCGCAACCTGCGCGCCAACCTGGCTCAGGCGGGCCTGGGTGCGGAACTCCGCCCGGCGGCGGCGGCGGAAGCCGGCAAGCAGATGCTGGAAGTGGCGCGTGTCTGGTTGCGCACCCAGCGGGAGGCCGTGGCCCACGTGGTCGAGGTGCGTGGCGCAGAACATCTGGAAGCGGCCCGCCGCGAGGGGCGCGGCATCATCTTTCTGACGCCCCACCTGGGCTGCTTCGAGATCACCGGCCAGTACCTCGCCCTCGATGGCGAACTCACGGCCCTCTACCGGCCGCCGAAGTCCCGGCTGCTCCAGGAACTCATCCTCCTCGGGCGGCGGCGCGAGCGTCTGCACCTGGCCCCCGCCAACGTTAGCGGCGTTCGCCTCCTGGTGCGGGCGCTGAAGCGGCGGGAGATGGTCATTCTCGTCCCCGACCAGGCACCCCGCGAGGGGGAAGGCGTGTGGGCAGATTTCTTCGGTCGTCCCGCCTACACCATGACCCTGGCCGCCCGCCTCAGCGAGACCGAAGCCCCCTGCCTGATGGTGTGGGGCGAGCGCCTATCGGCGGGGCGTGGATTCCGCATCCATTTCTCGCCGCCCCAACGGCCGTTGACGGGTAGCACCGAGGAGCGGGCGCAGAGAATCAACGCAGAGATCGAGCATCTGATTAGACTGTGCCCGCAGCAGTACCTGTGGGGCTACAACCGCTACAAGCGACCCTCCGGCGCCGACGCACCTCCGGAGCGGACATGAACGCCCCGTGGCCAGCTCCTGCCGGCACGCCCCTTGAGTCTTCCTGACATGCGCCACCTGCCCTCTCACCTCCTCGTCGCCCTCCTTTGGCTGCTGCACTGGTTGCCGCTGCCGGTCCTGCGCGCCATCGGCTGGGGGCTCGGACGCCTGCTCTTCCTCTTCGCCGGTGAGCGGCGGCGCATCGTCCTCATCAACCTTGGACTCTGTTTCCCGGACAAGTCGGAGGAAGAGCGGCGTGCCATCGCCCGCCGCCATTTCGTCGCCTTCGCGCGCTCCGTCGTTGATCGCCCCCTGGGCTGGTGGGCGTCGCAGAAGCGTCTGGAACGATTGATCCGCATCCGCGGCGTCGAGCACCTGACCGACCCGGAGGGGCGTCCGACCATCCTGCTGGCGCCCCATTTCATCGGTCTGGATTCCGGAGCGACGCGCATTTCCATGTATATCGTCGCCTGCAGCGTCTTTTCCCGGCAGAAGAATCCGGTGTTCAACACCCTGCTCTTCAACGGCCGGCGGCGCTTCAACGGGGCGCTGCTCCTCTCTCGCCAGGACGGCATGCGGCGCATCGTCAAGGCCATGAAGGAGGGGCATCCCTTCTACTACCTGCCGGACATGGATTTCGGCCGCAAGGAATCGATATTCGTCCCCTTCTTCGGCGTTCCTGCGGCGACCATTCCTGCCCTCTCGCGGCTTGTTCGCCTCACCGGTGCCCGCGTCGTTGCTTGCATCACGCGGCAGGTGGCGGACGGCTACGAAGTCGAAGTCATGCCCCCCTGGGAGCATTTCCCGGGCGCTAGCGTCGAAGAAGACACCGCCGCCATGAACCGATTCATCGAAAGCCAGGTACTGCAGATGCCGGAACAGTACTACTGGCTCCACAAGCGCTTCAAGACAAGACCGGCAGGAGAACCGAGGTACTACCCATGAATGCCCTTCCCATCGAAATTCGCCCGGTGACCTACCCGGACGTGCCCGCCATTTCCGCCCTGGCGCGGGAGATCTGGCTGGCCAGCTACCCCGGGATCATCACCCAGGAACAGATCGACTTCATGCTCGAACAGCGCTACGGCGTCGATCGCCTCTACGACGACCTGGAAGACGCCCACAAGTGGCTCGATCAGGCATTTTTCGAGGGAAGGCGGGTCGGCTTCGCCTTCAGCGAGATCCATCAGGACGAGTTCAAGCTCGACAAGCTTTACATCCATCCCGACGTCCAGCGGCGCGGCGCCGGCGGCCAGCTCATCGCCCACGTCGCCGAACGCGCCCGCGCCCTTGGCTACCCCTGCATGATTCTCCAGGTCAACAAGCGCAACGCCCGGGCCATCAATTCCTACATGAAGTACGGTTTTTCGGTGCGGACGAGCACGGTGGACGACATCGGCGGCGGCTACGTCATGGATGACTACGTGATGGAAAAGAGGTTCTGAGGCCTTCGGGTGCGGCGGGTGGCAATACTTGGCTTTACCTCATGTCGTTTCTCAGAAATTTGAGATAACACCATGTCTGGGTTATACTTTTTGAGAAATAATCTGGAGCGACAGTGAAGCTGAAATTCACCAAGATGCAGGGCCTCGGGAACGATTTCGTCGTTCTCGACGGCGTGCGCCAGTCCATCGACCTGAGTCCGGACCAACTGCGCTTCCTCGCCGACCGCCACTTCGGCGTCGGCTGTGACCAGATCCTGCTGGTCGAGCCGCCTCGCCAGGCCGACGTCGATTTCCGCTACCGCATCTTCAACGCCGACGGCGGCGAGGTCGAGCAGTGCGGCAACGGCGCCCGCTGCTTCGTGCGCTTCGTCCATGAGCAAGGCCTCACCGACAAGCGCGAGATTCGCGTCGAAACCCGCAACGGCATCGTCGGCCCGCGCCTGGAGGCGGGGGGCGAGGTCACCGTGGACATGGGCGTTCCGCGCTTCGCGCCGGCGGAGATTCCCTTCGTGAGCGACGGCGATGCCATCGTGCATACCCTCGACGTGGGCGGACAGCCGGTCGACATCAGCGTCGTCTCCATGGGCAATCCCCATGCCGTGCAGGTGGTGGCGGACGTCGAGTCAGCCCCGGTCGCCGCCCAGGGGCCGCTGATCGAATGCCACCCGCGCTTCCCGCAGCGGGTCAATGCCGGTTTCCTGCAAGTGCTCGACCGCCATCACATCCGCCTGCGCGTCTTCGAGCGTGGTTCCGGCGAGACGCTGGCCTGCGGAACCGGCGCCTGCGCCGCCGCTGTGGCCGGCATTCGCCGTGGGCTGCTGGATTCGCCGGTACGGGTTGGCACCCGTGGCGGCGACCTGCATATCGCCTGGGGTGGCCCGGGCCAGCCGGTCCTGATGACCGGGCCCGCCGTCACCGTATTCACCGGAGAAATCGACCTATGAACACCCCCCTCAGTGCCGACGACGTGGCCCGTTTTCTCCAGACCAACCCGGGCTTTTTCGACCAGAACGCGGATCTCCTGGCCCAGCTCTACGTGCCCCATCCCCACGGCGGGCGTGCCATATCCCTCAACGAGCGGCAGTTGCTCGTGATGCGGGAAACCAACCGCCAGCTGGAGGGAAAACTTGCCGAGTTGATCGCTTTCGGCGAAGAGAACGATGCCATCAGCGAAAAGGTCCATCGCCTGGCCGTCGCCCTGATTGCATCGGAAACCTTTCAGGCGGTGATCCACCTGCTCAACTTCCACCTGCGCGACGACTTCGCCATTCCCCATGTGGCGCTTCGCCTCTGGGACGGTCCGGCGAGCATCGACGATCTCCCGGAGTTCGCCGCCGTCGGCGAAGAACTGCGGACTTTCGCGGAAGGGCTCGCCAGACCCTACTGCGGGTCCACCTCCGGTTTTGGCACCGCGGCCTGGTTCGGCGAGCACGCCGACCATATCCGTTCCCAGGCCCTCGTCGCCCTGCGCAACGGCGGTGGCACCATCGGGCTGGTCGCCCTGGGCAGCGAGGATGCCCGCCGCTTCTTCGCCGATATGGGCACCCTTTATCTGGAGCGCCTCGGGGAACTCGTTTCCGCCGCCCTGGCACGCGTCACTCGCCTCGCGCCGTGAGCGCCACAGCGGTCGCCGAGTATCTCGCCGAGCTGGCCCTGCAACGGCGTCAATCGCCACACACCGTCAGCAATTACCGCCGCGACCTCGGCAAGCTTCTCGCCCTGGCCGGCGATACCCCCGTCGAGGCACTGGCCGTCCACCACATCCGGCGCTTCGTCGCCACCCTTCACGGCCAGGGGCTGTCCGGCCGCTCCCTTGCCCGCCATCTGTCCGCGTGGCGCGGCTTCTTCGCCTGGCTGGGCGGGCGCGGCCGCGTGGATGCCAATCCCTGCGACGGCGTTCGCCCCCCCAAAACGCCCCGGCATCTGCCCGCGGTGCTCGCCGTCGATGAAGCGGCGCGACTGCTCGAATGCGGCGGCGATGCCGAAAGCGACCCCGCCCTGGGCGCGCGCGATCTCGCCATGTTCGAACTGTTCTATTCGTCGGGCCTGCGTCTGGCCGAACTCGTCGGTCTGGAGCGCGACGTCCTGACGAGCGCCGTCGCCGAAGGCGAAATTCGCGTCACCGGCAAGCGCGGCAAGACCCGTGTCGTTCCCGTCGGCAGCCGCGCGCGGGAAGCCCTCGTCGCCTGGGGGCAGGTGCGCGCCAGCCTCGCGCTGGAGGGGGAGGTGGCGCTCTTCGTAGGGCAGCGGGGCCGTCGCATCCACCCGCGGGTGGTGGAGGAGCGCCTGACCCGGCAGGCCCAGCGCGCCGGATTGCCCATGCATGTGCATCCCCACATGCTGCGCCACTCCTTTGCCTCCCACGTCCTGCAATCCTCGGGCGATTTGCGGGCCGTGCAGGAAATGCTGGGCCATGCGAGCATCGCTTCGACGCAGATCTACACCCATCTGGATTTTCAGCATCTGGCCAAGGTGTATGACGCGGCCCACCCCAGGGCCAAGCGTTCGTAAGCCGCGGCGCGGCGCCGCAGGCGCTCAACCGGCATCCTCCAGCGACTGGCGCGCCTGCCGTGCCGCCGCGAGAAAATTCAGCATGATGGGCCCGCTGTCCAGAAGCTCCCGGCTTGCTCGATGGAATTCCGGGTGCCACTGGAAACCCGCCACGTAGCCGGCACCCATCCAGCGAATCGCCTCGATGATGCCGTCGCCGCTCTGGGCTTCCACCAGAAGGTCGTTGCCCAGGCGGTCGATGGCCTGGTGGTGGATGCTGATCACCTTGCCGTGCACGCGGCCCGGATAAAGCTCGGCAAGGCGGGTGCAGGGAATGAGGATCACCTCGTGCTGGTGGGCGTCGTAGAGGGCGGGATCGACGTGCCGGGCCGCTTCGGGTCGCTGGGTGGCGATGTCCTGGACGAGCGTTCCGCCCAGGGCCACGTTGATCAACTGGCAGCCGCGGCAGATACCCAGCACCGGCTTGCCCTGGATGACGAATTCCCAGAACAGCTCGATTTCATAGCGGTCGCGGATGCGGTCGCCGCTCCATTCGGCGCGCAGCGGCGCCATGCCGTAGCTTTCCGGCGCCATGTCGGCGCCGCCCTGGAGGATCAGGGCGTCCAGTTCCTGCACGTAGCTCTTCACCGAGATCGAGCGCCGCTGTACGCCGCCGCCCGCCTCGATGGTGGGCACCATGAAGGCCAGGGCGCCGTGGGCCATGACCCAGTGGGCGATGGACTGTTCCAGGTATTGCAGCGTCTTGCCCGGGAAATTCAGCTCGCGCGGCGGCGCGTGCATGAGGCGGGCGGAAAGCCCGATGCGCAGGGGGCGGCCATCGCCAGCGCTCATGTCTCTGCCCAGCGCAGGCACTGTTGGCGCACCAGCTCCGGCAGGAGTGGATCGGCGGCGTGGCGTTCCCGCAGCCAGCGGGCGTCGTTGCGCCGGGCGCGGGCATCGGCCGCCAGTTCCGCGATGGCCGCGTCGCTGCCCAGCTCGACGGCGTGGTGACCGATGCGGGTGATGAGGCGCGCCGCTTCGTCGCCCAGGGAAAGCTGTTCGCCGCTGGCGGGATCCACCCAGATGCCGTCCAGTCCGAAGCGGCAGGCCTGGAAACGGTTGAAGGTATAGACCAGGTAATCGTCTTCCTGGGGGCGGAAGGGCTTCTCGATCATCAGCCAGCGGGCCAGGGTCTGGATCAGCGCCGCCAGTTGGGCGGCGCGGGTGACGGTGAGCGGGGTGTCCATGACCCGCACTTCGATGGTGCCGAATTCCGGCTTGGGGCGGATATCCCAGTAGAAATCCTTCATGCTCTCGACGACGCCGGTTTTCGTCATCTTGCCAAAATATTCCTGGAATCCGGCCCAGGTCAGGGTGAAGGGCGCCCGCCCGGCGAGGGGAAAGGCGAAGATGGAATTGAGGCGCGCCGAATCGAAGCCGGTGTCGGCATCCTGCACGTAGGGCGAAGAGGCCGACAGGGCGATGAGGTGCGGAATGAAGCGCGACAGGCCGTGCAGCAAGAGGAGCGCCTCGTCCGGCCCCGGGCAGCCGATATGCACGTGCTGGCCGAAGACGGTGAATTGCTTGGCCAGGTAGCCATAGAGGTCGTTCAGGTGCTTGTAGCGGGCGCCCTCGGAAATGCGCCGCTCGCTCCAGTGCTGGAAGGGGTGGGCACCGCCGCCGCAGATGCCGATGTCCAGCTGGCGCGCCCCGCGCAGCAGGCCGTCGCGCAGGGCGCTGAGCTGTTCCAGGGCGTCGGCGTGATTGCGGCAGATGCCGGTGGCGATCTCGATCATGCTGTCGGTGATCTCCAGCTTCACGTCGCCGACGAATTTCTGCTGTTCGAGTACCCGCAACAGGTCGTGGGCGGCGGGCACCAGGTCGTAGTCGTAGGTGCTGACGAGCTGCAACTCCAGCTCGACGCCCATGGTCAGGCAGCGGGAAGCGGCGAAGGGCTCAAGCATTTTGGCCTCCCGTTCCGTTGAAAGTGGCTTCCCGACAGGCTTTCAGCGCCCACTGGGTGAGCAGGGGGCCGACGATCTCCATCACCGTGATGGCGCCGACCAGGGCGGAGGCCACCCGCGTGCCGAATTCGGGAAAGGCCGCATGCAGGCTGGCGGTCAGCAGGAAGGCGACGCCGGACATGGGCAGCAGCGCCACCCCCAGGGCCGCCGACTGGCGCAGCGAAAGGCCGGAGCGCCGACCCAGCAGCACTGCGGCGCCGATCTTGGCACCAGCCCGCAAAGCCAGCAGCACCAGAGCTGCTACGCCGCCGGCGGCAATCAGACGCCAGTCGACGGCCATGCCGTTGACCACGAAGAGCAGCACCACCAGCGCCCCGCCGGCCGTGCCGAAGTGACGCGGCCACAGGCGCGGCCGGGCATCCCGGGTGCGCAGCACGATGCCGGCCAGGAGCGGCACCAGCAGGGGCGAGGCGCCGACCAACTGGGTGAGGGCCAACGTGAGGAAGAGGAGGCCGAGGAGCAGCAGTGCGCCGTTTTCGTCCCGCAGATCCAGCTTGCGCTGCGCCAGGCCGACGGCGAAGGCCAGCACCAGGGCCAGCACGAAAGACGTGGCGAAGGCCGCCAGGGGCGCCTGGGCGGCGTCCCACGGATCGCCCGTCTGCATGCCCTGCAGGACGCCCAGCAGCAGGTGGATGGCCACCACCGCATAGATGGTATTGAGGGCCGAGAAGAGCAGCAGGCGCTCCGTCACCTGGCCGCGGGCGTTCATTTCGGCGGTCACCCGCATGATCACCGCCGGCGAACTCACCATGCACACCGTCGCCACGGCGACGGAGCTGCCCACACCCAGGCCGAGGTAAGTCCCCATGGCCAGCACGGCGACGAAGGTGAGCCCCGCTTCGGCCACGCTGGTGGCCACCAGCCACGGGTTGGCCAGGAGCCAGCGCGGGTTGATGCGGCTGCCCAACTCGAAGAGCAGCACCGCCAAGGCGACTTCCAGGGCCCGTCGGAACACGCCGGACATCTGCAGGCCGCTGGTGTCGAAGCTCGCCGCCGAGGCGAAGAGTCCCACCAGGGTGTAGCCGACGATACGCGGCCAGCGCAGGTAACGGAAAACGAGTTCCCCGGCCAGGGGCGCGACCACGAGCAGCAGAGCGACCCAGAAGCTGTTGTCCAGACGGAAGGGCCAGCCCGGAATGAGGGAAAAAACGGCAGTGAGGTCGAAGTTCATCCTGTCTCCTGCAAAGACCATGGCCAAGGCCACGATGCCGACGCGCGAAGGCGGCGGCGACAAGACCTGGCGGATTGATTTGGACGACCGGCCGGGGATGCGGGGCATGCCTGCGCAGTCGTGCGCGGAGTGAGGTCGGTCAAGGACGCTTCGGGAAGAGCGTCTCGAATGGGATGGATTGTGGCAAGGTCGCCGGCGCCCGTGGGTAACCGTTTGTAAAGTTGCGCCGGGGGACGACGCCCATCGCATTCTGCGCCGCTCGCGCGCCTGCCAACGGATGCTAGCGCTCCGATCCTTCTGCCCCGGGCGACAAGAGCGGCGAGATCGCGCAATAATTTTTCGGAACAGGCTTGCCGCATGCCGCCAAACATTGACCGGCGAGGCCTTTGTCCCTACCATACGCGGTCCCGAAAAAATCCCGAAATCAAGGAGTTGGCCATGGCCATCAACCGTAACCGCCGTTCTTCCCTGGAGCGCCGCTGCGTTTCCAAGTCCTCCAAGCGCCTGTTCAAGGGCACCGGCAAGACCATGTTCAAGGTCATCTACGCCGCGGAGTGCCACCAGCGCAACCGCAAGGCCCTCGGCTGATCCCTCGAGTCTTCCGAAAAACCCGGCTTCCGCAAGGAGCCGGGTTTTTTTATGGGGGTTTCTTTGTAGGGGCTCCGGGAGGGGAGTGCGGAAAAATCCTTCGGCTTCCCCGCTAACTTTGGAGGAAAATTCAGCTTCGGCACCGGCGAGCCGGGGTGTGGCGCAGTCGCTCTCTCGGTGCCCCGGATTCGATAATAGCGAATGCAGGCGGCGGGGGCTTGGCGGCGACCGGCAGGGCCAGCGGAGAGAACGATGCGCACGAATAATTGGCGGCGATGGGCCGCGCCGTTGCTGGGCGTCGGCTGGATGGGCGTGGCGGGGGGCCAGGAGCTTGCCGCCCTGGACCCCCTGCGGCTTCCCCTGGAAAGCCTTCTGCAACTCGAAGTCTCGTCGGTCTCCAAGTTTCCCCAGGCGACCCTCAACGCGCCGGCCCTGGTGCGGGTGGTGGACCGCGACGATCTGCGCGCCTTCGGCTACCGCACGGTGGCCGACGCCCTGCGCGGCCTGCCCGGCGTCGACGTCACCTATGACCACACCTACAGCTTCCTCGGCGTGCGCGGCTTCAACCGTCCGGACGATTACGGCAGCCGCGTGCTGCTCCTGGTGGACGGCCTGCGCCAGAACGACGGCGTCTATGACCAGGCCCTGAGCGGTAGCGAGGCGATTCTCGATACCCCACTCCTGAAACGCGTCGAGTACTTTGCCGGTCCATCCTCGTCGGTCTATGGCGCCAATGCCCTGTTCGGCGTCGTCAATCTGGTCACCCGCAGCGGCGCCGACATCGGCGGCTGGGAACCGCGGCTCGAAGTGGGCACGCGCGGGCGGCGCCAGGCGAGTCTGGCCTGGGGCAAGGCCCTGGAGGGCGGCCGCGACCTCGTGCTTTACGCCAATCTGGGCACGGTTGGCGGCGGCGACCTGCGCTTCGACGAGTACGGCGCCACCGCCCACCGCCTGGACGGCGAGGACAACGCCCGATTCTACGGGCGTTACACCGCCGGCGGCCTGCGCGTGGCGGCGGCCTTCAGCCGGCGCAGCAAGGACAATCCTGCGGCACCCTACGGCACCGTCTTCGGCCGCGCGGCGAAGACCCTGGACGAACAGGGCTTCGTCGAAGCCGCCCTGGAGTCCGATTCCGGGGAAGCGCTGACCCGTCTGCTGCGGGTCTATGCCAATCATTACCGTTACCGGGCCGAATGGAGGTTCGCCGGCTCCCCGGACTACGTGAATCGGGATCGCGCGAATGCCGACTCCGTCGGGGCGGAATACCGTCTCACCTACCGCGGCATCGCCAACCACGTCCTGGTCGGCGGGGTCGAACTGCGCCGCAACTGGCGGCTCGATCAGCGCAACGCGGACCTCGATCCGGCGGTGGTTTATCTCGACAGCCGGCGCGCCAGCGGGGCGGCGGGCGCCTATCTGCAGGACGAGTGGCGGCTTTCCGAGCACTGGCTGATGAACGCCGGGCTGCGCGCCGACAAGGTCAGCGACTATTCCAGCGAGCTCTCGCCGCGGCTGGCCCTGATCTGGCGGCCCGAAGCGGCGACGGCGGTGAAGCTCCTCTACGGCCGGGCTTTCCGGGCGCCCAACCAGTACGAGCGCTTCTACCACGACGGCAACCTCACCCAGAAGGCCAATCCCGGCGTGGGTCCGGAGCGCATCACCACCACAGAACTCGCGTTGGAGCACTTTCTCGGCCGTGAATTCCGCGTTGGCGCCAGCCTCTTCCACTATGACCTGCGGGGCGCCCTGGAGCAACAGACCGACCCGGCCGACGGCCTGCTGGTCTTCCGAAACGGGGGGTCGATCCATGTCGTCGGCAGCGAACTGGAGGCCGAATATCGCAACCTCGCCGGTTACCGCCTGAGGGGCAGCCTCACCTTCCAGGAGGCGGAGGGGGAAGACGGCCGCTGGCTCACCAACTCGCCGCGCACCCTTGGGAAGTTGCAGGCCTACGCGCCGGCGATTGCGGGCTGGGATCTGGGCCTCGAACTCCTGGCCACCGGCCGCCGCCGTACGATGGAAGGGGACACCGGCGGCTTCTCGGTCGCCAATCTGACCGCCAATCGGACCCTCGGCCGCAACGGCGAAGTTCGCATCGGGGTGGTCAACCTGGGCGACCGCCGCTACCGCGACCCGACGCCGGGTTACTACGCCCCCATCGACGCCATGCCGCAACTCGGTCGTCAGGCCTACATCCAGTGGACCGGGAGCTACTGATGACCCGCAATCCCGGGCGCGCCCGCCCTGCGCCGCAAGCGCGGACGGTAGCCTGGGTGCGCAGCCTGCTGGCGTGCTGCGCGGCGCTGGCGGTGGCAGGAGAGGCGCCTGCGCAGGGCGACGGTGAAGTGGCATTGCAGGCGGCGGTGATCTACAACCTCGTCCAGTTCGTCCAGTGGCCGGAGAGCGCGGCGGCAAGGGATGTGCAATTTTGCGTCGTCGAGGGGGACGCGCTTGCCGCAGGACTCTCCGCGCTCGACGGGCAGGCTTTCGGCAGTCGCCGGCTGCGGGTGAGAGGGGTCGCGGCCAGCCGCACGACTGGCTGCGACGCGCTCTACCTGCCGGAGGCGGCCTTCGCCGCGGGGCGACCGCCGCGCGAGGCGCCCATTCTCGTGCTGACCAGCGGTCACGGCCTGGTGGACCAGGGGGCGATGGTCAACGTGATGCTCGAAGGCCGCCGCGTCGCTTTCGACGTTGGCCTCGGTGCCCTGCGTCGCGCCGGATTTTCGGTGAGCGCCAAGGTGCTGCGGCTGGCCCGCTACGTGAGGCAGGATTGAGCGCCCTGGCCAGCCCTTGTTGCCGGATCGTCCGTCCCGCGCAGGGGGGGCGATGAATCCGCGCCGCAGCCGCCGCCGCACTCGGGAGATCGTCATCGCCACGACGGTGACCACCCTGCTCGTCCTCATTCTGGCGGTGATTCAGCATTTCATCTGGCGGGCGAGCGCCGAGAGCGCCCTCCTGGCGCTCGCCCGCGTGGTGGGCAGCAACAGCACCGCCGCGCTCGCCTTCGGCAACCGGGCGGACGCCGCGGAAGTCCTCGGTGCCTGCCAGTCGGCGCCGGCGGTGGTCGGCGCCCGCCTGCTCCTCGCCGACGGACGGGAGATCGCGGCCTTCGCTCCGGCCGCAGAGGAGCTGCAAATCCTCGGCTTCTCCGCTCCCCACATCGAGGTGAGCGAGGACATCGAATTGCAGGATCGCCGGGTGGGGCGCATCGAGATGACGGCCACCCTGGCGCCGGTCTATCGCCAGACGCTCTTCTTCCTGGCCTCGGGCCTGGCGGTGGTCGTCCTGGGGGCCGCGCTGGCGGCGGTCTTCTCCGCACGCCTGCGGGCCACCGTGGTGCACGCCGAGGAGCGGCTGGCCTATCTCGCGATGTACGACACCCTCACCGGACTGCCCAACCGCAATTCCTTCCGCGACGCCCTCGATGCGGCGGTGGCGCGGCTGCGCCGCGAGGGCCGCGAGTTCGCGGTGCTCTTCGTCGATTTCGACGGCTTCAAGCAGGTCAATGACAGCCACGGCCACGCCGTCGGCGACCAGGTGCTCATCGACCTCGGCAAGCGCCTGGGGCGCTCCCTGCGCGCCAACGATTTCGTCGCCCGCATTTCCGGCGACGAATTCGTCGTGATCCTCGATCAGCCTGAAGGCGCCGACGCCGTCGGGCGCATCGCCGGCAAGTTGGTCGATCTGATGCGCCAACCCATTTTTGTGGGAGAGCGCTCGATTACGGTCGGCGCCAGTATCGGCGTGGCCTTCGCTCCCGCTGACGGGACGACGGCCAACGAGTTGCTCCAGCGCGCCGACACCGCGATGTATCACGCCAAGCAGCAGGGCAAGAACGGCTATCAGTTCTTCTCCAGCGAACTGGAGCGGCTGACCCGCCAGCGCCTGGAACTCGAAGCGGCCTTGCGCGAAGCCTGCGCCGGCGACCAGTTCAGCCTCGTCTATCAGCCCATCTTCGAAATCGCCACGCGACGCATCGTCGCGGCCGAGGTGCTTCTGCGCTGGCACCATCCGGAGCGCGGAGCGATTTCCCCCGCCGAATTCATTCCCATAGCCGAAGAGTGCGGCCTGATCGCGGAAATCGGCCTGCACGTCCTGCGCCGTCTGGCCGCCGATCTGCCGCTGCTCGACGCGACCGGAGAGCGCTTGCCGGTGGCGGTCAATCTTTCCTATCGGCAATTCTCGCGGGCGGACGGTGAGGCGCAGTTTTTCGCCGAACTCGCCCGCCTTGGGCTGGGGCCATCGCGCATCGAGTTCGAGCTGACGGAGAGTGCTTCGGTGGAGGCAGCCAGGAGCGGCCACGCGCTCATCGCGCGCCTGGGGGCGGCCGGCTATCGTCTGGCCATCGATGACTTCGGCACCGGCTACAGTTCCCTGGGAACCCTCTGCGACCTGCAGAACGCCAAGCTCAAGATCGACCGCAGCCTGGTGCGGGCGATGGGCGAAGACAGCCGTGGGGTGGCGATCATCGCCGCCATTCTCGGTATGGCGCGCGCCCTCGCGATCCCCGTGGTGGCCGAAGGCGTCGAGACGGCCGACGAGTTGGAAACCCTGGAGGCGCTGCAATGCGTCCTGGTTCAGGGCTTTTTCCTGGCCAAGCCGATGCCGGCGGCCTCCCTCGCCGCCCTGCTGGCGAAGGAGCGGCAGCTCGCCCGCTGAGCGGGCCTGTAGAATGCTGCCTCCATGCCTGCTCAACTCATCCTCCTCCCCGGCAAGGAGCGCTCGGCGCTGAAACGCCATCCGTGGCTCTTCGCCGGTTCGGTCGGCCGTCTGGAAGGGCGCGCCCGGCCCGGTGACACGGTGGAGGTGCTGGCCGACGACGGCCGCTCCCTGGGGCGCGCCGCCTACAGCCCGCAATCCCAGATTCGCGCCCGCTTCTGGACCTTCGACGCCGCGGAGTCCGTCGACGACGCCTTCTTCAAGCGCCGCATCGCTGCCGCCGTGGCCCGCCGCGCTGCCCTGCCGGAACTCGCCGGCCAGGAGGGCTTGCGCCTCATCCACGGCGAGTCCGACGGCTTACCCGGCCTCATCGCCGACCGCTACGGTGACACCGTGGTGGTGCAACTGACCTCCGCCGGCAGCGACAAATGGCGCTCGGCCATCGTCGCAGCCCTGGTCAAGGCCACGGGCTGCGCGCGCGTCTTCGAGCGTTCCGATTCTGACGTGCGCCGCCTGGAGGGGCTGGAGCCCACCACCGGCTGGATCCATGGCGAAGCGTCGAGCGCGCCGCTCGCCATCCTGGAAAACGGCGTCCGCCTGGGCATCGACATCGCCGGTGGCCACAAGACCGGCTTCTACCTGGATCAGCGGGACAACCGACTGCTTCTCGCCACGCTGGCGGCGTGCAAGGAGGTGCTCAACTGCTTCTGCTACACCGGCGGCTTTTCCCTGCAGGCCCTGGCGGGTGGGGCAGCGTCCGTGCTTTCCATCGATTCCTCCGGGCCGGCGCTGGCGCAGGCCCGGGCCAACCTGGCACTGAATCCGGCCTTGCCCGCGGAGCGGGCCGAATGGCTGGAGGCAGACGTCTTTCAGTCCCTGCGGGATTTCAAGCAGGCCGGCCGGCAGTTCGACCTCATCGTTCTCGATCCGCCCAAGTTCGCTCCCTCGGCCGCCCACGCCGAGCGTGCCGCGCGCGCCTACAAGGACATCAATCTGCAGGGTTGCCGCCTGCTGAGGCCCGGCGGGCTGCTGATGACCTATTCGTGCTCCGGCGGCGTCGGGCTGGAGTTGTTCCAGAAGATCGTCGCCAGCGCCGCCCTCGACGCCGGCCGCCATGCCCGCATCGTGCGACGCCTCGCCGGGGCGGCGGATCACCCGGTCGGCCTGAACTTCCCCGAGGGGGAATACCTCAAGGGCCTGCTGGTCCAGGTCGATTGACGCCCTGCTAAACTGTCGCCCGTGAGCTCAGCGCACCGCCTACTCCTCGCCCTCGTCGTCTTCCTCGCCCAACTGGCGGCGGGGATGCACGCCATCGAGCACGGTTTGGGCGACACCGAGGGGCCGCTGCCGGGCCATGCCTGCGAGCTTTGCCTGGCTGCCCACGATCTGGGTTCGGCCCAGCCTTCCCTGGCGGCGCTGCCGCCGGTTGCAGCGCCCCCGCTGGCGCCGGAAGCGACGCCTGCCACCGGCCGCGGTGTTCTGCCCGCGCCGCTTGCCCGCCAGGGCGCGCCGCCCTCCGCCTGAAGCGCCTTGCCTGCCATCGCCGCTCCCGCCGGGGGCGGCGTCTGCCATTGCATTCAGGAGTTTTCCATGCACCAGCGAAAATTGGCGCTGGCCGCCGTCCTGGCCTTTGCCGGGGCGGCCCAGGCCGCCGACGACAAGGATCTGGCCGCCATCCGCGTCCAGATCGATGAATTGAAAAAGACTTACGAGCAGCGCATCGCCGCCCTCGAACAGAAACTCGCCCAGGCCGAATCCAAAGCCGCCGGGGCGGAATCCAAGGCCGAGGCAGCCAGCGCCGCCGCCACCGCGGCCGCCGCCCGGCCAGCCGCCACGGCCGCCAGCGGGTTCAATCCGGAGGTGTCCCTCTTCCTCCAGGGCAAGTACAAATCCATGAAGAATGTGCCGGAGCGGGGCATCACCGGCTTTGTCGGCGCCGCGGGGCACGAGCACGAGGGTGAGGGCGTGGAGGGCGAGAACCGCCGCGGCTTCTCGGTGGATCACACCGAGCTGATGCTCTCGGCCAACATCGACCCCTATTGGCGCGGCATGGCCGTTCTGGCCGTGCAGGACGCCGAAGTGGAGGTCGAGGAGGCCTCGTTCCAGTCCCTCGCCATCGGCGGCGGCGTCGGCCTGAAGGGTGGGCGCTTCAAATCCGGCATCGGCTATCTCAACGAGCAGCACGCCCACCAGTGGGATTTCGCCGACGCGCCCCTCATGTACCAGGCGCTGTTCGGCAGCCACGGCAGCTATGCCCAGGATGGCGTGCAGTTGAAGTGGCTGGCGCCGACCCCGGTATTCCTCGAATTCGGGGCCGAAATCGGTCGCGGCGCCAATTTTCCGGGCAGCGACCGCAACCAGAACGGCAGCGGCGCCGGGGCGCTTTTCGCCCACCTCGGCGGCGATCTCGGGATCGCCCACAGTTGGCGGGCCGGCGTCTCCTATCTGCGCACCGCGGCCCGCGACCGCGAAGCCCATTTCGAGGACATCGGCGGCCTGGAGGCGACGGGGGCCTTTACCGGCAAATCCCGCACCTGGCTCGCCGACTTCGTGTGGAAGTGGGCGCCCGACGGTAACCCCAAGTACCGCCATTTCAAGTTCCAGACCGAATACTTCCAGCGTCGGGAAAGCGGCCATCTCACCTGTGCCGACGAGGAAGCGTCGGGCAACGCCTGCGATCCGGCGGCGACGGGCGACACGGTGACCAGCCGCTACCGTACCCGCCAGAGCGGCTGGTACGCCCAGGGCGTCTACCAGTTCAGCCCGGCGTGGCGGGCTGGCCTGCGCCACGAGCAACTCGACAGCGGTCGTCGGGATTTCGGCGTCAATGCCGCCAACCTGGTGGTGGAGAATTTCAAGCCGAAGCGGACGTCCCTCATGGCGGACTACAGTTGGAGCGAGTTCTCGCGCCTGCGCCTGCAGGTCGCCCACGACCGCGCCATGCAGGGCATCACCGACCACCAGTGGACCCTGCAGTACATCATGAGTCTGGGCGCCCACGGCGCCCACAAATTCTAGGAGGCTACGATGAAACGCAGTCTGTTCTTCGTTCTCGGCTTGCTGGCGGCGCTGCCGGCCTGGGCCGCCGTCCGAGTCTTCGCCACCGTGCCCGAATGGGCGGCACTGGCCGAAGCCGTCGGGGGCGACAAGGTGAAGGTCTACGCGGCCACCCATGCCCTGCAGGATCCACACCGCATCGAGGCGCGCCCCTCTCTCCTGGCCCAGGCGCGGACTGCCCAACTGGTGGTGGCCACCGGTGCCGACCTCGAAGTTGGCTGGCTGCCCGTGGTCCTGCGGGATTCCGGAAACCCGGCGGTTCAGCCCGGTCGGCCGGGTTATTTCGAAGCAGCGCGCCTGGTGACGCCGATCGAGGTGCCGCAGAGCATCGACCGCGCCCACGGCGACGTGCACGCGGCGGGCAATCCGCATATCCAGCTCGATCCCCGCAATATCCTGAAGGTCGCCGCGGGACTTGCGCTGCGCCTTGCCGAGATCGACCCCGCCAACGCCGCCGCCTACCGGGCGGGCGGGCAAGTTTTCGGCGAGCGCTGGCAGGCCGCCATCGCTCGCTGGGAGAAGCAGGGGTCGGCGCTCAAGGGGGTGCCTGTGCTGGTGCATCACCGCTCCTTTAGCTACCTCCTTGGCTGGCTGGGCATGAGGGAGGTTGGCGTCCTAGAACCCAAACCCGGCGTGGAGCCGACGAGCGGCCACCTGACCGGGCTTCTCGCGGGCCTGCAGGCGCAGCCGGCGCGCATGATCCTGCGGGCGGCCTACCAGAGCGAGGGGCCGAGCGAGTGGATCGCCGGGCGCGCAAAGCTACCGGCGGTGGTGTTGCCGTTTACCGTTGGCGGCACGAAGGAGGCCGTGAATCTCGAATCGCTCTTCGATGACACGCTGGCCCGTCTGCTGGGGGCGCTGCGTTGAGCACGCTGCTCTCGGCGCGCGGCCTGGTGGTGGGCTGGCGAGTCGCGGTGGCCGGCCCCCTGGACTTTCGGCTCGCTCGCGGGGAAATCCTCGGACTGGGCGGCGCCAACGGGACGGGCAAATCTACCCTGCTCGCGGCCCTGGCGGGGGTCAGTACCGTCTTTTCCGGAAGCCTCGAACGCGCCGCGGGGCTGCGGGTCGGCTACCAGACCCAGGCGGCGGCGCCCGTCGAGGGCTTGCCGGTGGCAGGCCGGGAACTCCTCGCCCTGACCGGCGCCGACCCGAAGGGCCTCCCCGACTGGCTGGCCGGTTGCCTGGAAAAGCGCCTGGATCGCCTTTCCGGCGGGCAGCGTCAGTATCTCGCGCTGTGGGCGGTCCTTGCCGCTCCTGCCGATCTGTTGCTGCTCGACGAGCCCACCAACAATCTCGATGCGGCTGGTTGTCGGCATCTGACCGAGGAACTGCGTCGGCGGGCGGCGCTGGGGGCGGGCGTCATCCTGGTCAGCCACGATGCAGAATTTTTTTCGGCGGTTTGCGACAACACGCTCCATCTGGGGGCAGCACGATGAGCGAAGCGATTTCAGGCATCTTCGTCGTCCCTTTCCTGACCGGCCTCCTGCTGGCCATCAGCTTGCCGATGCTGGGCTGCTACTTGCGCCTGCGTCACGAATGGCTGGCGGCGCTGGCCTACGCCAATGTCGCGGCGGCCGGCGCCCTGGCGGCGTTGATTTTCGGGATTCCCCTGTCTGCCGGAGGGGCGGCGGCGGCCCTCGCTGCGGCATTCGGCAAGCGGCTTGCCGGACCTCGCCTGGGCAAGGCGACCGGCTACGCGGTTTTGCTGCTATTCGGCTGGGCGGTGGCGGTGCTGGCGGCGGCCAATCTGCCCCTGGCCGAGCGCCTCGGGCACGCGCTTTTCGATGGCCAGCTGTACTTTTCCGGGATGGCCCACCTGGCTGCCGCGGCGGCGGTCGCCACCCTGGCGCTGCCGCTTCTCGCGGGGATGACCCGGAACCTGTTGCTGGCCGAACTCTATCCGCATCACTTCCGCCTTCAGGGAAAGGCAAGCTGGCCGCTCCAGTTCGGATTCGACTTTCTGGTCGTCGTCACGTTGGTTGCGGCCACGCTCTCGATCGGGGTCATGGGCTCCTTTGTTCTCGCCTTCGTTCCCCCCTGGCTGGCTTTTGCCCATGCCCGCAGTTGGTGGCGGGGCGTCGCGCTGGCGGTTGGCACGGGGGTGCTGGCCCACGTCCTCGCCTTCTGGCTGGCGTTGCGACTTGATCAACCTTTCGGTCCGGTACTGGTTCTGGTCATGCTCGTTTTAGCCCTGCCCGCCTCGGGTTTTTCGGATCGTCACCGGATAAACCCTTAGCGTTTCCCGTATGCGGCATTGCGCGCCGTCGGACGGCATGCTAAAAGTACCTCTCTGTACGGCTTCTCACCCATGGTCTTCTCCCTCTTCAAAAAAACCGCAGAAAAAATGCCGGAGCGCAAGGCGGCGCGGCCCAAGCCACTCACGCCACCCGCTCAGGAGTCTGCCGTCTGGGAGCCCGCTGCCGAGCAGTCGGGTACGGCCGCGTCGGCGCCGCCGCCGGCCGCTCCATCGGCGACTCAGCCCGCCGCCGCGGAAGCGCCGAAGCAGGAGTTGCCGCCCCTCGAATTTGGCGATTCCCAGTTCGATTTCACCGATTCGGCCGTCATGGCCATCGAGGTTGATCAGGATACCGATCCGGTCCAGGCCGACGTCGAACAGGCCGCGGTGCTGTTCGCCAACGGGCAGGACGCGGTGGCACGTGCGGTCCTCGAGACTTCCGCTCGCTCCCATACCGGCGCCCCGGCGGAGCGCCTGTGGCGCATGTTGCTCGACCTGGTTCAGGTGCTTGGAGATCGCGCCGCGTTTGACCGCCTAGGCGAAGAGTTCGCCCAGGTTTGCGAAACCTCGCCCCCCGCCTGGCGTAGCCAGAACGATCGGCCGGCCGTCAAGGCGGCCGTCGGCGGTCGCAAGCTGCTTGTCTTGCAGGGCGTGCTCACCGGCGGGGAAGGCGCGGAGCTCGCTCAGCTCAAGGCGGCCATCCTGAGCAAGGAAGCGCCGGCCGTCGATTTCTCCAGGCTTGCCAGCTGCGACGAGGAAGCGGCCGCCGCCCTCATGGATTGCTTCCGTCTGGCGAAAAAACTGACGGTTGCGATCAGCATGGAAGGTGGCGAGGGCCTCGTCGGCCGTCTCGAAACACGCCTTGTGGTGGGCGAGCCCGCTACGCCCCAGACGTGGCTCCTGCTGCTTGAAATGCTGCAACTGCTGGGGCGGCAGGAGGCGTTTGAGGAAAAGGCCGTCGATTACGCAGTGACTTTCGAGGTTTCACCTCCCTCCTGGGAGCCGCTCAAAACGGCGGTCAAGGCGCCGCGGCCGGGCGCACCGGCGCCGGTCGTCATTCCCCCCAGCGATATTCACTTCCTGACCGGCGAACTCAAGAACTGCCGCTTCGACGATCTGCGCGGCTTCTTCGAACTGCACGAGCGGCCGGTCATCGATTTTTCCGGCGTCAAACGCCTCGACTTCTTTTCCGCCGGACTCCTGCGCAACATCCTGGAGCCGATCAAGCGGCAGGGGAAGGAAGTCATCATCCGCGACCCCAACCACCTGGTGGCGGAACTCATGGGCATCGTCGATTTGCCGAGCGTCGCCCGCATCATCGTTCCCAAGACTTAGGAATTTCACATGGAGCAATATCACGGCACGACAATTCTGTCGGTGCGCCGGGGCGCCCGCGTCGCCATGGGCGGCGACGGTCAGGTGACCCTGGGAAACATCGTCGTCAAGGCCACCGCCAAGAAGGTGCGCCGCCTCTACCAGAACCGCATCCTGGCGGGTTTCGCCGGCGGTACGGCGGATGCCTTCACCCTTTTTGAGCGCTTCGAGGCCAAACTGGAAAAACACCAGGGCAATCTGCTGCGTTCCGCGGTCGAACTCGCGAAGGACTGGCGCACCGACCGCATGCTGCGCCGGCTGGAGGCCATGCTATCGGTGGCCGATGGCGCGAACTCCCTGATCATCACCGGCAACGGCGACGTGCTGGAGCCAGAGCAGGGCATCGTCGCCATCGGTTCCGGGGGTGCCTACGCGCAGAGCGCGGCGCGCGCGCTACTTGAGAATACGGAACTCGATCCCGCCGCGATCGTCACAAAATCGCTGGAAATCGCCGGCGATCTCTGCATCTACACCAACCGCAACTTCACCCTGGAGGTTCTGGAATGAGCACCATGACGCCCCAGGAAATCGTCCATGAGCTGGACAAGCACATCGTCGGCCAGGGCAAGGCCAAGAAGGCGGTGGCCATCGCGCTACGCAACCGCTGGCGGCGCGCCCAGGTGGCGGAGCCCCTGCGCCAGGAAATCACCCCCAAGAACATCCTGATGATCGGGCCCACCGGCGTGGGCAAGACGGAAATTGCCCGCCGGCTGGCCCGCCTGGCCAATGCGCCGTTCATCAAGATCGAGGCGACAAAATTCACCGAAGTCGGGTACGTCGGCCGTGATGTGGATACGATCATCCGCGATCTTGTCGAGATCGCCATCAAGGGCCATCGCGAGCGCGCCATGGTGCAGGTGAGGGCGCGGGCCGAAGATGCCGCCGAGGATCGCGTTCTCGACGCTCTCCTCCCTCCGGCTCGCAGCGCCGGATTCTTCGCCGAGAACAATGGCCAGACCGAAGATAACGTCACCCGCCAGAAGTTTCGCAAGAAGCTCCGCGAGGGCGAATTGGACGACAAGGAAATCGATATCGAGATTGCCGCACCCAGCATGCAGGCCGAAATCTTCGCGCCGCCGGGCATGGAGGAGCTGACCCAGCAGATTCAGGGCATGTTCCAGAACATGGGCGGCGGCCGCAAGAAGAGCCGCAAGCTGAAGATCAGGGAGGCGTTGAAACTCATCGTGGACGAGGAGGCTGCGCGTCTGGTCAACGACGAGGAAGTGAAGTTGGCCGCGGTGCAGAACGTCGAGCAGAACGGCATCGTCTTCTTGGACGAGATCGACAAGATTGCCAGCCGTTCCGATTCCCACGGCGCAGATGTCTCCCGCCAGGGGGTGCAGCGCGATCTTCTGCCCCTGGTGGAAGGCACCACGGTGTCGACCAAATACGGCATGATTCGTACCGATCACATCCTGTTCATCGCATCCGGCGCCTTTCATCTGGCCAAGCCCTCGGACCTCATTCCCGAACTGCAAGGGCGCTTTCCCATCCGCGTCGAACTGGATTCACTGGCGGTGGCCGATTTCGAACGCATCCTCACCCAGACCGACGCCTGCCTCACGCGACAGTATCAGGCCTTGCTTGCCACTGAGGGGGTGGCGCTGGACTTCGCCGAGGCGGGCATCCAGCGCCTGGCGGAAATCGCCTTCCAGGTGAATGAGAAGACGGAGAACATCGGCGCCCGCCGCCTCTACACGGTCATGGAAAAGCTGCTGGAGGAAGTGTCCTTTGCCGCGGGCAAGGCTGGCCAGGGCGCGGTGACTGTGGATGCTGCCTACGTGAACGCCCGCCTGGGCGATCTGGCCGGCGACGAGGATCTTTCCCGGTACGTCTTGTGAGCGGTGACGGCGGCCTGCCACTGCGCATCGTCGCCATCCTCTTCCCCATTTTTGCCATCGTCGCGGCGGGCTATTTCTACGGCCGCCGCCACCGGCCGGAAATGGCGGTGGCCAACCGTCTCAACATGGATGTCTTCGTTCCGGCCCTGGTCTTTGCCGCCATGGCCGGTAAATCCTTCGATCTGGCGGCCTACGGGCCGCTGGCGCTGGGGGCGCTGCTCCTGCTCCTGACCTGTGGTCTGGCGGCCTGGCCGGTGTCCCGCCTGCTCGGCGTGCCGGCGAAGACTTTCGTGCCGCCCATGTTCTTCAACAACTCCGGCAACATCGGTCTTCCGCTCGCCGTGCTCGCCTGGGGCGAGGCGGCGCTGCCGGCGGCAGTGATCCTCTTCATGGTCGAGAACACGCTGCATTTCTCCTTGGGTGCCCGACTTCTCGACCCGCGCGCCAGACTGTTGACCCTGTGGCGCATTCCGGTGGTGGCGGCGGCCCTCGCCGGGCTGCTGGTGGCTGTGTTGCGGATTCCGATCTGGTCGCCGGCGGTGACCGCCATCCGCATGCTGGGGGACGTTTCGGTGCCCTTGCTCCTCTTCTCCCTCGGGGTGCGCATGACCGATGTCAGGCTGGGCGACTGGATGGTTTCCCTGGTCGGCGCGATTGGCCGCCCGCTTCTCGGCATGGCCGTCGCCTGGGGGCTCGTGCAGGTTCTCGGCTTGCAGGGGCAGCAGGCCGCCATGCTCATTGTCTTCGGTGCCTTGCCGCCGGCGGTACTCAATTTTCTGTTCGCCGAGCGCTACAAGCAGGAACCTCAGCGGGTGGCGTCCATCGTGCTGGTGGGCAACCTGGCTGCCCTCGTCTTTTTGCCGCTCGCCCTGGCGCTGGTGCTGTGAATCTAGAAACCTCAGTTGACCGCTTGTCCCGTCCCCTACGCCGCACGGCTGCTTGCGTCCGCCCAGCGGTAACCGCTTACCCGGCGGGTGGGAGCGCTACGAGCCCGCTGGCGCATCCGGACGGGCACCTGACTTTGTCGCTCCTCCTTGCAGGCATGAGCCTGCCGCGTCGTCGCTTCGCGCCAGGCACCCGCCCGAACGCACCAACGGACTCGTCCAACTGAGGTTTCTAGGATGAGTCGCTGAGCCGGCCAAGTTGGCGCCGGTCACGCTTGGTGGGCCGGCCCGGCCGCTCGGCGGCGGGATCCGCGACGAAGCGGCGCGACTCCCGCGCGTTTTCCCGGGCCGCCAGGCTGGCGGCGGTTTCTTGATAGAGCGACCGCGCTTCCGCGGCCGGACCACGGTGATCGGAAAGGATGCGCACCGTCACCTCCCAGCGCTCGGCGGCGGTGATGGCCAAGGAATCGCCGATCCGTAACTCGCGGGCAGGCTTGCTGCGCTGGCCGTTGACCTGCACCCTGCCACTCTCGACAGCGGCAGCGGCGAGACTGCGGGTCTTGTAGAAGCGTGCCGCCCATAGCCACTTGTCGAGGCGCAGTCGATCCGCACTCATTCGGGGGCGCTAAGTGTCCGTCGGGCGCTGCGGCGGGCGAGAAAATTTTCCACCAGGGAATAGACGGCGGGCACCACTACCAGGGTGAGCAGCGTGGAGGAAACCATGCCGCCAATGACGGCGATGGAGAGCGGCTGGTTGGTTTCCGAGCCGGCGCCCAGCCCGAGGGCCGCTGGCGCGAGCGCCAGGATGACGGTGGCCGAAGTCATCAGCACCGGCCGCATGCGAATGGGGCAGGCGTCCGCCAGGGCCGCGTCGATGGCCATGCCGTCGGCCCGTCGCTGGTTGGTGAGATCCACGAGCAGGATGGAGTTCTTGGCCACCAGACCGATCAGGAGTACGAGCCCGATCATGGAGTAGATGTTGAGGGTCTGCCCGGTGGCCCAGAGGGCAGCGACGCCGCCGATGATGGCCAGGGGCTGGGCGAGCATGACGATGAAGGGTTGCAGGAAGGAATCGAACTGGCTGGCGAGCACCATGTACAGGAGCACCAGAGCCAGGGTGAAGGCGAAGGCCATGTACTTGGTGGTCTTGCCGAATTCCTCGGCTTGCCCGATCAGTTTGATCTGATAGCCGGTCGGCAGGTCGGCGGTCAGGGTGGTGATGCGCTTGACGGCCTCGCCGAGGGGGATGGTCGGGGTGGCAAAGAAGGTGGCCGCATACTGCAGATCGAAGCGGCCGATAACGGCCGGACCCAGGGTTTCCCGGAAGTCGGCGACGGCGTCCAGGCGAACCAGTTTGCCGTCCTTGTTGCGCAACCAGATCTTGGCGAGGTCGGCGCTTTGGGCGAATTCGCCATCCTTTGCCTTCACACGAATGTCGTAGCGCTGGCCGTCACCCGGTTCATCATTGTATTTGGCGATGTCGACGCCGCCGGTGAGCATGTTGATGGCCAGCGCGACGTCGCGGGTGCTCAGCCCCGCGGCGGCGATGCGCAGGCGGTCGGGTTGGAAGACCATTTGCGGCAGATCGAGCTGCAGATCGCTGTCGACGCGACCGAGACCGGGTTCGGCGGCGAGCTTCTGCTGCAATTCCCGCGCAAGGCGCCCTACTTCTCCCAGGTTTTCTCCGGTGAGCACGAATTGAAGCGGCTCGCCGCGCTGCCCCTGGACCATCGGGTAGGGCGCGGCGAACGCCCGCGCGCCGGGTACCTCGGCCAGCTCTCGGCGCAGGACGGGAAGGATTTCCTGCTGGCTGAGGCTGCGTTGCTCGCGCGGCGCCATGCGCGCCACCACCAGACCCTGATTGACCTGGCCGGCACTTCCCAGGCCGATGAGAGCAAACTCGGTGACGATCTCCCGGTGCTGGCGAAGGACTTCCTCGACGGCGCGCAGGCGCGAATCGGTGTAGTCGATGGACGAGCCAAGGGGTGTGCGCAGGTAGACCAGGAAGCGGCCTTCGTCCTGATCCGGGGCGAAGGTCTTGCCTACCGCCGCGAAGAAGAATGCGCTGGAGGCGACGCTGACGAGGGTCAGTCCCACTACCGTCCAGCGCTGCCTTAGAGCCCAGGCGAGCAGGCGCCGGTAGAAAGCTTCCAGCTTCTCGAACGCGCGGGCGATGCCGGCGCCGAGGCCGCTGCGCGCGTGCCCCTTTTCGCGCACCGTGAGGAAGCGCGAGCAGAGCATGGGCGTCAGGGTGAGGGAAACGAAGAGGGATACCAGGACACCGAAGGTCACCACGACGGCGAAGGAACGGAAGAACTGGCCGATGATGCCGCTCATGAAGATGACCGGCGCAAAAATGGACACCAGCGAAAGAGTCGCCGCCAGGACCGCGAAAAAGACTTCGTTGGCGCCGTTGATGGCGGCGGAGACCGGGTCTGGGTCGAGCTCCTCGCGGTGGCGGAAGATGTTCTCAAGGACGACGATGGCGTCGTCCACCACCACCCCGATGAGCAGCAGGAGGCCCAGAAGGGTAAGGGAATTCAAGGTGTAGCCTGCGAAGTAGATGACCGCGACGGCACCCATGAGGGATACGGGTATGGCCAGGGCGACGATCAGGGTCGAACGGATCGACAGCAGGAAAATCCACACCACCAGGGCGGCGAGCAGGGTGCCTTCGAGGAGATGCTCCTTGAGCGCATTGACGATTTCGAGAATGAAGACGGCGTCGTTCGAGACCACGTGCAGCTCCAGGCCAGGCGGCAGCTGGGGCCGTAACTCCTTGTCGAGTTTCTCCAGGACGCGGTCGATGATGGCGACGGTATTGGTGTTGGTGACCTTGACGATGCCCAGGCCGATGGTGGGCTCGCCGTTGAAGCGGGCCAGCTGGCGGTAGTCGGAAAGACCGTCGACGAGATCGGCGACGTCCGCGAGCCGGACCGGCGCGCCGCCTTTCCAGGCAATCACCAAGGTGCCCAGGCTGTCCACGCTGTGGAATTCGAGGTCCAGCTTGACCAGGTTTTCGGTTTTCTCGCCGACCACGAACCCGCCAGCGAGCTGGACGTGCTCCCGTCCGAAGGCTTCCGAGATGTCCTGCGCGGTGACGCCCAGGGCGGCCATGCGGTCGGGGTGGAGTTCCACCCGGATGGTGCGGTCGCGCCGTCCGCCGAGGCGAACTTCGCCGACGCCGTCGATGGTCTCCAGGCGCTTCTTGAGGATATTGACGGCATATTGGTTGAGCTGCTGCTGCGTGCGGTCTCCCTGCAGGGCGAGCCACATGATGGGCTGCGAATTGGTTTCCACCTTGGCGACCACAGGTGGATCCACCTCGTCGGGCAGGCGGCGCAAAACTTGATTCACCTTGGCCTGGACCTCGTTGAAGGCGACGTCGATCTTTTTTTCCAGGTTGAAGGTGATGCCGATCACCGAGACGCCGGGCGAGGAGGTGGACTGGATGTGCTCGATTCCCGGTGTCGAATTCACCGAGCTCTCGATGATGTTGGTCACCGAGGCGTCCATGATGTCCGGATTGGCGCCCTTGAGCGCCGTGGTCACCGAGACCACGGGAAACTCGATGTAGGGGTATCGGTCCATGCCGATCCGCCCGTAACTGATGACTCCGAAGAGCACCAGGACCGCATTGACCATCCAGGCCAGGACGTGGCGCCGGATGGAAAGTTCGGGCAGGGTCATTGCGGCCGCGGCGGAGCCGCCGCGGGGGCGGGGGGCTTGCCCTTGACGGTGACAGGCGCGCCCTGGGTCAGGAAGCCGGCGCCGTCCAGGGCGACCGTTTCGCCGCCCTTGAGCCCCTGGACGATCTCGATCATGCCGCCCTCTTTGTTTCCGGTCTGGACGACCTGTTGCCGGGCCTGACCGGACTCGACCACATAGACCACCTTGCCCGCAGGGCGCAGGACGACCGACTGCTCAGGGACGACGAGGGCATCCTCGCGGGTGCCGATGACGACGGTGCCGTCCACCGAGCCGCCGCCGCGCAGGGGCCCGGGGTTGGCGATGCGGGCGATGACTTCGATGGCGCGGCTGCCTTCGAGCACCGTCGGGCGGATGTCCTCGATGTGCCCCTCGACCGGCGAATCCGGCGCGAGCGGGCTCACCAGGCGTACGGGGAGCCCGATTTTCAGGCGCGGAGCGACGCTTTCCGGGTAGGGCAGGTTGGCCCGCAGGCGGGCGTTGGAAATGAGGCGGAAGACGGGGTCGCCGACCTTGACGTAGTCACCGACGCTGACGATCTGCACTTCGACGTGGCCGTCGAAGGGCGCGATGACCTCGGTGCGCCCGACGCCATGGCGGGAAATCTCTCCCCGCGCACGGGCGGCGGCGAGCTGGCTCTTGAGCGCGTCCCGCTGGGCGGTGACGTCGTCGAGGGCGTTGCGGGAAATGAAATTGCGCTCGACAAGCTCCTTCTGGCGCGCCACCAGGCGCTCCTGTTGGGCGAGTAGGGCTTCCTGGCGTGCGATCTCCGCCCGGTCGGCCGCCGCCTGCTGGGAGGCGTCGAGGGGGTCTATGCGGGCCAATACCTGGCCCTTCCTGACCGGCTGTCCGCCGTGGGCATGGACCGAGACGATGCGTCCGGCGACTTCCGCACCGATCTTTGGGTCGATGACCGCCTCCAGGGAGCCGAGGGTTTTCTCGGTCACTTCGAAGCGGGTCGGTTGAACCGTAGCGACCGTGATGAGGGTGGGCGGCGCTCCTTTTTTCTCCGCCGCCTTTTCCGAGCAGGCAGCCGCCAGCAGGGCGAGCAGCAGGGCCGGGAAGAATCTCATTGGGGGATGAGGGTCTCGCCGGCGAAAAGTTCTTCGACCGTCTCGCGGCGGCGGATCAGATGGCAGCGCTCGCCATCGACCAGAACTTCGGCAGCGCGGGGGCGCGTGTTGTAGTTGGAACTCATGGCCATGCCATAGGCGCCGGCCGACATGACGGCCAGCAGGTCGCCGGCCGCGAGGACCAGGGGGCGATCCTGACCCAGGAAATCGCCGGATTCGCAGACCGGGCCGACCACGTCGTAGGCGCGTTCCTCGCCGGCGGCGGGGCTGACCGGAAGGATGTCGTGCCAGGCCTCGTAGAGGGCCGGGCGCATGAGGTCGTTCATGGCCGCATCGACGATGGCGAAATTCTTTTCTGCGCCGGGCTTGAGGTACTCGACGCGGGTGAGCAGGAGGCCGGCGTTGCCCACCAGCCGGCGGCCGGGTTCGAGAATGACGCGCAATCCTCGCCCGCTCAGCTTGTCCAGGAGCGGGTTGAGGTAGGCATCCACGCCGGGCTGTACCTGATCCTCGCGGTAGCGAATGCCAAGTCCGCCGCCGAGGTCCAGGTGATGAATGGCGATGCCGTCGGCGGCCAGAGCGTCCACCAGCGCCAGAACGCGATCCAGGGCTTCCGCGAAGGGGCTGGGGTCGAGCAACTGGGAACCGATGTGGCAATCGATTCCGGCGATGCTCAGGTTGGGGAGCGCGGCCGCCCGCCGATAAAGGTCTCGCGCCCGCTCGTAGGCGACGCCGAACTTGGCTTCCTTGAGCCCGGTCGAGATGTAAGGATGAGTCTTGGGGTCAACATCGGGATTGACCCTCAGGCTGATCGGCGCCTTGCGGCCCATTTCGCCGGCCACGGCGTCGAGGCGCTCCAGTTCCGCTGCGCTCTCGACGTTGAAGCAAAGTATGCCCGCGGCGAGGGCCTGGTGCATCTCCCCGATGCTCTTGCCGACGCCGGAAAACACGATCTTGCCGGGGTCGGCACCTGCAGCGAGAACGCGAGCCAGTTCCCCACCGGATACGATGTCGAAGCCGGCGCCCAGGCGGGCAAAAAGATTGAGGATCGCGAGGTTGGAGTTGGCCTTGGCCGCATAGCACACCAGGGCGTCGGCGCCGGCCGGGTGGGCGGCAAGAACCTGCGTGAATTCTGCCAGCGAAGCTTCCAGGGCGGCCCGGGAATAGACGTAGGTGGGCGTGCCGAACTGGTCGGCAACGGCCGGGAGGCTGACGGATTCGGCGTGAAGCACGCCGGCACGGCGGGGAAAGGAGTTCATCGGGAGCGGGAGGGCGATGGGGCGTCCGTGGTAGCATCGCCTGCGGGTGCAGACCTCGGCGTCGCCTTCCCGAGCAGAGGGTCAGGCGGCGGTCCGGGAGGCAGCGAGAGCGACCCCTTGGTGCCGCAGCCCCACAGGGTGAACCCGGCAAACAGCAAGGCAAGGGCGACGCGCGGCATGTTAATGACGGATCGGTCAGTAATCTTGGGATGTTAGCACATCATGGACGACAGCGAATTCGAAACCCTGGCGGAACGGGTTCTGGCACGGATCGAGACGGCTCTTGACGGAGCGGACCTAGATTGGGAGCGTCCCGGCGCCGGCATCCTGGAAATCGAATTTGGCGACGGCAGCAAAATGGTCGTCAATCGTCACGCCGTCGCCCGCGAGATTTGGATCGCCGCGCGCAGCGGCGGATTCCATTTTCGCTGGGACGGAGAAGGCTGGGTGGATACGCGGGATGGCTCCGGCCTGTTCGCGCGCCTCGCGGAACTCATCCGCCACCAGGCCGGAGTAGAAGTGAGCCTTTGAGCGAGTCGCATTCCCCTTACGGCACACGGTTGCCGGGATACCAACAGGCGATCAATCGGTGGGTGGTTTGTCGAGTTCCGGCTGGGGCAGCGGATCCTCGGAGTCAGAACTCGCCGATTGCTCCTTCTCGGCGTTTTCGGCATACATGAAGCTGCGGTCCTTGCCGGTGCCGTAGGCAACCAGTCCTGTGGGCGGCTCGGGCAGGCTTACCGGAACGTCGCGCAGCGCACGGGTCATGTAACCGATCCAGATGGGCAGCGCGGCGGCGCCGCCGGTTTCCTTGTCGCCCAGTTTTCGAGGCTGGTCGAAACCGATCCAGGCGCAACCCGCGACGGTCATCTGATAGCCGCAGAACCAGGCATCCACATATTCGTTGGTCGTTCCCGTCTTGCCGGCCAGATCGTGGCGCTTCAGTGCTACGGATGCCTTGGCAGCGGTTCCGTAGATGGTGACGTCGCGCAGCATGCCGTCCATGAGGAAGGCGTTGCGTGGGTCGATGACCCGCGTGGCCTCTTCGCCGACGACCACGGGTGAGGCCGCCGCGACGACCTCGCCTCGTTCGTCGCGAATCTCGCGAATGACGTAGGGCTGGATGCGGTAGCCGCCGTTGGCGAAGACCGAATAGGCGGTGACCATCTGCCAGGGAGTCACCGATCCGGCCCCGAGGGCCATGGTGAGATAGGGTGGATGCTTGTCGGCCTCGAAGCCGAAGCGTGTCGCATAGTCTTGGGCGTAGGCTGGCGTGATGGCCTGGAGGAGACGGATCGAGACCATGTTCTTCGACTTCGCCAACGCCGTGCGCATTTTCATCGGACCTTCGTACTTGCCGTCGTAGTTGTGCGGCTCCCAGGCCTGGGAGCCTGTCTGGCTGGCGGGAATGACGATAGGCTCGTCCTCGATGACCGTCGAGGGGCTGAATCCCTTTTCCAGGGAGGCTGAGTAGATGAAGGGCTTGAAGCTCGACCCCGGCTGCCTCCAGGCCTGGGTGGCGTGGTTAAACTTGTTGCGATTGAAATCGAAGCCGCCGACCAGGGCACGGATACGTCCGTCGCGCGGGTCGGTTGCCACAAAAGCGGACTCCACCTCGGGCAATTGGGCGATCTGCCAGGCGGACTTGTCCGTCTTTTGCAGGCGAACGACGGCACCCCGGCGCAAGCGCTTGCTCGGAGGGGCCTTGTCGTCGAGCATGCGAGCGGCGAACTTGATTGCGTCTCCGGTCAGGGTCAGGGCCTCGCCGCCGCGGCGATAAACCTTGATCTGAGCCGGGCTTGCCGCGAGGACGATGGCGGGAATCAGGTCTCCCGCATCCGGCGCGTCCTGGAGCGCCTCGTCGAGGAATTCGTCCTGGTCCGAGGTAATCTGGGAGAGATCCACGAAAGCCTCGGCGCCGCGGTAGCCGTGCCGGCGGTCGTAGTCCATGACGCCCTTGCGCAGACTCTGGTAGGCCGCCTCCTGCTCATCCCGCGTCAGGGTGGTGATGACGGTCAGGCCACGGGTATAGACATCTTCCGGAAAGCGCTCGGCGGCAATCTGTCTGGCCATTTCAGCGACGAATTCGGCGTGCACCGGATATTCGGCGAGTTCTCGCTTGACGACCAGCGTCTCCTTCTGGGCGGCCTCATATTGCTTGTCATCGATGAAACCCAACTCGTGCATGCGGCGCAGCACGTACTGCTGGCGAATCCGGGCGCGCTTCGGATTGACCACCGGATTGAAAGCGGAGGGCGCCTTGGGCAGGCCGGCGAGCATGGCGGCTTCGGCGACGGAGATTTGCTTGAGAGATTTGCCGTAATAGATCTGGGCGGCGGCGGCAAAGCCGTAGGCACGCTGGCCGAGGAATATCTGGTTGAGGTAGAGCTCGAAGATCTGCTCCTTGGTGAGGCTGCTCTCAATCTTGAAGGAGAGCATCATTTCGTAGAGCTTGCGGGTATAGGTCTTCTCGCTGGAAAGAAAGAAGTTGCGCGCCACCTGCTGGGTGATGGTGGAAGCGCCCTGCTTCTTGCCGCCGCTGGTGAGATTGGCGATGGCTGCCCGCAGGACGCCCTGGTAGTCGATCCCTCCGTGTTGGAAGAAGCGCTCGTCCTCGGCGGACAGGATGGCCTGCTTCATTACGTCGGGGACGTCCCGGTAGGCGACCACCGCTCGCCGCTCCTCGCCAAATTCACCGATCAAATGGCCGTCGGCGGTAAAGACGCGAAGGGGAATCTTGGGTCGATAATCGGTCAGTACTTCGAGGGAGGGCAGGTTCGGGTAGGTGAGCACCAGGACGATGAGCGCCAGGGCGACAGCAATGGCGACCAACCCGGCAAGGGCAAGCACGGGGTACGCTATGAGGCGTAGAATCAGGCGGGAATTGGACAAGGCAAGGCTCTGGGAGGGGCGTTGCGCGGATTATACGCTGGCCGGGGTCCGCTCGAAAAAAGGCTTTACATGACCTATGCTTGTTGCTAGCATCTGAAGTGAATTATTGGTTGTTTGCCTAACTTCGCATTCTGTAAGGTTTTTTTGGGGGTCAGGTGGGTCTCGATCTGTCAGCGTTATTCAATCCCAAGGCGCGCCCCTTGCTCGGGCTCGACATCAGCTCGTCTTCTGTGAAGATGGTTGAGCTATCCGCCGGTGGGAAAGAGGGTTACCGCGTCGAGCGCTACACCATCGAGGTGTTGCCCAAGGATGCGGTGTCGGATGGCAATATCGCCAATCTCGAAGCGGTGGTGGACTGCGTCAAGAAGGCCTGGAAACGCCTCGGGACTTCGACGCGCAACGTCGCCCTCGCGCTTCCGGCTTCCGCGGTGATCACCAAGAAGGTGATCATGCCCGCCGGGTTGCGCGATGACGAACTGGAGGTTCAGGTGGAAACCGAGGCCAACCAGTACATCCCGTTCTCCATCGAGGAGGTCAATCTCGATTACCAGGTGCTCGGGCCGGCGCCCGCGGTTCCGGATGAAATCGAAGTGCTCATCGCGGCTTCGAAGAAGGAGCGTGTCGAGGATCGGGTGGCCGTCGCGGAGGCCGCAGGGCTCAAGGCGACGGTGATGGATGTCGAATCCTTTGCTGCGTTGGCTTCTTTTGAGTTGATCGAAAAGCAGCTCCCCGAGGGCGGCAAGAACCAGATCGTGGCGATCGTTGATGCCGGCGCGAACGCCATGACGCTTACGGTGATGCGCAATGGCCAGCAGGTCTATGCCCGCGAACAGGCCTTCGGCGGGTCGCAACTCACCCAGGACATCGCCCGTCACTACGGAATGAGCCACGAGGACGCCGAGGCCGCCAAGCGTTCCGGCAATCTGCCCGAGGGTTACGAGACTGAGCTGCTCAATCCTTTCATGGAGAACATGGCGCTGGAAGTTTCCCGCGCTTTGCAGTTTTTCTTTACCTCGACGCAGTTCAATCAGGTCGATCACCTGGTCCTCTCGGGCGGGTGCGCTGTGATTCCGGGTATCGACGAGATCGTCGCGACACGGACCCAGATCAATTCGATCGTCGCCAATCCTTTTGCCAACATGGTGTTGTCCGACAAGGTCAAGGCCAAGTCACTGCTGGCGGACTCGTCCTCCTTGATGGTGGCTTGCGGGCTCGCGTTGCGGAGGTTTGATCCATCATGATGCGCATCAACCTCCTTCCCCACCGCGAAGTCGCGCGGAAAGCCAGGCGGCAGCAGTTCTTCAGCCTTCTCGGGATGGTTGCCGTGCTGGGGGGGCTGGTCGTCTTCCTGGTCTATACGGTCATCAACGGGTACATCGGCAACCAGGAGGAAAAGAACGATTTCCTGAAGAGTGAAATTGCGGTTCTCGACAAGCAGATCGATCAGATCAAACGCCTCAAGGAACAAGTCGAGGCCCTCAAGAAGCGCAAGGAGGTGATCGAGTCCCTGCAGCGCGACCGGGGTGAAACGGTGCATCTCCTCGGCGAGTTGGTCAGCCAGGTCCCCGAGGGCATCTACCTGAAATCGGTCAAGCAGGACAACGCCAAGGTAAGCCTGAGCGGCTACGTGCAGTCGAACGCGCGGGTATCGACCTTGATGCGCAATCTGGAGGCCTCGCCTTGGCTGGAGCGGCCGGAGCTGATCGAAATCAAGTCGGTTCTCGTCGATAAGCGGCCGCTCAACGAATTCAACATGAATGTATATCTGACGCGCGTCAAACCGGATGAGCCCGGAAAGACGGGTGGCAAGGACAGCGGCGGAAAGGACAAGAAATGAAAGTCAGCGCCCCTTCCATGGCCGCAGTTCGCCAGTTTGACATCAAGGCGGTCCTCGACGATTTTCGCAACCTCAATCCCAATGATCCGGGCTCCTGGCCGCTTGCTCCGAAATTCGTACTGCTCGTTGCCCTCTTTGCGGCACTCATGATCGCGGGCTGGGCGCTGCTCTGGAATGATCAGTTGACGGCGCTGGACGGCAAACGCCAAGAGGAAGAGCGCCTTAAGCAGGAATTTCTGGACAAGAAGCGGCAGGCGGTCAATCTGCCTCTTTATGCCCAGCAACTTGAAGAGATCGACCGTTCCTTCGGCGCCCTGCTCAAGCAATTACCCAACAAGTCGGAGATCGACGCGCTGCTCATCGAGGTGAATCAGGCTGGCTTGGGCCGCGGCCTCAAGTTCCAGCTCTTCAAGCCGGGAGCCGAGCAGATTAAAGGGTTCTACGCCGAATTGCCGATCACCGTGAAAATCGGTGGTAACTACCACGACTTCGGCGCCTTCGCAGCTGATATCGCCAAACTGCCGCGTATCGTTACTCTGAACAACATCGTGATTTCCTCGGCTGGCGGGCAGTTGATGCTCGACGCGGTGACCAAGACCTTCCGCTATCTTGACGAGTCCGAAATCGCCAAGCAGAAGAAGGCCGCGCAGGGAGGCAAGAAGTGAAACGTCTGCTCATAGCTTGCGGCATCGTCCTCGCTGCGGGTTGCTCCGGCGATCACGACGACCTGCGTCAGTGGATGCAGGAAAACACGAAGGATATGAAGCCCAACATACCCAAGCTCCCTGGCGTGCAGCCCTATGAGCCGGTTCCCTACGACGTTGCTGACCAGTTGGATCCCTTCAAGGCCGCCAAGATCGACCCGGAATCGAAGAGGAACAAGGGGGTCTCCAAGGGCGGGCTTCAGCCCGATTTCGAGGCTCGCGAACTGCGCAATAGCGTCCTGGAGAAATATCCCCTGGAGTCGCTGCGGATGATTGGATATCTCAACGTCAATCGTCAGCCGATGGCGGTGATCCAATCCGATCAGACGGTCAAGCAGGTGAAGATCGGCGACTACATCGGGCTCGATTTCGGGGTGGTGACCGAAATTACCGACAAGGAACTGACATTGCGCGAATTGATTCAAGATGCTGCGGGAGATTGGAGCGAGCGGACCAGCTCCCTTTACCTGCAAGGCAAGGAGGGAAGCAAGAAATGAACTTCAAGAACTGGATCTCGGCCCTCGCAGCCGCGTTTTGCCTTGCCGTCGCCGGAACGGCGGCCGGCCAGCAAAACAGCATCGAAGGATTGAACATCGCGCAGCAAAGCGGTGAAATTATCGTCAAGATCGATCTCAAGGAAGGTCTTAGCGCACCGCCCGCCGGATTCAGCGTTGCCAACCCGGCGCGGGTTGCTTTCGACTTCCCGGGAACTACCAACGGCCTGGGGCGGAATACGCAAAGCGTCAACGAGGGCGACCTCAAGAGTCTCAATGTGGTCCAGGCCGGCGATCGTACCCGCCTCGTGCTCAACCTGGTGCGCAACATGAATTACTCGACGCGGGTCGAGGGCAAGTCCCTGCTCGTCACGCTCTCGCCGGTGACCCGTGTCGTCGACTCTAGTGGCCAGAAGTCGACGCGATTCGCCGAAGAAAGCCTGGTGGGTGCCAAGCATGCCATACGCGACATCACGTTCCGCCGCGGCAAGGACGGAGAAGCGCGCATCGTCGTCGACCTCAGCGATGTGGGCACCGGTATTGATATCCGCCAACAGGGAACGCACCTGATCGTCGATTTCCTCAAAACCAACCTGCCCGACCATCTGCGCCGCAAACTCGACGTCAACGACTTCGCCACGCCGGTGACCAGTGTGGTGACGGAGAGCAAGCACGATAACGTGCGCATGACCATCGCCCCGAAGGGGCTGTGGGAGCACAACGCCTACCAGACCGACAACCAGTTCATCGTCGAGGTCAAGCAGATCATCGAGAACCCGAACAAGTTGGTTCAAGGCACCAAGATCGGCTATCAGGGACCGCGGGTGAGCATCAACTATCAAAACGGTGATGTCCGCGCACTCCTCCGGCTGATGGCCGAAGAACTCGGACTCAATGCGGTGATCAGCGAAACCGTGTCCGGTACCACGACGCTCGTGTTGAAGGATGTTCCCGCCGACCAGGTGATCGATATCATCTTCCAGCAAAAGGGGCTGGACATGCGCAAGAACGGGAACGTGATCCTTATCGCACCGCGGGATGAAATCGCCACCCGAGAAAAACTGGAGTACGAGGCCCGGCAGCAGATAGGAGATCTCGAACCCTTGCGCACCGAGCTGTTCCAGATCAATTACCACAAAGCGGAGACCATCTTTGCCGCCCTCAAGGACAAGTCCCAGACATTGCTCTCCAAGCGGGGTCAGGTGGTCATGGATGCGCGCTCCAACAAGCTGTTCATCACCGACATTCCTTCTCGTCTGGACGACATCCGTCGCATGTTGAGCGAAATCGACATCCCGTCGCGGCAGGTGTTGATCGAAGCCCGCATCGTCGAAGCATCGGACGCCTTTGCGAAGAACATCGGTGTGCGCCTAGGCATGTTCACTCCTGCCACCGGGCGTGGGGCGGACGGTCGCTCCAACAACTGGGCCATCGGCGGCGGCAATGCCCAGACTACCTCCCAGGCGGTGGGCATCACCAGCGGAACACCCACTTTCCTCGGGCAGCAAATGGTGAACCTGCCGGCGACTCCGCGCTCCGGCGCCGCGGGGGCGTTGTCGTTCATCCTCTACGACAAGAACCGCACACGCTTCCTCGACCTCGAAATTTCGGCCCTCGAAGCCGATGGCCGTGGCAAAGTCATCTCCAGTCCGCGCGTCATGACGGCCAACCAGATTGAGGCGCTGATCGAGCAGGGCGTTGAAATTCCCTACCAGCAGGCCACCAGTTCTGGGGCCACCAGCGTGTCGTTCAAGAAGGCCAATCTCGCCCTCAAGGTGAAGCCGCAAATAACGCCGGATGGCAAGATCACCCTGACCCTGGATGTGAACAAGGACACTCCTTCGACCCTGGTGACCCAAGGGGCCGGCGTCGCCATCGACACCAAGCACGTCAAGACCGAAGTGCTCGTCGAAAACGGAGGTACCGTGGTTATCGGAGGTATCTTCACCCAGAACCTGAAGAGCAACACCAACAAGATTCCTGTCATTGGCGATCTTCCCTACGTCGGCTGGCTCTTCAAGAACAACGAAGTTATCGACGACAAGACCGAACTCCTGGTCTTCATCACACCCCGCATCGTGAGCGAGAATCTCAATCTCAACTGAGCTGGGTGGATGCCGACAAAGGGCCGGCATCGCCGGCCCTTTTCGATTCAGGGGTGTGCATCGGTTAAAATTTGACCGTGATTTCTGGCGATTCGAATATCTACCTCGTCGGCCTGATGGGTGCGGGGAAAACCACGGTGGGACGGCAACTGGCGCGACGCTTGGGGCGCCGCTTCGTCGATTCGGACCATGAAATCGAGTCGCGCACCGGAGTCAGCATCCCCACAATCTTTGAAATTGAAGGTGAGGCCGGCTTCCGGCGGCGCGAGGCGCAAGCTATCCACGATCTGTCGACCGAGCGTGGAATCGTTCTGGCCACCGGCGGGGGCGTCGTTCTAGATCCCGCTAACCGCGCGGCGCTCCGTGCGAGCGGCTGGGTCGTCTACCTCGACGTACCCCCGCAGATGCTCTTTGAGCGGACCTCATCGGACCGCAACCGCCCGCTGCTTCAGGTCGAGGATCCCCTAAGCCGTCTCAAGGAGCTCCATGCGCAGCGCGATCCCCTCTATCGGGAAACTGCGCATTTCACGGTGGAAGGCGCAAGAATGCCGGCCTCTGCCACGGTTCATCTTCTCCTGCGGGAACTCTCCAAAAGATGCGAACCCTGACCGTCGAACTCGATGACCGTTCCTACCCCATCCACATCGGGCCGGGCCTCCTCGGTGAGCCAGATCTCCTGGTGCCCCATTTCCGCCAGAAAAAAGCGGTCATCGTCACGAACACGACTGTTGCGCCCCTCTATCTCGCGAAATTGCAGGCTACCCTGTCCGCGGCGGGCGTGCAGGCGTCATCGGTAATTCTTCCCGATGGTGAGCAGTACAAGGACTGGTTCCACCTGAATGCCATCTTCGACGCCCTCCTGGGGTCGCACTGTGAGCGCAGTACCACGCTGGTGGCGCTTGGGGGTGGCGTGATCGGAGACACTGGGGGATTCGCCGCGGCGTGCTACCAGCGGGGAATGCCCTTCATCCAGGTGCCTACAACCCTCCTTGCTCAGGTCGATTCCTCGGTGGGCGGCAAGACGGCCATCAACCATTCGCTTGGCAAGAACATGATCGGCGCCTTCTATCAGCCCAAGCTGGTACTTGCCGATATCGCGACCCTGGACACCCTTCCAGACCGCGAACTGAGCGCGGGACTCGCGGAAGTCATCAAGTATGGCCTCATCCGGGATGTCCCCTTTCTGGAGTGGTTGGAAACCCGGATCGAAAGCCTGCGGAAGCGCGACCACCAGGCCCTGGTCGAGGCCGTCGAGCGCTCCTGCGCCAATAAGGCGGCGGTCGTCGCTGCCGACGAGCGGGAAAGCGGAGAACGTGCCTTGCTCAATCTCGGACACACCTTCGGCCACGCCATCGAGACGGGCATGGGCTACGGCGCCTGGCTGCACGGTGAGGCAGTCGCCGCGGGAACGATGATGGCTGCCGAACTGTCGCGGGCTTTGGGCTGGCTGAGCGACGCCGACGTGGCTCGCTGTGAGTCCCTGTTCCGTCGCGCGGCGTTACCCATTAACGGGCCTGATCTCGGCGTCGACCGCTACCTGGAATTGATGCAGCACGACAAGAAAGTGCAGGATGGCGTGCTGCGGCTCGTGCTCCTGGCACGAATCGGCTCGGCTGTGGTCAACGGCGCAGCAACCCAGAACCAGGTCGCCGCGGCGATCAGCGCGCGCTGCCCCAAAAAGGGGTGAGCTGATCCACGTCGGTGCATGTCTGGCGCGCGCAGAATCTTGAATTGACAGGGGTTTCGGGATAAACTCCCAGGTCGCCCCAACGATTCGTACAAGCCGGCGCCCCACCGGCTTTTTTCACCTTTGGCCTAACGCCAACGTTTATTGAAGGAACGAGAGTGATGGAACCGGCAGTACCTGAGCGGCAGGGTTTGTACGACCCGGCCAACGAGCACGACGCTTGCGGCGTGGGCTTTGTCGCCCACGTCAAAGGCCAGAAGAGTCATGGCATCGTCGAGCAGGGTTTGTTGATCCTGAAAAACCTGGATCACCGTGGCGCCGTCGGCGCCGACCCGTTGCAGGGCGACGGCGCCGGCATTCTCCTTCAGATTCCCGACCAGTTCTATCGCGAGGAAATGGCCAAGGCGGGCGTCGACCTGCCGCCCGCCGGCGAGTACGGTGTCGGCATGGTCTTCCTGCCCCAGGAGGCGGCTTCCCGCCACGCCTGCGTCGAAGAAATCGAGCGTTCCATCCAGGCCGAAGGCCAGGTGGTCCTCGGCTGGCGCGACGTGCCGGTCAACGGCGACATGCCCATGTCGCCGACGGTCAAGGCCAAAGAGCCGGTGATCCGCCAGGTCTTCGTCGGCCGCGGGCCGGACGTCTTCGTCACCGACGCCCTGGAAAGGAAGCTCTACATCATCCGCCGCCGCGCCGCCAACGCCATCAAGTCGCTGAGGCTGAAGCACGGCCAGGAATTCTACGTGCCGTCCTTCTCCGCCCGCACCGTCAATTACAAGGGTCTGCTGCTGGCTGATCAGGTGGGCGTCTATTACCTCGACCTGCAGGACAAGCGCACCGTTTCCGCGCTGGCCCTGGTGCACCAGCGCTTCTCCACCAACACCTTCCCGACCTGGGATCTGGCCCATCCGTTCCGCTACATCGCCCACAACGGCGAAATCAACACCGTGCGCGGCAACGTGAACTGGTTCAAGGCCCGCGAGCAGGCCATTTCCTCCCCCATTCTGGGCAAGGATCTGGACAAGGTGTGGCCGCTGCATTACCCCGGCCAGTCCGACTCCGCCTCCTTCGATAATGCCCTCGAATTGCTGGTGATGGGCGGTGGCTATTCGCTCGCCCACGCCGTCATGCTGATGATTCCGGAGGCCTGGGAAAAGCACACGCTGATGGATGAGAGCCGGCGGGCTTTCTACGAATACCACGCCGCCATGATGGAGCCCTGGGACGGCCCGGCGGCCGTGGCCTTCACCGACGGCCGCCAGATCGGCGCAACGCTGGACCGTAACGGCCTGCGTCCGGCCCGCTATCTGGTCACCGACGACGATTTCGTGGTCATGGCTTCCGAATCCGGCGTGCTGCCGATCCCGGAAAAGAAGATCGTCAAGAAGTGGCGTCTCCAGCCCGGCAAGATGTTCCTCATCGACATGGAACAGGGCCGCATCATCGACGACAAGGAATTGAAGGATTCGCTGGCCAACGCCAAGCCCTACCGCGAGTGGATCGAGAAGATCCGCATCAAGCTCGACGAAGTGCCGGCCGCCGCCGAGCAGCGGGACGGTTCTGCCGCGTCCCTGCTCGACCGCCAGCAGGCCTTCGGCTACACCCAGGAAGACCTCAAGGTCATCCTGGAGCCCATGCTGCAGAACGGCGAGGAAGCGACCGGCTCCATGGGCACCGACTCCGCCCTGCCGGTGCTGTCCTGCAAGAACAAGACGCTGTACGCCTACTTCAAGCAACTCTTCGCCCAGGTGACCAACCCGCCGATCGACCCGATCCGCGAGGAACTGGTCATGTCGCTGGTGTCCTTCATCGGCCCCAAGCCGAACCTGCTCAACACCTACGACATCAACCCGCCCATTCGCCTTGAGGTTTCCCAGCCCGTCCTGTCCTTCGACGACATGGAAAAGCTGCGCAACATCGAGAAGTACACCTCCGGCAAGTTCCGCTCCTTCGAACTGGACATCTGCTATCCCGTCGCCTGGGGCGCGGCCGGCATCGAGGCCCGCCTCGCTTCCCTGGCGGCGGACGCCGAGGACGCCGTGCGTTCCGGTGCCAACATCCTCATCGTCTCCGACCGTCGGGTGGATGCCGAGCACGTCGCCATCCCCGCTTTGTTGGCGACCTCCTCCATCCACCAGCACCTGGTGAAGAAGGGCCTGCGCACCAGCGCCGGCCTGGTGGTCGAAACCGGTTCCGCCCGCGAAGTGCACCAGTTCGCCCTCCTGGGCGGCTATGGCGCCGAGGCGGTCCACCCCTATCTGGCCATGGAAACCATCGAGTCCCTGGCCAAGGGCGACGCCGAGAAGGCCGAGAAGTACGCCAAGAACTACACCAAGGCCATTGGCAAGGGGCTCATGAAGGTCATGTCCAAGATGGGCATCTCCACCTACATGTCCTACACCGGCGCCCAGATCTTCGAGGCCATCGGCCTGCAGAAATCCTTCGTCGAGAAGTACTTCACCGGTACTCCCTCCAACGTCGAGGGCATCGGCGTCTTCGAGGTCGCCGAGGAAGCCATCCGCCTGCACAAGGAAGCCTTCTCCGATGATCCCGTGCTGGCCACCATGCTCGATGCGGGCGGCGAGTACGCCTACCGCATCCGCGGCGAAGAACACGTGTGGACCCCGGATTCCATCGCCAAGCTGCAACACGCTACCCGCTCCGGCAAGTACGAGACGTACAAGGAATACGCCAAGCTGATCAACGATCAGAGCAAGCGTCACCTGACCCTGCGCGGTCTCTTCGAGTTCAAGCCGGCCGCGACCGCGATTCCGCTTGAAGAAGTCGAGCCGGCCAAGGAAATCGTCAAGCGCTTCGCCACCGGCGCCATGTCCCTCGGCTCAATTTCCACGGAAGCCCACACCACGCTGGCGCTGGCCATGAACCGCATCGGCGGCAAGTCCAACACCGGCGAAGGCGGCGAGGATGCCAAACGCTTCCAGCCTCTCAAGGCCGGCCAGAAGCTGTCGGAAGTGGTCGGTGCCTCGCGCATCGAGCGCGACTACACCTTCCAGGAAGGCGATTCCCTGCGTTCCGCCATCAAGCAGGTTGCCTCCGGCCGCTTCGGCGTCACCACCGAGTACCTGGTGAACGCCGATCAGATCCAGATCAAGATGGCCCAGGGCGCCAAGCCCGGCGAAGGCGGCCAGCTACCCGGCCACAAGGTGTCCGAGTACATCGGCTTCCTGCGTCACTCGGTGCCGGGCGTCGGCCTCATCTCGCCACCGCCGCATCACGACATCTATTCCATCGAAGACCTGGCCCAGCTCATCCACGACCTGAAGAACGCCAATTCCCGTGCTTCAGTCTCGGTCAAGTTGGTTTCCGAAGTCGGCGTCGGCACCGTTGCCGCCGGCGTCGCCAAGGCCAAGGCCGATCACGTGGTGATCGCCGGCTTCGACGGCGGTACGGGCGCTTCGCCGCAGTCCTCCATCAAGCACGCCGGCACACCGTGGGAGCTGGGCCTCTCGGAGACCCAGCAGACCCTGGTGTTGAACCGCCTGCGCTCCCGCATCCGCGTGCAGGTGGACGGTCAGATGAAGACCGGTCGCGACGTGGTGGTGGGCGCTCTCCTAGGTGCCGACGAGTTCGGTTTCGCCACCGCCCCCCTGGTGGTCGAAGGCTGCATCATGATGAGGAAGTGCCACTTGAACACCTGCCCGGTGGGCGTCGCCACCCAGGATCCCGAGCTGCGCCGCCGCTTCTCCGGCCAGCCCGAGCATGTGGTCAACTACTTCTTCTTCGTCGCCGAGGAAGCCCGTGAAATCATGGCCCAGTTGGGCATCAGGAAGTTCGACGAGCTCATCGGTCGCACCGACCTGCTGGACATGAAGCCGGGCATCGACCACTGGAAGGCCAAGGGCCTGGATTTCTCACGGATCTTCTACCAGCCCGCCGTGCCGGCCGACGTGCCGCGTTTCCATACGGAAACCCAGGACCACGGCCTGGCCAAGGCCCTGGACCACAAGCTCATCGCCGAGGCCAAGCCGGCGCTGGAAAAGGGCCAGAAGGTCCAGATCGAGACCTCCATCATCAACGTGAACCGCACCTGCGGCACCATGCTGTCGGGCGAAGTCGCCAAGCGCTACGGTCATGCCGGTCTGCCGGACGACACCATCCACGTCAAGTTGACCGGCACCGCCGGCCAGGCCTTCGGCGCCTTCCTCGCCAAGGGCGTCACGCTCGAACTGACCGGTGAGGGCAACGACTACGTGGGCAAGGGCCTCTCCGGTGGCCGCATCATCATCAAGCCGAGCCCGGATTTCCGTGGCAACACGCAGCAGAACATCATCGTCGGCAACACCGTCATGTACGGCGCCACCGAGGGTGAGGCCTTCTTTGCCGGCGTCGGCGGCGAGCGCTTCTGTGTGCGCAACTCCGGCGCCACGGCCGTCGTCGAGGGTGTCGGCGACCATGGCTGCGAGTACATGACCGGCGGCACCGTCGCCGTGCTGGGCATGACCGGCCGCAATTTCGCCGCCGGCATGTCGGGTGGTATCGCCTACGTGCTGGACGAGGACGGTAGCTTCAAGCAGCGCTGCAACCTGGCCCAGGTGGCGCTGGAAAAGGTGCTGCCCGCCAGCCGGCAGGCTGCCGGCGAACCCCTGCACCGGGGTATCGCCGACGAGACCCAGTTGAAGGAACTGGTGACGAGGCACGCCGAATACACCGGTAGCAAAACCGCCAAGGTCATCCTCTCCAACTGGGATGCCTACCGCGAGAAGTTCGTCAAAGTCTATCCCCACGAATACAAGCGCGCCCTCACCGAGATGGCCGACGCCGGGCAGAAGGAGGCCGCATGAACCAGACCTTCCCCCAAATCCCCGGTGGGTGCGCACTGCATTGCGCACCCGCTCCGGCAGAGCGGAGCGGTGCTCCGCTGGTTTCTGCCTCCGCCCCCGCGGAGGGGGCAATTACGGTGCCGCCGCTGGCGCGGCTCTCTTATTGTGACTTGCTGCCCCCTTGGGGCGGCCCGGCGGAGGCAGCATAATGGGCAAGCCGACTGGATTCATGGAGTTCGAGCGCCTGGAAGAGGCGTACGAGCCGGTCGAACAGCGCCTGACGCACTACAAGGAGTTCGTCCAGACGCTCTCGGACGATCAGGCCAAGACACAGGGCGCCCGCTGCATGGACTGTGGCATCCCGTTCTGCAACAACGGCTGCCCGGTAAATAACATCATTCCCGACTGGAACGACCTGGTTTTCCGGGGCAACTGGAAGCAGGCCCTGGACGTGCTGCACTCCACCAACAACTTCCCCGATTTCACCGGCCGCATCTGCCCGGCTCCCTGCGAGGCAGCCTGTACCTTGGGCATCAACGCCGCGCCGGTAAATATCAAGTCCATCGAGCACTTCATCATCGACAAGGGCTGGGAAATGGGCTGGGTCGTGCCGCAACCGGCTACCAGCAAGACCGGCAAGAAAGTCGCCGTCGTCGGCTCCGGCCCCGCCGGTATGGCCGCTGCTCAGCAATTGGCCCGCGTCGGCCACGATGTGACGGTGTTCGAGAAGAGCAGCCGCATCGGCGGCCTGCTCGGCTTCGGAATTCCCGACTTCAAGCTCAACAAGTCGGTGATCGATCGCCGCGTGGCCCAGATGGAAGCCGAAGGCGTGGTCTTCAAGACCAAGGTCATCGTCGGCCACAAGGCCGTTCCGGCCGGCGTCCATAGCGATGCCGCCGAGGTCGTTTCCGCCGACCAGTTGAAGAAGGATTTCGATGCGGTGATCCTCGCCGCCGGTTCCGAAGTGCCGCGCGACCTGCCGGTGCCCGGCCGTGAGCTGAAGGGCATCCATGCCGCCCTGGAATTCCTGATTCCCCAGAACAAGGAAGTCCAACAGGGAATCCCGAACCCGATCAACGTCAAGGGCAAGCACGTCGTCGTGATCGGCGGCGGCGATACGGGTTCCGACTGCGTCGGCACCAGCTACCGTCATGGCGCGGCTTCCGTCACCCAGTTCGAGCTGATGCCCATGCCGCCGGAAGAGGAAGACAAGCCCCTGGTCTGGCCCTACTGGCCCCTCAAGCTGCGTACCTCTTCTTCCCACAAGGAAGGCGAGACCGTGCGCGAATTCGCGGTGGCCACCAAGGCTTTCGTCGACGACGGTCAGGGCAAGGTCAAGGCCTTGAAGGCGGTGCGCGTCGAATGGGTGGGCGGCAAGATGACCGAAGTCGCCGGTTCCGAGTTCGAGCTGCCCTGTGATGCCGCCTTCCTGGCCATGGGCTTCACCAATCCCGTCGGCAACCTGTTGGAGGCCTTCGGGGTCGACAAGGACGCCCGCAACAACGCCAAGGCCAGCACCGACGGCGAGGGCTGCTACAGGACCAACGTCGCGGGCGTCTATGCGGCCGGTGACGTGCGTCGCGGGCAGTCCCTGGTGGTGTGGGCGATCCGCGAGGGTCGTCAGGCTGCCCGCGAAGTCGACGCCTTTTTGATGGGCCGTACCGCGCTCCCCCGCTGATCGGCCCTCTCTCAGCGCAGCCCCGCCGGCCTCTGGCCCGCGGGGCTTCGTTTTTTCGACTTGGCCGCGGGTTCGTGTGAAAATGCGCAAACTCTGGGAGGAGAGGAAAGACATGACCGCAGAATTGCAGGCAGACCTGCTGGTGACCCCGCCCACCGGCGCCCTCGATGGCCACATGCTGGTCATTTTCACCATCATGATCGCCGCGGGAGTGCTTGGCGGCGCGGCCAACGGTTTTCTCTCCGACCGCCAGGGGGATTTCGGGCGTCGGGAGTGGATCAAGTACGGGGTGCTCGGCGTTGTCGCTGCGCTCACCGTGCCGCTGTTTCTCAACATGATTTCCAGCACCCTCCTCGAGGGAGCCCGCACCAAGCCTGTCGATCTTTACGTCTTCGCGGGCTTTTGCCTGATTTACGTGGTTGCCTCGCGGCGCCTGGTCGAGAACGTCGTCCTCAAACTGAAGGGCCAGCTGGAGCAGATGCGACGGGAAGTGGGCGACCTGCGCCAGAAGAATCAGGAAATCCAGGAATACGCAGCCAACCGCGAGGAAAAGCCCGCCGAACCCCGTATCGAGATCAGGCCGGAACCGAAGGAAGCTCTCACCTACAACGACGTCGAAATTTTGCGCGCCCTGGCGGAAGAGAGCTTCGTCTATGGCAATCTGGCCGCGGTGTGCGAGCGCACCGGCCTTGGCCGGGACTTCGTCAGCCAGCGGCTCACGCTTATGAAGACCCTGGGCGTCATCGAAACCCGCATCAACGACAAGAACGTCCTGCACTGGTTCGTCTCGCCCCGGGGCAAGCAGGTGCTGAGCGACATCCTCGCCGGCCAGGAAGACAAGAAAATCGCCTGAAACCCACGCCGGATACGATCCGGCTTTTTTATCCCAAGCCAACCCCATGAATATCGTCATTCTCGCTGCCGGCCAAGGCAAGCGCATGCATTCCAATCTCCCCAAAGTGTTGCATCCGGTGGCTGGTAAGGCCCTGGCCCAGCACGTCGTCGATACCGCCCGGGAACTGGGCGCCGACCGCATCGTCGTGGTATATGGCCACGGCGGTGAAGTGGTGCGCAAGGCGCTGGAGGCGCCCGACCTCGCCTGGGCCAAGCAGGAGCCCCAACTCGGCACGGGCCACGCCGTCATGCAGGCGGTGCCGGCGCTTTCTGCCGAAGGGCAGACCCTGGTCCTCTACGGCGACGTGCCACTGACCCGGGCCAGTACCTTGAAGCGCCTCCTGCAGGCGGGCAGGGAGGGGCTTGCCATCCTCACCGTCGACCTCGCCAACCCTACGGGCTACGGTCGTATCGTCCGTGACGCTGCCGGCAAGGTCGTGCGCATCGTCGAAGAGAAGGACGCCAGCGCCGCGGAGAAGAGTATCCGCGAGGTGAATACGGGAATCATGGCCATTCCCTCGGCGCGTCTGGAGGCATGGTTGCAGGGCTTGTCCAACAACAACGCCCAGGGCGAGTACTACCTCACCGACATCGTCGCCCTGGCTGTCGCCGAGGGGCTGCCGGTACACACCGCGCAGCCCGACGGGGAATGGGAAGTACTGGGGGTCAACAGCAAGGTGCAACTCGCCGAACTGGAGCGGGTATACCAACGCAACGTCGCCGACGCCCTGCTGGTCGCCGGCGTCCGCCTGGCCGACCCCGACCGCATCGACGTGCGCGGCGAACTCAGCTGCGGCCGCGACGTGGCCATCGATGTGGGCTGCGTCTTCGAGGGCCGGGTGGAGCTGGCCGACGCCGTCGACATTGGTCCCTACTGCGTCCTCAGGAACGTGAAGATCGCCGCCGGTACCCGGCTCGCCGCCTTCTGCCACCTGGATGACGCGGTGGTCGGTCCGGACGGCATCATCGGTCCCTTCGCGCGCCTGCGCCCGGGCACCGAACTGGGTCCCGAGGTCCACATCGGCAACTTCGTCGAGGTGAAAAACAGCACCATCGCCGCCCAGTCCAAGGCCAATCATCTGGCCTACGTGGGGGACGCGGTCATCGGCCGGCGCGTGAACGTGGGCGCCGGAACCATCACCTGCAATTACGACGGCGCCAACAAGCACAAGACCATCATCGAGGACGACGTTTTCATCGGCTCCGACACCCAGCTCGTCGCCCCGGTGACTGTCGGCCGCGGCGCTACCCTGGGGGCCGGCACCACGCTCACCAAGGATGCCCCGCCGGACGCCCTCACCGTTTCCCGGGCGCGTCAGGCGAGCCTTCCCGGCTGGAAGCGGCCCCAGAAGGTCAAGAAATAATGGACATCTGGTTCACCCTGTTCGTCGCCATCGTCGCCCTGGCGGCGGCGGGAGGCTTCTCCCTGGCCCTGGTCGGCTACATCAACGTCATTCCGGCGGCTTTTGCCGCTGGCCGGCAGTGGATCCTCGCCGTCGCCGGCGTGCCCATCGTCCTGGTGGGATTGCCCTTCGCGGCGCTGGTCATTGCGCAGCCCTTCGCCGCAGTGCCGGAGCCGGCCCAGGTCGCCCGCTGGATGGCCGCCCCCGCCCTCGTCATCCATGCCGTGGGACTTGTTCGCTTCTTCATGGGCCATTGGGAGGGCAATGCCAAGACCGGCAAGCAACTGGGAAGCGGCCTGCTTCTCATGGCCCTGGCGGCCGGCCTCCTTTACGGCATCGGCCCTTTCTTCGCCGAGCGGCTGGTGGCCGCCGGCATCAAGTGACCCGCACCCAATTCCAACAAACTCAGGGGAGACCGCCATGCCCAGATACACCACCGAGACCCTTCGCGCCGTCGCCCTCGTCGGCCACGGTGCCGCCGGCAAGACCAGCTTGGCCGAAGCGTTGCTGCACGCCACCGGCGCCATCGGAGCCAAGGGCAGTGTCGAGAAGGGCAGCACCGTCTGCGATGCCGATCCCCTGGAGAAGGAGGCCGGCCACTCCCTGACCTCCGCCCTGGTCAATTTCAGCTACGAGGACACCCACATCCACTTGGCCGACACCCCGGGCTACCCCGATTTCGCCGGCCAGGCCATTGCCGCCCTGGCGGGCGTGGATACCGCCCTGGTGGTGATCAATGCCCAGACCGGCGTCGAGCTGATGACCGAGCGCATGATGCGCTACGCCGCCGAGAGGAAGCTCTGCCGCATGATCGTCATCAACAAGATCGACGCCGAGAACCTCGATCTGCCTGCGCTGGTGGCCGACATCCGCGAGCGCTTCGGCAAAGAGTGCATGGTCCTCGACCTGCCCGCCCACGGTGCCGCCGACGTGGTCGAAGTGCTGGAGCACGCTGCCGGCGACGCCGATTTCGAGTCCGTTGCCGCCGCCCACCGCGCCCTCATCGACCAGATCGTCGAAGAAGACGAGGATCTCCTGGCCCAATACCTGGAGGACGGCGCCGACCCCAGCGTGGCCGATCTTCACGCGCCCTTCGAGAAGGCGCTGCGCGAGGGGCATCTGATCCCCATTCTGTTTACCTCGGCCAAGACCGGTGCCGGCATCAAGGAGCTGCTGCACGTCCTGTCCAGCCTCGCCCCCAACCCCGCCGAGGGCAACCCGCCGCCCTTCTACAAGGGCGAACCGGGTGGTGACACCGCGGCCTTCCACGCCGAGCCAGACCCCGCCAAGCACGTGCTGGCCCACGTCTTCAAGGTGGTGGCCGATCCCTACATGGGCAAGATCGGTGTTTTCCGCGTGCATCAGGGTACCGTGAAGAAGGACATGCAGCTCTTCGTCGGCGACGGCAAGCGGCCTTTCAAGGTGGCCCACCTCTACCAGCTCCAGGGCAAGGATACGGTCGAGGTGGATGAACTCCTGCCTGGTGACATCGGCGCCATTGCCAAGGTCGAGGAGATCGAGTTCGACTGCGTGCTCCACGATTCCCACGACGAGGACCACATCCACCTCGTACCCCTCGACTTCCCCCGCCCCATGGCCGGTCTTGCCGTGGAGACCAAGAAGAAGGGCGACGAGCAGCGCCTCTTCGACATTCTCGGCAAACTGGCCATGGAAGACCCGACCTTCGTCGTCGAGCGCCACCCCCACACCAACGAAACCGTCATCCGCGGCCTGGGCGAGATACACCTCAAGTCCAAGCTGACCAAAATGGCGGCCCAGTACAAGCTGGAGGTGGACACCAAGCCGCCGCTCATTCCCTACCGCGAAACCATCACGGGCTCCGCCGAGGCCATGCATCGCCACAAGAAGCAGAGCGGCGGCGCCGGCCAGTTTGGCGAGGTGCATCTGCGCATCGAGCCCAAGGGCCGTGGCGAGGGATTCGAGTTCGTCGATGCGGTCAAGGGTGGCGTCATCCCCGGCGTTTTCATGCCGGCCGTGGAAAAGGGCGTGCGTCAGGCTCTGGAAGGCGGCGTCGTCGCCGGTTTCCCGGTGGAAGACCTGAAGGTTACCGTCTATGACGGCAAGACCCACGCCGTGGACGGCAAGGAAGTGGCCTTCGTCACCGCCGGCCGCAAGGCCGTCATCGAGGCCATCCGCGGAGCCAGGCCCATCGTCCTGGAACCCATCGTCAATATCGAGATCGTCCTTCCTGAAGCCGCCATCGGCGACCTCACCGGCGACCTCTCCAGCCGCCGCGGCCACATCACCGGCACCGACGGCCGCGGCCATGGCATGGCCGCCATCACCGGCGAGGTTCCCCTGGCCGAGCTCAACGACTACCAGTCACGCTTGAAGTCGCTGACCGGCGGCCAGGGCAGCTACTCCATCGAGTTTTCCCGCTACGCTGCCGTGCCGCCCAACGTGCAGCAGCAGATGGCGAGCAGGTTCCAGCTGCACGAAGAGGACGAGTAGACCGTCCTCCGGATCGTCAATGCAAAAAAAGGCGGCCCGAAGGCCGCCTCCTCGCAAGCCGGGAAAACTCAGGCGCGCATGCCGCCGGCGCGGCGGCGCTGCAGGCCCAGCATTGCCAGGGCGACGCCAAACAGGGCGAGGCCCGTGGGTTCCGGGGCGCGGCCGGTGAAATTGGGATCGGCGATCAGGGTAAATTCGATGTTATCGATGCCGATATTCCAGTCGTTACCCCACTCGATGAAGGCGGTGGCGCCCCCGGGGTTGGTGGAGAGAAAATAGCTACTGTGGCGCAATCCGTTGAAATCACCCTCGACGTCAGTTGCGAATGATGCGCTGGCTCCGCCGATACTCGCGGTGATGCTCGCGGCGACGCGATCCAGATTGGGCCAGCCGGCGAGATCGAACTGAAGGGATTGGATCAGCCATCCGGCGTTGGCGGCAAAGCTGATCCTTGCCATGGTCCCATCCTGGGGCGTGAAGGCGACCTTGGAAAGGTCTCCGTAGTCGCTGTTCCAGAAATCCAGGTGGCTGGTCGTGCCGTTGCTGCCGCTGTACGTTACGCCTACCCGGGAATCGCCGGCACCATGGGCGCCGTGGTCGCCATAATTGACGGGTATGTCGTCAAAATCTGCGAGGGACAGATTATCGAAATTGAGCATTCCGGCCTGGGCAGTCTGGGCCAGGGCGAGAAGCATTGCGGCGGCAATGGATCGAATTTTCATGGGGAGGCTCCGGAAAAGGGTTGCGGCTGTGAAATGCAATTTCGGTGCCACTTTGCGAATACCTTGAATATTAAAGAAATAATCTGGTGGCAAGGGGGGCGCTGTCAGAGTTTCCGACAGTCCCCGATTTACCCTTCCGTTCTGCTCCGGGGTGCGGCAGTGGGCGAGCGAGTTCCAAAGGCACGAAGCGGACGAGAGGTCCGCCCTCACCGAGCCCGCATCAGCGGCCGAGCTGACCCGCCTGTATCCCAGGAGATTCAAGCGGCACGAAAGCGCGCCGCATCCTGCCCCGGCGGGGCGCCGAACAGGCGCCGATATTCCCGGTTGAACTGGGAAGGGCTCTCGTAGCCTACCCGGCGGGCAACGGTGGCGGCGTCGATGGTCTCGGCGAGCAGCAGGCGCCGGGCTTCCTGCAGGCGGATGTGCTTCTGGTACTGCAGGGGGCTCATGGCCGTCATGGCCTTGAAATGGTGGTGCAGTGATGAGGTGCTCATGTTCACCCGGTTGGCCAGGGCCTCGATGGAGAGGGGCTGGTGGAAGTTGTCCTTGAGCCAGCCGATGGCCCGGGCGACCCGGTGGCCCTGGCTGTCGGCCATGAGGGCGTGGCGCAGCCGCGCCCCCTGTTCGCCCGCCAGCAGGCGATAGAGGATTTCCCGCTCGGCCAGGGGGGAAAGGGCAGGGATGTCGCGAGGGGACTCCACCAGACGGGCGAGACGCAGCATGGCCTCGGCCAGGCCTTCGTCCAGGGGGCTGACGCCCATGCCGCGGGCCATGGGGGCGGTGGGCAGGTGTCGGCCGTGTTCGCCCAGCAGTTCGCTGACCTGGCGCAGGTCGATGTCGAGAACGGCGCACAGATAAGGCGCCTCCGCCGAGGCCTGGATGACCTGGCCCACCACCGGCAGCTCGACGGAAGTGAGCAGGTACTGAGTGCGGTCGTATTCGAAGGCCTCCTCGCCAAGGACGATGCGCTTGGCGCCCTGGGGCGCGATGACCAGCACCGAACGATAGACGCTGCACAGCGGCCCGTGGGTCGTGGTCGTGCGAAAAAAGGCCAGCCGCGGTACGCCGGTTTCGTGAACCCCATCGACGCCGCCGCAATATCGTTCAATCAGCGCGGCGAGCTCAGACTGCCGGCGCGAACCCGGGGTTGAGGCAGAGGTGACGGGGGTGCTCGAATTCACGGACGTTTTCTCCGATTCGGTCATGGCAGAGCTTACCGGGTAAGGCCTTCGCGTGGGGCGCTCGGTCGGCATGATTTGCAGGATCGGGCAAGAATCGGACAGGATCGGGCAATGCTCCCGTCCTCTCCTTGGGATAAATTTTCAGCGACACCAGTCTGAGGAACTGTATTCCGACGTAGCTCACCCCCCGGAGGCCCCATGATTTCCCTAAACATCAACGGCAAACCCCATCAGGCGGATGTCGCCCCCGACACGCCGCTCCTCTGGGTGCTGCGCGACACTCTGCACCTTACCGGCACCAAGTACGGCTGTGGTCAGGCCCTGTGCGGGGCCTGCACCGTCCATGTGGATGGCGTGCCGACCCGGGCCTGCAGCGTGCCCGTTTCCTCCGTCGCCGGCCGCAAGGTCACCACCATCGAGGCGGTGGACCGCCAGCGCGTCGGCAAGGCGGTGCAGGAGGCCTGGCGCAAGCTCGACGTGGTCCAGTGCGGCTACTGCCAGTCGGGCCAGATCATGAGTGCCGTGGCCTTGCTGGCCACCAACCGCCATCCCACCGACGCCGACATCGACAACGCCATGGCCGGCAACCTCTGCCGCTGCGCCACCTACCAGCGCATCCGCGCCGCCATCCACGAAGCCGCCAAGAGCCTGGCCTGAGGAGAAAAACATGACCGACATCGCCATCGCCAACCTCAGCCGCCGCCGCTTCCTCCAGGGCAGTGCCGGCCTCACCCTGGGCTTCGTCCTGCCCACCGCCATGGCCGCCAAGGCCGGCCCCGGTCAGGCAGGGGAAGGGCTCGCCGCCCCCGTCAGCTTCGAGCCCAACGCCTTCCTGCGCATCGGCCCCGACAACTCCGTCACCGTCCTCTCCAAGCACCTGGAGATGGGCCAGGGCACCTACACCGGCCTCGCCACCCTGGTGGCGGAAGAACTGGACGCCGACTGGAAGACCGTGCGCGTCGTAGGCGCCCCGGCCGACGCCAAGCGCTACAACAACCTGTTCTGGGGCCCGGCCCAGGGCACCGGCGGCAGCACCGCCATGGCCAATTCCTGGGAGCAGATGCGCAAGGCCGGCGCCGCTGGCCGCGCCATGCTGGTCAGCGCCGCCGCCCGGCAATGGCAGGTGCCGGCGGGTGAGATCGTGGTGCGCGACAGCGTGGTCAGCCATCCGGCCTCCAGGCGCCGCGCCACTTTCGGCCAACTGGCCAAGGCTGCGGCGGCCGAGTCGGTGCCGACCGACGTCACCCTCAAGGACCCCAAGGATTTCCGCCTCATCGGCAAGAAGGCCAACCGGCGCGATTCCGCCGCCAAGACCAATGGCCAGGCCCAATTCACCCAGGATGTCTTCCTGCCCGGCATGCTGGTCGCCGTGGTGGCCCATCCGCCCCGCTTCGGGGCGACGGTGAAATCCTTCGACGCCAGCCGTGCCAGGGCAGTGAAGGGCGTCGTGGACGTGGTGCAGATTCTGCAAGGCGTCGCCGTGCTGGCCACCGACACCTGGTCCGCCAAGAAGGGCCGCGACGCCCTGGCCGTGGTCTGGGATGACAGCAAGGCCTTCAGGCGGGGCAGCGCCGAAATCCTCGAACGCTACCGGGAACTGGCCAAGACCCCCGGCCAGGTGGCGCGCAGCGAGGGCGACGCCGACGCTGCCTTTGCCAAGGCCGCGAAGGTGGTGCGGGCTAGTTACGACTTCCCCTACCTCGCCCACGCCGCCATGGAGCCCATGAACTGCGTCATCCGCCTCTCCGCCGACGGCTGCGAGGTGTGGAACGGCGAGCAGATGCACACCGCCGACCAATACGTCCTGGCCGGCGTTTTCGGCCTCAAGCCGGAGCAGGTCACCATCCACACCCTCTACGCCGGCGGCAGCTTCGGCCGCCGCGCCAGCAAGGATGCCGACTACGTGCTGGAGGCCGCCGCCATCGTCAAGGCCATCAACGGCCGGGCTCCCATAAAGCTCGTCTGGCTGCGGGAGGATGACATGCGCGCGGGCTACTACCGGCCGCTCTTCCATCATGCCCTGGAGGCCGCCATCGACGCCGACGGCAAGCTGGCCGGCTGGCGCCACCGGCTGGTGGGGCAGTCTCTCGCCATCGGCTCCCCCTTCGAGAAAATGCTGGTCAAGGACGGCATCGACGTCGTTTCCGTCGAAGGCGCCGCCAACCTGCCCTACGCCATCCCCAACCTCAAGGTGGACCTGCATACGCCCACCGATATCGGCGTGCCCGTGCTTTGGTGGCGTTCGGTGGGTTCCTCCCACACCGCCTTCTCGACCGAAGCCTTCCTCGACCAGGTGGCCGCCGCCACCGGCAAAGACCCGGTGGCCCTGCGCCTCGAACTTCTGGCCGGCCACCCACGCCACGCCGGCGTTCTCAAGCTGGCCGCCGAAAAGGCCGGCTGGGGCATGCCTCTGAAGCCGGGCAAGGCAGGCGAGCGGCGCGGCCGCGGGGTGGCGGTGCATGAATCCTTCCATTCCTACGTCGCCCAGGTGGCCGAGGTCACCGTGGCCAAGGACGGTAGCGTGCGGGTGGATCGCATCGTCGCCGCCGTCGATTGCGGCGTCGCCATCAACCCGGACAACATCCGCGCCCAGGTCGAGGGTGGCGTCGGCTTCGCCCTCTCGGCGGTGCTGCACGGCGAAATCACCCTCAAGGACGGGCAGGTGGAACAGGACAACTTCGGCAACTACCCCCTGCTGCGCATCAACGAGATGCCCCAGGTGGAAGTGCACATCGTGGCTTCCGCCGCGCCGCCCACGGGTATCGGCGAACCCGGCGTGCCCCCGGTGGCGCCGGCCGTCGCCAACGCCATCCTGGCCGCCACCGGCAAGGCTCTGACCCGGCTGCCGCTGCGTACTGTCGAACTGGCGGCCTGACATGGACTCCCTCGACACCCAAGTCCTCGACGCCGCCCGCCGCTGGGCCGCGGCGGGCCACCGCTTCGCCCTCGTTACCGTGGCTCGCACCTGGGGTTCGGCCCCGCGTCCGCCCGGCGCCTGGATGGTCCTGCGGGATGACGGCCTGGTCCAGGGCTCGGTCTCTGGCGGTTGCATCGAGGATGACCTCATCGCCCGCATGGCCGCTGGCGAATTCGCCGGCACTGCGCCCCAGGTGGTGCGCTACGGCGTCACCGCCGAAGAAGCCCGCCGCTTCGGCCTGCCCTGCGGCGGCACCCTGGAACTGGTCATCGAGCCGGCCCCCGACCGCGCGGGGCTGGAAGACCTGGCCACCCGCATCGCCGCCGGCCAACTGGCCCTGCGCACCGTGGGCCTCGCCACCGGCTCCGCCACCGTCGGCACCGGCAGCCGGGGCGATGCCATGGCCTGGGACGGTCAGCGTCTCATCACCGTACATGGCCCGGCCTGGCGCCTGCTGCTCATCGGTGCAGGTCAGATATCCCGCTTCCTCGCCCCCATGGCCCAGGCCCTCGGCTACCAGGTTTTCGTGTGCGACCCGCGGGTCGAATACACCGCGGAATGGGACGTACCCGGCGCCACCCTGGTCCCCGGCATGCCGGACGATGTAGTTGTCGAACTCGCCCTCGATCCCCACAGCGCCGTGGTGGCGCTGACCCACGATCCCAAGCTCGACGACATGGCCCTGCTGGAAGCCCTCAAGTCGCCAGCCTTCTACGTCGGCGCCCTGGGTTCCCGGGCCAACAACGCCAGGCGTCGCGAGCGGCTGCTGCAGTACTTCGACCTCTCGCAAGCCGAAATCGCCCGCCTGCACGGCCCCGTCGGCCTGCCCATCGGCAGCCACACCCCGCCCGAGATCGCCGTCGCCATCCTGGCGGAAATGACGGCGGTGAAGAACGGCGTGGTCGCCCGGCCCGGCGAGTTGCCGTCCGCCGATCACGCCGCCCTCAGAAGCGCCGGCTGCCAAGTCGGCTGACCATGGGCGACATCGTCGGCATCCTCCTCGCCGCCGGCAGCGGCAGCCGCTTCGGCGGTGACAAGTTGCTGCACCTGTTGCCCGACGGTACGCCCATGGGCGTCGCCGCTGCTCGTTCGTTGCGCGCCGGCCTCGACCGCGTCATCGCCGTCACCCGTCCTGGCGACGATCACCTCGCCGCCTTGCTGTGTGACGCCGGCTGCGAGGTGATCGTCGCAGCGGACGCCGTCAAGGGCATGGGCCACAGCCTGGCCGCCGGGGTCCGTGCAGCGCCGGATGCCGCTGGCTGGCTGATCTCTCTCGGGGATATGCCCGGCATTGCCCCCGCTACCCACCAGGCCGTTGCCGCTGCCCTGCGCCAGGGCCACTCCCTGACCGCCGCAACCTACCAGGGCCAGCGCGGCCATCCCGTTGGCTTCGCCGCCGCCTGGCGCGCGGAACTCAGCCTCCTGCAGGGCGACATGGGCGCCCGCACCATCCTGGCCGGTTTTCCTGAGCATCTGCACTTGCTGCCGGTGGGCGACGCCGGCATTCTCAAGGACATCGACCGCCCAACAGACGCCACCGGTGTCGTCGATCCAGGCCGCCCGTCGGGTTGCGCATCCGTCGATGGACATTTTACTGGACAGCGAAATCCACAAGTCGTGTATAAATAGCGTTAAATCATGCTGTTAAAGAACGAATACGAAGGACATTTTTTCGGACAAAATGGCGCCCGTCTTCCTCTCTGAACTCACTCGCCGGATCGAGACCGACCGCTTCGGCCCCTTCGTCTTCCGGCACGGCATCGTCGGGGCGGATATCGAGCTTGCGTTCCGCCGGGTCGAGGATGCTCACGAGCGCTTTGTCGCATCCCCCCTGTCTCAGGTGGCGAACCGCCTTGAGCGGGAGGTCGTGGTCAGCAGCGTTTTCGGCACCAACACCATCGAAGGCGGCACACTCACCGAGGACGAGACCGCTAGCGCCCTGGCCCTGGACCCTGCCCAGGTGCAGGAGGTCGAGCAGCAGCGCGCGGTCAACATCAAAGCGGCTTACGATCTCTCGCAGCGCGCTGCGGCGACGCCGGGCTGGGCGCTAAGCGTGCCTTTCATCATCGATCTGCATCGGCTGATTACCCACGCGATTCCCCACCCGGACAACCGGCCCGGCCAGTTGCGCGACAACCCGAAGGAACGCATCACCTATGTCGGCGACGACGCCCATGGTGGCCGCTACAAGCCGCCGCAATACGGACGGGACATTGAGCGTCTGCTCGAAGCCCTGATCGGCTGGCACGCGGACATGGAAGCAGCCGGCGTACCTGCCCTGATTCGGGCGCCACTGATGCATCTGTACTACGAGATGATTCATCCCTTCTGGGACGGCAACGGCCGCGTCGGCCGCGTCATCGAAGCCACGCTGCTCCAGGCCGCCGGCTACCGCTACGCGCCCTTCGCGCTGGCCAGCTATTACCTCGCCAACATCGACGCCTATTTCACGCTCTTCAACACCTGTCGCAAGGCGGCGGGGAAGAACCATCCAGCACCCAACCAGGCTTTCGTCGACTTCCACCTCGAAGGCATGCGCCAGACCATCAACGGGCTGCATGATCGCGTCAATCGCCTGATCGGCATGCTCGTCTTCGAAAGCACCATCCGCCGTGCCCTGGACGGCCGGGAGATCAACGTGCGGCAATACACCATTCTTTCCCACCTGCTCGACCGCGGACGACAGCTGCCCCTCAGCGAACTCCGCCACGCGCCTTGGTACGCGAGCCTCTACCTCAAGCTCAACGACAAGACCCGCCAGCGCGACATGCATAGACTGCGGGAAAGCGGCCTCGCTCACCTCGATACCGACGATTCCCTGTGGCCGGGCTTTGTTACGCCAGGGAACGTGAAGCCGTTGGGCAAGAGTGGGAAATGAGTATGGTCCTTGGCGCTTCTTTTCGCTTGTACTGATACGAAGGTTCGGGCCGGTTTTCCGGTGCACGCCCTGGGCTCCCTGCTGCCCAATCTCTATCCGGCCGGTGACGTGGATCTCGACCCGCAGGTGCTGCGGAGCAGGGGGTGACGCCGCCCGATTCGTCGGGGCGGTGGGCCATGCTTGGCGTTTCGTCCCGCTTCGATCGACGACGCGACGTCAAATTTATACTAAACAATTGGCAAATTAGTAGACATTTGATGGCCGGCGACCGCATACTGATTTCTACTAATCAATAAATAAATTAGTAGAGCCATGCGGAAGCCCGAGACCGCCCCCGATTTCACGACGCTTGCTAAAGACTTGTCTCCTGAAGTCTTTCGCCAGATTGCAGCCGCTATCACGCCCCTCCCAAAGGGCAAATACCTGCACTGGGACGACCTGCGTTATCGGGAACCGCCCGCGGGCCTTACCAGGCAGGCGTGGTGGATGTCGATCCTGCTGGGGCGGGCTTCGCTGCTCCAGACGCTTCCGCTGCTCGACAAATGGGGGAGGGCGTTTCGCTTCGGTTGCCCGAGCCCGGTATTGATCGACCTGCATCACATCGACCGTGATGCCGCCGGGCAGATCAAGTCGGCGGCGGGACAGCCCATTGGAGAAGATGAGGGGCGCTATCTGATCAACTCCCTCATCGAGGAGGCGATCACCTCCAGCCAGCTCGAAGGCGCCTCCACAACGCGTCAAGTGGCGGCCGCCATGCTGAAAAGCGGCCGCAAACCCCGCGACCATAGCGAACGCATGATCTTCAACAACTATCGCGCGATGGAGCATCTTCGTTCGATCAAGGCCGACGCCCTCACGCCGGAGCGGGTTCTTGAATTGCATCGGCTCCTGACCGAAGAGACCCTGGAAGACCCCGCGGACGCGGGCCGATTGAGGCGCGCCAATGATATCAAGGTCATCGATCCGCGAGACAACACCCTCCTGCACGACCCGCCCTGCTATACGGAATTGCCCGCCCGGCTCGAAAGGCTGTGCGAATTCGCCAACGCGGACGAGGACTCGACCCCTTTCGTCCATCCCATCCTGCGCGCCATCCTCCTCCACTTCATGATCGGCTACGACCACCCCTTCGCGGATGGCAACGGTAGGACGGCGCGGGCGCTTTTTTACTGGTCGGTGGCGCGCAGCGGCTACTGGCTGCTGGAATACACGTCCATCAGCCACGTCATCCGGCGTGCTCCTGCGAAGTACATGAAGGCCTACCTTCACACCGAAACCGACGGCAACGACACGACGTATTTCCTGCTGCATCAGCTGTCGACCATCAGACAATCGATTACCGCGCTCCACGACTACATTGACAGGAAGTCCCGGGAGCAACGAGAAACCGAGAAGCTGCTATCGGCCTCGGCAAAGCTGAGAAGCCGCTTCAACCACCGCCAGATTGCACTCCTCAACCATGCGCTGCGAAATCGCGGCCAGGACTATCGAATCGACGCCCATCAACGTTCGCACAAGGTGGTTTATCAGACTGCGCGAAACGACCTGATTGGTTTGCACCAATTGGGCTTGCTGGAGAAGGCCCAGCAGGGGAATGCCTTCGTCTTCTATGCGCCGGAAGATATTCGGGAGCGACTGGCGCGGTTGGGGTGAATCGTGGAAGGACGATCTGCGAAGGGTGGCCAGAGGACCGGAGCCGCGAAATGCGTCCTCGATTCTCCCATTGAATCGGTGACGGCCCGAGCCGATCCGCAAGTAAGGCCTCTCATCGAGTGATTGCCCAACGGTGCAATTCTCACATCAATTGTTGGAATCGCACGGATGCGCGACGGCGTCGAAGTCATGAATCCGCGCCATGCGGCCAGCCTCCTCGCGTCCCTTTAGTCCCTCGCCGGCGCGCAGGCCAGCCGGCGCTGCTTGACTAAAGCATAGATCGCCGGAATCACCGCGAGCGTCAGGATGGTCGAGGAGATCATGCCGCCCACCATGGGGGCGGCGATGCGGCTCATGACTTCCGACCCGGTGCCGGTGCCCCACAGGATGGGCAGCAGGCCGGCCATGATGGCGGTGACGGTCATCATCTTGGGCCGTACCCGCTCGACGGCGCCTTCCATCACGGCGGCGTAGAGGTCGGCGGCGGTGGGGGACGTGCCTGTCGCAAGGCACCGCGTTTTCGTGCCCTCCCAGGCGTGGTCCAGGTAAATCAGCATGACGACGCCGGTTTCCGCTGCCACGCCGGCCAGGGCGATGAAGCCGACGGCCGCGGCCACCGAGAGGTTGTAGCCCAGCGCCCACATCAGCCACACCCCGCCGACCAGGGCGAAGGGCACCGAGAGCATGACGATGAGCGTCTCGGTCAGCCGCCGGAAGTTGAGGTAGAGGAGCAGGAAGATGATGAGTAGCGTCACCGGCACCACCACCTTGAGCTTCTGAATGGCCCGTTCCATGTACTCGAACTGCCCGCTCCAGGTGACGTAGGTGCCGGGGGTGAATTTCACCTTCTCCTGCACGGCTCGGCGCGCCTCGGCCACGTAGGAGCCGATGTCGCGGTCGCGGATGTCGACGTAGATGTAGGCCGAGAGCAGCGCGTTTTCGGTACGGATGGCCGGGGCGCCGGTGGTGATCTGCACCGTGGCGAGCTGGCCAAGGGGGACCATGGCCGCCGCGCCGCCCATTTCGCCCGCCACCGGCACCAGCACTTCGCGGGCGATGGCTTGCGGGTCGCTGCGGGCGTCCCGGGGGTAGCGCACGACGACGCCGAAGCGCTCGCGGCCCTCGATGGTGGTGGTGACCATCTCGCCGCCCAGCGCCGTGGTGACCACTTCCTGCACCTCGCCGACGGTGAGGCCGTAGCGGGCGAGCGCCCCGCGGTCGGGGACGATGTCGAGGTAATAGCCGCCGGTGAGCCGCTCGGCGAAAGCGCTGCTGGTGCCGGGTACGGCCTTGACGACGGATTCGATCTCCTTGGCCAGGCGCTCCATCTCGCCCAGATCCTTGCCGAAGACCTTGATGCCCACGGGGGTGCGGATGCCGGTGGAGAGCATGTCGATGCGGGCCTTGATGGGCATGGTCCACGAGTTGGCGACGCCGGGGAACTGCAGAGCCTTGTCCAGCTCGGCGATGAGCTTGTCGGTGGTCATGCCCGGACGCCATTCCGATTCCGGCTTCAGGTTGATCACCGTCTCGAACATCTCCAGCGGGGCCGGGTCGGTGGCGGTCTGCGCCCGGCCGGCCTTGCCATACACCGAGGTGACTTCCGGGAAGCTCTTGATGATCTTGTTCTGGGTCTGCAGGAGTTCCGCCGCCTTGGTCACCGACAGCGCGGGCAGGGTGGTGGGCATGTAGAAGAGGGTGCCTTCGTTGAGCGTGGGCATGAACTCGCTGCCCAGCCGGCTGGCGGGATAGACCGTGACCGCGAGCGCGACGACGGCCAGCGCCACGGTGGCCAGCTTCGCCCGCATCACGGCGGCGATGACCGGGCGGTAGAGGCGGATGAGGACGCGGTTCACCGGGTTTTCCGCCTCCGGTTTGATGCGGCCGCGGATGAAGGCGAGCATCAGCACCGGCACCAGGGTCACCGAGAGGAAGGCCGCCGCCGCCATGGCGAAGGTCTTGGTCCAGGCGAGCGGCGCGAAAAGCCGGCCCTCCTGGGCTTCCAGCGTGAACACGGGGAGGAAGGAGACGGTGATGATGAGGAGGCTGAAGAAGAGGGCGGGGCCCACTTCCTTGCAGGCGGCGATGATGGCTTGGGTGCGGGCGGGGTCGAGCCCCATCCCCACCCCAACCCTCCCCTTGAAGGGGATGGGGCGCTCCTCTCCTCCCCCTTCAAGGGGGAGGCCGGGAGGGGGATGGGGCGCATCCAGCCGCTCGAGATGCTTGTGGGCGTTCTCGATCATGACGATGGCGGCGTCGATCATGGCGCCGATGGCGATGGCGATGCCCCCCAGGCTCATCAGGTTGGAGTTGATGCCGATGGCCCGCATGCCGATGAACGCGGCCAGGATACCCACGGGCAGCATGAGGATGGCCACGAGGGCCGAGCGCACGTGGAGCAGAAAGACGATGCAGACGGCAGCGACGATGAGGCTTTCCTCGGCCAGCGTCCGCTTCAGGGTGTCGATGGCCCGGTGGATCAGCTCGGAACGGTCGTAGACCGTCTCGATGGTCACCCCCGCCGGAAGCCCGGCGCCGATCTCGGCCACCTTTTCCTTCAGGTTGGCGATGACTTCCAGGGCGTTCTGGCCGTAGCGGGCCATGGCGATGCCGGACACCACCTCGCCTTCGCCGTTCAGTTCGGTGAGCCCCCGGCGCTCGTCTGCCACCAGTTCGACGTGGCCGATGTCGCGCACCAGCACCGGGGTGCCGCCCTGGGCCTTCAAAACCAGGTTCTCGATGTCCGTCTTGCCGGTGAGGTAGCCGCGGCCCCGCACCATGTATTCGGTCTCCGCCATCTCCAGGGTGCGCCCGCCCACGTCGCGGTTGGAATTGCGGATGGTTTCCGCCACCCGCATCAGCGGAATGCCGTAAGCCTTGAGTTTCACCGGGTCCACCGTCACCTGGTATTGCTGGACGAAGCCGCCGATGGATGCCACCTCGGCCACCCCCGGCGCCTTGGTCAGCTGGTAGCGGATGTACCAATCCTGCAGGGTGCGCAACTCAGCCAGGGTCCGGTCTTTGGCCAGCACGGCGTATTGATAGACCCAGCCGACGCCGGTGGCGTCCGGCCCCAGGGTGGGCGTGACGCCCTTGGGCAGCCGCCCGGAGACGGCATTCAGGTATTCCAGTACCCGGGAACGAGCCCAGTAGATGTCGGTGCCGTCCTCGAAAATGACATAGACGAAACTGGCCCCGAAGAAGGAGAAGCCCCGCACCACCTTGGATTTCGGCACTGACAGCAGGGCCGTGGTCAGCGGATAGGTCACCTGGTCTTCCACCACCTGGGGCGCCTGGCCGGGAACTTCGGTGTACAGGATGACCTGCACGTCGGAGAGATCGGGAATGGCGTCCAGCGGCGTCTTCACAACCGACCAGACGCCGGCGATGACCACGAATACCGTGGCCAGGGCGACCAGGAAGCGGTTCTTCGCGGACCAGTCGATGAGGGCGTTCAGCATGCTGGGGCTCCAGGGGCATTGGGTACCCCACCCCCATCCCGGCCTTCCCCCTGAAGGGGAAGGGGAGGGCCTTCGGAGGAGGGGCGAGGGGTTGCTCCCTCCCCTTCAAGGGGGTGAGGGCGGGGTTTCGCAGAGCACCGCTCTGCGCCGACCGAACGGGCTGGCTGTGCAAAGCCAGCCCTGGACGGGTTGGGGTGGGGATGGGGTGAGGGTGCCTTCACCAGCGCCCCCCGAATCACTTCCAGTACCGCCTCGATCTCCCCCAATACCTCGTTGTTCCAAAACCGCAGTACGCGAAACCCGGCTTCCTCCAGTCGTCGATCCCGCTCCCGGTCGCCGCCGGATTCTGCATGCTGGCCGCCGTCCACCTCCACCACCAGTTTCCGCTCCAGGCACACGAAATCGAGGATGTAATCGAGATAGGGATGTTGGCGGCGGAATTTGACCCCCTCAACCTGTGAGCCGCGGAGATGCTTCCACAGGGAGCGCTCCGCATCCGTTGGATTCCTTCTGAGGTGCCGCTGGAGTTGGTGATCCAGGATGTCTTGATTGGTCTGGCCCTTCATGTTTTTCCTCTTTCTCGCTCCCGTTCCTTCCCCGGCCCGTCCAGGGCTGGCTTTGCACAGCCAGCCCGTTCGGTCGGCGCAGAGCGGTGCTCTGCGAAACCCCGCCCTCACCCCCTTGAAGGGGAGGGAGAGGTTGTTAGTGCTCGCCCTTGCTTGGCTTGATGCGGGTGATCACCCACTCGCCGGGTTTGCGCTCGACGAACTCGATGGCCACCTTGGACCCCGGGGCGATGTGCTGGACCAGGGCCGGGTTGGCCAGGGTGAATTCCATCTTCATGGAGGGCCAGTTGAGGCTCGCCACCGGGCCGTGGCTGACGGTGACGGTGCTGGCGGCGGCGTCCACCGCGTTGAGCACGCCTTCGGCCTGGTGGCCGACGGTAGCGGGTTTTGCCCCGGCCGGCGTTTCCATGCCGGAGAGGGCCGCCTTCAGGTTGCTTTCGGCGTCGATCAGGAAATTGGCGGAAACCACCACGGTTTCGCCTTCCTGGACGCCTTCCAGCACCTGCACGACCTCGCCGCCCCGGGTGCCGAGCTTCACCGGCCGCGGCTCGAAACGGCCTTCGGCCAGTTGCACCAGCACCACCTGACGCCGGCCGCTGTCGATGACCGCCGATGCCGGCACGGTAACCACCGGCGCGGCGCCGCCGACGGGAATGTCCACGTCGGCGTACATGGCGGGCTTCAATTTGCCGCCGGGGTTGGCCAGCTCGATGCGTACCGGCACCGTGCGGGTCTGCGGGTTGAGGGTGGGGTAGACGTAGGCGATGCTGCCCGCGAACACCTCGCCGGGATAGGCATTGACCCGTACCTTGGCCTTCTGGCCGGGACGGACGGCACCGATGTCCTGTTCGAAGACGTCGGCCTGGACCCAGACGGTGGACACGTCGGCCACCTGAAAGAGGGTCTCGCCGGGCATGAAACGCATTCCCTGGACGGCCTTCTTCTCGGTGACGATGCCCGCCACCGGCGAGCGGAAGGTCAGGGTGCGCCTGGCTTCCCCGGATCTGGCGAGGGCCTTCACCTGCTCCTCGGAAATGTCCCAATTCTTGAGGCGCAGCAGGGCCGAGTCGGCCAGCTGCTTCATGGCGCCCTGGGCGGCGTCACCGGCATCCTTCATGCTGGCCACGCCCTGGGCGGCGATGGCGTACTCCCGCTGGGCGGAGACCAGTTCCGGGCTATAGACCTCGAACAGGGGCTGGCCGCGGCCCACCGGCTGGCCGGTGGTGTTGACGAAGAGCCGTTCGACATAGCCCTCGAACTTGGCGGTGACGGCATAGGTGCGGCGCTCGTCGATCTCGATGCGGCCGCTGGCGCGGACCGTTTTGTCCAGGGGCTGCAGGGTGGCCGGAGCAGTCTTGACCCCCATTTTCTGCACCTTCTCCGGGCTGATCTTCAGGCCGCTGCCGTCGCTTTCGTCCTCGCCCTCGTACACGGGGATGTAATCCATCCCCATCGAATCCTTTTTGGGGGTGGGCGAGGTATCGGGCAGGCCCATGGGGTTGCGGTAATAGAGGAGTTTCTTGGACGGCTTGGCGGGTTCCATCGGCGCCTGGGCGGTGGTTGCGGGCTGGCCCGAGGCGGCAAAGCGGGTGCCGATGGCAGCGCCGACGGCGGTGGCGACGATGAGGGCGAGGATCGTGGTGCCGGTTTTCACAGGTCTTCCCCGAGGAGGCGTTCGATGTCGGCGAGACGCGCCTGCTGGGCGGCCTGGGCGCGGAAGAGACCGATGCGCGCGTTGCGAATCTGCCTCTGGGCGTCGAGCAGGGTGGCGAAATCGACCTTGCCGTTCTCGTAGCCGGCCAGGGCTGCCTTGAAGGCAAGTTCCGCCTGGGGCAGCAGACGGGTAGCGGTGATGCGCTCGGTGGCGCGGGCAGCTTCCAGATTGGATGCCGCGGCGGCGACGTCGCCCAGAAGTCGGTGGCCGAGGGCTGACCTGCGGGCCTGGGCCGCTTCCAGCATGCGCTCGGCTTCCCGTTCCTGGGCGCGGCGAGTGCCCTGCTGCAGAGGAATCGCCACCTCGAACATCAGGCTCCAGCTGTCGACGCGGTTCTGCACCTGCATGGGAACCACGCCGACGGTGAGGTCGGGATAGCGGTTGCGGTAGGTGAGATCACGCCCTTTTTCCGCAGCGTGGATACGGGCGCTTTCGATGGCCAGCTGGGGATTGTTGGCCTCGAGGCGGTCGGTCAGGGCTGCAGGAGAAAGCTTGGCTGCCGGAGGTATGGTGCGCAAGGCGACCGGGTCGGCCAGCAGAGCCTGGGCGGGCCGCGCAAGCAGGGTGTTGATGAACACCATCTGGTGGTGGCGTTCGCTCTCCATGGCGACAAACTCGGCCTCCAGACTGCTCTTTTCCACCTGGGCGCGAATGGCGTCCTGTTGCGGCGCGAGGCCTCCCGCGTAGCGCGCCTGGGCGATGCGCTCCAGGCTGTCGGTGAGTGCGATGTTTTCGCGGATCAGGTCGAGGGTATGGCTGGAAAGCCAGTATTCGGCGTACAGGGCCTTGATGCGGCCGGCAAGTTCGGCCCAGGCATCTCCGGCCTTGCCTCGCGCGGCGTCGGCCTCGGCGGCGGCCAGGTCGCGCTTCAAGTCGCGCTTGCCCCAGAAGGGCAGGGGCTGCATCAGGGTGTACTTGGTGTCGCCGACCCGGTTGGGGGCGAGGCTCGGACTCTGGCTGCCGTTTTTGGTGATGTTCTCCAGTTCGAGCCGAAAGACCGGGTCGGGCAGCGCCCCTGCAGGGCCGACCCGCTCGGCCGCCGCATCGGCCTCCAGGCGGGCCATGCGCAGATCCGGACTGCCTTCCCGCGCAGCGGCCAGCAGGCTTTCCACGGTGGCGCCGGGGAGCGGGTCCGCGGCGGCGGGGAGGGCGACGTAGAACCCCGCAGCAATGAGCGTGGCGAAAAGGAAAGGCGGTGGGCGGAGCATGGGCCTATCTGGCCAATTGGTAACGACTGACGATGGCGTTGCCGCCCTTCATCTCGGCTAGGAAGCGGATCTTGTCGCCAGGTTTCAGTCTATCCAGCCAGGCCTTGTCGGCGACGCCAAAAGCCATGGTCATGGGGGGCATGCCGATGCTGTCCAGTTGGCCGTGCTGGATGACCACCTCGCCGGCCGCCTTGTCGACCTTCTTGACCACGCCGTCGGCAAGGGGCGCCGCAGCGGTCTTTGCCGCCGCTGCGCGGTGGTCATGGGTGTCCGCTGCGAAGGATGGAAGGGCGAAGGCGAGGGAAGCGACGAAGGCGAGACGATGCATGGGGTCTCCCGAGGTTGGAGCAACGGGGATCATGATGCCAAATCCGGGTCGTCGGGAGGCTGACCGCCGGATTACAAGTTTGTAATCCGGGCCGGAAGAATGCCGCCTCAGGATTCCCGCACCAATTTGGCGGCTCAAAAGCTTGGCGCTCCCACAAGTTGTGCATCCTCGCGATGTCGCATGATCCCTCGTTCGGAATTACCCGACTGATTTTCTTGGTTTTTCCATGCCTTCCATCAAGTGGCCCGAAAGTTGCCTTGATCCTTGCAAGCCCTGCGAAGATGCGGCCGACTTCGCAGCCCGAGCCCAGGCTTCGGTCGAGACCTTGTCAGTCCTTGTTTTTCCGCATTGCCCTCGAAAGGAGATGCCATGCCCCATCGTTTGATTCATCAGGTCATCGGTCGCCGGCCCTTCCCCACCGTCCTGCCGACCAATTCGATCCGCGAGTGTGCCTACATCATGAAGGAGTGGCGATCTTCCGCCGTCCTCGTGGTCAAGGATGACAAGCTTCTCGGTATCCTGACCGAGCGCGACATCGTGTATCGCTGTGTCGCGCTGGCTTGTCCCATGGATACCTTGCGCGTCTGGAGCGTGATGACCAAGGACCCTCAGACCATCCACAAAGACAAGCCCTTCGGGCACGCCCTCCATCTTATGTACGAAGCTGGCTTTCGGCACATGCCCGTCGTCGACGATGAGGGCAAGGTCGTCGGCCTGCTGGCGGCCCAGGATGCGCTGATGCTGGATGCGCACCAGCTTGAAGAGGATTTGGTGCGCCGCGAAGACATCACCGCCATTCTTTGAAATTGCTCGGTCCGGACCAGTCGCGCCCAATATTCGCCTGCGTCCGCGAAATTCGTCTCCTCCGCTCTACCTACGCAAGTAGGATTGGCGCCCGCCGAAAGGCGGGTTCTTTTTGCCCGCTGATCATGCAGCTGTTCGGGGGCCGCGCTCCTGCGATGCGTCCTCCGCAGAAATCAGGCAGGTCAGGCGCGACGCCGCCGCATCCAGGTCCATAGGCCGGCCAACGCCAGACCGGTCAGCAGTCCGCCTAACCCGGCTGCCACGCCCAGGCGTTCCAGTTCCGAGATCAGCACGTTGTCGAAGGTATTGGTGGAGAGGTTAAGCGCCACGATCTTCCATTGTCCGTCGGTCTTCTTGAGGCTTGCCGTCCAGCGGGAATCGAAACGGAAGACCGAGCGATGGTGGGGCGTGAATTCGTCCGCCGTGCTGCCGTGGGCGACGGCGAAATCGCCGTGGAACACCGCCGGCCCCGCGATGCGCGGGTGGGTGACGTAACGGCTGAGGATGGTCCCCGGGGCGCTTCCGACCATGCGCTTGAAGTAAGCGCGCACTTCGTCGGGGCCGGTGGACACTTCGGCGTTCAACCAGGTGACGACCCCCTGGGGGTCGATGTGGCGGGTCATTAGGTCCACGTCGCCGCCGTTGATGCCGGTCTCGACGTCCTTGAGGATGCCCAGCAGGGCCTGGCGGTCGGCAGCCCGCGCGTCCTCGGCGGCGAGGGCGATGCCGGGCAGCAGGCCGAGGGCGAGCAGCAGCGCTGTGATGAACGCGAGCTGGCGAGCGAAAAGGAAGCTTGGCTTGGGGCGGAACATGGACAATCTCCCGGAGTAAGGTTCAGGACGCCCAGCCGAGGCGGACGAGATGGAAGAATACGGGGGCGGAAAGGCAGAGGGAATCGACCCGGTCGAGCATGCCGCCATGGCCGTCGATGAGTCTTCCCCAATCCTTGACGCCCCGCTCCCGCTTGATGGCCGAAAGAACCAGCCCGCCGAGAAATCCGAGGGCGTTGACGGTGAGCGCCAGGAGGGCGGCCTGCCAGGGGTTGAAAGGGGTCATCCACCACAGGGCGGCTCCCAGGGCCGTCGAACAGAGCACGCCGCCGGCCAGGCCCTCCAGGGTCTTGGCGGGGGAAACCCGGGGCGAGACGGGGCGGCGGCCCAGGAGTCGGCCCCAGACGTACTGGAGCACGTCGCTGGACTGCACGGTGAGGAGCAGGAAGGCGGCCAGCAGGAGGCCGCCGCCGGGCAGGCCGTTGAACTCCAGCTGGGCCAGGGCAGCGACGTGGGAAAGCCCGAAGACGCAGAGCATGAGTGCCCAGAGCAGCAGGGCGCAGCGTTCCCCATAGCGGGGTCCGCCGGCGGCGAGGCAGGCGACAGGCAGGGCGACGAAGGCAGCGACGGGAATCGCAAGCGCGAAGAGATCGAGGCGGCCGCCGGCCACCAGGGCGTACTGCACTGGCAGCGCGAAGCCGCCGGCCAGGGCGAGCAGGCGGGCGTCCTCCGGTGCCGCGACGGCGGCGAATTCCCGCAGGGCCTGGGCTGATACCGCCGCGAACAGCAGGCACAGTCCCAGAGGGCCGGCCCAGAAGGCCACCGCCAGGGCGGCGAGGATGAACCACCAGGCGCGGATGCGGGCGTTGAGATTGCGCACCCCGGGGCTGGCGCCGCTCCGCCCCGGTCCCAGGGCGAGGAGTGCGCCGATGCCGCTCGCCACCGCCAGCAGGGCGAAGACGCCGACGAAAACGGCGACGAGGGTTTCCTGGGTATTCATGGGGTGGCGGCGGGAGAGTGGACGGGCAGAGTGTGCATAAGGCGGCTGGGGGAAGCAAGACGGGGCGGCCGCCGGAGGAGAGCCGCAGTCTTCAAGGGTCGCGCCGGGGATGGGGGAGCCGCTCGATCGCTGCCCAGCTTTCCAGCGCCTGCCGCAGGTGGGGGCCGATGACTGCCTGCGGCCGGGCTTTTCGTATGTGCTCCAGGGCTTCGTCGAGGCTGGCGGCGCGACCGCTGGCGAGCAGCCAGGCGGCAACGGCGGCGGCGCTGCGCGAATAGCCCAGGGCGCAGTAGACAAGCAACTTGCCCTCGCCGCGCAGGGCCTCGATGGCCGCCGCCGCCCGGGAAAGCTCGAGCGGCGAGGGGGGCAGCAGGTCCAGCCAGGGGAGGCTCCGGCGTCGCCAGGGGCCGCGCGGGGCGGCGAGTTCAGGTGCCAGGTCGAGGAGGGCGCCATAGGCCGCGCGGCGGGCCTCGTCGCGGCTCGGGATGCGTCCCAGCCAGACCCCGTCGGTGATCGCGGCGGCGGGCGGCTGGCCTCGCGTCCACAGGCGGGAATTGATCCAGGCGGCAAGCCGGTAAGGGGCGAGGAGGACGGCGGTCGCGGGGGCGAAGCCGTCTCCACGGCGGGCGAAGGCGGCGGCTCCCAGGCCCAGGTAGGCGAGGCCCACCAGGCCGAGGGCGAGGGCCGCCGCGAGGAGCCAGAGGCCGCCGCCCCCCAGGATCAGGGCGAGGGTCGCGCAGGCTCCGCCGCCTACGAAATAGGCCCCGGCGAGGCGAAGGCGCCGAGGCTCCCGTGCCAGGCGCCAACGGGCGGTCAGCGGGGGGCCGCGATCGGGCCACAGCCAGAGGGCGAGCAGGCCGACGGCGGCGCCGCTGGGCAGGTCGAAGAAGTGGTGCTGGTAGGTGGTGAGGGTGGACACGGCGATCAGCAGCGCCCAGGCGTGGACCAGCGTCCGCCCGGAGCCGCGGGTCACGGCGGCGTAACGCACCCAGAGGACGACGAGCAGGCTGATGTGGAGGGCCGGCGCCTGGTTGTAGGGCTGATCGAAACTGGCGAGGGCGGCGAAGAAGAGGCCGGGGACACCCTCCGTCGGCGGGCGGGGAAAGTCGAAGCGCAGGGGGAAAAGAAGAAAGCAGGCGACGCTGGCGAGCTGTACGGCGAGAAGGCGCTGGCCGTGGCGATCCACCTCGCGGCGGCTGCGGCAGGTGAAGAAGGAAAGGGCGTAGAGCAGGTCGATGGACCAGTAGGGGACGATGCTCCAGGGCAGGAAGGGTATTGCCCGCTCCCAGGGGAAGTGAATGCTGGCACTGACCCCGCGGGCGGCGGCGAGGGAATTGGCAAGGCCGTAGCTGAGAAAGAAGCAGGGGCCGAGGAAGGCCAGCCAGAGGATCCCTCGCCGCCAGGGCTGGGGCGGGGCGCCGGTGGCGGCCGCCGCCGGAGCTTGACTCAAGGGGCGGCCCGGCGCCGGGCGAGGGCGACGGTGAATATGCCCCAGCGGTCGATGCGCTGCTCGATCTTTTCGAAGCCGGCGGCGGCCACCAGCTGGTCGAGTTCCCCCTGGCTGCGGCGGCGCATCACCCAGGCCTGGCCGCCGCGATGGCTGGTCAGGGCGCGGGCGATGAATTCCAGTTGCGGGTGCCAGGGTTGGCCGGTGTAGATCAGGTAGCCGCCGGGTTCGATGGCGGCGGCCAGGCCGGCCAGGGAGCGCGCCACGCAGGCGTTGTCGGCGAAGAGTTCGTAGAGGCCGGAAACGATTCCCAGGTTGGCGCGGGGGGCGAGGGCCGCCAGGGAATCGGGGTCGAAGGCGTCCCCCTCCTCGCAGCGGCCGATGTCGGCGAAGCCGCGTTCGGCAAGCAGTTGCCGGGCGGCTGCGACGTTGGCCGGGCTGCGGTCCCGCAGGAGGATGGCCGACGGGCGGAGTGGAGCCGTCGCCAGGGCGTCGAGGACGTAGCGGCCATGGCCGGCGGCGATGTCGAGGATGCGCGCCGGGCGGCCAGCACCGGCCAGGCGGCCGAGGGCGGCGAGGAGAAGCTCCTCCAGATGGCGCTTGCGCTGGCGGATACCGCGCCAGCCGATGGCCGACAGATAGGTCCGGTCGAGGAGACGCCCGAGGGGGCCCCAGCCGGTCGCCCGGTTGCGATAGACGTAGTCCAGGCTGGCGCCGGAATCGAAACCGCTCTCGGCCCCCACTCGCAGGCCGCCGCAGAGACGCGCCCCGAAGCGCAGGCTGGCGCGGATCGTTGCCCAGTAAAGACCCCTCGGCGACAAGGCTGGCAGCGGGGCGGCGAGGGCACGCGCCTCGTCGCAGAAGGGGCCCCGCCGGTCGGCATCGCTCAGGTCGGCCGGCGTCGGCGGCGCGGCGAAGCGCTCGCGGATGAAACGGCCCATTGCCGCCACTGCCGGCCCGCGGTCCCGTTCGCCGAGGGTGTCGTGGTAGAAGTCCGCGAAGACCTGCTTTTCCTTCACCGGGCTGCCCAGGCGGGCGAAGAACTCATGCTGCGGCGCAGCGTGCACCACCCAGTCCCGACCGGACAGCAGGAGCTGGCTGGGGACCGTGATGGCGGCGGCGTCGGCGACGACGCGTTCGGCCACCCGGTAGAGATCGAGGAGCACATTGACGGCGATGGCCCGGCTGATCAGGGGGTCGCTGTCGTAGCTCGCCTGACGGGCGCTATCCTGGGTGAGGAAGCGGGATTTGACGTAACTGGTGACGACGAAATTGCCCCGCAGCCGGTAGAGGAGATCCAGCCCGGGGCGGGCCAGGGGTACATAGAGCTTGACCTTGAAGGCCGGCGCCGCGAGGACCTGGCAGCGGATCGGCGGAGCATAGTCATGTACCCAGGCGGCCACCGTCACCGCGCCGACGCTCTGGGCCACCACCGCGAGATCGGGCAGGCTGAGAGCGTGGCGCTCGCAGATGTGGTCGACGAAGGTCTGCACATCGCGGGCACTGGCGTCGAGGCCCGGGGAGTGGCCGCGTTCGCCGGGCGAGCGGCCGTGGCCGCGGGCGTCCCAGGCGAAAAAGTCGAAATCCGGCAGGTCGAGTTCATCCACCAGATGGGCCATGCGGCCGGAGTGCTCGTGGCCGCGGTGAAAGAGCAGCACGGCGCCGCGGCGGGTCTGGCTGGCGGGCCAGTGGCGATAGAAGAGTGGGACGCCGTCGTGGGTGGTAAAGGAGGATTCGCGGTGCGGGCGAGGTGCGGTCATGGCGGTGGCGAGGCGATGGCGGGCGAGCGGTCGTCCCGCAAGGGAAATGACCGGCGGATTATCGCCTGCCCGGGGCCGGGCGGGCTACGGGAGCGGAAGTCTGGGGCCTTTGGGAAAGCCAGGCTCAGACGAGCAGCCAGTGTTCCGCCGCACTCAGTTGAGCCAGGCTCACTCCCTGCAGGGTGACCGAATCGTCGCCGGCGTGGAGGACGACGCTGGCGCCGGCGCCCGTCGCATCGGCGAGAACATCGGCGCGGGACGCGAAGCCGAGGCCCCGCAAATCCAGCGTGTCATGGGAAACGGCGTTGCCGACGCGGAAGTCGATGATCAGGTCGTCGCCGAATCCGGGGGCGAAAACGAAACGGTCGTTCCCGTTGCCGCCGATCAGCACGTCATTGCCGGCGTCGCCGATCAGCGTGTCGTTGCCGTCCCGGCCGATGATCTGGTCGTTGCCGGCCCCTCCGGCGAGGCGGTTGGCGCCCGCATTGCCGAAGAGGGCGTCGTTGCCGCTGCCGCCGATGAGGTTTTCGATACCGCGCACCGAGGCGGCGCCGTACTCCAGACTTACCAGATTGCCTCCCTGCAGGCTGACCATGACGGGCTCGGTAAAGCGCGAGAAGTCGAGGGTGTCGTTGCCGCTGCCGCCGTTGATGACGTGCCGTAGGTCGCCGTGGGATTCGGGGTCGATGATGATCACGTCGTCGCCGGCGCCGCTGTTGATCTCCAGGTTGCTGCGCTCGACGACGAAGGTCTCGGCGGCGGCCGATCCGCTCACCTGGCGCTGGCCGGACAGGGCGACGATGGGGTTGCTGACGTCCAGACGGGCGCTCCCCGCGGTGTGGAATTCGCCGTCGCCGACCTGGTAGCTGAAGCTGGCGGTGCCGACGAAGCCGGCCGCGGCGGTGTAGATCCAGGTGCCCGGCCCCTGGGCGGCGAGGCTGCCGGCCTCCGCATTGAGCGTCAGGTTTTCCACCTGGAGGGTATCGCCGGCATCCGGGTCGCTCGCGTTGGCGAGCAGTTCGGCGGTGGTGATGAGGCGGCTGCCGCCATTGAGCAGGCCGAAGTCGACGAGTCCCGAAACCAGCGGCGCTTCGTTCTCGTCGCTCACGTCCACCGTGAAGGCCTGGCTGTCGCTGCCGCCCTCGCCGTCGGAAACCTGCACGATGACCTGGTAGCCCGCCAGGGCTCCGGCGACAGGCAGCGACTCGAAGTCCGGGGCGTTGCGGAAGTGGAGCTGGTTGCCGGAGCGGATTTCGAACAGGTCCGCGTCTTCGCCGCCGACGATGGCGTAGCCGAGGGTCTGGGTGCCTGCCGTGGCTTCCGGGTCGCTGGCGACGAGGGTGGTGACCAGGGTCGTGCCCTCGGCGACGCTTGCGGCTGCCGTGGCGCCGCCCCCGTTGGAGGTGATGATCGGCGCACTGTTGCTGTTGGGGAGGGGAATGTCGTCTCCCGGCGAGTTGCTCCGCAGATCCCAGGCGAATTCGCCGCCCGCGCCGGCTTCGCCGCGCGCCGTCTGGTCGGTGGTGAGGATCTGGATGGCGCCGAAGTGGAGGCTGAGGAACTCCTGCTCGAATCCCCGGCCGGCACTTTCGACGATCTGGCTCACGTCAACTTCCGCCAGCCGCAGGTCAAAGGTCACCAGAGGCGATTCGCCGCCGGAAACGCTCACCAGCCGCGCGGTGCGGAGGGTCTCGCCGCTGGCGATGGCGGCCAGGATATCGATGTTGTCGTGGCCGTCGAGCAGGAAGATCTGGAGGTCGGAGAACTGCGGCCTACCGGTTTCGCGGCCGTTCTCGCTGTCGACGCGGAAGGCACCGAGGTGGAAGTCGGTGACGTCGAAGGCGCCGGCAAAACCGTCCGCCACGCTGTTCCCCTCGATGCCGTCGAGAAAGAGGTAATGCCGCTCGCCGACGCCGCCCAGGGATTGGGAAGCGGGACGGGCCACCGGCACTTCCCCGCTTGCCCGATTGTCCTCCAGGTTCCAGCCAAAGACCGGACTCTGGAGCACGTTGCCACCGGGTTCCGCTTCGCGGGTCCGGACCGAGATGCGATCGTAGTCGAAGCTCAGGGAGTCGCCCCAGGTGTTGTCGTCGTAGCTGGTGAGCCGCGCGCCATCGAGGCGCAAATCGTAGGTCACCAGCGGGTCTTCTCCCTCGCTGAGGCCCACCAGGCGCACGGTGCGCGTCGTTCCGGTGGCGAGGTCGTCGAGCAGGGAGGTGAGGCCGTCGGTGAGGGAAAGATTGACGGTGAGGGGGGAGAATTCGGGCCGTGAGCTGGTGGTGCCGCCGCCTCCCGCGATGTCGGGTTCGCTATGGAAGGAGATGTTGTAGGCGTCGATTTCGAAGGCGCCGACAAAATCCTCGGCAACCGACCCGCCGTTGAGGTGGTCGATGACCAGGTAGTAGTGACTGGCGCCTCCTCCGGGCACCGCGTTCCCCAGGTGCGGCAGGGGAATGGTTCCGCCGCTGCGGTTCTCCGCGACGTCCCAGGCGAAGGTGTTGGCGTTGCCGAGGCTGCCGTTGGGCAACTGGTCGCGGGTGGTGAGGTTGATCTGGCCGTATTCGAAGGACATCCGGCTGCCAGCGCCGAAATTCTGGATGTCGGTGATCTGCGCGTCCCCCAGCCGCAGATCGTAGGTGATCTGCGGCGACTCGCCGTCGGTGACGCCCACCAGGCGGATGGCGGGCAGGTGGGTGCCGCCGACGAGTTCGCCGAGGGCGCCGGTCAGGCCTCCCTCCAGAGCCAGGGTGACGTCGAGGGGACCGAAGTCGGCGCGCCCGGGCATCTGGCCGCCGGCGCCGAGGAGGACGGGGAGGTCGACGCTCAACTGGTGATCGAAGATTTCAAAGGCACCTTCGAAATGCTGGGCCGTCGAGCCGCCGTTCAGGCCGTCGATGAAGAGGTAGTAATGGGCTGCGTCGCCGCCGCTCGCCGTGAGGGGAAGCCGCGGCGGGTCGATGGTCACCTGATTCGAATTGCTTTCAAGATTCCAGCGGAATTCGTCGGTGCTGCCGGCGGTGCCCCGCTCATCGATCGGGGTGGTGACCAGGCGGATGGCCTCATAGGTGAATTGAACGTGGTCAAGGGCGGCGGATTCGCCCACCCGGGTGACCAGCACGTCCCCCAGTAGTAGATCGAAGGTCTCGATTTCATCGCCGCGCACCTCGTTCGTCCCCACCAGGCGCAGCGACGGGATCGTCCGGCCCGCGGCGCTCGCCGCGAGGAGGCCGGTGAGCCCGTCGTCGAGGTCGAGGAAGACCGAAAGGTCCGAGAACTGGGCGCGGCTCACCGAGAGGCTGCCACCGGTCGAGGTATTGACCGAGCTTGCCAGGGAGAGCTGATGGCTGTCGATCTCGAAAGCGCCCGCGTAGCGGGCGTGGGTGGAACTGCCGCGGATGCCGTCGATGAAGAGGTAGTAGTGCTCGGCGCCTCCCCCGCTGCCGTCGTGGGGAATTTGGGGGTCGGGGATGCCGCCGCCGGGAACGTGCCAGGCGAAGACCTCAGGCGTGGCGACGCTCTCCGCGTCGCTGATTTCCAGCCGCAGGGATTCGTAGGCGAACTCCAGACCACCGTGGCCGTTGGCGTCCTGCAGGCCGGTAAGGAAGGCGTCGCCCAGCCGGAGATCGTAGGTGACGACCGGATTTTGGCCGCCGGTGGTGCCGACCAGACGGACGGAAGCGAACTGGCGGCCGTGCGCCATGGCTTCCATCAGGTCGGTAAGACCGTCGCTGAATTCGATCTGCACGCTGAGGGGAGTCGGCTCGCCAAGGCTGGCGCGGCCGCCGCCGACGGCCGCCGCCGCGCCATCGACGCCGATGAAGAAATTGTCGATCTCGAAGGCGCCCTCGAAGTGCTCCCGGGTCGAGCTGCCGCGCACGCCGTCGATGAAGAGGAAGTAGTGCTCGGGTTCCTCGCCGACGCTGGCGTCGCGGGGCAGGCGGGGATCCCGGATGTTGACCGCGTCGGACTGCTGGTTGAGGTTCCAGGAGAAGTTCTGCTCCTCCCCCCGCTGGCCCCGGGCGTCGGTTTCCCAGGTGCTCACACTGATGGCCTCGTAGCCCAGGACGAGGGAGTCGGAGGCGTTCGTCTGGACCAGTTGCTCGATCCTGACTTCGCCGAGCTTGAGTTCGAATGCCACTGTAGCCGCGATGTCGTCCGTGACGCCGATGAGGCGGATGGACGCGATGGGGTCGCCCCCCTGAGCGGCGCTGTAGATGTCCGTCAGGCCTTGGTCGATGGGCAACTGCAGGGTGAGCGGGGAGAAATCCGCGGGAGTCGTCTGGCTCCCGCCGCCGCTCCGGCTGAGTTCCACCAGGCGATCGATCTGGTAGCTGAGGAAGGAGACGTCGTCGAACGCCCCCTCGAAGCGGTGGTCGCCGCTCGTGCCGCCATGGATATTGTCGATGTAAAGGTAATAACGCATGGCTCCCCCCGGTTCTGTCCGATGTCGATGTGCCGCTGTCCGGCACGGTGGTTGATGCTGGTTTCCAGCCTACAGTTCCCCGTCATGGCAGGGATGTCGGCTTCAGTTCAGGGACGAGAACACCTTCTTCAACATGTCGCTCCCGGCACCCAGCGGATTTTCGCGGATGCTCTTCTCCTTCTCGGCGATCATCAGGAAGAGGCCGTCCATGGCCTTTTCGGTGACGTAGTTGTCGAGGTCGGCGTCCTTCTTGTCGATCAGGCCGAGCTTGGCGCCTTTCTTGGCGAACTTGTTGTACTTCTCGGCGAGCTGCACCTTCTTGGTGGCGTCCTTGACGATGGGCAGGAACTGCTCGGCCAGCTTCTCCGAAGTGGATTTGCGGAAGAACTGCGTCACCGAATCGTCGCCGCCGGTGAGGATGCCCTTCGCGTCCTGAACGGTCATATGCTTGATGGCGTCCACCAGAATGGGCTTGGCCAGTACGACGGCCTTTTCGGCGGCGTGGTTCATGGTGGTCACCAACTCGTCGGCCTGCTTGCCCATGCCGAAGGCCCGCAAGCCCTTTTCGATGGTCTGCAGGGATTCAGGCAGAGGAATCTTGACCTTGCTGTTGCCGAGAAAGCCGTTTTCCTTGCCGAGGCTGCTGACCGCGAAATTGGCGCCGGTGGTCAGGGCTTCCTTGAGTCCCGACGAGGCTTCGCTGGACGTCAGGTCGGCAAGGCTGCCGGCGTGGGCGACGTGAAGGGTGGCGGCGAGCAGGGCGGCGGCGGCGAAGCGGATGAGGCGCATGGATGTCTCCTGAGGAATCGGGGAAGGCGGCGGTCGTCGGCATCGCTCTCGCGAAGTCCGCAGGCCGCTTGCACTTCGCATTCTACCCACGCTCGCTTCGGGGCGTCAGCCGATGCTTCGCCCGAGGCCTGCGTCTTTTCCGGTTTGACAGGGGGGCGACGGGTTTGATACTGCAACGAAGGCCATCGCCGCGCGGGAGCCGCCTTCGATCCCCGGCCGCCGGAGAAACCCATGAACCTCTTGAATGCCTACCAGGAAAAGCGCCGTCTCGCCGAGGAGGCCGTCCGCCTCGTGGGCAACGGCGAAACCGTCGTCGTGCCCACCGGCGTTGGCGAACCGCCTACCCTGCTCGCCGCTTTGGCAGCCCAGCGGCGGGAATTTCACGGCGTCACCGTCGCCCAGCTCCTGCCGCTCAGAAAGTTCGATTACTTCGACCCGGCCACCGTCGAGCATGTACGCCATCTTTCCTACTTTTTCAGCAATGCCACGCGCAGCGGCGGGCAGGAGGGCTGGATCGACTACGTTCCCGCCTACTTCTCGGAACTGCCCACCCTCCTGGATCGTGACCTGCTGGCTGCCGACGTGGTCTTCAGCATGGCTTCGCCCATGGATCACCACGGCTATTTTGCTCTTTCGCTGGCGGCGGACTACACCATGGCTGCGATCCGACGGGCGAAGACGGTGGTTCTCGAAGTCAATCCCAACGTGCCCTTCGCCCATGGCAACTGCCACGTGCATATCTCCCAGGTGGCGGCGCTGGTGGAGAACGACGATCCCGTCCTGGAGGTCGGCCTGCCCCCCGTCGGTCCCGTCCAGCAGGCCATCGGCAAATACGTAGCCGACCTCATCCCTGACGGCGCCACCCTCCAGATCGGCTACGGCAGCATCCCGGACGCCGTGGTGATGCAACTTACCGGCAAAGAGGGCCTGGGCATCCACACCGAAATGATCGGCAGCGGCATCATGACCCTGGTCGAAAACGGCGTCGTCACCAACGACCGCAAGAATCGCCACCGCGGCAAGATGCTCGCGAGCTTCGCCCTCGGCGACCGCAAGCTCTACCGCTTCATGCACCGCAATCCGGCCCTGGAAATGCACCCGGTCGATTTTACCAACGACCCCTACCTGGCCGGACAGAACGACAATCTCATCGCCATCAACGGCACCATGCAGGTGGACCTCGTCGGTCAGTGCGGCTCCGAAACCCACGGCTTCCTGCCCTATTCGGGCACCGGCGGCCAGACCGATTTCGTGCGGGCGGCCAATCGTTCCCGCGGCGGCAAGGCCTTCATCGTCCTGCCGTCCACCGCCAAGGAGGACAGCGTCTCGCGCATCGTCCCCACCCTGGCCAACGGCACCCACGTGACCACCGGCAAGAACGACGTCAATTACGTGGTCACCGAGTACGGCGTCGCCCAGTTGCGCGGCAAGACCGCCAAGCAGAGGGCCGAGGCGCTGATCGGCATCGCCCACCCGGATTTCCGCGGCGAACTCAGGGCAGCCGCCAAGGCGATGCATCTGATTTGAGGGCGGCGCGCCGGCCGCCGGGGCGCGATCAGGCCGCCAGCGCGACCGGGCTGGCAGACCGGCGCTGAAGGGAGGCAATCCGCTCCACCTCGCGAGTCAGCTCAGCGAGATCCGGGATGTTGAAATCCCGCTCCAGGCAGGTGGGCAGCGGGCCGGTGCGGCGGTAGGCCTCTTCCAGAAGCGCCCACACCGGGTCGATCACCGGGGCGCCGTGGGTATCGACCAGCAGCCCGTCGGGCTCCGTGTAGTGCCCCGCCACGTGGATGTAGCAGGTCTTGTCCAGGGGCAGCGCGGTCATGAACTGCAGCGGGTCGAAGCCGAAGTTGCGGCTATTGACGTAAATGTTGTTCACGTCGAGATGAAGCAGACAGTCGGCCTCGCCGACGATGGCCGAGATGAAGGCCGTCTCGCTCATTTCCGCCCCCGGCGGGGCGACATAGTACGAGGCGTTCTCGATGCCGATCTTCATCTCCAGGATGTCCTGGGCGCGGCGGATGCGCTCGGCCACCCAGCGCACGGCATCCCCGGTGCAGGGAATGGGCAGCAGGTCGTAGAGCTGGCCGTCGTCGGAACACCAGGAGAGGTGTTCGGTATAGAGCCCGATGCCATGCTCGGCCATGAAGGCCTTGGTACGCCGCAGCAGGGCCTCGTCCAGGGGACGCGGCCCGCCCAGGGAGAGGGAGAGCCCGTGGCAGACGAAGGGGTGGCGCTCGGTGAAATGGCGCAGGTCCTTGCCGGATCGGCCGCCCATCCCCGCCCAGTTTTCCGGGGCGAGTTCGAAGAAGCGGATGGCGTCGGGAACACCGGCTTTCAGGGGCTCGATGAGTTCGCGGCGAAAGCCGAGGCCGGCGCCGGCAGGCAGGGTTCTGGGCATGGGGGGAAGGGGGAAGGGGGAAGAGAGAAGGGAGAAGGGAGAAGGGAGGGGCGCGCCGGGGCGCGCCCCGGGGGGATTACTTCTTCTTGTCGGCGCCGCACTTGGCTTCGCCGCACTTGCCGTCCTTCTTCTTGTCACCGCCGCAGCTGCCGTCCTTCTTCTTGTCGCCACCGCAGCTGCCTTCTTTCTTCTTCTTGTCGGCGCCGCACTTGGCTTCGCCGCATTTGCCGTCCTTGGCCTTGTCGGCCTGGGCCAGCTGGTAGCCGGTGTCCAGCTTCTGCAGCGCGAAGGGGTTGTCGGCGGCCTGGGCGACGGGGGCCAGCAGAGCGGTGGCGGCAAAGGCGGTGCCGACGGCGAGGGAAAGGGTGGTCTTCTTGGTGCTCATGTCGTTTCTCCTGACTGGGTTGTCCGGCGTGGGGCCGGTGGGAATGGTAGGGGCAGCGATTCCGGGTGGTGCGCTTCCCTGACTGACATACGCGGCTGCGCGCCATTTGGATGCAAAGGAAGGCTCATGGTTCCGTCATCAGTGCTTCGAGTTGCCCGACAAGGCGCCCGGACTCCCAGTCGGCGCCGCCGGTGAGCCGCCCGCGCAGGCGTCCACGGCGGTCGACGACGAAGGTAGTGGGGAGGGCGACGGCCTTCCAGCGGCCCATGACGCCGCCTTCACCGTCGAGGGCGACAGGAAAGCTCACCGGTGTGGTGGCGAGAAAACGGGTCACCGTCGCCGCGTCCTCGGCAACGTCGATGCCGACCACTTCGAAGCCCCGCGGGGCGAGGCGGTTGCGCAGGCGGTCGAGGGAGGGCATTTCTTCGCGGCAGGGCTTGCAGTAGGTCGCCCAGAAATTGACCAGCACCAGTTTGCCGCGATAGCGGGCGAGATCGAGGGGGCGCCCGGCGAGGTCCGTGAGGACGAGGGGCGGCGCCGGGCTGGGGGTGGAAAGTTGCAATTCCCCGGCGGCGCGGGCGACGCCCGCCGAGGCCCAGGCCAGGAAGACGAGAATCAGCGTGACGAGGCAGCGGGCGGCGGGGCGGAGAAGGCTTGCAGTCATGGCGACGATCCTCCCAGGGTTCAGTGGGCAGGCCGGTTCAGTTCCGCCGCCAGGGCAAGCAGATCGTCGCCGGTGAACAGCGGCCGCGAGCAGCGCCCTTCGGTGCACACGTAGGCCGCCGCCCGCGCCAGCTCGGGATAGGCCACGTCGGCGTTGGGCAGGGGGCCTTCCCGCCGATCCCACCATTCCACCCGCTTGTAGCTCAACGGCCAGCCGCTGGCGGCCTGGAACAGGCGCTGGGCGGCGGGGTCGTCGCGCGGACCGACGACGGTGAGGTGGGCCGGGTCGCTCGCCAGTTCGCGGGCGGCGATCAGGATGCCGGGGTCGGAGAGGCGCGCCAGGGCGACGGCGGGTGTTGCCAGGTAGCGCATGGCCGCTTCCGCCAGGCTGCGGTGGCGGGGGGCGCCGCTGTAATGGGCGAGCAGGTTGGCGGCGCGGGCGAGGGCGAGATTCTCTTCCAGGGTGGGCAGCGGGGCGAGCGGGCCGCTGGGGACGGCGCTCAGGAATCCCGGGGCGTCCGGGCGGGCGAAGCGTTGGGCGATGAAGTCGGCGGTGGCGACGGCTTCTTCCAGCCAGTTCCGCTCGCCGGTGGCGCCGTGCAGGGCGATGAGCGCCCGCAGCATCGCCAGGTTGTCCGCCAGGTACGGGCCGCCGCTATCCTGGGCGTCGTGGCGGTAGCCGCCGCCCTCCAGGCGGCGGGTGGCGATCATGCGCTCCACGGCGCGGCGGGCGTCCGCCAGCAGGCTCGCGTCGCCGGTGGCCTGATGGGCCTGCACCAGGGCGGCGGCGATGAGGCCGTTCTCGCGGGCGTAGATGTGCCGGTCTACCCGCGGAATGCCCAGACGCAGGCGGCCGGCGTCGTCCAGGGCGAAGTAGCTGGAGGCGTGCTCGCCGGGGCGCAGGTCGGCATCCTGGCTGGTGTAGAAACTGCCGTCGGGCGCCTGCAGGAAGCGGCGCAGGTAGCGGGTGATGGCGAACAGCGCCGCGCGGTCGCGGGGATCCCGGTTGGCGGCGTAGCCGAGGGCGAAGAGGCGCAGGTAGTCAGCTTGGATGAAGCCCAGCTTTTCGTAATGCGGCCGCTTCCAGTCGCCGCCGGTGGAATATTGGTAGATGCCGCCCCACACCGGGTCCAGGAGCCGGCGGGCGCCGGCCAGGCTGCCGCGGGCGATGCGCGCTGCCGTGGCGTCGCCGGTGGCGGCCTTGAGGAGGGCGTATTCGGCGGCGTCCCGGTCGACGATCTTCTGCGCCCCCTTGAGGCCGCCGCGCACGAAGTCGTTGCTTTCCACCAGGCGCTTCTCCAGCTCCCGGCGGGTGGCCTCGTCGAGGAGGGGGGAGCTCGCCCAGGCGGCCGGCTCGCGCGGCGTCGCCGCTTCCGGCGTTGGGTCGGCGACGACCGCGGCGAGCAGGCGGGCCATGGCCTCGGGGGCGATGTAGCCAGCCCGCTTGACGATTTCGCGCCCCTCGCCGTCGAGGATGATGAGCGCCGGCCAGCCGTAGTCGCGGTAGCGCTCGGCGAGGTCCGGCCGGGCGTCGTGGTCGGCGCGTACCGGCACGTAATGGGCCGCCACCGCCGCGGCCACCGCCGGGTCGCTCCAGGTGCGCTCGTCCATCACGTGGCACCAGTGGCACCACACCGCTTCCAGTTCCAGCAGCACGAAGCGCCCCTGTTCGCGAGCCTTGGCGAATGCTTCGTCGCCATAGGCTTGCCAGGGGACGAGACCCGGCGCGGCGGCGGCGACGGGAATCCAGAAGACGACGAGGAAGAGGCGGATGAGCGGGTTCATGGCGATTCCGGGAACAGGGGCATGTCCGGAATACGCAGCGGCGCGCCGCCTGGATGCGGCGCTCGCGTCAGGGAACCGGCACACGGGGGGCGCGTGCCGGTGGCGGCTGGCTCAGGCGAAGTCCAACGGTCAGTGAGAGCATGGCGCAGACTCACGGGCAACTTTCACATCGCTCGCTGAAAGCGCTCGATTACGTTATCAACACGTCACGCCCATCCGCCCCGTAAGCCGCAGCCTCGCAAGCCGCGTCTTGCCCAGCACGCACCGTTTTGAGTCTGCTGCTGCATCGCCGGCGGCACTGGCCGCTATTGCCCTCTCCAATACCCTTACTGGGCAATTACCCTTTCTCTGGTTCCGGCACTGGTAGTGGGATGCTATCTGTAGCAGCGCGCAATCTTTGGCGTAGCGCGTGGTCAGGTCGGGATGGGCGGGGAAGCCAGGGAAGGGGAACAGCCCCCCTGCAGCAGGGTGTCGAATTCGCCATATTTGTGTCCATTGGTGGCGAAGACGTAATCGACCTCGAAACGCTGACAGTCGGCGTAGCCCTTAGCTTGTTGCATCCCCTTGAGCGGGTCTTCGTTTTCCTTCTTGGCCTCCAGCACGCCGACGGGCAGCGGCTTCGGGCTGTCGCCGACCTGCACGCACAGCAGATAATCGGTGCGCCCAGGCCCTTTACGACTGCCCTTGGGGCCGGTCGGCTCGACCGGCGCGGGCGTTTCCAGCTTCAGCCATTGATGATCGTTGTAGCCCTTCTCGCGAAGAACGGGATCGATCAGGTAGAAGCGGGTTTCGGCTTCGTTGTAGGCCATCTGCTCTCCTCATCCCTTGTCCGGCGCAACGAGATTCACGCTGGCGAAATAGGTGGCGTAACGCCGGGTATCGCGGGTCAGTACGGGAAAGCGCGACACGGCGGCATGGGCACCGATGAAGAAGTCGGCCAGCACGTTCTGCTTGTTGCCACCCTGTCGCCGGTAGCGCACGTAAGCCTTGCCGGCCAGGAACAACGCTGGGCGAGGAATCTCGATCATCGTCAGGCCGAGCTCATCGACGGTGCGATCCAAGGCCTCGACGGTCGAGAAGGTCAGCGACAGCTCCGAGTAAATGACCGGGTTGATGGCGAGGCGGTGAATCTTGGACTGCGCCCGCAGCTGGCCGATGGACCAGTCCGCCCATTCCGGATCATCTTCCAGAACGTCGACCAGCACATTGGTATCGACCAGCAGCATCTTCATTCGCCGCGCAGCAGGGCCATCAGGTCGTCGGTACGCCACTTCACATCGGCCTTGCCGCGTGCAGCCTCGAATCGGTCTGGCTTGCGGCTGGGGCGGGCGCCGACCTTGTGGATGACCACATCGCCCTCCTTGTTAACGGCGAAGTCCACCGAGCAACCGGGCGCCAGGTTAAGCGCATCGCGGATCTGCTTCGGGATCGTGACCTGCCCCTTGCTGGTGAGTGTGGTTGCCATTTGAGGACTCCGGTAGTATTACAGTATAAAAGATTGTAATACTACCGGGTTGCAACGGCAATTTCGAATAATGTTCCATGAATGGCCTGGCTTCCTGCGTGTTCTTGGTGGCGTCGTCAATCACCACGAAGTGCGATAGCCAGGAGGCGTCCGCAACACGCCGATCAAACGGGGACTGGTGGCCATCGGTGGGATGCTTGGATAGAAGAAACACAGCTACCTGATTTCATAGTCTCAGATAGCCTTGTTCGTTCTCAAATAGCGATGTCCAGTCTCATTTAACGCTGGAATTCACATCAGCCGACACCGGCGCTGTGGGCCTGCTGGTCGGCCCAATAGCTCGAGCGCACCATGGGAGCGCAGGCGGCACCCGAGAAACCCAGGGCCTTGGCCCGGTCTTCGTACATCTTGAAGATGTCCGGATGGACGTAGCGGGTCACCGGCAGGTGGTGGCCGGTGGGGGCAAGGTATTGGCCGATGGTGAGCATTTCCACGGCGTGGGCGCGCAGGTCGGCCAGCACTTCCAGGATTTCCTCGTCGGTCTCGCCCAGGCCGACCATCAGGCCGGACTTGGTGGATACCGCCGGGTAGCGGACCTTGAACTGCTTGAGGAATTCCAGGGAATGGACGTAGTCGGCGCCGGGGCGGGCCTGCTTGTAGAGGCGGGGCACCGTTTCCAGGTTGTGGTTGAGCACGTCGGGCAGGGCCTGGCCGAGGACGTCGAGGGCGATCTCCATGCGGCCGCGGAAATCGGGCACCAGGGTCTCGATGGTGGTCGTGGGCGAAGCCTCGCGCACGGCGCGGATGACGTCCACGAAGTGCTGGGCGCCGCCGTCCCGCAGGTCGTCCCGGTCCACGCTGGTGATCACCACGTAGCGCAGCTTCAGCTTGGCCACGGATTCGGCCAGGTGGCGCGGCTCGTCCGGGTCGGGGGGCAGGGGCTGGCCGTGGCCCACGTCGCAGAAGGGGCAGCGGCGGGTGCAGATGTCGCCGAGGATCATGAAGGTGGCGGTGCCGCGGCCGAAGCATTCGCCGATGTTGGGGCAGGTGGCCTCTTCGCAGACGGTGTGCAACTTCTGCTCGCGCAGCATGGCCTTGATTTCGCCGAAGCGCCCGGCGCTGTTGCCGGCCTTGACGCGAATCCACTCGGGCTTCTTGAGGGGGGTGTCCACGGGGACGATCTTGATGGGGATACGGGCGGTCTTTTGTTCGCCCTTCTGTTTGACGCCGGGTTTGCGTTCATGGGAAGCCATATTTAATTCTCCAGTTGCTGTAGCAAGTGTTGGCAAAGCCGCTCGCCCGCCTCGTGAGCGGTGAGCGGCAGGTTGAAATCCTTGGTCTGGACGACCTTCAGCCCCGGGTAGCCGCAGGGGTTGATGGCCTCGAAGGGGGTGAGATCCATGTCCACGTTGAGGGAGACGCCATGATACGAGCAGCCGTTCCGAATGCGCAGCCCGAGGGCGGCGATCTTGGCGTCGCCCACATAAACGCCGGGGGCGCCGCCGCGGCGCTCGGCGGTGACGCTGTATTCGGCCAGCAGATCGATGACCGCCTGCTCGATGGCGCTGACCAGTTCTCGCACCTTCAGCTTCCTTCTGTTGAGGTCGAGGAGCAGGTAGATCACCACCTGGCCTGGGCCGTGGTAGGTGACCTGGCCGCCGCGGTCGATGGGCACGACGGGGATGCCCACGTCGCGCAGGATGTGCTCGGGCTTGCCGGCCTGGCCGAGGGTATAGACCGGCGGGTGCTCGACGATCCACAGCTCGTCCTGCGTTTCGGCGCCGCGGGCGGCGGTAAAGGCGCGCATGGCGTCGTAGGTCGGCGCGTAGTCGACCCGGCCGAGGGGTTTGACGACGATGTCCACAGTGAGCGCGGTTGTTACAGCACCACCTTGACCAGGGGGTGCGAAGTCAGCTCCCGGTACAAGGCGTCGAGTTGGGCCTTGGAAGTGGCGACCACGGTGCAGGTCAGGCTCACATACTTGCCGCCGGAACTGGCGCGCATCTCCATGCGGGCAGCGTCGAAGCCGGGGGCGTGGCGGGTGACGATCTCCAGCACCGCGGGGGCGAGGTTGTCTTCGGCCTTGCCCATGATCTTGAGCGGGAAGTCGCAGGGGAATTCGAGGAGGGTTTCCGGGGTGTCAGCCACGGTTCAGCCTTGGCGCATGACGTTCTGCTTGTACTCCTGGTACCAGTCGCCCATCGCCCGCCCGAGGGGGCCGGGGAAGCCGGTACCGACCGCCATGCCGTCGAGGCGGGTGATGGGAAGGACTTCCTTGGTCGAAGACGTCATCCAGACTTCGTCGGCAGCGCGCAGTTCCGCTTCCGAGACGGGCCGCAGGTCACACGGTACGCCCCGCGCCGCCGCCAGTTCGAGGACCACGTCGTAGGTCACGCCCGGCAGGATGAGGGCGTCCTTGGGCGGGGCGAGGAGCACGCCTGCCTTGACGATGAAGATATTGGAGGCGCTGCCTTCGGTCAGCCAGCCGGCGCGCAGGAAGATGGATTCGGCACAAGCGGCGTCGGCGGCTTGCTGGCGGGCGAGAACATTGGCCACCAGGGACACCACCTTGAGGTCGCAACGGCCCCAGCGCAGATCGGGGACGGTAATGGCGGAGACGCCTCGTTCGCGAACTTCGGAGTCCGCAGTGATGAGGGGCGAGGCAAAGGCGAGGACGGTCGCCGGCAGCGTGGCGGCGGGAAAGGCCTGATCGCGTTTGTCGTCGGCACCGCGGGTGACCTGAAGGTAGATCGACTGGTCATTCCACGGGGCCGCCGCGATCAGGCGGTCGATAATCTCCCGCCAGGCGCCCAACGGCAGGGGATTGACGAGCCGGACACCATCCAGCGTCGCCTGCAGGCGAGCAAGATGCTGTTCGAGCCGAAAGGGGCGCCGGGAATAAACGGGGATCACCTCATAGACGCCGTCGCCGAACAGGAAGCCCCGGTCGAGGGGCGAGATGCGCGCCTCCGCCAGGGGCAGGAAGCGCCCGTCCAGATAGACGGGATCGGCGACGTAGGGCGTCATCAGGCGAACCAGAGCCTCACCGTGTCGATCAGGCGTCCGAGGAAGCCGGCCAGCGGCACGTTCTCCAGGGCGACGACGGGGTACTCGCCGAGGGGTTTGCCGTCCAGGGTCACCTTCAGGGCGCCGAGGGTCTGGCCCTGCTGGATCGGAGCGATCAGGCGCGGCTGCGGGACGAATTCCTTGCTCAGCTTGGCGGCGAAACCGGTGGGCACGGTGACCGACAAATCGTTGGTGAATCCCGCCTTGACCTGGTTGGCTTCACCCTTCCACACGCGCAGGGAGGCGACTTCCTGGCCCTTGGCGGAAATGGGGGCCGCTTCGAAGAACTGGAAGCCCCAGTTGAGCAGCTTCTGCGATTCGCTGGTGCGCGTGGAATCGGAATTGGCTCCGAGGACGACGGAAATCAGGCGCCGCGGACCGCGCTTGGCGGAGCCCACCAGGCAATAGCCGGCAGCTTCGGTGTGACCGGTCTTGATGCCGTCGGCAGTGGGGTCGATCCAGATCAGCCGGTTGCGGTTCTGCTGGGTGATGTTGTTGTAGCGGAATTCCTTCATCGAGTAGTACTTGGCGTACTCCTCGGGGAAGTCGCGGACCAGCGCCGACGCCAGCAGGGAAAGGTCGCGGGCCGTGGTGTAGTGCTGCGGGTCGGGCAGGCCGTTGGAATTCACGAAGTGGCTGTTCTTCATGCCGAGGCGCTGGGCCTCGCGGTTCATCATTTGGGCGAAGGCTTCCTCGCTGCCTGCGATGGCCTCGGCGAGCGCGATGCAGGCGTCGTTGCCGGACTGGATTTCCATGCCCTTGATCAAATCCTCGACCAATACCTGGGTGCCGACCTGGATGAACATCTTGGAGCCGCCGGTACGCCAGGCTTTCTCGGAAACCGGCACGGTCTGGGTGAGGGCGATGGTCTTCTGGCGCAGGGCCGAGAAGGTGAGATACGCCGTCATCATCTTGGTGAGGGAAGCGGGCTCGATGCGTTCGTCCGGCTTTTCTGCGGTCAGCAGTTGGCCGGAGGCGGGTTCCAGCAGCAGCCAGGCCTTGGCCGCGACGGCAGGCGGAATCGGCATTTGCTGGGCATTGGCCGGGGACAGAAGGGCAAACAGAAGGCCGCAGGCGGCCAGAAGTTGGGGCAGGATCGTCATTGTGCAGTGCAGCGGTTGGGGGAGCCGGATTATAGCGCGGCGGGGTGGGGACGCCCCAAACGCACCGCACAAAGCGCGTCGACGGCCGGGTGGGGGATTCGCCGAGCGTTGGCGATGGCAAAGATCTGCTCATGCACGCCCTCAAGGCGACCGACCGCCTGGGCGCCCAGTTCGCGGGCGACTGCCTCGGCGAGGTCGAGGGGGGCGGGGAAGAGGCCCAGTCCGGCGCGCCCAAAGGTTTGCAGGAGGGCGCTGTCCTCGAATTCGCCCACCAGGTCGACGCGCAGGCCGGTTTCTTCCAGCCAGCGGTCGATCTGGTCCCGCAGGCGGTTGTGGCGGCTGGGCAAAAGCAGGGGGGCAGTGGCCAGACACTTCGGAAAATCAATCCTGAAACGCTCGGCCAGGGCCGGTGCGCCGAACAATCCCACCGCCAGTTCACCCAGGGCGTGGCTGGCGAGGCGCAGATTGCCGCCGCTGGGGGCGGGGCGGTCGGTGAGGACGACATCGAGGCGATGGACGGCGAGGTCGGCGAGCAGATCGGCGAATTCGCCCTCGTGGCAGACCAGGCGCAGGCGCGGGTGGGCGGCGAGTGTCTCGGCCAGGAGGCGGTGGGCGACGATCTTGGGTAGCCCATCAGAAATGCCCGCCACCAAACGGAGCCGCTCGCGGCTTTCATCCTGGACGAGCTCGTCGGTGAGCTGATTGCCGAGTTGGAAGATGCGGTCCGCGTAGACCAGCGCCTTGCGGCCGGCCTCGGTCAGCGCGAGTCCGCGCCCCTGGGGTACGAAGAGGGCGCGCCCCAAGCTTCTCTCCAGGACGCCGATTTGTCCGCTGACGGTCTGCACGGCGACGCCGAGCCGGGCGGCCGCCCGGGTGAGACTGCCTTCCTGGGCGGCGACCCAGAAATAGTGGAGGTGCTTGAAATTCAAGAGGGACATGCTTCGATTTTATCGGATTAAAGCTCAATTTAATTCCTGTTTATTCGCATACTTGCCGTGGAGTACACTTCTCGCCGTGTCGTTCACCCTCCATCAGGAGACTCTCATGAAACGTGTCGTTCTCTTCCTCCTTACCAACCTGGCGGTCATGCTGGTCCTCGGACTGGTGACCAGTCTTCTGGGCGTCAACCGCTTTTTGACGGCCAATGGGCTCAATCTGGGCATGTTGCTCGTCTTCGCGGGCGTCATCGGCTTCGGCGGCGCCTTTATCTCGCTGTGGATGTCGAAGCCGATGGCCAAGTGGAGTACCGGGGCTCAGGTCATCGAAACCCCGCGCAATTCCACCGAACTCTGGCTGGTCGATACGGTCGGCCGTCTGGCCCAGAAGGCCGGGCTGCCCATGCCCGAGGTCGCCATCTATGAGGGCGAGCCCAACGCCTTCGCCACCGGCGCCAGCAGGAGCAGTTCTCTTGTCGCCGTATCCACGGGCCTTTTGCAGGGTATGAGTCGCGAGGAGGTCGAGGCGGTGCTGGCCCACGAAGTCGCGCACATTGCCAATGGCGACATGGTGACCCTCACTCTGATCCAGGGCGTGGTCAATACCTTCGTCGTCTTCCTCTCCCGTGTCGTCGGCTATGCCGTGGATTCCTTCCTTAGGAAGGGCGACGAGCAAAGCAGCGGTCCCGGGATCGGCTACATGGTCACCAGCATGGTCTGTGAAATCGTCTTCGGTATCCTGGCGAGCGTCATCGTGATGTACTTTTCCCGCCAGCGCGAGTTCCGCGCCGATGCCGGCGCCGCCAGTCTGCTTGGGACGCCGCGGCCGATGATCGATGCCCTGCGTCGCCTCGGCGGGCTGCACACCGAGCCGCTGCCTCAGGGTATGGCGAGTTCCGGCATCGCGGGTGGCAATAGCCTGTCCTCCTTCTTTGCCAGCCACCCGCCGCTTGAGGAGCGCATCGCGGCCCTGAGCGGACGCTAAGACCCCGGCGCGCGTTTAGGCTGGGGCCACTTCAGGGCACCCGGCTCCAGGCCGAAGGACCGTAGGGGACTTCGGCCTATTACTTTCGTCAGTGTGGTGCAATTCACAGGCTTCCCCGGCGCGGGCGCCTACAATCGCAACCGTCATTTGTCGGGGCTCGGATGCCCCAAGGGTTGCGATAGTGGTCATGATGAATCTGGGCGAGCACCTAGTGCTTTCTTCACCCGCCGAAATCGAAGCGGGGATGGCGAGGCTGTCCCGCGGCGGGTATTTCAGGGAGGCATCGCTGGAAATGACCCTCAGCATCCTCACTGAATCAGCCGCTGCGACGGCGGGCGTGGAACGGGTCGGTATCTGGGCGCTGAACGACGATCGCAGCGAACTGCGCTGCCTTGAAATGTACGCGCGCTCCACGGGGTGCCACAGTAGCGGGGACAGCCTTTCCGAGCGTCAATACCCGTCATTCTTCTTGGCCCTGGACGGGGAAGGGGCTGTGGTCGCCGATTCGCCCTATTTGCATCCGGCAACCTGCGAATTCGCCGAAGATTATCTTCCGCTTCACAAGATATCCGCCATTTTGGCGACCCCGATTCACATTCGTGGCGAACTTCAGGGCGTCATCTGCCTTGAGCAGGTGGGTGTCCGACAGCCCTGGTCGACGATGCACCGCCTGTTTGCCCAGGGGGTGGCCAATCTGGTCACGCTGGCCCTCGTCGAGTACGAAGCCGGCGAGGCGCGCCGGCAGTTGCTGACGGCGAGCGAACGCCTGCGGGCGGTGTTTGACGCTTCCAACGAAGCCATGCTTCTTGGGGATTGGGACAGCGGCATTGTTCTGGATGCCAATCGCCAGGCGGAACTCCTCTTCGGCCAGCCGCGCGCCAAGCTGATCGGGCGCCATCAGCGGTCGCTCCAACGCGTCGGCGAGGCAGTGTCGTCTGCGCGGGCCAGCATCCTACGCGGCGACGGACAGCAACAGCAGGTGGAGGTCCTGGCCCAAGTTGCCGACCTTGGGGATGGCCGGCGACTGATCCTTGGGACATTCAGGTCGGCATAGCGGCGAGTTGCTCCCCGATTTCTGAGATCAAGGCAAGCGTGCTGTCGCGAGTCTCTGGCTCGTCCAGATCGACGTGTTCTCCCGCCCGTACCGTCATCATCCGGACGAGACGGCCTGCCGTGAGGGCAATTGCGCTGAGATCGAGGGCCTCGGCGACTCGGGCAAGATCCGCGGCGGCTGCCTTGAGTCCATGGGGGTCTGGAGGAAGGGCGGCGCAGGCTCCGCGCATGCGCTCCAGGCATTCCCGCGCATCCTCCGCGAACAGGCGGTCGAGGACCGGCGAGCGGGGCAGCGCCTCGCGTTTGTCTGCCGCGCGCTCCAGGCGCGAGGCGAAGTAGCGCGCCCGCTGTGGGAAGGCTGCATGCTCAAGGGCAGCTTCCTCGGCAAGGCACTCGATGGTGGCGGTGATGGCGGCGCTCAGGTGTGCCAGACTCAATCCTTCCGGCTCGTCGAGGCGGTCGGTGGCGGTGGCCAGCGCCTCGCTCAATGCCAGGCAATCGCCGTCCTTGAGTTCCAGGGCGGCTGCGCAGAGCTGGAAGACGGCTGGACGCAAGGCGGCGAAGCCCCGCCCGTGACGGTCATTCCAGGCCAGCTTGAGTGCGGACCAGCCTGCCTCCCAGATGGCTGTCTTTGCTGGCGGGAAGCGCGGCTCCCGCGGCTTGGCGAGCAGGGGAAGGATCGATGCCGTCGCTTCCAGGGTGGGCGCCAGCACAGCCCTGGATTCCTTGAAATCCGACTCCGGAACGCTCATTGGGCGGCCAGTTTTCCGAAAGCCTCGATGACTTCCGGCGGGGCTTGCACGAGTTCGATGAGCACCCCCTCGCCCCCCAGAGGGAACTCCTCGTTGCCCCGCGGGTGAAGGAAACAAATGTCAAAGCCGGCGGCACCCTTGCGTATGCCGCCAGGAGCAAAGCGCACCCCGGCGTCGGTGAGCCATGCCACAGCCGTCCTGAGGTCATCCACCCACAGGCCGACGTGGTTGAGCGGCGTGGCATGGACCGCGGGCTTTTTGTCGGGATCAAGGGGCTGCATCAGATCCACCTCCACCTTGAAGGGGCCGCTTCCCAGGCAGCAGATGTCTTCATCGACGTTCTCCCGCTCGCTGACGAAATTGCCGCTGGGCGTAAGCCCGAACAGGTCGACCCAGAGGGTGCGGAGGCGATCCTTGGAAGGACCGCCGATAGCGATCTGCTGAACGCCTAGTACCTTGAAAGGTCGCTTCATGGGAAGACCCCCTGAAAAATATAATTCATAATTATAACAACGCTACTGGCTTTAGCCAATGAGATGCCCTTGCGCAGCGCTCGGTTGTCCTCTCGTGCCGAACTACTGCCTAGGGCGCCTTGCCCACGATAGAAGTCCAACCCCGGCGGCGATCATCGGCAGGGAGAGCCACTGTCCCATGCTGACTGTATACGAATGACCGAAAATGCCCGAGTCCGGCTCGCGAAAGTATTCGGTCGTGAAGCGGAATACGCCGTAGCCGATGAGAAAGACCCCGGAGACCGCTCCGCGCGGCCTCGCTCGACCAGAGTACAGCCACAGGACGACAAAAAGTGCGAGGCCTTCGAGCCCCACGTGGTAGAGCTGGGAAGGATGGCGCGGCAGGGAGTCGCCGGCCTGGGGGAAAATCATCGCCCAGGGCAGGGCGGAGTCGGCCTGGCGGCCCCAAAGTTCGCCGTTGATGAAATTGCCGACGCGCCCGGCCGCCAGGCCCAGCGGCACCAGAGGAGCGATGAAATCCGTGACGTCAAGCCAGGCCTTGCCGTGCCTCCTCGCCCAGAGGGCCATGGCGGCAAGAACGCCCAGGAAGCCGCCATGAAAGCTCATGCCACCCTTCCAAACGGCCACGACTTCCAGTGGATTGGCCAAGTAGTAGCCGGGTTCATAGAACAATACCTGGCCCAGGCGGCCACCGAGAATGACTCCGAGCACGCCATAGAAGAGGAGGTCATCGAGTTGCTCGACGGTCCAGCCGGAGTGGGGGCGCCGCTGGATGCGGTGGCGACCGAGGAGGAAAAACTGTGCGAAGGCCGCTAAGTACATGAGGCCATACCAACGCACGGAAACGGGGCCCATGGAAAAGGCCACGGTGTCGAACTGGGGGTGCAGGAGCATGGGGCGAGGCGATTCGGCTAAAATTGGCTGATTATAGTTGTAGCCGTCCCCACGGCCCCGTACGGAGTCTGCCATGCCCCAATATCGTTCCCGCACTTCCACCCACGGCCGCAACATGGCCGGCGCCCGCGCCCTTTGGCGCGCCACCGGCATGAAGGATGGTGACTTCGGCAAGCCCATCATCGCCGTCGTCAATTCCTTCACCCAGTTCGTACCGGGCCACGTCCACCTCAAGGACCTGGGCCAACTGGTGGCGCGGGAAATCGAGGCGGCGGGCGGCATCGCCAAGGAATTCAACACCGTTGCCATCGACGACGGCATCGCGATGGGCCATGGCGGCATGCTCTACAGCCTGCCCTCCCGCGACCTGATCGCCGATTCCGTCGAGTACATGTGCAATGCCCACTGCGCTGACGCCATGGTGTGCATTTCCAATTGCGACAAGATCACCCCGGGCATGCTGATGGCCGCTATGCGCCTCAACATCCCCGCCGTCTTCGTGTCCGGCGGCCCCATGGAAGCTGGCAAGGTGAAGTGGGAAGGCAAGATCATCGCCGTGGACCTCATCGACGCCATGATCAAAGCCGGCGACCAGAACGTGTCGGATGCGGACGTTGAGAATTTCGAGCGTTCCGCCTGCCCCACCTGCGGTTCCTGCTCAGGTATGTTCACGGCCAATTCCATGAACTGCCTGACCGAAGCCCTGGGCCTTTCGCTGCCCGGCAACGGCACTGTCGTCGCCACCCACGCCGACCGCCGGGAACTCTTCCTGAGGGCTGGCCGTACCGCCGTCGAGCTTTGCAAGCGCTACTACGAGCAGGAAGACACTTCCGTCCTGCCCCGGGCCGTTGCCAGCAAGGCGGCCTTCGAGAACGCCATGGCCCTGGATGTGGCCATGGGCGGTTCCACCAACACTGTGCTGCACATCCTTGCCGCTGCCCAGGAGGCTGGTGTCGATTTCACCATGCGCGACATCGACGCCATTTCCCGCAAGGTGCCGTGCCTGTGCAAGGTGGCGCCTGCCACCCAGGACTACCACATCGAGGATGTGCACCGGGCCGGCGGCATCATGGGCATCCTTGGTGAACTCGATCGCGCCGGGCTCATCCAGCGCGACGTGCCGACGGTGCATGCCAAGACCCTCGGGCAGGCTATTGATCGCTGGGATGTGGTTCGGGAGCACGACCTCAAGATTCACGAATTCTTCCGCGCCGCTCCCGGAGGCGTACCTACCCAGACCGCCTTTTCCCAGGGGCGTCGCTACAACGAGCTCGACCTGGACCGTACCCATGGCTGCATCCGCAACGCCGCCAATGCCTACTCCAGGGAGGGGGGTCTCGCCGTCTTGCACGGCAACATCGCCCTCGATGGCTGCATCGTCAAGACCGCGGGCGTCGATGAATCCATCTGGAAATTCACCGGCAAGGCCCGGGTCTATGAGAGCCAGGACGACGCCGTCAGCGGGATACTGGGCGGTGAGGTGGTGGCTGGTGACGTGGTGGTCATCCGCTACGAGGGACCCAAGGGTGGCCCCGGTATGCAGGAGATGCTCTATCCCACCTCCTATCTGAAGTCCCGCGGCCTGGGCAAGGCATGCGCGCTCCTCACCGACGGGCGTTTTTCCGGCGGCACCTCCGGCCTCTCCATCGGTCACGCTTCGCCGGAGGCGGCTGACGGAGGCGCCATCGGCCTTATCGAGACCGGTGACACTATCGAGATCGACATCCCGGCGCGTCGCATCCACCTGGCGATTTCCGAGGCCGAACTGGCACGCCGTCAGGCCGCAATGGAAGCCAGGGGGGGCGATGCCTGGAAGCCCGCTCAGCGCGAGCGCGTGGTCTCCGCCGCCCTGCAGGCATATGCGTTGATGACGACCTCTGCAGACAAGGGCGCGGTGCGCGACGTCAGCCAGATAAAGCGCAGTCGGTGAGCCTTGACACCTGGCTCGGGTTCCTGACGGCGGCCATCGTGATCGCCTTGGCGCCCGGGCCGGGAGCGGCGGCTGCCATGAGTGCCGGCTTGGTTCACGGATATCGTTCGGCGCTCGTTTTGATCTTCGGGCTTCAGGCCGCCCTGTTTTGCCAGTTGGGCGTCGTAGCGGCTGGACTCGGCGCCCTGATGGCTGCCTCGAACGAGGCATTCGAAGGCCTTCGCTTCTTAGGCGCGGCCTATCTGATCTGGTTGGGCATCCAGAAATGGCAGGCATCATCCTCCGAGGGGGGGATGCAGGACGCGCGAGCTCGCCGCGGTGGCCTTTTCATGGAAGGCCTCCTGGTCAACCTTTCCAACCCCAAGGCAGTCGTCTTCATGGCGGCCCTGGTGCCCCAATTCATTGATCCGGCACTGCCCGGCTGGCCGCAGTATGGAATTGTCGCGATCACCCTCTGTGGCACCGATATCTTGGTTATGTCCGCCTACGCAGGAGCAGCCCAGCGTGTGGGCGCTTGGCGAGCGGGAACCTCTCTGGGGCGCTGGGCGAACTGTATGCTCGCCGCCGTATTTGTGGTGGCCGGAATCTTCTTCGCCCTCGTCCGGCCATCCCGCTGGGTCTGTCATCGGGAGCGGGGCAGTCGCGTTAATCAAAGCGTTGCACCGCGAAGGGCGACAGCCCCCGAGGTTTGGCCTGCCTGAGAAAAGGCCTTATCATGGGCGGCGTTTTTTCACCAACCGACAGATGGGGTAAGAAAATGAAAGCGATCTACGTTGCGATGTTGGCCGCCGGTATCGTCATGGCGGGCCAGGTCCAGGCCGACGAAGCCCTGGCCAAGGCCAAAAACTGCATGTCCTGCCACGCCATCGATAAGAAATTGGTAGGCCCGGCTTACAAGGACGTTGCAGCAAAGTACAAGGGCGATGCCAAAGCGCCTGCCGCGCTGGCCGCCAAGATCAAGGCCGGTGGCAAGGGTGCCTGGGGCGAGGTTCCGATGCCGCCGAACAACGTCACCGAAGACGAAGCGAAGAAGCTTGCCGCCTGGGTGCTTTCCCAAAAGTAAGCCTTCTCGCCCGATAGAAAGACCGGCTTGCCGCCGGTCTTTTTCGTTCACCGTCTCCGATCCCTGTGCAAGGGCACCTCTGGTGCGGTGATGAGTTGACAGGATTTGGGGACATCTGGATAATCGCGGGTTCTCTCGGAGGGGTTCCCGAGCGGTCAAAGGGATCAGACTGTAAATCTGACGGCTCTGCCTTCGAAGGTTCGAATCCTTCCCCCTCCACCAGAACGATGTCGTAGTGCCTTGCGGTGCGGTGCGAAGAGAGCGTTTAAGCGGGTGTAGCTCAATGGTAGAGCTGAAGCCTTCCAAGCTTAAGACGAGGGTTCGATTCCCTTCACCCGCTCCATCGAAGCGCTGTGGCAAGCGTGCTGGGGCTGAAGTTTTCTGAGGTAGGCCCATGTGGCTCAGTGGTAGAGCACTCCCTTGGTAAGGGAGAGGTCGGCAGTTCGATCCTGCCCATGGGCACCACCGACTGGCTGTTAATTTGTTGATGTTCTTCTTGTTTGCTTTGGGGAAATGGTATGGCTAAGGAAAAGTTCGAGCGTACGAAACCGCACGTGAATGTGGGGACGATTGGACACGTTGACCACGGCAAGACGAGCTTGACGGCGGCGATCACGACG
>WBZV01000022.1_pt1 | contig 128256 bp, 82 predicted proteins | sample 5204221 | NCBI WGS metagenome assembly WBZV01 (sample SAMN12344360, study PRJNA552823) | activated sludge metagenome | biome: Activated sludge suspended growth; feature: Nitrification reactor; material: Wastewater; isolation source: activated sludge from nitrification reactor of wastewater... | reverse complement strand
GCGCCCCCTGCACCCCGCCGCTGGGGGCGACTGCCCCCAGACCCCCAAACACGGGGCGAGGATCGGACATGGGGCAGGTTGCAGGGATGGCGCCCTGGTGCCCGGGGTCAGATGCTTCTCTGCGTCGTCCCACACCCTCCGCTGCCCACCAGGACACCACGCGGGGGATCTGAAGGCGGGCTGCTGGCCCCGGCTACTGCGGCCCCTCCTCCCGCCGCGCCACCGCCGCGATCACCGAGCCCCGCCCCAGGCGGTTGAGCAGCCAGAAGGCCGGCTCCAGCGGCAGGCGCAGGCCCGGCAGGCGCAGCAGGCGGATCAGGGGAGCGCGCAGGCGGGGGGCATGCGTCTCCAGGGCGTGCTCCAGGCTGATGAGCCAGGTGAAGTAGGCGGGCATGAAGCAGACCCAGTCCAGCACCTGGAAGCCCGCTCCCTGCAGGAGGCCGCCCAGGCTGGCGCGGTCGAAGACGTAGAGGTGGCGCGGGGGGTCCCAGCCGGCCCAGTGGCGGCCGAAGAGCCGGCGCTCGGGGCTGTCCCAGTTGGGCACGTGGACCACCACCAGGCCGCCGGGCTTCAGCAGGGTCGCCGCCCGGGCCAGGGTGTCCGTGGGCGAGTAGACGTGCTCCAGCACGTCCCAGAAGGTGACCAGGTCGAAGCTGCCGGGCGCGAGCTGCGCGTCCTCCAGCATGCCGGTCTGCACGCGGAGGCCGAAGCGCCGGCGGGCGTAGTCGGCGGCCTCCGGCGACAGCTCGACGCCCTCGGCCTCCCAGCCGGCCAGGGCCATCTCGTGCAGGAAGAGGCCGGTGCTGCAGCCCACGTCCAGCACCCGGCCGGGGGCCCCCTCGCCGCGGTAGCGCTCGACCAGGCGCCGGCGATCGGCCAGCTTGCGGCGGCGCATCAGGCGCATGAGCGCCCAGGGCTCGTCCTCGACGGCGCGGCGGTAGGGCTGGTAGTCCGGCGGGTAGAAGGCCCCGATGGCCTCCCGCGTGGGGCGCGGGCTCAGGTAGACCAGGCCGCAGGAGCGGCAGCGGCGCATGGCCAGTTGCGGCGGCAGGGGCGGGCCCCAGGTGCCGGGGGGGATGAGGGCCGCGGCATCGCGCCCGCCGCAGCGGTCGCAGGCGGGCGCTTCGAGGGCCACGGTCGCGCCGTCCACCGCGGGGCGGGGCTGGCCGACGGGGCTGGACTGGGCGGGGATGGCCGAGGGGGCCGAGGCATCGCCGCGGTCGTCCTGGAGGCGGGTGCCGCCGGGATCGCCGCATGCATCCAGATCGCCGTGGGCCATCGGATCGTCGGCGACCTTCGGATCTCCGGGACCACGAGGATCGCTCACGCTGCCAGCATTCAAGGCGGAGCCCCGTCCCTTCATCCCGCGCCCGCCCTCAGCCATCGCCCCGCTCCGGGCGGCCGCCGGCCAGGCGGGCCTCCAGGCGGCGCAGGGCCAGGCTGAGGAGGACGGTCAGGCCCAGGTAGACCATGGCCACCAGGTTCCAGACCTCCAGGGCCTTGAAGGTGCGGGCCACGTGCTGGCGGGCCTCCTGCACGATGTCGGGCACGGCCAGAACGGAGATCAGGGCCGAGTCCTTGAGCAGGGCCACGAAGTCGTTGCCCAGGGGGGGCAGGGCCACGCGCAGGGCCTGGGGCAGGACGACCAGGCGCAGCACCCGGCCGCGGCCCAGGCCCAGGGAGGCGGCGGCCTCCCATTGCCCGCGCGGCACGGCCTCGATGCCGGCGCGCACGATCTCGGCCACGTAGGCGCCGTAGCCCACGGCCAGGCCCAGCATGCCGCGCAGCTCCATGCTGGCGCAGTCGGCGGGCCGGCGGCAGGCGGCCACCAGGCGGGGGCCCCAGCCGAGGAAGTCATGGCCGGCAGCGGCCTGGGCCTTCAGCCAGTCGGTCAGGAGGCCGACGGCGGCGGGCACCAGGCCGAAGCCGATCCACAGCAGGATGACCAGGAGGGGGACGCCGCGCATCACCTCCACGTAGAGGGTGGCCAGCTCCCGCAGCCAGCGCCGCGGCGATACCCGGGCCAGGCCGGCGAGGAGGCCCAGGAGCAGGGCCAGGGCGAAGCTGACCAGGGTCACCCGCACGGTGACGCCCAGGCCCCGGAACAGGACGCGCAGGGTCTGCTGGTTGGCCGGCTCGCCGCCGCGGGCCAGGAGCCACCACAGGGCGGCGGCCAGCAGGACGAGCAGCCACCAGGGCAGGGCGGCCAGGCGCCCGCCGCGGCCGCGCCGCGCGGGCGGGGCGGCCGCGGCGAGGGGAGGGGTCGGGCGGGGGATGCTCAGCGATCCATCCAGCGGGCGATGATGGCATCCAGCTCGCCGGAGGTCTTGAGCTGGTCGATGGCCAGGTTCAGGGCTTCCAGGACCTCGGGGCTGCTGTCGGGGACGAGGATGCCGTAGTCCTCCTGGGTGAAGGGCTCGCCGGCGATGCGCAGCCGCGGCTCGGCGCTGTCCTTGGCGGCCTTCTCGGCAGGGGCGCTGTCCAGGACGACGGCGTCCAGGTCCTTGTTGCGCAGGCCCTGCAGGGCCAGGGCGATGCTGTCGAAGCGCTTGACCTGTTCCTCGGTCAGCTTCAGGATCTCGGTGGCCGCGGTGTCGCCGGTGGTGCCGGTCTGCACGCCGACCACGGCCTCGCCCAGGCTGTCGGCGCCTGTGATGGCGGTCTCGTCGTCGCGCACCAGGATGACCTGGCCGATCGTGTGGTAGGGCTGGGTGAAGTGGGCGCCGCTCTCGGTCTCGCGCTCCGGCAGGATGGTGATGGAGCTCATCAGCACGTCGAACTCCTCGGCCTTCAGGGCGGCGAAGATGCCGTCCCAGGCGGTGGCCTCGAAGCGGGGCTTGCAGTTGGCCACCTCGCAGAGGGCGGCCATGATGTCCGGGTCCACGCCCACGATCTTGCCGGCATCGTCCACGTACTCGAAGGGCTCGTAGGTGGCATCGGTGCCGACGACGAGTTCCCGCCCGCCCAGGTCGCCGGGGGCGGGGGCGGCGGTGGCGGGGTCGGCGGCCTGCCCGGCCCCGCCGTCCTGACCCTCCGACGCCCCATCGGGCTGGTCGGAGGCGGGGGTGCAGGCGCCCAGGAGGGCGGCCAGGCAGAGGGTGCCCAGGAGGCTCAAGAGGTGTCGCTTCACGGCTGCTCGCTCCTTCGCGGGGTCACCCGCCGGCGGCCGCGGAGGGGCGCCAAAGGAGGCGGGCAAGGGGTGGAAGACCACTTAATACCTCAGACGGGACGCGGGCACAAGCGCTTGCGCTCAAGGCGCGGACGGCGGCCGGTCCTGCCGAGTACTTGCCCCAGCCCCGGCCCTGGCGCTACAATGCGAACACCCGTTCTCATCCATCCATTCCCCCGCCCCGGAGCCGCGCCATGGGACGCCTGATCAATGCCGACAGCACCTCCACCATCCGCCAGCGCTGGCGGCGGACCATCGCCGAATCGCTGAAGCGGCTGATGGCCAAGCAGGCCCTGGACGAGGAGGCCAAGGACCTGTCGGCCCTCATCGTCTTCGCCCTCAGGGAGATCAGCGAGGGGGTGGAGCAGTCGGCCACGGTCTGGGACCGCAAGCATTACTACATCAAGGCCGACCATCTGCGCGCGGACTGGGAATGGGCCGCGCGCACCGCCGATCGCATGACCCGCCTGATCCGCGTGGACGACTGGCTGCGCCTGCCCGTGGTCCTGGCCGAGATGGCGCCGCGCTTCGCCGACGTGGACGTGGTGCAGTTCACCCGCGGCCAGCAGCTCTGGCAGGGGGCCTACCGCAGGCTGAAGGCCGAGGAGCCGGCGCCGGAGCCGTCGGCGCGGCCCCCTCTTCGCGCTTGACGCCCGCGCGGGCAGCGGACCATGATTGGGGCCGGCGGCCCCAGCCTGGGGCCCGCGGCAGTTCCCACGAGGAGAGAAGCCCCATGACCCTTCGCAAGTTCGGCCTCCTGTTGTCCACCAGCCTGCTCCTGCTGACCGGCCTCGCGGCCTGCGGCGGCGAGGAGGCCGCCCCCGCCGACGAGGCCGCCGAGGCGCCCGCCGCCGACAGCCAGGCCGAAGCCCCCGCCGGCGACGCCGGATCGGGCGCCGACAGCGCCGCCCCCGCCGTCAACGCCGGCATGGACGCCACCGCCACGGTGGGCTTCGTCGGCCTGACCGACGGCACCGAGGTCATGAGCCCGCTCAAGGTCTGCCTTGAGGTCAAGGGCGTGACCCTCGAGCCCTCCGGCGAGGTCAAGGCCGGCTCCGGCCACCACCACATCCTCGTCAACCCCTCCGCCGAAGAGGTCAAGGCGATCACCGAGGGCACCATGACCTCGGCCCTGGTCAAGGACGAGACCCATGTCCACCTGGGCGACGGCAGCGACTGCACCGAGCTGACCCTGAGCGCCGGCAACCACCAGCTCATGGCCGTGGTGGCCGACGGCGCCCACGTGCCGCTGAACCCGCCGGTGTTCAACTCGGTCAACATCGTCGTGAAGTGATCATCGGTTGGGTAGGGGCGAGCGGCCGCTCGCCCCTACTCAGCCGATGCCCGGCACCGGGAAGGCCGCCGCCATCTCCGCCACCTCGGCCCGGATGCGGGCGAGGCGGGCCTCGTCCTCCGGGGCGTCCAGCACCTGGCCGATCCAGGCGGCGATGCGGCCCATCTCCGCCGCCCCGAAGCCCCTCGTGGTGACGGCGGGCGTGCCCAGGCGCAGGCCGGAGGTGATCATCGGCTTCTGCGGGTCGAAGGGGATGGCGTTCTTGTTGGTGGTGATGCCCGCGCGGTCCAGGGCTTCCTCGGCCACCTTGCCGGTCACGCCCTTGGGCCGGAGGTCCACCAGGATCAGGTGGTTGTCCGTGCCGCCGGCCACGATGCGCAGGCCCTGGGCGGCCACGGCCTCCGCCAGGGTGCGGGCGTTCTGGACCACCTGGGCCTGGTAGGCGCGGAAGCTGGGCGCCTGGGCCTCCAGGAAGGCCACGGCCTTGCCGGCGATGACGTGCTCCAGCGGGCCCCCTTGCAGGCGGGGGAAAACGGCCTTGTCCACGGCGGCGGCGTGCTCGGCCTTGCTGAGCAGGAGCCCGCCGCGCGGCCCGCGCAGGGTCTTGTGGGTGGTGGAGCTGACGATGTCGGCCAGGGGCACGGGGTCCGGGTGCAATCCGGCGGCCACGATGCCGGCGATATGGGCCATGTCCACCAGCAGGTAGGCGCCCAGGTCCCGGGCGATCTGGGCGAAGCGGTCGAAGTCCAGCTGGCGCGGGTAGGCCGTGGCCCCGGCCACGATGACCTTGGGCTTGTGCTCCTTGGCCAGGGCCGCCACCGCGTCGTAGTCGATCTGCTCGCTGGCCGGGTCCACGCCGTAGGCCACCACCTGGTAGAGCTGGCCGCTGAAGTTGACGGGCGAGCCGTGCGTCAGGTGGCCACCCTGGTCCAGGCGCATGGCCAGGATGGTGTCGCCCGGCTGGATGAGGGCCGAGTAGGCGGCCATGTTGGCCTGCGATCCGGCATGGGGCTGCACGTTGGCATGCTCGGCGCCGAAGAGGGCCTTGGCCCGCTCCCGCGCCAGGTCCTCCACCTTGTCCACGTGCTCGCAGCCGCCGTAGTAGCGCCGGCCGGGGTAGCCCTCGGCGTACTTGTTGGTCAGGACCGAGCCCACGGCCTGCTGCACGGCCCGGCTGGTGTAGTTCTCGCTGGCGATCAGCTCGATGCCCAGGCGCTGCCGCTCGGCCTCCAGGCCGATGAGGGCCTGGATCTCCGGATCGACGGCCTCCAGGGGCAGGCCGGGACCCACCAGGTCGACGGTGGCGGCGGTGGCAGGGGCGCTGGACGCGGTCATGGCGGGCTCCTTCGGCGGCGGAGGGGCGGGGTCGTTGGGGCCGGCGAAGGGCCCCGCCGCGGGTCCAGAGTATACCATTGGCCCCATGCCTCCCGCTGCCGCTCCCCCCGCCGCGCCCGGCGCGCCCGGCGACCCCGCTCCCGCATCGCCGGCTGCCATGGCGGACGCCGCCGCCGCGCCCATCGACCTGGACCTGCTGCGGAGCGCGGCGGCCGATCAGGGCCTCGCCGGCTGGCTGACGCCGGCGGCGGAGGCGGGCTTCCAGGCCTATGCGGCGGCGCTCCTGGAGGCCAACGCCACGCTCAACCTGACCCGCCTCTGCAGCCCGCGGGAGCTGGCGGTCCAGCAGGTCCTGGACTCCCTCATCTGCCTGCGCGGCCTGCCCGAGGGCCAGGGTCCGGAGACCGCCCTCCGCCTGGTGGACGTGGGCTCCGGCGCGGGCCTGCCGGGTGTGGCCCTGCGCATCGCCTGCCCGGCCTGGCGGCTGACCCTGGTGGAGTCGGTGGCCAAGAAGGCGGCCTTCCTGCGCGCGGTGGCGGCCCTGCCGGCGCTGCACATGGCCGATACCGTTGTCCTGGCGGCCCGCGCCGAGGACGCGGCCCGCCTGCCGGAGCACCGCGCGGCCTACGACCTGGCCACGGCCCGGGCGGTGGCGGCCCTGCCGGTGCTGACGGAGTACCTGCTGCCCTTCCTCCGCGTGGGAGGCCGCGCTCTGGCCCTCAAGGGCGCCGAGGCGGCCGGGGAGGCCCGGACGGCGGCGGGGGCCATCCGCAAGCTGGGGGGCGAGCTGGTGGACGTCCTGCCCTATCACCTGCCGGGCCTGGACCAGACCCGCCACCTGGTGATCATCGAGAAGCGCCACCCCACGGCCCCGGCCTACCCGCGGCGGGCGGGGCTGCCGACGGCGCGGCCGTTGGGGTGATCGAGAGGCCGGGCTTCGGAGGCGGGAGGGTCCCATCGCCCTCGGCGACCGCCGCATAGGGCACGAATGCCCGGTTCCTGGGGGACACGCCCGGCACGCCCCCCCCCGCATCACCTCCCCCCCAGCACCCCCCCCACCGCCGCCGCCCCCGCCGCCGCCTCGCGCTCCCAGGCCGCCTCCAGGCGCGCGCGCTCGGCCGGGCTGAGCTGCCAGGAGAGGGGCAGGGGCTCTTCCAGGACGAACTCCAGGCGCTGGATGTCCACCACCCCCGCCCAGCGCTGCACCAGCAGGTCCAGGGTCTGCAGGTTGCGCACCTTCTGGGTGGCGCCGCGGGCACTCAGCAGGGCCGAGAGCGGGCCCGCGCTCAGGCCGCGCAGGCCCGGCAGCCGGCGCGGGTCGGTCGCGTCCCCGATGCTGCTGGGGGCGGCCTTGCCCTCGCAGCCCGGCCCCGGGCAGTCGCGGCTGTAGATCGAGATCACCAGCAGGCGCCGCCCGCCCGCCTGGCGGTAGGCCGGCAGGATGGCGCGCAGGTACTCCACCAGGGTGACGATGCCGTAGTTGTCGAAGTAGCCGCCGTCGGAATGGAAGGCCCCCAGCCGCGGGTCGCCGTCCACCGGGCCGGAGGCGTCCATGGCCCGGGCCGCCGGGGTGATCCAGGGGAAGGAGGCCGAGAGCCGGGCCGCCGTCAGCCAGGCCAGGTCGTGCCGCGGGTAGGCCGCGCCGAAGTCCGCCAGGGCTTGGAAGGGCTCGGCCGTCCGGCCGGGCGCCAGGGCCTGGTCGACCATGCCCCGTCCCCCATCCCCTGTGGCGCCCGTGGCCTCGGCGGCCATCGCCGCCGCATCCTCGCCCAGGTCGAGCTGGTCCGGCAGCTCCAGCGGTGTCGGGGCGCCCTCGCCGGCGGAGCCCGCCTGCAGGCGCAGAGGGCCGATGACCACCGGCGCGCCGCTCTCCACCGCCATGGCGTTGATCAGGGGCAGGGCCCGGCAGCCCGTGGCCACGGCCGGGGCCCAGTCCAGGACGCCCTGCTCTCCCGCCTGGGCGGGCGCCTGCAAGGCGGCGGCCCAGGAGCGCTCCAGGGCCAGGGCCCGGTCCGGCAGGCGCAGGCCCAGGTCCCAACCGGTCTTCCCCACCCGCCGACCCAGCCAGGCCAGGGCCGCCGCCGGCCCCCGCCAGGCATCGGCGTAGGCCAGGCTCCAGAAGGCCGGGCGCAGGCTGCCCCCTCCCAGGCGGTCCCGGATGGCCGCCAGCTCGGCCGCTGAGCGCGGCCGGTCCGGCCGCTGCAGGCCCTGCAGGTAGGCCACCGTCCCCAGGCTACCCCCCGACACTGCCGAGACCGCCTGCAGGGATCCCGTGAAGCGCGCGCCCAGCCGCTCCTCCAGGCCGCCCAGCACCGTGGCCGTCCAGAGGGCGGCCTTGATCCCCCCGCCGGCCGCCGCCACCAGCACCAGGGGCGGCGCCTCGCCCGCCGCCGTGCCTGCCGTCCCGCTGCCGACTGCCGTCGGCCGGCAGGGGCCCGGCCGCAGCCAGGCCGCCAGGGCCTCCTGGGCCGTGGGGGGCGGCGCCTGCTCCGGCGGGCGGTCCAAGAGTCGGAAGCCGTGCCCGGGGTCGAAGAGCAGGAGGGGCAGGAGCCAGGCCAGGGCCAGGAGGGGCAGGACGGGCAGGCGCCAGCGGTCCAGGAGGAAGGACAGGCCCGGCAGGAGCCAGGCCAGGGCGATGCCGATGAGGAGCAGGTAGCCCAGGCTGGGGAAGCAGAGCAGGGCTCCCGCCTCCCGGCAGCCCAAGGGCGCCGCCGCCGGCCGGAAGCCCCAGCCGACGCCCAGGTAGCCGAGCAGGGCCAGGGCCAGCATCGTCGCCGCGGCCAAGTGATCCCGCCAAGGCCGATAGCCCGGACCCAGGCGCGAGGATCGGGGCCGGGGTCCAGCCCCCTCGTCCTCCGCCTCCGTGTGGGCCACTTCTCGTCCGATCACCACCCGCCCGACCATCCAGCCAATCCCCGCCATCCCCGCGGCGCCCCCGACCATCGCGGCGGCCACGACCAGCCGCCCGTCCGCGCTCTGCTCCGCCGCGCGCAGCAGGAGCGGCAGCACCAGCCCCAGTCGCAGCCAAGGGCGCAGCCGCCGCCAGGCCCGCCAGCCGCGCGGCCCCGGCGGCGCCATGCCAAACCGGGCCGGCCCCGCCCAGAGCAGCAGCTCGGCGGTGGCCGTCAGGCTCCCCGCCAGGGCCCAGGCCAGGGCCCCCAGCACCAGACCCTCCTCCGGCCGGACCTGGAAGACCCCCGCCACCGCCATCCCCCAGCCCTCCCCCCGCGCCAGGGCCGGCAGGCCCAGCAGCAGCAGCGCCCCCGCCAGCGGGAAGCGCAGGAGCCACAGCCAGGCGAGGCGGGGGGTGGGGGATGGGTTGGTCACGGGACCCGCCTGCCCTCGGGGATCCGATGGTCGACCAGGATGTCGCTGGCCTGGATGAACCAGGCGCTCGCACCCAGACGGGTGGTCTGCCCCACCCAGCCGATGCCGGGGCAGAGCAGGCCCGTACCCCTCTGATGCATGCGTTGGCCGTTCCCATAGCGGCGACAGCCCCTGAACTCGTCCCCCTGCAGGACGAGGGGCGATGGAAGATCCGGCTCGGCATCCAGCCGCCAGCGCGTCTGGACTGATGTGTCCCCCTGCATCAAGGGCTCCAGCAGGACGTCCCAGTCACCGCTAGCCTCCTTCTCGCCCCGCGCCGCGCCGGCCAGCCAACGACGGCGCTGGGCCAAGGTCGGCGGCCGGTCCCCGTTGCGGCACAAGCCGACGTGGAAGGCAGCGTTCGGGAGGACGATCACCCAGGGCGATTCTGCCCAGGCGCTCAGGTCATGCACGGTGTCGAAGGGATGGCCCAGAGGCTTGACGTCGCCCGATCGGTCCAGCTGGAACTGGACCAGGAGGGCATCTGCCGCCAGGCGCCAGCGAGCGGCCAGCGTCACCGTCAGGCCCAGGCGCTGCCAATGTGCATCGTTGAAGGCCTCGGTCCGTTCGTAGACCCAGGTGGCGCCCGCCAATAAGGGCAGCCATTCGAAGGTGGTTGCCAAGGGCGCGGGGATGGCGTCCGGCGCCAGCGGCTGGGGGCTGGCATCGGCGGGCAGGCAGAGGTCGGCGGGGAGGCTGGGGAGGGTGGGCGCTCGTGTCGCCGGCGCGGTGGCCATCGGGGTCGCGACTGCTTCGACTCTCGGTGTCCCGCCCAGTCCATCGGTGCCGCTGGGGGCGGGCTCGGCCAAGGCTTGCACCTTGATCGGGCGAGCCCGCAAGGCGGCCCAAAGCACTGCCTCTCTGTCCGGTCCCAAGTCCCGATCCAGGCTGCCCAAGGGGGTTCCCGTGCTGGCGTTGACCAGGTAGAACGGGTGCAGTCGCCCTTCGCCGCCCGCCTCCGCCTGACCTCTGTAGCCCCATGCGGGCCAGTGGCTCATGTCCGGCCCCCATTGCCGCGGCGACCCTGCCTCGATCTCGACGAGGCAGAGCACCTGGTCGGCCATGGTGCCATCGTTCACCAGCGCCGACGTCGAGGTCAGGAGCGGCAGGCGGTCCCCATTGACCTTGACCTCGGGCACTTGCAGGTGATCGAGCTGCTCCCAGAAATCCACCGCACTGAAGCAGTCGACGCCGCGCAGCTCCGGCGCCTGCTCCGGCACGAAACTGGCCAGCGCCATCCTGCCCGCCGCCGCATGGTCGAGCAGGACCGGGGCAGGCTCCACGGGTCGCCGGCTGACCGCGGTCGGCGAAGCGACATGCGCGAATCCCGCCACAGCGTCCATGGGAGGATAAGGCGAAGCCTCGGCATCGCCCACCGAGGGCAGGACCGATGGTGCGGCAGGGATCGGCGCAGCTCGGCCCGTGCGCGCCGCACCCGGCAAGGTGGGTCGGGGTGCCTCGGAGCAGGCTACCAAGGCCATCCCCGCCGCGAGGGCCACTCCACACCGCAGCCCCCACCTGTCCCCACGCACGCGGGCCGGGCCAACTCCATCTGCTTGTCGAGGATGTATCGGCGTCCTCCAATACCTTGGACGGCTGGGCAAGTCGTACCTGGATGCGGGGTATAGCCCATCCTTCACCCCCGTGCAAGCCCGTCTTGGGGCGCTCTCGACGAGGTAGCGCGTGCGGTGCAGGTGGGGTCGGAGTGCTCGGCCTGCTCCAGTCACCCATCTCGGAATGAGCGGGAAGGACCTGCCATCCCCAGCCTCGATTCTCCAACGCACATCGGCTGACCTCGGAAGGATCGCTGGACCGCGGGCCGCTCAAGGCATGAAAGGCGGCTCTTCCCGGGAGGAAACCGCTCCGACCATGGCTAGAACCTCCAGCTAGACTACTACTTAAGCGGCCATAGACTAGGAGGATAGCCGTGGTATCCTACTAGTTTTTCTGTGGTGTCCTGGTAGTCTGCACTGCTTTCCTCGGCATCGACCCGAGGCTTGGCTGCCTGGAGATGGCGGATCCGCCGCCGGCGTCCGCTCGTCCCCTAGAGCGATGTGCGATCAGGTGTAGCGCCTGGCCTGCACCCCCCCCAGCGACAGAGGGATACCGTTGGGAAGCGTCCTTGGGGCGACCTGAGCGTTGCGGATCGGGACTGTAACGGTGCCCAGCGGGCGCCCTGGGAATGAATTCCCGGGCTCTTACAAGAGGAAAGTCCCTGCCGGGACTTCGACGGCCTTGGGGCTGAGAGTCCAGCGCAATTCCTGCCTCAAACCGGCATCCGGGCCGCTGAAACCCCAGCGGGGTTTTCCCCTTGTAAGAGCCCGGGAATTCATTCCCAGGGCGCCCGGCGGCACACTTGGGTTCGACTTCGAAGCGCTACGGCTGGTCGATGGTCGCTCTAGCTCTGGAATGTCCCTGGACGGGACACCGTCGGCCGCGAAGCCGTCCGCAGGGCCGGAAACCCTAAGGCATCGAGGGCTGCGTCAGGGTAGGCGTCCCCCGGATCGGGGGCGCCTCCCGCCCGCCCTATCGGCCGAGCCAGGGCAGGCACAGCGGCGCCATCGGCTGCGCGCGCCCATCGCCAATCGACCAGTAGACGGGGACGCGAGCCACGGCGCCGGGCGCTCCGAAGTCGAGTTCGACGATGCCGACGCGCGGACCGTCGTCGTGCGGGCCGGGATCTACGCAGACGTCGAACGCCGCCCGTTCGCCCTCTCCGAGTGATGCCGGCACGCCGACGGCGCGCAGCGCGTCCCCGGCGACGGCCACGACGTCGAGATCGATGGTCGTGGACCCGCCCGGTACCTTGGCCCCGTGAAGCCATAGTTGATAGGCGCCGGACGTGGCGCGCGCCGGGACGTCCATTCCCTGCGCCGCGTCCGAGGTCAGGCGCTCGACGAGCTCGTCCGGCCAGGCGTAGCGGCCATCGCCGTCCATGTCCTGCATGAGGTACATCCCGATCGTGCGGTTGGCCTCGGCGAAGCGCCACGCCGTCAGGTACCCGAGCGGTCCGTCGAGGTCGAGGTCGAGGCGGACACCGCTCGATGCCGGGTCGTCTGGATCATCCTGCGTCACCGCGAGTCCCCGCCACGTGCGCACCGGGCTCAGGCCATGGGTACGAACCGTCAGCGCGGGCGTGTCCTGCCCGGCAGTGAGGGCCAGCCGTGCGCAGTCCCGGCCGGTGATCGTCAGCGCTTCGGGCAGCTCGCCGACACGGCGGCCGACGAAGTAGCGGTTGCGCAGCCAGCCGATGGGGTCGGTGCCGGCGCCGGGGGCGCCGGGCGCGCGGCTGGACTCGAAGGTGATCGTCTGGTCGCCACCAGCATAGTTGTATCGGAACGTGTCGTAGTACAGCGCGCGCATCGGCGCGCCTTCGGGATACGCCTGCCTGATGTGCGGTGCGAGCATCCAATCCGGGTGGCGCATGTCGAGCTGGCCATCGCGCAGCGCCACCCGCGCCGTCCAGCGGTGGCCGTAGAGGTCGGTGATGGCGTAGGTCCCGGTGTACCTTCCCCAGCGCGAGGCAGGGGTGTCGCGCCCGACCAGCGGCACGGGCTCGAGGCCCGCAACCTGACGCAGGGCGCAGTCGACGGACTGCAGCATGTTGTTGTGGTCGTTGATCAAGGTGGTGACGACGAAACCAAGCTCCGGCGCCCAGACGAGCTCCGTGCCGTAGCCACGGCCGTTGCCGGGATGGCGCAGGACGCGCACCACCCGCGACCGATCGTCGATCTTGCGGTAATCGTCGATGAAGATGCCGTAGCCGTAGCGCGTGCGCGGCGACCACGGAACGTCGCCATCCGCGATGTAGTAGGGCGTGGTCATCGCGCGCACCGAGGCGGGCGACAGGATGGCGCCGCCGTCCGAGGCAAGCTGGAGCGCCCACCTCACCAGCTCGGTCGGAGTCGAGTACGCGCCCCCGCCGGGCAGGGCATGCGCGCGCTGGTAGGACCCTGGCTCGCCCCAGAATGCGCCGCCGACATGGCCCACCGCATAGTTGCCCGACGCGACGACGACTTCAGGGTCGAAGGTCGTCACCGACATGCCGGCCGGCCGCCAGAGCGCGTCGGTCACGTAGTCGGCGTACGACGAACCGGTGATGGCCTCCAGGGCCACGGCGGCCAGCGAGAAGTTCGGGCTGCTGTAGTTCCAGAATGTGCCCGGCGGCGCAAGAAGGTGCATGGATTTCATGCTGCGCGCCCATGCGGAGAGGTCGACGTCCGCGTCGGCCAAGACGTACTCGCGCGGCATCCGAGAGAAGTCGAGGTACGGGTCCGGCAGGCCGCCGGCGTTGGCCAGCAGCGTGTGCAGCGTCAGGTCGCGGGCCGACCACGGTGCGCGGAACGAGAGGTCCGGCAGGTAGTCGGTGAGCGGCGCTCGGAGGTCGAGACGGCCGGCCTCGACCTCGCGCATGATCGCGGCCGCGGTCATCATCTTGGTGGTCGAGTTGATGCGGAACAGCGTCTCGGTATCGATCGGCGCGGGCTCGCCGGCGCGGCGGACGCCAAACGCGTTGGCATGGACCATCCGGCCGTCCAGCGCGATGGCGATCGAGGCGCCGGGAATGCGCTTGGCCTGCATCTCGGCCTGGAGGCAAGCATCGACCGCGGCATAGGGGTCCGTCTGGGCCAGCGCCACCGGGGCGCCCGCGGCGCCCGCGAGGAGGACGGCGATCGCGATGCCGAGCGGCCGCCCCAGCGGCCGAGCCACGGCAGGGAGAGCATGGCTCGACCGTCCTCCGGCGTTGCCGGGGACCACCTCCGTTCCAAACACAGGGGCGTGTGGCGACCCGACACCGGGGCCAGACCGAAGGCGGCGATCATGCGTTCGGGATGCCATGCGATCTCTCCTCGGTGGAGGCGGCCCGTTGGCCCTTGGACAAGTGCGCCCCGTGGAGCCCGGTCTTGAAAACACGAACCGAGTCGCTGTCGGGTCGAAAGGAAGGAACTCGGCCGGGCTCGGGGACCGTCAGTACGCTGTGTGTCAGTACGCTGTGTGTCAGCGTGACCCGAGATGGGCCCCGCCACCTTCCCCCGCCGTCACCCCCGCTCCGACCGCCCCTTCATCGCCCGCGCCAGGGTCTGCTCGTCCGCGTACTCGATGTCCCCGCCCATCGGCAGGCCGCGGGCCAGGCGGGTGATGCGCAGCTCGCCGCTGACCGCGCGCACCGCCCGCTCCACGTACATCGCCGTCGCGTCGCCCTCCAAGGAGGGGTTGGTGGCCAGGATCAGCTCGCGGATCGGCTCCACGCGGACCCGCGAGACCAGCTCGCCGATGCGCAGGTCCGCCGGCCCGATGCCTTCGACGGGCGAGATCGCCCCGTGCAGGACGTGGTAGAGCCCGCGGTATTCGTGGGTGCGCTCCAGGGCCTGGACGTCCAGCGGCTCCTCCACCACGCAGACCAGGCCCGCGTCGCGGGCCGCGTCGGCGCAGACCGGGCAGGGGCTCTGCTCCGCCAGGTTGTAGCAGCGCGCGCAGTGGACGATGCCCTCGGTGATGCCCTTGAGCGCCTCCGAGAGGGCCCGGGCCTGGGCCGGGGGCATGCGCAGGAGGTAGAAGGCCAGGCGGGAGGCCGTCTTGGGGCCGATGCCCGGCAGGCGGCTGAACTCGTCGATCAGCCGGCCCACCGGCGCGGGCAGGGCGAGGTTCATCGGCTGACGGCCGTGGCGGGCGTCATGGGCGGAGAGCCGCAGCCGGCTTCATGCGCGGAGATCCACGGTCAAGCTCGGGCTTGCGGCGGTCCGGCAGGGCGGCAACGATCATGCGCCGGGACGCGCGGCCAGCGTCGAGGGTCGCCGGTCGTCCCCGCCAGACCCGCTCAGAACCCAAAGCCCGGCGGCAGGCCCAGGCCGCTGGTCACCGACTGCATGCGCGAGCCCGCCAGGGCCTGGCTCTTCTCCACCGCCTGGTTGATCGCCGAGATCAGGAGGTCCGTCAGCATCTCGGCCTCTTCCGGGTTCAGCAGCTCCGGCCGGATGCGCACCGCCTGCAGCTTCTGGTGGCCCGTCATCTCCACCTGCACCGCGCCGCCGCCCACCGAGACCTCCACCGTCTCCTGGCCCAGGGCCTGCTGCTCCGCCAGCATCTGCTCCTGCAGGCGGGCGAGCTGCCGCATCATGTCCGCCTGCTTGCCGCCCATGCCGGGCATCGTCATCCCGCCGCGTCCCTTGGCCATGGCTGTTCCACCTCGTTGTGCTCTCGGGCGCCCGCTCCGCGTGTCGCACGTCGATGCTGGAGCGGGCGCTTGGGAGGGTCGATTATAGGCCAGTCAGGAGCCCAGGAAGGCCTCGATCTGCTCCAGGCCGGCCTGGTAGATGCCCGCCACCTTGTACTCCTTGAAGCCCAGGCGCTCGTTGATGGCCAGCATCGCGGCGTTGCTGGTGGCGTTGTCCGTCCGCATCCAGGCCAGGCCCTGCGCGCCGTAGCGCTCGCGGGCCAGCTGCAGCATGGCGGCCTTGACCCACTTGCCCAGACCCTTGCCCCGGGCCTTGGGGTGGACGCCGGTGAAGAACTGCTGCAGCAGGTCCTCCTTGTGCGGGTACCAGCCCACGTCGGTGATGGCCACGATCTCCCCCGCCGGATCCCGCACCCAGATCACGTGGTGCTGGCCCTTCAGGGTGTCCATCCACTTGTACATCTCGGCCTGGTCCTTGGGCTGGAAGCTCCAGTCGTTCATGTCCAGGCCATCGCGCGGGATATGGCGCATCTGCTCTTCCTTGGCCGCGCAGTACTCCGGCCAGAGCGCCTCCGGCAGGCGATGCTCGAAGGACTCCAGCCGGTAGCCCGGCGCGCGGTCGGCCGCCTCCGCCACCCAGCGGTCGATCAGCGGCCAATCCAGGGCCCGGAAATCAACCCGGCTGTAGCGGCTCCACTGCTTCGGGGGCCCGGCCAGTCGCTCCATGAAGGCCTTGCCGTCCGGCTCATGGGTGTTGACGGTCATGGTCCTGGCCCCCGTCTTGGGCATCTGCTCCTGGGCGATGCGCAGCCAGGCCCGGCCGATCCCCCGGCGCCGATGGGCCTTGAGCACGCCGCCGCCGCTCCAGAAGATGTGCCCGTTCCGGGCATGGTTCTTCGATCCCGGTCGGGCCGCGCCCCCGCCGAAGGAGGCCACCACCTCGTCGCCGACCAGGGCCAGCACCTCGCGGTTGACCCAGTCCTCCTCCTGCCATTCCTGCAGCCAGCTGGCCTCGAACTCCGCGTCGGGCACGAAGGGCTCGTCCGGATCCCCCCGCTCCTCCCAGCGCAGGCGGCGGAAGCGGTGGTAGCGGCGCCAGAGCTCCGCGTCCACGGTGTCCGGGCTCAGATCACGCAGGGTCCATGTGTCGTTCATCGTTGCCGCTCCTTACCCAACCGTCGTCGGCGCCGCGCCGGTCGCGGTGCACCGCTGATCGTCCCGACCCCGACGGGCCGGGGACATCTACACGCGCACGCATGTTCGGCAAGCATAGCCCCAGCCGTCAGGCCGGTGCAAGTCCGTCCTCTTGCTCAGGGTGCCTGGAGCCAGGGGAGGAACACGGCCCGCCGCGGCGCCGCCAGGAGCAGCCGCCGCTCATGGATCAGGCCTTCGGCATCCCTGACCGCCAGGCGCAAGGGCCAGCGCTGCTCCACCCCCGGCAGGGCGGGATCGCGGCGGACGCGCAGGTCGATGGCCAGGGCCTGTCCCGGCGCCAGGTCGCCCGCCCAGTCCAGGCGCCCCGCTGCCGCGTCCCAGCGCGCCGGGGGACCTCCGGAGGTGACGATGCTCGCGGGCGACACCAGGAGGCCCGCGGGCAGGTCGAGGCGCAGGCTGACCGCCTGGAGGGCGGGGCCGTCGAAGCGCGCGAGGGCGCGGAGGCCCGTCTCCTCGCCCGGCCGGAGCAGCAGGCGGCCGGCCGTGAGCGCGGTGGCCGACCAGTCGCCGGAGGCCACGGGCAGCAGGTGGTCGAGCAGCAGCGGGGGCAGGCCGGCCGCCTGAGCCCGGGCCTGGCTGCGCAGGCGGCCCCCCGGCTCCAGGCCCGCTGCCACCTGCACCCGCCAGGCCAGGTCAAGGGCCCCGGCGCTGTCCAGGGGGCCGTCGTAGCGCAGGCCGCGCCCGTCCGGTTCAGGGCGCAGGCCCGGTGCCAAGGTGGCGGGATCGAGGTCGACGGCCGCCGGGAGGTCGATCTGCAGGGCCACCGAGCGCGGCGGCCCCAGGCCCGCGCCGTGCAGCCGCAGGCGCTGGTAGACCCAGGCGCCGGCGGGCGCCGCTTCCGGCCGGCTGTCCAGCTCGCCCCACCAGCGCCAGGGGTTGAGGTCCAGGGTAGGCCCCAGGACCAGCGGCCGGCTGCCGCCTTCGATGCGCACGCTGCGGCTGAGGCGGCGGTTGGTCTCCGTGCCGCCGCCCGCCCGGAGCTGGTAGCGCAAGGTCTCCCTCCCGCCCGCCGGCAAGGGGCAGCGCCAGCGCAGCTGGCCCGGCTGGCGCTCCACCGTCCCGGCGCTGACCACGATCGTCTCCGCCTGGGGGACCAGGTTGGGGGGCAGGGACTCGGTGACCAGGGCCTCGGCGGCCTCCTGGCCGCTGTTCTCCAGGGTCACCTGGGCCCAGACCAGGTCGCCCGAGCGGGCCTCGGCGGGCGTGAAGGCGGCCGTCGACCCCCCCAGCTCCGCCCAGCGCAGGGCGATGGGCAGGCTCTGGCTCAGGACCTGGCGCGGCTGGAGATCGTCCTCCAGCCGCAGGAGCAGGCCGGCCCCGGCCGCCGTCGGGATCGAAGGAGCCTGCAGGCGGAGGGAGAGGGTCTCCTCGGCGCCCGCCGCCAGCTCGCCCAGCCAGAGCCCCCCGGGCGGCTCCTCGAGCGCCCAAGCGGCCGCGTCCGCGCCCTCGGCCGCCACCTGCAGCCGCGCCCGGGCCGCCGCATCGCCCCGGTTGCTCAGGCGCAGGCGGAGGTCCAGCCGCTCGCCGGCCGCCAGGCCCGCGGGCGGCGGGTCCAGCAGGGCCATCGCCAGGTCCGGCCCGCCCACCTGGAGGTCCGTCCGCCAGACCCGGTCCACCAGGCCCGGCAAGGTCAGGGTGGCGGCCCAAGACGCCTCCAGCCTGCCGGGCGGGGCCTCGGCGCTCCAGGCCAGCCGGAGGTCCTCGCCGGGGGCCAGAGGGCCCCGCCAGCTCAGGCGCGGTCCTTCGCCCGACGCCTCCAGGCTCAGGCGGCCCCCGCTGGCCCACAGGCTGGCGGGCGGCACCGTCAGGCCCGCGGGGATGGTGACGGTGATCTCCGCCCCATCCGCCGCCACCGGCCCCACGTTGCGCAGGGCCAGGCCAAGGGTCGCCCGGCCCCCGGCCGAGGGCAGGCGCCCGGGCCGGGCCGCGAAGGATTCCAGCACCAGGTCCGGCAGGCGCGGTAGCAGGACCGCCCGGCGCTGACGGCGCCGCCCGCCGCTGTCCAGGGTGGCGGTGACCGTCAGGGGGCGGCCGGCGGCCAGCTGGCTGCCCAAGGCCAGTCGCAGGGGGAAGGCGCGCGTCTCCGCCGCTTCCAGGAGGCCCTGCCAGACGGCTTCGCCCGGGCGGGCGCCCGGGGTCAGACCGCCCGCTTCCAACAGGTCCAATCCCGGGGGCAGGCCGAGGGTCAACTCGGCCTCCTGGACTCGGCCGCCGCCAGACAGGCGCAGCTCCAGGCCCAGGGCCTGGGCCGGCGCGATCTCGGCCGCGGCCGGGACCAGCGCCAGGTCGGCCGGCAGGGCCAGGCCGGCCAGGGCCTCGAGCAGCCGCGCCAAGGCCAGGCGGCCGCCGCTGCTCTCCGGCCCGAAGCCCAGGAGGGTCCGGCCGCCGGGGAACGCGCCGCCGATGCGGCCCAGGGCGGCGGGGCTGCCGTCGGACCAGCGCAGCAGGGTCTCGGCTCCCTCGCCCGCCGCCTCCAGGCTGTCCGGCTGGGCGTAGCGGACCTTGGCCGCCCCGCCCGCCCAGGCGGCATCCAGGCTCAGGCCCGCCAGGGGGCCCTCTCCCGACAGCTGGGTGGCCTCCTGGATGCCCCGGTCGCGGCTGCCCCCCAGGCCGACGGCGGCGGCCTGGAAGTCCCGCGCCAGGCCCCGCTTCTGGTCCCAGAGCGCGATGTCCTGGCCGCTGAGCAGCAGGTCCCCGCCGCCCGCCAGGTAGCGCCGCAGCAGGCCTGTCGCGCCGCCATCGCCCCGGAGCTGGTCCAGGCGCCCAGGGGACTGGTAGGCATGCGCCCACCAGAGCAGGTCCGCCCCGTCGACGGCCGCGCTCGGGGGCAGCTCCTGGGCGGCCAGGAGGTCCACCCGCGCGTACGGCAGGCCCAGGTCTTGCAGGGGCCGCTCCAGGTAGGGGCCGATGGCCTCGCCGTCCCAGGCGTCGGCGCCCACCAGCAGGACGCGGGGGGCGGGCGCCAGGCGCAGCTCGAGCGCGGGCGTCGCGGGCGCCAGGGGGAGCTCCAGGGTGCGGGTCAGGGCCCGGTGCCCCGCCGCCTCGGCCCGGAGCAGCCACCGTCCGGCCGGCGCTTCGACCGTGAAGCTGCCGTCGGCGGCAGGGGTGGCGCGCAGGAAGGGCCGGGCGGGGGCGTCGACGGGGGCCAGGCTGAGCCGGGCATCGCTGAGCGGAGCCTCCAGGCTGCCCGCGAGCCGGCCGGCGAGGGGCCGGTGGTCGGCCGGCTCCAGGCGCAGGTCCGAGGTCGCGGGCGAGTCCGGGGCCGGCGGGCCGGCCGGCAGGTCCAGGTCGCGGGTCAGCGGCCGGGCCAGGGGATGCGAGGCCGTGAAGCGGAGGGGGCCGGCCGGCGCCAGCAGGCGGAAGCGGCCCTCGGCGTCGCTCAGGCCCTGGCCCAGGGCCGCCGCCCAGGCCGTCGGCCAGCCCGCGCCCGCCAGGTCGAGCCGGGCCCCGGCCAGGGGGGCGCCGGGCGCGGCCGGATCGCCCGGTGCGGCGGAGTCGCCGAGGCCGAGGCGCCCCTCCAAGCGGCCGACGCGACGGGCCAGGTCCAGGCCGGCGCTGAGGTCCAGGCGTCCGTAGCCGCTCGCCGGGTCGATGCCTTCAGACCCCAGGTCGGCGGCGCCGGCCATGAGCAGGGCGGCCAGCTCCTCCGCGCTCAGCCAGGGGGCCTGGCCCCAGAGGACGGCGGCCGCGCCGCTGGCCAGGGGCGTGGCCATGGAGCTGCCGCTCATCGGGCCCGTCTCGCCGCCGGGCAGGCTGGACCAGACCGCCTCGCCCGGGGCCAGGAGGGCGGGCTTGACCCCGCCGTAGGCCCCCGGGCCCGGGCGGCTGTAGGCCCAGGGCCGGTCGGCGCGGCCCAGGGCGCCCACGGCGAAGGCCTCGGGGTAGCTGGCCGGGGCGAGGACGCGCGGCCAGGGATCGCGGGCATCCTCCAGGTTGCCGGCGGCGCAGAGCACCAGGATCTCCGCCTGGCGGAGGGCCTGCAGAGCGGGGCGAAAGCGGTCGTCGGCCCCGTTGTCCAGGGTCCAGGAGAGGTTGAGCAGGTCGGGCGCCGCCGTGGCATCCGGCGGCAGGCCATCGGCCAGGCCCGGCCTGAGCATCCAGTCCAGGGCCGCCAGCAGGCCCAGGTCGTCGCTCTTGCCCTCCGCGTCGAAGGCGCGGGCGGCCATCCAGCGGGCGCCGGGGGCGGCGCCCCAGGCCAGGGCGCCGTCCCGGCCCAGGGCCAGGCCCGCCACGTGGCTGCCGTGGCCGTGTCCGTCCACCGGGACCCGGCTGCGCTCCGGCGTCAGGTCCAGCCAGTCGCGGTCCAGGCGGCGCTCGCGCCGCCCGCGGAAGGCCCCCGAAAGCAGCGGATGCTGCCCGTCCATCCCAGAGTCGACGAAGCCGATGACCAGCCCCTCGCCCAGCCCTCCCAGGCGGCGCCAGGCCTCCGGGGCGCGGATGCGGTTGAGGTGGTCGGCCTGGGACGCGGCGGCGGGGAGGCCGGTCGGAGCGGTCGGTCCGGACGCGCCGGCGCCGGCCTCGGCAGGACCCACCCCGCCGTCGATGGCGCCCGCTGCGCCGGCCCCAGGCCGATCGCGGCCCAGGCCGATCGCCGCCAGCCGGCGCTCCTCCACCCGCCAGAGATCGACCAGGCCCCGTGCGGCGCGCAGGCGGGGCAGGAGCCGCGGCGGCGCGCTGAGAACCAGCTGGCCGAAGGCCGGGTAGCGGGCGAGGACGCGCAGCTCGCCCTGGCGGACCAGCGGCTCCAGGGCGGCCTCCAGCGGGGCCAGGCGCGCCTCGCCCGCGCGCGTCAGCTCGGCGACGCGGGCGGCGCGCCAGCCGCGTCGCCAGGCCAAGGGGTCGGCGCCCGCCGGGGGGGCGGGGGCGGGGGGCCAGGGCTCGGCGCCCGGCGCGGCCACGGCCAGGACCAGGCGCAGGGAGTCAGCGGGGGCGGGAGGCGGGGCGGCGCCGGTCCGGGCTCCGCCCGAGGCGGCCAGACAGAGGGCCAGCGCCATGACCGGGCGGCGGAAGCGGGGCGACATGGGCAGAGTATGGCATGGACCCGCTGCGGCGGACGGCGCCGCCCGCCGAACGAGGGCGCCCCCGCCGGAGCAAGCCGGCGGGGGCGCGGGGACCTAGGTCCGTGCGAGCGGTCGCGCCGCGGGGCAGCGGGGCGCGTCGTCTCATGATCGTCGGTGGCGGGCGCTGGGGCCGGGAGGCCTTTGCGCCGCCCTGCGGCTGGAGCCTCGGCGGGCTCAGGGATCCGGAGCCTCATGGGCTCGGTGAACCCGATGCCTGGCGGCAGGGGCGCCGGCTCCACCCCGGCCCCGCGGGATCTGCGGGGCCGGGGTGGACGGCATGACCGGCCAGGAGGAATCGGGGATGTAATCGGTTGGGAAGGTGGTCAGGCGAGAAGGCTCGCGACGATCAGCCCAGGTTCTGCTGGCGGCGGCGCTCCTTGACGAAGCCCAGGCCGCCCAGGATGGAGAGGAAGAGGGCCAGGATCCCGGCCAGGCCGGCGGCCGGCAGGTCGGCAACGCCCGTGGCCGGCATTCGGATGGCCTTGGCCATGGGCGCCGGACCGCGGTTCATCCCGAAGTCCACCCCGCCCACCTTGCCGCCGGTGATCTTGACCTTGTAGCGAGCCGGGGTGGTGATGCGCCACTCAGAGCCCACGGTGACGTAGACGTCGTACTCGCCCGGGCCCAGGCCGGCGAAGCTGAACTGGCCGGTGGCCGGGGTGACCTGGTAGAGCTTCATGCCGCCGCCCTCCAGGTGGACGCCCACGTCGTTGAGGCCGGGGTCGTTCGGGCCCAGCTTGCCGTCGTTGTCGGCGTCGATGAAGGCCAGGCCCATGATGGTGCCCGCGCCGCCCGTGCCGTCGCCGCCGCTGATCATGCCCACGCCGCCGCTGGCCGTGCTGCTGCTGCCGCTCGTGCCGCCGGAAGCGCTGCTGCTGCTGCTGCCGCTGCCGCTGCTCGACGAGCCGCCCTTGTCGTCATCGTCATCGTCGTCATCGTCGTCGTCATTGCCGCGCACCTTGGTCGGCTTGGGCGTGGCGCCGGGCTTGCCGGGCTCATCGGTGGCGCCGGGCTGGGTGGGCTCGGCGGTCAGGCCCGGATCGACGGTGGGCTCGGCGGTGGGCTCGGTGTTGTCGCAGATCAGGTTCAGGAAGAAGTCCTGGCGCGTCGAGCCCAGCATGAAGTCGTCCACCGTCAGCTCGCGGGAGGCCGACTGGCTGGCGCAGAGCTCCCAGCCGTCCGGCACGCCCGTCAGCTCGAGGGTGTAGGTCTCGCCATCCGCCAGGTCCGGCACGTCGATCATGCCGCGCTGAAGGGTGGCGAGCTGCTCGGTGGTGAAGGAGCCCACCTCGTTGCCGTCACCGTCCAGCACGGTGAAGGTGAGCGCGGGCAGCGGGTTCTCGGCGGCCAATGGTTCGTCGGCCTCGGGATCGAAGAACTCGTCACAGCCCGGGCAGTTGGGATCGTCGCCGCCAGCCAGGTCGGCGAAACCGATCGCGAAGATGGTCAGGGTGGCTTCCTGGCGCGCAGGGGCCGCCTTGGCCGGCGAAACCACGCCCGCGCACAGCCCCAAGAGGGCCGACGCCACCAGGACACGGAGAGGGGACATCAGCTTGCGCATGTCGGATCGTCCTTTCCAAACGAAGTGGTTGGGTACCGGCCATGGCCATCCTCAGGCCCCGGCCCGGTCATGCCGATGGGAGACAACAGGTTGGTGGCCGGACCCAGGCCGAAGCCGATGGCCTCTGCTGGGGCGGCCGTGTGCGGCAGGTGCTGAAAGCGGTCGCTGGTGGTCACCCGGTAGCCCTTGGGAGCCTGCACCCGGACGACATAACCGGAGGTGATGTCGCCGCGGAAGCTGAAGCGTCCCGAGGGGCCACTGCGGGTGCGCTGCCGGCGCTGGCCATCGGCCAAGGTCACGGCAACGCCCGCCAGGCCAACCTCATCGGCATCGGACAGGCCGTCGAGATCCCGATCGACGAACACCTGGCCTGTCACCAGCCGATCGAACGCCTCTGCGGACCCTGGCTGGGCAGTCCGAGAGACGTCGTTTCCTTGCGGATCGCCCTCTGTCGGTACCGTGGTCGGCGCCGTGGTCAGCGGGGCGGCCAGGAAGAGGCCGGCGACCAGCAGCAACGCCGTCGCGCCGTGCCGGAGATGCCGGCCGGGCTCGAGGCTTGCTGCGGGTGCTGCGTCTGACATTCGGCGGTCCATGGTGACCTTCACTGACCTGAGGGCAACGGGGCGGGGATGGGGACCTGTCCGCCATCGCCCGCTGGGGCTTCGAAGACCATTCCCGTGCCGCTCGATCGCCGGTGACCACCGGAGACCATAACACAAGAATAACCTCTGCGGTTATTCTACTATAAAGACCGCGCAGATTGCAAGGGGTTGGGGCCAACAAATTTTATTTTGTAGTAACCCGGGCGGATCACAGGGGCCGCCGGGCGAGCCTCGAGGGGCAGGGAATGCCCGTCAGGTCAGGCTTCCCACCCTGGCTTCCAGGCGCAGGAGACCTCCCGGCCCCAGCTCCGCCTGCAGCCGATCGCCGGCCGCCAGGGGGCCTACGCCCGGCGGGGTGCCGGTGAAGATGAGGTCCCCCGGGCGCAGCGTGAAGCGGCTCGAGAGGTGGGCGATCAGGGCCGGGAGCGGCCAGAGCATCTGGTCGCAGCGCCCCTCCTGCCGCAGCTCCCCGCCCACCCAGAGGCGCAGCTCCAGCGCCGCTGGATCGGGCACGCGGTCGGCCGGCAGGAAGGCCGAGAGGGGGGCGAAGCCGTCGCGGCCCTTGGCCTCGGTCCAGGGCAGGCCGGCCGCCTTGGCCCGCTCCTGCAGGTCGCGCGCCGTCAGGTCCAGGCCCAGGGCATAGCCCGCCACGTGCGCCAGGGCCTCGGCCGCCGGGATGTCCCGTCCGCCACGGCCGATCACGGCCACCAGCTCGACCTCGTGGTGCACCGCGCCGATGGCCGCCGGCCAGGTGAGCAGGCAGCCGCCGCCCACCAGGCTGGAGGCGGGCTTGAGGAAGACCACCGGGGCCTCGGGCAGGGGATTGCCCAACTCCCGGGCATGCGCCGCGTAGTTGCGGCCGATGCACCAGAGGCTGCCGATGGGAGCGTCGAAGCCGGCCAGAGGCTGCTCTGCCATGCGGCGGATGATACCTGATCCGGACGGCTGCGCTGCGCCCGCGCCTTTCCGGGGCTCAGCGCCCGGCCGGCCCGGCGCCGCTGTCCGGGCGGGCCAGGCGCGGCAGCCAGAGGCGGTCGGCGGTCGCGGTGGTCGCGGTCGGGGGGGCGGCCAGGGCGGTCAGGGTGGCGGCGATCCGGGTGAGCACCAGGTTGGGCGTGGCCGTGGCGGTGGGGGCCAGGGCCGTCTGCGTGCCGGCGACGATGGTGCCCAGGAGGTCCGGGGTGGGCGACACCGAGGGGCTGGGCGCCAGGGCGGTCAGGGTCTGGGCCACGGCGGTGCGCAGGTCCGGCGTCGCGCTCGCCGCGGGGCTGGGCGCGAGGGCGGTCAGGGTCTGGGCCACGCGGGTGCCCACCAGGTCCGGCGTCGCCGAGCCGATCGGCCCCTCCGTCGGCGTCGGCTCGACCGTGGGGCTCCCGCCGCCCGGCGCGGTGGCCGTGCGCGTCGGTGTCGGCGCCGTGGGGGGCGTCGGGCTGGGGCGGGGGCCGCCGCAGGGCGCCAGGCCGAGCTGCCAGGTGTCGCGCATGAGCTCGGCCTCGTTCTCCCAGCCGCCGAAGATCGCCATCCGCCGCTTGGCTCCGTCGTAGGCCGCCACGTGGCTGTCGCGCGGCCGGGGCTTGGCGCCCGAGGGGTCAAGCCGGGTCCAGAGCGGCGGGCCGTCCAGGGCCAGGGCCCAGGTGAAGGCGTTGTCGGCAAAGCCGCTCCAGCCGCCGAACATCAGCAGCCGGCGGGTGTCCGGGCAGTCGTCGATCACGCCCGACATCCAGGCCTGGGCCGGCGGGCGCGGGCTGGGCGCCGTCAACTCGGTCCAGCGCTCCTGGCCGGGCCGCAGGTCCAGCTCCCAGAGATCGTCGAGGGTGACCGCCGTGCGCTGACGGTTCCAGCCGCCGTAGACCAGCATGCGGCTGCGGGCGGCATCATGGACGGCCACGTGGCCGTCGCGGGCGGCGGGAGGGGTGCCGGCCGGGCTGAGCCTGGTCCAGGCCTCCTTGCCCTTCTCCAGCGAGAGGGCCCAGACATCCTGGTAGGCCCGCCGCTCGGCGTCGTTCCAGCCGCCGAAGAGGATCATCCGCCCCGGTCCCGTCTCCGCCGGAACGTGCACCAGGGTGGCGCCCAAGCGGGGCGCCGGCTTGGTGGAGGCAAAGGGCATCTTGCGCCACTCCGGGCCGCGGGCATCGCTGAAGTCCAGGAACAGGGTCTCGTCCAGGTAGATGCTGCCGCCGTTGTAGCCGCTGAAGAGCACCGCCCGGTCGCCGGCCGGATCGAAGGCCATCGACGCCCGCTCGCGGGAGGATGGGGCGGTGCCGCGGGGCCGGAGGTTCAGCCAGGCGTCGCTGCCCAGGTCCAGGGCATGGAGCCGGTCCGCGATGCCTTCGCTGTCGACGCCGCCGAAGAAGAGCAGGCGCATCCGTCCCGGGTCGTAGGCCTGGGCCGCCATCCGCAGGCCGGGCGGCAGGGTGCCGCCGGGGCGGATGAGGTCCCAGTGGTTCTCGTCCGCGTGCAGGGGGCGGGCGGTGGACAGGCTGCCCGCCAGGATCAGGAGGAGGACGAGGAGGGCGGCGGCCGGACCGGGGCGATGCACCCCGCCCGGGCGCCGTGGCGCTGAGACCATGGTCCGCTGTCCTTGCGGTGGGGCCCGTGCCCCCGATGGGCGCGGCGATCCGCGAGGCTCAGCATAGATGCCCGTCCCGGCGGATGCAATCGGACTTCGGACGGAAGCGCGGCGCGCCAGCCTCTGCTACCCTCCCGCCCGCGGCAAGGTCCCATGCCAGTCGAGGCGCCCGTCCCCGCTTCCGCCCCGGTGTCGCGCCGCCCGCCCGGGTCGTCGCCCCTTCCGGAGTTCGGTATGTTCCGTCCAGCCCTTCCGGTCGTCCTCCTCGCCCTGGCCCCCCTCGTCCTCCTGGCCGCAGGCCCGTCGGGTCCCGCCCGCGCGGCCGGCGCCTGCAGGGTCAGTGGCCTGATCCGCCTGCAGGGCCGGCCCACCCATGGCGGCATCGGGCTCCGGGTGGACGGTGCGGCGGCCGGCAGCACGGATGCCACGGGCTCGTTCACCTTGCCGCCACTGGAGCCGGGCCCGCGCCGGGTGGCGGCGCGCTTTCCGGGCTACCTCCCCCTGGCCGCGGACATCGTCTGCGCGGCAGACAGCCAGGTCCGCCTGCCCGGCGCCGAACTGCTGGGCGGCGACCCCAGCGGCGACGGCAAGGTGGACCTCTTCGACCTGGTGCGGGTGGGCCGCGCCTACGGCCTCTGTGACGGGCAGGCGGGCTTCGACGCTGCGGCCGACCTGGGGGCCAACGGCTGCGTGGACCTCTTCGACCTGGTCCTGGTGGGGCGCAACTACGGCAAGGGCGGCGAGCAGGCCTGGCCCCGGGGCGGCAGCCGCTTCCAGGCCGAGGTGCTGCCCCTCCTGCAGGCGCGCTGCGTGGGCTGCCACGGCGACCGCGGCGGGCTCAGCCTGAGCAGCCACGCCGCCGTCCTGGCCGGCGGCCTGAGCGGCCCGGCCGTCCTGCCGGGCGATGCGGCCGGCAGCCTGTTGGTGCGCAAGCTGCGTGGGCAGGCGGGCCTGCTGATGCCGCCCGCCGCCCCCCTCCCGGAGGCGGACATCGCCTTGATCGAGACCTGGATCAGGGAGGGGGCGCGGCCCTGAGCCCGCGGGTTCAGATGATCCCCAACTCCCTGACCTGGGCCTGCTCCTCCAGCAGTTCGGCGCCGGTGGCGGCGATGCGCTCCCGGTCGAAGGCCGAAAGCTCCAGGCCCTGGACCACCGAGCAGATGCCGTTCTGGACGGTCACCGGGTAGCCGAAGACCACGCCCTCCGGCGAGCCGTAGTCGCCGGTGGAGGGCAGGGCCATGCTGACCCAGTCGCCCGCCGGCGTGCCGCCGTGCCAGTTCTGGACATGGTTGATGCAGGCGTTGGCCGCCGAGGCGGCGCTGGACTGGCCGCGGGCCTTGATGATGGCCGCCCCGCGCTGCTGCACCCGGGGGATGAAGGTCTCGCGGATCCAAGCGTCGTCACCGATGACCTCGGCGGCGGGCCGGCCGCCGATCCGGGCATGGTAGGCGTCCGGGTACTGGGTGGCCGAATGGTTGCCCCAGATAGTCACCTGGCTGACCTCGCCCACCGCCACGCCGGCCTTGGCCGCCAGCTGGGAGCGGGCCCGGTTGTGGTCCAGGCGCATCATGGCCGTGAAGCGCTCCCGGGGGACGTCCGGTGCGGCGTTCATGGCGATCATGGCGTTGGTGTTGGCGGGGTTGCCCACCACCACCACGCGGATGTCGCTGGCGGCGCGGTCGTTGATGGCCCTGCCCTGCACGGTGAAGATGGCGCCGTTGGCCCCCAGGAGGTCCTTGCGCTCCATGCCCGGGCCGCGCGGCCGGGCGCCCACCAGGAGGCCCCAGTTGGCCCCGTCGAAGGCCACGCCGGCATCGTCGGTCAGGGTCATGCCGGCCAGGAGGGGGAAGGCGCAGTCCTCCAGCTCCATCGCCACCCCGTCCAGGGCGGGCAGGGCGGGCGTGATCTCCAGCAGGCGCAGGTGGACGGGCTGATCGGGGCCGAAGAGGTCCCCGCGGGCGATGCGGAACAGCAGGGCGTAGCCGATGTTGCCGGCGGCGCCGGTCACGGTGACGTGCAGGGGGGCTGGCATGGGATGGTCCTCGAAGGGGGTGGGATCGGTGGGAGCCGTCGGATCAGGGCTGGAAGGGCGCGTACTTGGCCTGGATCTTCTCGCTGACCTCGCCGATGTCCCAGCCGGTGCTGTAGAGCCAGTGCCGGGCGCCCTCCGGCGAGATGTAGTCGAAGTCGGCCGCCAGGCGGCGGCAGGCGCCGTCCAGGCCCTCGGCATCCAACAGGCCCGCGACGTAGGTGCCGAAGCCGGCGGAGCCCGCCAGCCGCTCCAGGGTGCGGGCGTTGCGGACCACGGCGGCCAGCTTGGCGGCGTACTTGATCACCCGGTCGTCCTCGGCCAGGGCGGCCACCTCGCCGTCGCTCATGGCGGCCACCCGGCGCGGGTCGAAGCCGAGGAAGGCCTGGCGGAAGCCCGGCCACTTGCCGTCGACCACGCGGCGGTTCAGGCCGCCCATGAAGATGATGCGGCTGGCGGCCTCCAGGTAATCGGCATCGGTCTCGGCACGGGGCAGGGACATCGCGGGGGCTCCTGGATGCTCAGGCCTGGCGGCCGACGACCCTGAGGCCGGTGCTGGGGCGATCGCCGGCGCTGGCCAGGGCCAGGCCCAGGACGGCCAGCAAGGCGCTCGCGCCCAGGAGCCAATAGGGCTGGGTGTGGATCAGGAGGCGGAGTTCGAAGAGCCCCTGGCGAAGGGCCAGCCGCTGCTGTGCGAGTTGCACGGGGTCCAGGTTCGACAGCAGCCAGCCCAGGCCGGCGGCGACCAGCAAGCCAAGCACGAGGGCCATCGCCAGGACCGCGGTCTCGCGCCGGCGTTGGGTGCGGATGACGGTGGGTAGGGGCGACCGGCAGGTCGCCCCATCGGTGGCCTGGATGGTGTGGGTGGGCGACCTGCCGGTCGCCCCTACGGGGGCCTGGCCAACGGGCGCGGTCACCGGTGCCGTGATGATCGCCCGCGCCCGGCCCTCGGCCGCCTCCATGCGGATCCGGGCCATCGCCCGGTCCATGAAGCCGGGCGGCAGGGCCGCGAGGGGCAGGCGGAGGCCTGAGGCCTGGCCGCGGGCGTGGTCGGGCTCGCGGCGGCCGCCGGACGTCGGCGGGCTATCCGGTTGCAGGGGGGAGAGGTGGCGGTCCATCGTCTTCGTTCCTTCAGGCCAGGCCCGCGGCGCTCAGGCGTTCCCGCAACTGGCGCCGCCCGCGGTGGATGCCCGTCTTGACGGTCCCCAGCGGCAGGCCGGTGAGCTCGGCGATCTCATCGTAGCGCAGGTCTTCCAGATGGCGCAAGGTGATCAGGAGGCGCTGCTGCGGTGGCAGGTCGGCGATGGCCGCCTCCAGCCCGCGGCGCAGTTCCTCCGTGTCCAGACCCTCTTCGGGACCCGGCTCGGACAGCGCGCCGTCGACGTTGACCACGCCGTCCAAGGGCTCTGCCCGGCGGCGGAGCTGGGGGATGCGGTTGCAGCAGAGGTTGATCACGATGCGGTAGAGCCAGGTACCCAGCCGGGCCTCCGCCCGAAAGCCGGGCAGGTGGTTCCAGGCCCGCAGGAGGGCTTCCTGCAGCAGGTCCTCGGCCTCCTGGGCCTCGCCCAGGCTGCGCAGGGCCAGGGTGTAGAGGGCGGGCGCGTGGGCCGCTACGAGGCGCTCGAAAGCCGCCAGGTCGCCGGCCTGGGCGCGGCGGACCAGGTCGGCCTCCTCGGCGGGGCCGGTCGATGCGGGGGATGGGGCGGTGATCACGGTCGGGTGCTTGGACCGCTGGTGCCGGCGGAAGGTTTCAGGGCCGCGGCCTCAGCCTGGCAAGTTCGACCAGGGCAGGTAGAGCCGCGCCGGCGACGGGGCCGGGTCCGTCGGAACAGGCGTCGCCGCCGGCGGTCCGCCGTCCGGCACCAGAAGGTCGGCCTCGATGCCGTCCCACAGCTTGCAGCGCTCGCCGCGCCACCCCGCGACGGGACCCAGGAGCGGCGGGGCCTCCAGGCGCATTCCCCAGTCCCCGGCGGCGTCGTAGGCGGGCCAGGGTCCGGCGGCGGCGGCCCGGGGCGCGCCCACCGTCACCAGGTCCGCCCACCAGCTCCGGATGGCCTCCGACAGTTGGGCGGGCGGACCGCGCAGGGGCAGGGGGCCGCTCTCCAGCATGCGGAAGAGGAAGGGGATCTCCGCCCCGTGGTGGGCGCCCAGGCCCAGACGGCGGGCGGCCTCGGTGACCTGGGTGAAATGGTAGAGCCAGGTGGGCCGGCCGGCGGCCGCGTGCCAGCCGGCGATCCGCCGCGCCGGGCAGACGAAGGCGACGTCGCCGGTGACGGCTGCCAGCGCCTCGCCGCCCGTGGGGTAGGCGCTCTGGGGGTAAAGGCTGAGCACCGCCTCCGCCGATCCGCCGTAGAGCTGGCGCACGAGCAGGGCGAAGGCCTCGTAGCCCATGGCCTTCTGGCTGGGTGTCAGGAAGATCGTGGCCTCGTCGGCATTGGCGCCGATGATCCAGGGCAGGGCCTGGGCCCGGCCGTAGGCCACCCGCTCGGCCATCCCCTCGGGCAGGGCCCAGCCGTCGAGGACCTCGCCGTAGGTCTCGGCCCCAGGGTTAAGAACACCCACATCTCCCGGCAGGGTGGCCAGGACCTTGGCCACGTCCTGGCCGCGCAGACAATCGGCTTCGTCCCCACGGCCGGCGCAGCCGAGGGCCGCGCTGAAGCGGCGGCCCTGCTCGTAGGCCGCCGGTTGCCCCGGCCAGCGCGGGGCGAGGGCCGGCAGGCGGCGCTCCGGCAGGCAGCTCCCGCTCTGCATGACCGCTGCCTGGAAGAGGCCCGCCGCCAGCGGCGAGGCCATCAGGGCGCAGACGGACACCCCGCCCGCCGACTCGCCGGCGATGGCCACGCGCCCGGGGTCGCCGCCGAAGGCCGGCAGGTTGCGGCGCAGCCAGCGCAGGGCGGCCACCTGGTCCAGGAGGCCGTAGTTGCCGGCCACCTCCAGCGGGCCCTCGCTGCGGGCCAGGGCTTCGGCGGCCAGGTAGCCCAGGGCTCCCAGCCGGTAGTTGAAGGAGGCCACCACCAGGCCCTCGTCCCGGGCCAGGGAGCTGCCGTCGTAGATGGGATCGCCGGCCGTGCCCTGCACGTGGCCGCCGCCGTGGATCCAGACCAGCACCGGCCAGGGGCCTTCGCCCTCGGCGGGGGTCCAGACGTTGACCGAGAGGCAGTCCTCCTGGCCGCGCAGCCCTGCCTCGGCCGGCCGCAGGGGGTTGGCCGCCGTCTGCGGGCAGGCCGGCCCGAAGGCCGCGGCCTCCAGGATGCCGGTCCGCGGCGCCGGCGGCTGGGGCGGCTGCCAGCGCAGGGGGCCCAGCGGCGGGGCCGCAAAGGGCAGGCCCTTCCAGGCCACCACCCCGTCCGCAGCCTGGCCCTGCACCGGCCCTTCGCGGGTATGCGCCAAGACATCGCGTGCCGTCCGGGAGGGCGCGTCGGCGAGGGCGGCCCGGCTGCCGAGCGGGCCGATCAGGAGCAGCAGCGGGAGGCCTGCGGACCGGCGGAGGACCCGCTGCCAGGAGGCCGGGGCCTCGGCCGCGAAGGGCGTCTCATCGGTGTCGGTCAAGCCCTGCACCCCCAACGATGTCGGAGGGCGCTAGCCCCCCAGGTAGGCCTTCGCCACCGCGGGATCGACCAGCAGCTCTGCCGCCGGGCCTGACAGGCGCACCCTGCCCGTCTCCAGCACGTAGCCGCGATGGGCCACCTCCAGGGCGGCGCGGGCGTTCTGCTCCACCAGGAGAAGGGTGACGCCCTGCTCGCGGTTCAGGCGGCGGATGATGGCGAAGATCTCCTCCACCAGGATGGGCGCCAGGCCCATCGAGGGTTCGTCGAGCAGCAGGATGCGGGGGCGGGCCATCAGGGCGCGGCCCATGGCCAGCATCTGTTGTTCGCCGCCCGAGAGGGTGCCGCCCGCCTGGCCCCGGCGCTCGCGCAGGCGGGGGAAGGTTTCGAAGACCATCCCCAGGTCCGCCTCGATGCCGGCCTTGTCGCGCCGGGTGAAGGCGCCGATGCGCAGGTTCTCCTCCACGGTCAGGCGTCCGAAGATGCCGCGGCCCTCCGGCACCTGCACCACACCCCGGCGGACGATGTCGTGCGCCGGCAAGTCGGAGATGCGCTCGCCCGCCAGCTCCACCCGGCCCTCGCGCGGCCGGATGAGGCCGGAGATGGTCCGGAGGGTGGTGGTCTTGCCGGCCCCGTTGGCGCCGATGAGGGTGACCACCTCGCCTTCCTTGACCACCAGGCTGACGCCCTTGAGGGCCTGGATGCGGTCGTAGTAGCTGTGGACCTCGTGCAGGCTGAGCAGTTCCATGGCTCAGACCCCCTTTCCGGCCGCGGCCGCGCCGCGGCCCAGGTAGGCCTCGATGACCCGCGGATCGGCCTGGATCTGCGTCGGCGAGCCCTCGGCGATCTTCTGGCCGAAGTCCATGACCGTGATGTGTTCGCTGACCGTCATGATCACCTTCATGTCGTGCTCAATGAGGAGGACCGTGAGGTCCAGCTCATCGCGCAGGTGGCGGATGAAGTCGATCATCTCCGCCGTCTCGTTGGGGTTCATGCCGGCGGTGGGCTCGTCCAGCAGCAGCAGCCGCGGCGAGGTGGCCAGGGCGCGGGCGATCTCCAGGCGGCGCTGGGCCCCGTAGGGCAGGTTGCGGGCCACCTGGTCGCCCACCGCCGCCAGGTCGACGATCTCGAGCAGCCGGCGGGCCTCGGCCAGGGCCCAGGCCTCCTCCCGCCGCGCGGCCGGCGGGCGCAGGATGGCCCCCAGGAGCCCGGTGCCCAGGCGGTGGTGCAGGCCGATCTGCACGTTCTCCAGGGCGGTCAGGTCCCCGAAGAGGCGGATGTTCTGGTAGGTCCGGGTCACGCCCAGGCGGGCGATCTCATCGGGCCGGAGCCGCTCCAGATGCTCCGCGCCGGCCAGGGTGATGGCCCCCTCCTCGGGCTGGTAGAAGCCGGTGACGCAGTTGAAGAGGGTGGTCTTCCCGGCGCCGTTGGGGCCGATGACGGCATGGATGGCCCGGGCCGGCACCTCCAGCGAGAGGTCGTCGACGGCCGTCAGGCCGCCGAAGCGCTTGGTCAGGCCGCGGATGCTGAGCAGGGGGACCGTCGGGGGGCTGGCTTGCATGGTCGGGTCCTCAGGCGGTCAGGGCGTCGTCGCCGGCGCGCAGCTCCCGCCGCCGCTCGGCGTCCGGCAGCAGGCCCTCCGGCCGATTGAGCATCATCCACACGAGCAGGGCGCCGAAGGCCATCCAGCGGAAGTCCTGGAAGTCGCGCAGCAGCTCCGGCAGGCCCACCAGCACCAGGGCACCCACCAGGACGCCGGAGATCGAGCCCATTCCGCCGACGATGATCAGGGCAAGGATGTTGATCGAGACCATGAGGGAGAAGCTGTGCGGGTAGATGGTGGTCAGCTTGGTGCCGAAGAGCAGCCCGGCCAGGCCGGCCAGGGCGGCGCCGGTCCCGAAGGCCATCAGCTTGGTCTGCACCAGGCGGATGCCCATGGCCTCGGCCACGTCCTCGTCCTCGCGGATGGCCATCCAGGCGCGGCCCAGGCGCGAGTCCCTGAGGCGCCTCGCGACGAAGATGGCCAGCAGGCAGCCGGCCAGTACCAGGTAGAAGAGGAGCTGCGGCTTGTGCGGGCCGCTGACCTCGATCCCGCTGAGGGGCAGGGTGGCGGGGGCGATCCCGGCGATGCCCTGCGAGCCGCCCAGGTAGGGCCGCAGCCAGTCCGACTGGGCCAGGATGCGGATGATCTCGCCGAAGCCCAGGGTGATGATGGCCAGGTAGTCGCCGCGCATCTTGAGGACCGGGACGCCCAGGAGCAGGCCCCCCAGCCCGGCCACCAGGATGGCGGCCGGCAGGGCCGACCAGAACCCCGTCAACGGCCCGTGCTCGGCGCAGACCCCGTCGACCAGGCGCAGGCAGGGGGCCAGGAAGCTCTCCTTGCTGGTCAGCACCGCCGAGGTGTAGGCCCCCAGGGCGAAGAAGGCCACGTAGCCCAGGTCCAGCATGCCGGCGAAGCCCACGACGATGTTCAGCCCCAGGCCCATCAGGGCGTAGATCCCCACCGTGTTGAGGACGTCCGAGTGGTAGGTGCCCAGGACGCGCGGCAGGACGAGGACCGCGAGGGCCAGGGCCGGCCAGCCGGCCAGGCCGACGGCGCGGCGGCGCGCCGGGGGCAGCCCGGCCATCAGCCGCCGCGGCCCCCAGCCCCGTTCGGCGGCCAGGGCCAGGAGCAGGGCCAGGCCGGCCACCAGCAGAGCGCCGGGCGCCGCCAGGCCCCCCGAGCGCAGGAAGAGCCAGCCCCGGAAATGCCGGTCCACGTCGTTGTGGGCCAGGACCAGGAGGATCTGCTCGGCGAAGAGGCCCAGGGCCAGGACGGGGAGGAGGGTCTTGGCGATGCGCCGGCGCCAGAGGGGCGGCAGGCTCCCCAGCAGGTGGCCGCCCTGCGCGAGGCTCGATCCCACGAGCAGCAGGAGGGCCACTTCGGTGAAGGTCCAGCCTTCGAAGAGGCGGCCGTCGAAGGCCAGCATCTCGTAGAGGGCGGGGCTGGCCTTGGGGAAGATCGCCCGCAGGTCCACGTTGCGGCCCAGCCAGACGAAGCAGGCCAGCAGGCCGGCGGCCAGCAGGCCGGCCGGGTAGCCCAGGGTCCAGCGATGGGGGCGGCCGGCGCGGGCCCCGAGCGTGCCGGCGCGCGCGCCCGCCCAGACGAACAGGGCCAGGATCACCGCCCGCCCCACGCTGAGCGAGAGGTTGGCGTCCCCCAGCCTGGCGGCCACCAGGGCGTCGTCCCGAAAGGCCTCCAGGAAGCCGACAAGGCCCAGGAATACGAGGATGGCCCCGGCGGTCAGGCCGGAGTGGAGGCTGGGGTGGCGAAGGGCGCCGCGGATCATGGCTGGAGTCCCGTCGTGGCGGAGGTCGGAAGCGGAAGGATGGGAGGGGCGGGGCGACGGGCTACATCGGCGGATGGCGGCCGGATCCGGGAGGTCGATCGGATCGGCGAGGACGGGCGGCCCGGCGGCATCGCGGTGGCGACCGGGCGGCGCCGCGCCGGCTCAGGCCCGCTTGGTGCCCAGGCGTTCGCCCAGGATGCCGGTGGGGCGGAAGATCAGGACGAGGACCAGCATGGTGAAGGCGATGGCATCCTTGAGCTGGTAGGCGGCCGGGATGCGCAGGCCCTCGAGGAAGAGGCTGGGGCCCACCGACTCGAAGAGGCCGAGGAAGAGGCCGCCCAGCATGGCTCCCGGCACGTTGCCGATGCCGCCCAGCACGGCCGCGGTGAAGGCCTTGAGGCCCGGTTGGAAGCCCATGAAGAAGTGCACCTGCTTGTTCAGCAGGGCGTAGAGCAGGCCCGCGGCTCCCGCCAGGGCCCCGCCGACCACGAAGGTGCGCACGATGACCGCGTCCACGTCGATGCCCATGAGCGCCGCCGTGTCCTTGTCCTCCGACACGGCCCGCATGGCCTGGCCGGTCTTGGTGTACTGCACCAGGTAGACCAGGATGGCCATCAGGACGGCCGCGGCCACGATGACCAGGAGCTGGGCGCGCAGGATGTCCACGCCCAGGACCCGCGTCTTGCCGGCCAGGAGGGGGATGTCCGGGTAGGTCTGGGGGTTGGAGCCGTAGAGGCCGGCGAAGCTGTACTGCAGGAAGATGGAGGCGCCGATGGCGGTGATCAGGGGCACCAGGCGCGGCGCTCGCCGCAGGGGCCGGTAGGCGATGCGCTCGAGCAGAACCGCGACCGTGACCGAGACGGCCACCGCCAGGGCCAGGACCAGGAGCAGCTTGGCCCCCACCACCAACGCATGCTCGGGCCCCAAGGCTGCCACGAGGCCGCCCACCAACGGCAGGGAGCCGGCTTCGGCATTGAAGCGCGGGCTGCCGAAGAGCGGCAGGGCCAGGAAGTAGCCGCTGAAGGCCCCGGCCATGAAGACCTCGCCGTGCGCGAAGTTGATCATGCGCAGGATGCCGTAGACCAGGGTGTAGCCCAGGGCGATCAGGGCGTAGAGGCTGCCCTGGGCCAGGCCGAAGACCACCAGGTCCCGCCAGGCCGCCGCCCCCAGGCTGCCCGCCTGCAGGGTCTTGACGCTTCCGTAACCGATGGCCAGGAGGATGAGCCCTCCGATGGCCCACATCGTCAGGGTGGTCGGATCGAGCTTCTGCCGCATGCTGGAGATCCCTTCCCGCTGGCTGCCCCGGCCTCTCCGGAACGGCGCTTCGGCCAGGATACCGCATTTTGCTGCCTGCGCAAGTCGCCTGACGCCGGTGAGCGCCCCGAGGATGCCGGGACGAATTTACAAATTCGCGCGTCCGGCCCGCTATCCCGGCGGCCCTGGGTGGCGTTGTGCGCCGGTGGCGGATTCGATGCGTGTGGTGCCGCGCAGCGACCGCCGTGGGTGCAACGACCTGGCTACCCCATCCCAGCAAAGGAGATCTGGAGCCCATGCAGCGTCATCGACTGTCAAGACAGCTCGTGCCTGTCCTGACCCCCCTTCTCATGGTCGGTCTGGCCTATTCCCTCCTATCGTTCGCGCGACCCGGCACGGCCACCGGCCGCCCCGCAGAGCCCTCGGCCGCGACGGCCACCCCCATCCCCAGCGACTGCCAGGCGGACCTGGACAAGCTCGTGGACCCGAGCGTCGTGGTCACCGGCCAGGATGTCCTGGCCTCGCTGATGGTCGCCGGCCGCTGCGGCGAGTACCTGGGCCCCGTCGACCTGGTCATCCTGGCCGACGAGTCCTACTCGATGACCCGCAACCGGGATCCCGGCGGCGGCAGCATCGGCGACCCCACCGAGACGCCGGACCCCAACGACACGCCCGATCCGGGCGGCTCCGGCATCGGCACCCCGGACCCCAAGCCGGGGTCGGACCCCTCCTGGTGTGATCCCAAGGATCCGCAGCAGGTGGCGACGCCCACCAATACCCCGCGTCGTCCACCGCGCCGCACGCCCACCCCGGGCACCATCGGCGAGCCCACCGAGTTGCCGGCCGAGGCGGCCGGTGAGGACGACCTGATCCGCGAGGAGAAGAACTGGATCCGCGACTTCCTGGACCAGGACGTGATCAAGCGTGACATGCAGAGCGACCGCCTGCGCATCGGCCTCGTCTCCTTCGCCGAGGCCGGCAAGGTCAAGCAGCCGCTGTCCAGCGATGCCTCGGACATCCTCTCGGCCTCCAACCGCATGCGCGGCGCGGACTACAGCTTCATCGGCCAGGCCTGGCGCGATGTCGATCGCATCTTCACCGGCAACGGCAGCCGGCCGGACGCCGAGCGGACGAAGGTGCTGATCATCCTCTCCGACTTCAAGTTCTGCGCCAAGGACATCCGTACCGCGCTCAGCGGCAAGGATCGGCCCCACGTCATGACCGTGGGCTTCGGGCGCAACTACAACACCCGCTACGCCCGGGACCTGGCCTCGGATCCGCGCTTCATCAAGAAGCCCGGCGACATCAAGGAGATCCTGAACCTCTACGAGGTCCTGATGGCCCCGCCCAAGCCCATCACGATGACCGAGATGCGGGTCAGGGACACCCTGGCGGCCAACATGCATTACCTTCCGGACACGGCCAACCCGCCGACCATGACCCTCACCGACCAGACCCTGGAATGGGTGCTGCCCTCGCTGCCGCAGACCCTGACCTTCCGGGTGGAGGTGCAGGAGAGCAACGCGGGCACCTACCCGCTCAGCGACGCGGCCGAGTTCTCGTGGACCGACTCTCTGGGCCGCATGGGCAGCGCCGCCTTCCCGGTGCCGCAGGTGGAGATCCTGGCCTTCACCCCGACGCCCACGGACACGCCGACGAACACGCCGACGGCGACGGCCACCGCCACCGAGACCGCGACGCCGACGAACACGGTGACGCCCACCCGGACGCCCGCCCCGGCCTACCTGCCCTTCCTCCTGCGCAACTGGCCCGAGCCGGTGGTAGAGCCGACGGCCACCCGCTGTGTGCCGGAGACGCAGACCATCGACATCGCCCTGATCGTGGACACCTCCAACAGCATGAGCGATCCCACGCAGGCCGGCGGCCAGCGCAAGATCGACGCCGCCGTGGCCGCGGCCATGGAGGTGGTCAACCTGCTCAAGCCCACGGACCAGGCGGCGGTGGTCAGCTTCAACGGCGCGGCCGAACTGGTCGCGCAGCTCACCAGCGACAAGGCGACCCTGACGGCGGCCGTCAATAGCCTGCCGAGCAAGCAAGCCGGCGGCACCCGCATCGACCTGGGCTTTGCCGCGGGCGCGGCCGAGCTGGGCAGCAGCCGCCACCTGGCGAGCAACGTCCGGGCCATCCTCCTGGTCACCGACGGCGAGCAGCTGGACAACGGCGGCCCGCAGGCCGTCCTGGACGCCGCCTCGGCCGCCAAGGCCGCGGGCATCAAGGTGCTGACGGTGGGCCTGGGCCAGGACGTCAACGCCGACGTCCTCCGTCAGGCCGCTTCGGCTCCCAACCTCTTCTTCGCCGCCCCCAAGGCCGAGGACCTGGCGCAGCTCTACCGCGAGGTGGCGCGCCTCATCCCCTGCCCCTAGTCCGATCACTGTCGGCCATGGGCACCTGGCACCGGTGCCCATGGCCTGTCCCCGCACCGAAGGCCGCTCCCCGTCCAGGGGGGTGGCCTTCGGTCATTGGGGGGGCCGTCGCCGGCCGCCCGCTCGCGACCCGGCAGGATGGTGTGTTCGATTCAGACGCGCTTCGATCGTAGGGGCTTCGAACGGGGCACGATTCGGATCGGACCTGCCTCGGATCGGACCTGCGTCAAATCGGCGCGACTCGGATCGGAGGTGCTTCGGATACAATAGGCGCCCGCCCCCTTCGTTCAGCCGCCCAACAGCGGCGACCCTCGGCGCGCGGTCTAACCGCGGCCCCCTGGACCTCGTTATGCCCCCTGTCTCAAGCCCACAACCCGAGGTTACGCAGCCGTGACGCTCAGCGACGAACGCAAGGTGGTAGAGCGGGCGCAGAGCGGCGACGGCGGCGCCTTCGGGCAGATCTACCAGGCCTACGTGGACCGTGTCTACAGCTTCGTGCTGTATCAGGTGCGCGAGTCCAACATCGCCGAGGACCTGACGCAAGAGGTCTTCATCCAGGCGATGCGCGGACTGGCCACCTTGGAGTGGCGGGGTTCACTGGCACCCTGGCTCCTGCGCATCGCCCGCAACACGGTCTACGACCATTGGCGGCGGCAGGCGCGGCGACCGGAGCGGGTGCTGTCGGCCGCGGAGTGGGGGGAGGACGAAGAGGAGGCCGAGAGCCGCCTGGACAGGCTGGCTGCCCGGTCGCAGGACGAGGACGAGGCGATGCACCTGGTGGAGCTGAGCGTCGATCGGGACCAGATCGCCCGCGCGATGCAGCAGCTCACGGAACTCCAGCAACAGGTGCTCCTGCTGCGCTTCGGCTCCGGTCTCTCCATCCTGGAGACGGCCGAGGCCATGGAACGCAGCGACGGAGCCATCAAGAACCTACAGCACCATGCCGTGCGCGCCCTGCGCAAGGCCCTGGGCTGGCCGGAACTGAGCGAGGGGGCCTCGTGAGCGGCCCGCAGGCTCGGTCTTGTACAAGGGGCCCCCGCCTCGGCGGAACCAACGCCCATCACGTTCCCACGAAGCCCTCGCCGCCCAAAGTGGCACGGGAAAGTCGGCAAGCTTAACCATGAACAACGCTCCTTCGGACATCCGCCTGCAAGATCTCCTGGACCGGCACGCCAACGGCGCGGCGGCCGGCGACCTGCTGGCCGAAGCCCGCGCTCAAGCGGACGGCGAGCCCCTGGCCCGCGACCTGGCCCTGACCCTGGCCCTGGCCCGCGAGCTGCCCGCGCGGCTGCCGGCGGCCCGGCGTGCCGCCATGCAGGCCGCGCTCCAGGACGCCTTCCAGGTTCAGCAGCGGACGGAGGAGCGGCGCGCCGGGCTCCTGGCCGGCTTCCTGCCCCGGCGTCTGGCCTTCCGTCTGGGCGCCGCGGTCCTGGCCGGTACCCTGGCCCTGGGCGGCGGGGTGGCGGCCAGCGCCGAGAGCCTGCCGGGCGATACGCTCTATCCCATCAAGCGTGCGGCAGAGGCCGCCCGCCTGGCTTTCAGCTGGGCGCCGGAGTCCAGGGCGCGGGTCTGGATGGAGCTGTCGGACCTGCGGCACCAGGAGATCCAGCAGCTCGACGCCGCGGGACGGCCCTCGCCCGACAGCCTCGTGGAGGCCTGGTTGGCGGCCCATCGCCAGGCCCGCGAGGAAGCCCAGGCCAGCGGCGATCCGCAACTGCTTCAGGCGGTCGACGAGCAGGCGGCCCGTCATGCCCGCGACCTCGAGCAATTGCCGCAGCCCGGCGCCTCGGACGCCGCGGACCGCCTGCGCGGCGGAGCCGGACAGGAGCCGCAGCCGGCGAGCCCGCCGCAGGACCCGGCGAGCATCGCCCAGCCGGTCTCGGCGGCCACTGCCAGCCCGATCCCCGCCACCGCCACGACGGCGAGCGGCGAGCAGGGTGGGGCCGGCCAGAGCGATCCGGTGCCCACGCAGATGGCCAGCGCCACGCCTTACCGGCCGGCCGGCGGTGGATCGAAGGGCACGCCGCCGTCGCAGGCCACCCGTGACGCCTCGGCGACGGAGCGCGCCGGTCGGCCTACCGATGAGCCTGGCCGTGGTGGACGCGGTGGCCGGGGCGACGATCCGCGCCGAGCCACCGAGGAGGCCCGGCGGAGGGCGACCGAAGAGGCAAGGCGTGCGACCGAGCGCGCGCGCCGCGGCCAGCAGGTGACGCCCGATCCCAGCCAACCCACTGCCCAGCCGCGGCCCACCCTGCCGCCGGGCATCGGACCGACGGAGGGGCCACCGCCCGGACCGCCCAGGCCCACCCGCCCCCCGTTCCCCAACCCTGACCCTGAGCGCACGCCCGGGGCGCCCGGCGAGCGGCGCACCCCGCCCCCGTGGCCGACCCGCAACCGCGGCACGCCGCCGACGGTGGCCCCGGACCCGACGGAGCAGCCCGTGCCCACCACCCTGAGCGGCGAGGCGCCCACTCCGGTGACGACGGCCACGCCGGAGGCGCGGAGCGATCCCTGAACCGGCGGCTGCTCGAGCAGGGCCTGCCCGGATGCGGCGCTCCATGCTGCATGACGATGACAGCGACGAGGCGACTGCGGGCCGCGATCCTCTTGGGGGCCGCGGCCCTCGCCCTGTCCTGGGCCGGCGGCCACGGCGGGGCGCCGGACGGGCGTGACCCTGGATCGCCGGCCCGGCCCGGCGTGGGCCGCGTCCGGGCCCAGGAGGCGCCCGCCCGCCTCTACCTCCCCCTGGTCCTGCGCCGCAGTTGGCTGTCCATCGACATCCCCGCCGCGCGCGGGACGCAGGCGCGGCGGGCCACCGGCACGGCGCAGGCCCTGCTCACCCAGACGGCGGTGGCCAGCCGGCAGGTGCCCAGCGATACCCCTGTCGGGGCGGACACGGCCACGCCCACCGATTACCCCACCCTGACCCCCTCGGCGACGCCCACCGCCAGCCCCACGCCCACCCAGACCTACACGCCCTCGGCCACGCCGCTCCTGGGCTCGCCCACGCCCTGGCCCAGCCGCACGGCCACCGACCTCGCACCTGTCACGCCCAGCGCCACCCCGTCGCCCACGTTGACGCCGACGGCCCGCGCCGCGGCGGCCGTCACCGCCGAGCGCCTGCGCCCGCGCGCCGCCCTGGCCCAGGGCACCGCCGAGGCCCGCTTCGAGACGGCGGGAGGGACCTACCGCCTGCGCCTCAAGGGGCCGGAGGGCCAGAACCTGATCACCTGGCGCATCGATCCGCAGCATCCGGACGTGGCCCGGGGTCGCCTGAGCATCGAGGAGACGGAGAGCGACCGCTTCCCGGTGGCCGGGGCGGGCCTGGTCTACCGCCGGAGCAGCGGCCACCTGATCGAGCCGCGGCTCTTCGGCCTGGTGGGCCAGGTGGATGCGGTGGAACACGCCCTCCTTCCGGCCGACGAGGGGGTGGGCCTGCGCATCGACGTGCGGGAGACCCTGGAGGGCCGCCTGCACCGCAAGCGCTACACGGTGCGCCTGGTGGGCAAGGCCCTGGAACTGCGCCTGCAGAGCCAGGACGGGCCGGTGGCGCCGGAGAGCGGCGGCTACATCGGCGTCAATGCCGGGGACGTGGAGGGGACGCGGGACGCGGTCAACGTCCGTCTGCCCTTCATGGAAGCGGTGCCGCTCACCCTCCTGGACCATCGCTGGTTCGCCAGCACCCTGCTGGACTATCCCCAGAGCCAGGCGGGCGGGCTCATCGTCCGCGGGCCGGAGGTCCTGGGCGACAGCGTGGCCAACGCGGTGGACGCCTTCTATCCGGCCGACAGCAAGGGTGCGCTCAGGCCGGTGGACGAGACCCTCTGGGTGACCCTGTCGCCGGACCCGGCGGACAGCTTCCCCTGGAGCGATGCCCCGCCGTCGCCGCATCGGGCGGCCCTGGCCGGTGCGGTGCACGTCACCCTGCGGGACCGCGCCGGTCCCGCAGGCTTCGCGGACCAGGCGGCCTACCTGGAGCAGTTGAGCGCCTGGGGTCTGGAGGGCCTGGTGGTCCACCTGCCGGCCTGGGCGGAGCCGGCGGCGCTGCTGCCGGTCCAGGGCCCGCCGGCGGCGGCGCGCGGCGGCGAGGAGGCCTGGGGGCGCCTGGTGCAGGCGGCCCAGGGGCGCCTCTTCCCCACGCTCAGCTACACGGGGACGACGGCCTCCTGCCCGGAGACCTTCAACCCGCGCTACCGGCCGCAGGACCGGGTGATCGGTGCCGACGGGCTGCCCAAGCCGCTGGGCAGCTTCTCCTGCCCGGACGGCGCGGAGGTGGCCCGCTACGTGCTGGCGCCCTCGGCGGTGGAGGCCTTCGCGCGCGCGGACGCGGCGGCCTTGGGGCGCCAGGGGCTTAGGGGGGCGGGGTTGGACCTGCTGGCCGCCCTCAACCCGGGCCATCCCTGGCCGGGGCTGGAGGACACGCCGCTGGACCTGGCGCCGGGCTCGGAGCATCCGCTGAGCATCGCTCAAGGCCTGGCGGCGGTGAAGCGCGGCCTCCTGGCCCTGCAGGCCCTGGGTCCGGTGGCGGGGCCGGGGGCCTTCGGCACCTGGGAGCCCGGCTACGGCAGCTTCTACGCGGGCTACCTGGACCTGGTGGAGGGCTCCCTGGCCACGGGCAGCCCGGACCAGCCGGTGGCCTGGGGCCTGATGATCCCCGACTACGCCCACGCGCAGCGCAACGGGCGGCAGCTGGCTTACGGGATGGGCCCCTACGCGCGCTTCCTGGAGGACGCGGACGGCAGCCTGGCCGGCGGGCGGCCCCTGTCGCCGGCGGAGGTCGACGCCTACCAGGCGGCCGGCCTGGCCTTCGGGCACGGGGCGGCCTGGGAGAGCTGGGGGTCGCTCGCGGACCTGGCGGCCGGCCGGGACCGCTTGAGCGCGGCGCAGCAGATCAAGGCCTACGCCTGGGGCCGCGCCCTGGCGGGCCGCCTGCAGGCGGGCCCGCCCCCCAGGGTCCGCTACCTGGACGCGGCGGGTGGGAGCCTGGACCTGGCGGGGGCCCTGGCGGCGGACTGGGACCTCTCGGCGCCGCGCCTGCTGCTCACGCAGGAGGGGGGCCTGAACCTCTGGCTGAACCTCTCCCGCGAGGACTGGCGCCTGGACCTGGGCGAGCAGCCCTTCCTCCTGCCGCCCGATGGCTGGCTGGCCTACCGCCCGGGCGAACTCCTGGCCTTCAGCGCCCTGGTGGAGGGCCACCGCGCCGACTACCTGGACGCCCCGGAGCTGCGCCTGCGCGACGGCCGCGGCCAGGACCTGCAGCTCCTGGGCGAGGCGGCGCGCCACCTGGTCCTCCGCTTCCCGGACGGCCGGGAACTGCGCGAGCGGCCGGACGGCAGCATCGAGCTGCTGGGGCCCTGAGGGGGCGCGCTGCGGCCGGCCCGGAGGACCGCCGGGCGGTGACGGCAGGGGGACCGAGACCTGAAGCGAAAGGGGGAGTGCCGGATGGCACTCCCCCTCTTCAGGTTCAGGGATCGCGGGAGCGATCCTTCGTGGCGCGCGGCGCCGACGGGCGCCCGCGGGGACCTGGCTCAGGCGCGGCGGCGCTCCATCCAGCGGCCAGCCCCACCCAGGGCAGCCAGGCCGGCGGCCAGCAGGCCGCCCAAGGCCAGCGCGCCGCCGCCGGTCTCCGGCATGCCGCCGGCCGGCTTGGCATCGCTTTGCGGGGCGGCGGCCATGGCCCCCTCCGCCGGCTTGCTGTCCTTGGCCTCGTCGCCGTCGTGCCCGCCGGCCGCATCGGTGGCCGCGGCCTTGGCCTTCTCCTGCACGTCCTTGGGCAAGGTGGCCAGGGCGGCCTCCAAGGCCTTGGTGACATCGCTCTGGTCGCCGGAGGCCTTGGCGCTGTCGAGGGCCCGCTGCAGGGCCGCGATCACCGCCGGGTCCAGGTCGGCGCCGCTGAGGCCGGCGATCAGGTCGGCGGCCGCCCGGTCCATGGCCACCACGTCATCGCCGGCGGCATCGTCGTGGGCCGCGTGGCCCGCGGTCGCGTCGGTGCTGTCGTCCGCGGTCTCGTCCCCGGCGTCCTCGTCCGTCGTGGCCGCGGCGTCGTCTGCGGCGTCGCTGCTGTCGTCAGCCGTGCTGTCGTCGGTGGCATCGGTGTCGTCGCCGGCGCTCTCGTCGTCGGTGCCCGCCGTATCGTCGCCGGTCTCGTCACTGCTCGCCTCGTCGTCGCCCGTGCTGCCGGTCGTGCCGGCCACGGCGCCCGTGTCGGATGCCGCGTCCTCGTCGGCGGCCGCATCGTCCTCGGACTGCAGGGCGAAGTCCACGTCGTTGAGCGTGGCGCCCTCCACCTCCAGGTCCTTGTAGACCGTGAAGTCCTTGACCGCCGTCCAGCCCTCGTCCAGGCTGACGGTCACGTCGTAGGCGCCGTCGCCCAGGTCGTCGAAGCTGAACTTGCCGCTGCGATCGGTCTCTGCCGTGCGGCGCAGCTTGCCGGAGAGCTTGACTTCGACGCCCTCCAGGCCTTCTTCGCCCGCGTCGCGGATGCCGTCGCCGTCCTCGTCATGGAAGACCCGGCCCTCGATGGCCCCCTTGTCGTCCGAGGCCGCGCGCGCGGCCGGATGCACCAGGACCAGACCCAGGGCGAACGCCGACAGGGAGGCCAAAACCCACTGCTTCATGTGATCTCTCCGTGTTCTCCAAAAGGGAAGCCGAATGGAAGGGGAAGCTTGTCCAACGCCCCGGCCGTGGCCGGGACCGCCTATGCGTCCTGTGGGCCGGGCGCGGCCAGGCGAAGGCCGAGGATGTGTACGTCTTCGATGGGAACCGACGAGGGCGCGCCGGTCAGGAGGTCGACGGCGGACAAGGACTTGGGGAAGGCGATGACCTCGCGGATGTTCGTCTCCCCGGCCAGGATGGCCACGGTACGGTCCAAACCCCAGGCGATGCCGCCGTGCGGCGGCGCGCCGAAGTCGAAGGCACGCAGGAGATGCCCGAACTGCGCCTCGGTCTGCTCGGCCGAGAGGCCCAGGAGGGCGAAGACACGCTGCTGGACGGCGCGGTCGTGGATGCGGATGGAGCCGCCCCCCAACTCGTAGCCATTGCAGACGATGTCGTAGGCCAGGGCCCGAACGCGGCCGGGATCTGTGTCCAGAAGGCCCAGGTCCCGCGGGTCGGGGGCGGTGAAAGGATGGTGCACCGAGTCCCAGCGCTCCTGGTCCTCGTTCCACTCGAAGAGCGGCGGCTCCACCAGCCAGGCGAAGCAGAGCTCGCCCTCGGGGATCAGGTTCAGGCGGCGGGCCAGCTCCTGGCGCAGTCGGCCGAGGCACTTGGCCACCAGGGCCGGCTTGCCGGCGACCATGAAGACCGTTTGCCCCGGCTCGGCGCCCGTGCGCTGGAAGATCGCCTCCTGCTCGGCGGCGCTCAGGGCCTTGGCCACCGAGCCGCGGTGCTCGCCGCCGGCCTCGCGGCTGAGCCAGGCCAGGCCGGCCGCGCCGAGTTCCTTCATCAGGGATTCCAGTTCGTCCACCTCGCGGCGGCTGAACCCTTCCGGCGCCACCACCGCCTTGACCTGGCCGCCCTGGGCCAGGACCGAGGCGAAGACCCGGAAGGCCGTGCCCTCCAGCACCCCGCCCAGGTCCTGCAGTTCCAGGCCGAAGCGCAGGTCCGGCTTGTCGGAGCCGTAGCGGTCCATCGCTTCCTGGTAGCTGATGTGCGGGAACGGCGTCCGGCGGATCCTGAGCTCCGGCGCCACCGCCTGCACCAGGTCGATGAACAGCCGCTCGTTGAGGCCCATGATGTCGGCGGCCTCGACAAAGGACAGCTCCATGTCCACCTGCGTGAACTCCAGCTCCCGATCGGCCCGCAGGTCCTCGTCGCGGAAGCAGCGCGCGATCTGGTAGTAGCGGTCCATGCCGGCCACCATCAGGAGCTGCTTGAGCTGCTGCGGGCTCTGGGGCAGGGCGTAGAACTTGCCCGGATGGACCCGGCTGGGTACCAGGAAGTCGCGCGCGCCCTCCGGCGTGGCCTTCATCAGGATGGGCGTCTCGATCTCCACGAAGTCCTCGCCGTTCAGGAAGGCGCGGACGAAGGCGGTGATCCGGTGGCGCAGGAGCAGGTTGCGCTTCATGCGGGCGCGGCGCAGGTCCAGGTAGCGGTAGCGCAGGCGCTGGCCGTCGTCCACGTTCAACTCGCGGGCCACCTCGAAGGGCGGCACCTGGGAGCGGTTGAGCACGGTCATGCTCCGCGCCAGGACCTCCACCGTGCCGGTGGGCAGGTCCTCGTTGCTCTGGCCCTCGGGGCGGGCCCGGACCACGCCTTCCACCGCCAGCACCCATTCGGCGGCCAGGTCGGCGGCCTCGGCCAGGGCCTGGGGCGCTTCCTGGGGGTCCAGCACCACCTGGGTCAGGCCGTAGCGGTCACGCAGATCGACGAAGGCCAGTCCGCCATGATGGCGCAGGCGGTTGACCCAGCCGCTGAGTCGGACGGTCTGACCGATATGGGAGGCGCGAAGTTCGCCGCAGGTATGGCTGCGCAGCATCCCGGGGGCTCCAGGGGGTGGGTGATCAGGACGGAGGACGCAACAGGGGCCCTGGCAGGGCCCCTGTTGGGGGCACCACCGAAGCGGCTTCAGGCTGCGCTCACCTCGGTGGTGCCCAGGCTACGACGGGTACTTCCCATGAGACACCACCTCCTTTCCCAAGGGATTGCGGATGAATCCGGATGAAAGGGGATTGCGATACGGGTTGTGAAGGAGGGTCTCGGTGGGGGTTACTATTAGATTATGAGACGCTTGGGCCAGCTTGTCAAGCCCGATCTTCTGCTCGCGGGGCTGTGCAGCCGAAATTCAGGGGCGGGCACGGCCCCGGCCAGGCGTCGCTACACTTGCCCGGGTCGGAACGCGACCATTATACTCGCCCGCAAGCCAGGGCTCCGACCCTGCATCACCGGAGGAGAACGCCCATGAAGCACCTTCGCCCCTCGCACCGCGCCGCGGCCATCCTGCTGCTCGGTGGCCTGTCCCTGCTGGGGGCCTGCTCCCGCCCTACCCCGGCTTCCGCGCCGGCCGAGGGCGGCAGCCAGCCCACCGAAGCCTTGCCGCCGCCCATGGCCCCCGCCGACGGCGGTGAAGCCGCCCCTTCCACGCAGGAAGGCTATCCGGACATGGGCCCCACGGAAGCGCCCACCCCCTACCCCGACGGCCCCACCAGCGCACCCTGACACCGGTGGAGGACCCGTCGAACCCGGCCGAACAGCCCGAGGCCTCGGGCTGTGACGGCCGGGGCCTCAGCCCGGACAGCCTGCCGGCGCCGGAGTTCCAGCGCGGCATCCTGTCCGTGCTCGGCGCCGTCCCGGGGGTCCGGGCCCAGAGCCTGGGCCCCTTTCGGATCCAGACCCGCCATGGCGATGAACGCTGGGAGTTGCGCTTGGACGAGCTCTTCAAGCGCCACCGCCACGGCGAGTTGACGGTGGAGGAGGCTGCGCGCGAGGTCCAGGCCGCGATGCGCCTGCCGGCGGCCCGCGACCTGGCTGCAGGCCCCTACCCGCGCCTGGGCCGCGCCGAGGCCCTGCATTCGACCACCCTCCGCCTGCCCTGCCCCTTCGACCCTGAGCTGGCGGTCTTCTTCGTCTGGGAGCTGCCGCATGGGCATATCCCGCTGACGCAGGTGGATCTGGACCGCGACCACGGCGGCCGTTGGGTGGACCTCCTCGACGAGGCGCTGGCCGCCTTGAACCTCCGCAGCCAGGACACGCCGCCGCAGAGCCAGGGAGAAGGCGATCGCCTGGTCCTGGGCTTCGTCAGCGGCGATGGCTTCGACGCCGCCCGCGCCCTCCTGCCGGAGCTGCTGGAGGCCCTGCAGGGCTGCCTCACGGGGCGCCTGCACCTGATCATCCCCAGCCGCGACCTCTTCATGGTCCTGGGTGACGCCGACCCTGAGTTCCTGGCCGGCGCGGCCGCCCATGCCCGCCAGCTCTACGGGCAGGCGGGCGAGGAACGGATCTCACCCCGGCTCTACGCCTGGACGGGCGACGCGCTGGAAGCGGTGGCGGCACCGCCTGCAGAAGCGCCGGCTCCGGCGACCGGGGCGATCCCGACGTGAGCGCGGCCGTGGCCCGGTGAGCCGCTACGACAGCATCGTCGCCGGTCTGGGCGCGGCGGGATCGGCGACGGTCTGGCAGCTGGCGGCCCGCGGCCAGCGGGTGCTGGGCCTGGACCGCTACCACCCGCCGCATGACCGGGGCTCGAGCCACGGCCGCTCGCGGATCATCCGCCAGGCCTACTTCGAGGGGGCGCTCTACGTCCCCTGGCTGCTGGACGCCTACGAGCGCTGGCGCCGCCTGGAGCTGGCCGCCGGGCGCGAGCTGCTGACGGTCACGGGCGGCCTGATGCTGGGCCCGGCCGAGGGGCCGATCCTGGCGGGCAGCCTGGCCTCGGCCCGCGCCCACGGGCTGGCCCACGAGCTGCTGGGACCGGCCGAGCTGCGGCGCCGCTTCCCGGCCTTCCCCCTGGCCGAGGGCGAGGCGGCGCTCTGGGAACCGGCGGCGGGGGTCCTGCGCCCGGAGGCGGCCGTCGAGGCGATGCTGGGTCTGGCTGCGGCGGCGGGGGCCGACCTGGCCTTCGATCGCCCGCTCCTGGGCTGGGAGCCCACGGCCGAGGGCGGCGTCCGCGTCCGGAGCGCGGCGGGCCTGCACGAGGCGGACCGCCTGGTCCTGGCGGCCGGCCCCTGGCTGGGGGGCTTGCTGGCGCCGGGCCGCCTGCCCCTGACGGTGGAGCGGGTGGCGGCGGCCTGGTTCGAGCCGGGCCCGGCGGCGGCGGGCACGCCGATCTGGATCCGCCAGCTCCCGGACGGCCGTGAACTTTACGGCCTGCCGGAGCTGCGGCCGGGCGAAGGCCTGAAGGCTGCCTTCCACAACGGCCACGCGGCCACCGACCCGGAGGGCGACGACGCCCCGCCGGCGGCGGCGGAGCTGGCGGCCATCCACGAGGCCCTGGCGCGCCACTGCCCGGGCCTGGCGGGGCCGCTTCGCGAGGGCCAGACCTGCCGCTACACCCGCACGCCGGACGGCCATTTCCGCATCGGCCGCCTGCCGGAGAGCCCGCAGGTCATCGTCGTCTCGGCCTGCTCGGGCCACGGCTTCAAGTTCGCCCCCAGCCTGGGCGCCGCGGCGGCCGACCTGGCGATGGGCGCGGCGGTGCGGCTGCCGCTGGGGGCCTTTGGGGTGGGGGGTGCGGCTTAGGCGCGACGTGCCCGAGGGAGCAGCGCCAGAACTGATCGCCTCACCCCCCCAGCGCCGCCCACCACCCCCCCGCCAGCAGCAGCGCCGCGCCCGTGCCCGCCGCCGCCTGCAGGCCGCGGGGGCCGGCCTCCTCCAGGCGGCCGGCGGCCAGGCCCAGGGGGATGCCCGCCACGAAGCCCAGGGCGTGGGCCAGGACGTCCGTGTCCGGGTTGCTGCCCAGGAGGGCCAGGAGGCCCAAGCCCGCCGCCAGGGGCAGCCAGAGGCCCTGGCCCGCCCAGCCGGCGCGGTGGCGACGGTCCCAGGCCAGGCCCGCCAGCAGGCCCACCGCGCCGAAGACCGCCGTGGAGGCCCCGATGCTGGCCTGCTGCTCGGGACGGAGCAGGGCCGCCAGCAGGTTGCCGCCCGTTCCCGCGGCCACCAGGCCCAGGGCTCCGAGGCCCGGGCCCAGGGCTCGGGCCACGGCGGTGGCCAGAAGCGTGCCGCTGAGCAGGTTGGCCAGGAGGTGGCCCAGGTCCGCGTGCAGGGTGAGGGCCGTGACCGCTCGGTAGGGCTCTCCCGCCAGCAGGCGACCCGCCAGGGCGGCACCCTCGCGCTGCCAGGCGCTGCCCGTGGACGCCTCGCCGCTGAGGGCGAAGAGCCCCGCCAAGGTCAGCAGCCAGGCCAGCCCCAGGCGCCAGGCCCCCGGGTGGCCCTTCGCCGGCGGCAGCGGGTTCGGCGGTCGGTTCTCGTCCCGCCAGGCGCGCAGGGCGGCGATCGTCGCCTCCGCCCCCTCCTCCGGCAGGAGCAGGAGCGGCCGGCCGCCGTCGTCCCGCCCGAGGCGATAGGCCCGGCCCTCGGCCTCCAGCACCAGGAGCCAGGCATCCAGCTCGGAACGGCGCCGCGGTCGCAGGACCACGAAGCTGGGCTGCAGGTCCGGCTCGGCGGGGGCGTCGGGGGGGAGGCCGGTCGCGGGTTGCGGGGTGTCCATGGCCCCAACCCTAGGACAGACCGGCCGCCAGCGCAAGAGCCCTGGGGAGTCGGAGCCAGGCGGCCACCCGGCCGCCGGGGTGCGGCCGGGCCTCATCACCATCCACGGATCGCCGCCCGCCGGGACAGACCTGGCTGTCCTGGCGGGCCTGCTCAAAGCGCGAACGCGAGCGAAGGAGCTTCCCAGCCTTCGTCATCATGCTTCGCCATCTCGTCGGCCAGGTCCTTCAGCCTTGCCCGCCAGTCGGTGGCCGTCGCGCGTGTCGCGTCCGTCCGATCCGGTCCGCCGATGGGCGCTCCCCCGCAGCGCACCCTGTCCAGGAGCGAGTAGGGCAGGCCGGCGGCCCGGCGGATGCGCCGGAGTTCGGCCACCCAGGGCGCGCCGAGCGCCGAAGTCTCGCAGGTCGCCACCGCCTCCAAGACCTCCAGCGGCAGGTAGGGATCTGCCAGCATGTCCCCCTGGCGGAGGCGGGCCAGGCCGCGGCGGGCCAGGCGCCGGGCCTCGTCGGGTACCCCCATCGCCCGCTGGGCCCAGGCTTGCTCGATGTCCAGCTGGATGAACAGGGCCGCAGGCTGGTCCGGACCCAGGCGCACGGTGAGCCTGCGCAAGGCCTCGGCGGCGCCGGGAGCATCGCCGCTCAGCATGGCGCGGCGGGCGAGGAGGAACCTGAGCATGACGGAATGGAGAGGGTCGTCCGCCTTGGACTCCAGTGCCTCGGCCTGGCTCAGGGCATCCGAGGCTGCTGCGAGGTCCAGGTGCTGCAGGGCGGCCCCGGCCAGAAAGCTCAGGGCCTCCAAGGCTCGCCGGGCATCGCCTGCAGCCTCGAAGGCGGCGGCGGCATCCGCCAAGGCGCGCTGCGCCGAGGCTCCGTGCCCCAGGTGGCTTTCGGCGGATCCGCGGGTCAGGAGGCAGAGGGCAATCTCGTAGGCATCGTCGATCTTGAGCCAGGTGGCTTCGGAGCGATCCAGCCAATGCAGCGCCGCCCGCGGGTTGCCGCCCATCAGGGCCAGGTTGGCCAGGTTGCGCTCGATCACCGCCAGGACGCGCTCGGAGCCCTCTGCCGCCAGCGACAAGGCCTCCTCGAAGCAGGCCTCGGCCCCGGCCAGGTCGCCGCGGGCCATCTGGGCACTGCCCAGGTTGTGCAGCGACTGCAGCAGCAGGAGGGGATGGCCGCCCTGGCCGCGCAGCAGGGCCACGGCATTGCGGTAATGCCGTTCGGCCTCGTCCCCGTCGGCGGCCAGCAAGGCCAGGTTGCCCGCCGCGTTGTGGGCCCTGGCCCGGATCGGCAGGGAGAGCGCGCCGGCGGTCGGGTCGTCCAGCCCGCGTTCCAGGGCCGCGCGGGCCTCGGACCCCAAGCCGCGACGCAGATGATGGCGGCACAAGGCGGTGGCCAGGCGCAGGCTGTACGCCGGGTGGCCACCGGCCTCGGCCCAATCGATCGCGGCCTGCAGGTTGGGCAGCTCGGTGTCCAACTGGTGCAGCCAGGCGTCGCCGCCCTGGTGCTCCCGATCGGCCTCGGCCTGCTCGGCCAGGGCCAGGTAGAAGTCTGCGTGGCGCTGCCGGAGAGGCTCTGCATCGCCCCGGCCCGCGAAGCCTGCCCAGACCGAGCGGCGGATCAACTCGGGCAGGCGACCGCGCGCCCGGCAGCCGCTGGTGTCCAACTCGACCAGCGAGAGATCGACCAGCCGAAGGATGACCTCCAGGCTGTCTGTGTCGCTCAGGGGGCCGGCGCTCGGGCGGCAGATGGCGCTGACCGCCTCTGTGGTCCAGCCGCCGCGAAAGACCGCCAACTGCTCGAAGACCTCGCGGTCGGTGTCCGCCAGGAGGTTCTGACTCCAGCGCAGGCAGGCCACCAAGGTCCGGTGCCGCTCTGGCAGGTGCCGATCCGCGTCGGCTCCCCGGGCCAGCAAGGCATCGAGTTGGTCCAGGATCTCGGTGACGGACAGCTGGCGGGTCCAGGGGGCCACCAGCTTGATGGCCAGGGGCAGGCCCTCCAGGTGCCGCACGATGGCGGCGACGATGGGCGCCCGCTCATCGGTCAGCTCGAAGGCTGGGTTCTGGCGCCGGGCTTCGCGCACGAAGGCCCGCACGGCGTCGTAGCCCTCCAGGTCCTCCAGCTCGCCCGCGGGGGGCAGGGACAGCGGTCCCAGGCGCAGCACCCGCTCCTGGGCCAGTTTGAGCGGGTGCCGGCTGGTGGCGAGGATGCGCAGTGCCGGGCCGGCCTGCAGCAGACCTTCGACGATATCGGCCACTGCTGGCAGCAGGTGCTCGCAGTTGTCCAGGATGAGAAGCAGCCTCTGGCCCTGCAGCAGCGCCGCCAGGCTCAGGAGGGGGTCCTCGGGCAGGGGCCGCCCGGGCTCCACTTCCTGCCAGAAGCGGGCGGCCAACTGGGCCGGCGCCGTGATCCGGCTCAGGTCCACCCAGACCAGCCCGTCGGGGAAGCTGTCGCTCAACCCCCAGGCCAGCTGCGCGGCCAGGCTGGTCTTCCCGATGCCGCCGGGGCCGGTCAAGGTGACCAGGGGCTCGGATCGGATGGTTTCGAGGGCCTTCTGCCTGATGCGCTGACGGCCGACCAGGCCCGGCTCGAGGATGGGTGGGAGCCTGCGCCGCAACGCGGGTTCGGGGGCGAGGCTTGGCTGGCTCTCGGCATCCAGCTGGTCGAGCAGCCGAGCCAGGGCCGGCACGGCCTCCTTGTTCTTGAGCTGGTTCCAGAACGCGTTGGAGTCGGCGGCGCCGCAGTCACCGCGCACGCGCCGCTCCAACTCCTTGTGCTGCAGGCGGCAAGGCGCGATGAAGCGCACGTAGAGGTAGGCCCAGGCAAGACCGAGGGGCTTGCTGCCATGGCTGTCATAGGCCTGGCGCAGAAGGTCGAAGAGGGCCTCGCCGGATTGCTCGGCGAGGATGCGCAGGCGCTGCGGCTGCTGCCCCAGAGCCTGGGCGGCCTGGTTCAGGCAGAGTTCGCTGACCAGTCCCGTCAGGGCCGCCCAGCGACCTTCGGGCGTCTCGACCAGGTGCCGCTTCTGGCATTCGCGGCCGACCAGGGTCAAGGCGCAGAGAGGGCTGGCAAGATCCTGGCGGCCGGCACGCAGATCGCCGAGCAGCTTCAGCACCTGATCACCGGTGATGGGTTCGCGCTTCAATTCCCTGCTCCGATTCTGCTCCGCTTTTGGAGCCCCCGCCCGACAACCTGCCCTATGCTGGCCGCGGCCGCACCGGCCCTCGCCGGTCGCCCCCTCGTCCGTGAAGCGTCAGACAGGAAGCAAGGATGACCAACCATTTGCCAGGCGGCCCGGGCCGCCCACTGATGCTGCTGTCGATGCCCCCGGGCGTCAAGGAGCGGCAGCCATGAGCCTCTTGCACGGTGACGACACGGAAGCTCCGACAGGCTCGCTGGATGGCGAAGCGGGGGCCGACGAGGGCTCTCCGTCCTTTGCGGGTCTACCTGAGACAGTCCTGGCCCTGGCAATCCGTGAGTGGCCGCGACTTCGACTGCAGCAGGGTCTGGGCCTCAGCCCCACCGTCCAGGCCTTCGTCTACGCGCTGTCTCGCCAAACGTTTCTCGGCTCCGCCGATCGGCGCCGGGTCGGGCAATTGCTCGGAGAGCTCCCCAAGGCCCTTCTCCTGCTGGACGCCCCTCTGGCCCAAGCGCCTGCGCTCTGGACCCGCCTGCCGGCAGCAGCCGACGTCCCGACCCTTGCCCGGGGCTTGCGCGACCTGGCCGGAGCCCCCGATGCCGAAGCGCTCCAGGCCGCGGCCCTGCGCCAGGCGGCGGCGATGGTCGAAGCCCTCGGCCGGCAGCCGGCGTTCCGCGGTGAAGCGAGCGCTGCCCTGCCCCCTGGCGGCCTCGCCGCCATCGCCCGCGCCCTGGCCTGGGGCGCCCTCCGGGCCTCGCTCACCCGCGGCGTCAGCCTGCCAGCCACCGCCTGCGTGGCGGCCCTGCGGGAGATGCTGGCGCTCTTGGGGCGGGAGGCGGCGGGGCCTGGGCGCGGGCGCCCCCGGCAGCGGGGGGCAGGGGGGCGCTGCTAGCCCCCCCCTGCGAGAAACCCCTCGATCCGTCGACATCTCCTGCTGCCCCTGACTTCGGCAGACGAGGCTCAGGGGCGCTGCCCCCACGCGAACGCGTCCCCACCCCGGCACCGGACCCCGCAGCCTGACGTCGGTGGTCCCCTTCGCTGCCGAGCCAGGTTCTCCTTGCCGTCGGCCACCCGCCCGGCCGGCCGGGTGGGGCGTCGCTTACAGATGCGTCCCGAACCACGCCAGCATGTCGTTCCAGGCTTGCGTGGCCTGCGCTTCGTCGTAGCGCTGGCCGGTGTCGTTGTGGAAGGCGTGGTTGACGCCCCTGTAGACCTTCATCTCGTGGGTGACGCCGGCCGCCGCCAGGGCCTCGGCCAGGGCGTCCTTGCCCGCGTTGACCCGTTCGTCCTGCTCGGCGTAGACGCCCAGCACCGCGGCCTTGATCGAAGGCACCGCCGTCAGCTCCGGGCCGGGGCCGTAGAAGGGCACCGCGGCCTTCAGCTCGGGCATCTCGGTGGCCGCCTGCCAGGTGATTCCGCCGCCGAAACAGTAGCCGTTCATGCCCAGGCGCGCGGGGTCCACCGTTTCCAGGGTCTTGAGGTACGCGGCCCCGGCCTTGAAGTCCTCCAGGTGCCGGGCGGCGCCCGCGTTGGTCAGGAGGCCCGGGATGGCGTCGCGGTCATTGGCCGCCGTGCCTCCCTCGCGTGACAGCAGGTCGATGGCCAGGGCCACGTATCCGGCCTTGGCGAAGCGCCGGGCCACGTCCGCGATATGCGGCGTCAGGCCGCGGTTCTCGTGGCAGACCAGAATGGCAGGGTAGACCCCGGTCGCGGCCGGCTGGGCCAGGTAGGCCGCGATCTCGGCGCCCTGGCTGGGGAGGCGGACCCAGGAGGCGGAGACCGCCGGGTCATCCTCGCCGACGGTCAAGGGGCTGCGGGGCTCGGTTGTAGGGGCGGAGGTAGCGGTGGCCGTGCCGCCGGCCGCGACGGCGGCCGTCGGGGTCTCGGGCTGCGGCATGGCCTCGGTGGGCGAAGGCAGCTCGGCGGGGCTGCAGCCGACGGCGGTGAGGGCGGCCAGGGTTGCCCCCATGCTGCCGGTGATGAAGGCCACCCGGCGGATGAAGGTGCGGCGGCTGATCGAGCCCTCGCGGTAGTCGTCGTAGAACTCCTCGATCAGGTACTTCTCGAAGGTGCCCAGCTTGTCCATGGGGGTCGCTCCTTGTCGTGGGGGGGGGCGGCGTCTCAGCCCTCGTCGGGCCAGCCGGCCGGGAAGCCCAGCCGCACCAGCCGGTTCAAGGGAACTTCCAGCACCCGCAGGCGGTCTGGATGCAGGGCTTCCACCAGCTCGGCCTGCGTGTACACCTCGCTGGCGGCCTCGAACCACCGCAAGCCGTCGCGGCGCTCGTAATGCCAGTACTCGATGCCCGTCCAGTTGCGGCGCCAATCCAGGGCGCCGCGGGCAATGGAGGGGATGCGCTGCCAGCCGAAGCGGGCGGCCAGGGCGCTGAAGTCCACCCAGTAGCCGGTCGGTACCGCGGCGCTGCGCCTCCCGCCGGCGGCCAGCAGGGTCTCGTCGCCGCTGCCGGCCGCGAAGGTCCAGCCTGCCTCGGTCAGGGGCGTCCCCGCGCTGCCGTCCTGGGCGCCGGCGCGCAGGAACATCCGCCACTGCGTCCGGCCGCCCTGATCCTCACGGACCAGCAAGAGGTCGCGCCGCCGGCCGGGACCCCAGAGCTCCATCTGGGTGTCGAAGGCGCGGCCGGTCTTGTGCCAGCTGAAGAAGGCCGACGCGCTGCTCTTGAAGCCCAAGGGCCGCCAGGCATCGGCGAGGGTGCCCAGGAAGTCCTGCCCGGTGGCTGACCGCACCTCGCGGCGCAGGGCGGCGAAGTCCTCGGCCAGTGCGGCGTTGATCTGCGCCCCCGGGACCGCGACGTCGACCAAGGGCGCCAGGCCGGGCTGTGGCGCCGCGCTCGCGCCGGCCGTCGATGCGGCCGGCGATGGTGTGGCCGGGTCCCAGCGGGGTAGAGCGGGAGCCAGGGCGGCCCGCGACCAGGCGGGCCCGGTCGACCCGGCCGGCAGGTCGATGGCGGCGGGGCCGACGGACCCGTCGACGGGGCGGAGCACCAGCCGACGGGCGCCGCGGTCCTGGGCGAGGACGGCCAGGGCCCGGCCGCCGGGGAACCAGCCAAAACCGATGGCCGCCGCCGCATGGCTGCTGTGCGGCCCCGTCAAGGTTCCGGCCACCGCCTGCCAGGCCCGGCTGACCACCGGCCCCTCGCCGTGGCGCAGCTCCAGCCAGGCCAGGCGGCCGCCGTCCGGCGACCAGGCGGGGGCGCGCAGGTCCGGGCCGGCAGAAGCGCCGCGGTCGGCCAGCACCCGCGGCTCGCCGCCGCCGGCGGCCGGGAGGGCCTCCAGGCGGTAGCCGCCGTCGCGCCAGGCGGAATAGGCCAGCCAGCGGCCGTCGGGCGACCAGGCGGGCTCGATGGCCGGCCCCTCGCCCGCCGTCCGCCGGGCGACCTCGCCTTCCCCGGCCGCCAGGTCCAGCTCATGCACGGCCAGCGCGCCTTCGCGGTAGGAGACGAAGGCCAGGCGCCGGCCGTCGGGCGACCAGGCGGGTTGGCCGTCGTAGGCCGGGTGGGCGGTGAGGCGCCGCAGGCCATTGCCATCGGCATCCACGGCGAAGAGATCCCAGTTGCCCTCGCGCCGCCCGGCGAAGGCCAAGGTCTGGCCGTCGGGCGACCAGGCGGGCGCGGCCAGTTCGGCGAAGCCGGCATCGAGGCGGCGCAGGACCTCCGGCCGGCCGGGGTCCAGCAGCAGCAGGGCGGTTTGCCCGTCCCTGTCCGCCTCGCCCGCCAGGGCCACGGTGCTGCCCTCCCAGGGCCAGGGGGTGGGCGAGGGGCGGGACGGGGCCGGAGCGACGGCCGGATCGGCGGGGGACAGGGCGCGCCGGCCTGTCGGACCGCCCAGCGCGCGGGCGGCGGCCAGCAGGGCCAGGGCGGCCAGGACCAGCCGGGCGCCGCGCCGCAGCTTCAAGGGCTGGGGTCCCGTCCTCAATCATCCCGCTCCAGCTTGATCGTCCGGCGCTCCACCTGGCCGTCGGGCTTGCGGAACTCCAGGAAGAACTCGGCCTCGTCCTCGCCGAAGCAGAGGTTGCCCCGGCGCCCTTCGGCTTCCACCTTCTCGCCGCTGCTGTCCTTGGCCCCGAAGACCAGGTCGGTCACCCCGCTGGTGCGCCAGTTGACGCCGGCGCAGAGCTGGTCCTTCTTCAGCTGGTAGGTCCAGTTGTCGGGGTAGAACTCGACGCTCCAGGCGCCGGCGGCGGCAGCCGTGGTGGCGCTGGCGACGGGAGCGACGGGGCTGGCTGGGGTGGCATCCAGTGCGGCGGTCGGCGCCACGGCGGCGGTGGCCGGCAGGGCGGCGGCGGTGGGCCTGGGCGCCTCGGTGGGGGCCTCGGTGGGGGCGGGCAGGTCGGTGGCCGTGGCGGCCGCGGCGGGCGGCTCGGTGGCGGCGGGCTCGGTGGCGGGCATGGCGGTGGGCGCCGCGGCTGTCGGCGCCTGGGTGGGCTCGGCCTTCGGACCGCAGGCGACCAGCAGGCCCCCGGCGAGGCAGAGGAGGCCCGAGGCCAGGGCGAGGGGTAGCCGGCGACGTCCCAGGGATTGAACCATGTGCTTCATCTGCTGCCTTCCGGCCGCCTCGGCGCGGCCCAGCTGGATCTCGGGTGGGGTGATCGCGCGGGCGCGGAGGCCGGCGCGGGGGGGGGGGAGGGTACGCGAGGTGGGCGGGGCGAGGCAAGCTGGCGGTGGCGGGGCCGCCGCCGCAGATGGCGCGGCCGTCTCGGGAGGCCCTCAGGCCGGTGATCGACCGCCCCCCTCCAGCCAGCAGGCCGCCAACCCGCAGACCGCCACTCCCACCAGGTTGCCCAGTCCATGCCAGAGGGCCATCTGCGGGATGGTGGGCGACCAGGGCAGCAGGCCCCGGCCGGCGTAGGCGAGGGCCAGGCCCATCGTGCCCAGCAGGGTGAGGCCGACGACCAGCCGCAGGCCGCGGACGACGAGACGCAGGCTGCTGTTGAGCGGTGCCGGCGCCCTTCCCCCCGCGCCGAAGGCCAGGCCCAGGTGGACGGAGGCCACCAGGAGGCCGCCGCCGATCATCGGCAGGGCGAAGAGCAGCTCCAGCCAGAGCGGCGCCCCGAATTGCACGGCGGTGATGCCCACGGCGGTGGCCGGGGCCCCCAGGGCGCTGACGACGGCGGCCAGGCGGGCCGGCCGCGAGGGATGGGCGGCGGCGACGGCGGCGGCGATGACGGGCACGATGAAGGCGGCGTAGTGGAAGTGGATGGCGGTCAGGCGCACGATGCGGGCGCTGAAGCCCAGGGGACGCAGGCCGAAGGCGTCCATCACCAACCAGGCCCCGCCGACGGTCCAGAGCAGGAGCGCGGCCCGGGCCACGGCCTGGGGCAGGGTCAGCGCTCTCAGGGTGTCGACGAGGCGGGCGAGCGGGCCGGGCTGGTCGGGTAGCTGGGCGGCGAGGGCGATCACGGTGATCGTGGCGGCGTAGGCGAGGGCTGCCAGGCGATAGAGGGCCGTCAGGCGGTCGGAGTTGAGCGACTGATCCCGGGTCCAGGGGATGAGCAGGAGCAGGAGCAGGAAGGGGAGGAAGATGAGCTGAACCCAGCCGGCGGTGACTGCTTGGCAGCGGCGCTCGACCGCCCGATCCGACCTGGCGAGGCGCAAGGCGACGGGGAGGGCCAGTCCGATCGCCGCCTGCATGCCCAGCAGGAGGAGGGACAGCAACCAACGGTCCAGAGGATCCAGGGCCGGGGTGGCGTCCAGGAGCGGTGGACGGTGGCCGGCAGCGGCGGCAGCCGCTGAGATGGCATTGGCAACGGTCGCCTTCGCGAGCGCCAACATCGCCAGGATCGTGATCGTCATCTCAGCCCTCCTCCGTCCTCGACCACCGCCTGCCGCATGCGCTCGGCCGAGGCGGGGCCGAAGCGGAGCTGCAGGCGGCGGGTGATGGGGCCGCCCAGGCGGGCCAGCCAGTGGTGGGGCCGGGAGAAGGCGCGGACGTCGTACCAGACGGAGCCGTCGGCCAGCCACTCGACGGCGAAGCGCTCCTCGCCGCGCTCGGCGTGGGCGGCCAGGGTGCCGTAGGCGAAGGCGGAGACCCGCCCGCCCTCCGGCAGGGCCAGGTCGTCGTCCACGGTGACGATGCGCCAGCCGTTGACCCAACACAGGCCGTAGGCCCTGACCAGCATGGCCCCGCGGCTGTCGACCGTGGGCCGGTCGGCGGTGGTCACGGGCTGCACCCAGCCGATGTCCAAGGGGACGAAGCGCCAGAGCGCGGCCCGGGCGGCCCGGTACAAGGCCTCGCCCTCTCCCAGGTGCAGGCGGCGCTGGTCCAGGTTCCAGCCCGCGGGCAGCCCGGCGGGCCTTGCCCCGTCGCCGAAGCTCTGGCGGGTGGCGCCGGCGGCGGGGTAGGGCGGCGGCCCCTCCGGCTGCCCGGCCAGCCAGGCGCGGACGGCGGCGTCGGCGGGGCGGCGGAGGCGGATGAGGGGGTGGGGTTGGGTCATGGGCGTCCTAGCCATGCGTTGCGGGTAGCCACGGGTGCCTCAGATCAGCGTCGCGACCACGTCAACCAATCCGCCTCGTTGAGCAGGGCGCTGGCATCCCAGACGGCACTGCCGTCGGCCAAGCCCACGAGGGTGCGCAGCCTCTGGCCGTCGGCGAAGCGGACGACGAAGGCCGCGCCGTCGGGGGACCAGGCGAGCAGCTCGCGGTCGCGAAGGCCCCTGTCGCCGGTCAAGGGCGGGAGGGTGACCAGGCGGCGCAGGTCGGCGCCGCCCGGCCCGCTGCAGAAGACCCCGTTGCCCTGCCAGACGGCGGCGTCGGGGTGCCGGGTGCCGAAGCGGAGGCCGCCGTCGGGGGCCACGGCGGGGCCGTAGGCGAAAGAGCCCATTGCGTCCGGAGCGACCGGAGCGACCGGAATCGTCTTGAGGAGGCTGGTAGCAGACGAGAGATCCTCAGCGCTCACCAGGCGAATCTCCGTCCGGGAATCCCCATAGTAACTGTCTTCTGTGGTGACAAGGAGGCCCGAGGAGTCCGGCAACCAAACCCGTTCACCCGCGGATCTGCCGTCCCAGTCACCGGCGATTCCGCGGGGTTGCCCGGCTGGCAAGTCGACAAGCGCCGGCCACAGACCCTCGTAGCCGAGCACGTCCACCGAGAGGCGATGGCCGTCCGGTGACCAGGCATGGGGGCTGTAGCGGCGAGACCCTGGGCCATCGACGAAGATGGGCTCGACGACGGTGGTCAGCCCGGTTCCGTCCACCCCTACCGTGTGCAGGCCCTTGCCGTCCGCGAATGCCACCTGCCGCCCATCGCGACTCAGGGCCAGGTCTCCGAAGCAGCCCACCACCCAGTCGGCCATCGCCTGCACGGCGTCGCAGCTTGCCAGGCCTCGCGCCGCGCTTGGTCGACCCTGCTCCACGGCGAAGATCGCACCTCGGTCCGTGGGCTTGAAGCCCTCTGCCTCCGCTGCGCCCAAGGCAGCACCCCTCTGGTTGACCCCCAGCCCGACGTAAGCCGCGACCGCACCGTCGTCGCTGATCTCGAAGTCGCGCAGCTCGCCATGGGTGGGAAGGGCGTGGGGGCTGCCCGCGGCGTCGATCAGGAGCAGGCGGACCGGACTGGTAGGCCCGCCCTCGTCGATGGCCACCAGCGCCGCCCCGCTGCCTCGGCTGACCCGCAGGCCCCGGAGGCCCGTGTCCTTGGTCGGGGCCTGCCCCAGCTCCCGCAGCCCCCCGCCCGCGGCCGGCCAGCGCAGGACCCTGCGCTCGGCGTGAAGCACGTAGGTCAAGGAGCCGGGAAGGGGCGGCAAGGCGCCGTCCCGGACAGTCTGCGGTGTGGGCAGGGCGGGGTCATGCAGGGTCTCCACTTTCCGGTAGTCCCCGCCCTGCCATTGGCTGCGGGACCAGCGGCCGGGGCCCTCGGGGGCGATCAACTCGGGCAACATGCCCTCGTCCGACACCACGAGTTGGCTGCTCCATGGGAGATCCTGAGTCAAGGTCAGGCCTGCGTCGATTTGGCGCTGATAGATGGCCATGCGCCCGGCAGCGGAGAAGATCAGATCCGCTTGCCCGTCGCCGGTCAGATCGTGGTCACGTTGCAGGGCACCACGCTCAATGGCGTCGAGCGCCATCGTGGATGGCAGGAGGATGCGGTCCTTCAGGCTTGCATGCTCATCGGTCAGCTCTACGAGTTGCAGAGCTCCACCTCTCTGATCGACGACGAGGAAGACGGCTTCGGCCCCATGGAGGTAGATTGGCCGAACGACCGACGCCTCTGCGGTGAGTTCAGGATGCGCGGACAGATCCCAGATCAGGCGAAGTGGCGGGGTCTGCGTCATGGCCGCCAGGCTTGGCCGGTCTCCGAGCCGATAGGGCACCGCGTAGGCCGAAAACCGGCTCCCGTCGGAGGCCTTCCCGCTCCAATGCTTCCGGTCATGCAGATCGAAGACGGCGCCGGCCGGCAGCAGCGCCCGCACGGCTGCCCGCTCGTCGTAGGGGGTGGGGCTGGGGGCGGAGGGCTGAGCCAAGGTCGAGTCGGGGTAGGCGATAGAGAGCGTGCCGGTGAGGGTCTCGTCCCTCTGACCCAAGGCTCCCGCTGTGATCCCTTTCTCCGCCGACCCCCCATTGCCACCCTCAGTCGTAGGAAGCGGCAAAGGCGTCGGCGTGCCGCAGGCGGCCAGGAGGAGGGTCAGGAAGGTGATCGCGGGGAGGACCGGAGGCCGTTGAGCGCTGATGGACATGGGTTAGGCTCCATCGAGGGAATGACCTGTGGCACGCGGTCAGGCATGAGCGCAGGGGATTCGGAGCAGGGCGGACCTCCCGCCGAAGCGGCGCGCGTGGCGTCGCCGGATCAGGGTGCGAAGACCGCCGCGACCTCGACGGCCAGGCCGCCGAGCAGCGCCGAGGTCGCCGTCTCGCCGCGGCCGAAGAGCCCGTGCTCGCGGTAGGTGGCGCCGTCGAGGACCAGCACCGTGAGGCTGCGGACGGCGGGGTCGGCCAGCCAGTACTCGCGGATGCCGGCGGCGGCGTACTCGGCCCGCTTGGTCACGGTGTCGTGGTCGCGGTTGCCCGGGCTGAGGACTTCGGCCACCAGGTCGGCGCCCTCCCACCAGCCGTCGCCGCGGCGGGGGTCGGCGCGGTCCAACAGGGCCAGGACGTCCGGCTCGCGGAAGTGGCTGGGACCCAGGCGCAGCTTGAGCGGCGCCATCAGCGCCACGCCACCCCGGGGCTCCAGATGCTGCGCCCAGGCGAGGAGCAGGCGCAGGAGCACGCGCTGGTGGGTGTCCGTGGGCATGGGTAGCGTCTCCAGGCGGCCGTCGGCCAGCTCGATGAGCTGCTGCGTGTCGCGGGTGAGCCAGAGGTAGTCCTCAGCGCTCCAGGCGCCGGGAGCGGGCAGCAGGGACAACAGCCGCTTGGGCCCCGGGGCGCGCGGCGCCCGCCCGCGGTCGGCGGGGGGGCGAGGGGCATCGGCATGGTGGCGCGACATCGCTGAGGGCATGGTCCGTCCTCGCGGCGGTGGTTGAACGAACTGAATCATAGAACCGATGGGCAGGAGGGGGAAGGCCCATTCGCGCCCGGTCCCATCCCGCCCGTGCCGCGCGCTTCGGGCTGCACGGGCGATGGCCAAGGGAGGGGGCGCCGAGGCCCTGAGCACCCGGACTGAAGCCTCGGGCCATCTGAGACCCAGTCCACTGACATGGACTCCATAGGCGCACCCTCGTCATGAAAGCCGGCGCCTAGGGCAGGCAGGGCATCGCCGCCGCCAGCCGGCGGTAGAGGGCGGCCAGGTCCTCGGCGTCGGGGGCCAGGAAGAACTGGCCGGGCGAGGCCATCTGCTCCAGGGCGGCGCGGTCGATGTCGGCGCCCAGGCCCACGGCCACCAGCACGGCCCCCTCGGCCTGGGCCGCCCGCGCCTGGGCGATGGGCAAGGTGGCCGGGTCCGGGTCCGAGCGCCCGTCGGTGAGCAGGAGGATGGCCGAGCGCCGGCTAGGACTGCTCGGCGGCAGGAGGCCGCGGGCCTGCGCCAGGCCCAGGTGGATGCGCGTCCCGCTGCCCACCTGCAGGCGGCCCAGGCCGGCCTCCAGCAGTGCGCGGCTGCCGGTCAGGCCTTGCAGCACCGTGGCCTCACCGTTGAAGGACACCAGGGCCGCGCGGTCGGCCGGCAGGAGCAGGAGGTCCAGGAAGACGCGCACTGCCTCCTGCGCCGCGTCCAACTTGCTGCGCCCGCCGCGGCCGGTCTCCAGCATGCTCTGCGAGCTGTCCAGGACCAGCACCACGTCCACACCGGCAGCGCGGGCCAGGCATTGGCGCAGGGACAGGAGGGGCAGGTAGAGGGGCCGGGGGCGCGGGGTGGACCGGGGCGGCGAGGTGACATGGGGCGTGGATGTGGGCGGGGACGTGGGCGTGGGCGACGGGGCGACGACCTCGATGCGCGGCACGGGAAAGGTCACCGAGCGCCGTTGTCCGTCCACGTCCGTGTAGTCCGCCACGGCGAAGCGGTTGGTGGGCAGCAGGCCCAGTTTCTGGGGACGGATGCGGTAACTGAGGGTGATCCCGCTCGTGGGAAGCAGCCCCCGCCGCCAGATCAGCCAGTCCGGCCCCTCCAGCGGCCCGCCCCCGGCCGTCCCCGGCAGCAGCGCGATGTCCGGGGCCATCTCGTCGTGCAGGGTCAGGCTGCCGGCCAGGCTGGCGCCGGCCAGATCCCGCACCTGCCGGTAGATCTGGTCGGCCAGCCGCTCCACCTGGGCCCCGCTGCTGGCCTCGTAGACCCGCTGGCGGTTGCCGGTGATCTCGGTCAGCCAGCTGAGGGCGCTCGCGCGACCGGCCTCTCTGTCCAGGGCGGTCGGCACCAGCACCGCGAAGACCTGGACACCATCCGCCCGCAAGCCCTCGGCCACCGTGACCGCTGCCGCGGCCGACGAGGGCCCCTCTCCGGAGCGCTGCCAGAGCCAGGCCGCATTCGTGACCAGCACCAGGACGCCGAGGCTCTCGGTTCGCCGCCCGTTCAGCATCGTGGCCGCTTCCCCCATCAGGCTGCCCACATGGGGCGACCTGGGCGAGGGGCTGTCCATGTTGCGCAAGCGATCCACGAGCTGCTGAAGCGGGGTCCCGAGGGGCAGCAGGTCAGGGGTTGGGCCGCGGTTCGCCGTCACCAATCCTGCCCGATGCCGTCGCAGGTCCAGCCACTGCGTCAGGCCCGCTCCGATCTCCGGGAGCCGCCACAGGTAGTCCAGCTGGCTCTGCCAGGTGCGGTCATTGCCGCTGTTCTCCACCACCAGCACCAGGTCCGCCCCCACGTGCTGCCCCGGCCGCCCGCAGTCCGCCGCCAGGGTCAGGGTGATGGCCGCGGTCTGGCCCAAGACCACCCGGCCCGGACCCACCACCTTGTCGTGCGTGATGCGGCAGGGCCGGTCCGCGGCCGTGGGCGTGGGGCTGGGGGCGCCGCCGGGGGTGGGCAGGCCGCCCGGCAGGGGCGCCAGCAGGTGGACCTGGCCCCCGCCGCTGTCGCTGACGGCGATGCGTCCGTCCGGCGCCAGGGCCAGGTCCTCGGCATAGCCGTCGGCCGCGGGGAGCGGGACCGGCATCTCGCCCAGCCAGCGGCCCTCGGGCAGCTCGCGCAGGACCAGGCGCTGGTCGGCGGTGAGGATGGCCGCGCGGTCCGGCCCCTCCTCCAGGTCCGCCGCAGCGATGCGCTTCGGCCCCGCCCCCGGCCCCGTCTCCAGCCAGGAGCCCCGGAGCAGGCCGCCGGCCGTCCAGCGCTGCACCTCGCCGGTGGCGGCGTCGGCCGTCAGCAGCTCGCCGCGCGGCGTGGCGGCCAGGTCGGTCGGCCAGAGGGCGGCCGGCTCGGGCAGGCGCACCGTCCCGGCGGTGGCCTTGAGGGCGGCATCGATGACCTGCACCTGGCCCTCGCGCGGGCGGCTGCGGAAGAGGTTCAGCAGGCCCGGCAGTTCGGACGCGGCGATGCGGCCGCCATCCGGGCAGTCACAGGGCAGGTCCAGGGACTCCAGCCCGCCGGCCTCCGTCCAGCGGTCGAGGCCGTCGGGCCGGCTGAGCCAGACGCCGCCGCCCGGCACCGCCGCCAGGTCCAGGTAGGGTGCACGGAGGGCCGTCGCCCCCAGCCGCCGGGCGCCGTCGGGGGACAGCGCCAGGAGATCGGGCGGCATGACGCGGCCGTCGAGCAGCCAGGGTCGATCCGCGACCCAGGCCAGGGGCAGGCGCGAGAGGGTGGGGGGCGGGGGCGGCATGCCGTCCTGGATGTAGTTGCTGACCTGCTGCCGCAGCGTGGCCGCCGCCACCCGCAGGGCTGGACCGCCGGGCGTCAGGCGATGGACCTCGTCGGTCCACTGGCGGGTTCCGAGCAGCAGGCCGCCGGCGCTGCGGTGCAGGACGAGGGCGCCGAAACCCCTGGCGCGACCGAAGGGCAGGCCGGCGACCAGGGCTGCTGGGGTCTCGGTGCCGACCAAGGCGAGCTGCTGATCAAAGCGCGCCAGGAGAACCCAGTCCTCGGCCGGAATGGCGGAGCCGCTGAAGCCGCGCAGCGCCACCAGCGCCGTCGCGCCCCCGTCGCGGTCGGCCACCAGGTCGACGAGGGTCAGGCGCTGATCGGTGAAGCCGCCGCTGGTCGCCTTGTTGCCGGCGGCGTCCCAGCGCTCCAGGTGGCCGTCGCCGAACAGCAGCACCATGCCGCCGTCCGCCTGGGCCGTGAGCCTTGTGGCGCCATTGCGTTCCGCGCCCAGGGCCTCCGAGCGGTAGACCTCGCCGCTGGCCGGATCCACCCAGCCCAGGCGCAGGTCGCCCAGGGCCAGGACCTGCCCGTCGGGGGCGGTGGCGATGTCCCGCAGGCGGCCCAGCGGCAGGCTGAGGACGGCCGGTGTCATCGTGCTCTGTCCGCCCAGGTCGAAGCCGGTGACGACGTTGCGGACGCCGCCCGAGTCGAGCATGCAGGAGACCAGGAGCAGGAAGCGGTCGCCCGCCGGCGTGATGTCCAGCCGTGGGCTGGCCACCCAGGTCGTGTCGCAGGGCAGGGCCTGCTGGCGGAGGAAGCTGCCGTCCGGCCCGTGAAAGAGGACCCGCCGTCCCGCCTCGTCCGCCACCGCCACCGAGCCGTCGGCGGCCACGGCGGCGTCGGCCACGGTGAAGTCGCGCGGGGGCAGGGGCCAGGTGGCCTCCAGGCGGTAGGGCGCCTGGGTGGGGGCCTGCGCGGTCGCGCGGCCGGCGGCGCCCAGGCCGGTCAGGCCGGCGGCGAGGAGGATGACGAGGGCGAGGAGGGCGTCGGGCGCGGGGCGGGCGGAGCGGCGGGTGATCGCTACTGCTGGCATGACCTGACTCCTGGGCGCATCGTCGAGGGTCGCCGGGCGACGGCGGAAGGGCCGCGAAGACCGTTGCTCCGCTGTTCACCGGTTGCCGGCCGGGCCGCAAGGGTTCATCATGGCGGCCTCTGGCTCGGCCGCTCGCCCCAATCAACCGTTCGGGCAGGTCTCTGTGGACAGGCGCAGCGGCGGTCGGCACGAGCCCGCCCTGTCACGGAACGCCTGGCGCCGCGTTGTCTGAGGTGCCATAAGGAAAGACCTGTCGGCAGTGTCTCTGGTGGACGGATGCTTGCAAAGGCTCGCTCAGTGCTACGGATGGAAGGCGAGGCCGATGGACAGGCCTCGCCGGTACGGACTCGGTGCGTGCGTTCGATCACGAAAGGAAGCGTCGCCATGCGTCTGGTCAGCCTTCGTCGCCCCTGGGCCGCATCGAGCGCGGTCCTCCTCCTCGGCCTGTGCCTCAGCAGCCCCGCCTGGCGGCCGTCGCCCCCCGACGCCCATGCGCAGGGGACGCTCCCCGCGCCCGCGGCCCTGGCCCAGCAGGTGGACAGCTACCGGTTGGTGGACAGCTGGCAGGACAAGCCCGAGGTAGCACTGGCGGATCGGCTCTCGGAGGTGCCGATCGACCTGACGACGACGGCGGAGGGTTGGACCTGGGTCCTGACCTGGGGTTACCTGGAGGCCTACGATCCCCAGGGCCAGCGGCAAAGTAGATTCCGCCTGGACCAGTACGGCGGGCACATGCGGGTCGATGCCACGCCCGCGGGCGACCTGTGGGTGCTCAACCGCGTCGGTCCCTCCTTCTCCGCCATCCGCTACGGCCCGGACGGCCGCGTGCTCGTCAAGGTGGATCGGCGCTTCGATGCGGATACCGAGTATGCCTTCGACATCGCCGCTACCACCGATGGCGGCTTCGCTCTCACGCGCAGCAACCAGTACCGCGACCTGCCCAGCAGCATCGATGTGTCCGACGCCTTGGGGAACCCCGTGCGGCGCGTCTACCTGACCGTGACCATCGCGCCCGGCCTGCCTTTCATCGACCCCATGAACCTCGACGTGGACGCCGACGGGCGCTTCCACCTCACGTACCAGATGCAGGGCTGCTGCTCCTATCCACCCGCCATTACCGCCACCCCGACGCCCACCCGCCCCTCCGTCGCCGGCGCGGCGCGGGCGACGCCGGTGTTCGGGATCGGGAGAAGCCCGGGAGGCCGCGGCCAGGCGGGGATCGGAGGGCGGCGACGGCCTCAGGCCGCGGTGGGCACGCTGGGGACGATGGAGATCAGCCCCGTGCCCAAGGCGTCCGGCATCCTCCTCCTGTCACCGGAAGGCCTGCTGCTCGACCAGGTCGATGCTTTCTACCTGCACGACATCGTCACCGGGGCGGCCGGCACCTTCGTCGCCAGCAGCTACCGGCTCTGGGAGGTCGACTACCTCGCAGGGAGCCGCCTGGACGAGTCCCGCCCCGACGCCGACCTGCGGCGCACGCAGATGATCAACCTGGGACAGAGCAGCGCCTGGCCGCGCGACTACTGGCGGGACAGCCATCTGGCCCTGCGCGCCGACGGGCAGCTCTTCATGACCTCGGGAAGCTGCTTCCTCGAGGCCGTGCTCACCCTCGGCCCCAAGGCCACGCGCTACCTGCCCACCCGCCTCTTGGCGCGCTACGTCGCGCCGCGGCTGGAGGGACCGCCCTTTCCCATCGCGATGGCCGGACAGGCCGGGCTCGGCATCCTGCAAGGGCCCTTCGCCCTGAGCGGGCAGCGCCGGCTGGTGGCCAGCAACAGCCGCCAGGCCTCCATCCAGCGCTGGAGCCGCGACGGGGCGCCGCTGGACCTCCTGACCCTCTGCGGCAACGAGGGCGAGGTGGCCACCGACCTGGCCGTCGACGGCGATCATGTCTACCACATCAGCCCCCACCTGATCTGGAGCCGCCCCGACAACCAGCGCCCCGAATGGGGGGCGGTGGACGACAGCGCCTACTTCGTGGCCGCGGCCGCCGACGCAGGGCGCGTGGCCGTGCTCGACGCCCGGCGGCGCCGCCTCCTCTTCGTCGCCGCCGGCAGCGGCAACCGGCAGACCGTGGACCTGGCCGCCCTCGGGCTGGATGCACGCTCCGTCCTCGACGACCTGGCCCTGGACGGCCAGGAGCTGCTCCTGGCCGACATCGGGCGCGACCGCATCGTGGTCTTCAACAGCGTCCGCGGACAGCAGCGCGAGTTCCCCACCCACGACGGACCCAAGGCCGTGGCGTCCGGGCCGGAGGGTGCGATCTTCGTCCTGGGGCGCGGCGGCTGGGGCCTGCGCTACAGCGCCGCCGGAGCCCTGGAGGCGGTCTGGCCCATGCCCAAGCGGCTGGGCGTCGAGGCCACCGACATCTCCGTGGGGCAGGACGGGCGGGTCTACGTGAGCTTCGTCGGCATCGATCCCCAGCCCGACCGCTACGGCGACTCGCAGATTCGCGAGGCCGGCGTCTGGGTCTTCGAGCCCGCCGCGGCCGAAGCGGGCACCCCCAAGCAGCGGCCCTCCGGCATCTGCCTGGTGACCCGGGACAAGACCGCCGCCCCGGCCCGCCTGCCCCTGGGGGACACGGTGGAGGTGACGCTGAGCGTCGGCGGCGACTGCCCGCGGCGCATGGCGCCCCACCAGGTGGTCTTCGTGCTCGACACGTCCGGGTCCATGGAATGGGACCGCTCCCTGGACCGCGCCAAGGCCGCCCTGATCGACCTCCTGGCGGCGATGGACCCCTGGGTGGGAGAGGCCGCGCTCATCACCTTCAACAGCGGTGCCCAGCTGGACGGGCCGCTCAGCCACGACCTGGAGGCCATGCGGGCCATGGTCGCCGGCGTGCGGCCCCTGGGCGACACCCTCTACGGGGCCGCCATCGAGCTGGCCCGCCTGGAGCTGGCCGGGGCGCGGGGCGATCCCGCCGCTCAGCGGACCATCGTAGTGGTCACCGACGGCGGGGTGAAGGACGATCCGAGCGAGGCCATCGCCGCGGCCAAGGCCGAAGGCATCGGCTTCCTGGTCCTGGCCTATCCCAACAACAACTTCAGACCGGAGGGCGTCGAGCGACTGCTCCGGCCCTACTTCGGCGCCGGGACGGACTTCCTCTACGACGTGGGCCGCGGGCGCATCGAGCAGACCGCCGAACGGCTGCGAACCTGGATCACCCAGCCCGGCCTCTTCGCCACGATCAGCGTGCGCGACGAGGTGCCCGGAAACATGGAGCTCCTGGAGAGCAGCATCCAGCCCCCGGCGGCGGCCATCCAGGGCCGGACCATCGTCTGGTCCTCGACCGACGTCCTGGCCGCCGACGGCCTGACCCTGCGCTACCGCCTGCGCCCCCTGGAGGCCGGCCTGCACCCCACCAACGTCCAGGCGGACGCCGACTACGTGGACACCCTCGGCAACGCCGACGGCTTCCGCTTCCCCGTGCCGCGGGTGGAGGTCTTCGTGGCCACCCCGACGCCCACACCCATCCCGAGACCCCGCCCCGTCTACCTCCCCCTCCTCCTGCGCGAGGTCCCCCTGAAGCACCACCTGCCCCTGGACATCGTCCTGGTCCTGGACACCTCGTCGAGCATGGCCGGGGCCAAGCTGGACGCGGCCAAGGCCGCCGTCTGGTACTTCCTGGACGGGGTGGACCTGAAGACGGCCCGGGTGGCCCTGGTGGGCTTCGACGGGACGGCGCGCACCTACCTGCCCTTGCTGGCCGACGCCCTGCGCCTCAAGGTGGGCACCGCCGGCCTCGTCAGCGGGCAGGGGACGCGGATAGACCTGGGGCTGGCCATGGCCCGCGCGGTCCTAGAGGAGCGGACGGGCGACGAGGCGCGCCGGGACGCCGCCGTCATCCTGCTCACCGACGGCCGCCACACCGGCCCGCCCGAGGCCCCCGATGCCGAGGCCCGGGCCCTGCGCGCGGCGGGCGTCCGGCTGCACTTCGTCGGCCTGGGGGCGGACGTGGACCCGGCGGCCCTGCAGCGCTGGGCCGAAGACCCCGCCGCCGTCCACCTCGCGCCCGGGCCGGAGGACCTGGAGGACCTCTACGGCCGCCTGGCGCGGGTGCTGACCTGCCTGCCCGGCGACTACTGGGGCCGGCGCTGCGGCGGGCCCTGACGGCGCGCCTCGAAGACCAGGATGGCCGCCGCCGTCGCCGCGTTGAGGGACTCGATGCCCCCCGCCATGGCGATGCGCAGGCAGCGGTGCGGCAGGGCCAGGGCCTCCGCCGAGGGGCCTTCGGCCTCGCCGCCGACCAGGAGGGCCGTGGGGCGGGACCAGTCCATCGCGCGGTGGTCCAGGTCGCCCTCCGCATCGGCGATGCAGAGGTCCAGCCCGGCCAGGGCCTCGGCCAGGCCTCCGGCCGGTATGTCCAGGAGCGGCAGGAGGAACTGGGCGCCCATGCCGGACCGGAGCGCCCGCGGATGCCAGGGGTCCACCGTTCCCGCCGTCAGGACGGCCAGGTCGACGCCCGCCGCGGCGGCCGCGCGCAGGGCCGTGCCCAGGTTGCCGGGGTCCCGCCAGGCGTCCAGGACCAGGACCAACTGTGGGGCAGAGGGCGGCGGCGGCCCCGCCAGGTCGACGGCCGCCAGCAGCCCCTGCGGATGCTGGGTGCCGGCCGCCTGGCGGAAGAGCGGCGCCGTCGTGGACAGCAGCAGGGCGCCGGCTGCGTCCAGGCGGGCCAGCAGGGCCGCCGCCGCCCGCGAGCGGAGCGCTCCGTCGCCCGGGGCCGTCTCGACTGAGACATCGACCGCCGCATCGACCGCCGCATCGACCGCCGCGCCATCGCCGGTCGCCTGCTCGGACGTCGTTCGATCGACCGTGGGCCCTCCGCCGGGCGCGGGATGGCCGGACACCAGGGCGTCCGACACCAGGGCCAGGCGGGGGCGGGCGCCGGCGTCGAGGGCCGCCTCGATCAGCCGCGGACCCTCCAGGACCGCCCGACCCTCGGCCTGGCGGAAGGCGCGGCTGTCCTGCAGGCGCCGCAGGTAGCGGAGCTTGGGGTTGTCCGGGCTGCTGATGTGCTGCATGGAGCCTCCTCGCCGATCCGGATCAGCCCCGGCCCCAGGCAAGACGAAGGGGCGGCGTGGTCACCGGGATGGATCCCGGGCCGCGCCGCCCCTCTTGTGTGCTCTGCTGCTGCCGACGGGTGGGAAGCCGTGCCGGCGCGTCTCAGGCCGCGCCGCCGGCCACCTTGACCAGGGCCCCGAAGGCCTCGGGATCCCGGGCGGCCAACTCGGCCAGGCTCTTGCGGTCGATCTCGACGCCGGCCTGGATGAGCCCGTGCATGAAGCGCCCGTAGGTCAGGCCGTGCTGGCGCGCCGCGGCGTTGATGCGCTGGATCCACAGGCGGCGGAAGTCGCGCTTGCGGGTGCGGCGGTCCCGGTACTGGTCGGCCAGGGCGTTGACCACGGCCTCGTGCGCCCGCTTGTAGAGCCGGCGGCGCCCCTGGTCGTAGCCACGGGCCATGTCCAGGATCTTCTTGTGCCGGCGATGGGTGGTGGTTCCACCTTTCACGCGTGCCATGGTCTGTCCATCTCCTCGGTCAGGCGTCGGGCCGGCGCAACAGCGGCGCAAGGCTCGGCGCGGGGGGGCTTGGGGTTGAAGGGGTCGATGCTCGCCAACGGGTGACGGTGGCCGGCGGACCAGACGGGCCCTCGCCGGAGAAGGTCACCTGCCGGTGACCGCTACTTCTTCTTCTTCCAGAGCGACGGGGCCAGCAGGCGCACCTTCTTGATGCTGCCCTTGTGCGTGACCACCAGGTACTCGTCGAAGAGTCGCTTGACCCGCGACGTCTTCTTGCGCCGCAGGTGGCTCTTGCCGATCTTGGTGCGCATCAGCTTGCCGGTGCCGGTCACCTTGAAGCGCTTGGCCGTGGACTTGTGGGTCTTCATCTTCGGCATGGGATCAACCTTCCGCTGCTGGTGCTGCGGCCGCGCCTTCGTCCGACGCGGCGCTGTCCGTCGCTGGCGCCGCGTCGCCTGGCGGCGGGGGCGCGTCTGTTGTGGGTTGCTCGGTGGCCGCGGGAGCGGCTTGAGTCGGGCTGTCCGTCTGGGCGATCGGGCCGTCCGCCTTGAGCTTGGCGACCTTGGCGATGGCGGCGGCGGCGGCGGCGTTGGGCGCCAGCACCATCAGCATCGTCCGCCCTTCCATGTCCGGCCGCTGCTCCACGACCGCCACGTCGCTCAGAGCTTCGGCCACCTCGCGCAGGTGTTCCAGGCCGATCTCAGGATGGGTGATCTCGCGTCCACGGAACTGCACCCTGACCTTGACCTTCATGCCCTGCTTCAGGAAGTCGCGGGCGCGCCGCACCTTGAAGCCGGTATGGTAGTCGTCGGTCTTGGGGCGGAGGCGGATCTCCTTGATCTCGGTGGCCTTCTGGCCCTTGCGGGCCTCCCGTTGGCGTCGCACCTGCGTGTAGTGGTACTTGCCGTAATCGAGAATACGGCAGACCGGAGGATCGGCGTTGGGGGCCACCTCTACCAGGTCCAACTCCCGTTCCCGCGCCGCGTTCAGCGCATCGCGGAGGGTGAGGATACCCATCTGTTCCCCTTTGTCGTCGATCACCCGTACACGCGGCGAGAGGATCTCCTCGTTGATCCGACGATGATCCTCCACCACCGGCTGCTCGGGCTTCCTGGCTGATCGCTTGATGGACGGCTCCCTTTCACATGCAAAGAAGCGAGGCTCACCGGTCAGGCCTGGGGGGCGAACCTCGCCAGCTATGGTCTCTGCGCCAGACGGAGGCGCCGAGTGTAGGCGGACCGCGACGGCCGGTCAAGGGCCGAAGACGTGCCCATCTCCAGGTGGGCGGTACAAGACTCGAACTTGTGACCTCCACGATGTCAACGTGGCGCTCTAACCAACTGAGCTAACCGCCCGAACGGAAGGGAAAGTATAGCAGGGGGCCGCGGAGGGCCGCAAATGCAGTCAGGGCGATTGCACCAATCGGGAGGCCGATCAGCACCCGGCGACTGGAAGTCGCGGGCTACTTGAGACGAAGTCCGCGTTGCGGACTGGCGCTCGGGGCTGACCACGGTTGGCGGCATGAACAGTGATGAAGCCGGTCGCTTGAGATCATGGTTGTTGGGCGCCGCCAAACCCTCGTCCGTTCGGCCCGCAAGACCTCAGTGGGGACTCCAAAGCGATCCAGCGACTCGGGTAGTCCACGCCAGTGGACTTCGTCTTAGGTAGCCCGCGACTTCAGTCGCCGGGTGGTGATCGGCCTCCCGTTTGATGCGATTGCCCTGCAAATGCAGTCACAGTCGCATGCCGAGGGCCGGAGGCAAGCCCTCCGCCCCTACCCCTTCCCCCGTCCGCGGTGTTAGCCCCATGGCATCATAGGCCGGCCGGGACAGGCGGCGCCGCGTGCTTTGCGACGCCGGCGGGTCGTGTTCGCCGCCCCCCCCCCCGTTGCCGGACCCTCCATCCCGCCCGGTCGCCCAGGAGACAGCCATGCCTCGCCCGCGTTCCCCCTTCCGCCCATCTCGGCGCGACCGCAGCGACCTGCCCGCGCCCTGCCGCGGCGGCCTCCTGGGCCCGGCCCTCGTGGCCGGGGCACTTGCCCTGGCCGCGGTCCTGAGCGCGGTGCGGCCCGCCCGGGCCCAGGCGCCCACGCCCACCGCCCAGCCGCCGGCCCGGCCCCTGCAGGCCCTGGTCAGCCTGGGTCGCTCCGCGGTGACCGGGCGGGCTGCCGGCAGCGCCGAGCTGCAGCTGGAGCTGCGCGGCACCGGGGGCGGCCTGAGGGGCAGCGCGGCGGGCAACGCCCTGCCCTTCCTGGGCTTCTACAACCTGAACCTGGCCGATGCCGACGGCAACCCCGTCCCCGTCACCGCCGGTGACCGCATCAAGCTGAGCGATGCCGCCGGAGGAGCCATCGAGGCCCAGGTGCCCGAGCTGCGCATCGCCGCCGAGGCCGCCGCGGACACCGTCAGCGGCCTGGCCCCGGCCGGTGCTGCCATCTCGGTCACCGTATCCAGCGGCCTGGGCTTCGATGCGGTGAGCCTGAGCGCCGTGGCCGACGGCCAGGGCGCCTTCCGGGCCTCCTTCGCCGGACGCTACGACATCGCGGAGGGCAGCAACCTGCGGCTGGACCTGCCGGCCGGACCCTTCACCTTCCGCCTCGAGCTGCCCCTGGCGGCCACCCTCAACCTGCGCCTTTTCGACGCGGCCGTGGGCGGGACCGGACCCAACGGCGCCACGGTGGGCGCCGAATTGCGGCGCGGCGGGCGCCTCCTGGCCCAGGGCGGAGGGCAGGCGGCCTTCTTCGGTATCTTCGGCTTCAACCTGGTCAACCCGGCCGGCGAGCCGGAGGCGCTGCAGGTGGGCGACCAGATCAGCCTCGCGTTCCCCGGCCTTGCCCAGCATGCATTCACCGTGCCCCTCCTGGAGGCCCAGGCCGACGCCGCCCAGGACCTGGTGACCGGCCGGGCTCCCGCCGGGGCCGAGCTGCAGGTGACCGCCGGGGCCGGACCGGGGGCCGTCAGCCAGCGGGTGCAGGCCGACGCCGAGGGCCGCTTCCAGGCCGCCTTCGCCCCGAATGTGGACCTGGCGGCCGGCAGCAGCGGCCAGGTGCAGCTCCTCCTGCGCCAGCCGGGCCTGAACGTCAACCTCAGCCGCGCCTGGGCCCTCACCCGCCTGGAAGCGGTGCTGGGCGAGAACACGGTGAACGGCATCGCGGCCCCCGACGCGCCGGCTACCCTGATCCTGCGCGCCGCCGCCGGCGCCGAGAAGGGCCGGGCCGCTGTCGCGCCGGCCGCCACCGGGGGCGCCTTCCAAGTGGCCCTGGTGGATCCCTTGGACCGCCCGGCCCTCATGCAGCCCGGCGACCGGCTGGCCTTCCGCCGCGGTTCCGAGAGCTTCGAACTGACCCTGCCCAAGCTGACGGCCGAGGTGGACATCGGCCAGGACCGGATCAGCGGCGAGGCGCCGGCGGGCGCCAGCCTGCAGGTGTCGGCCCGCGTCCTCTTCAACGTCCAGACGCAGACCGTGACCGTGGGGGCCGACGGCCGCTACCTGGCGGACTTCAAGGGCCGGCTGGACCTCGTGGGCGGCAGCCGCGTCGACGTCCTCTATACCTACCCGGAGGGCCACCGCGTCCGCCTGGTCGAGGCGGCTTCCTCCATCCGTGTCTGGCCGGAGCTGGGCCGGGTGGACGGCAGCATCCCCGGCGGCACGGAGCTGACGGTGGTGGCCCTGGACAGCCTGGGTATCCCCAAGGGCCAGGCGGCCGGGACGGCCTCGGCCCTGGGGCGCTACGACCTGGTCCTGAGCGATGCCGCCGGCCGGACCTACCTGCCCCAGCCGGGCGACAAGGTGGAGCTGCGCTTCGAGGGGCTCAGGCGGGGGATGACGGTGCCGGCCCTGGGCATCGACTGGGACACGGCGGCCGAGACGGTCTCCGGCGAGTCGGTGCCCGACGGCACGGTGACGGTGGTCGCCCAGCCGCCGCAGGGCCAGGGCAACGCCACAGTCTCCCGCTCGGTGCCGGTGCCGGCCTCGGCCTTCTACCAGGCGCTCTTCAAGCCGGACGCGGACCTGCGGGCCGGCAGCCGCCTGCAGGTCACCTACACCTATCCCGATGGCAACCGGGCGCGCATCGACCGGGCCATCCCCTGGCTGAACGCCCAGGTGGGCGGCGACCGGGTGGCGGGCCTGGCCCTGCCGCAGGCGGCGGTGCAGGCCCGCCTGGAGCAGGGCGCCGCCGAGCGCGGGCGCGGCGCGGCGACGGCGGCAGTGGACCAGGGCTTCAGCCTGCGCCTGGCCGACGGAGCCGGCCGCCCGGCCCCCCTGGCGGGCGGCCAGACCCTCAGCCTGAGCTTCGGCCGCTCCCTCAGCCGTCCCGTCCTGCCTCTTTCGCTCCGGCTGGAGCAGGCGGCGGACCAGAGCTGGTCCCTCAGCGGGACGGGGCCGATCAGCCGCAGCCTGAGCCTGCGCCTGGAGGGCGGCGCGGCCCGCACGGTGACGGTGACCACGGACCAGGCGGGCGCCTGGCGGCGCGGCCTGCCGGCGGGTGTCGGGGCGGGGCCGGGCCTCAGGGCGGAGCTGAGCCTGCTCGACGAGGAAGGCCACCGCTTCTACAGCGTGGACGTCCTGTCGCGCCTGACGGCCTACCTGGGCACGGACCGGGTGGGGGTGGAGGGCCGGCCCCTGGCCCAGGCCCGGCTGGGCCTGGAGGCGGCCGGCGGCGGCGCGCCGCTGGCCCAGGCGACGGCGGGCCTGGACTCGGAGGGACTGCTGGAGGCCCGGCTCACGGGCAGCGCGCCGCGGCTGCAGGCCGGCCAGGGGCTGGCGCTGAACCTGGAGCCCCTGGACGGACTGCCCGGGCGCCAGGCGCGCATGACGGTGGCCGACCTCAGCCTGGCCCTGGACACGGCGGCCAGCCGCATCACGGGCCGGGTGCCGGCGCCCGCGGGATTCCAGGATCGCCTGGTCACCCTGCGTCTCAGCCCCCGCGCGGGCGGCGCGGTGCGCAGCTTCACGGCCCTGGCGGACGACCAGGGCGCCTTCAGCTTGAGCAGCGCGAACCCCGGCTTCCTGGCCGGACCGGGCCTGCCGCTCACGCAGGTGGGCCTGGTCGAGCTGGTTCACACGGGCGCGGACGGGCATCGCACGGTGCTGGCGGCGGTGCCGCGCATCGCGGTGTTCCTGCCGCGGTTGTCGCTGCGGCAGTAGCTTGGGAAGGGCGGCGCGGCGACGATCCGTCAAGGTCGCCGCCGCGCCGCGCTCTGCTCGCGATGGTCGGACGGGGTGGGTCGAAGCTCCCCTAGGCCGACAGGTTCAGCCGCTTGAACAGCCCCTCCGGCAGCAGCCGGATCACCGTCATGATGAGGCGCCAGTAGCCGGGGATGTAGGCGATGTCGCGGCGGCGCAGGATGGCCGCGTGGGCCAGGCGGCCGGCGCGCTCGGCCGAGCAGAAGAGCGGGCCCTTGCGCAGGTGGGCCGTCATGGGCGTGTCCACCGGGCCGGGCCGCAGGTCGGTCACGGCGATGCCCTTGGGGTGGAGGCGGGCGCGCAGGCCCTGCAGGTAGGTGCTGACCGCCGCCTTGGCCGCCCCGTAGAGGTAGTTGCCGCGCCGCCCGCGGTCGCCGGCCACCGAGCTGATGACCGCCAGTTGTCCATGGCCCTGTTCGTCCAGCAGGGCCGCCGCCCGGCCCAGGAAGGCCAGGGAAGCGGTGGCGTTCTCGCCCCAGGCGCGCCGCGCCAGTTCCGGGTCCCGTTCGGCGGCCGCCTGGTCCGGCAGGGAGCCCCAGGCCACGAGGATCAGGTCGACGCCGCCCCAGGCCGAGCGCGCCTGGTCCAGGAGGGCCTGGTGGCGGTCCAGGTCCTGGAAGTCGATGCCGAAGCACAGGACCTCGGCCGCGCCGCGCACACGAAGGTCGGCGGCCACCGCCTCGAGGCGCGCCTCGTTGCGGCCCGCCAGGAGGAAGCGCAGGGCCGCGCCGCCCGCCGATTGCGCCACGAAGCGCCGGGCGATCGCCTCGGCGATGGCCGAGGTGGCGCCGGCGATCAGGATGCGCTGGGGGGCGAGGGCAGGCATGGGCGCATTATAGCCGCCTGCTATCCTTGGCCGCCGGCCACTCCGCGCCTCGACATGTCCACCGAGCCCGCAAAGGTGCCGGACCCTCCAAGCACCGTCCCCTCCCCTCCAGCCCGCGACCCTCGGAGCCAGCCCATGTCCCCAGAGAGCCCCCGCCACGGGTTCAGCACCCGCGCCATCCACGAGGGCCAGGCGCCCGACCCCGCCACCGGCGCGGTCATCGTGCCCATCTACCAGACCAGCACCTACGCCCAGGAAGAGGTGGGCCGGCACAAGGGCTACGAGTACAGCCGCACCGGCAACCCCACGCGCACGGCCTACGAGACGGCGCTGGCCAGCCTGGAGAACGGCGACTGGGGCCTGGCCTTCGCCTCCGGCCTGGGCGCCACCAGCACCCTCCTCTACCTCCTGAACGCCGGCGACCACGTGCTGGCCGCCGACGACCTCTACGGCGGCACCTACCGGCTCTTCGACAAGGTGCTGCGCCGCTTCGGCGTGGACTTCAGCTTCGTGGACCTGGGCCGGACGGCCGACCTGGCCGCCGCCTTCCGCCCGAACACGCGGATGGTCTGGATCGAGAGCCCCACCAACCCCATGCTCAAGCTGGTGGACATCGGGGCCGTGGCCGAGGCGGCCCGGGCGCGGGGCGCCCTGGTGGTGGTGGACAACACCTTCGCTTCGCCCTACCTGCAGTCGCCCCTGGACCTGGGAGCCGACCTGGTCCTCCATTCGGCCACCAAGTACCTGGGAGGCCATTCGGACCTGGTGGGCGGCGTGGTGGCCGGCCGCGGCGAGGACCTGCGCGCCCGCCTGGCCTTCCTGCAGAACGCGGCCGGCGTCATCCCCGGCCCCATGGACTGCTGGCTGGCCCTGCGCGGCCTCAAGACCCTGGCCCTGCGCATGGAGCGCCATTGCCGGAGCGCCCTGGAGCTGGCCCGCTGGCTGGAGGGCCACCCGCGGGTGGAGCGGGTCATCTACCCCGGCCTGCCCTCGCATCCGGACCATGCCCTGGCCAGGCGGCAGATGCCCAAGGGCCAGGGCGGGATGGTCTCCTTCATCCTGCGCGGCGGCGAGGAGGAGGCCCGCCGCGTGGTGGCCGCCACCCGCCTCTTCACCCTGGCCGAGAGCCTGGGCGGCGTGGAGAGCCTGATCGAGCTGCCGGCGGCCATGACCCACGCCTCGGTGGCCGACTCGCCCCTGGCGGTGCCGCCGGGCCTGGTGCGCCTCTCGGTGGGCATCGAGGAGGTGGAGGACCTGCAGGCGGACCTGGCCCAGGCCCTGGGCGGCTGACGCGGGGGCGGCACGGGCGGATCGCGGCCGGCAGCTGATCGCGATTGCCGCGGGTCCGGTCGCCGCCGCGGCCCATAACAGCGATCCTCCCGCCGCGTTTCCAGGCCTGCCCACGCCCTGCCCCCCGGTCCAGGAGCCACGCCCATGCGCCCCGCCCGTCTTGTCGCCGACCGCCGACCGTCCGACCCGCGCCGCCGATGCGGGACCCCGTCCCTCGGCGCGGTCCTCGCCGCCGCCCTTCTCGCCGCCGGCTTCGCCTCCCCCCGCCCCGGCCTGGCCCAGGCCCCCGCCCCCGAGCCGGCGCCGGCCCTGGACCGGGTGGCCTTCGCGCCGGGCCTGGCCGGGTGGACAACGTGGGGGCCGGAGCAGGGCTACGGCCTCAGGGCGCAGAACCTGGGCGCGGTCCCCAGCCGGATCCTGCTCTGGGCCCAGGCGCCCGGGGCGGGCTCCTCGGCCGCGGGCTGCGCGGCCTGCCGCGGCTTCACGGCCGCCTGCTCGCCGCCCCTGGCCCCGGGCCAGGCCTTCGCCTTCAGCCCGGGCGGCGCGGCCATGGTCTACAGCCTGAGCCTGCGGCCGGCGGACGAGGCGGGGCCGGCCTGGTCGGCGCTGGCGCGCTCGCGCGGCCTGCCGCCGCAGACGCCGCTGGCGGACCTGGTCTGCGAGGCCCTGGCGACGGAGACGGGGCCGCGCGCGACGCCGGCGGCCGCGCCGTCCCGGTCCAGCGCCGCCCCCTTGGACTGCGAACTCCAGCGCGCCTTCCACGCCGCCTACCTGGGCGGCGAAGCCCTCCCGTCCGGCTCCCCCCTGGCCGATGCGCCCCTGGCCCTGCTGCGCGGCGAGCCGCTGGCCGCGGCGGCGGCCTTCGAGATGCCCACGGTGAACGCCCAGGACCAGGTGGACGGCGCGGCGCCCGCCCTGGACCGCGAGGCGGCGCTCAGCCTCGGCGACACGGGCGGCGATGCCCCGCGCGCGGACCCCTACGTCTACCTGCTGCCGGGGGTCTTCCTGGCCACGCCGGAGTACCAGCACGGCCTGCTCTGGCTGCAGAGCGCCGCCGCCGACTGCGCCGCGGTGACGGTGGAGGCCTTCCGCAGCAGCCGCGGCAAGCTGCCGGGGGAGCTGCGCCTGGACCTGGCCGGCGGCGCCCTGGCAAGGCTCTGGCCCTCCCAGACCTGGCCGGATGGGGTCGCGGCCACCCTCAAGGTCAGCTCTGACCGCCCCCTGGCGGTCATGGCCTCGCAGCTGGGCTACCGCACCAGCGCCAGCTTCAACGCCAGCCTGGACCGCCCGGGCCCGGCGGCCTGGGCCCTGCCCCTGGCCTACCAGGAGCCGGCCCCCCTGCCGCCGCCCTTCCTGCCGGCCGCGGGCGTCGGTCATGGCCCCGTCGGCCACCATGCTGCCCGCCTCCTCGCCCCCGGGCCATCCGCCCCATCGGTCCCATCCGTCCTGTCAGCCCCCCCCCCCCCCCCCCCCTCCGCCGACCCGCACCCTGCCGCCCCCGCCCGCCCCTCCGCCCCCACCCCCGAACTCCGCCGCACCCAGGTGGCCGCCTTCAACAACGGCGGCCAATGGGACGACCTGCGCGTGGACACCCAGGCCCAGGGCCAGGACCCGCGCGGCGTGCCCTTGCCCATGGCGCCGCAGATGCAGCTGCTCTTCGAGCTGGGCTTCGGTCTGGGCCGGGTGGGCGGCGAGGGCTGGGCCCGCCTGACGGATGCGGCGATGCCCTTCGCCGCGGCCTTCTACGCCTACCGGCTCTCGGCGGGCGAGGAGGCGGCCACGGAGACCTGGGCGGCCCCGGCCTGGCGCTATCGCCCGGACCTGCCGCCCGCGGCGGCGCCCCGGGCCATCGCCTTCCCCGACGTGGGCGCACCAACCGGCGCACCGGCGGGCGCGGCGGCGGCCGATGCCCCGGCGGCCCGCCTGGCCCTGCAGAACCTGCGCGAGTCCCCCGCCCGCGTGGTGGTGGACAGCTACGATGGGCGCTGCGGTTTCAACGGTAGCCGCGAGGTCCTGCTGCCCCCCCTGGAGGCCCGCCTGCTGCCGGTGGCCGAGCTGCCGGGGGCGCCCTGGCGGCCCATCTCCCTGGTCCTCCGCGTGGAGACGGGCGAGGCGGCGGCCCTCCTGGAGCTGGCCCGCGATCGCGCCTACCCCATCGGCGCCTTCCCGCCGGACCTGGCCGACGCCCTCCTGGGCTCGCCCCTGCCCGCGGCTCCGCCCCCGCCGGCCCTGCGGGAGGCCCTGCTGGAGGCCACGCCCGCCCTCCTGGACCTGCCGCGCCCGACCACGGCGGTCCGCCAGCGCATCGCCCTGCGCGACGGCCTGGCCGCGGGCCGCTGCCTGAGCTACCGCGCCGAGTCCTCGGCCCCCTGGCTTCGCCCCGAGGCCCCCCAGGGCGAGCTGCCGGCCGACCTCTCCCTGCTCATCGACCCGGCCGCCCTCCCGGCGGGCCCGCAGGAAGCGGTGCTGCGCATCACGGTGCCCGAGGGCAACGTGCTGGGCAGCCCGGCGACGGTGCGAGTGCGGGTGGCGGGTGGGGCGGGAATGGGGAAGGTATGGCTGCCGCGGCTGCTGGGTGGGGCAGCTGCGCGCTAGCAGGACCGCTTGCAGGAGCCTGCTGGTAAGATGGCGGACCTGTTGAGCCTCACCCGGCCTGATCACGGAGCGAGGATGCCATGCGCAAGCTGAACACGATCTTTGAATGGTGCAACGACATCGTCTCCACCCGCCATTTCTACACCGAGCTTCTCGGCCTGGACGAGACCTTCTATGACGAAGGGCGCGGCTGGCTCAACTACAGGGTAGGCGAAACGCTGCTGGTCATCTGCCGCGCCCCCCACCCGCTGCCCACGACCGACGAATGGGCGGTGACGCCGGCCTACGAGGGCGGCACGGCTTACCTGTCATCGTGGGTGATCGAGGTCGGCCCGGATGAACTGACAGGCCTCGCGTCCCGCCTCAGCGCTGCCGGCGTGGAGTCCTGGGGGGGACCTGACGACTCGCCCGGAGGCCAGGCCTTCTTCGTCCGGGACCCGATGGGCAAGACGGTAGAGGTGTTCTGCGCCGAGTGAGGCGGTGGCGTTGACCCGGTCTGGTGGACACGACACCCTGTGGGTGGAAGGTGTCCACGAAACCGGCGTAACTCCAATTCTCATGGCATGACTCCGGCCATGACAAAGTGCCATCAACCAAAGGCAAGCGATAGCCCCACCAGGCAGCACGATCCACCCATGTCCACCCCCATCGCCATCGCCCCCCTCGCCCGGCACCGCGACCTGCTGCCGCTGGTCGCCGACTGGTTCGTCGCCGAGTGGCCCGGCTGGTACGGGCCCGGCGGGCCAGGCGACATCTGGGCCGATCTGGAGGCCTTCGCCGCCTCCGAGCGGGCCTTGCCCGTGGGGCTCGTGGCCTTCCTGGACGGGCGGCCCGTGGGTGCGGCGGCGCTCAAGGCCGAGTCGATCGCCAGCCACCGGCACCTGTCGCCCTGGGCCGCGGCCGGCTACGTGCGGCCGGAGCTTCGGGGCCGGGGCATCGGCGCCGCCCTGCTGGCAGAATTGGTGGCCACGGCCCAGAGCCTGGGCCATGGCGCCGTGTACTGCGGCACCAGCAGCGCCCGGAGCCTGCTCCTGCGCAGCGGCTGGGAGGCCATCGACGCCACGGTCCAGGAGGGCCGGCCGCTCACCGTCTTCCGCAGCCCGCCCGGCCCCACCCGCCCCTCCCACCACGAGGCCCCATGAAGCGCATCCAGAGCTACGCCGCTCCCGGCATCACGGTCACCTTCGACCCCAACGTCTGCATCCACTCCGCCGTCTGCCTGAGGGCCTTGCCGGCGGTCTTCGACGTGCGCCGGCGGCGCTGGGTGATGCCCGAGGCGGCGACGGTGCAGGAGGTGGCGGCCGCCATCGGCCGTTGTCCGTCCGGAGCCCTGCAGGCGGTGCTGGACGACCCTGGGGCTGCCGGATCGGGGGCGGCAGCGGAGGTCGCCGCGGAGCCCGCGCCGCCACCCGCCCAGGCGACCATCCGAACCAGCCTGAACGGGCCGCTGCTGGTCGAAGGGAGCTTCCGGCTGCGGGACGAGAGCGGCCAGGAGATCAACAGCGCGGGCCGAGCGGCCCTCTGCCGCTGCGGTGGCACGGCCAACCAGCCCTTTTGTGACGGCAGCCACCAACGCGTGGGCTTCCAGTCCAAGCGGAAGGCGGCGGGCTGAGCAGCTCGCGGGGGCGGTTTGAGAGGAATGGCGTCGTGGTCACCTCCACTGGCGTGCCCTGTGACCGTGTGCCATGCCATCGCCATCGGGTTGAGTGATTCCCATCACCATTGTCATGGGCGTCATCACCCCCCCATCCGCCCCGCCTCGCCCCCAACCTCGCCCTCTTCCGTCTCCGCCCCTGCCGCGGAAGCCGGCGCCTCGCGCGCGCCCGGGTGAGCGCGGAGGATCACCTCCTCCAGCCGCGCCTGGCTGACGTGGGTGTAGATCTGGGTGGTGCCCAGGTTCTGGTGACCCAGGAGTTCCTGGACCACGCGCAGGTCCGCGCCGCCGTCCATCAGGTGGGTGGCGAAGCTGTGGCGCAGGACGTGGGGGCTGACCTTGCCGGGGGCGTGGCCGGTCGCCGCGGCCGCGCGGCTGACCAGGAGCTGCACCGAGCGCACCGACAGGCGGCCGCCGCGCTGGTTGAGGAAGAGGGCCGGCTCCGGGCGGCTGGGGGCCCTGGCCGGGCGGCCCGCGGCCAGCCGGGGCCGCCCCGCCGCGAGGTAGGCGCCCAGGGCCTCCCGTGATGGACCGCCCAGGAGGGCCACTCGCTCGCGCCGGCCCTTGCCCATGACCAGCAGGCGGCCCGCCGCCAGGTCCAGGTCCGCCAGGTTCAGGCCGTGCAGCTCCGAGACGCGCAGGCCCGCCGCGTAGAGGGTCTCCAGGATGGCGCGATCGCGGAGCTGGGCCGCCTCGCCGCCCTCGGTCGCCACCTGCTCGATCAGCTCGGCCGCCTGGCCCTGGTCCAGCACCCGCGGCAGGCGGCTGGGCACCTTCGGAGCCTCCAGGCCTTGGAAGGGGTTGGCGGTCATCCCGCCGTGCCCTATGGCCCAGGCCCCGAAAGCCCTCAGCTCCGACACCCGCCGGGCGATGCTGCTGCGGGCGATGCCGCGCTCCACCAGCTCGGCCAGGTAGCGGCGGACGAGGGCCAGGTGGATGGCATCCCAGCGCGCAGCGCCCCGCTCGGCCAGCCAGTCCAGGGCAGCGCCGATCTCCTGGCCGTAGTTGCGCAGGGTATAGGGCGAGAGACCGCGGACGCCCTTCATCCAGGCCAGGTAGCGGTCCAGCAGGGCGCGGGGGGGCATGGGCGGGATTGTAGCGCCGGCCAGGCGCCGTCCGCCCCCGACGGCTTCTCTCAGTCCGCCCCCGCCCCGCGCCGCAATTCCTCCTCCACCATCGCTGCCAGTTCCACCAGCAGCCCGAGGTCGCGCTCGTCCAGTTCGCGGGGGCGCTGGTCGATGACGCAGAAGCTGCCCACGGCCATGCCGTCCGGGTCATGGACGGGCACCCCCGCGTAGAAGCGGACGAAGGGGGCGCCCGTCACCGCCGGGTTGTCCGCGAAGCGGTGGTCCAGGTAGGCGTCGGGCACCACCATCGGGGCGCCGGCCAGGATGGCGTGCGCGCAGAAGGAGGCTTCGCGCGGGCCCTGCCGCAGGGCCATGCCGTGGATGCTCTTGAAGCATTGCCGATCCGCATCCACCAGGGTCAGGGCGCTGATCGGCACCTTCAGCAGCCGGGCGGCCAGGCGGGTCAGGCGGTCGAAGCGCTCCTCCGGCCCGCTGTCCAGGATGCCCAGGTGCCGGAGTGCCGCCAGGCGGCGGCCTTCGTCCGGCGGCATGGGGGGGGCGATCCATCCTGCGCTGCGTCGCAGCACCCAGGCGGCGATCCGCGATCGGGCGTAGGCCGGCGAGAAGGGGCGCAGCAGCCAGTCGGTGACGCCGGCGCTCTCGGCCAGGCCGCGCTGCGTCTCGTCGGCCGCGTCGGCGATCAGGACGATGGGCAGGGCCGACCCGTCGCCGCCGGCCGCGGCGCGCAGGCGACGGCAGAGATCCCAGGGCTGCGGATCGAAGTCCCGGTCCAGCAGGACGAGCGCGGGCGCGGTTGCGGCGACCGCGAGGGCCTCGGCGACATCGGTGGCGCCGAGGAGGCGGTAGCCGCTGGGTGCGACGGCCTGCCGGAGGATGGCGTCGGTGGCCTCGTCCCGGCAGGCGACCAGGACGCCGAGGTCCCTGAGGGCAGAGCCCTCCGGCGCCAGGGCGGCCGGCGCGGGTCCGGCCCGCCGGCCCGGCGCATCGGTGTCGCGGACCATCTCGATGACCCGGCCCTCGGCGGCGGCGAAGACCTGCAAGCCGCCGCCCGCCGCGGCTACCCGCTGCCGCGCGGCGGCCACCATCGCCTCCAGCGCATCGTCGTCACGCCAGGGGTCGTGGTGGAAGAGGGCCAGCTCGCGCACGCCGCTGCGCAGGGCCAGGTCCACCACGTACTCCATGGTGGCGTGGCCCCAGCCCTGGCGCTCCGGATACTCGGCCGCGAGGTACTGCGCGTCGTGGATCAGGAGGTCGGCCCCGGCGACGAACTGGGCGTGGCGCAGGTCCTCGCCGGCCAGGCTCCCGGCGATGCCCGCGGCATGGGCGCGGTCGTGGGGTTCGTGGTCCGTGGCGTAGACCACCACCTCGCCGTCCACCTCCAGCCGGTAGCCCAGGGTGAGGGCAGGGTGGTTGAGGAAGCGCGTCGTCACCCGGACGTCGTCGATCGTGAACTGGCCCTCGATCAGTTCGTGGTAGCGGTTGTTGGCGGCCGGCCCTTCCAAGGCCACCGGAAAATAGGTGTAGCGAAGCTGGCCCACCAGGCTCTCCTTCAGCGACTGGCCGATGCCGCGCGGCCCGTACACCTCCCAGGAGCCACTGCCGTCGAAGAGCGGGGCGAAGAAGGGAAAGCCCTGGATGTGGTCCCAATGGGTGTGCGTGATCAGGAGGTGACCGCGCCGCGGCGCGCTGCCGTCCCGGACCATGGCCCGGGAGAGGCCGTGGGCGCCGGTCCCGCAGTCCAGCACGATCTCGGTGCCGGCCGCGGAGCGCAGGTGCACGCAGGAGGTGTTGCCGCCGTGGCGGAGGGTGCTGTAGCCGGCTTGCGGGATGGAGCCTCGCGTTCCCCAGAAGCGGAGCCTCATGCTCGACGTCCTCGTAGCGAAGGCGGTGGTCCCGGGGATCTGAACGCGGCGCAGCGGGAATCCTGGATCATCATGGGTGGCTGGCGGACGATGATAACAGGAAGTCTCGTGCGGCGGAAGGCGCCGCGAATCCAGGCGGGCGACCTGCTCGCCTGCCGGGCGGCCGGCCGGTCAACCGTTGGGTGCTCGCTCGACACGGGGGGCCGCGGGCATACAATAGGCCCATGGCAGCCCCCTCGGAGCCGGTCGCGAGCGATCCGTCCTCTACCGCTGTCCAGACCCTGCAGGCCGGCTACCCCCCCAGTTGGCTGGACCGCCTGCTGCGGGCGGTCGACCGCCTGCCCTGGCCCTGGTGGCTGACCTATGCCGCGGTCTTCGCCCTGGGCCACGGGCTGATCGCTGCCCTGCGGGTGGACGCGGCGGGGGGCTGGGTGGAGCGCCTGCTGGAACCGCGGGTCTTCTGGCTCTGGTGCCTGTACCTGCCGGCCTTCACCCATTACCTGGGCCGGGTGGCCCGCGAGAAGCTGGCCCGCTTCGAGCCGGTGCTGGGCCTGGATGCGGACGAGGGCCGGCGTCTGGCCTACCGCCTGACCACCATGCCCTTCTGGCCGCCCCTGGTCTGGGGCGGCCTCTCGATGGCCCTGGGCCTGGCCACCCTGCGCCTCAACCAGGGCCTGGTGGCCCGCCTGCAGTTCCCGCCCTGGGAGGCCTGGGCCACCGTGGCCAGCTACTTCGTGGGCGGGGCGGCCATCTACCACAGCCTGCACCAGCTGCGGACGGTCAGCCGGATCTACGGTCTGGTGCGGGAGTTGGACCTGCACCATGTCCAGCCGGTGCACGCCCTCTCCAGCCTCACCGCTCGCACGGCGGCGGGCTGGATCCTCCTCCTGGTCCTCACCCAGGCCCTGGTGCCGTCCGAGCTGGCGCGGACCGGGGCGGTGGAGACGGGCTTCGCCCTGCTGATTCTCCTGGCGGCCACCAGCTTCGTGGCCCCGCTCTGGGGCATGCACCAGCGCCTGGAGCGCGAGAGGGCCCAGGCCCTCGACGGCCTGGCCGCCCAGGCCCGCGCGCTGCGCGGGCGCCTGCACGGGGCCGTCGCGGACGGGCGCCTGGGGGACCTGGACCCCTTGCAGAAGGCCCTGGGCGTCGTCAGCGCGGAGCGCGAGCAGCTCCTCCGCCTGAGCACCTGGCCCTGGGACCCGGGCAGCCTGCGCGCCTTCCTCTCGGCCCTCCTCCTGCCGGTGGTGCTGCGCCTGCTGCAGGGGGCCTTGGGGGAGTGGCTGGGCCTGAAGTGAGGGCCTGGCGCCCGCTCCACCCGCGCGCATCCGCGCAGGGCAGGGCGATGGCGCGAGCAGCGGCGGATCAACAGCGGCCTGGCTCCGACCGCGGGCGGCGAGGAGCCTTGTGGCTGCGCCGCGCCACAGCCGTCCTCCCGCTGCTTCCTGCCCTGGTCGCCGTGGCGCGGCCGTCGTCGGGGTCGACCGCCGGTTTCCGCATCCCCCACGCCGTCGCTCAGACGGCCTCGCGCATCTACCTGCCGCTCGCCCTCCGCCTGTCCGAACCCCTGCCGGCCCCGTCGGAGTCGCCGACCTCCGCTGTCCCGCCGTCGCCCACCCTGATCAGCGTCGGCACCCCGACGGCATCACCTCTGCCCTCCGATCCAAGGCCGACCCCGCCCTTCCCCACCACTGTGCCCCCAACCACGGCCTCAACCGCGACCCCGACCCCACAGCCCTGGCCCGCCGAAGCCCCCGGCCTCTTCGGCCCCAGCGGGGATCTCGTCTGGCTATGGCCCGAGCGCGGCGACGGCGGGCGCCGTTATCACCTGGGCACCGGTCGCACGGCCTACGGCGCGGCCTTGCCCCTGATAGGCGACTGGGACGGCGACACGTGGGACGAGCCTGGGTATTACGACGTGCGGGCCGGGCGGGTCTTCATGGCCGCGGCGCATGCGGAGGGCCGGCCGCTTGCGATAGCGGCCTTCGGCGAGCCCTGGCGGCTGGCCGTGGCCGGTGACTGGGACGGCCGTGGTCGCGACGGCGTGGGACTCCTGAATCCCTGGACGCTGGAACTGCGCCTCTGGGCGGACGCGACGGGCGCAACGCCCCTTCGCGTCTACCACCTCGCCGGCATCCAGATGGCCGAGGCACTCACCTGGGCCGAGATCCACTGGCAGATCCTGGCCGGCGACTGGGACGGCGACGGGCAGGACGAGCTCGGGCTTTACGATCCTGCCGACGGCAGCCTGCGGCTGTGGCCGGGGCATGGCGCGGAAGTGTCGCCGCGCCGCTGGGCCACCGACCAGTTCGCACGCAAGGCGGTGGCCGGCGACTGGGACGGCGACGGGCGCGACAGCGTCGGCCTCTACGACCATCAAACGATGACCCTGGATCTCTTGGACCCCGCGGATCCCACCCGTAGCCAGCGCTGGCTGGCCATGGGCGACGCTTCCGCCGACTGGCAGCCCATCGCCGGCCGCTGGCGGAGCGATGCCGCGGCCGGTCCAGCCACCGGATTCCCCTGGCCCACCGCAGAAGCCGAGGCGCTGGGACTGGATCCGAGCCGGCTGGCTACCGCTGCCCGGCGTGCGGCCGCGCTGCCCAATCTGCGCAGCCTGCTGCTGCTGCGCCATGACCGCCTGGTGCTGGAGCGCTATTGGCGCGGCGCCGACGCGGCCCAGGCGAGCAACCTGAAGAGCGTCTCCAAGAGCATGCTCTCGGCGCTCGTCGGCATCGCCATCGCCGATGGCAAGATCGCGGGCCTGGACGAACGGGTGGGCCGCTTGCTGCCGAGCCACTTCGGCGCGGCCCCCAGGAATCGCATCCGCGTCCGCGATCTGCTGGACATGCGCGCCGGCCTGGCCTGGGCCGAAACCGGCGCGTCGCTCGAGGGCATGATCGTCAGCGAGGACTGGCCGGCCTACGTGGCCGCTCAGGCGGTGGAGGCGGCACCGGGCGAACGCTGGGAATACAGCACCGGCTTGACGCATGTGGGCGCGGCGGTCCTGGAGGCGGCCGTCGACCAACCGCTCCGGGCCTTCGCCCAGGCACGGCTCTTCGCCCCCTTGGGCATTGCTGCGCCGCGCTGGGATCATGACCCCGCGGGCTTGAGCATGGGGGGCAGCGAGCTGTGGCTGCGTCCCCGGGACCTGGCGCGCTTCGGCCAGTTGTACCTGCGGGACGGCGTCATCGATGGCCGGCGAATCCTGGCGGCCGACTGGGTTCGGGCCTCCCTGGCGCCGGGGCAGCCGACCGGGGAGGGGGACGAGTACGGCCTCTGGTGGTGGCGCAGGTCTATCGCCGGCCGTGACGTCAGCTTCGCCTGGGGTTACGCCGGGCAGTTCCTCTTTGTGGTGCCAGGTGACGATCTGTTGGTCATTGTCACCGCCGACAGCAGCGCCGGCAATCCGCAGGAAACCCACGATGGGGTCTTCTCCCTGCTGGCGGAGGAGATCCTGCCGGCGGTCGGGCCGTCAAGCGCCGCTCGGGACGACGTGAGGCCGGCCCGACGACGGATGGACAGCTTCGGTCGACCGCACGTCGCGCCGGTCGGCAACTGATCGCGGGGCGGGGACCGATCTGGAGCAGGGGGCGGCCGGTGGCCGGGCCACATCGGAAGGCGCCTGGGCGTAACCTTGAAAGGCTCGGGCTTCTCCGCCCGTCTCATTTGTCATCAGCCGGGCGCAAGTCATCCCAGAGGAGTCCACCGATGCTGAGGAAGAGCCTTGTCATGCTTTCCGTGGTCCTGTGGGCGGCGCTTCCCCTGGTCGGCCCGGTGGCCGCTGACGGAAGCGCAAAGATCCATATCGGGTACCTGACCAACGACGGCTCGCTGGGAGAGCTGATCGGAGGGGCCTCCGGCCTACAGATTCAGAACCTTGACCCCGCAAGCGCCGCGCAGGTCACGGTCGAACTCTATCACCAGGATGGCAGCCCGCCCGTCCTCATCGACCGTCCCGACGTCGCCGCCGGCGCGGTCGCCAACGTCTTCCTGCCCGCCATTCCAGGGCTGAAGCATGGCGTCTACGCGGCCATTATCAGCGCCGACCGGCGGATCGCGGCCGTCAGCCGCGCTGACTTCCCCCCGAGCGGCGACGCGGTCATGACCGGTGACGCCGTACCCGGCAACCTGGTCTTCGTCCCGCTGGCCGTCAAGCATGTCCATGGCCAGGTCACGGCCGTCGTCATTCAGAACACGGATTCCGTCCAGAAGGCCACGGTGACCATCGATCTCCATGTCCCCTTGAACAACGCCTCCCGCGTGAGCACCATCAGGGAGATCGGACCCGGCAGCTCGGTGACGGTCGATATGGGCAGGGACCCAGCGTTCGCCGACCTGGCGGGGGAAACCGTGAACACCATCGTGATCAAGAGCCCGGACATCCCTGTGGCGGCCTGGGGCTTCGTGGTCATCCGCGGCGTGGGCAAGGCGGTCTATGGCTACCCCGGCATACCTGCCGGGCAGGCCGCCACCCGCCTCTACGCCCCGCTCATCCGCAACGACTTTCATGGCACCACGGGCATCGCGGTGCTGAACCCGGGTGCAGACCCGGTGACGGTCAGCGTCACCTACATGGGCAGCCCGACCACGCCGGTCTGCGCGGGCAACAGGCCGCATGTCGGCCGCGGGATCGTCACGCTGGGCGGCCAGGAGACGACGGTGTTCTACCAGGCCAACGCCTTCATGGCGGTACAGGGGGACAGCGGCCTGCCGGTGGGCTGCCTGGGCAGCGCCCTTATCGAGTCGAAAGGCGGACCTGTCCTGGCCGTCGTGAACGACGCCGACCTGGGCAACGGGCTGCGAAGTTCGGCGGCCTATAGCGCCTTCAGCGACGCCGATGGCGCCCGGCGGGTGGCCCTGCCGCTATACCGCAAGGAGCATGCCGGTTTGCAGAACCTGTCCACAGGCATCCAGGTCATGAACATCAGCACCATGCCGGCCCACGTGACCATCGAGATCAGGGACGCTTCAGGCGCGGTTCAGCCCATCGGCCCGGCGGGTGCGGCCGACATCGCCCCGTTGGGAAGCCATGTCTGGTACCCGCCGGCCATCGCCGGCCTGCCAGGCGGCGTCTACGGCTCGGCCGTCGTCAGCAGCGACCAGCCCTCGGTGGTCATCGTCAACGACGCCTCCGGGCGGGGGTCTGTGGACGCGGCGATGTACCGTGGGGTCAAGGCGGACTGAGGCCTTGGGCTAGGCGACGATGCCCTCGCGGGGACGGGGGGATAGGAATCTCAATCCCAGCCGTCGCAGTCTACACCCTCGCCCTGACCCGCACAATCACCCCCCGGCAGCCGCGCCCCCCGCCCGATCCGAGCGCTGGCCTGTGCCCCTGCGGCCCCGTGGCCCACGGTCCGGCGCGGGTATCGCGGCCCTTGGTCCGCAGGTGCTTCAGGATCTTGTCGATCACCTTCGGCTCCTGGATCAGCGCGATCATCCGCATCGGGCCTGCGCCACGAGCTGACGGCGGATGAACTGTACGAGGTCGGCAGCCGCCACCTGACGGATGTCGACGCGGTGGCCGATGCCCTGCGCGCTTGGCTGGCTGGCCGGCAGGGTCGGATGTCGGGGCGCTTGTAGGCCACCCTAGCGCCCGCTCCAACCGCGCGCATCCGCGCAGGGCAGGGCCGTGGCGAGGCGGCAGCAGAGGGCGACAAGGGCGGTCTATAATGGTCGCCATGTCCAGTTCACTCTCCTCCCTTCCGCCCGTCGACCCCTTGGCCGCTCGGTTGGCCGCCCTCTGCGACCGCTTCGGCGTGGACATCCTCTACGGGTTCGGCAGCCGCGCGGCCGAGGTGGCGGCGGCTCTGCATCAGGATCCGCCGCCCGCCCTGGAGCCGGGGGGGGCGGACGTGGACATCGGGGTCAAGGGTGGCGGGGAGCAGGGGTGGGGCATCAAGACGAAGGTGGAACTGGCCATCGCCCTGGAGTTGCTGCTGGGCGTCGATCGGGTAGACCTGGTGGACCTGGCCCAGGCCGATCCCTTCCTGGCGGTCAACGTCATGCGCGGCGAGCGGCTCTTCGCCCGCGATGCCGACGAGGCCGACGATTACGAACTCTACCTCCTGCGCCGGGCCGCCGACCTGGCGCCCCTGGAGCGTGAGCGGATCCGCCTGATCCTGGAGCCTCGCCCGTGATGCCCGGCCCCCTGTCGGCGCGGGTGACCGCCGACCGGCTGGCCTGGGTCGATGCGATGTTGGCTGAGATCCGCGCTCTGCCCTTGGACGATGCCGCCGCCTTCATGGCCGATCGCCGAAACCTCTGGTCAGCCGAATCCTGCCTCCGGCGTGCCCTCGAGGCCTTGTTCGACCTGGGGCGACATATCCTGGCCAAGGGCTTCGGCGAAGCCAACACCGAGTACAAGCGTACGGCCCTGCGCCTGGGAGAGCTGGGGGTGCTGGCGCCGGACGTCGCGGCCAGGCTGCAGGTGCTCGCCGGCTACCGCAATCGCATGGTCCACTTCTACCACGAGCTGACGGCGGATGAACTGTATGAGGTCTGCAGCCGCCACCTGACGGATGTCGACGCGGTGGCCGATGCCCTGCGCGCCTGGCTGGCTGGCCGGCAGGGTCGGATGTCGGGGCAGCTGTAAATCACTAGTGTCGACGCGGCCTGCTCGGCCCAGGAGGCTCGGCTGAGCGAACCCCGCAGCGGAGCCCCGCTCACCGCCCGCTACACGCCTCGCCCGCCCGCGCCCTCACCACCTTCGTCTCCCCCACCCCCCGCCCGCATGGCGTGGATGCGCGCCCGCCAGGCCTGGGCCGTGGGGTCCGCCGCCGGGTCCTTGCCGCGGAGGAGCAGGTGGTGGCGGCGGAAGGCCAGCTCGTTCTGGGCCAGGACCAGGGCGCGGCCGGTGGCGGTCGGCAGGTCCGGGGCCCGGCGGAGGCGGAGGATGCGCTCGCCCGCGGCGGCCGCCAGGTCGGCGGCCGTCACCGTTCGCGCGTCTAGGGCCTGCTCCTCGGCCAGCATGGCGTGGATCAGGCGGCGCTCCTGGCGGCCGCTGCGCCAGAGGGCCAGGGCCAGGAAGACATACGCCGGGCCGTTGACCGCCAGGGCCGTCAGGGCCGCTGCCGCCCACCAGGTCAGGGTGCCGGCCTGCAGCAGGCCGTCGGCCGGGTCGATGCTCCCGCCCAGGTCGCGGGCCAGGGTGGGCAGGACGATCACCCCCAGGCTGTTGTGCAGGAAATGCGCCGCCGCCGCCCCGCCGTAGCCCAGGGCCAGGGCGATGGGCAGGCGCCAGCGGCCGCGCCCCCGCCTGGCCCAGCCCAGGGCCGCCCCCAGGAGGGCGCTGTAGACCGCGTGGCCGCTCAGGCCCAGGAAGGTGAAGCGGATGGCCAGCTGCGGCCCGAAGGCCAACTGCCCCGTCTCCAACAGGTCGTAGATCACGTAGAGCGCGCTCTCCACCAGGTTGAAGCCCAGGCCCACCAGGGCCCCGTAGATCAGGCCGTCGCGCAGGTTGTCGAACTCGTCGGCCAGGAGCCAGAGCAGGAGGAGCAGGGCCAGGCCCTTGACGGCCTCCTCCACCACGGGAGCCACCAGGATGGCCTGCGCCAGCTCGTCCCAGCCGTCCGCGGCGAGGGCGGCTGGATCCTGCCCCAGGAGGACGGCCAGGGCTGTCTGCGACAGCATGCCCCCCACCAGGCCCAGCACCAGGGCCAGGCCCGTGGCCACCACGGCCCCCCAGGCCAGCACCGACCAGAAGACCCAGGGCTGCTCCCGCTCGCGGCGGTCCAGGAAGCGCAGCAGGGCCAGGGCCGGCAGGCTGAGCAGGAGGGCCCGGCCCAGAGCCTGGTAGAAGGCCGGCCCCGCGGCCACCGCCTCGCTCACCGTGCCCAGCACCCACAGGGCCAGGCTCAGCCCGCCGCAGGCCATCAGGCCGAACAGCCCCAGAGCCACGAGTGGGCCGCGCAGGGGTCGGCGGAGGATGGCGGCCACCTGGGGCGGCGGGGCGGGGGGGAGGGAGGGCATGGGGTGGGTGTGGGGCGATTATAAGAGGTGTGGGGGGGGATCATGCTTCAAGCGCCGGGCAACGCCAGGTTCCAAGCAGCCTTGTCGAGCGAGGCACTGGACGGAACGGAGCGGAAGCGGTTCACGGTCCAGCCAGGATCCGGTGCATCGTTGCAGCCTTGTGCTTAGGGGGGGAAGCGGGAAATGGAGATGTTGGCGGGTCGGGGGGTCTTTCGCAGGGGGGCTAACAGCGCCCCCCTGCACCCCGCCGCTGGGGGCGACTGCCCCCAGACCCCCAAACACGGGGCGAGGGTCGAGCAGGGGGTGGGTTGGAGGGATGGCGCCTTGGTGCCCGGGGTCTGATACTTCTCTGCGTCGTCCGACACCCTCCGTTGCCCGTCAGGACACCACGCGGTGGATTGGGGGCGGGGGGTGGCGGGCAGGTCAACGGGCAGCGTGAAGGCGGCAGCTATCATTGCCCCACCCCATGCCCACCTCCCCAGCCCCCCGCATCGCCCTCCTCACTGAGGTGCGCTTCCTCGCCCGCTCCGCCCCCTGGGACGATCCCTACCTCGCCAACCTCCTGCACGAGGACCACCTGCTGCAGGCCGCCTTGGCGCGGCGGGGCGTCGCGACGGAGCGGGTGGCCTGGGACGGGCCGCAGCCCGACTGGGGGCGCTTCGACGGCGCCCTTGTCAGGACCACCTGGAACTACAGCCGGCAGCCGGAAGCCTTTGCGGGTTGGTTGGAGGAGGTGGCCGCCAGGATTCCGCTCAGCAACCCCCTGGCCTGCCTGCGCTGGAACCTGGACAAGGCCTACCTGGCGGACCTGGCGCGGGAGGGCTTGCCCGTGGTGCCTTCGCGATTCATCGAGCCGGGGGAAGCCCTGGCGCCGTCCGAGCTGTTCGCCCAGACCGGCTGGGAGGCCATGGTGCTCAAGCCGCGGGTGTCCGGCGGGGGGCGGCTGACCCATCGGCTGGGGGCGGGGGACGGGGAGGCGCCGCCGCCCGAGCTGCTGGCGGGCATGGCCCGGGAGCCCTTCATCGCCCAGCCCTTCCAGGCCGCCGTGCTGACCGAGGGCGAGGATTCGCTGATGCTCTTCGGTGGGCGCTACAGCCATGCCGTGCGCAAGCGGCCGAAGGGCGGGGAGTTCCGGGTGCAGGACGACTTCGGCGGCTCCGTGGCGCGCCACCGGCCCGAGCCCGCCCAGTGCGCCCTGGCCGAGGCCGCCCTCGCCGCCGCCGGCCGCCTGCTCGGGCTGCCGCCCTTCGCCTACGGCCGGGTGGACCTGGTGCGCGGGGAGGACGGCGCCTGGCGCATCATGGAGCTGGAGCTGCTGGAGCCCGAGCTGTGGCTGCGCCAGCATCCCCCGGCCGCCGAGGCCTTTGCGGCGGCGGTGCTGGGGCAGCTGGGGGGCTAAGGGCGGATCGCCAGCAAAGCTGGTGCCTCCGAGGGCCAGGCCGGGTGCGCTCTCGAACTGCGCCCGCCCCGGCCGCCCCACCGCCAGGGAGCCGCGTCCCGCCAGGATGGTCGCACTGCCGGGTGCTATACTCCGCCCCGCCGGTCGCCCTGGGGCGGGCGGCAGGAGGCCCGGGCCCGGCCCGGAGGCCGGCAGGAGGGGAGCAAGCCCTGTATGAGCGTGGACGCCGCCCTGGCCGCCGCCAGGGGCATGAAGGAAGCCTCGCTGGCGCGGCTGGTGGAGCTGGTGAGCATTCCCAGCATCAGCACCGACCCCGCGCATGCCCCGGACATCCGCCGGGCCGCCGAATGGGTGGCCGAGCGGCTCAGGGCCCTGGGCGCGGAGGCCGTCAGCATCGACGAGACCGCGCGGCATCCCGTGGTCTACGGCGAAGTGCGGTCGGACCCGGCCGCCCCCACCCTGCTGGTCTACGGCCATTACGACGTCCAGCCCGTGGACCCCGTCGAGCTCTGGGACAGCCCGCCCTTCAGCCCCACCGTGCGCGACGGCAAGCTCTACGCCCGCGGCGCCTGCGATGACAAGGGTCAGCTCATGACCCACCTGGAGGCCGTCGCCGCCTGGCGCGCCGCCGGCCTGCAGCCGCCCGTCAACCTCAAGATCGTCCTGGAGGGCGAGGAGGAGATCGGCAGCCCCAACCTGGGCGACTGGGTCCGGGCGCGGCGGGAGCGGCTGGGCGCGGACCTGGCCGTCATCAGCGACACCTCGATGCTGGCGCCCGGCACGCCCAGCATCTGCTACGGCCTGCGCGGCCTGGCCTACGTGGAGATCGAGGTCAGCGGGCCGCCCGGGGACCTGCATTCCGGCGTCTACGGCGGGGCCGTCAAGAACCCCGCCTCGGCCCTGGCCCAGATCATCGCCGCCCTGCACGACGAGCAGGGCCGGGTGACCGTGCCCGGCTTCTACGACAAGGTCCGCGCGCTGGACCCCGCGGAGCGCGCCGCCCTGGCCGCCGTGCCCTTCGACCTGGGCGCCTTCCGCCAGGTGACCGGCCAGGCCGGCGGCTGGGGGGACCCGGACCACAGCATCGTCGAGCGCCTGGGCGCCCGGCCCACCCTGGAGGTCAACGGCCTCTGGTCCGGTTGGACCGGGCCCGGCGCCAAGACCGTGCTGCCCGCCAAGGCCCACGCCAAGGTCAGCATGCGCCTGGTGCCCGACCAGGACCCCCACGAGGCGGCCGCCCAGCTGGCTGCCCATGTCCAGGCCCTCTGCCCCGCGGGCGTCACCGTCACCGTGCGCGAGCTGCACGGCGGCTGGCCGGCCCGGGTGGACACCCAGCTCCCGGCCATGCGCGCCGCCGCCCGGGCCCTGGAGGCCGCCTTCGGCCGGGCGCCGCACTTCACCCTGGAGGGCGGCTCCGTGCCGGTGGTGGCCCTCCTCGAGCAGGAGCTGGGCCTGGACACGGTGATGCTGGGCTTCGGCCTGCCCGACGACAACCTGCACGCCCCCAACGAGAAGTTCAACCTGGAGAACTACTACCTGGGCATCGAGACCAACCTTCACTTCCTGGCCAACCTGGCCCAGGCGGGCCGCGGCGCGTGACCCACCTGCTGCACCAGCGCCTGGCCCTGACCTGCGCCTTCTTCACCTTTGCCCTGGGCCTCTGGGCGGTCTGGCTCTTCATCCGCGGTCGGGGCCTCAGCCCCAACTACATGGGCGCCCTGGTCATCGGCGAGAGCCTGCTGGTCGTCGAGGCCCTGCTGGGCGCCTGGCGCTACCTGGCCGAAGCCCAGGAGCCCGGGCGCTGGGTGCACCTGCTCTACGGCGTGCTGGCGGCCCTGCTCTGGCCCTTCCTCTACACCTTCTCGCGGGAGGCCAAGGGCCGCGCCGAGTCGGCGATGATGGCGGCCGGCAGCTTCTTCCTGTGGGGGATCGTCATGCGCGCCATCTCCACGGCCGCCGGGGGCGGCATCGGCTGAGGGCGGGTGCATGTTCAACGTCAACTTCCTGGAGATCCTGGTCCTCGGCCTGCTCTTCCTGCTCCTCTTCGGGCCGGAGAAGCTGCCGGAGATCGCTCTGCAGTTGGGCCGCTTCGTGCGCGAGATCCGTGAGCTGTCCTCGTCGGCGACGGCCGAGATCAGCCGCGAGCTGCAGCGGGCCGCCGAGGAGAACCGGGAGCTGACCGGCGACATCCGTTCGATCGGCGACGGGGCGCGGCGGCTGTTGCAGGGAGCCGGCGACTCGGTGCACAACAGCGTGACCCAGGCGGTGGGCGGCCTCGGCGCCGCCGACCTCCTGGACTGGGGCAGCCCCGCGCCGCCGGCGACCCCGGCCGCCGCGCCGGGCCCGGCGGATCCGTCCGGGCCGGCGGAAGCTCCCGCCCCGTCCGATCCGGTCCTGGCCGCCATCGCCGCCCCCCCTGCCGATGACGACCCCGCGGTCGCCGCCATCCTGGCCGACGCCGCCCGCCAGGCCTCAGGGCAGTTGGGCGCAGCGCCGGCCCCGCCAGGGGAGGCGCCATCGTGAGCGCGGCACCGGGATCGGGAACGGGAACGGACGCTGCGGCGGGAGCGGCCGCGCCGGCGCCGGCGACGCCGACCGCCGCTGGCAAGGCCCTGACCGCCATGCCCCTGCTCGAGCATCTCAGGGAGCTGCGCAAGCGCCTGATCATCGCCCTGGTGGCCCTCTTCCTGGGCATCCTGGCCGGCTTCCCCCTGACCCAGCGGGCCATCGACGGGCTCAAGGTGATGTGCGTCACCTGCGATCCCAACTCCTTCAAGGTGCTCAACCTGGTCGACGGCTTCGCCACCTACTTCCGGGTCAGCCTCATCCTCGGCCTGGTGGTGGCCATGCCCATCATCCTCTACCAGGTGGTGGCCTTCGTCGTGCCTGCGCTCTACCCCAAGGAGCGGCGCGTCCTCTACCTGATGCTGCCCGGCGCCGCCATCCTCTTCTGCCTGGGCATGGTCTTCGGCTACTTCATCGTCATGCCGCGCACCATGGAGTTCCTGAACGCCATGGCCAAGACCATCGGCGATCCGGCCTACGACATCGTCATCTTCATCCGCTTCGCGATGTACCTGCTCCTGATCCTGGGCCTGGCCTTCCAGACGCCCCTGGTGGTCTACGCCTTCGCCAAGGTGGGCCTGCTCAGGCCCCAGACCCTGAGCCGCTACCGCCGTCACGCCCTGATGGCCTTCGCCGTCCTCGCCGCGGTCCTCACCCCCACGCCGGATCCCGTGACCATGCTCCTGGTCATGGGCCCCATGTACCTGCTCTACGAGGCGGGCCTGCTCCTGGCCCGCATCTTCTGAGCCCGGCCATGGACCATGCCCCGGGTCGAGGGAAGGGCCGGGCCGCGGGGCTGCTCCGCCTGCTGCCGCTCGCGCTCCTCATCCTGGGCTACCTCCGGCTGGGTCTGACCGCCGCCGCGTCGACCGCCCCCTGGCAGGTGCCGGACGAACCCGCGCACTTCAACCACGTCCGCCAGCTCTGGGAAGGCCGCGAGGCCGTCATCGCGCCTGGGGACTACCCCTTCGACCTCGTGGCCCGGATCCAGGACGGAGCGCTGCTCTCGTCGGAGGAGGTGGCGGCCATCCAGTACGAAGATCACCAGCCGCCGCTCTACTATGCTCTGGGGGCGGTGGTCCTCCGCCTCTTCGACGAGGATCCGACCGATCCTGCCATCCTGCTCCCATCGGCCGCCGGCGCCACCCCCGCGCTCCTGCGACTGCGCCACCTCAGCCTGCTCCTGGGCGCCTGCACCCTGGCCCTCTTCTGGTGGGCGACCGGCCTCCTCCGGCCGAACGACCTCGGCCTGCGCATCGCCGTCGGCGCCTTTGCCGCCTTCCTGCCCATGCAGCTGCACCTCAACAGCGGCGTCAACAACGATCCGCTGGCCTTCGCCGTCTGTGCCGCCGCCTTGGGCCTGGCCCTCCGCCGCCTGGGGCCGGACGGCCGGTCGCCGGCCACCTGGGGCGGCGCGGTCCTGGCCGGCCTGGCGATGGGCGTGGCCGCCCTCACCAAGCTCTCGGCCCTGCTGCCCACCGTCCTCCTGCTCCTGGGCGCGGAGCTGCTGGCGCGCCGGGGGCAGCGGCCCGGCGAAGGGGGCGATCGCAAGCTCCCCTCCGAGCCTCCGCTGCTCGCCTGGCTGGCCCTGGCCGTCGGCCTCGGGGTTCTGACGGCCGCCCCTTGGCTGGCCCGCAACATCAGCCATTACGGCTGGGCCGACCCCCTGGCCCTGGCCGCCCACGACCGGGCCACCGCCTGCCCGTCGGGGGCGCCGGACGCCTGCCAGCCGCGGACGGCCGACTGGATCGCGGGGCGCGGCCTGGGGGACCTGCTCGCCCGAGGGGTCGCGTTCACCTTCCAGAGCTTCTGGGGGGTCTTCGGCTGGATGGGGGTCTTCCTGGGGCGGCTGAAGGGCATTCCCATCTACGGCGCCCTGGCGGTCGCGACCCTGCTGGCCCTGGCGGGCCTGAGCCGGCGCCTGCGGCGGGGCTGGCTGCGGCGCGGGGCTTGGCTGCGCCGGGCCCAGACAGTCCTTCTGCTCCTCCACCTGGCGGCCACCTTCGGCGGCTTTCTCTGGTACAACCTCGCTTTCGTACAGCACCAGGGTCGTTACCTCCTGCCGGCCCTCCTGCCCCTGGCCCTGGCCTACTGCGCCGGCCTGCGCGCCCTGGCCGAAGACCTGGCGGCCGCCCTCGGCCGGCCTCCGGCGGTCGCCGCCCGACTGGGGAATGCGGCGCTCCTGGCGCAGGCGGCCGCCCTGGCCCTCCTGGCCTGGGTCAGCGTGACGCGCTACATCGTGCCGGCCCTGGGATGGCCTGCGGGCATGGGCTGAGGGCTGTGCTAGACTGAGGCCGCGACCCGGTCCCGGACCTTCATCTCCCTCGCCGACCTTCGTCTCCTCATCTTCCGGCATCATCCCCTCGGGCGGGCGCAGGTGTGTCATGGCATCCCGTTGGACCCGCCCCATCCGGCAGTTGGGCGCGATGATCCTGGGCGTTGTCGGCTTCTCGTCCGGCGACGCTGTCTGGGCCTACCTGGAGAAGCAGCCCGGCTTCCCGGACGCGCCGCCCACCTTCAGCCTGCTGGTCGCCATCTCCCTGGGCCTCTTCGGCCTGGGAATCGGCTACCTGGTCGCGCCCCTGGTCCTGCGACCGCTCGAGGCCCTCTACGAGAGCGTCAGCCACGTGGCTCCCGTCCGGCTGGTGGCCACGGCCATGGGCCTGGGCATCGGGCTCCTGCTGGGGGCCTTGGCCTCCGTTCCGCTCTCGATGCTCCACAAGCCCCTGGGGCAGTTCCTGCCCTTCGTGGCCGCGGCCACCCTGGCCTACCTCGGCGCCGCCGCCGTGGGCAGCAACCCCTCGGCCTTCCTCAGCCTGATGCGCAACCTCCTGGGCCAGGGCGGCGGGACTCCGGGCGGCAGCAGCCCCGGCGAGTACATCCTGCTGGACACCTCGGTCCTGATCGACGCCCGCATCGCCGACGTCGTCGAGACGGGCTTCATCGACAAGACCCTGCTCATCCCGCGCTTCGTCCTCGACGAGCTGCAACTGGTGGCGGACTCGGCCGATGCCCTGCGGCGCAACCGCGGGCGCCGCGGCCTGGAGGTGGTCAACCGCCTGCAGCATTCGGAGAAGGTCAACGTGGAGATCTCCGGCCAGGACACGCCCGGCCCGGGGGACGTGGACAAGAAGCTGGTCCGCCTGGCCGAGCGCCTCAACGCCGCCGTCATGACCAACGACTACAACCTCAACCGGGTGGCCGAGATCCAGGGCATCCGGGTGCTGAACCTCAACGAGCTGGTCAACGCCGTCAAGACCCTGGTCCTGCCCGGAGAGACCCTGCGGGTGCAGATCATCCAGGAGGGCAAGGAGCAGGGCCAGGGGGTGGCCTACCTGGACGACGGCACGATGATCGTCGTCGAGGAAGGGGCCGAGCGCCTGGGGCAGCAGGTGGAGGTGCGCGTGAGCCGCGTGCTGCAGACGGTGGCGGGGCGCATGATCTTCGGGGTCATGGACCTGGCGCCGGCCGGCCAGCAGAGCTCCTGAACCGGCTGGACCGCCGCAACAGCGATCGAAGGAAGGTCTCCCATGCGTGACGTCATCCATACCGATCGGGCCCCGGCGGCCATCGGCCCCTACGTGCAGGCCCTGCGCTCCGACGGCTGGATCTTCAGCTCGGGCCAGCTGGGCCTGGACCCCGGCAGCGGGAAGCTGGTGGACGGCGGGGTGGCCGAGCAGGCCCGCCAGGCCCTGGCCAACCTGTCGGCGGTGCTCGAAGCGGCGGGCGGCGGCCTGGACACGGTGCTCAAGACCACCGTCTTCCTGGTCGACATGGCCGATTTCCCGGCCATGAACGCCGTCTACGCCGAGGCCTTCGGCGCCCACCCGCCGGCCCGCAGCACCGTGGCCGTCGCCGCCCTGCCGCTGGGCGGGCGCGTCGAGATCGAGGCCGTCGCCCGGCAGCGCGGCTGACGCCGGCCGGGGCGCGCCGGCGCCCCGTCGGCGCCGAGGGAGGCGCGGGACCTTTGGAAGGCCCGGGGGTCGGCGATATAATTCCCGACCAAATCCAGGTAGACAGGAAGGTCCATGAGCACGTTCGGTTCCTATGGTTCTGCGGATGCGCAGACCGACACCCATCCCATGCTGGCCCTGCTCGACAGCGTCGAGGGGCATCGGCAGCTCAAGCGGGGCGACATCGTCAAGGGCGTGGTGGCCATGGTCGGCCCCAACGAGATGCTGATCGATGTCGGCGGCAAGTACGAGGGCATTCTCTCGGCGCGCGAATTTTCCCAGCTCTCCGAGGAGGAGCGCGAGGGCCTGCGGATCGGTACCCCCGTCGAAGTGATGGTGGTCAACCCCAACGACAGGAACGGAAACCTCGCCCTCTCGATGGCCCAGGTGCGCATCGGGCAGGACTGGGAGGATGTGGAGGCCCTGATCGAGAAGGGCGAGGCCTTCGAGATGGTGGTCAACGGCCACAACAAGGGTGGCCTCATCGTCTACTTGGGCCAGGTCCGGGGCTTCATCCCGGTCTCGCAGCTCGACCAGCGGCACAACGTGGACCGCAACGCCATCGACGGGACGGGGGCCAGCCCCTTGGCCCGTTTTGCCGGCCAGCCCATGTGGCTGAAGATCATCGAGGTGGATCGGGACAAGAACCGCCTCATCCTTTCCGAGCAGGCCGCCATGCGCGAGCGCCGCAAGCACCTCAAGAGCGAGCTCCTGGCGCGCCTCGAGCAGGGCCTCGTGGTCGAGGGCAAGGTGACCAGCCTGGCCGACTTCGGCGCCTTCGTCGACATCGGCGGGGCCGACGGCCTGGTGCACCTCTCGGAGATCTCCTGGAACCGGGTCAACCATCCCAGCGACGTGCTGAAGCTGGGTCAGACGGTCAAGGTCAAGGTCATCTCCGTGGACCGCGACCGCAACCGCATCGGCCTGAGCCTCAAGCAGCTGCAGCCGGAGCCCTGGAGCACCATCACCCAGCGCTTCCTGGTGGGCCAGGTGGTCCAGGCCAAGGTCACGCGGCTGACCGATTTCGGCGCCTTCGCCCGTCTGGAAGACGACGTGGAGGGCTTGATCCATGCCTCGGAGATGGCCGACGAAGAGGTCAAGCCGGATGCCGTCGTGCAGCCCGGCGATGAGTTGACGGTCCGCATCATCCGCATCGATCCGGAACGCAAGCGCATCGGCCTCAGCCTCAAGCGTGCCGGCGAGGCCTACGACCAACTGGGCGCCTTCGACGACGCGCCCGAAGTGGCCGCGGAGGATCTGCCGGAAGAGCAGCCGGTCCTGGCCGAGGCCTGAGCCGGGCGCCCGCCCGCCGCCGCGATCCGTCGGCGGGCGGGACTCCATCCGCATAGCCCCTCTCTCCCCCTGCGCGAGGCGCCCGCATGGCCAATTCCAGCAACATCGACGATCGCTTCACCGATCGTGCGCGGCAGGTCCTGCGGCTGGCTCAGGATGAGGCCAACCGCCTCAAGTCGGTGACCATCGGCACCGAGCATCTCCTCGTGGGCCTGGTGCGCGAGGAGCGCGGGCTGGCGGCGCGCGTTCTCCGCGACCTGGGGGTCAGCCCGACCGAGTTGACCCGCCTGATCGACCAGGCCGCGCAGCAGGTGGGCGAGCAGCGCCGTGGCGACGTCACCGGCCTCGCCGCCAGCACCCGGCGGGTGATCGAGCGCGCCGTCGACGAAGCGCGGCGCATGAACCACCAGTACATCGGCACCGAGCACCTGCTGCTCGGCCTGATCCGCGAAGAGGGCGGCGGCGCCATGGACCTCCTGCGCGGGCTCGGCGTGGACCTGGACCTGGTGCGCACCCAGACCACGCGGGCCATCATGCAGTCGCCCATGCGGCCGCGTCCGGAACGCAAGAAGTCCACCCAGACGCCGCTGATGGACCAGCTGGGGGTGGACCTGACCAGCAAGGCCGAGGAGCAGAAACTGGACCCGGTGATCGGGCGGGCCACCGAGATCGAGCGCCTGATCCAGATCCTGTCGCGGCGCACCAAGAACAACCCGGTGCTGATCGGCGAGCCGGGGGTGGGCAAGACGGCCATCGTCGAGGGCCTGGCCAGCCGGATCGCCGAGGGCGACGTGCCGGTGCAGCTGCGCGACAAGCGGGTCTTCATGCTGGACGTGGGCAGCCTGGTCGCCGGCACCATCTACCGCGGCCAGTTCGAGGAGCGGATGAAGCGGGTGCTCGACGAGATCAAGGAGACGGACAGCATCCTCTTCATCGACGAGCTGCACATGCTGGTGGGGGCCGGTTCGGCCGGCTCGAGCGTCGACGCGGCCAACCTGCTCAAGCCCGCCCTGGCGCGGGGCGAGATCCAGTGCATCGGCGCCACCACCCTGGACGAGTACCGGCGCTATATCGAGAGCGATGCGGCCCTCGAGCGGCGCTTCCAGCCCATCTACGTGGACGAGCCCTCGGTGGAGGACAGCATCAAGATCCTCCAGGGTGTGCGCAGCCGCTACGAGGCCCACCATCGCCTGACCATCAGCGACGAGGCCCTGGAGGCCGCCGCGCACCTGGCTTCCCGCTACATTTCGGACCGCTACCTGCCGGACAAGGCCATCGACCTGGTCGACGAGGCCTCCAGCCGGGTCCGCATGTACAAGCTGCCCTCGGCCCCGCCCTTCGCCGGCCTGGTCGAGCGGCTCAAGGAGGCGCGCGCCGCCAAGGAAGCGGCCGTCCAGGAAGAGCGCCTGGAAGACGCGGTCCGCTTCCGGGAGGAGGAGCGCCAGCTGCTGGAGGACCTGGACCAGCTGCGCGAGGAGAACCCGGCCGGCCTCACCGTCACCGATGCCGACATCGCCGAGGTGGTGGCCATGTGGACCGGCGTGCCCGTGGTGCGCATCGCGGGCGAGGAGGGCGAGCGCCTGCTGCAGATGGAGCAGGCCCTGCACCAGCGCATCGTCAGCCAGCACCAGGCCATCGAGACCATCTCCAAGGCCGTGCGGCGGGCCCGGGCGGGTCTCAAGGATCCGCGGCGGCCCATCGGGGTCTACATCTTCCTGGGCCCCACCGGCGTGGGCAAGACGGAGCTGGCGCGGGCCCTGGCCGACTTCATGTTCGGCTCTGAGGACGCCCTGCTGCAGATCGACATGTCCGAGTTCATGGAGCGGCATGCCGCCAGCCGCCTGGTCGGCGCCCCTCCGGGCTACGTGGGCTACTACGAGGGCGGCCAGCTCACCGAGGCGGTCCGCCGCCGCCCCTACCAGGTCATCCTCCTGGACGAGATCGAGAAGGCCCATCCCGAGGTCTTCAACATGCTCCTGCAGATCATGGAAGACGGCCACCTGACGGACGCCAAGGGCCGCAAGGTGGACTTCCGCAACACCATCATCATCATGACCTCCAACGTGGGGGCGCAGCAGCTCACCAAGGCCCAGGCTCTGGGCTTCAACGTCAGCAAGGACGAGCAGGAGCGCGTCAGCGCGGACTACGAGGCCATGAGCGACAAGGTGCAGCAGGAGCTCAAGCGCCTCTTCAAGCCGGAGTTCCTCAACCGGGTGGACAAGACCCTGGTCTTCCGTCCCCTCACCCGGCCGGACCTGCGCCAGATCGTCGACATCCAGCTCCAGCGCCTGGGGCCGCGCCTGGCGGAGCACGAGCTCAGCCTGGAGATCACCGACGCCGCCCGCGAACTGGTGCTCGACAAGGGCTACGATCCGGAATACGGTGCGCGCCCCCTGCGCCGGGCCGTCGTCGACCTGATCGAGGATCCCTTGAGCGAGAAGCTGCTCAGCGGGGAGATCAAGGCCGGCGACCGCGTGGTCCTGGACGCGGTCGACGGACAGATGGTCTTCCGGGCCCTCGAAATGGCTTGAGGGTCGGGGGGCCGGTCCAGAACCAGGGCCCCCGCGTGCAAACCCGGTGGCCTCCGTGTGCCCCGGTGTGAGTCTGGTTCAGCGTGCGCGCAAGCGTTGAAAAGGCGCCCCTGGATGCGTTACCCTAGGTGACGGCCCTCCAGGGACCGCTCGCCGGTCGGGCTGTCGATCCTGGTGAGCACTCTGATTTGTCGCAAGAACAACCCTATCGATTCGCCCGTAGTCGGCAGGTGGCGGGAGCTTCGCCCCAGCGCATTGCTGGCCGAAGCCCGACCCACCGAGCCACCAGGGCAGGCCACCGCTCGCCCGGCGCAGCACGTGCTCCCTATCTGGAGCGCGGCGCCTCCGCGGTGTGGCCCGGTCATTTCCGGCGTACCGGGTGGCCCGGGCCTCGGCCTGGCCGAACCCATTGAACTCAGGAGCTTGTGCCGCCATGAACACCAGGACCCACGCCTCTGGTCGGGTCGCCCGCCTGCCTCGCCTGGCGCTCTTGGGCGCCGTGGTCTTGGGTCTCGCGGCGTCTGCTCGCCCCTCCGTCCAAGCTGCCGCGGGGCAGATCACCGGCCGCACCTGGCTGGACCTGGACCATGACGGGCAGCTGGGAGCCCAGGAAGCCGGGCTCCAGGGCGTGGCCATCCGCGCCTTCGACGCGGCCGGCAACCTGGCGGCCCAGGCCCTGAGCGGCCCGGGCGGCGCCTACGTGTTGGGCGGTCTGGGCGACGGCCGGCCCTACCGCGTGGAGTTCTGGGACCTGGCCGGCTACCTGGCCGGCCCCTCGGGCATCGACAACCGGAGCACGGTGGTCTTTGCCGAGGCGCCCGAGGACGGGGTGGACCTCGGCCTCACCAGCCCCGGCAGCTACTGCCCGGCGGATCCGCCCCTGGCCACCTCGCGCTTCGTCTCCGGGCCCCAGAACCTGCCCGACGGCGCCCTTCTCGGCTTTCCCTACAGCAGCCAGGGCAAGACGCCGGCGCCCGGCACCCTGGCGGCCTTCAACCAGGTGGGCACGGTCTGGGGCCTGGCCTTCCACAGCTCCTCCAACAGCCTCTTCGCCGCTGCCTTCCAGAAGCGGCACAGCGGCTACGCCCCCGGCAAGGGCCCGGGGCAGATCTTCCGCGTCGACCGCGACACGACGCCGCCCACGGTCAGCGCCTTCCTCGAGCTGCAGGCCGGGACCAACCCCCATGCCACCAGCGCCAGCCTGGTCACCGACGCCGCCAGCTACGACCTGGTGGGCAAGATGGGCCTGGGTGACCTGGACCTGTCGGAGGACGAGCGCACCCTCTGGGCGGTGAACCTGCAGGACCGCCAGCTCTACCAGATCCCCCTGGCGGGCAGCCCGGGCGACCCTCAGGCGCCCCTGGCCACCCAGATCCGCCGCTGGCCGGCCAACCAGGCGCCGGGCACGCACCTGGGCCATCTGCCCGGCATGCCCTGTCCGGCCGCCGATGTGCGGCCCTTCGGCCTGAAGGTGCACCGGGGCCTGGTCCACGTGGGCCTGGTCTGTTCGGCCGAGAGCAGCAAGAAGGCCGCCGACCTGCGCGGCCTGGTCTATGCCTTCGATCCTGCCGACCAGAGCTTCCGCAAGGTGGTGGACCTCAGCCTGGACTACAGCCGCGGCCTGGCCTACCGCAAGGCCGGCACCCAGGTCTCGGCGGCCTGGCGGCATTGGGAGCCCAACTACAACCAGGCGGCCATCGCCACCGTCACGTCCAGCAACATCATCGAGAAGATCTACCCCCAGCCCTGGCTGACGGACATCGAGTTCGACGGCGAGGACATCGTGCTGGGGTTCAGGGACCGCTTCGGGGACCAGTTGGGCTTCCAGCAGGTGCCGCCCCTGGGCAAGGACCTGGTCTCGGCGGTGGCGGTGGGCGACATCCTGCGCGGCTCGCCCGACGGTCAGGGGGGCTGGGTGGTCAACGCCTCGCCGGAGTTCTACCACCAGGACCATTACCTCAGCCAGGATGTGCCGGGCCAGGCCCTGCACGACGAGACGGCCATGGGCGCCCTGGCCCAGGTTCCGGGCCGGCCGGAGATCGTCACCACGGCGATGAACCCCATCAACCCCTTCGCCGGCGGCCTCGACTGGATGTCCAACAGCACGGGCGGCCTCCTCCGCTCCTACGAGATCTACCAGTCGCCGCGGCCGGAGCAGGGTCTGCCGGACCCCTGGCTGGGCAAGGCCAACGGCCTGGGAGACCTGGAGGTCCTGTGCGCGCCGGGGCCTGTTGAGCTGGGCAACCGCGTCTGGCACGACCAGGACCACGACGGCGTGCAGGATGCCGGCGAGCCGGCCCTTCCGGGCATCGCGGTGCAGCTCTGGGGGGACCTGGACGGCAACGGCAGCCACGAGACCCTGCTGGGCACGGCCCTGACCGAGGCCGACGGCAGCTACTACTTCGGCGGACCGACCGGGCGCAACCTCCTGCCGGGGCGCAGCCTGACGCCCGGCCTGGCGGTGGAGATCCGCATCTCCCTGACCGACCCGGCCCTGCCTGCCGGCTTCGCGCCCACACTGAAGGACGCGGCGCCCGCCGGGGACGGCTTCGACGACGAGCGGGACGCCGACGGCGATGCGGGCCTGCTCCGGCCCGGCTTCTCCAGCATCCGCCTCTTCGCGCCCGCGGGCGGGACCGTGGACCACAGCCGCGACTTCGGCTTCTACCTGCCGCCCACGCCGACGCCCACCCGGACGCCGACCGACACGCCGACGCCCACCTACACCCCCACACCCGAGCCCCTGCGCCTGGGCAACCTGGTCTTCAAGGACCTGGACAACGACGGCCTCTACGAGCCGGGGAGCGGCGAGTTCGGCGTGGGCCTGGTCAAGGTGAACCTCTACCGCGACGACGGCGACGGCGTGCTGGACGGCGGCGACACCTTCATCGGTTCCGCCACCACCGACCCGCAGGGCCTCTACCTCTTCACGGACCTGACGCCGGGCGACTACATCGTCCAGGTGGACGCGGCCAACTTCAGCCCCGGCGGCAAGCTCTACGGCATGCCCTCCTCCACCGGCAACGACGTGGGCGGCATGGCGCCGGACCCCGACGACGACCGCGACAACGACGACAACGGCACGCCCCAGCCGGGCCAGGGGGTGGTCTCCAAGCCCGTGACCCTGACCTACGGCGGCGAGCCGGGCGCGGGCGTGGACGGCGACAACCCCAGCGGCAACCTGACCGTGGACTTCGGCTTCCGCTGCCTGCTCTGCCTGGGTGACCGCGTCTTCAAGGACGTGGACGACGACGGGCGCTACGAGCCCAACGCCGGCGAGTTCGGCATCGGGGGGGTGACCGTCAACCTCTACCGCGACAGCGACGGCAACGGCGTCCTCTCGGCCGGCGATGCCTTCCTGGCCAGCCAGGTGACCGATGCTGAGGGCCTCTACCTCTTCTGCGAGCTGGACGGCGGCGACTACATCGTCCAGGTGCCGCCGGCGGCCTTCCAGCCGGGCGGGCCCCTCTTCGGCCACCGCACGGCGGCGGGCAACGAGGTGAACGGCCAGGCGCCGGACCCGGACGACAACCGGGACAACGATGACAACGGCCAGAGCGCCGGCGCCCTGGGCGTGGCCAGCCGGGCGGTCACCCTGAGCTGCGCCGGCGAGCCGGAGAAGCCGCAGGACGGGGACGGGCCCGAGAGCAACCGCACCGTCGACCTGGGCTTCTTCTGCCCGCCCACCCCCACGCCCGAGCCGCTCCGCCTGGGCGACCGGGTCTTCAAGGACCTGGACGGCGATGGCCTCTTCGAGCCGGGGAGCGGCGACTTCGGGGTGGGCCTGGTCAAGGTCAACCTCTACCGCGACGACGGCGACGGCGTGCTGGACGGCGGCGACACCTTCATCGCCTCGACCACCACCGACCCGGCGGGCCGCTACGGCTTCACCAACCTCACCCCGGGCGACTACATCGTGCAGATCGATGCGGCCAACTTCGGCCCCGGCGGGGTGCTGAGCGGCATGCCTTCCTCCACCGGCAACGACGTGGGCGGGATGGCGCCGGACCCGGACGACGACCGGGACAACGATGACAACGGCACGCCCCTCCCGGGCCAGGGCGTGGTCTCCAAGCCCGTGACCTTGACCAACGGCGGCGAGCCGGGTCCGGGCGTGGACGGCGACGGCCCGAGCGGCAACCAGACGGTGGACTTCGGCTTCCGCTGCCCGCTCTGCCTGGGCGACCGCATCTTCTTCGACGTGGACAACGACGGCCGCTTCGAGCCCAACGCGGGCGAGATCGGCATCGGCGGCGTGCCCCTGATGCTCTACCGCGACGTGGACGGGAACAACCTGCTGTCGGCCGCCGACAGCATCGTGGCCCAGACCGTCAGCGACGGCGCCGGGCTCTACAGCTTCTGCGACCTGGACAGCGGCGCCTACATCGTCCGGGTGAACCCGGCGGCCTTCAGCCCCGGCGGCCCGCTCCAGGGCTATGTCAGCGCCACCGGCAACGACCTGCCCGACGGCACGGCGCCGGACCCGGACGACGACGTGGACCACGACGACAACGGCTACGACCGCGCCGGCTTCGGCGTGGTGACCAAGGCCGTGACCCTGGGCTGCGGCGCGGAGCCGGAGAAGCCCCAGGACGGCGACGGACCCCAGGGCAACCGCACCGTGGACCTGGGCTTCGCCCGTCCCGGCTCGGCGACGCCCACGCGGACGCCTTCGATCACGCCCACGGCCTCGGCCACCTTCACCCCCAGCCCCAGCCCCACGGTCACCCTGACCCGCACGCCCTCGGCCACGCCCTCGGTCTCGCGCACGCCGACGGCCTCGGCCACGCGGACGCCTTCGCTGACGCCCACGCCGGCGCGCCTCTGCCTGGGCAACCTGGTCTTCAAGGACCTGGACGACGACGGCGTCTATGAGCCTGCTTCCTCCGAGACGGGCATCTCCCTGATCGAGATCACCCTCTGGCGGGACAACGACGGCAACGGCCGCCTCTCGGCCGCCGACAGCTTCGTGGCCGAGACGGTCACCGACGCCAACGGCCGCTACGGCTTCTGCAACCTGGAGCCGGGTGACTACATCGTGGAGGTGGCCCTGGCCAACTTCGGGCCGGGCGGCAAGCTGGAGGGCATGCCCTCGTCGCGCGGCAACAACGTGGCCGGCGAGGCACCGGATCCGGACAACGACGTGGACGACGACGACAACGGCGACGACATCCCCGGCCGCGGCGTGGCGTCCAAGGCGGTGACCCTGAGCCCGGGCGCCGAGCCGCCCACCGGCGTGGACGACGACGACACGAACAAGAACGCCACCGTGGACTTCGGCTTCGTCTGCCGGCTCTGCCTGGGCAACCAGGTCTTCAAGGACCTGGACAACGACGGCCGCTTCGAGCCCAACGCGGGCGAGACGGGCATCGCCGGGGTCAAGCTGAACCTCTACCGGGACCAGAACGGCAACAACGTGCTGGACGCCCCGGACGGCGGCGCGATCGACATGGCGCAGACCGACGGCAGCGGCCTGTACCGCTTCTGCGACCTGACGCCGGGCGCCTACATCGTCCAGGCCGATGCCGCCAACTTCGCGGTCGGCGGCCCGCTGGAGGCCGCCACGACCTCGGCGGGCAACGAGAGCCTGGGCGTGGCGCCGGATCCGGACAACGACCAGGACAACGACGACAACGGCTACAACCGGCCGGGGTCGGGCATCGTCACCCGGGCCATCACCCTGGACTGCGCCGGCGAGCCGGACAAGGCGGTGGACGGCGATGGCAAGAGCGGCAACCTGACCCTGGACCTGGGCTTCTACTGCCCGCCCACGCCGACGCCCACCCGCACCGCGACGGCCACGCCCACCCGCACGCCGACGCTCTCCCCCACGGCGACGCGGACGGCCACGGCGACGCCGACGGCGACTGTGACGCCGACGGCGACCGCGACCCGCACCGCGACGGCGAGCCCGACGGCGACGGCGACCGCCAGCGCGACGGCGACCGGCTCGCCGACAGCCACCCGCACCCCCACGGCCACCGCCACCGGTTCGGTGACGCCGAGCGCGACCGCTTCGGCCACCGCCACGCGGACGCCCACCGTGACGCCCACCGGCACCCAGCCGGCCCTGCTCTGCCTGGGCGACCAGGTGTTCAAGGACCTGGACAACGACGGCGTCTACGAGCCGGGCAGCGGCGAGTTCGGCATCGCCCTGGTCAAGGTCAACCTCTACCTGGACGACGGCGACGGCCTCCTGGACGCCGGCGACACGAAGCTGACCGAGATCACCACCGACATGGACGGCCGCTACAGCTTCTGCAACCTGGCCCCTGGCGCCTACATCGTCGAGGTGGACCCGGCCAACTTCCTGGCGGGCGGCAAGCTCTACAACATGCCCTCGTCCACCGGCAACGACGTGGCCGGGATGGCGCCGGATCCGGACGACGACGTCAACCACGACGACAACGGGACGCCCGTCGCGGGCTTCGGCGTGGCCTCCAAGGCGGTCACGCTCAGCCTGGGCGCCGAGCCGGCCGGCGACGGCGACGGTACGAACGGCAACCTGACCGTGGACTTCGGCTTCCTCTGCCCGCTCTGCCTGGGTGACCGCGTCTTCCGTGACCTGGATGGCGATGGCCTCTACGAGCCGGCCGGCGGCGACAGCGGCATCGACGGGGTCAAGCTGAACCTCTACCGCGACGTCAACGGCAACAACCTGCTGGACGCCGGCGACGGGGCGGCCATCGCCACAGCCACCACGGCCGACGGCGGCCTCTACGAGTTCTGCGGCCTGGCCAACGGGGCCTACATCGTCCAGGCCGATGCCAGCAACTTCGGGGCCGGCGCGCCCTTGGCCGGCCTGTCGACGGCCACCGGCAACGAGGCCGGCGGCATGGCCCCGGACCCGGATGACGACGTGGACGGCGATGACAACGGCTACGCGGTGGCCGGCTTCGGCACGGCCACCAAGGCCGTGACCCTGAGCTGCGGCGCCGAGCCGGGCAAGCCCGAGGACGGCGACGACGAGAACGGCAACCGCACGGTGGACCTGGGCTTCACGCCCGGCGCCACGCCGACGCCGACGGCCACCGGCACCCGGACGCCGACGGCCACCGCCACCGGTTCGCCCACCGCTACCCGGACGCCGACGGCCACCCCGACGGCCACCGGATCGGTGACGCCGACGGCCACCCGCACGGCGACCAGCACCCCGACGGCCACCGGCTCGGTCACGCCGACCCCCTCGCGCACGCCCACCCTGGGGGCCGGCCAGCTCTGCCTGGGCAACCTGGTCTTCAAGGACCTGGACAACGACGGCCTCTTCGAGCCGGGCGACGGTGACTTCGGCGTCAGCCTCGTGCTGGTCAACCTCTACCGCGACGACGGCGACGGCCTCTTGGACGCCGGCGACCTGAAGCTGACGTCGACGGCCACCGATGCCGGCGGGCGCTACAGCTTCTGTGCCCTGGAGGCCGGGGACTACATCGTCGAGGTGGACCCCTCGAACTTCAGCGGCGGGCGCCTGACCGACATGCCGTCGTCCTCCGGCAACGAGGTGGGCGGCATGGCGCCGGACCCGGACAACGACCAGGACCACGACGACAACGGCCAGGCGGTGGCGGGCTTCGGCGTGGCCTCCAAGGCCATCACCCTGAGCCCGGGCACCGAGCCGGCCGGCGACGGCGACGGGACCAGCGGCAACCAGACCCTGGACTTCGGCTTCCGCTGCCCGCTCTGCCTCGGCGACACGGTGTTCAAGGACCTGGACGGCGACGGCCGCTTCGAGCCGGCCGCCGGCGAGCTGGGCATCGACGGGGTCAAGCTGAACCTCTACCGCGACGTCAACGGCAACAACGTGCTGGATGCCGGGGACGGCGCGGCCATCGCCAGCACCACGACGGCCGACGGCGGGCGCTACAGCTTCTGCGACCTGACCGACGGCGCCTACATCGTGCAGGTGGACATGACTGCCTTCGCCGTGGGCGGCCCGCTGGCCGGGGCAAGCACCTCCACCGGCAACGAGGCGGGCGGCATGGCCCCGGACCCGGACGACGACGTGGATAGCGACGACAACGGCTACGTGGTGGCGGGCTTCGGCGTGGCCACCAAGGCCGTGACCCTGGGCTGTGCCTCCGAGCCCGACAAGCCGGTGGACGGCGACGGCCAGCAGAGCAACCGCACGGTGGACCTGGGCTTCGTCATGGCCCCCATGGCTGAGCTCTGCCTGGGCAACCGCGTCTTCTTCGACCCGGACAACGACGGCCTCTTCGAGCCGGCGGCCGGCGAGTTCGGCATCGACGACGTCCTGCTCAACCTCTACCGGGACTCGGACGCCAGCGGCGGCCTCAGCGGGCCGGACCTCAAGCTGGCCAGCAGCAGCACGGCGGGCGGCGGCTTCTACCAGTTCTGCGGCCTCGGTGCCGGCGCCTACATCGTGGAGATCGATCCCGCGAACGGTGATCCCGGCAAGATCCTGGAGGGCACGGTGTCCTCTACCGGCAACGATGTGGGCGGCATGGCGCCGGATCCCGACAACGACCAGGACCACGACGACAACGGCATGCCGGTCCCCGGCCGGGGCATCGCTTCCAAGGCCGTCAGCCTGGCGGCCGGCACCGAGCCGGACAACGCGGCGGACGGCGACGGTACCGACAAGAACCAGACCCTGGACTTCGGCGTCCGCGACGAGGACGACCCCACCGGCTTGATGCTGGGCGGCTTCACCGCCACGGCCCTGGACGGTGGACGGGTGGCCCTGCGCTGGTGGACCTTGCAGGAGAGCAACCTCCTGGGCTTCAACCTCTATCGCCGCGACCTCGCCAGCGGCAGGGTGGTCAAGGTCAACGCCCGCCTGATCCCGGCCGGCGACCGCTCCGCCGGCAGCAGCTACGACCTCATCGATGACCTGGGCCGGGCGGGGACCTACGCCTACCTGCTCGAGGCCGTGGAGGCCGACGGCGACCGCCGCCTCATGGGTCCGGTCGAGGTCGCCGTGGCTTCCGGGGCAAGGCCGTCCGCCCACCGGATCTGGCTGCCATCGCTCGTTCGCTGACCCCCCGTCCCGGGGCGACGCAGGGCGGGCCACACCCCGAGTTCTTGCGGCGCCCGCCCGATCCCGTCCTCGGCCACCGACCATTAACCGAACGCATACCGACAGGCATTACCTATAGGCTATGCTGGTGTCAGGTGTGTTTCCAAACAGCGACGGCACAGGCCCTCGCTGAGCATCGCGAGAACCAGGTCCCGCGAGAGGCCTCGGGCGAGCCATTTCCGCTCGCCCGGGGTCTCTTGCCCGTGCCGCTTCGGCAGGCCTCCCGCTGGACGCGGGGTCACGACACCTGGGCCTTGCGGTCGACCATTTCCCCCCCCCGGTGAACGCCCATGAACCGCCGCAGCCTTTCCCCGCTCCCTCGCTCCCTCCGGCGCGGTCTTCTGCCGCTGGCCGCCGCGGCCCTGCTGGGCCCGCTCTTCGCAGCCGGCCCGGCGGGGCGGGCCGCCGCCCCCGGCGGGGTCGACCTGCTCGGCGCCGACGACCGGGGCCTCAGCCTGCGGTTGGTCACCGAGGCCCCGCGCGTCGAATCCTTCCTGGAGGAGGGGCGGCGCCGGCAGCGCCTGGTGGTGGCCGGCCTGGGGTCGGGCGACACCGCCGGCCAGCCGGACCTGCCCGTGGCCTCCGTCCTGGTGGCCCTGCCGCCCCAGGGCGAGCCGCGCCTGAGCCTGGAGGCCGCCCCCCGCTGGGAGCTGCTGCCCGATCGCGCCCCTGAACTCCGCCGCCTGCCCCGGGCCGCCGCCCTGCCGGACAGCACCGCGCTCCTGGCGGGCCTCGGCGCGGCGGGCGCCGCGGGGGTCGAGGCGGGCGCCGCCCCGCTTCGCTACCTCCCGGCGAGCGAGCTCGAGCCGAGCAGTTCGTCCTGGTGGCCCGCCGCTCCGGCCCGTATCGCCGAGGTCGGCTGGCTGCGCGGCCAGCGCGTGGCGCGGCTGGAGATCTCGCCCCTGCAGTGGGAGGCCGCCGGCGGGCGCCTGCGCCTGGCGCGCGAACTGCGGGTGCTCCTGGACTTCGGGGCTCCCGCGGGCGGGGTTGCCGCGGCATCGACCGCGGTGTCCGCCGCAGCGTCCGGCGCCGAGGGCCCCTTCGAACAGGCTCTGGATGCCGCGCTCCTGAACGCCTCCCAGGCCCGCGCCTGGCGGCGGGCCCTGCCACGGGCGGCCGCCGGCGGGCGCTCCGACACCAGCGATGCCGGCGCCGTCGCCGATGGCATCGACGTCAGCGCCACGCCGGTCCTGCTTCCCGGCCAGGCCCTGGCCAACATCGGCGTGGAGGTGGAGGGGATGGTCCGTGTGGACGCCGCGGCCCTGGCCGCGGCCGGCGTCCAGATGGCGGGCGCCGACCCCCGGCAGCTCCGGCTCTACCGCCAGGGCGTCGAGCAGGCCCTCCTGGTCCAGGGCGAGGCCGACGGCCGCTGGGACGCGGGCGATGCCCTGGTCTTCTACGGCCAGGCCTCGCAGAACCGCTACGACCGCCAGGAGGTCTACCAACTCCGCCTCGGGCCGACGGCCGGCCTGCGCATGGCCGCGCGCGACGCCACGCCCGGCAGCCGCATCGCCCCGGCGGACTTCCCCAGCACCTTCCGTTTCGACTTCCAGAAGCGCTACGTCTCGGACCTGCCCTACTACCTGCGCGGTCAGCTCATCCGGCCGGACGACCTGGTCGACCGCTGGTACTCGGACCGCATCTCGGTGGGCCTGGACGTCACGCAGCAGATCAGCGGCCTGGACGCGGCCCCCGGCGCCTGGGAAGGGACCTTGCGGCTTTCGCTCATCGGCAAGTCCAGCCACCCGGTCAACCCGGACCACAAGCTGCGGGTGCTGGTGGGCGGCCAGCAGGTGGGCGCGGACCTGACCTGGGACGGCAACCGCGACTTCGCCCTGCGGACCCTGCCCGTCCCCGCGGCCCTGCTCCAGGGCGCATCGGTCGACATCACCTTCGTGGCGCCGGGAGGCACGGGGGCGCCCTTCGACCAGTTCTACGTGGACTGGCTGGAGCTGGACTACCGTCGCCGCGCCGTCGCCGCCTCGGACCAGCTCTTCGTCGATGCCCCGGCCGGGCAGACCGCCTTCGACGTCGACGGCTTCAGCGGCACGGACCTCCTGGCCTTCGACCTGCGGGACCCGGCGCGCCCGGTCCTCCTCAGCGGCCTGCAGGCCCAGGCCGGCGCGCCCTTCCTGGCCCGCTGGGACGGCGACGGAGCGGCAGGCCGCACCTGGGTGGGCCGGACGGCGCAGCTCCGCGCCCCCGCCTCGCTGCGGCGGCGGCAGCAGTCCCAGGTCCAGCAGACCGTGGTCGGTCCGCCCGCCGGGGCCGACTACCTGATCGTCAGCCATGCGGACTTCCTGGGCGCCCTCGGGCCCTTGGCCGCCGCCCGCCGGGCCCAGGGCCACACGGTGGCCTTGATCGACGTGCAGGACATCTACGACGTCTTCAGCGGCGGCCAGCAGGACGCGGCCGCCATCCAGTCCTTCGTGCGCCACGCCTACCTGGCCTGGCCCCAGCCCCAGCCCTACTACCTGCTCCTGGTCGGCGACGGCAGCTTCGACCCCCGCCAGCGCCTGGCGGGCGGCAATCCCACCTTCATCCCCCCCTTCCTGCGCCTGGTCGATCCCTGGCTGGCCGAGGTGCCATCGGAGAACGCCTTCGTCACCGTGGTCGGCGACGACTACCTGCCGGACCTCCTGGTCGGCCGCCTGCCGGTGTCCTCGGCGACCGAGGCCCAGGCGCTGGTGGCCAAGATCCTCGCCTACCAGCAGGCCCCCGACGGGCCCTGGCGCGAGCGCCTGCTCTTCGTGGCCGACGACGCGGACAGCGGCGGGGCCTTCGACCAGCTCTCGGACGCAGTCGTCAACGCCGATGTCCCGGCCCGCTACACGGTGGACAAGGCCTACTACAAGGTCACGCATCAGGCCGTGTCGGAGCTGCGGACCAGCATGCTGACGGGCTTCGGCCAGGGCTACCTGCTGGCCCAGTACGTCGGCCACGGCCAGCCGCAGAACTGGGCGGCCGAGGGCCTGCTCCGCAGCTCCGACAGCGCTGCCCTGACGAACAGCGGCGCCCTGCCGGTGTGGCTGGAGTGGACCTGCCTGGCCGGTAGCTTCCACATCGACCAGGGTTCCTCGATCTCCGAGGCGGCGGTGCGCAACCCCGGCGGCGGGGCCATCGCCGCCTTCGCCCCCTCCGGCTTCGGCGTGGCCAGCGGGCACGACTACATGAACAGCGCCTTCGTCAGCTCCTGGCTGCGGACCGGCGTGACCGAGTTGGGGGCCCTGACCCTGGCGGCCAAGCTCAACCTCTACCGCTCCACCGGCGCCTACCACGACCTCATCGACACCTACCTCCTGATGGGCGATCCGGCGCTGAAGCTGGCCCTGCCGGCCGGCGTGCCGCAGGTCGATCCCTCAGCCACGCCGCGTCCCTCGGCCGCGGCCACGGCGACGCCCTTCGCCACGGCGACCCCGCTCCCCAGCGCGACGGCGACGGCCACCAGGACCGCGACCGCCGTCCCCACCGCGAGCCCGACCGCCCCCCCGCCGGCAACCTCGACCTCCCTGCCCACGGCCACGCGCACGGCCACCGCAGCCCCCTCGGCGACGTCCTCCGGTCCGACCGCCAGCCCCGCCCCCGGCGTCAGCCCGTCGGCGACGGTGACGTCCTCAGCCACGGCGGTCCCATCGGCGACGGCGGTCCCATCGGTGACCGCGGTCCCATCGGCGACCGTGGCGGCCCTTGCGACGGCGACCGCGGTCCCCTCGGCGACCGCTTCGCCCCCGCCCTCCCCGACCGCGGTGGCTTCCACGCCGACCACGGTCGTTCCCACGCTGACGGCCTCCGCCCCCACTGCCACCAGCCCCCAGCCCACGGCCACCACCCTGCCGCTCGGCGGTCTGTCCCTGGGCAACCTGGTCTTCGCCGACGTGGACGGCGACGGCCGCCACGAACCCGGTTCGGGTGAGATGGGCATCGACGGCGTGCGCCTGAGCCTCTATGCCGACAGCGACGGCAGCGGCACGCTCAGCCTGGGCGACCAGCGCCTGCGGGAAGCCCGCACGGCAGGCGGCGGCCGCTACGCCTTCGAGGGACTGATCGACGGCGACTACCTGGTGGCGGTGGACGCCGCCAACTTCGACCCGGGCGGCCTGCTCGAAGGCCTGCCCTCCAGCTGGGGCAACAACCAGAGCGGCCAGGCGCCGGATCCGGACAACGACGTGGACGGCGACGACAACGGTTCGCCCACCGCCCTCTTCGGCGTGGCTTCCCGCGCCATCAGCCTGCGGGCCGGCCAGGAACCGGGCAGCACGCTCGACGGGGACGGCCGCGATGCCAACCAGACCCTGGACTTCGGCTTCCAGGCCTACCTCTGCCTGGGCGACCGGGTCTTCCGCGACGGGGACGGCGACGGTGTGTTCCGGCCGGTGGACGGCGAGTACGGTCTGGCCGGCCTGCCCCTGGGGCTCTACGCCGACAGCGACGGCAGCGGCGACTACGGCCCTGCGGACAGCCTGCTCGGCAGCCAGACCAGCAGCGTCGCCGGACGCTACCGCTTCTGCGGCCTGGTGCCGGGGGCCTACCTGCTGCGGGTGGATCCGGCGGTCTTCGCCGGGGGCGGCGCCTTCGCCGGCTACCGCAGCAGCACCGGCAACGAGGCCCTGGGCCGCGCGCCCGACCCGGACGACGACCGCGACAACGATGACAACGGCTACTGGGACGCCGGCCAAGGCCTCCTGACCCTGGCCATCGGCCTCAGCGACGGCGACGAGCCGGGCCAGGAGCGCGACGGCGACAACAGCTCGGCCAACCTGACCCTGGACATCGGCCTGACGCCCGGCCAGGCGCCCACAACCGCGCCGCCGACGGCCAGCCCCCGGCCCGGCGCCACGCGGACGGCGACGGCCGAGCCCTCCGCCACCGCCCTGCCCACCGGCGTCGCGCAAACCGCCACGCCCCTGCCGCCGACGGCCTCACCCGTGGCCCCGGCCACCAGCGAGCCCTCGCCCACCGCGCCGGCGGCCGACCTCTGCCTGGGCGATCAGCTCTTCTACGACCTGGACAACGACGGGGACTTCGAGCCGCGCCTGGGCGAGTTCGGCCTGGCCGGGGTGCGCCTGCAGCTCCTGCGCGACCTGGACCTGAGCGGCGGCTACTCCGCGGCCGATCCGGTCCTGGCCGAGGTCGCCACCGGGCACGACGGCCTTTACCGCTTCTGCGAGCTGCCGGGCGGACACTACCTGCTCCACATCTCCGACGACCTCTTCCAGCCCGGTGGGCTGCTGGACGGTATGGTCAGCGCCAGCGGCAACGACCAGGGCGGCCAGGCCCCGGATCCGGACGACGACCGCGACGGCGACGACAACGGCCAGCTGGCGGCGGACGGCGGCATCGTGACCCGGGCCATCCGCCTGGGCTCCGGCGAGGAGCCGCCCGCCGGCAGCGACGGCGACGACCGCGATGCCAACGCCACCCTGGACATCGGCCTCACCCTGGACCAGGACCCCACGGCGGCCCAGGTCTGGGGCCTGACGGCCCGGGCCCTGGCCCGCGGCCGGGTGGAGGTCCGCTGGTCGGCCGCTGCCGAGCAGGGCCTGGCGGGCTACCGCCTGCTGCGGGCGGTCCGGCCGGCCGGCCCCTGGCGCCCGGTCGGCGACCCGGTCGAGGCCCGCGCTTCGCAGGGCGGCGAGGTCCAGGCCTATGCGCTCGCGGACCTGCCGCGGCGGCCCGGCCTGGCCTACTACCGCCTGGAGCTGGTCGGCACCGACGGCCGCGTCCGGCACCTGGGCCCGGTGGCGGTCCGCCCCCGCTGGTAGGGCCGCCGGCGCGCCTGCTCAGGCCGCCTCGGCCGCTCCGTCGGGGCGGCCCAAGAGCCGCCTGAGCAGGGCCCGGTCCTCGGCCCCGAAGGCGCCCAGGCGCAAGAGGGCCAGGGCGTAGACCGCCAGGCCCAGCAAGGTGGCCGGCAGGGCCGGCAGGCCCAGGCCGCGCAGGCCCAATATAGCCAGGGCCGCCAGGGCGGTGCCGATGGCCGGGCGCCACAGGAGGACGAGGAGCGGGGGCACGTCCAGGTCCCGCAGGCCGCGGCTGAAGGGCTGCCAGAGCACGGCCTCGGACAGGATGGTGACCACCGCGGCGCCCACGTAGCTGTAAGCCGGGATGCTGACGCCGCCCCAGACATGGCCGGGGATGAGCAGCCAGTTGGCCAGCAGGTTGAAGGTGGCGGCCAGGAGGAAGCTGACGGTGATCAGGCGCTGCCGGCCCAGGGCGATCAGCACGTACTGCGCCAGGCCGTTGGCGAAGCTGAGGGGCAGGAACCAGACCATCAGCTTGAGGGCGTTGGCGCCCTCCGGCAGGTACTCGGCGCCGGCCAGGAGGCCCACCAGGGGCTCGGCGAGGCTGCTGGTGGCCAGGCTGAGGGGCAGGGCGAGGAGCAGCAGCCAGCGCAGGGTGCCGCTGTAGGCCCGGGCCAGGCCGCCGCGATCGGCCTCGGCGGCGCGGCGGCTGAGCAGGGGGAAGAGGGCCATGACGATGGCCGGCGAGAGGATGAGCAGGGCGTCCACCCACTTGTAGGCCGCCTGGTACCAGCCGATGACGGTGTCGCCGTCGCGCGGCAGGAGCTCCTTGAGCAGCAGCACGTCCATCTTGAAGAAGAGGGTCTGCAGCAGGCTGTTGACCATGAGCGGCCAGCAGGCGGCCAGGACCAGGCCCAGGCCGGCCAGGGCTCCCTGCCAGCGCGGCCTGAGGTCGGCGCGCAGGGCCAGGACGAGGAAGATGCCCAGGGTGGCCAGGTTGCTGCAGAGGGAGGCCAGGGCCACCCCGGCGATGCCCCCGCCGGCCAGGAGGAAGGCGGCCCCGAGGGCGACGTTGATCAAGGTGGTGGCCAGGCCGACCAGGGCCGGCAGCACCAGCCGCTCGCGGGCCTGGAAGAGGCTGGAGAGGGCCGCGCTCATCTGGCTGGGCAGGAGGCCGAGGGCCAGGAGCAGCAGGGCCTGGCGGCCGTCGGGCGCCAGGTCGTCCTGCCAGCCCATGATGCCGGCCAGCACCGCGACGGCCAGCAGCCAGAGCAGCAGGCGCAGGACCAGGCTCTGGCCGAGGATGCGGCCCGCCTCGGCCGGCTTCTGGGCGGCCTCGCGGGTGGCCCAGACCGAGAGGCCGAAGTTGGCCAGGATGTCCGTCAGGCCGATCCAGGTCACCGCCACCGTGTAGCGCCCGGCCTCGGCGGGCGAGATCAGGCGCAGCATCAGCATCGCGAAGCCGAACTGGATCAGCTTGCCCAGCAGGTTGGCCAGGAAGGGCAGGGCGGAGTTGCGGGCCGCCCGGCGGACCTCGTCGGCCTCTTCGCGCTGCAGGAAGCGGAAGGCGAGCGCATAGGCCAGGCCCAGGACGAAGAGGATGAGCCCCAGGAAGCTGCCGAAGAGCCCGGCCTTGAGCGCGGTGGGGCGGTAGACCAGGCGCACGGTGGACAGGCCGGGCGGCACCGGCACGGCGCGCAGCATGCCGTCGGCGCGGTACACGGGCACCGCGACCTCCTGCCGCCCCTCCGGCCCCGCCACCTCGACGGTTGCCTTCCAGCCGGGGAACCAGGCATCCCCCAGGACCAGGAAGCCGCCCGCCGGCGCCCCCTCCACCTCGATCTCCAGCCGATCGGGCAGCTCGCGGTCGCGCCTGAGGCGGGTGCTGCTGCGCAGGGGCCGCCCGGCCGGCAGATCGCGCCAGATGGACCGGTCGGGCTCTTCCTCGAGGTAGACCTCCGCGGCGGGGTCCAGGCGGTCGAGGGCCTCCAGGAGTTCGGAGCGCTCCGGGAAGACGGTGGCCCTGTCCACCACCCAGGCGCGGGGCAGGGCGTCCGCGCGCTCGTAGATGCGCAGGTCGCCCCCCTCCTCGCGGTACAGTTCCTTGAGCTGGGGATGGGCGAGGGCCTGGTTGCTGACGACATAACGGAGGCCGAGGGCGGAGAGCAGGGGATGCGAGAGGCCGGCGGCGGTCTGCAGGTTGCCCAGGCGGTTGTAGATCAGCCAGGGGCTCTGGTCCTCCACCTGGCTGAGGCTCTCGGTGGTCCAGTAGGGCAGGATGGAATCGTAGGCCCTGAGGTCGGAGAGGCCATGGCGCATGGCCGAGTTGGGCCAGAGCAGCTTGTCCTCCCCGAAAGCGGTCACCCGCCCCCACTTGGCGGCGCTCATGGCGCGCAGCTCGCGGATCAGGTCGGGCTCCAGGTCCGCCAGGCGCGGGTCGTTGGCGGGGTTGAAGCCGAAGCCCACGAGGCCCAGGTCCAGGGCCAGGACCAGGAGGAGGGTCCCGCGGACGAGGACGGGACGGAGCCGAGAGGAGCGGTCCGCCCGGCGCAGCCCGTCCGGTGCGCTCGCGGCGGCCTCGCCCCCGGCGCCTGTCCGGCCGGCGCCGCCGCCCAGGAGCAGCACCAGGCTCAGGCCGCCCAGGGCCAGGAAGGTGGCCAGGTGGCTGAGGTTGCCGTGCTGGTAGGCGGCGAAGGCCTCCAGGCTGCCGAAGCTGTCCAGGGCGGCATCCAGGGGGCAATGGCCGCCGGGGCAGCCCAGTATCCCCATGAAGCGCGTCACGGCCTGGTTCCAAGCGCCGGGCTGCAGCCGGGCCAGGGAGAGGAGGACCAGGCCGACGGCGCCCGCCAGCCCCCAGGCCCAGCCCCAGCGGCCGGCGATGCGCGATGCGGTCGCGGCCCGGCCCCCCTCGCCGGCGGCGGCCGCCCCCGCCCCGCGGTCGACGAGGGCCTGCAGGCCCAGCCCGGCCAGGACGAGGAGGGCCAGGTCCACGGCGAAGACCCAGCGGAAGGGGGTGCGGAGCTGGTCGAAGCCGGGCATGAGGTGGTAGAGCAGCCGGTAGCTGGGCAGGCCGAAGCAGAAGCTGAGGGCGGCCAGCAGCAGCAGGCCGAAGAAGAGGGCGGGGCCCCGCCGGCGGCGGTCGAGGAAGGCCAAGGGTGCCAGCAGGTAGACCACGAGGCCGGGGTAGACGGCGGCCTCCACGTAGTTGCGGGCGCCCCAGGCGCCGCCCCACATGGCGTGGTCCTTCAGCGCCACGCGGCCGCCTTCCAGCAGGCGCACGGCGTGGTGGGCGGGGTTGCCGTAGAAGTCGGGGACGAGGAAGGTGAATACCTGGCGGACGCCGAAGGCCCAGCTCACCACATCCTCGTAGCTGGCGGCGCCGCGGCGGAAGCTGGTCCGGGCCAGCTCCAGCAAGGGGACGAGCTGCACCAGGCCGCCGAGGACGCCCACCGTGCCGGCGGCGACCAGCCAGGCGGCGCCGACCAGGGCGGCGCGCGGCCCCCGCGCCCGGGCGACGGCGGCCAGGCGCCACAGGGCGAAGGCGGCGGCCACCAGCAGGCCCTGCAGGTAGGCCTCGGGATGGCCGGCGAGGGCCATCAGGGTGAGGGCGGCGGCCAGGAGCAGCAGCCAGGCCATGGCCGCGGGGCGGGGGCGGCTGCCGCCCTCCCAGGCGGACGCGGGCCCGGCTTCGGTCAGGCGGTAGAGGGCGGCGATCAGCCAGGGGATCCAACACAGGGTGGCCTGGATCATGGGGAAGACGGCGTTGACCACCATCAGGGGCGACAGGGTGGCCCCCAGGCCCATGAGGGTGGCTGCCAGGCGGCCCAGGCGCAGGGCCCGGCCCAGGGCATAGAGGCCCAGCCCGGCCAGCCAGAGGTTGAGGGCGGCCAGCCAACCCAGGGCCCGCTCGGGGGGCAGGAGGCGGAGCAGGGGGTAGGCGGGGGGGTAGAGGAGCCCGTGCTGCCCGGCGGCGAGGAAGGGCAGGCCGCCGGCCAGGTAGGGGTTCCAGAGGGGCGGGCGGCCGGCGCGGAACTCGTCGCCCCCGAAGCGCTTCCACACCAGGTTCTGGAAGACGAGGTCGGCCACCAGTCCGTTCTGGGTCCCCTCCACCCCGGCCGCGCGCAGGGCCTCCTTGAACACAGGATCGCCGCGCAGGGCATCGAAGGGCACGATGCTCCGCCCGCCAAGGGTCTGCGGCGCCAGGATGGCCAGGGCGGCGGCCAGGAGGATGGCGGGCCCGGCCAGCTCCTGCCGGCAGCGGTGGAGCAGGGTGCGTAGCAGGGTGCGTAGCGGGGTGCGAAGCGGGGTGCGGATCGGAGGGGATGGGGGCACCAGGGACCTCGCAGGCGGATACGCCGGGAAGCAGGCGGGAAGGTGGGGGAGCAGGCGGATAGGCCGGGATCAGGAAGCGGCGGCGCAGCGATGATAGGCCGCGGAGCCCGGGTCAGGGGAGGGTGGACAATGCTAACGCGGGGTGGCGGTGGGTCAAGTGGAGAGGTGCGATAGGGCGGTTGGCATAGGGTGCCTGGCGGCTTATACTGCGCCCCAAGTCGGTCCAGGTATGGCTGAGCCCAGTTCCAAGATCCACGCTGTGTTGTCCACCCTTGCGCCCGTAATGGGTAGGTTTCCAATCCACGGTTCCCGGCGAGCACGGCCGGACGGTCCCGGCCAGGAGCGCGCGGGGCGGTAGCGCCTCGGTGGTGCCGGAGCGGCTCCTGGGCTACAAGCACGTGGGCTACGGCGTCTGTGAGGCGGTGATCGGCTGCGAGGCGATCGGCAGCGATGTGGAAGACATGTTCACGACGATGGACGACTGCCTGGCGGCCTTCGAGGACTGCGTCTGCCTGACTTGCGACCCGCTTCCGACGCCGATCCCCATCCCTCTCCCCACGGAAGAGGCGGCCTGCGACCACTGCTCGCCGGGCACGGACTACCTGGACTGGCGCGAGTGGTACCCGATGGACCGGGGCCAGAAGCCGGGGGAGCGGGCGATCAACTGGTGGACGCAGCCAGGGGCGGCCTGCCTGCGGGGCCAGTCCACGTATAACTACGACGGCATCCCCAAAGGCTTCCCCGTTGAGTACGCGGGCCAATGCCTGGACTACTACTTCAACTGGGGCTGCCAGCGCGACGACCCGGACTGCAACGATTACGAGCGGCGCATGGAAATCATCACCGAGCGCCACAACCCGGACGGCAGCGTCAGCTACCTGGACCTCTGGGGTGCGGGCGAGATCGACAGGTGGCAGGTCTACTTCGACCCCAACCAACTGGGTGACGGCAGCAGTTGCGCTTGCAACGAGGCGACGATCAGCGCCTTGACCGCCGAAGAGCGCAAGGCCAAGCGGGTACCGTCCAGCTTCGTCGCGCCCTGCCGGACGGGGGACTGGGCCTACGGCAACGTGGCCTGTGCGGCGACGTTCATGAAGGGCGACGGCACCCGTGGCTGGGACGAGGCGCAACTTGGCGTTACCGGATCGAGGGAAGACCCGGTCTCCCTCTGGGTGACGCGCACGAAGGTGCAGGAGTTCCTTCACGACGCCGACCAGGAATGCAACATCGCGCTCTTGGTGAACGAGTACCTGTCGACCTCCTGCGCCCAGGTGGAGTTTGAGTGCAGTCACGTTCCCCTTACCCCTACACCGGGTCCGGGAACGCCGACACCAGGCCCAGGAACCCCGACCCCGCCCAGCCCTCACGAAGGGGATCCCCGCTGCGAGATGGGAGAGGACGGCAAGATGAGGGCCCGGCACTTCACCTTCGATGATGGCTCCCTGTCGATCGGCGCCGTCCCACCCCTACCCACTGCCGGCACCGGAACACCCGCCCCCACGGCCGCGCCCTGCGAAGGTTGCGAGCTGAAGTGGTGCATGGTGATGCGCGAGGAGTACTACGTGCGACAGGTGCCGCGCCAAAACCCCTTGACCGGCGGCGAGTACGAGCTGGCGGGCGGCTTTGGCGGCTTCGAATGGGCGGGGCTGCCCGGCTGTGCGGGGGACGACTGCCCGTACTGGTACATCGACCGCTTAGAGGGCGTCGTCGGTACCCCCACCCCCGGCTCCACTCCCACCCCCGGCCCGACAAGCACGCCGGTGACCATCGAAGATGACGCGTGGCGAACCCGCTGCCGGCATCCAGGGAACTGCGGCGTCGTCGGACAGGGTACACCGACCGCTACCCCCGTCATCGGGTTCTGCGGCAAGCCCACCAACACGCCGATTCCCGCGAGCGCGACCTCCGTGGATCGGGAATGTTCGGGCGGATACGCGTTACCGGCTTCGACTGCAGCGCCCCGCGACACACCAGCGCCCCCCACCCCGTTCCCCACCG
>WBZV01000020.1_pt1 | contig 130851 bp, 99 predicted proteins | sample 5204221 | NCBI WGS metagenome assembly WBZV01 (sample SAMN12344360, study PRJNA552823) | activated sludge metagenome | biome: Activated sludge suspended growth; feature: Nitrification reactor; material: Wastewater; isolation source: activated sludge from nitrification reactor of wastewater... | reverse complement strand
GGTCCCAATCCGTAGGGGCGACCGGCAGGTCGCCCAAACCAAATCGATACGGGTCCCAATCCGTAGGGGCGACCGGCGGTCGCCCAAGCCAAATCGATCCGATTCGGGCTCCGTGCGGTTTGGGCGACCTGCCGGTCGCCCCTACGGTTGTGGTGTGTCGGGTGGATTTGCCGTGGCCTGACGTGGCGCCGATAATTCCGCCCCCCCCCACCCGCCCCGCCGCCCGTGACGCCACACCGACGAACGGGGTCCAACCGATAGCCGCACCCCCCTGGCCGCAAGGCCTTTTCTTTCGGCCAGGGGTTTATTCTCGATATGAGAATAAGAGCGAGATGCGATCCCGGCGCCCGCGGCGCCGCACGAAGGAGACAGCCATCCATGAACCGCCCGAGCCGAAGCGCCAGCGCCGTCGCCGCGCCGGAGCTGCTGTTCAGCCCAGCGGTGGCCGAAGCCACCGCGCCCATCTACGAGAAGCTGCAGACCGTGGTCCCGCCCGTGGAATGGCCGACCATGGCCCCGCTCATCGCCGAGATCAACCGCCTGAAGCAGGAGATCGGCGCGGTCATCCTGGCCCACAACTACATGAGCCCCAGCATCTTCCACGGCGTGGCAGACCTGGTGGGCGACTCCCTCGCCCTGGCGCGCATGGCGGCCGACACCGACGCCAAGATCATCGTCATGGGCGGCGTGCACTTCATGGCCGAGACGGCCAAGATCATCAACATGGAGAAGACCGTCCTCATCCCGGACCCTCAGGCCGGCTGCTCCCTGGCCGAGTCCATCACCGGGGCCGACGTGCGCCTCCTGCGAGGGCGCTACCCCGGCGTGCCCGTGGTCACCTACGTCAACACCTCGGCCGACGTCAAGGCCGAGAGCGACATCTGCTGCACCTCGGCCAACGCCGTGGAGGTGGTCGAGTCCCTGGGCGTGCCGCGGGTGATCTTCCTGCCGGACGAGTACCTGGGCCAGTGGGTGGCCTCGCAGACCGGCGTCGAGCTCATCCTCTGGAAGGGCCACTGCATGGTCCACGAGCTGTTCACGCCCCAGGAGCTGCGCGACCTGCGCGCCGGGCATCCCGGCCTCCAGATCCTGGCCCATCCCGAATGCCCGCCCGAGGTGCTGGCCGAGGCCGATTACGTGGGCTCGACCAGCGGGATGATCAAGTACGTGGGCGGCGAGAAGCCGGCGCGGGTGGTCCTCATCACCGAATGCTCGATGAGCGACAACGTGGCCGTGGCCAACCCCGGCACCGAGTTCGTCCGCCCCTGCAACCTCTGCCCGCACATGCAGCGCATCACCCTGCCCAAGATCCTGCGCAGCCTGCAGACCCTGACCCACGAGGTCACCGTGGATGCCGCCGTCGCCGACCGCGCCCGCCTGGCGGTGGAGCGGATGCTGGCCGTCGGCCGCGGGGTCAAGGGCTGAGATGGGCGATCGAGCAGCGACTACCGAGCAGGAAGCAGCGGAGCAGCGGCCCGGCCCGGCCGCGATGCGGCCGACCGATCCGCCCGTCGACCCGGTCCGCGCCGATGCCGTCGTCCTCGGCAGCGGGGTGGCCGGCCTGACCATCGCCCTGGGGCTGGCGGCTCAGGGCCGGCGGGTCATCCTGGCCACCAAGACCGCCTTCGGGGGCGGCTCCTCCGTCTGGGCCCAGGGAGGCATCGCCGCCGCCGTGGGACCCGAGGACTCGCCCGCCCAGCATGCCGGCGACACCCTGAACGCGGGAGCCGGTCTGGGAGACCCGGGCATCGTCGACATCCTGACCCGCGAGGGTCCGGCCGCCATCCGCCGCCTGATCGCCCTCGGCGCCGGCTTCGACCGCGACGCCGAGGGGCAGCTGGCCCTGGGGCGCGAAGCGGCGCACGGCCGGCGGCGCATCCTGCACGCCCGCGGGGACGCGACGGGCGCCGAGGTGGTGCGGGCCCTCAAGGCCGCGGTGCTGGCCCACCCGGCGGTCACGGTCCTGGAGCATTGCTTCGCCTGGGACCTGCTGCTGGAGGAAGGCCAGGTCCGCGGCGTCCTGGCCCTGTCGAACGCCCCCTCCGAGGCCACCGCCGGCTCCGCACCCTCCGCGGTCCCGGCCGGCTCCCTCCACACCAGCATCGATCCTATCGGTCCCACCAGCCCTACCCGTCCAACGCCTCCCACCACCACCACCCATTCTCCCCCCCCCGCGCGCCGGCTCCACCTCCTGGCGCCCCAGGTGGCCATCGCCACCGGCGGTTGCGGCCAGCTCTACGCCTACAGCACCAACCCGCCGGAGGTCACCGGCGACGGCATCGCCATGGCGGCCCGCGCCGGCCTGCTGTTGGCCGACATGGAGTTCGTCCAGTTCCATCCCACGGCCCTGGCCGCGGGAGCGGAGGCCGAGCGCCGGCCCCTGATCACCGAGGCCCTGCGCGGCGAGGGAGCATGGCTGGTGGACGAGGCAGGCCGCCGCTTCATGGCCGACGTTCACCCCGACGCCGAGCTGGCGCCGCGCGACGTGGTGGCGCGGGGCATCTGGCGGCAGCTCGAGGGCGGCGGCCGGGCCTTCCTGGATGCGCGCCACGCGGTGGGAGCGGCCTTCCCCGCGCAGTTCCCCACCGTCTTCGCGGCCTGCATGGCCGCCGGCATCGACCCGCGGGTCCAGCCCATCCCCGTGGCCCCGGCCGCCCACTACTTCATGGGCGGCATCGCCGTCGACCGCTGGGGCCGCAGCTCCCAGGACGGGGTCTGGGCCTCGGGCGAGGCGGCCTGCAGCGGAGCGCACGGCGCCAACCGCCTGGCCTCCAACTCCCTGCTGGAGGCCCTGGTCTTCGGGGCCCGGACGGCCGAGGACATGGGCCGGCAGGCTCTGCCGGCAGGCGAGGGATCCGTCGGCGACGCCGATCCGGCCTGGCAGGGCGCTCAGGCCACGGTGGGTCCTGCCGATCCCGGCTCCACGTCGGCGGGGCCTGCCGCCGGCCCTGTCGCCACCGCCCCGGCGGGCCCGACGGCAGCCGTCCTGCGCCGCCAGCTGCAACGGCTGATGTGGGAGCGGGCCGGCCTGATCCGCAGCGAGGCCGGCCTGCGCAGCCTCCTGGGCGAGCTGCCGGGCATCGAGGCCGCCGCCGCCGGCCTGGCCCCCTCGCCGGCGGCCGGGGAGTTGCGCAACCTCCTGGTGCTGGCCCGCCTGGTGGCCGTGGCCGCCCTGGCGCGGCGCGAGAGCCGGGGGGCGCATTGGCGCGCGGACTTCCCCGACACCGACCCCCGCCAGGCGCGGCGGCTGCGCCTGCGCCTCGCCCAGCGCGAGGTCCAGCTCGACGCCTCGCCCGAGGCCGCCGACGCCGGGGCCGAGGCCTTGGTGGCCGAGGTCGAGGCCCTCGCCGGCCCTCATTGGCGGCCCGAAGGATGGTGGCGATGAGCTCCCACGACCCGCAAGCCTCCCTACCGGCGTCGTCGGGATCAGCATCCCCTCAAGCGCCTGCCCTCCCCCCGCTCCAGGCGCTGCTCTACGAGGACCTCGTCCGCGGCGCCCTGCGGGAGGACCTGGGCCGGGCCGGCGACCTGACCTCGGACGCCATCATCCCGGCCGGCGTCCAGGCCGTGGCGCGCCTCGTCGCCCGCCAGGAGGGCCGCATCGCCGGGCTGGACGTCTTCAGCGCGGCCTTCCGGCTGCTGGACCCCCGCGTGTCGGTGCGCCTGCAGGCCGAGGACGGCCGGGACGCCGCGGCCGGCGCCACCCTGGCCGTCGTGGCCGGTCCGGCGCGCAGCCTGCTGAGCGCCGAGCGGGTGGCCCTCAACTTCCTGGGCCGGCTCTCAGGCGTGGCCACCGCCACCCGCGGCATGGTCGAGGCCGCCCGGCCTTGGGGCGCCCAGGTGGTCTGCACCCGCAAGACCACGCCCCTGCTCAGGGCCTTGGAGAAGTACGCCGTGCGGGCCGGCGGGGGCCACAACCACCGCTTCGGGCTGGACGACGCCATCCTGATCAAGGACAACCACCGTCACGTGGCCGGCGGAGTCCGGCCGGCGGTGGAGCGGGCCCGGGCCTACGCCGGGCACCTGGTGCGCATCGAGCTAGAGGTGGAGACGCTCGAGCAGCTGGCCGAGGCCCTGGAGATGGGCGTGGACGCCGTCCTCTTGGACAACATGGACCTGGACACCTTGCGCGCCGCCGTAGCCCTGGCCAAGGGCCGGGCGCTCACCGAGGCCTCGGGCGGCCTGCGCCCGGAGCGGGTGGCGGCGGTGGCCGCCACCGGCGTGGACCTGCTCTCCGCCGGCTGGCTGACCCACAGCGCGCCGGTGCTGGACGTGGCCTTGGACATCGACACGGACGGGGGCGGGCGATGGGTCTGAGAGAGGTCGCCGGCTACTCCGGCCGTCCTCTCCCACAGAAGCTGGGCCTGAAGCCCGGCCGGCGACTCCTGTTGGTGGCGGCGCCGGCGAACTTCACCGCCGTCCTCGATCCCTGGCCGGAGGGCCTGGTCCTGAGCGAGTTGGCCGAGGGCGCGGCGCTGGCCGGCGGTGCCGATGCTGACCCTGCGATCTTCGACCATATCCTGGCCTTCTACACCAGCCACGGGCAGCTGGCCACCGAACTCCCTTTGCTCAAGGCCCGCCTGGCCTTCGACGGCGGCCTGTGGATCGCCTGGCCCAAGCGGACTTCCGGGTGGCCCAGCGACCTGACCGAGGACGGCGTGCGTGCCCTCGCCCTGGCCGGAGGCCTGGTGGACAACAAGGTCTGCGCCATCGATGCCGTGTGGTCGGGCCTGCGCCTGGTCTACCGGCTGGTGGATCGGCCGGGGAAGACCCGCTGATCGCATCACTCCGGCGGGCGCGGTCCAACCCGGGGCCGCCCCGGCGTTAATCTCCCGAACGGTGCGCGACCGTTCCCTTGCCAGAAGGGTGGAGCGATGCGGAGCAGGCATATCTGGGCGCGAGCGATGGCAGGCGCCGGCGCCATCGCCTGGATCCTGGCCAGTGGAGCAGCCCCGGACGGCGGCCCCCGGCGGGCAGTGGCCGCGGGCGAGGTCTGCAGCCCCGTGGTCGCGTTGGCGGTGGACCGCGAGCGCCTGCCCCTGGGGGCGTCGGTCACAGTCGACATCAGCTTGGACCCCAACTGCCGCAGCCAGCCCGAACTGCGCCACCTGGCCCTGGTCCTGCAGCCCACCGGACAGGCGGCGGCGGATGCCGCCCTCGGCGCGGCCCTGGCCGACCTGCTCGAGGACCTGGGCGGCGCCCTGGGGCCGGCGGCGCTGATCAGCGGCGAAGGCCAGGGCGCCGGCGGCGGCCCGCGCGTGTGGCCGCTGCAGGCGGACCACCGGGCGGTGGTCGCCGGCCTGCGGGCCTACGGCGCGGGCGGAGCCCCTCAGTCCCTGGACCTCCTGCTCCGGGCGGCGCGCTCGGAGTTCCTGGCCCCCGAGCCGGGGAAGCCCAAGCCCCTGGGGCGACGGACCATCGCCATCGTCGCCCACAGGGGCGCCGAAGCGGGCCGCGCCTCGGCCCTCGAGCTGGAGTTGGAAGCCGCACGAGAGGACGCGATCGAGGTGCTGTACCACTGCCTGGGGGTAGGCTGCCCTGCCCTCCCGGGCCTGGAGCCGCTGCCGCTTCCCGACGCGGCCGCCGTCGCCGCGCAGCTGGGCGGGCACCTGCGGGCGCCGGCCCTGCCCGGCCTGGTCCGGCCGCGCCTCTACGCCGTCCACGGCACGGGCGTGCGCCATGTCCCGGGCACCGCCCAACCGGCTGCCGCTCGGATGGGCTGGCGGCGCGGCAACCGTGAGCATCCCTACGTGGCCTGGGACCCGCCGGAGGGAGCCGACCGCTTCACGGCCAGCCTGGGCCTGCAGGCGCAGGAGCGCGGCCGTTCGGTCCTGGCCCTGCCCTACACCCTCGTCGAGGCGGTGACCACCAGCGGGGAGCCGCTGCAGGTCTTCGCCGAGCGGACCCTGACCGTGGACACCGAGTCCTTGGCTCCCCTGGCCAGCAACTGCCGGCTGCGGGCACAGACCCGGGCGCCGGCCGCGGTGGGCCTGGACGAGGCCCTGACGCTGGACACGGAGCTGGACGCCGTCTGTGCGGGCGGCGCAGCCCGGGCGGACATCGTGCTCGTCGCCGACCGCTCGGCCTCCATGCAGCGCGGCCGACGGACGGCGGACCTCAACCAGGCGCTGGGCGGCTTCCTGGAGGCCCTGGACCTGGACCTGCACCGCGTGGCCGTCGTCGACCTGCAGAGCCCGCCCAGGCTGGCCAGCGGCCTGAGCCAGGACCGCGCGGCCCTGCTGGCGGCGGTGGCGGCCGGCCGGCCGGCCGGCGACACCGAGTTGGGAGCGGCGCTGGACCTGGCGCGGCAGCAACTGGAGGAGCGCCGGGCGGGCGCGCTGCCCCTGGTCATCCTCCTCACCGATGGCGCCAGCAGCTTCCCGCAGCCCGGCGGCGACGACCCCTGGCTGGCAGCGTCGGCCTGGCTGCAGGAGGGGGGCGCCCAGGTCTTCGTGGCCTGCCTGACCGAACAGAGCGCCTGTGAGCCCCGGCTCGCCAGCCTGGCGAGTTCGCCGGACTGGTTCCGGCACAGCCGGGACAGCGCCGAGCTGTCGGCCATCCTGCTGGAGCTGGCCGATCGGGTCAGCCTGCCGGGCCTGCGCCGGGTGGTCCTGAGCCAGGCCCTGAACGGCGCCTTCTTCAGCGATGCCCCACAAGGGTCGGACGATCCGCTCTACCTGCACCAGCGCGGCGGCTACGAGGGGCGCCTCCTTCCCCAACCCCTGGTCGGCCCCCTGCGCTGGAGCGACACCGTCTGGGCCCGCGCCCTGGGACGCTGGCCGGTGGCAGACCGCTGGGAGCTGAGCTGGATCGATGCCGAAGGCCTGGCGGGGACGGTGGCCCTGTCCTCGCCCGAGGTCCTCGTGTCGCCGCCGGTCGAGGCGGGACCCTGCCGCTTGGACATCACCCGGCACGACCCGACGCCGCCGGAGACGGACCCGGCCGGCATCGTCCTGGCCTCCACCCAGGCCGCGGTCCGCTGCGAACAGGAGCCGCAGGACCTCGAGCTGGTGCTCCTGCTGGACCATTCGGACTCCATGCGCGGCCAGCGCATCGCGGACCTTCGAGCGGGGGTGGACCGCCTCCTGACCGAGGCGACGGCCCCGGGCCTGCGCCTGGGCATGGTGGCCTTCAGCGACCGGCTGCTGCGCGAGCTGCCCCTGGGCACCAGCGCTGAGGATCTGCGATCCGAACTGGCGCGGACAGATCCGCAGGGGACGACCAACATCGGCCAGGCGCTCAACGCGGCGGGCAACCTGCTCAAGAGCGCCCGGCCCGGCGCCAAGCGCCTGGTCTTCCTCCTGACGGACGGGCGCAACAGCACCGGTCCGGAGGCGATGCTGGCGGCAGCCGACCGCCTCAAGGGCAGCGAGCAGGTGGAGCTGGCGGCGCTCTGCCTGGCCCAGGCCTGCGACGCGGACCTTCGGACCATCGTCAGCCGGCCGGGCTACTACATGGACCTGGCCGACAGCCGCGACCTGATGGCCTTCTTCAGCCGCTTCGCCGCGGCGGTGGCCGGCCGGGCGCCGGTCTCCGCGGAGCTGCGCGAGCAGCCGGGCGCGGCCTTCGAGGCGGTACCAGGCTCGGCGCAGCCGGCGCCGGCCTTCGCGCCGGACCCTCATGTCTGGCAGGCCTCCTTCCCCGGCGACCTCCCCTTCGACGTCCGCCTGAACTACCTGGCCCTCTGGCCGGGCCGCCAGCCGCTCAGCCTCTGGAGCCGGGTGGACTACCAGTACATCGGCGGACGGACCGGGAGGCTCTACCTGGGGGCGCGCCCGGTGACGGTGCGCGGAGAGGCGGCCTCGCTGCCCACGGCGGCGCCCCTGCCGCCCACGGCCACCCGCGATCCGCGCCCCTCGGCCACCGCCACTGCGCCTCTGCCCTCGCCGACGCCCCCCAGCCCCCAGCCGTCGGCGACGCGGCCGGCGGAGGGGGGTCGGACGCTCTACCTGCCCGTCCTGGCCGCGGAATCGGGCTGAGCAGCGGGCTAAAGGGAGCGCAGCCAGGCGGCGAAGAAGCGGGCGCCCTCCTCCAGGGCGGCCACCTCGATCGACTCGTCCGCGGTGTGGGCCTGGGCCAGGTCGCCCGGGCCGATGGCCACGGCAGGGATGCCGCCTGCGGCCAGGTAGGCGCCGTCGCAGAACCAGGGTGCGCCGACCAGGCTGGAGCCCTGGCGGCAGAGCTGCTGGACATAGGGGTTGTCGGCCGCGGTGTCCAGCGGCGGAGCCTCGGTCAAGGCGGCGATCTCGATCTCGGGCGCCCGCTCGGCGACGAAGGCGCGCAGCAGGACCCCGGCGCCCCCCTGGCCCATCAGGCGCGGGGTGAAGCGGATGTCGATGCCCAGGCGGCAGGTCTCGGGGACGATGTTGCCCCGCGTGCCGCCCTGGATGGTCCCGATGTTGAGGCTGCTGGGCCCCAGCAGGGGATCGCTGCCCCCCAGCTCGACCAGGCGCCGGCGGAAGTCCGTGTCCAGGGCGGCCACCAGGGGCAGCATCCGCGTGATGGCGTTGACACCCAGTTCCGGGGTGGAGGCGTGCGCCGCCCTGCCGTGGGCCACCAGCTCGGCCCAGAGCGATCCCTTGTGGCGGTGCACCACCTGCATGCCCGTGGGCTCGCCCACCAGGGCCAGGGCGTAGCCTCCGTGGCGGGCGGCGAAGTGCCGTGATCCCTTCTGGTCCGATTCCTCGGCCATGAAGCCGGCGAAGTGGACCTCCACCGGCAGGCCGGCGATGGCCGGCCCCAGCGAGCGCAGCGCCCAGAGCATGGCCGCCATGGGCCCCTTGGTGTCGCAGGCGCCCCGCCCCCAGAGCCGCCCCTCCCGGACCTCCCCACCAAAGGGGTCCACGGTCATCCCACTGACCCCCACGGTGTCCGTGTGGGGAGCGAAGAGAACCCGCGGCTTGCCGGGCCGGTCGCTGGGGAAGCGGCCGATCACGTTGGGGCGGCCGGGCTCCACCTCCTCCAGGGTGACCGCGGCGCCCGAATCCCGCAGGAAGTCGGCAACGAAGGCGGCGCAGGCGGCCTCGCCGGTGGCGCCGCCGCTCAGGTCGCCGTCGGGGTTGATGCTGGGGATGCGGACCAGGGCGGCGGCGAGGTCGGTGGCGGAGGCGATTGCCGGAAGGTTCGTGGGATTCATGGCAGGTCGAATTCCTGTTCGATTGGACGGGTCATGGGGACGGTGGTCTCCTCAACGGAGCCTCGGGCGGTACTTCCACGTCGCATTGGGCCGGTCGCTGGAGGCGGCCACGAAGACCACCCCGCTCCCCTTCGGCCCCCAGGCCAGGTCCATCACTTCGTAGAAGCCGTCGAAGTGACTGACCTCCAGCGTCTTGAGGCCGTCTGAGGAGCGGAAGAGATCCGTGCCGTAGCCGTCGAAGAAGGAGCCGAAGGGCAGGAAGACGGCGCGCGGGTCGTGGGGGCTGACGAAGAGCCGCGTTCCGCCGGTCAGGGTGACGCGCCGGTCACCGACGGGCTGGTCCTGCAGCACGCGCTGCTGCCAGGTGGCCCCGCCGTCCTCGGAAGCCCAGACGGAGCGCTCCGCCTGGTCACGCCCCACGCGGTTGACGGCCAAGAACTGTACGTCGGCGTCGCCGGGCGCCGCGGCCGCCCAGACGGTCACCACCGACAGCACCGGCTCGGGCGGGGATCCGACGGGCGCCCAGAGTTCGCGGGCCACGGGCTGCCAGGCGGAGGCAGCGGCATCGAAGTGGTAGGGCCCGTGGAAGTTGGTCCCCAAGAGCCAGCGACCCCCTCCGCCCTGCAGGGGCGCCGCGCTGACGATGCTGTCGTTCTCCAAGGGCAGGGGCGTCACCGCCCACTTCGCGCCCCGCCCGCGGCGCTCGGCCATCCCCTGGCGCCCGGCGAAGGTCCAATGCCAGGGGTCGTCCGCGGCGATGGCCAGGTTCACGACGTCGTCCGGCAGACCCGGCTCCAGGCGCCAGGTGGCCCCGCCGTCCTCCGACCAGGCCGCGCTCCTGGCGAAGACCGAGGTGGCCACCAGGAAGTCCGGCATGCCGGGCGCCTGCGCCAGGCGATCCCAGGCCGCACCGGCCGGCAGGGTGGCCAGGAGGCTCAGGGTGCAACCGGCGTCCTGGGAGCGGTAGAGCCTTCCCTCGTGCAGCTCCAGCAGGACGTCGGGGTCGCGCGGGTCCTGCAGAAGGGCCCAGGTGTAGGCCAGGGAGGCCAGGCGCGCACGGTTTGGCGCCAGGCTGCGCCCGCCGTCCAGGCTGAAGCGCAGGCCGCCCGCGTCGCCGCGGGTTTCCGTGCAGGCGGGGACGCCGGGGGTCTTGGGCACGGGGGGCGGGGTGGGGCTCGCCGGAGGCACCGTGCTCGTCGGCGAGGCGGCCACGGGCGTCGCGCTCGGCGCCCGCGTCGCTTCCGCCGTGACCGAGGGGAGGGGCTCGATCCCCGCGCCACGCAGGAGCACTGGCAGGTAGATGGGGCGGGGTGCCTCTTCAGCCGGGGCCTCGGGAGCCTGGGCGAGGATCGGCGGAACAGCCAGGGCGGCAAGCAGGGCCAGGCGTCTCAACATGGCGGGCATTCCTCGCTGCATGGCTCGCGATGCGCCGGTCGCCCGATGCGACTGCGGCCGGGCCAATGATGCCATCGCCTGCGGCCTGGCATGCGGGGCTGTCGAACCAGAGGGCCACCTGGCAGAGCACATGGAAAGGCTGACGCTCCCCACGACACGGGTTGACCCGGCCCAAAGCGGTCGTACAATGGTCTTGCGGCGGTTCGAATCCGCGCCCAACGGATGGGGTCCGCCGCTTCGAGACGCGTCCATGGTGCGCGCCCAGATGCTCATCGATATCCGCTTGACATTCCCCCAGAGGAGGACAAGACCGTGAACCCCATCAACATGCGCAAGGTGCTGTCGGCGGGTGTGCTGGCCGGGTTGGCCATGCTGCCGGTGGACATGCTGCTCAACGGAGGCCTGCTGTCGGATCGGTGGGACGAGGCCATGGCCCGCCTCAACCTGCCGCCCTTCAGCGAGGGTGGCTGGATCAGCTTTGTGCTGCTGGTCGCATTGGAGCTCATGATGGGCTGGCTGTTGGCCTTCACCTACGCGGCTTTCCGCTCCCGCTTCGGCCCCGGTCCGCGCACCGCGCTCCTGGTGGGTCTCGTGATCTGGTTGCCCGGACTGTCCATCTTCGTCTCCCTGGCGATGATGGGCATCTTCACCTGGTCGATGATCGGCGTCTCGATGCTGCCCAGCCTGGCGGTGGCCCTGGTCGGCGCCTACGTGGCCGGGCGCTTCTACAGCGAGGGGTGAGAGGCCGGGTCTGAGGCGATGCTCGGGTGATGACATCTTGACAGCATAGCCGTTGATGCTATGATGCCTCCATGCGAACGACCGTCACCCTCGACCCCGATGTTGCGGCCCTGCTGCGCGAACGCATGCAGCAGCAGGGCCAGAGCTTCAAGCAGGCTTTGAACCAGGCCTTGCGCGCGGCGCTGGCCGGCGGCCCGCGCCGCTCTCCAGGTCGATTCCGTCTCAAGACCTACGGCATGGGCTTCAGGTCTGAACTCGCGATGGACAAAGCCCTGCACCTGGCGGACCTGGTGGCCGATGGCGAGCTGGAGCAGAAACTGGGCTCGCGCACGTGAAGCTGGTCGATGCCAACCTGTTGCTGTACGCGATCAACGAGGATGCGCCTTTGCACCGAAAGGCGAGGGTCTGGCTTGAGTCGGCGCTCATGTCCAACGACCTGGTGGCCTTCACCTGGCCCGTGCTCCTTGCGGTCATTCGACTGAGCACCAAGTCCATCGTGTTTCCTCGGCCGCTTACCCTCCAGCAGGCCCTCGACTTCGTCGACACCTGCCTGGACCAGCCGAGCAGCACCATTCTTCAGCCCGGACCACGACATTGGGCGATCTTGAAGAACCTGTTGGTGGCCAGCGGCAAGGCCGGGGACTTGAGTTCCGATGCGCATCTCGCCGCTATGGCCATTGAGCATGGCGCCTTGCTGGTCACCACGGACAACGATTTCGCTCGCTTTGACGGGCTGCGGTGGGACAACCCATTGATCCATGCATAGACCTCAGTGCAGCCTGCGGTGCCCGTACCCGATCCGCCCAAAGACCGATGCCGTCCAGGCTCCCTGTCGGTAGCATGGACGCGGCGGACCCGCTCGGGCGTTCGCCGTTCCGGCGATCCCCAGGCGGCAGGACATGACACCGACCACGCTCAGCGACGACCTGATGGCCCAAGCCGTGGTGCGCGATCCCCACAGCTACTACCGGGCCTTGCGGGAAGCCGATCCCATCCACTGGAACGCCACCTGGGGCGGCTGGGTGCTGACCCGCTACGACGACGTGGTGCGGGTGCTGCGCGATGCCGCGCGCCTGTCCTCGGACCGCATGGCCTACCTGGAGCAGGAGCTGAGCCCGGAGCGGCGGGCCGGCCTGGAGCCCATCTTCCGCATCCTCTCGCGCTGGATGGTCTTCGCCGATCCGCCCCTGCACACCCGCCTGCGCCTGCTCCTCAACCCCCTCTTCTCGCCCACCGCCGTGGAGCGCTTCCGGCCCATGGTGCGGCGCATCGTGCAGGAGGAGCTGGCCGCCCTGGCCGGCAAGGGGCAGATGGAGGTGGTCCGGGACTTCGCCTACCAGATTCCCATGGGCGTGATCCTGGAGCTCATGGCCGCCCAGCACCTGGACCGCGAGAAGATCAAGGAATGGTCTGAGCAGCTGGGCACCTTCTTCTTCATCCGCGCCGACGAGCCGCGGCGGCGGGAGATCGCCGTCGAGGGCGTGAACCAGCTCGTGGCCCACATCGAGCCGCTCATCGCCGAGCGGCGGGCGAGGCGCGGCGAGGACCTGGTCAGCATCCTGCTCAACGCCGAGGACCAGGGCCACCTGGAGCCCGACGACGTCCTGTCCACCTGCGTGCTGCTGGTCTTCGGCGGCCACGAGACCACCATGAACCTGATCGCCAACGGCACCCGCGCCCTGGCCGAGCACCCCGACCAGTGGGCCCGCTGGGCCGCCGAGCCCGGCCTGGCGCCCCTGGCCGTGGAGGAGCTCCTGCGCTACGACGGCTCCGTGAAGACCACCGTCCGCTGGGCCCGGCAGGGATTCGAGTTGGGCGACAAGCAGGTCCAGGCCGGCGAGCGCATCCTGGTGGGCCTGTCGGCCGCCAACCGCGACCCCGCGCAGTTCGAGGATCCGGACCGCCTGGACCTGGGCCGCAGCCCCAACCACCACGTGGCCTTCGCCCACGGCATCCACGTCTGCCTGGGCGCCGCCCTGGCGCGCATGGAGGCGCAGGAGGCCATGACCGCCCTGACCTCCGCCATCCCCTGCCCCCGCATCACCGCCGCCGAGCTGGACTACCACCCCTCGGTCATCGGTCGGGCCCTGCAGGCCCTGCCCGTCGCCTGGTCCTGAGCCTGCCCAGAGGAGCCCCATCATGAGCAGCAGCCCCGCCCTTGCCCCCGCTCCCGCCGCCGTCGCCACAAAGACCGCCCCGCGCCTGCAGGTCGCCGTGGACCACCACCGCTGCGTGGGCTCCACGCTCTGCACCCTGATCGCTCCCCACACCTTCGCCCTCAACGAGGCCGGGCAGTCCGTGGTCCTGGATCCGGCGGGCGACAGCCTGGCCGCCATCCTCAACGCCGCCGAGCAATGCCCGATGATGGCCATTGGGGTGCGGGACCTGGACAGCGGCGAGGTCTACTTCGATCCGGGTTGAGCCGGAGGGGGCTGGGTCCGGGCAGCTGTCCTTACCTGGCCGGCCGCTTGCGCCTGCGCACCTCTTGCGTCATGCTTCCCGCCAACAGCGCATGACTCCCTTCTGGCAATCTCGGTCCCTGCTGCTGGCCGGCCTCCTGGGCCTGGCCGTCGGCCTCGGCCTCGATCCGACCTCCCTCCCCCTCGGCGCCGCCTCCGCCGGCTGCGCGGACCCGGACCCTGCCTGGCTGATGTGCGAGGACTTCGAGGGCGGCGGAGCGGGTTGGACGGACTGGTTCGCCGCCTCGCCCTTCACCGAATGCAACGGCTGCAGCGGGGCGAGCAACGATCCGCGCCGGATCCGCCTGAGCGACGAGGCCGGGGCGGCCCACAGCGGGCGCTGGGGCCTGCATATGCCGGCGGCGGCCGAGGCCGGCTTCCAGGGGGCCTCGCTCACCTGGCGGGACTGCCTGGGCGCCAAGGCGGCGGGCTGTCGCCTGCGGGGGCACGAGCGCCTGCACTTCCGCGTCCACGTGCGCCTGGCCGAGGACCACGCCTACGTGCACCACTTCCTGGAGCTTGCCGGCACGCGGCCGGACCGCTACTGGGATTCGGACGGCAACGCCGGCTGCCGCCCCGACGGCCGGCGCTGGGCGGGCACCACCCTGGACTTCGACAAGCAGCACCAGCTCTTCTTCTACACCTACTTCCCCGGCATGCGCTGCGACAGCGGCGGCTACTGCTCCGGCGACACCGCCCGGCAGATCTGCCAGGGCTGCGCGGCCAAGGGCATGCCCTGTGCGTCGCGCCAGGAATGCTGCTGGGGCAACCATTTCGCCCCCGAGCCGGCGCTGACCCTGCCGCGCGGGCAATGGGTCTGCCTGGAGCTGATGATGCAGCTCAACAGCCCCGGCCAGGCGGACGGCCGCATGGCCTTCTGGGTGAACGGCCGCCCCGCCCTGGAGGTGACCGGCATGCACTGGCGCGACATCGCCGACCTGCAGCTCAACAAGGCCTGGCTGATGCATTACATCGCCGCCGGCGACGCCCAGCAGAGCAACCAGGTCTGGTTCGACGACATGGTGGTCAGCGAGGAGTACATCGGCTGCTCGGACCCTGACGCGCCGGGCCTCGCGACGCCGACCTCCACCAGCGAGGCGGCGCCTACGGCGACGGTCGCACAGCGGGCATCGGCGACCGCGACAACGTCGCCGACCGCGCCCGTCGGCCCGGCGACGGCGAGCGCACCGACCCGCGCGCCGCTCGGGCTGCCCTGGCTGCAGCGGCCCTGAGGCGAGCCCGATGGGTAGACACCTCCTCCGCGCAACCCCGAGCACCCGAACAACAGCGGCAAGGAGCATGGCCGATGTCTGAACACCCTGTATTTCTCCTGGAAGCGGCGGGCATGCCCGTTCGTCTGCGCGACTGGCGCCTCGACGATCTGGATCTCTACGCCTTTTGGTCGCAGCCGGGCCATCGCTGGCAGGACTACGACGGCCCGTACTTCCCGAAACCTCAGGCCGAAGAAGTTGCCCAGGATGTCGCCAAGCTCCGCGACCGGGTCTCAGCCGCCAGATGGCCCGAGCCGCGGCACCAGATGGTCGTGGCCGATTCACAAACGGACCGCCTCCTGGGAACGGTCAGCCGCTACTGGTTGGGCAAGGAGACGAACTGGCTGGCCATCGGGATAGCCATCTTTGACCCGGCACTGTGGGGGAAGGGTCGAGGAACTGCGGCACTTGGCCTTTGGTGTGACTACCTTTGGCAGACGATGCCTGAGTTGGTACGCCTCGACATGAGGACATGGTCCGGAAACGAGGGAATGATGAGGGTGGCCGAGAAGCTCGGCTTTCAGCTGGAGGCACGCTTTCGCAAGGCGCGTATCGTGAATGGGCTGTACTACGACGGGCTTGGATACGGTGTGCTGCGTGAAGAGTGGATCGACGGTAGGACTGGCGCCAGCAACCCGCCACCTTGAAACTCCCAACCGCCGTGTCGGATTTTCACGGTCATCGTGCGAATCTGTTCGATCTGCGTGCGCGGATAGGCCCGGTCCGCACGACCCCGAATCGGGCAGCGGTGGTGGCTGCCCACCCCCGCATCGCCCACCGATCCCTGATCTGGCCAGGAGGCCCCCATGAAGCCGCGGACGACCCTTGCCATCACGCTCGTCGCGTGCCTGGCCCTCCCGGCGGTGCTCCTCCTCCAGAGCCTGCCGGGTAGGTCGGGGGGACCATCGCTCGCCGGCGAGGGTCGAGGCAGCGGCACCCAACGCGGCGATCGCGGCGACGATCGCGAGCACGCCGCCTCCCGTCTCGCCCAGACCCCCGCCGCCCTCGTCCACCCCGCCGCCCGCTTCCATGCGCCGGCCGACGGCGGCGAGGCGCCCTGGCAGGCCGGCGTCCACGAGCTTCCAGGGGCCGGTGGCCAGGTCCGGCAGGTGGTCCTGCAGCCGGACCTGGGGGCCGCCCGCGCCGAGGCCGCGGGTCTGGCGCGCGAGCGCGCGCGCACGCGTAAGGCGGCCTCTTGGACTGGCGCGGCGTCGGAGGAGGCGGCCGACCAGGGGCCGCTCCCCGTCACCGCCACCATCCTCGTGCTGCCGGTGGAGTTCGCGGGCGCGGCCGACCTGACCTACCGCATCCACAACGCCGACCGCTCGGAATGCATCACCGTCACGGGGTCCTTCACCGGCCCCCTGCACGGGGCCATCCCCTATCCCGGCGGCTCGCCCGCCGCGAGCATCGACAACCAGACCGTCTACTACCCGTCGACCGAGCCCGCGGACTACGCCCGCCTCATCTTCGGCCGGGAGGGCTACACCCAGCCCCTCCGCGCCGGCGACCCCAACGTGAACGGCGGCCGGGGCGCGGACATCCGCGGGCTGACCGTGGAGCGCTACTTCGAGGACCAGTCGGACGGCCACGTGGTCATCACCGGCACGGTGGCGCCCTGGGTGGCCCTGCCCCAGCCGGAGGCGCGCTACGGCCTGGACGTCTGCATCCCCAACGTCAGCGCGCGGGCCATCCCCGACGAGCAGCTGGGCTCGCTGGCCGACATGGTCATCGCCGGGGCGGAAGGGCTGAAGGCCAAGGGGGGGCGCTATACCGATCCCGCCTTCTGGCGCAGCCTCGACACCGATGCCGACGGCTTCGTCGACAGCTTCTGGGTGATCCATGCCGGGCGGGGCCAGGAGTACGGCGGCGGCAGCGAGGGCGAGGCGTCCATCTGGTCGCGCTCAGCCGACATCCGCGCCTACCGGGGCCGCGAGGAAGGGCATCGGATCTCGGACGGCGGCACCCCCTCCGACCCCGCCGACGACATCCGCCTAGGCCCCTTCACCCTGATGCCCGAGGACTCGGACATCGGCGTCCTGATCGAGGAGTTCGGGCACAGCTTCTTCGGCCTGCCGGACCTCTACACCAACGACGCCGAGAACTCCGTGGGCTGGTGGGCGCCCATGTCGGCCGGCATCTGGGGCGGCGAGCTGGGGGGCACCCGGCCGGTCAACATGCCGCTCTGGTTCCGCATGCAGGCCCGCTGCCCGGGAGACCTGGACTGCGGCTGGGCTGATCCCGTGGCCACCCTGCCCAGCACGACCACCGAGCAGGTCATCGTGCTCGGCCAGGCCGGGACGCCGGCCGGCGGCACCGTGGCCGAGGGACCCCATGCCGGGGCCACCATCCACGAGGGCCTGCGCATCGACCTGCCCGAGCAGGTGGAGGCGGTGCCCAACCAGGCCGGCACGGGCGGCGGGGCCTACACCGGCGCCGGATCCGGCGAGACCCTGACGATGGAGCGGGAGCTTGACCTCGCGCGGCTTCCGGCAGGCGACGGCCCTGTCCTGCAGCTGGCGGCCCTCTGGAACATCCCCCGCTACTGGGGCTACCTCTTCGTCGAGGCCGCCGGGCCGGGCGAGGACTTCGTCACCCTGCCGGACCTGGACGGCCGCTTCAGCGACGAGAACCCCTTCGGCCTCAACGAGGGCTGGGGCCTCACCGGTCCCGCGCCCGGCCCAACGGCGACGGCCCTGCGCTTCGATCTGTCCAAGTGGCAGGGCAAGGCGCTGCGCCTGCGCCTGCGCTACATCACCTACCGCGGCGGCCCCGGCACCGGCGTCTGGCTGGACGACGCGGCCCTGCACATCCAGGAATTGGGCCAGGACCTGCGCTTCGGCATCGACGACTTCGAGCAGGGCCTGGCCGCCTGGCAGGTCGCCGGCTGGCAGGCCGTGCCCTACACCCTGCGCCACCCCCACCACTACCTGGTGGAGTGGCGCAGCGACCAGGGCTGGGACCGCTCCATTAGCGGCGCCTACCAGACCTCCTACCGCGACCAGGACGAATGGCGGGTGGACCGCGTGCCGGCCAACCTGCCGGGGGCCCTGGTCACCTATCGCAACCTGAAGTACCCCTTCTCAGGCGCTCTCAAGCCTCAGCTGGTCGACCCGCCCAGCTGGGGGCCCAAGTACGGCCTGCTGGTGGTCGATACCCATCCGGATCCCGTCAGCCGCCCCAGCGGCGGGCCCTTCAACGGCGCCCTGCAGAGCCTCGACGCCGCCCTCTCCTTGGGCCGCCAGCCCGACTGGTCGATGGAGCTGCGCGAGCCCGGCAGCCGCGAGGCCAAGGGCATGGAAACCCTCCGGGGCCAATCGGGCGCCCGCCGCTTCGACGACGCCCACGGTTACGCGCCGGGCATCCGCATCGGGGCGGACAGCAAGGCGGCGCCCTGGGACGAGGACGGCGGCGTCGTGCTGCCCTCCCTCGACGGATCGCTCTACTCCACCCGCGTGGTCGATGCCGATGGCAAGCCGGCTCTGGACCGCCACGGCCAGAGCTACGCCGGCTTCCACGTCCTGGGCACGGGCCGCCCCGGCGATGCCAACCTGCAGCACGGCGTCCGCGTGGAGCTGGTGGACCAGGCTCCGGACGGGAGCTGGGGGGCGGTCAGGGTGAGCAACGTGGGGATCGACTACCACCTGTCCGCGTCGCGCGACACGGTGTGGCCAGGCGCCGTCCGGCGCCTGGACTGGCGCATTGTCAACCGCGGCGGTGCGGCGCGCGCGATCTCGGTGACGATGGAGGCCTGGCACGATGGGCACAGGATCTTCGAAGCCTCCTCCGATGCCCCGGTGACGGTGGCGCCTGGGGCCGAGGCAACGAAGTCCCATGACCTGGAGATCCCGGTCGACGCGGCCCTGACTCCCGGCAGCACCGTCGACGTCATCGCCCGCTTCACGGAGGGCGATGACGTCTGGGAGCGGCGACTGGCCCTGAAGGTGGTGGCCCGACCCAGGATCTTCCTCCCCTGGCTCAACCGTCCTTGAGGCCCGTGTAGACGAACTCGACCAGGATGCGGTCCGGGGTCTCGAACATGATCTGGTAGTAGGTCTGGTCCTCGCCGCCGGCGAACTCCGGGCGGTGGCGCGGGGTGTCGAAGAGCAGGGCCGTGCCGCGCTCGGTCAGCCAGGCGGCCATCGCGTCCACCTCGGCCACTGAGGGCAGGCCGATGGCCAGGTGGTTGAGGCCCGGGCCGTCGTAGTCGTTGGCGTGTCCGTTGGAGACGCCGGCGAACCAGAGCGAGGGCCCGCCGGCGCCGCCCAGGCCCAGGAAGCCGTGCTCGTCGTAGAGCGTCTGCCAGCCCAGCTTGCCGAAGAGGTCTCGGTAGTAGGGCAGGTGGTCCGGGCTGATGTTGAGCTGCAGGTGGGCGACCGTGCTGGACATGGGGGAGGTCTCCTGGGAGCGTGTCAAGTGCGGATCGACAGGATAGCACGGATGTTCTGACGGGTCGAATCACACCAGGGCGATCGCCCGGGGGCCGGCGAAGCGGACAGCCCCTCAGCCGCCGATGGCGTGCATCCGCCGGTCCTCCGTGTGTCGACCGCGGTCCAGGGCGTGGCCGGTGGGCTTGGCCGCGACGGCTCGTTCGAGAAGGCGGGCCAGCTCGGCCTCGCCGCCGCCGCCGCGCAGGGCGGCACGCAGGTCCAGCTCGTCGTCGTGCAGCAGGCAGAGGTGCAGCTTGCCGTCGGCCGTCAGGCGCATGCGGTTGCAGTGGCCGCAGTAGGGCTCCGAGACCGGGGAGATGAAGCCGATGCGGCCCGGGGCGCCCGCCAGGCGGAAGTTCTGGCTCTCGTCGGCAGGGTCGGCGTTGGGCAGGGGCTCCAGCGGCCCGAGGGCCGCCTCGATGCGGGCCTTCACCTCGGCGTTGGGGACGTAGCGCTGGATGGCGAAGTCCGCCTCCAGGCCGCGCCCCAGGGGCATGAGCTCGATGAAGCGGACCGACCAGGGCCTGGTCAGGCTGAGGGCGGCCAGGTCGGCCACCTCCTCGTCGTTGTAGCCCCGCGCCACCACGCAGTTGATCTTGATCGGCGCCAGCCCCGCCGCCTCGGCCGCCTCCAGCCCCGCCCAGAGGTCCGCCAGGCGGCCCCAGCGCATCAGGCGGCCCAGGCTCTCCGGTCTGAGGCTGTCGATGTGCACGTTGACCCGGCTGAGGCCCGCCGCCTTGAGATCGGCCGCCAGGGCCGGCAGGCGGATGCCGTTGGTGGTCAGCGAGATGTCCGCCGCCCCCTCGGCGGCGATACGGCGCACGATGTCCACCACATCGGCGCGCAGCAGAGGCTCGCCGCCCGTCAGGCGCACCTTGCGGAAGCCCTGGCTCATGGCCACGCGGACCACCGTCTGGATCTCCTCGGCCGTCAGCAGCTCCGGCTCCGGGGCAAAGGTCAGGGCCTCGGTGGGCATGCAGTAGGCGCAGCGCAGGTTGCAGCGGTCCGTCAGGCTGATGCGCAGGTAGTCGATGGCCCGCCCGAAGCGGTCGTGCAGCTTGAGCGGCAGGGCCAGTGCGGCGGCCTGGGGCTGCAGGGTTGGCATGCCTTCCTCAGTCCTCGCGCGTGATCCGCAGGGACTGCACCCAGTCCGAGCGGTCGGCGCAGGGCAGGTCGCCCCGCCAGAGGCGGTAGTGGCTGACCGCCAGGTGGATGCGGTAGGCCGGGGCGTCCGGCGCCTCCAGGCGCGCATCCTGGCCCGCCGAGAGGATCAGCTCGGGTCCCTCGGGACGCCGGATGCGGACCGCCGCCGCGCGCCGCTCGAAGCCGCAGGCGTCCAGGACGGTGTAGCGGCAGGTGGAGGGCAGGACCTGGATCAGCCAGCCGGCCCGGTCCCCCTCCAGCACGCGCTCGGCCGCGCCCTCGGTCTCGCGGAGGTTGATCCCGAGGCTGACCAGGCCCCTCTCGTCGTCGATGCGCAGGCCCTCGCCGGCGGGCGACGGGAGGTGCAGGTCGTCATAGTGCGTGATGTCGTAGAGGCTGCCCACCTGGAGGGGCGGCGCCAGGGCACCGTATCCCAGCTCCAGCTCGAAGGGCAAGGGGGGGTCCTCGGCGCGCAGGCGGAAGAGGCCGTCCCCCGTCCGCTGCTCCAGGATCCGCACGCGGTAGCTGTCGAAGTAGGGTGCGGCCGGCGGGGTGGGCTGCGGGGCGTGGGCGGGGTCGACGCGCAGGGAGAAGCCCAGGACCTGGTCCGGCAGCTCGCAGCCCGGCTCCGGGCTGCCGGCCGGAGCGACCAGCGCCGCCTGGCCCAGCACGGGCGGAGCCGTGGCCGTCACGGTGGCGGTGGACGAGGCGAGGGCCACGAGGGTGCCCATGACCTCCGCCTGGACCGTGGCCAGGAGGTCCGGTGTGGCCGCTGCTGCCGGATCGAGCGGCGTGCTGCCATCATCCCCGCCGACGCGGGCGCGCGCGAGCGCGGTCGAGGCCGCCCCTCCGACCGCTCCGTCCAGGGGCAGCGCGGCCCGGCTGGGCACCTCCGTGGGCCAGTCGGTGGCCTCGGGGTCGGCCCCGCGACAAGCCTGGAGCAGGACCGCACCGAGGCAGAGAGGCAGGAAGCCCCAGCGGGCGAAGCAGGAAGTCGGGCGCAAAGGCGAGATGAGCAAGGGTGTTTCCCTGTGATAAGATAGCGATCGGCCCACCGCGGCCCAACTATACCAGCCATGCCCTTCACCCGCGCCCGCCGCCTCCTCCACCCCGGCCGCCTGCTCCTGCCCCTCATGGGCCTGCTGCTGGCCGCGCCTGTCAGCGCCCTGCCGCCGCCTCCCGCCGCCCCGCCCCTCGCGCCGTCCACCGAGCCAGCACGGAGCGTCGTGCTCATCCTGGCGTCGCCCGGCCTGCTGGACCGCCTGGCGACCCTCGGCCCGCTGCCCGGCACCGCTGTCGAACTCCGGGCGCATGCCACGCGGCATGCCCAGCTGCTCGCGCGCCATGAGGCGGACCTCGCCCGCCGCGAAGCGCGGCTGCTCCCGGCCATTCGAGCCCTGGGCGGGACCGTGGTCGGGCGGCAGCGGGCCCTGTGGCACGGGCTCCTGGTCCACGCACCGACGGCCGCCCTCCCCCGGCTTCGCGCCCTCGACGGGGTGGCCGAGCTCTGGCCTGCCCCCGTGGTCCGGCCCAGCCTGGCCGCCAGCGGGCCGCGCATCGGCGCGCCGGCGCTCAGGGAGCAGACGGGCTGGGACGGCACCGGCCAGGTCATCGCCATCCTGGACACCGGCATCGACTACAGCCACGCGATGCTCGGGGGGCCGGGCACGGCCGCCGCCTACCAGCAGGCCGCCGCCGCGGCCGACCGCATCGACGATCTCTGGGAGGGCAAGCCGCTCTTTCCCAACGCCAAGGTCATCGGCGGCCACGACTTCGTGGGAGCCAACTACACCCATCCCGGGCTCTGTCCGCCGGAGAAGGAGCGGGCCGGGCTCTGCACCGGCACCCCCCACCCCGACCCTGACCCCTTGGACCAGCAGGGCCACGGCAGCCATGTGGCCAGCATCGCCGCCGGTCTGCCGGCGGGCAGCCTGGCCGCTGGCATCGCGCCCGGCGCTTCCCTCGTGGCCCTCAAGCTCTACGGGCCTCCACTGGGGCCCGGCATCGCCACGGACGAGGCGGTGGACGTGCTGCTCGACGCCCTGGACTGGTGCGCCCTGGTCAACCTGGGAAGGCCGGTGCCCGGCACGGCGCCGCCGCGGGTGGACGTGATCAACATGAGCCTCAGCGAGCCCTGGGGGCAGGGGGTCCCGCTGCTGGAACGCGGCGTCCAAGGCGCCCTCGCGGCCGGCATCCTGGTGGTGGCCTCGGCGGGCAATGCCGGCGGGCAGCCCTACATCCTGGGGGCGCCAGGGGCGGTGGCCGGCGCCCTGACCGTGGCCAACACCGCCTTGATCAACCGTGGCAACGTGGTCTTGGACCAGGTGGCCAGCAGCAGCTCGCGCGGTCCCGGCGCCTGGGGCGCCCTCAAGCCGGACCTCGCCGCCCCCGGATCGAGCATCATGGCGGCGGCCATGGCCTCGGGGAGCGGCGGCCGCCTCCTCAGCGGCACCTCGATGTCCAGCCCCCACGTGGCCGGCGCCGCAGCGGTCCTGCTCAGCCGCAGCCGCGCCCAGGGCCTGGGCCTGGCCCCGCGGGACCTCGGCGCGCTCCTCGTGTCCACCGCGGCCACCAAGGTCCTGGCCGCCGACGGCAGCGGCGCCGAGGCCCCGGTCACCCTGGCGGGGGCAGGACGCCTGGACCTGCTCTCAGCCGGCCGGGCGGTCCTCCTGCCACGGGCCGGAGACTTCGCCGCCCTGGGCTTCGGCATCGTCGAGCTGACGGAGACCCAGCAGCGGCTGCGCCGGACGGTACGGGTGGGCAACCTCGCGGCGGAGGAGCTCTGGGTGATGGCCCGCGGCGAATGGCGCAAGGCGGGCACCCCCATCGCCTGGCTCCTGCCGACCGAGCCCGTCCGCCTGCCACCGCGCGGCAAGGCCGACCTGGAGATCGGTCTGCAGCTCCGGGCCGAGGACTTCGGCACGGGCCTGGAGCCCTTCGAGCAGCCCGGCGCGGCCGCGATGGACCGGCTGGAGATGGACGGCCGCTTGACCCTCCTGGTCACCGACGCCGAGGGTCGACCGCGGACGGAGTTCGCCACGGCGCAGCTGCCGGTGCAGCTGCTGCCGCGCCGCGCCTCCCGGATCTCGGGCCGGGCCGCATCCGAACCCGGCGGGGATCTCCTGCGCCTGCGCGCCGGCGCCTTTGCCGGCAAGGCGGAGATCTACGCCGTCCCCGAGCTGGCCGGGGCCCCCGCCCCGCCGGATCCGGACGAGCCGGAGCTGGCGCTCAACGCCGACCTCTGGGAGACGGGCCTGCGGGAGATGCCGGGCGCCGGGACCCTCGACCTCCTCCTGAGCAGTCGCGAAGCCACGGCCCTGGCCATCGGCACCCTCAGCACGGTCTACATCGACAGGGACGAGGACGGCCGGATGGACCTCCGCCTGCGCCTGGGCTCGCTGGGATTCCTCAGCGGCGGCGGCCTTCAGGGCCCTCAGCTGGGCTGGGGCCTGGCCACCCTGGACGCGGCCGGCCAGCCAGGTCCCGAGCGGGTCCAGGGCCTGGCCGGCGCTCCCCTGCTGAGCGGCGCCCTGCGCCTGGCCCTGCCCCTGGCGGACCTGGGCATGACCGAGGGGCAGGCCTTCCGCTTCGCGGTCCAGCGCCAGGGAGTCAGCGAGGACTGGTACGGCCGCCCGGCCGAGGACTGGGCCCCCGATGGCGCCTCGGCGACGGGCGGACCGCGCTACCGCTTCGACCCCCGGGCCAGCGGCGCCCCCGAGCGCTGGCAGGCCGAGGTGCTGATCGACCAGGAGATCCGCCTCTCCCCCCCGGCCGGGGCAGGTCCCCGCCACTGGGAATGGCTGGCCTTCTACCCCCAGAACGCCGGCCAGCCGGCCGGCGCCCAGGTCCAGCGCCTGCGGCCGGCCTGGGTCGAGCTGGAGCTGCCGCTGCTGTTTCGCACGCGCTGAGGGCGCGCACCGGCTCAGAAGTTCCGCGCCAGGTTCATGCCCGTGTACAGCTCCGCCACCGCCTTGCCGCGGCCGGCGGCCTTGGCGCCGTAGGCCGCGCTGGCGGCGTAGCCGTTGAAGGGCAGGGTGCGGCGCCGGCTGAGTTCGCCGATGCGGCGCTCGGTGGCCTGGGACCAGCGGGGGTGGTCCACCTCCGGGTTGACGTTGGCGTAGAAGCCGTACTCGTCCGGGGCGGCCTGCATCCACAGGCTGGTCGGGGGCTCGGCTTCCAGGCTGATGCGCACGATGCTCTTGATGCTCTTGAAGCCGTACTTCCAGGGCACCACCAGGCGGAGCGGCGCACCGTTCTGCCCTGGCAGAGGTCGGCCGTAGACCCCGCCGGCCAGGATGCAGAGGTCATGCATCGCCTCGTCCAGGCGCAGCCCTTCGACGTAGGGCCAGGAATAGAAGGAGGAGCGCTGGCCGGGCAGCTGCTCGGGCCGGAACAGGGTCTCGAAGCGGACGTAGGCGGCCCGGCCCAGGGGCTCCGCCTCGGCCAGGAGTTCGGCAAGGGGGAAGCCCTGCCAGGGGATGACCATCGACCAGCCCTCGACGCAGCGCAGCCGGTAGACGCGGTCCTGGCTGGTGAAGCGCTTCAGGAGGGCGTCGATGTCCCAGGTGCGGGGCCTGGCCACCAGGCCGGCGATGTCCAGGGTCCAGGGCCGGGTGACGAAGCCCTTGGCCAGGCCGGCCACGGCCTCCTTGTTCGTCGACAGCTCGTAGAAGTTGTTGTAGCCGGTGACGGCCTCCCAGGGCGTCAGCGGATCGCCCAGTTCATCGGCTTCGGCTCCAGGGCGAAGCTCCGGGGGGCGCGTGGCCAGGGCCGGGTCCGCGCCGCCGGGGTCGCCGGGCGCGCCGGGCGCGCCGCAGGCCGCCAAGGACTGCGCCAGACCCAGGGCGCCCAGGCTGCCGAGGAGCCGGCGACGGTCGAGGTAGAAGGCCTCGGGGGTCATCTCGCTGGAGGGAATGGGCTTCATCGATGCGCTCCGGAGCGGGGAGGGGGTGCGGGGCGGCCTCCCCTCGGATGCCGCCTGCGCCAGGGATCGCACCCTTGGCGGGCGCGGGATCGGCCGGAAGCGCGCGGTGGGTTCCTGCGGCAGGGCCGCCCTAGCGCCCTGCCGCCAGCCGTTCGAGGCGCTGCGGCAGGGGCCCCCAGCAGCTGAGGGCGCCGGCCTCGTCGAGGGCGCAGCTCCCGCCGCGGCCGGCCGCAAGGGTCCGGAAGCGCCCCGAGGGGACGAGGTCCTGCCCCACCAGCCGGCTGCCCCAGCAGGCGATGGCACCCGCTTCGTCGATGGCGCAGCTGTGCAGGGCACCGGACGCGATGCCGCGGTAGCGGCCCGGCGGCGGTCCGGCCTGCCCGAAGTTGTTCAGGCCCCAGCAGGCGACGGTGCCGTCCTCCGCGATGGCGCAGCCGTGCAGGGCGCCGACGCTGAGCTGGACGAAGCGGCCCGCGGGCGCGTCGAGCTGGTCCACGCCGTCGTCGCCCCAGCAGACCAGGCGGCCGCCCAGGCGCAGGCCGCAGCTGTGCAGCTCTCCCACGGCCACCTGCAGGAACCGACCCGGCGGGGGAGACGCCTGCCCGCTACCGTCGGCGCCCCAGCAGGCCAGTCGACCGTCATCGGCCACCGCACAGCTATGGGTGTTGCCGGCGCTGACCTGCCGAAAGCGGCCCTTCGGTGCATCCAGCAAGCCCGCCCGGGGCGCGCCCCAACAGCGGATGGCCCCTTCCAGGGTCACGCCGCAGCTGTGCAGGCTGCCGGCGCTGATCTGGCGGAAGCGCAGGCCCTTGGGCGGGCTGAGGCGGCCCAGGCTGCTGTCGCCCCAGCAGCTCACCTGCCCGTCGGCGCTCAGGCGACAGGCATGCCGGCCGCCCAGGCTGATCGCCGGCACCGGGGCGAGCACGGCGGGGGGCTCGTCGATGCCGCCATGAGCCAGGGCGGGCAGGACCAACAGGGCCGGCAGCAGGGCGAGGGCCGGCAACCAGGCCCGGATGGACCGAAGGCGGAAGGGATGCAGCGGGGCAAGGCGGGATGCAGCTTCCATGGGGCAAGGACCGATCGTGGTTAGCAATGCGTTAAGTTCACCCCACCATCATAGTCACGATGGCCTTAATAATCAAGGGGGCACGCGGGCAGAGCGTGGTTGACAGGGGGAAATGGTCTTCCCCGCCCCGCCCGCGTGCGAAAAACCCCTCGATGGCCGGCGACAAGCAAGAAGCGTGCCCAGGGGGGTGCGCGGCAGATGCAGCCCGCCGCCGGCCCCCTGCCGCGCCCTGCAGCAGCCGCTCCTGGGGCAAGGGCCGCGGTGGCCGGGGAAAACGCCCGCACGCCGGGGGTCCTTGCACCGCCAGGGCCCCGGGGCTAGGATCGCGGTGCCTCGCGGGTCCGGAGCCGGCCCGGGATCGCGCATTCCGGATCGCCAGGCTCCACGCCCCTCCTTGTCCGACCCCAGCGGAGCTCTGCATGTCGCGTCGCCGCCTGACCCGTCTCTCGGCCCTCGTCGGCTCCCTGCTGATCCTGTTCGCGCTGGGCATTTGGCTCTGGCTGCGGGCCGGCCTGCCGCGGCGGGAGGGGACGGAGACCGGGCCCGGCCTGGGCGCGCCGGTCCGCGTGGTCCGCGATGGGGCCGGCGTGGCCCACATCCATGCGACGACCGATGCCGACGCCTGCTTCGCCCTGGGCTACGTCCATGCCCAGGACCGGCTCTGGCAGATGGAGTTCCAGCGGCGGGTGGGCGCGGGCCGTTTGTCGGAGATCCTCGGCGAGAGCACCCTGGAGACGGATCGCTACCTGCGCACCGTCGGCCTCCACCGGGCGGCGGCGGCGGCCTACGAGGCGCTCGACGGGGAGTCGCGCGCCCTGCTCGACGCCTATGCCGCCGGCGTCAACGCCTTCCTGGCCACCGACCCCGCCCTGCCGCCGGAATTCCGCCTCCTGCGCCTCAGGCCGGAGCCCTGGCGACCCCAGGACAGCCTGGCCTGGATGAAGATGATGAGCCTGGACCTGGCCGGCGACCAGGAGCTGGAGCTCATCCGCTCCCGCCTGCTGGGACTCCTGGGCCCCGAGCGGACGGCCCAGCTCCTGCCGGACTACGTGGCCGGGGCCCGCCCCAGCCTGCCGCCGCCCGAGCTCGCCCCTGGCCTGACCGGCGCGTCCGACCGGGTCGACGATCCGACCGTCGACCCCACTTCCGCCGCCGGCCTCCTCGCCCTGCATCGCCGCCTGGCGGGCCGCCTGGACTGGCTCCTGCCGGGCGCCGCATCCAACAGCTGGGTGGTCAGCGGGCGGCTGACGGCCAGCGGCCGGCCCTTCCTGGCCAACGACCCCCACCTCAGCGGCCGCATCCCCTCCATCTGGTACCTTGCCGCCTTGCACGGCGACCGCATCCACGCCGTGGGCGCCTCGCTGCCTGGTCTGCCGGGCATCGTCATCGGGCGCAACGAACGCATCGCCTGGGGCCTGACCAGCTTCTATGCCGACACCCAGGACCTGGTCCCGGTGGCGCCCACTGCGACCGGCCTCCGGCGGGTCGACGAGCCCATCGCGGTCAAGGGCCGGGACCGGGCGGAGCCCTGGACGGTCCGCCTGAGCGCCGCCGGCCCCCTGGTCAGCGACGTCCTGGAGGGCGCGAACCAGCCCCTGGCGCTGCGCTGGACGGCCCTGGACCCGGACGACAGCAGCTTCGCCGCGCTCATCGCCATCGACCGCGCGGGAAGCCGCGCCGACTTCCTCGCCGCGCTGGCCGGCTTCGTCACCCCGCCCCAGGTCTTCGCCTACGCCGACTTCGACGGCCACATCGGCATGATCGGGGCCGGCCGGATCCCGATCCGTCGGCCGGCAGCGGCGACGGACGGCGCCGATCCCTGGCAGGGTTTCATCCCCTTCGCCGAGCTGCCCCAGGCCTGGGATCCGCCGGCGGGCTGGCTGGCCAACGCCAACCAGGTGCTGGTGGCGCCCCAAGCCTATCCCCACCACCTCTCCGACCAGTGGGCGCCGCCCTACCGGATGGCGCGCATCGCGGAGCGCCTCGAGGAACTGGGCGCGGCCGGCGGGATCGACCAGGCGGCGATGCGCGCCCTCCAGCTGGACCAGGTCAGCCCCCAGATCGCGCGCTTCGCCGGGCTGGCGCGGGCGGCCGTCGGCGATCGCCCGGATGCGGGCCGGCATCTGCCGGCGATGCTGGCGACGATGGCCGACGGGCGCATGGACCGCGAGCGGCCGGAGGCGGCCCTCCTGGAGGCCTGGTTCCTGGCCTTCAGCGAGGCGCTGCTGGCCGACGAGCTGCCGGCGGACCTGCGGGACGAGGTCCTGCGCCGCCGCCATCCCTGGCTGGTCGAGCAGGCCCTGGCGGGGGAGGATTGGGGGCCCGATGCACCCGCGGCGGCAGCCTGGTGCGACGACGTCCGCACGCCACTCGCCGAGTCCTGCCCGGACCTGCTCTGGCAGAGCCTGCCGGCGGCCCTCGCCCAGCTCGGCCTGCCCGAGCCCTCGCCCGAGGTCGATGGCCCCGCCCTCGATGCCCTGCTCGGCCGCCTGCCCGCCTGGGGCGAGCGGCACCGCACCCAGTTCCCGCACAGCCCCTTCAGCGAGGTGCCCCTGCTGAGGCCCCTCTTCCATCGGCAGATCGCGAGCGGCGGCGACGGCTACGCGGTCAACGTGGCCAACGTGGACGTCGCCACCCTGCAGCAGCGCAACCTGCCCTCCTACCGCCAGCTCATCGACCTGGGCCGGCCCCAGGAAGCGGTCTTCCAGCAGAGCACCGGCCAGAGCGGCCACCCGCTCGATCCACATTATGACGACTTCATCCTGCCCCACCGCGACGGTGGCTACCTGCCCATGCGCCTGGACCGCGAGCCGCCGGCAGGTGGGAATCTCCTCGTGTTGCAGCCCGCGATCACGGTCGCACCTCCAGCCCTGCCTTAGGGTAAGGTTCTTACGCGTCGGCTCCTCCCACGCGAACCGCCCCTTCCCACCCTGGAGACAAGCATGAAGAGATCCGTACCCGTCTGGGCCGGCCTCGGCCTGGCCCTCAGCCTGGCCTTGGCCGCCTGCGGTCAGGCGCCCGACGCCGCGCCGGACGCGGCCGCGCCAGCTGAAGAAGCAGCCGCGCCCGCCGATGCCGGCCAGGTGGCGGCTCCGGCGGCCCAGGAAGACGCGAACGCCGCTCCGCCGGCAGCCCCGGCCACCGAGGATGCCGCGCCGGTCGTGGCGAAGACCAAGATGGAAGCCACCGACCCCCAGACCGTGGCCTTCGGAGCCGGCGAGGTCCAGTTCGTCAAGGTCTTCGCCTTCTGGTGAGTGACCTGCCAGGCCATGGCGCCCGTGGTTCACGGGCTCGAAGCGGACTATGCCGGCAAGGTGTCCTTTGTTTACCTCGATCGCGATGACCCCGCAGCCCAGCCGCTGATCGACCGGCTGGGAGCCAAGGGCCAGCCGCGCTTCTACCTGCTCGATGCCGAGGGACAGGTGGTGGAGGAGTGGCGGGGCTCGGTGGACAAGGCCGAGTTCGTGGCCGCCATCGACGGCCTCCTGGCGCAGAGCGAGGGTTGAGGATGCAGCGCTTGCGTCGATGGGCCGGCTACCTGCCCCTCCTCCTTCTGCTCGCTTACGGCGGCTTCATGCTCAAGGGCCGCATGGGCATGCACGCCACGGACCCGGCCACGGTGACCATCGGCCAGGGACAGCCGCAGTTCGTCAAGTTCTTCGGCTTCTGGTGAGCGGCCTGCCAGGCCATGGCGCCCGTGGTTCACGGGCTCGAGAAGCAGTACGGGGACAAGATCCAATTCGTCTACCTGGACGTGGACGATCCGGCCAACGCGGCGCTGGCCCAGCAGCTGGGACGGCGCGGCCAGCCGGAGTTCTACCTGCTCGACGGCCGCGGCCAGGTGGTCGAGCGCTGGGCCGGCGGCGTTCGTGAGGCAACCTTCAGGGAGAGCTTCGAACGCCTGCTGGCAGCCGCGCCCGCGGACGGCTGACGCGAACAGTCGGCAGGCGCCCGAGGTGGCGCCTGCCGACTGATTCGCTGGAGCGAGGATTGCGCAGGAAGATCAGATGCGATCAGATGCCCGGCTCGTCCGCGGCCTGCCCCGCGTGGTAGGTGACGTAGACGAAAACGGGGATCCCGGCATCGGCCAGGTGCTGTTGGATCAGGGGCCGCACCATGTCCCATTCGAGGCCGCCCACGCCGGTGGCCAGGCGCGGCAGGGCCAGACTGGTCAGACCTTCCTCGTCGATGGCCTTGCGCAGGGCCTTCAGGGCGTGGTGCACGCTCTCCTGGCCGGCCTTGCCCGGGCGGGCATGCTCGTGGGGCGCGGGGCTCTGGGTGAAGAGGCTGACGATGCGATGCCCGTCGGCGCCGCCCCAGGTCCAGAGCTCGCCGACCTTGGGATGGGACTGCCGGCAGTAATGGCGGAAGTCCTTGAACATGGCCGGCCAGCGCTCGCGCAGCGCCAGGGCCAGGCCGCTGTCGAAGTGGTCGCCGGGGGCCACGCCATGGGCCAGGGCCTGGGCACGCGAGAGGAGGATGTCGCCGCTGACTTCGTGGATCATGACGGAACCTGAGCCTTCCTGTAGGGGGGGGCGCGACGCGGGGGTGAAGCCATGCCGCCCACGACCGCCGCGCTGCTATCGACTTGTCTGCCGCGACCATTGTCGCCCTCGCAGCCGCGCGCGGCCTCGGCCCTTGGATGCGGCAGGTCCTCCGACCTTGGTCGCAGGGGGTGCCCAACGGGATGCCGAGCGGGATGCCAGGCGTCCCGTCGGCGGCCGCTCGGCCGCTGGCCAAGGCCCGTCCGGGGGGTTACAATGCGCCGCGCGGTTGGCGGAACCTCGCCCCGCGGCCACCCTCAGCGCCCCTCGCGGATCCCCACCATGCTCCTCAACACCTCCAACAGCCTGGGCTTTCCCCTGCTCAGCCTCATCGTCTTCCTGCCCTTGGCGGGGGCCCTGCTCCTGGCCGTCCTCCCCAGGCGCCACGACGGCCTGGTCCACGCCACGGCGCTCTTCGTGGCGGGCCTGGACCTGGTGCTGGCCCTGGTGCTCTTCGGCAGCTTCGATCGCGGCTGGGCCAACCCGGCCACCCAGGCCATCCAGCACGGCTTCCGGGTGGGCAGCGGCTTCCAGTTCGTCGACCCGGCCAGTCAGGCCCTGCCCTGGCTGCCGGGGGGCATCAGCTACCAGGTGGGGGTGGACGGGATCTCGGTGACGCTGGTCCTCCTGACGGCGCTCCTGGGCTTCCTGGCGCTCTGGTTCAGCAGCCTGCACGTGGGGCAGCGGGTGCGCGAGTACGGGATCTGGATGCTGGTCCTGCAGACGGGGATGCTGGGGGTCTTCACCTCCCTGGACCTCTTCCTCTTCTACGTGTTCTGGGAGTTGACCCTGATCCCGATGATCTTCCTGATCGCCATCTGGGGCGGCCAGGAGCGGATCTACGCCACCTTCAAGTTCGTGCTCTACACCCTGGCGGGATCGGCCCTGATGCTGGTGGCCCTGGTGGCCCTGGGCCAGCTGATGGGCCGCCCGGCCTGCGGCGGGGCGGCGGCCTGCCAGCCCTACCACCTCTTCACCCTGCTGGCGGCCCCCAGCCTGCCCCTGGGCCTGCAGTCCCTCCTCTTCGGGGCCTTCGCCCTGGCCTTCGCGGTCAAGGTGCCGCTCTTCCCCTTCCACACCTGGCTGCCGGACGCCCACGTCCAGGCGCCCACGGCGGGCTCGGTGATCCTGGCGGGCGTCCTCCTGAAGATGGGCGGCTACGGGCTGCTGCGCTTCTGCCTGCCGCTCTTCCCCAAGGCGGCGGTAGCGGCGGCGCCGGCCTTCCTGCTCCTGGGGGTCATCGGGATCTGGTACGGGGCCTGGGTGGCCTTCGCCCAGACGGACATCAAGAAGCTGGTGGCCTACTCCTCGGTCAGCCACATGGGCATCGTGGCCCTGGGGCTCTTCAGCTTCAACGAGCAGGGACTGGCGGGCGCCAGCTTGCAGATGATCAACCACGGCCTCTCGACGGGCGCCCTCTTCCTCCTGGTGGGCATGCTCTACGAGCGGGCCCACAGCCGCCGGATCGCCGACTTCGGGGGCCTCTGGCAGTCCATGCCGCGCTTCTCGGTGCTCTTCCTGGTGGTGCTCTTCTCCAGCATCGGCCTGCCGGGGACCAACGGCTTCGTGGGCGAATGGCTGAGCCTGCTGGGCAGCTTCCGGGCCAACATGCTGGTGGGCTCGTTGGCGGCCTTCGGGGTGGTCTTGGGCGCGGCCTACATGCTCTGGCTCTACCAGCGGGTCTTCTTCGGCCCCCTGCGCGGCAAGGCCGAGGGCCTGAAGGACCTCACCGGCCCCGAACTCGTCTGCCTCCTGCCCCTGGTGGTCCTGATCTTCTGGATCGGGATCTACCCGGCCACCTTCCTGCAGCCCATCCAGGTGGCGGTGACGGAGTGGCTGACCTACATCGATTCGGCGGCGCGGCTGGCGGTGGGGGGGTAGAGCGCGGAGACGCGCGGCCTCAGGGCCTGCTCCACCACAAGGTCAGCCCCTCCGCCGCTCCCATCGCCAGGCAGAGCCGGAGGCCCAGGAGGCCGTCGCGGTAGCCGCCCAGGGTGAAGAAGCGGCGCCTGAACTCGCGGAGCGGTTGCAGGAGGTAGTGGTGGGGGCGTGGCCGAAGGCCCGCGGCGCGGCGGCGGCCGGCTTCCAGGCGGGCGTAGGCCCGCTGCTTGGCCCAGAACTCGGACCAGGATTCGTAGTTGAGGTGCAGGAGGGGCTCGTCGATCCGTCCCAGCGGCCCGTCCACCTCCGCCAGCTCGTGCACCGCGCGCTCGGGCGCGTAGCGGGCGCGGGCCACGCGGAGCAGCCGGAGCTGGTGGTCCGGCCACCAGCCGCCCCCCTGCAGCGCATGGCCCCAGAAGTCGTTGCGCCGGGCGATCCAGTAGGCCGCCGGAGCCGCCGCGTCGTCCCGCCCGATCGCCCGCCCGACGGCCGCCGCCAGCGCCTCCGACACCCGCTCGTCGGCATCCACGAAGAGCAGCCAGGGGGTGGTCACCAGGTCCAGGGCCGCCTGGCGCTGGACCGAGTAGTTGACGAAGGCCCGCTCCTCCACCCGGGCCCCCGCCGCGCGGGCGATGGCCTGGCTGCCGTCCTGGCTGCAGGAGTCGAGCACCAGCACAGGGCAGCCGAGGGCCTTGAGGCTGCGCAGGCAGTCGGGCAGGTGGGGGGCCTCGTTCAGGGTAAGGACCACAGCGGTCAGGGCTGACTTCATGATTCGGGAGCAATCCGATGGTGACCCCACGACCGCCCCCGGATCGTCATCCCCCTGCCGCGGCTCCACCGTCGAGGTCGCCGGCCCCTCCGCCAGCGGCGCCAGCGCCGCGTCGTAGGCCGCCGCGCGGGCGGCCGCCTCCTCCGCCGGCAGGAGGCCCGCGGCCAGGGCGGCGCGGTCGGCGCGGCGGCGCCTCGCGACGGCCAGACGCAGCAGGCCCTCCACCGCCCGCACCCGCCAGGCCGGCTCGTGGCGGCGCAGGTAGCGGCGGCGGCTCTGCCAGAGGATGCTCCAGCTGCGGGCCCGGAACTGGCCGGAGGCCGCGCCGCCGTGGTGCATCACCAGGGCCCCGGGCACGCAGAGCCGGCCCCAGCCCGCCGCCGCGAAGCGCCGGCACCAGTCCACCTCCTCGGCATACATGAAGTATCCCTCGTCCAGCAGGCCCACCTCCCGCAGGGCGGCCGTGCGGACCAGCATGCAGGCCCCCAGGACGAAGTCCACCAGGAAGGGCCGCCCCGCGGCGTAGCTTCGCCGCGGGTAGCGGCCGTTGAGGCGGCTCTCCAGCAGGCGGCCCGCGCCGCGGATCTGCGGCGGGAAGAGGTCGAAGGCCGCCTGCAGGATGCCCGGAAAGCCGAAGGCCGCTTGCTGGAAGGCGCAGTCCGCGTAGACCAGGGCCGGCCCCGCCACCGCCACGCGCGGGTCCGCCTCGGCTGCCGCGAGCAGCGCTCCCAGGGCACCCCGACGAATCTCGGTGTCCGGGTTGAGGAGGAGGATCCAGGGGGGGGCAGCGGGCCCCGCGGCCAGGATATCGCGCAGGGCCAGGTTGTTGCCCGCCGTGAAGCCCAGGTTGCGGCCCGGCCGGTGCAGGCGCACCCAGGGGAAGTCCGCCGCCACCCGCTCCGCCGAGCCGTCGGAGGAGGCGTTGTCCACCACGTGCGTGTCCGCATCCAGGCCCGAGCGGTCCAGGTCGGCCCGCAAGCTGGTCAGGCAGGCCGCCAGCAGGTCGCGGGTGTTGAAGCTGACGATGACGATGGCCAGGCGGGCGGCCGCGCCGCTCACTCGCCCTCCACGGTCAGGCCCCGGACGCCGTAGGGCCCCTGGATCATGCGCACGTCCTCGTGCTGCAGGCTGAGATAGACCTTGGTGCCGCGCCGGTTGGGCCGCTCGGTGAAGCGCAGGCCGCCGCTGGCCACGGTCTCCGAGCCCGGCGCCAGGCAGAGGTAGAGCCGCCCGTCCACGTCGCAGACGTCCAGGCTCTCCATGGCCCCCAGCTGCCAGCGGAAGGGGTAGTCCACGTCGCTCTCCAGGGCGTCGCAGGCCAGGCCCACGCGGAGGGCGCCGGGGCTGGGGGCGAAGCTGGCGGGCGATTCCGGGGGCGGGGCGATGCAGAAGCGGCCCGCCGCATCGGCCAGCGCACGGCGGCCCTGGCCGGCCACGGCGTCGAAGGCGAAGACCTCGGCGCCGGGAACGGGGGCGCCGCCCAGCAGGACCTGGCCGCAGAGGGAGGCATTGGGGTCGACCGGATCAGCCGGGCTGTCCGGATCGACCGGGCCGCCCGGTTGGCCCGAGTCGCCTGTCGCACCCACATCGCCCGCCCGGGCCTCGTCGCCCGGCCCCTCAGCCGCTCCCGGCCGGCCGCCGTCCTGGGCCGGGCCGAACGGATCGCGGCGCGCCGCGAGGGCCAGGGGGTCCACCGGGGCCAGATCCAGGCGGATCGGACCGCTGTCGCCCGCGGCCACGAAGCGGGCCGCGGCCCGGTAGGTGTCGGCTTCCGATCCTCCCCCCGAGGCCGCTGCAGACCCGGAGGCCGCCGACGGCGGCCGGCCGCGCCTAGCCAGCAGCCAGCTGCCCCCGGGCGCCCGCTGGTTGAAGGAGCGCTCGGAGTCGTAGACGAAGCCCGGCGGGGGGCCAAAGCTGCGCAAGGGGGTGGCGCCCACGTTGCGCACGGTCACCGTGAACCAGAGGGTGGCCCCTACCGAGAGCACCGAGCTGCTGTAGGCCACGTCGCCGATCAGGGCGGCCCGCGGCTGGCCGCCCTGGCGGATGGCCAGCGGCAGGCGCTGCACGGCGCGGTTGCCGGAGGCATCGCGCACCTCGGCCACCACGGCGTAGTCGCCGTCGGGCGGCGGGGGCGCATCGGCGTCCACCCCGCCGTCGAAGTCATAGGTGTGGGGCCCCACCTGCCCCGCCTTCTCCGCCGAGTCCAGGTCCTCCAGGATGTCCTGCACGTAGCGGCCCTGGTCGTCCTCCAGCCAGAGGCGGACGGCGGCGTCCTCGCTCAGGGTGTAGCTGAGCTTGACCCGATCCCCGATGCCGTCCTGGTTGGGGGTGAAGAGGTCGGGGGCCAGGGCCAGGCCCTCCAGGCGCGGCGCCGCCACATCGGCGCCCTCCACCGTGAGCGATGCTTCCAGGGTCTGGGCGGCGCCGCCATCGGCGGGGGCGGCCTCGAGGACCAGGCGGTAGCTGCCGTCGGCCAACACCTTGCCGTCGATGGCCCCGCCGAAGAGGGCCTGGTACTCCCCGGGCTGGCGCGGCTTCTGGTCCCTGAAGACGTGCCGCGCCCCGTCCGCGCCCACGAGGACGATGCTGACCGTGGCCGGACGGCCCACCCGGTAGGTGATGCGGCTCACGTCCGCCTCTCCGTCGCCGTCGGGGGACAGGGTGGCCGGAGCGGCCTGGAGGTCCGCGACCAGCGGCTGGCTTCGGCAGGCGGCCGCGGCCCATGCGGCGAAGGTGGTCAGGAGGGCGGCTGCTATGATCTGGGGCTTCATGGCGGGCCAGCGTAGCACGGCGGCCCACGCGACACAAGCTCCGGGAGGGGTGGCGCAACCGATCCGGGGTGGCCGGCGTCCAACCCGGCGCCAGCGAGGGGCGGCAGGGAAGCATGCGGATGATCTCCGACTGGCAGGGCGCCCTGGACGCCCTCTACGGCCTCACCAACTGGGAAACCCGGCCGCCGGGCACCGCCCTCAGCTTCGAGTTGGACCGCATGCGGACCCTCCTGGCCGGACTGGGGCATCCGGAGCGGCGCTGGAGGGCGGTGCACGTGGGCGGCACCAACGGCAAGGGGTCCACCTCGGCGATGATCGCCGCCGGGCTGCGGGCCGCCGGCCAGCGCACCGGCCTCTACACCTCGCCCCACCTGCACACGGTGCGCGAGCGGATCCAGGTGGACGGGCAGATGATCACCGAGGCGGCGGTCATCGCCTGGCTGAACCGCCACGCCTCGCTGCTGGCATCCCTTCCCGGCCTGACCACCTTCGAGGCCCTGACCGCCCTCGCCTTCGACCACTTCGCGGCGGAGGGCGCTGCGATCTCGGTGATCGAGGTGGGCCTGGGCGGGCGCCTGGACAGCACCAACGTCCTGGAGACGCCGGAGCTCTGCGTCATCACGCCGGTGGGCATGGACCACGCGGCGGTCCTGGGTCCCACGCCGGCCATCATCGCCCGCGACAAGGCGGGGATCTTCAAGCCGGGGCGGCCGGTGGTGGCCGCGCCGCAGCTGCCCGAGGTGGCCGAGGTGCTGCGCGAGGAGGCCGCGGCCGCCCGCAGCCCCCTCGTCGAGGTCGCGGCGGTGGCCTCCTGGGGAGCCGGCGAGCCCCTGGCGGCCGGCGGCCAGCGCTTTGACCTGCGCTTCGCGAATGGCGACGACACGGAGACCGAGTGGCTGACGATCGGCCTGGCCGGCGCCTACCAGCGACTGAACGCGGCGACGGCCGTGGCGGCCTTGCGCGAGCTGGAGCGCCTGGGTTGGGGCACGACGGCCGCACTGCGGCAGCAGGGCCTGGCGGCGGCCCGCTGGCCGGGGCGCCTGGAGCATTGGGACACGTCGGCGGTCCTGGGCCGCCCGGGCCCCACCCTGGTGGTGGACGGCGCCCACAACCCGCCCGCCGCCGCCGTCCTGGCCGAGGCCCTGGCTGAGCGCTGGCCGGGCCGGCCGCGGCACTTCATCCTCGGCTGCTCCCTGGACAAGGACATTGACGGCCTGCTGGCGGCCCTCCTGCCCGGTGCGGCCTCGGTCACCACCATCCGCGCCGCGCACCCGCGGGCCCTGCCCGCCGCCGAACTGGCCGAACGCCTGCGCCGCCTGCCGGATGCGCCGCCGGACATCGCCGCCGCATCGGATCCGGCCGCCGCCCTGGACCGGACCCTGGCCCTCTCCGCCCCCGGCGACCTGGTCGTCGCCACCGGCTCCATCTTCGTCGCCGCCGCCCTGCGCCTCGCCTGGGCCGAGCGGGGGGGGATGCCCTTGCCGGAGCGGGATCCGGAGCCGATGGAGGGGTGACCTTTGCCGAGGCCCTGCCCGAGGGGTAAGGTCGCCAGCCTCTGTACCCCCTAATGTGCCTGTCCTCGCCTCGACCTGGGACCCGCCTTGCCCGAGCATCCGGAGGCCGAGGTCGCCGGCGCGACAGCCAAGAACCTTTGCCGAGCCGCAGAAGGACATGAACCCGACCATGAAACCATCCCCCGATCGTTCCGACAGCAGCCGCCGCTCGCGCGACGAAGCGACGGCGCCCCTCGAGGCCGGCATGGGCGGGCGCCTTGCCCGGCCCGCGCCGAACTGGCTGCCCGCGCCGCAGGACGAGGAAGACGAGCCGGCGGCCCTCCTGGGCCTCAGCATCGACCGCCGCACCCAGGTGGAGGCGGCCATCCGCAGCCTGCTGCAGGCGGTGGGCGAGGACCCGGATCGCGACGGCCTCCTGAAGACCCCCCATCGCGTCGCCAAGATGTACGAGGAGCTCCTGGGCGGCTACAGCCAGGACCTGGACACCCTCCTCAACGGCGCCCTCTTCGAAGTGGACTACGACGAGGGAGACCTGGTGACCGTGGCGGGCATCTCCTTCAACTCGCTCTGCGAGCACCACATGCTGCCCTTCACGGGCACGGCCCACGTGGCCTACCTTCCCAAGGGCCGCGTGGTGGGCCTCAGCAAGATCCCGCGGGTGGTGGACATGTTCGCCCGCCGCCTGCAGGTGCAGGAGCGCCTGACCGGTCAGATCGCCGACGCCCTGGTGGAGGCCCTGGACCCGCGCGGGGTGATGGTCATGGTGGAGGGGGCCCACAGCTGCTGCTCGCTGCGCGGCGTCAAGAAGCAGGGCGTCAACATGGTGACGACGGCCCGCCGCGGGGCCTTCCGGGAGCAGGCGGAGCTGCGGGAGACGTTCTACCGGCAGGTGGGGCGGTAGGACGGGGGGCGTCGGTCCGCTATCCTTCCCCCCCGCCATGCCCCCCCTCGCCACCGCCGCCATCCTCCTGGGCTCCAACCTGGAGCCGCGCCGCCACCTGCGCCAGGCCGTCGCCCGCCTGGAGCGCCTGGGCCGGGTGGTTGCCTGCTCGCGGGCCTACGAGAGCGCCGATGTCGGCGCGCGAGGGGTCGAAGACAGGGCACCGACCTACGTCAACGCCGCCCTCCTGCTGGAGACGGCGGCCACGCCGGGCGAGCTTCGGGCGGGGCTCAAGGGCATCGAGGCGGACCTGGGGCGATGGCCGGGCTCGGCGGTGGTGCCCATCGACCTGGACCTGGCGCTCTACGAGGACCGCGTCATCGACGACCCCGCGGCCGGCCTCCGCCTCCCCCATCCGGACATTCTGCGCCATCGCCACGCCGCGGTGCCCCTGGCCGAGCTTCTGGCGGACCGGCCGCATCCCACGGACGGCCGGACCTTCGCCCGCATTGCCGCGGACCTCGCCGCGGAGGCCGCCGAGCTCGTCCACCCTGAGGCGCCCCCCCTGCGCCGCGGCCTCGTGGACCTGGGGCACCTGCAGCAGGCGGACGGGATCCACCGCCGGACGGACTGAGGTCCGCACCAGGTCATGCCCGCTCCAGCGCGACCGCGGCCCCTGCTCCTCAGGCCCGACAACGTCACGCCGCCCAGCCGCACGCCCTGGGGCGGCACCCGCATCGCGCGGCGCTACAAGGCGGGCCTGGGCCTCGGCATGAGGCCCGAGCTGACCATCGGCGAGGCATGGGAGGTTTCGGTGGAGCCCTCCTTCCCCAGCCGCGCGGCCCTGGACGGACGCCTGTTGGCCGAGCACATCGCCCGCGACCCGGCCCGCTGGCTGGGCGCGAAGGCCGCCGCCGCCTCCGGTGGGCAGCTCACCCTCCTGGTCAAGCTGCTGGATGCCGGCCAGGACCTCTCGCTGCAGGTGCACCCGGCCCCCGACGACCCGCGCCTGGGTCCGGACGAGAGCGGCAAGCCCGAGGCTTGGATCATCCTGGAGGCCGACCCGGGAGCCGGGCTCTACCTGGGCTGGCGGGAAGGCGTGGACCGGGCGGCCGTCGCCACCTGCCTGGCCCGGGAGGGGCGGCTGGACGAGCTGCTCAACTTCGTGCCCGTGAGGCCCGGCGACGTCTTCGAGGTGGCGGCCGGCACACCGCATGCCATCGGGGCCGGCATCACCCTGGTGGAACCGCAGCGGGTCAGCCCCGGCCGCCGCGCCCTGACCTACCGTTATTGGGACTGGGGCCGCCGCTACGATGCTACCGGCCGGCCGGATCCCGCCGGCCGGCCCCGCGACCTGCAGGTGGACGCGGCCCTCGAGGCCACCGACTGGGAGGCACCCACCGGACGCGGTGCCGTCGAACGCTGCCGCCGCCGCCCCCGGACCTTGGCCCGCGGGCCCGGCTGGCGCCGCATCCGCCTGCTGCGAACACCCTGGTTCGGCGCCGACCGCATCGTGGCCGACGGGCTGGCCGCCCTGGCCCTGCCCCGCGGGCCCTTCCGCGGCCTGCTCTGCCTCGACGGCGCCTTGCAGCTCGCACCGGCTGCGGGGGGCGAGGCCCTCTCGGTGCTCGCCGGCCAGAGCGCCGCCCTCCCGGCGGGCGCCTACCGGGTCACGGTGGGGGCCGGGGGCGTGGACGCGGTCGTCGCCTGGCCCTGAGGTCGGCCCTCGGCCCCTCCGCGACGGACCTCGCGACGAATCGCTCGCGCACGTTCGGGAACCTTTTTCGACGCCCTGTCTCTAAAGCTCCAGAAACCCACCCCTGGCCTCCCTGCGGGGAGCGCCACCGTAGAACCTGGAGCACTGGACCATGGTGTTTGAACGCTTCGAAGACAAGGGCCTGGCCCATTACAGCTACGCTGTCGGCTGTCCCGGCAGCGGTCAGCTGGCCATCGTCGATCCGCGCCGGGACATCGACGTCTACCTGGACTTCGCCGCCGCGCAGGGCCTGCGCATCAGCCACGTCCTGGAGACCCATATCCACGCCGACTTCGCCTCCGGCGCCCGGGAGCTGGCCGAGCGCACCGGCGCCCAGCTGGCCCTCTCGGCCTATGACGAGGGCGAGACCTTCGATGTCTCCTTCCCCCACCAGGAGCTGCGCGACGGCGACAGCCTGACCCTGGGCGGGGTGCGGATCCAGGCCCTGCACACCCCCGGCCACACGCCGGAGCACCTGAGCTTCCTGGTCTACGACCTGAGCCGCAAGGCCGACCTGCCCATGCTGCTGCTCTCGGGCGACTTCCTCTTCGTGGGCAGCCTGGGCCGGCCGGACCTGCTGGGCGAAGAAGCCAAGAAGGGCCTGGCCTCGCAGCTCTTCGACTCGGTGCAGCGCCTGGCCGACCTGCCGGACAGCCTGGAGGTCCACCCGGCCCACGGCGCCGGCTCGATGTGCGGCGCCGGGATGAGCGGCCGGCCGATGAGCACCCTGGGCTACGAGCGCCTGGCCAACCCCTACCTGGACCCCGCCCTGGACCGCGAGACCTTCATGGCCCGGATCCTGGGCTCGGTGCCGCCCTTCCCGGCCTACTACCGGCGCATGAAGCGGGTCAACAGCGAGGGCGCGCCCAGCCTGGGCGGCCTGCCGGGGGCGAGGGCCCTGTCGGTGGCCCAGCTCCGGGACCTGATCGACCAGGGGGGCGTGGTGGTGGATCTGCGCGACCAACTGGCTTTCGGCGCCGGGCATGTCCCCGGCAGCTTCGGCATCGGGGCCGGCGAGAAGGTGTCCACCTGGGCCAGCTGGGTGCTGCCTTACGACCGGCCGATCGCCCTGGTGGCCGATGATCCGGCCACCTTGGACGAAGCTGCTCGTTCCCTGGTGCGCGTGGGCCTGGACGACCTGCGCGGCCACCTGGGCGGCGGCATCGCCGCCTGGATCGAGGCCAGCCTGCCGCTGGGCCACACCCCGCAGCTCACGCCCCTGGAACTGGCCGAGCGCCTGCGCAAGGCGCCCGGTTCCGTGCACGTGCTGGACGTGCGCGAGGACGGCGAATGGGCGGCGGGCCGGGTGCCGGACGCCGCCCACATCATCGCCGGCCACCTGCAGGACCGCCTCGACCAACTGCCCAACGGCGGCCTCCCCCTGGCCCTGATCTGCAACAGCGGCTACCGCTCCACCGTGGCGGCATCGGTGCTCGAGCGGGCCGGCCGCCATGACATCCTCAACGTCACCGGCGGCATGCTGGCCTGGGAACAGGCCGGCCTGCCGGTGGCCCGCTGAAGCCTGATTCAACCCTGAAAAGCCCGATCCAGCCTTGAAAGGAAGCCATCCCATGACCCCATCGACCAGCCCCGCCCGATTCCACGAGATCGACGCCGCCACCCTGCGCGACTGGCTGCAGGACGGCCGGGCCGTCGCCCTGGACGTGCGCAGCCCCGGCGAGCACGCCGCCGAGCGCCTGCCGGGCTCGCTCCTCACCCCCATGTCCACCCTCGACCCCCACAGCCTGGACGAGGTGGTCGCCGGTCGCCGCCCGGTCCTCTACTGCCGCAGCGGCAACCGCTCGGGCCGCGAGGCCCAGGCCCTCCTGGCCGCCGGCCTGCCCGAGATCACCCACCTCAGGGGCGGCATCCAGGCCTGGCGCGCCGCCGGACTGCCGGTGGAGCGCACGCAGGGTGCGCCCTTGGACCTCCTGCGCCAGGTGCAGATCATCGCCGGCGGCTCCGTCCTGGCCGCGGTGCTGCTGGGCGCCTGGCTGCATCCGGGCTTCCTGGCCCTGGCCGGCGCCGTGGGCGCCGGCCTGCTGGGCGCCGGGCTGAGCGGCAACTGCCTCTTGGCCTCCATCCTCTCCCGCCTGCCCTACAACCAGCGCTTCGCCGCGGACCGCATCGCCTGCGCGCCCGTCGCCGCCGAGCGATGAGCCGCGCGCCCGCCCTGGCGGTGGCGGGAAGGGAGCAGGGTGCGCCGCGGGCGGCGCACCCTGCTCCCCTCGCCTGGCTCCGCAGCTACCCCCGCGAGGCCCTGGCCGGCGACCTGGTGGCCGGCACGGTGGTGGCCGCCCTCCTGGTGCCCCAGAGCATGGCCTATGCCCAGCTGGCCGGCCTGCCGCCCCAAGCGGGGCTCTACGCCAGCATCCTGCCGGTGGTGCTCTACGCCCTCCTGGGCAGCAGCCCCACCCTGGCCGTCGGCCCGGTGGCGATGGTCTCGCTGATGACCGCCTCGGCCCTGACGCCCCTGGCGGCAGGCGGCTCCGCCGCCTATGCCGCCCTGGCCCTGCAGTTGGCCCTCCTCGTCGGACTCCTGCAGGCCCTCTTCGGCCTCCTGCGCCTGGGCGGCCTGGTCCACCTCCTCAGCCATGCCGTGGTGGCGGGCTTCACCTCGGGGGCGGCCCTGCTCATCGCCCTGGGCCAGCTGCGGCCGCTCCTGGGCCTGAAGGGCGCCGCGGGCGATCGCCTGCTGCCGCTCCTGGCCGGGCTGACGGCGGCCCCGGTCGCCCTGTCCTGGGGCGACGTCCTGTTGGGGCCGGGCAGCCTGCTGCTCCTCCTGGCCCTGGACCTCCTGCCCTTGCCGACGCGCCTGGCCCGCTGGCGCAAGCTGGGCCCCTTGGCGGTGGTGCTCCTGGCGGCGCTCGCCGCCCAGCTCATGGGGCGCCTTGCGGGATGGTCGGTGTCGCTCGTGGGCCAGGTGCCCGCCGGCCTGCCGCGGCTGGCCTGGCCGGCCCCGGACCTGGCCGCCTGGCAGCCCCTGCTGCTGCCGGCCCTGGTCATCGCCCTGGCCGGCTTCGCCGAGAGCCACGCGATGGCCCAGGCCATGGCCGGGCGCCACCGCGCCGGCCCGCGGCCCAACCGCGAGCTGCTGGCCCTGGGCGCGGCCAACCTGGGCGCGGCCGTCAGCGGCGCCTTCCCGGTCACCGGCGGCTTCAGCCGCAGCATGGTCAACCTCAACGCCGGCGCCCGCACGCCGGTGGCCTCCATCCTGTCCGCGGGCCTGATGGCCGTCAGCGCGGTCTGGCTGGCGCCCCTCCTGGGGCTCCTGCCGCGTGCCGCCCTGGCGGCCGTGATCCTGGCGGCGGTCTACCGGCTGGTCGCCGTTCCCACCCTGCGTCGGCTCTGGGCTTACGACCGGGCCGAGGCGGCGCTCCTCCTGGGCAGCCTGGGGGCGGTCCTTCTCCTGGGCATCGAAAGGGGCCTGGTGGCCGGCCTGGCCGCCACCCTGCTTCTCTGGCTGCGCCGGGCCGGCCATCCGCACCTGGCGGTGCTGGGTCGGGTCCCCGGCACGGAGCATTTCCGCAATGTCCGGCGCCATGCGGTGACCACCTGGCCCGAGCTGCTCCTCCTGCGGCCGGACGCCAGCCTGACCTCGCTCAACATCGGCGACCTGCGGGACCGCATCCTGGCCGAGGTGGCGGGGCGGCCGGCGCTCCGGCACCTGGTCCTGGTCTGCTCGGCGGTGAACAGCCTGGAGGGCGGGGCCCTGCTGGAGCTGGAGGCGATGGCCGCCGACCTGGCCGCGGCGGGCGTCCGGACCCACCTGGCCGAGGTGAAGGGCCCGGTGCAGGACCGCCTGGACCGCGCCGGACGGACCGAGGGTCTGGGCGGTGGGCGGACCTTCCTGAGCGCGCAGCAGGCCGTGGAGACGCTGCTGGGGGCCAGGGCTGCGCTAAGCTTGGAGGCATGACAGCGGGGTCGACGGGCGCCGGAGGGCGCGACGATGCCATCCGCCGGCTCCTGGACCAGGAGGGCGGGCGCATCCACAGCCTGGCCCTCCGGCTCTGCGGCGATGCGGACGACGCGGCGGACCTGGTGCAGGAGACCTTCCTGAACGCCTGGCGCGCCTGGGACCGCTTCCAGGGCCGCTCCCAGCCCTCCACCTGGCTCTACACCATCGCCGCGCGGGCCTGCCGCCGGCAGCGGCGCCGCCAAGGCCCGCCCGGGGCGGCGCGCCTGCCGGGGACCGCGGCCCTGCTGCCGAACCCGGACGCCGACATCGCCGACCTGCCGGACCTGGACCCCGGCAGCAAGGACCCGAGCATCGCCCTCCTCCGCCAGGAGGCCACGGCCGCGGTCGGCGCCGCCCTGGCCGAGCTGCCCGATCCCTTCCGCCTGGCCCTGGTGCTCAAGGACATCGTCGAGCTGCCGGTGGCCGAGGTGGCGCAGGTGCTGGGCCTCAAGGAAGCCACGGTCAAGACCCGGGTCCACCGCGGCCGCCTGGCCCTGCGCCAGGCCCTGGCCCGCCGCCTCCCCAGCCGGCCGGCGCCGCCCCCGGAACACGAGCGCTCGGTCTGCCTGGACCTCTTGCAGGCCAAGCAGGAGGCCATGGACCGCGGCGTGCCCTTCCCGGTCCCGGCGGCGGAGCTCTGCCAGCGCTGCCGGTCGCTGCTGGGCGGCCTGGACCTGGCGCAGGACGCCTGCCATTCCCTGGGGCTGGGCGAGCTGCCGGCGGCCTTGCGCGCGGCGTTGGAGGCGCGGATGGAGATCGGGCGGGGGCGGGCGGCGGCTCGGGGAGGGCGCGGCGGGCGGGCCAGGGCCGCGGTGGGAGCCTCGGCGTGACGATCCGGCAGCGCCTCAACGCTTCCTACAACGCCTTCGCCAAGCGTCCCCTGCGCCGCCCGCCCTATGCCGACGAGCTGCTGTGGATCCCGGCCTGGCTGGTGGCCCTGCCCCTGGCGCGGCTGGGGGTGGCGCCGGAGGCCATCGTGGTGGCCGGCTTCCTCTGCGGCCTGGGGGCGGTGGGCCTGATCGCCGCGGGCGCCGGGGGGGCCTGGGCCTACCTGGCCGCGGGCCTGGTCCTGGCCAATGCCGTCCTGGACTCGGTCGACGGCGGGGTGGCGCGGATGACCGGGCGCATCCGCCAGATCGGCGGCCTGATGGACCTCGTGCTGGACTTCGTCTTCACGGTGCTGATCTTCGGGGCCATCGCCCTGCGCGGAGCGGGGACGGCGGGCGAGCAGTTGGCCTTGGGCCTCGTCTGCGCCCTGGCCCTCCTGGCCAACCTGCTGTCGGCCACCGCGGTGAGCTGGGTCATGGCCTGCGACGACCGGCCGGAGGCTTCGGCCTCCGAGGTCCTGGCCGCCTTCGGCCGCCCGCCCCGCCCGGACGCCACGGTGGGGCCGCGGCAACGCCCGCTGTTCCGGCTGCTGGCTTCCCTGTTCACCCTGGGCTGGGGCGCGGTCACCGACCTGCTGCACCGGCTGGGCTTCCTCCGCCGCCGCCCGCGCCCGCATGGCCTGGCCCGCCACCTGCTGGCGCTGGGCGCGGTGGGGCCGCACCTGGCGGCTCTGGCGCTCTGCCTCGTCCTGGGCTGGCCCCTGGAACGCTTCCTGGCCTGGGAGATCGGGTTGGGGGCGATGGGGCTGGTGCTGCTGTGGGGGTTGGAGCGGGGGTAGCGGGGTACGTGGAGAGCGTGGCCGGCCGGCCGTGGGGCGGGGGAGGAGGAGGTCGCTCTGCTGCTCATGCAGATCCTCGTCGGCGTGGGACCTTGACGTTGCCGGCTTCAAACGCCTCGTTTCCTAGCTATCAAGTCCCATTCTCCTAGCTATCAAGTCTCGTTTTCCTGCCTTCAAATGGTACATTTCCTAGCTTCAAATGATCCTTTGATCACTTCAAATGGTTCCCGCATAGCTAGGAAAAGGGCCGTTGAGCCGTTGCGCACCCCGCAGACCCACTGCTGGGCCGTGAGAGCGTGACCCGTCAAGTCCGCCGGTAGGCCATCCTCCTGTCCCGCGGCGCGGTCGATCGGCCTCGCTTCAAGGGCTCCCTATCACCGCAGGATAGCGCCCAGGAGAACCCACCATGCCCCGGCAGTCCAGCCCCGCCCCCATCTTCCAGTTCAAGATCACCCTCAAAGGCAGCAAGCCCCCCGTCTGGCGCCGGGTGCTGATGTCCTCCGAGGGCAGCCTTGCCCATCTGCACCAGGTGATCCAACGCGCCATGGGCTGGTACGACGGCCACCTGCACGAGTTCTACGTGGGGGACCTGCGCGTCGGCAACCCGGACCCTGAGTGGGATGACGGCGAGGTGGAGCCGGAAGCGAAGTTCCCCCTGCGCCAGGTGTTCCGGTCCCCCAAGGACAAGGTTCTCTACACCTACGACTTCGGCGACGACTGGGAGCACGTCGTGCTGCTCGAGGCAATCCTCCCGGCCGATCCCGCGCAGGTCCTGCCGCGCTGCATCGCCGGCGCCCGCGCCTGCCCGCCGGAGGACGTCGGCGGCATCTGGGGCTACGAGGAAGCGCTCGGCAGCCTGCAGGACCCTTCCGACGCCGAGCATGCCACCTGGCAGGAATGGTTCCCGGAGGACTTCGACCCGGAGGCCTTCAGCCTGGACGCGGTGAACCGGAGGCTGGCCGCTCGCCGAGGTAGCCGACGCTAGCCCCCCAGCAACCCCTCCCCCCCGTCCACCGCCACCGTCGCCCCGGTCACGAAGTCGCTCTCCGCCAGGTAGCGCACCGCCCGGCCCACCTCGGCGCCGCCGCCGGGGCGCTGCAGCGGGAGGGTGGCGATGAGCCGCTGCCAGGCCTCGTCCTCCCCGCGGCCCCGCACCGGCATGATGGGGCCTAGGACCAGGGCGTTGACGCGCACGGCGGGCGCCAGTTCGAGGGCGGCCACGCGGGTCAGCTGCAGCAGCCCCGCCTTGCTGACCCCGTGGGCCGCGTAGCCCGGCCAGACCTTGACCCCGCTGAGGTCGGCGATGTTGACCACCAGGCCCGGGGCCTCGCGCGGCGCCGCGCGCATCAGCTTCGCGGCCGCCTGCGTGCAGAGGAAGGGCGCCCGCAGGTTGATGGCCTGGGTGCGGTCCCACTCGTCGGCCGTCATCGACTCCAGGCGCCGGTAGGGGAAGGCCGCCGCCGAGTTCACCAGGACGTCCAGGCGGCCGAAGTCCTCCGCCAGCCGAGCGAAGAGGTCGGCGATGGCCGCGGGGTCCGCCAGGTCCGCCCCGTAGGCCCGGGCCCGCACGCCCAGGGCCGCCAGCTCGGCCACCGTCCGCTCGGCCTCGTCGGCCGCCCGCCCGTAGTGGATGGCCAGGTCCGCCCCCGCCTCCGCCAAGGCGATGGCGATGGCCTTGCCCACGCGGTGGGCGCCGCCGGTGACCAGGGCGACCTTGCCGCTCAGGTCCACGGCAGGCCTCGAGGGCGGTGGCAGGCGCGGCGACGGCTGACGGACCTCATGGCGCAACCTTAGCGCGGGGGGGCCGAGGGGGTCAAGAGGGTGGAAGCCGGTGGAGGCCCTGCATGCCCGGGTGGGCCGGAGGCGCTCCACCGGGAAGGGCAGGCTCGCGGAAGGGGCGCCCCGAACGGCCGGCAGCGGCGATGCCTGCGCCCGCGGCACTTGCACGCCGCCGCGATTCGGGCCATACCATGCCCCGTGGTCGGCGATGCTGTCGCGGGCGCGCGGCGGCGGGAGGTCCGGCCGCGCCAGAGGAGAGCGAAGGTTCCCATGTCCACCGCCCCCGCCCCCGCGCTCGCCGAGCGCCTCTTCCAGCTCGAGGCCCGCGGCAGCACCCTGCGCCGCGAGCTGTCGGCCGGCCTGACCACCTTCCTGGTCATGGCCTACATCATCTTCGTCAACCCCTCCATCCTCTCGTTTGCCGGCATCCCGGACCTGGCGGGCAAGGGCCCCGAGTTCGGGCAGGCCATGGCCGCCACCTGCTTCGTAGCCGGGCTGATGACCATCGCCATGGGCCTCTTCGCCAACCGGCCCTTCGCCATCGCCCCGGGGATGGGCCTGAACGCCGTGGTCGCCTTCCAGCTGGTGGTGGGCGCGGGCCTCTCCTGGCCGGCAGCGATGGGGCTGATCCTCCTGGAGGGCCTGGTGGTCACCGCCCTGGTGCTCCTGGGCCTGCGCGAGGCGGTGATGCACGCCATCCCTGCCTCGCTCAAGCACGCCATCGCCGTGGGCATCGGCTTTTTCATCCTCTTCATCGGCCTGGTCAACGGCGGCCTGGTGCGCGTGCCCGTCGAGACCGCCGCCGTGGTCGACGGCCAGGTGAAGGCGCCAGCCACGCCCCTGGCCCTGGGCTCCTTCAGCAGCCTGGCGGTGGCCCTGACCCTCATCGGGTTGGCCATCACCCTCTGGGCCCACGCGCGCGGCCGGCGCTTCGCCATCCTGATCGGCATCGTCGCCAGCACGGTGCTGGGCATCCTGATGAACCTGGCCACCGGCGGCCAGGCCCTGACGGTGGGCGCCACCCTGCCCGGGACGCTCGCCGAGATGCCGGACACCCGCTTCCTCAGCCTCCCCGGCGTCGGCGGCGTGGGCGCGGCCCTGGCCGGTCTGGGCTCGCTGGGCCTGCTCCTCACCGTCTTCTCCCTGGTCCTGACCGACTTCTTCGACACCATGGGCACGGTGATCGGCATCTCGGAGCAGATGGGCGACGTGCGCCCCGACGGCTCCGTGGACAAGCTGCGGCCCATCCTGCTGGTGGACTCCCTGGCCGCGGTGGCCGGCGGGGCCTTCGGCGCCTCCTCGGCCACCACCTACGTCGAGAGCGCCGCGGGCGTGGGCGTGGGGGCGCGGACCGGCCTGGCCTCCGTGGCCACCGGCCTGCTCTTCCTGCTGGCCATGTTCTTCGCGCCCGTCGCCGGCGTGGTCCCGCCGCAGGCCACCGCCCCGGCCCTCATCCTGGTGGGCTTCCTCATGGCCGGCGGGATCCGCCGCATCGACTGGGACGACCTGGGCCTCGCCCTGCCCTCCCTGGCCACGATGCTGGCCATGCCCCTGACCTACTCGGTGACCAACGGCATCGGCGCGGGCTTCGTCAGCTACGCGGCCCTGCGCGTCTTCCAGGGCCGCGGCAGGGAACTGCACCCGCTGCTCTGGGGCGTGGCAGGGGCCTTCACCCTGTACTTCCTGCTGCCCTGGCTCAGAACCTGGGTCTGAGCGGGGCCGCGGGCCGCGGCGGGCGACTTCAGGGGGAAGGCCGAGGGAAACAGGATTCTGAGAGATTGATCAGAACATGTACAAGACATTGACATTCCAGCACGATGGCCGTATACTCTGTCTAGAATTGTTGAACAGCACCTGTGCACAGGTCCGCCTCGCTCCATCCTTGAACAGACCCTGGACCCTCAGCCGCACCCTCAACCCTGAACCCGCTCAGCAACCCCAAGGAGAAAGCCCATGAAGCGCCTCAGCCTCGCCGCAGCCCTCGCCCTGACCGGCGGATGGGCCCTGGCCCAGCCCGCCGCCGCCGACACCCACCAGGCACGCGTCCGCGTGGTGCACGCGTCGCCGGACGCGCCGGCCGTCGACGTCTGGGTGGCCGACAAGCCCGCCTTCACCAACGCCGCCTTCAAGGGCATCACCGACTACGCCGGCCTGGACGCCGGCAGCTACGGGGTCAAGGTGGTGCCGGCCGGCAAGACCGAGCCCGCGGTCATCGACGCCAAGCTGGACCTCGCGGCCGGCAAGGACTACACCGTGGTCGCCCTGGGCAAGCTGGCCGAGATCGGGCCGCTGGTCCTGACGGACAACAACGCTGCGCCCGCCGCGGGCAAGGCCCACGTGCGCTTCGTGCACGCCTCGCCGGATGCGCCGGCGGTTGACATCGCGGTGACCGGCGGGCCGGTCCTCTTCCAGAACGTGGCCTTCAAGGGCGTCGGCGACTACCTGCCGGTGGACGCCGGCAAGTACGACCTGGAGGTGCGCGTCGCCGGCACCCAGACCGTGGCCCTCAAGGTCCCCGGCCTGGGCCTGGAGGCCGGCACGGTCTACACCGTCTTCGCCATGGGCCTGGCCGGCGGCGAGCCGGCCCTGATGGCGGTCCCCAGCGCGGACGCCAAGGCCGGCGCCGCCGCGCACAGCATGCCCTCCAGCATGCCCAAGACGGGTGCGGGCGCTCCCGCCCGGCAGACGGGCCTTCTGCTCCTGGCCCTGGCCTTCGGCGCCGCGCTGCTCGGGCTGAACGCCCGCCGGGCGGCGGTGGTCGCCGAGCGCTGACCCCAGCGCTCCGGACGGCCGGTGCTCCCTCGCACCAGCCTCGGTTGAACCAGGCGGCGCCTCCACCCGGAGGCGCCGCCGCTGTTTCGGCCCCGCGCGGGTTGCCCGAAGCCGTCCGGCAACGCCCGGGGCCTCAGCCCATCCGCCCCTTGTCCGTCTCCGCCCAGAGGCCCATCACCTGGCGCAGGATCGCGAACTCGCCGATATGGTAGGCGTTGTGATCCGCCGCCACCAGGAAGCAGCGGTAGGGGCTGTGGTCCTGCTCCCAGGCGTGGGCCGGGGCATGGTAGAGGTCGAAGTCCGGATCGGCGACCATGGCCAGGATCGCGGCCAGATCGGCCTGGAAGGCGGCGAGGGTGCCATGCCAGCGGGCCTCGTCGGCGTCCTCGCCGGCGCCCGGCCAGACCCCCTCGGGGAAGGGAACGGCCTGGTAGCCCGGATTGCGGACGTAGTCGAGGATGTCCCACTGGCAGTAGCGGATATGCTCCAGGAGCTGCCAGAAGCTGTAGGGCGTGTGGGGCGGCCGGCTGTTGTAATGCTCGGGCGGGAAGTCGCGGACGGCTTCGTCCAGCCTGAAGTGGGCATCTCCCAGGCGGAGGATGAAGTCCAGTTCGCGGCGGGCCACCTGGTCGACGTCGGCGGCATCTGGGCGCATCGCGGGCTTCCTCTCGTGGCCGCGGCGCTCGCCGCGACAGGGTCGGGTGGCTCGCCCGTCGGGGACGACGGGCGAGGGCAGGGTCTAACGAAGCCCTAGCGTGCGCCAGGGCCCGGCCAGGATATCATGAAGCCCCCGCGAGGAAGCCCGCCTTGACCCAGGTCCTGCGCATCGCCACCTACAACCTGCACAAGGGCCTTTCGCCTTTCCACCGGCGCCACGTGTTGCCGGCGCAAGGGGATGCGCTCGCGGATCTGGACCTGGACCTCCTCTTCCTGCAGGAGGTCCAGGGTCGGCACGTCGGCCGGGCCCGGCGCCATGCCGACTGGCCGCCGGAGGCGCAGCACGTGGTCCTGGCCGGTGAGCGCCACCATGCCTACGGGGCCAACGCCCGCTACCGGGCGGGCCATCACGGCAACGCCATCCTCAGCCGCCATCCCATCCTGGGCTGGCACAACGAGGACCTATCGCTGCACCGCCTGGAGCAACGCGGCCTCCTGCACGCCCGCATCCGCCTGCCCGGTCGCGACGCCCCGCTCCACGCCTTCAGCGTGCACCTCAACCTGCGCGCCTCCGACCGCCGCCGCCAGCTCGCGGCGCTGGCCGACTACGTGGCGGCCCAGGCGCCCGCCGCCGAGCCCCTCATCCTGGCCGGCGACTTCAACGACTGGCGCCGGGAGGCCTGCGGCCTGCTGGAGGAAGCCCTGGGCCTGCAGGAGGCCCATCGCCGGCGGCACGGCCGCCTGGCCGCCACCTTTCCCACCCGTCGCCCGCTCCTCCAGTTGGACCGGATCTACATCCGCGGCCTGGAGGTCAGGGAGGCGACGGCCCATGCCGGCCCCCCCTGGGTGGGCCTCTCGGACCACGCCCCGCTCTCCGCCGTCCTGGTGCCCCGCTGAGCGTCCTGCTCCCACCGGGCCTGCGGTCGACCGAGCGGCCCCGCTGGCGGCGGGGCCATCGCCTGCGGCTCCTGCGCAACGGCGAGGCCTACTTCCCTGCCCTGCTCCGGGCCATCGGGGCGGCCCGGCGGGAGGTCTTCCTGGAGAGCTACCTGTACCGCGCCGACGGCACCGGGCGGCGGGTGGCCGCCGCCCTGATCTGGGCAGCGCGGCGCGGGGTGAAGGTCCGCGTCCTGCTCGACGGCTTCGGGGCCGGAGGGCTGCCGCGCCGCCTCCGCCAATGCCTGGCCCGCGGCGGCGTGCAGCTCCTCTTCTTCCGGCCCGAACGGCGTCTCTTCACCCTCGACCGCCAGCGGCTGCGCAGGCTGCACCGCAAGGTCGTGGTGGTGGACGGGCGGGTGGCTTTCGTCGGCGGCATCAACATCCTGGACGATGCCGACAGCCCCGGCGAGCGGCCGCGCTACGACTACGCCTTGCGGGTCGAGGGTCCGGTGGTCGGGGACCTCCGGCAACTGGTGGCCCGTGAATGGCGGACCACGGCCTGGTCCCAGCTCCGGCGGGGATGGATCCGGGTGGCACCCCTGGACGATCTGCCGGAACCGGTCGGCGAGAGCCTGGCTGCGCTGGTCGTGCGGGACAACGTGCGCCACCGCCACGCCATCGAGGCGGCCTACCTGGCGGCCATCGAAGGGGCTCGCGAGGAGATCCTCTTGGCCAACGCCTACTTCCTGCCGGGAAGGCGCCTGCGGCAGGCCCTCCTGGCGGCGGCCGGCCGCGGGGTGCGCGTGACCCTTCTCCTCCAGGGCCGCATCGAGTACGCCCTGGTCCACTTCGCCACCCAGCTGCTCTTCGAGCCCCTCCTGGCGGCCGGGGTGGGCATCCACGCCTACCAGGCGGGCTTCATGCACGCCAAGGTGGCCGTGATCGACGGCGAATGGCTGACGGTGGGCTCGTCCAACTTCGATCCCGTCAGCCTGCTGGCGGCGCGCGAGGCCAACCTGCTGGTCAGGGATCGCGGCCTGGCCGGCCTGCTGCGCCGCGACCTCCTGCGCCACATCGCCCGCGATGCCCTGCCGGTGGAGCGGATCGACCCGGGGCGACGGCCCTTGTGGCAGAGGGCCCTGCCTTGGCTGTCCTACCAGGTGGTCCGCGCGCTCCTGGGCTTGACCGGCTACGGCGGGAAGGACTACCTGGAGTAGGTCGGCGCGCCGCCCGGTCAGCCCCACAACAAACAGCCGGGGGGCAGATCGCCCCCCGGCTGCGTGCTGCACGCCCCCTCATGGGGACGTCCGGAGCTCAGTCGTTGTCGGGGATGATGAAGACCTGGCCGGGGTAGATCAGGTTGGGGCTCTTGATCTTGTCGCGGTTGGCCTCGTAGATCTCCTTCCAGCGGGCGCCGTTGCCCAGGAAGCGGGCGGAGATCCCCCAGAGGGTGTCGCCCGGCACCACGGTGTAGGTGGTCTCTTCCTTCTCGGCATGGGCCTGGGCCTGCTTGGCCATCTCGGCCTCCAGCTCGCGGCGCATCTCGCGCAGGCGGCGGCGCTCCTGCAGGATGGCCAGGCGCTCCTCGTCGACCTCGGTGGCCTTGGACGCCTTGGACAGCTCGGCATCGCGCTGGTGGATGGCGGCCTGGAGGTCGCCGGCCGGCGCCTGCTCCTTGGCCTCGCCCTCGGCCGCCGGGGAGGGCGGCCCGACGATGGTCATGCCGGCCCCGCCCACCTTGCCGGCCTCCTTCTTGTCGTCGTCCTTGCCGCCCAGGCCGGGCAGGGTGGGACCGAGCGGCTTGCCCGGCGCCTTGCGGCTGGTGCCCGGCAGGGGGGCGTTCAGGGCGTCGATGATCTTGCTGAAGATGGACATGGTGCTGCTCCTTTGCGGGCGGCCTCAGCCGCGGGACAGGGGGATGGGGTTCATGGTCGCCTGCTCCGGCACGTGGGCGCCGATGCTGAGCGCGCTGTCGATGCCCAGGTCCTGGTAGCCGTCGGCCAACACGACCAGGCCGTAGGTCTGGCCCTTGGGCAGCTGCTCCGGGAAGGTGAATCGACCCTCGTCGGCGGTGACCGCCAAGGAATGGATGAGCTTGCGGTCGCGGCTCTCCGCGTACTGCTTGACCGCCACGCCCGGCCGCAGGGCGGCCACCATGACGCCCTTGAGGCCTCGGCCGGTCTGACCGTCCACGATCTGGCCCGAGACCTGGCAGTCGGCGCCCTCGTCATGACCGACCACCACCTTGCCCTCCAGGACCACCTGGCCGCCGAGGAGCAGGATGAGGTGGTAGGTCCCATCGGGAAGACCCTTGGGATTGGACAGGCGGATGACCTTGCGGCCCGCCTCGCCGTCGTCCCAGCGATCCTCCTTCTCCAGCACCTTGCGCCCGTTGAGGGTCCAGACCTGGCCCCAGGGCAGACCGTTGCGCAGACCCTGGTACTGGAAGGTGGCACAGACCTGGGCGCCGCCCGAGGGGAGGAAGGCCCCCGGCGACACGGGTCGCCCGTCGGCCGCGACCTCGGCGCTGAACATCAGGAGGTCGAAGGGGCCTTGCGGCGTGGCCGGCGCCTCGGCGCGGGGGGCCGGCGCAGCGGGCGCCGGGGCCGGAGGCTGGGCCTGGGCGGGAATCGGCGCGACCTTCCTGACCGGCGCTGCCGCCGGCCCCGCCTCGCTGTCCGCGTCCACGATGGGGATGCCCAGCTTCTTGAACCAGGCCGCGGCCAGGTTGACCGGGCGAAGGCCGTTGATGAAGCCGCCGATGGCCATGGGGGTGTCGCGCATGTCGACCATGCCGTCGCGGTTGGTGTCGACCACCGGTCGGGCATCCACCGGGGTGATCCCGGCGCCCGCCGCCGCCTGGGTGGGGATGCCCACCAGGTTGCCCGCATGGTTGACCGCCGTGCCCCCGCTGTTGCCGCCGGCGATGGTGGCATCGGTCTTGATCCAGGCCCGACCGCTGACGCCCTCCTGGCGGGTGAAGCCGGCCACCGTGCCCTGGGTGTAGGTCAGGGTGTCGCCCCCGATCCCCGGGTAGCCGAAGATGCTGAGCGAGTCGCCCAGCTCCACCTGGTCCGAGTTGGCCACGGCCAGGTAGGGGAGGTCCAGCTCCTGGACCGGGCGGCCGTCCACCGTGCCCACGATGCGCAGGATGGCCAGGTCCATCTCTGGCGCCTGGGCGATGATGTCCGCGAAATAGGTCAGGACCGGGGGGCTGTCGGAGCGTTCGGTGATGGCGATGGCCAGGCGGTCGGCCGGCGGCGCGGGCATGCCCATGGCCCGCGGGTTGGCCACGTGGCAGTTGGTCAGGATGAGGCCTCCCGGATGGACCACGGTGCCGGAGCCGTTCCAGACGGTCGAGGCGCCACCCAGGAAGCCCTTCTTCAGCGCCACCACCTGCACCGATGCCTGCATGCAGCGCTGGATGACCGCCCGGTCCAGGGTGGAGGCGTTGCTGTGGCTCATGGCCTCGGCCCCTTCCCCGTCAACCCTTGCCGCTGAGGATCTTGCGCAGGATGCCCATGCCCACCTGCGCCGCCTCGCCGCCCAAGGAGCCGTCCCCGTCCTGGTCCAGCATCCCGGCGATGCCGCCCAAGGGCTTGCGGGCAGGGGTCTGCGGCGCGTCGTCCACACCACGCAGGCCGCCCAGGCCCTCCAGCGGCTGCAGGCGGGGCAGTCCGCCCTCGCGCTCGATGTGGGTCTCTTCCTCGGTCAGGAAGCCCGCCAGGTCGTCCGGCTGCATCTGGCGCTGGCGCTGCATGCGGCCCAGGTAGGCCAGGACCAGGGGCGCCAGCAGGGGCAGGAGCTTGGCCAGGATGCTGGGATCCAAGCCGGTTTCCCGGCCCACCTCGCGCTCCACCGTCGGCCGCTGGGTGCCCAGGACATGCTCGAGGATGGCATTGCCCTCGCCGCCGTCATCGCTGCCGATGAAGCCGCCCAGGTCATCCAGGCGGCTGCCGTCGTGGTCCTCCTCCAGGGCCTTGTGCAGGGAGCGGGCACCGTCGGCCTTGCTGCTGTTCTTGGCCAGGCCGCCGATGATCACCGGCAGGGCAATGCGCAGGGCCTGGCGCGCGGTCTGGCGGTCGACACCCAGCTTGTCGGCCACCACGCCGGCCAGGGCCTGCTCGCCCATCTGCTGGATCAAGGAGTCCATCATCGTTGCCATGTCAGGGATACCTCTCTTGTGGGTTGGCTGGCGGCGCAGGATGGGGGCCTGTCCCCCTTCGCGGGATGCAGACGCCCGGCGGGGGCGCGGGAGTCCTGGGATCGCCCGGGGCAGCAAGGGAGGTTGGACACGTCCGGCGGCCCATCGGTCACCCTGCCGAGACTGCCCAGGCCCGACCGCAACGCCCGTGCTCAGTATATCACGGTGCGCGACGCCCTTGTCGGGCCCACCGGCTGCGGATCAGGCTGTCGGCAGCCAGACCAGCATCAGCTCGTCGACGCCCAGGTCGGCGGCCTCCAGCCCGATTTGGACGGTGTCGATGGCCCCTGCCGCCGCCGTCCAACGGGCATCGATGGCCACCAGCTCGGCCCCCAGTTCCTGCTCCAGGCGCTCCAGCTCGGCCACCTGGTCGGCACCCCGGTCGCGCGCCGCCGCCAGGCGATCCTCGGCCCGGGCAGCGGTGGCCTGGCGGCTCTGGACGGTGCTCATCGAGCGGGCGATGCGCGAGAGCTTGCTGGTGGTGCTGCGTCCACCCAGGAAGGCGCCGAGCACGGCGCCCGCGCCGCTCAACCAGGTGGCGTTGCGCCGCGAGGCGGCCTCGGCCTCCAGCTTCTCCTCGCGATCCTGGGTGGCCTGGATGCTGTCGCGCAGCCGGTCCAGGCGCTGCTCCAGCTTCCCGCGCAGGGCGGCCGCCTCGCGATCGGCCGCCGCATCGGCCGCCGCGGTGCAGCGGGCGGCGAAGTCGGCCCGGCTCTCGCCCGGGCGGCTGACCAGCTTCAGCTCCGCGCAGCGCCAGAGCTCGAGTTGCCGCTGGCGCAGGAGGTGGGCCTTGAGGCGGGACTCGGCCTCGCGGAACCAGGCCTGGGTGTCCACGCGGGCCTCGGGGAGCCGATAGGTGGCGCCCGGCGGCGCTGCCTCCGTGAAGTCGCGGCTGTCGTAATCCACCTGGACGGCGGCAGAGGGATCGAGCGCCTCGCCGAGCGGGCAGAGGATGGCCTCCCATTCCTCGCGATGGTCGATGCCGGCGCGGCTGTCGTCGAAGCGCAGGTGCACGCGGGCCGCCAGGGCGGCCTGGAGCCGACGGGGCGCACTGCCCGCCCCCACCTGCGCCGCCCAGGGCGCATCGGGGCGCAGGTAGCGCACGGGGATGCCGGCGGCCACCCGGGGCGCCACCGGGCTCTCGTCCTCGGCCAGGCCTGCCGCCGCCGGAGCCTGCGCCAGCGACGCGGCGCCGGGCAGGCCGTCCGCGTCCGCGCCGGAACGCGCCGTGACCGCGGCCGGGTCGGCGGGGCCGCTGTGGCGGGCAGGATCCTGGGCGGTCAGGATCTGGAGCTGGGCGCGGGTGAGCGGACCGCGGAGGTAGCTCATGGCCCAGCGGCTGGCGAAGAGCCGGGGGCCGGGTCCGCCGGCGGTCTGGAGCACGAACTGGCGCTTGGCCAGGGCGCCGATCTGGGCGTCCAGGCGGTCCAGGTCCGTCGCCCCGCTGGCGGCGCCCAGGCCGTCGATCAGGCGGGCCCGGTCCCGCTCGGTCTGCAGGCGGCCGATGCACCAGGTGCCGGCGTTGGACAGGGCCTTGTAGTCCAGGTCCACCGGGTTCTGGGTGGCCAGGACCATGCCCACCCCGAAGGCGCGGGCCTGCTTGAGCAGGGTGAGGATGGGCTTCTTGGCCGGCGGGTTGGCCGTGGGCGGCGCGTAGCCGAAGACCTCGTCCATGTAGACCAGCGCCCGGAGGTCCGAGGTCCCGGCCTGGGCGCGCATCCAGGTGACCAGCCTGCCGAGGACCAGGGTGACCGCGAACTGGCGCTCCTCTTCGCTCAGGTGGGCCAGGTAGACGATGGCTGCGGCCGGACGGCCGTCCGGCGCCTTCAGCATCCGCTCCATGTCCAAGGGCGTCCCGCTGATCCAGGCGCCGAAGGAGGGCGAGGCCACCAGGCCGTTGAGGCGCAGGGCCAACTGCAGGCGCTCGCGCTCGGGGAAGAAGCTGTCGACCTCGAAGACGCCCAGCTTGCGCAGGGGCGGCTGGTGGATCTGGCCGATCAGGGTGGCCAGGTCCAGGTCCTGCCCGGCCGCCCAGGCCCGCTCGACGAGGTTGGAGAGCAGGACATGCTCGCGGCTGGCCAAGGGATCGGCCTGGATGCCGGCCAGGCCCAGCAGGCTGCCGACGAAGCCCTCGATCTCATCGCGCAGGGCCTCCAGGTCCGCGCCGGGCGCCGGGGCGCGCAGGGAGCCCAGGATGTTGAGCGGCAGGCCGGCCGTGGAGCCCGGCGTGTAGATGGACCAGCGCACGCCGTCCTTCAGGCGCCGCATGCGGGCCCCGTCGATGCCGTCGGCGGCCAGGCCCTCGCGCCAGGTCCGAGCGGCCTGCGCGGCGAAGTCCGGCACCCCGAGGCCGGCGCGGGCGGCGTCGCCCTCGTTGACCCAGGGCTGGAAATCGGCGGAGGCGAGATCCGGGAAGTTGAGGACCAGGTTGGTCATGTCGCCCTTGGGGTCCAGGATCAGGGCGGGCACGCCGGACAGGAGGACCTCCTCCAGGAGCACGGCGCCCAGGCCGGTCTTGCCGGAGCCGGTCATGCCCACGATCACGCCATGGGTGGTCAGGTCCCGGGCATCCAGGGTCAGGAGTTCCGGGCCGGGCTTGCCGCTGGTGGCGTCGATGGGGTGGCCCAGGTAGAGCTGGCCGGGCTTGAGGTTCATGGCATCGTCCTTCCAGGCGGGGGCGAAAGGCACCGGCGGGAGTCCGATTATAGACGCGGGTCCTCGGGCCGTCCGCCGCCCTCACCGGTAAGCGGAGCATGGCCCGCGGGCCGGGGCGGGCGGTCCGGCGCCAGGGGGACGGGGCGGAGGACAGCGGTCAGGGCCCCCGCCGTGGCCCCTGCTGGGCATTGGACCCCGGCCCCGCTTCTGGCTATCCTCTGCCCCCCTTTGATCGACGCTCCGACCCTGCCTGCACGAGGAACCTCATGAGCCTTCCCGCCGACCTCAAGTTCACCGCCGAGCACGAGTGGGTGCGCATCGCCGACGGGCGCGCGGTGGTGGGGATCACCGATTACGCCCAGGCCCAGCTGGGCGACGTGGTCTACGTCGAGCTGCCCAAGGTGGGCGACAGCCTCCGCGCCGGCAAGGCCTTCGGCGTCGTCGAGAGCGTGAAGGCGGTCTCCGACCTCTACAGCCCGCTCAGCGCCAAGGTCGTGGAGATCAACCAGGCCTTGATCGACACCCCCGAGACGGTCAACTCGGACCCCTACGGCGAGGGCTGGATGGTGGTCCTGGACCTCGACGGGGCCGAGGGGCTCGATGCGCTCCTGGACGGCCCGGCCTACGAGGCGCTGATCGGCTGACGGTCGGATCGGCTGATGCGATCGGCCGCGGTTCAGGCTTCCGCCGCGGTCGATCCATCCTCCGGCAGCCGCCCTTCGAAGGCGAAGCTGCTGGTGGGCCTCCGCCCTTTGGGGTGTTCCCGCGCCTGCAGGTCGGGCGGCAGGATGTCCGCCCCCGCCCGCCGCCCCACGGCGATGGCCACCAGGACCTCGTGTCGCGCGGGGTCCAGGCCCAGCTCCGCGTAGACCCGCTGCGGGTCGAAGCCGCCCATGGCGTGCGCGTGGAGGCCCAGGCGCCGGGCCTGCAGGGCCAGGGACATCCAGGCAGCACCGGCATCGAAGGCGGCGTGGCGGTTGGGCCCCTCCTTGCGGGCGAAGCCGCGGCGCGCGGCCAGGAAGACCAGGAGCGGCGCCCGACCGGCCCAATGGCGGTTGCCCGCCGAGAGCAGGTCGACGAAGCGCGCCCGGTCGGCCGCCTGGCGGGCGTAGACGAAGAGCCAGGGCTGCTCGTTGCCGCTGGAGGGCGCCCAGCGCGCGGCCTCGAAGAGCGCGGCCACCTGGGCCTCGTCCAGCGGGTCCTCGGCGAAGGCCCGGGGCGACCAACGGTCCGGGAAGGCCGGATCGACGTCGGCGTCGGCCTGGCGTGGATTGGGCAGCGGTGGCGCGACCAAGCGGCAAGGTCCTGGGGTGGGGGGCGGGGCGGTGGTTCGGTGGTGGGTTTCGTAGGGGCAGGCCTGGTGCCTGTCCCGGGCTTCGCGCCTGCCCTACGCCTTGTGCCCGCCCGTAGCGGGCAGGGGCATGCCCGCGCCCCCTTGGGTCTAGGCCCGCGTGAGGCGGCGGTAGGTCATGCGGTGCGGCCGGTCGGCGGCGGTGCCCAGGCGGGCGCGGCGCTCCTCGGCGTAATCCGAGTAGTTGCCGTCGAACCAGCGGACCTGGCTGTCGCTCTCGAAGGCCAGGATATGGGTGGCCACCCGGTCCAGGAACCAGCGGTCGTGGCTGATGATCAGGGCGCAGCCGGCGAAGCGCAGGAGCGCGTCCTCCAAGGCCCGCAGGGTGTTGACGTCCAGGTCGTTGGTGGGCTCGTCCAGGAGCAGCAGGTTGGCCCCCGAGCGCAGCAGCTTGGCCAGGTGCACGCGGTTGCGCTCGCCGCCGGAGAGGTCGCCCACCTTCTTCTGCTGGTCGGAGCCCAGGAAGTTGAAGCGGCTGACGTAGGCCCGCGAGTTGACCAGGCGATCGCCCAGGGCCATCTGCTCCTGGCCGCCGGTGATCTCCTCCCAGACGTTCTTGCCGCCGTCCAGGCTGTCGCGGCTCTGGTCGACGTAGGCCAGTTGCACGGTGCTGCCGAGGCTGATCGAACCCTGGTCCGGCTGCTCCTGGCCGACGATCATCCGGAAGAGGGTGGTCTTGCCGGCCCCGTTGCCGCCGATGATGCCCACGATGGCGCCCGGCGGCAGGTCGAAGCTCATCCCGTCGATCAGCAGGCGGTCGCCGTAGCCCTTGCCGACGCCCTCGGCGCGCAGGACCACGTCGCCCAGGCGGGGGCCCGGCGGGATGTAGATCTCCAGGTCCTGCTGGGCCTGCTCGTAGCCCTGCTCCAGGAGCTCGTTGTAGGCGCGCAGGCGGGCCTTGCCCTTGGCCTGGCGGGCGCGGGGAGCCATGTGGATCCACTCCAGCTCGCGCTCGAGGGTCTTCTGCCGCTGCCCCTCGGCCTTCTCCTCCTGGGCCAGGCGCTGCTGCTTCTGCTCCAGCCAGGAGGAGTAGTTGCCCTTCCAGGGGATGCCGTGCCCGCGGTCCAGCTCGAGGATCCAGCCGGCGACGTTGTCCAGGAAGTAGCGGTCGTGGGTGACGGCGATCACGGTGCCCGGGTACTGCTGCAGGTGGCGTTCCAGCCAGGCCACGCTCTCGGCGTCCAGGTGGTTGGTGGGTTCGTCCAGGAGCAGGATGTCGGGGCGCTGGAGGAGGAGGCGGCAGAGTGCGACGCGCCGCTTCTCCCCGCCGGAGAGCACGCCGACCTTGGCCTCCGGCGGCGGGCAGCGCAGGGCGTCCATCGCCAACTCCAACCGCGAGTCCAGGTCCCAGGCGTTCTCGCGGTCGATCTGCTCCTGCAGCTCGGCCTGGCGGGCGATCAGGCGGTCCATCTCGTCCGGCTCCATCGGGTCGGCAAAGCGGTCGCCGATCTGGTTGTACTCCTCCAGGACCGCCCCGATCTCCCCTGCCCCCTCCATGACCACCTGCCGCACGGTCCGCTCAGGGTCCAGCTCGGGCTCCTGGGGCAGGAAGCCACGGCTGTAGCCCGGCGACAGCACGGTCTCGCCCAGGTAATCGTCATCGACCCCCGCCATGATGCGCAAGAGGGTGCTCTTGCCAGCCCCGTTGAGGCCCAGCACGCCGATCTTGGCGCCGTGGAAGAAGCCCAGGGAGATGTCGCGCAGCACCTGCTTGTTGGGCGGATGGACCTTGCCCACCCGCACCATGGAGTAGATGACCTGGTGATCGCTCACGAATGACCCTCGAGGGTGACCGGGGACCCCGGGGGATTCCGGGGACGGACCCTTGATGCTAGCAGGCCGCAGGGAGGGGCGGCAACGGGTGCGCGTTCGTTGCGGCGCCTGCTCGGCGCCACGCGACACCATCCGGGAAGCTGCCCCAAGGGTCCTGTCATGGGCTGCGGAGCACGCCCTCCTGGAAGGGCAGCGCCATGACCGGCGCCGATGGCCGAGTCCAACCCGGCCGGCTCGTCCTAGCCCGGCACCCCCAGCATCCGCCCGAACTCCTCGGCCAGCTCGAAGGCGGCGCGCACGTTGCGCGGATCGCGGCTGTTGATGTACTCCACGTTGACCCCCAGCTTGGCGGCAGGGACGCCGATCTCGGAGGCGAAGGTGCTCAGGCGCTCCCAGACCAGGGTCAGGTGCCCCATCGAGGCCTCGGCCATGTTCCGCGCCCCGCGCAGCATGCGCTCGACATCCGGCGGCACGTAGACCCCCAGGTACTTGACCGCGAAGTTGAGGTCGTCCTCGCAGACGAAGGGCGAGAAGGTGAGGAAGACCTTGGGGAAGTCCTCGGGGGCCAGGGCCCGGCTCATGTCCAGGAGGAGGCAGCTCATCCACTCGGCCTCGTAGAGCAGTTGGGTGGAGAAGAAGCCCATGCCCCAGGTGTGGATCTTGTCCTGGATGCGCGCGATCTCGTCCAGGGTGGCCGGACGGGTCACGAACTCGCGGCGGCGGGTGGGGATGACGATGCCCCCGCAGTGGAAACCGCGGCGCTGGGCGGCCTTGGTCGCCCCGCCCACCGACAGCACCACCTCGCCGTAGTCCTTGCCGCTGCTGTCCCCGCCCACGACGAACACGTCGCCGCAGCCCAACTCGGCCGCCCGGTCCAGCCAGCCGTCCAGGTCCGCGCGGGGCGTGGCCACCGCCACCTTGTAGAGGCAGAGCGGCCGGTCCGAGCGCTCGCGCAGCCAGGCTCCGAACTCCAGGCTGGGCACCCGGCGCCTGGATCGACCGAACTCGGCCGAGTCCTGGATGTCGGGGATGCCCAGGACCTGGTAGCGGGTGTAGGCCGTCAGGCATTGCTCCAGGATGGCGTAGGCCTTGTCCTGGTGGGCCACCAAGGGCGGGCAGGCCTCCAGGACCACGCGGGCCTGAGCCATGGCCGAGGGCGGCGGGGAGGCTTGCATGCAGGCTATTGTAGCGCCCCCGGCGGCCCGCCGCCCCCCGCCCGAGCCCCCGGCCCGCGGCCCTGCTATGATCCGCAGCCCGCCCAGGAGACCGCCCCATGAGCGTGACGACCGCCGCCAAACCCCTGCTCCTCCTCATCGACGGCCACGCCCTGGCCTACCGGGCCTTCCACGCCCTGCGCGAGCCCATGAGCGCCCCGGACGGCGAGCCGACGGGCGCCACCTTCGGCTTCGCCAACATGCTGCTGGCGGCCTTGGCGACCTACCGGCCCACGCATCTGGCCGTGGCCTTCGATCGCGGGCGCAGCGGGCGGGAACAGCTCTACCCGGCCTACAAGGCCCACCGCGCCGAGCGGCCGCCGGAGCTCGATCGGCAGCTCGCGCGCATCGAGGAGATCGTCACCGCCCTGCGCATCCCCATCTGCAGCCTGGCGGGCTTCGAGGCGGACGACGTCCTGGGCAGCCTGAGCGCCCAGGCCGAGGCGGCGGGCCTGGACTGCCTCATCCTCACCGGCGACAGCGACCTCCTGCAGCTCGCCGGACCGCATACCCGGCTGGCGATCAGCGGTCGGCGCATGGCCGACCTGGAGGTCTACGACCCGGCCCGGGTCCGCGCGCGCTACGGGGTGGAGCCGGCGCAGCTCCCGGAATGGAAGGGCCTCAAGGGCGACAGCTCCGACAATATCCCGGGGGTCACGGGCATCGGCGAGAAGGGGGCCACCGAGCTGATCCAGGCCCACGCGACGGTGGAGGGTGTCCTGGCCGCGGCGCCGGCCTTCAAGCCCGGCCGCCTGCGCCAGAACCTGCTCGAGCAGGCCGACCAGGCCCGCCTCTCGGCGCGGCTCTGCCGGATAGAGCGCGACCTGCCGGTGCGGCTGGACCTGGACGCCATGGCCCTGACGGGCTACGACCGGGAGGCGACGCTGGCGATCTTCCGCCGCCTGGCCTTCCGCAGCCTGATCGACCGCTTGGGGGTGCTCGATGCCTCTGCGGCGCCGGCCGACGCGGCCCCCGCCGCAGCCCTGCCCCCCAGCGGCGACTACCGCCTGGTTGAGAGCCTGGCCGAGCTGGAGGCCCTGGTCCATGGCCTGGCGACCGCCCCTCGCCTGGCCTTCGACACCGAGACCACGGGCGTGGACCCTCTGCGCGCCCGCCTGGTGGGCATCGCCCTCAGCGACGGGCCGGGGCGGGGCTGGTACATCGCGGTGGGGCATGGCGCCGCGGCCGCAGGCCAGGACGCATGGGGAGCGGAGGGAGCGGGCGCGGCTGATCCGGGGAACCCCTCGGCGCCGCCCTCCCGCCAACTGGCGATGGACCTGTCGGCGCCGCCGGCGGCGGGCGATCCCGGGACAGCCTCGGTGGCCGAGGACCTGGCGCAATTCAACCTGCCCTTGGCCGAGGTCCTGCGCCTGCTCGGCCCGATCCTGACGGGCTCCGCGGTCAAGGTGGCCCACCACGCGAAGTACGACCTGACCGTCCTGGCCCGAGCCGGCCTCAACGTGGCCCCGCCGGTCTACGACACCCTGGTCGCGGCCTGGCTGGTGGATCCGGGGCGCCGGGGCCTGGGTCTCAAGGACCTGGCCTTCAGCGAGTTGGGAATCGAGATGACGCCGATATCGGCCCTGATCGGGAAGGGCAAGGCCCAGCGCACGATGGCCGAGGTGAGTCCCCGGGACGCCGCCGCCTACGCCGCCGCCGATGTCGACATGACCCTGCGCCTGGCCGATTGGGCCGAACCGCAGCTGGCCGAGCGGGGCGCCAAGCCCTTGTTCGACGACCTGGAAATGCCCCTGATGTGGGTGCTGGCGGGGATGGAGCAGGCGGGCATCCGCGTGGATCCGGAGGTGCTGGCCCTGATCGCGCGGGACCTGAACGCCCGAGCGGCGGACCTGGAGACCCAGGTCTTCGCGGACGTGGGTCACAGCTTCAACCTGGCTTCGCCCAAGCAGCTCTCCGAAGTCCTGTTCGGCGAGCTGGGCATCCCCCCCACGCGCAAGACCGATCGCGGCTTCTCGACGGACGCCGAGGCCCTGGCCGACCTGGCGCCGCAGTACCCGGTGATCCAGCGCATCCAGGAGCACCGGCACCTGCGCAAGCTGCTGGGCACCTATGTCGAGGCCCTGCCCCTGCTCGTCAACCCCCGCACCCTGCGCATCCACACCAGTTGGCAGCAGACGGGAACGGTCACCGGCCGCCTCTCCTCCACGGAGCCCAACCTGCAGAACATCCCGGTGCGCTCGGAGCTGGGGGGGCAGATCCGCCGCGCCTTCGTCGCCGAGCGGGGCTGGCGCCTCCTGGCCGCCGACTACAGCCAGATGGAGCTGCGCATCCTGGCGGCGCTCTCCAAGGACCCGGCCCTCCTGCAGGTCTACGCGGAGGGCGGCGACATCCACGCCGACACCGCGGCCTACCTCTTCCAGAAGGCGCCCGCGGAGGTCAGCTCGAACGAGCGGCGCTTGGCCAAGATCGTGAACTTCGGCATCGTCTACGGCATGGGCGCCTTCGGCCTGGCCCGCTCGACGGGCTGGAGCCGCACCGAGGCGGCGGCCTTCATCGAGCGCTACTTCGGCCGCTATGCCGGCGTGCGCAGCTTCTTCGACCGCCTCCTGGCGGACTGCGCCCAGCAAGGCTACGTGTCCACCCTGCTGGGCCGCCGCCGCTACTTCCCCCTCCTGCGTGAGGGCGCGAGCGTCGACGGCAACACGCGCTCCCGCCTGGAACGCGAGGCGATCAACGCCCCCATCCAGGGCTCGGCGGCCGACATCACCAAGCGGGCGATGGTCGACCTGGCCGCCGCCCTCCAGGCCCGCGGCCTGCGCGCCCGCCTCCTGCTCCAGGTCCACGACGAGCTGCTCCTGGAGGTCCCGGAGGACGAACTCGAGGTCGTGGCCCCCCTGACGGCGTCCATCATGCAAGGCTGCGTCCCCCTGGACGGCGTGCCGCTGGAGGTGGACCTGGCGGTGGGGGAGAACTGGGGAGAGATGGGGCGGCTGCCGGTGGGCAGCCGATCCTGACGACCAAGCCTTTGAACGACGACCCTATCCAAACCACCGCCCCACCCCCGCCGCCCCCAGCCCGTCTGCCAGCAGGCGCAGCTTCTTCTCCGTCTCCACCCAGGTGATGGGAGAGAGCCCCAGCAGTTCACGGAGGTCCTGAGGGGGCAGGCCGGAGCGCCAGGCGCGAAGCGCGGCGGTCCAACGCAGGGTCTCGAAGCTGACGGCCTCGGCCAGACCGGCGGCCTCGGCCATCTCGGCCAGGACGTACTCCAGGTTGCGGTCGGTCCAGGGGAAGAGGCGGTCGGCGGGTCGGTAGCGGAGGAGGTAGGCGGGGAAGAGACCGGCCGTGCGGGGCCCCACCGGAACGCGGCGCTCCTTGCGGGCAAAGCGGGGCTGGTCGTAGCGCACCAGGACGCTGGGCGGATCGGCATCCAGGTTGAGGTCCTGGGAACGCAGGCGGGCCAACTCGCCCTTCTTGAGCCCGGTGTCCAGGAGGAGGCGCAGCATGAAGGCGGGGCGGGGATCGGGCACGGGGCTGTTCAACCAGCGGTCGGCGGCGGACAGGAGGTCGGACACCTCGCGGTCGGTCAGCACCCGCGGCAGGGGCGCCTGGGCGCGGCGATGCACCAGGCCCAGCGCCGGGTCGCGCGGCAGGGCGCCGACCTCGGTCAGCCAGGCGAAGAAGACCTTCAGCGTCGTCAGGCGCCGGGCGAAGGTCTTGGGGCTGCAAGGCTCGCCGCGGTACTCCAGCATCCAGGTCAGGAAGCGGTTCAGGTCCTCGTCGCGAAGCTCGGCGATGGCCTTCCCGGCACCGAGAAAGGTGGCCAGGAGCCGGAGGTCGCTGGCGAAGGCCCTGCGGGTATGGGCGGTCTTCGCCAGGCGCCCCAGATGTTCGTCGAAGGCCGAGGCGGCGGCCTGGAGGCTGGTGCGGGGCCCGGGGAGGGGAAGAGGGACCGGCCCCGCAGGGTCGGGCAGGCTGCCGCCGCCATCGCCCTCGGGGCCCGGCGATGGCACCGACCCGGGCACGGCGCCCGCTGCGGGGCGCGTCGGACCGGGATCGCTCGGCGGCACCGCGTCGAAGAAGGAGGCCTGCCGGGGGCCTCGTCCCTGGCTCATCGGCTGAGCATAGCAGGGGCCGCGGGCGACAAGCCGGAACTCAGCGCCGCGCTACCATCCTCCGTCGGCGCAGGCGAGCGGCGTAGGCGCCGTCCATGCCGTGCCGCTGCGGCAGGCTGCGGTAGGCCCCGTCGGCATCGAGCAACTCGGGTGGCACCAGACCGGCCGCGCTCTCCTGGACGAAGTCCGGATGCCGCTCCAGGAAGGCCGCCACCCGACCCTCGTTTTCCTCCGGCTCCAGGCTGCAGGTGCTGTAGACCAGGAGGCCGTCCGGCCGGACCAGGGAGGCCGCAGCGTCCAGCATGCGGTCCTGCTGGCGGCAGAGGTCGGCCAGGTCCTTGGCCTCGCGCTGCCAGCGCAGGTCGGCCCGCCGGGCCAGCACACCGGTCCCGCTGCAGGGTGCGTCCAGGAGCACGCGATCGGCCTGGCGCACCAGGGGCTGGCCCGAGGCATCGCGCAGCTCGTGCAGGCGCAGGAGGTCCGCCTCCAGGGGCTGGAGGCAACTGAGGCCCAGGCGTCGCGCCGCCGTGGCGATGAGGCGCAGCTTGCCGGGGTGCAGGTCGATGGCCAGGAGCCTGCCGCGGTCCTCCATGCGTGCCGCCGCGAAGCAGGCCTTGCCCCCCGGAGCGGCACAGAGGTCCACGATCGATTCGTCCGGGCGCGGGTCCAGCACCAGCACCACCAGCGCCGCCGCCTCGTCCTGGATCGCCGCCAGGCCGCGGGCGACAAGGCCCGCGTCCAACACCGGTTGGAGTCGCTGGATCCGCAGGAAGTCCGCCGGCAGCCAGGGCGAAGGCTCGGCCCCGGCCTCCGTGTCGGCAAGCTCGGCCCGCAAGGTGTCCAGGTCGGCCTGCAGGCGGTTGACGCGCAGACCGTGGCGGGGCCGACGGTTGTTCCAGGCCAGGAGCGCCTGCAGCTCGGACATCCCGAAGCGGTCGCGCCAGCGCCGCACCAGCCAGGTGGGATGGGAGTGGCGGATGGCCAGGTCCTCCAGCGGATCTCCCGTGGCCGGCGCGGGCAGCTCCTCGCGCTGTTGGTCCAGCTTGCGCAGGATGGCGTTGACCAGGCCCATCCCCTTCTCCAAGCCCTGGTCCCGGGCCAGGCCTACCGCGGCATGCACGGCGGCATGGGGCGGCGTCCCTGTGTAGAAGAGCTCGTAGAGACCCAGGCGCAGGACCTGGCGGAGCACCGGGTCCAGCTGGTCCGGCTTGCCGCTGAAGGTGCGATCGATGAGATGGTCCAGCCAGCGCCGCCAGCGCGTGACGCCCGCCAACAGGTCCGTCGCCGAACGGCGGGCGCCGGCGACCAGGCGCGCATCCGGCTCCAGCCGCGCCACGTAGGCCTTGTCCTCCTCGATGCGCTGCAAGGCCGCAAGGGCCCAACTGCGCGCGTTGAGCGGCCCGACCACCCGCAATGGCTGCGGTCCGGCATCGCCCTCCTCCGGGCGCCGCTCGCGCGGCCAAGGTTCGCCCGGCCGCGGGCGCCGGTCGCCGGCCGGCCCCTGGCGCTCGCGATCTCCGGCCCCGACCGGCCGCGGGCGCCGGTCGCCACCCGGACCGCGCCGCTCACGGTCTCCCGCTCCGGCCGGCCGCGGGCGCCGGTCGCCGGCCGGCCCCTGGCGCTCGCGATCTCCGGCCCCGGCCGGCCGCGGGCGCCGGTCGCCTTCCGGACCGCGCCGCTCACGGTCTCCTGTACCGACCGGCCGCGGGCGCCGGTCGCCTTCCGGACCGTGCCGCTCACGGTCTCCGGCCCCGGCCGGCCGCGGGCGCCGGTCGCCTTCCGGACCGCGCCGCTCACGGTCTCCCGCACCGGCCGGACGCGGGCGCCGGTCGCCTTCCGGGCCCCGCCGCTCGCGATCTCCGGCCCCGACCGGCCGCGGGCGCCGGTCGCCTTCCGGGCCCCGCCGCTCGGACGTGGGCGGTCGCTTGGGGCGCTCGGCATCGCGCCCCGGCTTGGGGCGCGGGGCTCTGTCATCGGCGCGAGCGGCCGCCTTGGGCGTCGCGCCCGAGGGGCGTTTGGGCTTGCTCGCGCCGCCCACGGCAGCGCTCCCCCTGCGGCCGGCCGGTCGCGCCGGCCTGGCGGCATCGGGCGCCTTGGGTTTGCGCGGGCGGGGCTTGGCGGGCGGGGCGCCGTCGCCTTCCTTGTCCGGCTTCAGCGTCTCGTCGTCAGCGGCCATCGACCAGCACCTCCAACAGGCGGCTCTCCTGGCCCGGCAGCAGGCGGTTGGCCACGTTCAGACCCAGGAGGAAGAAGCCCAGCCCATAGACCAAGGCGACGGGCAGCAGCCAGGGAAGCAGGGCCGGGCGGAAGATGGCGGCAACGGCGAAGCCGCCCACCAGAGGAGACATGAGAAGAGGGACGCCGAGCAAGAGCAGGAGCACTCCCGCGAAGCTGGCCTGGTTGGTTTCGGCGCGACCTCGCTCCAGGTCGACATAGGTGGGAAAGCGCACGCTGCTGATCAGGCCCAGGCCGGTGACCACGCCGCCCGTCGCCGCCGCCGCGATCAGCAAGGGCCCCAGGTCCGCCCACACGCCGCGGCCCAGCAGCAGGCCGACGCCGCAGGCCCCGGCCAGGATGCCTGTCAGAAGAAGCTGGGACAGGCCGTGGGCCAGGAGGATGAGGCGCCGGGGCGCGGGGCTGGCCAGGAGGGTCCCCGTGCCGATGTGGTCCACCATGCCCAGGCGGTTGTTCCCCAGGCTGCCGCTGACGAAGCCGGCCATGGCGCCGATGGCCACCGGCAGCAGGACGGCGGGCAGGCCGTCCAGGTCATCCGCGCGGCCCGCTTGCCAGGCCATGAAGCCGAACAGCAAGGGCAGGATCGAAAGGCGCAGGGTCATCGGGCTGCGCTTCTGCACCAGCCAGTCCTTGCGCAGCAGGGCCTTCAGACGGCGGCTGTCGGCCATACCCAGGCCCGGCAGGCGCCCACCATCGCGCCTGAGACCATCGCTCGCCGCATGGCCCTCGGCGGTCGCATGAGGCAGGTCGCCCCAGAGCAGGCGCCGCAGCAGGAGCGCCTGCAGGGGAATCAGCGCCAGGGCGAGGCCCGCCACAGCGGAGGTCCCCAACAGCCAGGCCCCATACCGGCCATCCGCGGAGGCCAGCAGCGCCCGGGCCGTCCAGCCCGATGGCAGCCAGCCGGCCAGCACCGTGGACCAGGCCCCCTGGCGGAAGAAGCCGGGCCCGCCCTCGAGCGAGTCCATGTGCCCGATGCCCACCTGGTCCAGATAGAGGGCCATGAAGGCCAGCATCAACAGGAAAGAGGTCAGGTTCCGCAAGCGCCGATCCTCCGAGAGGAGGTCCGTCAGCAAGGTCGCCAGGCACTTGACGCTGACGCAGAGCCAGACGAAGGCCGCCAGGCTGAGCATCGCGGCCAGCAGGCTGACCGGTCCATCGGCAAGGGCCACGGCGCTGCTGGTGAGGATGGGCAGGCTGATCAGGCCAAGGAGGCTCAGCAGGGCGCTGACCTGTCCCCCGAAGAGGAAGCTGAGGGGGCGGACGGGATGGTGCAGGAGGCGCAGGTAGCCCACGCTCTCGGTCAGGGGCTGGCCGGTCAGGGGGGCCAGGGCCCACATGAGCAGGAGGGCACCCATGGCCACGCTGAGCACCCGCTGGGCCGTGTCCGCCCCCATGGTCCGCAGGGCGAAATAGAGGCCGATGGTCCCGATGGTCACGGTGGGGATCACGCTGAGCAGGAGCATGCCCGTCAGCAGCAGACGTCCGCGGGAGCGGGCATCACCGCGCATGAGGCCGTTGCGCAGCAGGCGGCCCTGGAGCCACAGGAAGTGGCGCAGGGTGGCCCCCACCGGGGCACCCTGGCTCATGCCTCCAGCCAGCTCAACTCCGAGGCATCCGCCTCGGAGGCCCCGACGAGGCGCAGGAAGACCTCTTCCAAGCTGGCCCCGCTGCCCAGGCCCGCGTGCACGCGCAGCTCGTCGAGGCTGCCCGTGGCCACCAGCCGACCGGCCTGGATGATGGCCGCCCGGTCCGCCAGCCGCTCGACCAGGTCCATGATGTGGGTGCTGAAGAAGACGGTCACGCCATGGCGGTCGACCAAGGCCCGTAGCATGTCCTTGATCACCCTGGACGACACCGGGTCGACGCCTTCGAAGGGCTCGTCCAGGAAGAGCACGCGGGGGTTGGGCAGGAGGGCGCAGGCCAAGGACAGCTTCTTCTTCATGCCCGTCGAGGCATCGACCACCTGGCTGGAGGCGCGGGCTGCAAGGTCCAGGCGCTCGAGCAAGGCCTTCGCGCGGCGCTCGATCACGTCCGCCGCCAAACCGTGCAGGCGCCCGACCAACTCCAGGTGTTCCGCGAGGCTGAGACGCTCGTACAGCCCGAGGTGCTCGGGCACCACGCCGATCTCGGCCTTCAGGGCCAGGCGGTCGGCCACCACGTCCCAACCCGCCACGCGGGCCCGTCCACCACTGGGCTCCAGCAAACCCGTCAGCATCTTGAGCGTGGTGGTCTTCCCGGCCCCGTTGGGTCCAAGAAAGCCGAAGATGCAGCCCTCGGGCACCGCCAGGTCGAGCCCGTCCACCACCGTACGCGTGCCGAAGCGCCGGGTCAGACCCTGGGTCAGAATGGCCATGCCGGCGTCAGGGGTGGGGGGCATGGTCAGATCTTAGCATAGGCGCTGGAAGCCTTCGTCGACCGCCTGTGGGCTGCGGCCGGAGGCGTGGTGGCCCTCGGGCTGGTCCCGGGTGGGTGGCTCAGGCGCCTTGCCGGCTGGCGCGCAGCCCCTGGCGGCGCCGCAGGGCGACGGCCACGCCCAGGCCCGCTGCCAGGGCAGCGCCCCCGCCCAGGAGCCAGCGGCTCTCAGGCCGGCCCAGCCAACTCAGGGAGCGGCGGGCAAGGACGATGCCCTCCGCCCGCCAGGAGTTGCGGGCACCCGGCAGCGGCATCGCCCGGGCCTGGGTCAACAGGTCGCGGCGCATCCTGGCCTTGGCCGTCGCCGGCAAGACCAGGGGCGTCAGGACCTCCTGGTACTGGCCCGCCAGGGCCATCAGGGAGCGAAGCTCCTTGTCCTGGGCATTGGCCCAGTCAGCGGCCAGCCGGGTCTCGCCGTGGCGCAGGAAGCCCGCATGCTCCTCGAGGAGCAGCGACGGATCGGGATGGGGGAGAGCAGATTGAATCATGACGATGCTTCCGAACGGGCGGCCAAGGCGGCGCCGGGGTCCAATTGGGCTCGGAGCTCGAGGAGCGTCCGATGGTAGAGGCTCTTGATCGCGCCCTCGCTGCGACCGAGAATGGTGGCGATCTCGGCGTTGCTCAGGCCTTGACTGAACTTGTAGATGAGGAGGGCCTGACGGTCCTCCTCCAGGCGGCCGAGGGCGACCAGCAGAAGCTCGCGCTCGAACATGGTGTCAACCTCGTGGACCGAAGGCGGCAAGGCCACGGTCAGTCCTTCAGGTTCTTCGTCGAGACCCTCGAGGGAGGTCTGGGGATGGCGCCCCTCGTGCCGGTGCCAGTTGGCCACCAGGTTGTGGGCAATGCGATAGAGCCAGGCCCCGAACGGCAGGCCGCGGCTCTCGTAGGCCGGCAGGTTGGTCAGCGCCCGATGGAAGGTCTGTGCCGTCAGATCCTCGGCATCGCCCTCGTCGGGGACACGGTAGCGGATGTAGCTGTAGATGGCATCGACGTAGCGGTCGTAGAGCGCACCGAATGCCTCCGGGCTTTGGCGAGCGGCTTCTACGAGAGCATTGTCCTGCGGTTCCACCATGCTTAACACGGCCATCGCTCAAAGGTTGCGGAGCGACGCCCAAGGAATGGCGGGCGCCGGGGGCTGGCTCCATCATACCGCCCCCGGCGCCAGGGGCCAAGCCCTTCGGCCGGCTCAGGCGACTGGCCGAACCTGCGGTCGGCGAAGCGGGATGGCGGCGCCAGGGGGGCAACCCACCCTGTGCTAGACTAGCGATCCAGGAGGCCGGAGCCGGTGCGTCGCGCCACGGACGGTCGATGGGACAGGACCTATCTGCATGGACAAGCGCAACCGAGGCGCCCTGCGCATGAGTCGGCGCATGATGGCTTGGTGGTTCAGCGGCCCGACGATCATGGCCGACAATCCTTTTGTCTGGCGCCCGCCCACCAACGTCTACGAGACGGAAGGAGGCCTCCTGGTCCAGGTGGAGGTCGCCGGCCTGGCCCCCGATGATTTCCGGGTGACCTTGCGGCCCAGCCGGCTGACGGTGGCTGGCATCCGTCGTCCGGCCCCCGGCCTTGGGGCCCCTTCGGCCTGCCTGCAGGTGGAGATCGCCGGCGGCAGCTTCCGCAGCGATGTCGACATCCCCTGGCCGGTGGACCCGGATTCGGTCTCGGCCGCCTACCGCCAGGGCTTCATCCTGGTGGAACTGCGGCGCCTGAGAGGCCTGGAGTCATGAGCGCCGAGCAGCTGTGGTCCCTGGACCTGGGAGACGATTTGCCGGAGGACGACGAGCGACGGCAGGTGCCCGTCCACGTCCAGGCCAGCCTCGAGGCGGCTGGCGATGAAGACGAGCCGTCCATCCCCGACGAGATCGCCGTCCTGCCGCTGCGCAATGCCGTGGCCTTCCCCCTCAGCTTCATGCCCTTGGGTATCGGCCAGCCGCGCAGCCGGCGCCTCGTCGATGCCGCCTCCGTGGGGGAACGGGTCATCGCCCTGGTGACGGCCAAGGACCCGGAGCTGGACGAGCCGCCGCCCGAGGCCATCCACCAGGTGGGCACGGCGGCCTACCTGCACCGCATGGTGCGCAGCACCGAAGGCAACGTGGGCATCTTCGTCCAGGGGCTCCGGCGCATCCGCATCCTGGAGTGGGTGGCCACCGAGCCCTACCTGCGGGCCCGCGTGGAGGTTCTGCCGGACGAGAAGCCGGAACAGGACCTGGAGTTGGAGGCCCTGGAGAAGAGCGTGCGTGAGCTCTTCACGCGCCTGGTCAACCTCGTCCCCTACCTCCCGGACGAACTCCTCGGCGCCGCCGAGAACATCGACGATCCCCGGGCCCTGTCCTATTTCATCGCCTCCAACCTCCGTGTGGACCCCCAGCTGGCCCAGGAAATCCTGGAGATGCCGGGCGCCGTCGAGCGGCTCAAGCGGCTGGTGGGCTTCCTCGCCCGCGAGCTCGAGGTGCTGGAGATCGGCCGTCGCATCCAGCAGGAAGCGCGCGGCGAGATGGACAAGGTGCAGCGCGAGTACTTCCTGCGCCAACAGCTCAAGGCCATTCAGAAGGAACTGGGCGAAGGCGACGAGGAACAGGCCTACGCGACCCAACTGGAGGCCCGACTGGCAGCCCTGGACCTGCCCAAGGAGGCCCGCGATGAGACCCTGCGGGAATTGGGGCGGCTGAAGGCCCTGCCCGAGGCATCGGCCGAGTACGGCGTCATTCGCGGCTACCTCGACTGGATCGCCAGCCTGCCCTGGTCGCAGCTCAGCGAGGACAACCTGGACATCGCCAACGCAAGGGCCGTCCTCGATGCCGACCACTACGGCCTGCGCGATGTCAAGGAACGCATCCTTGAGTACCTCGCGGTGCAGAAGCTGCGTCGCGAACGGGGTGCCGGCGCCGCGCGAGAGCTGTCGGGCTCCATCCTGGCCTTCTTCGGCCCGCCCGGTGTGGGCAAGACCAGCCTGGGCCGCTCCATCGCCCGGGCTCTGGGGCGCCAGTTCTTGCGGCTCAGCCTGGGCGGCCTGCGTGACGAGGCCGAGATTCGCGGCCATCGCCGCACCTATGTGGGGGCCATGCCCGGGCGCATCATCCAGGGTCTCAAGCGCGCGGGCACGCGCAACCCCGTCTTCATGCTCGACGAGATCGACAAGGTGGGCTCCGGCCAGCGCGGCGACCCTGAGAGCGCCCTCCTCGAGGTCTTGGACCCGCAGCAGAACCGCGAGTTCCGTGACCTCTACCTGGACCTGCCCTTCGACCTCAGCGACGTCCTCTTCATCTGCACCGGCAACGTCCTGGCCCAGGTCTCCGGCCCGCTCAGGGACCGGATGGAGATCATCGAGCTGAGCGGCTACACCGAGATGGAGAAGGTCGCCATTGCCCGTGGCTACCTGCTGCCACGCCAATTGGCCGAGCAGGGTCTGCGGCCTGAGGAACTGTCGCTCTCGGACCCTGTCCTGGCCCAGGTCATCCGCCAGCACACCCGCGAGGCCGGGGTCCGGAACCTGGAGCGCGAGCTGGGGAGGCTGGCGCGCAAGGTGGCGGTCAAGGTGGCCGCCGGCGAGCCCGCGACGATGGCGATCGAGGATCCCGCTGACCTGCAGGACTGGCTGGGCCAGCCCCGCTTCGTAGACGAGGTGGCCGAGCGCACAGCCGTGCCGGGCGTGGCCACCGGCCTGGCCTACACCGCGGTGGGCGGCGACGTGCTGTTCGTGGAGGCCAGCGCCGCCGAAGGGGGCAAGGGCTTCCTGGTCACCGGCCAGTTGGGCGAGGTCATGCGTGAGAGCGCCCAGGCGGCGCTCAGCTACGTGCGGTCCCGCGCCCAGGACTTGGGCATCGCCCCGGACTGGTTCGCCCGGCACGACCTGCACGTGCATGTGCCGGCCGGCGCGACCCCCAAGGACGGCCCCTCGGCCGGCGTCACCATGGCCACGGCCCTCCTCAGCCTGATCAGCGGCCGCCCGGTGCGGCCCGACGTGGGCATGACCGGCGAGATCACCCTGCGGGGCCGTGTGCTGCCCATCGGCGGGGTGAAGGAGAAGGTGCTGGCGGCGCACCGCGCGGGCCTCAAGACGGTCATCCTGCCCGCCCGCAACCTGGCGGACCTGGAGGATGTGCCCGCCGAGGTCGGGTCGGCGCTCCGCTTCGTAGGCGTGGAGCGCATCGACGAGGTCTGGGCGGAGGCCCTGGTCGGGGGCGTCCCCGGGCCGGACGGCAACGCCCCATCGACCGAGCCCGTGCTCGGGGAAGCAGCAACCGGGAGCAGCGCGCAGGCGTAGGCTGGGCGTTCGGCGTTCGCCCATTCATCAGCAGGCCGCAGGCCCAGGGCGGGCGCTCGGTGCATGGAGGCACCCCTCGACCCATGGAAACCGTGGTTTGGACACTCCTGATCATCGCCTTGGTCTACTTCCTGGCAGGCAGCCTCACGGGCATCCGGCTCATCCCCAACAACCGCGTCGGCATCGTCGAGAAGCGCTTCAGCGGGCGCGGCTCGGTCAGGCAAGGCTTCATCGCCCTGGGAGGAGAGGCCGGATTCCAGCCCCAGCTCCTGCGCGGCGGACTCCACTTCCTGATGCCCCTCCAGTACCGCGTCCACACCGCGCCGCTGGTGACCATCCCCCAGGGCAAGGTGGGCTATGTCTTCGCCCGCGACGGGTCCGCCCTGGCGCCGGGACAGGTCCTGGCCAGCAACGCCCAGGTCTCCGATTTCCAGGACACCGGAGCCTTCCTGCGCGGCGGCGGGCAACGGGGCCCCCAGCGTCAGGTCCTGCGCGAAGGCACCTACGCCATCAACCTGGCGCAGTTCGTGGTGATCACCGAGGACGAGATCTACGCCATGCCCCTCTCCTCGGAGGAGAAGGCCATCATCACCGAGATGGCCACCGTCATCCAGGATCGCAGTGGCTTCCGGCCGGTGGTCATCAAGGATGCCGACGACCTGGTGGGAATCGTGACCGTGCACGACGGTCCTTCCCTGCCGCCGGGCGAGATCATTGCGCCGACCGTGGGCGAGGACCGGACCGACGCCGACTTCCACAACAGCTTCCAGGATGCCGACCGCTTCCTGGCCGCGGGCGGCCTCCGGGGTCGGCAACTGCAGGTGCTGGTCGAGGGCAGCTATTACGTCAACCGCCTCTTCGCCACGGTCGAGATGATCCCCAAGACGGTCATCGACGTGGGATTCGCGGGAGTGGTGGTCAGCTACACCGGCCAGACAGGTGTCGACCTCTCCGGCGAGGGCTACCGCCACGGTGAGTTGGTGGCCCGCGGCCAGCGCGGCGTCTGGAACGAGCCGCTCCTGCCTGGCAAGTACGCCTTCAACACCTATGCCGGCAAGGTGGTGTCGGTGCCCACCACCAACATCATCCTCAAGTGGAGCCGCTCCGAATCCGGCGTCCACCGCTACGACGAGAACCTGGCCGAGGTCAGCTTGATCACCAAGGACGCCTTCGAGCCCAGCCTGCCGCTGTCGGTGGTCATCCACATCGACTACCGCGAGGCGCCCCTGGTCATCCAGCGCTTCGGGGACATCAAGCGGCTGGTGGAGCAGACCCTGGACCCGATGGTCTCGGCCTACTTCAAGAACATCGGCCAGACCCGGACCTTGATCCAGCTCATCCAGGACCGCTCGGCCATCCAGATGCAGGCCTCCGAGGAGATGAAGAGCAAGTTCGCCCACTACAACCTGCAGTTGGAGGAGGTGCTGATCGGGACCCCTACCAGCTCGCCCGGCGACAACAAGATCGAGAACATCCTCACCCAGCTCCGCAACCGGCAGATCGCCGAGGAACAGGTGGAGACCTACCAGCGGCAGGAGAAGGCCGCGGTGCAGGAACGCGTCCTGCGCGAGGCTGAAGCCAGGGCCCGCCAGCAGCAACTGCTGACCGAGTCCGAGCTCAGCATCGTCGTCCACTCCAACGAGGGCAAGGCCTCCTACCAGCGGGCCCTGCAGCAGGCGGCCCAGATCCGCGCCCTGGCCGAAGCCGACGCCGAGAAGGCCGCGCGCATCGGCGTCGCGCAAGCACTGGCCATCGAGGAGCAGGTCAGGGCCTACGGCGGCCCGCAGTTCCAGGTGGCCCGCGAGGTGATGGCCCGCTTCGCCGATGCCATCCAAGCCTCCAAGGTGGACGTGGTGCCCAAGATCCTGATCGGCTCGGCGCAGGGCGGGACCGGGGCGCCGGGCGCCCCGGGGATGGGCGGCAGCGGCTCGGTCATCGAGGCCCTCCTGACCCTGCTGCTCTCCGAGCGGATGGGCGTGAGTCCGGTGGCCGAAGGTCCCCGCAGCCCGGCGGCCGACACCCTGCGCGAAGCCTTGCGCCAGGCCTTGGCATCCAGCCCGCGCGAGGAAGCGGAAAGGGCGGGGTCCCTGCCCGAGGCGCCGCCCGCCCTGACCGACCAGCCACCCTCTGGAGCCGGCCCGGCAGGACCGTCGCCGGAACAGGCCTGAGCTGGCGCCTGGCCCTGCCATCGCCTGAGCCCGAGCGGTCGAGGGATCGTGCGCGGCCCCCTGGCCCGGCCCATGGCCGGCGCTGCATCGCCCCTGGAGATGCCACCGGGCGATGCAGCGCCTTGCCGGGCCTCAGTCGCGCAGCGCCCTGGCGATCAGGAGCAGTTGCGGATCCAGGTCCTTGACCCGGCCGGCCACCTGGTCCAAGGGCAGGCCGCGGAGCAATCCCTGGTGCAGGCCCAGGAGCTGCCCGTGCTCGCCGTGGGCCAGGCAGGCGATGGCCGCCGCCCCCAACTGGGTGCCCAGCATGCGATCCGCATGGCTGGGCGTGGCGCCGCGCTGCACGTGGCCCAGCACGGAGGTCCGCACCTTGGGCAGCTCAGCCGCACCCTCTGCGGCAGCGAAGGCCCGGGCCAGGGTGCCCGCGCCCTCGCGCCAGCCTTCGGCGACCACCCCGATGGCATAGCCCTTGCGCCGGTAGGCGTCGCAGAGCTCTTCGCGCAGTTCGGCCGGCTCGGGATCGGTCTCGGGGATGGCGATCGCCTCGGCACCGCCGGCGATGCCGCTGCTGAGGGCCAGGAAACCGCAGTCGCGGCCCATCACCTCGACCAGGAACACCCGGCTGTGCGAACTGGCGGTCACCCGGATGCGGTCGATGGCCTCCAAGGCGACGTTCAGGGCCGAGTCCACCCCCAGGCTGCGATCGATCCCCCAGAGGTCGTTGTCGATGGTGGACGCCAGGCCGACCACCGGCAGGCCACGCTCGGCGAGGGCAGCGGCGCCCTGCTGGCTGCCGTTGCCCCCGACCACCACGAGGGCTTCGATGCCCTCGCGCTCCAGCTGCGCCAACGCCTGCTCCTGGGCTTCGGCCCGGTGGAAGTCCGGCGCCCTGGCCGAACGCAGGACCGTCCCGCCCAGCTGCATGATGCCGCCTACCGCCCGGCTGTCCAGGGGCACGAACGTCCCCTCGACCAGCCCCTTGAAGCCCGCCCGAACGCCCAGCACCTCCCAGTCGCGCTGGAGCCCGGCCCGCACCAGGGCGCGGACGGCAGCGTTCATGCCGGGAGCATCGCCCCCGCTGGTCAGGATGGCGATGCGCATGGCGGATGGTCTCCGGACGTCGGGAGCGGCCACCGCCGCAGCGGGCGATGGACGGCACCGCTCTGCAAGAGCTGGCTGCTGAAGAGGACCAACGCCTGGGGCTGCCAGCGAATGGCCACCGGAGGGGCGGCCGCAAGGGCCGCCTCCAGGCTTCGCGGCCTGGCGAAGCGGGCCAGGGTCAGGTGGGGGCGGAACGCTTTGGCCTCGGGCCGGTAGCCGGCGGCCACGGCCAAGGACTCGACCTCCCCCGCCAGGTTGAGGAGCCGGCTGCCTCCTCCGGCTTCGGCGACGCCCAGCCACAGGACCCGCGCCGGGCCGGGCCGCGGAAAGGCTCCCCAGTCGCGCAGCGTGAGCTCCAGGCCGGGCCAATCGGCCAGCCGGTCGATCCCATCGACCAGAGCCTGCGCGGCCGCGGGCCGCCGCTCCCCCAAGAAGCGCAGGGTGACGTGCCATTGGGCCGGAGGCGCTGGGCGGCCCCCGGCGGGCCAGGCCGCACGCCAGGGATCCACGAGCCGGGCGAGCGTCGCGGAGGCGACCGGGGCGAGCGGCAGGGCCAGAAAGAGCCGACCGGCAAGGGTGGCCTGGTCGGGCGGGGGGGGTGGCGCCTGCCGCATGGAGACGATCATGGCTTCGGGCGACCGAAGGCGCGGATAGAACCGAGGGCCTTCACTCCGCCCGACCAGCAGCGACCTTCAACGTGGCGTCGCCGTGGGCTTCCTGGTCGGTTCGTCGGGTGGCGTCGGCGACCTATCGGCACGCGTGGGCTCCTTGGTGGGCGTCCGGGGCTCCTCGGTCTCGGTAGGCGGCCGGGTCTCGGCCGGCGCAACCGTCGGGGAGGGAGGAGGAGGCGTGTCCGCGGCCGTGGCGACCGGGCTGGGCTCTTCCGTCGGCGATGGCTCGGACGTCGGCGTCGGCAGGGTAGGACCGGGCAAGGACGTCGGCGTTCGCGAACGGACGGGCCGCGCTGTGGCCTCGGCGAAGGTCGGCGCCGCGCTCGGCGAGCTGGCGGGCGAAGGCGTGAACGGTGCGAGGTTCACGCGCGCGGAAGGTGGGACCGCGGGGCTGGAGGGCACCGACGGGGGCCGCGTGGCCGTCGCCGGCAGCGCCGTGGCGGTCGCACCACCAGCTGCCGGGACGGCGGCCGTAGGAATGGCCGTGCCCGTGCCGGGGACCGAGACCGAGGGCGTACTCGGCCCATGGACCCCATCCGAGATGCCTGCGTCGGGGTCCAAGCCCCACAGCAGGAAGCCGGCGGCAGCCAGGAGGCCCACCAGCAGTCCCGTGGCCATGAGCGACGATGCACCGGCCGCTGGATCCGGAGGGCGGGCCGGCGCGCTCGGCGCCCGGCCTTCGGGTCCGGGCCCTGGCGGCCCGGCCGCCGATCCGGGGGGCGGAAGCGCGTCCAGGACCCGCCCGATCCGATCGGCCAGACCGGCGGGCGGGGGCAGGCCCTGGAGGTCCTCCAAGTGCTGCGCCAACGCGACCAGCGGCGCCAGGTCGGCGGGCAGCGCCCCGCCGGATCCGCTGCTGCCCGACACGGCACCGCGGCCGGCCGCCAAGGCCGCCTCGAGCTGACGGTCGGATGGGGTCCCGGCCGGTCTCACGGGGCTCCCTCCTGCTGTTGGCGCACGCCCAGGTGGCGGCGCAGGGCCGCCAGGCCGTGATGCTGGAGGTTGTGCACCGCATTCTCCGAGCGGTCGAGGATCGCACCGGTCTCGGCAGCGCTGAGTCCGCTGATGAAGCGGAGGGTGATCACCTGGCGCTGGAGCACGGTCAGTCGCTCCAGGCCGGCCAGAACCTGCTGGCTGAAGATCAGCTGCTCGGCCCTGGCACGCGGATCCGCGGCCGGATCGGGGACTTCGGATGCCTCGAAGACCTCGCGGGCCGGCGGCGGCGCAGGGCGCCGCGCCTGGTCGCGCCAGTGGTTGCGGATGCGGTTCTGGGCGATGCGCAGCAGCCAGACCTTGATGCGGTCCGGGTCCCGCAGATCGGACAGATGTCGGTAAGCCTGCAAGAAGACCTCTTGACAGATGTCCTCGGCCAACTGCCGCTGGCGCACTTGGAAGAGAACGGACCGGAACACCAGGGGAAGGTGCTCCCGGAACAGGCGGTCGAAGGCACGGCGGTCGCCCCCCTGCGCGGCGAGGACCCACGCGCGGTCATCGTCGTCCATGGTCGCCACGGATCAACGACCAACCGACGAGGCGGAGGCAAGACATAGACACCGTCGCGCATCGCGACCGTAGATGAGGGGTTGACCGACAGCCCGGCCCCCGGCCAGGAGCGGCCAGGGTTTCAGCACTTGGCAAACGGCGGCACGGGTGGACTGGTACATGGGTTGGCAGGCACGGCATTGTGCGCCGTCCCGGGAACCCCGTCAACCCTTCGCAGCCGGAAGCCAGGCAGGCCCCAGGCCCGACTTCGCCACACCGGTCGACGGCGGCTCATCCGGCCAACGGGAGTCCCAGCCGCTGGCGGCGCTCGGCCAGGCGGCGCAGCCGCCCCTCGACCAGGCCGTTGACCGAGGCGGGCGGGTAGCAGCCGTCGTCCCCCCGCAGCCCGGCTTCGACACCGGTGAAGAGCTCGATCAAGGCATCGATCCCGGAGACCGGATACAGGTGGAAGCTCCCCGCGCTCACCGCGGCGACCACATCGTCTTCCAGCATCAGCTGCTGCACGTTGCTGGCCGGGAGGGCCACGCCTTGGGAACCCGTCAGGCCGGCCTGTCGACAGACGCGAAAGAAGCCCTCGACCTTCTCGTTGATGCCGCCGATCGCCTGGACCCGGCCCGCCTGGTCGATAGAACCGGTGAGTGCCAGATCATGACGCAAGGGCAGGTCCGCCAGGGCCGACAGCAGGGCCAACAACTCGGCGGCGGACGCGCTGTCCCCGTCCACGATGGCGTAGGACTGCTCGAAGGTGACCGAGGCCAGGACGCTGAGCGGCTCGTCCAGCAGGTAGCGGCGACGCAGGAATCCCTCCAGGATGCGCACGCCCTTGCTGTGAAAGGCCCCGCTCAAGGCGACCTCGCTCTCGACATCGGTGACTCGCCCCTCGCCCAGGCCCACTGCGGCGCTGATCCGCGATGGCATGCCGAAGCTGAAGTCACCCCGGGTCAGGACGGTCAGACCGTTGACCTCGCCGATCCCCTCGCCCGAGACCTGGCTGACGATCAGGCCATAGCCGATGGCCTCGTGGGCCCGCTGACGCGAGAGGTCGGCCCGGGTCTGGCGTTCTGCCCGCGCCCGCTGCACATCTTCGGCCGCCACAAGGCTGCGGCCCGCCTTGCCGGCCCAGTAATCCGCCTCGCGGACGAGGTTTGTGAGGTCCAGGAAGTGGTTCGAGAGTCGCCGGCCGTGCCCGGCCACCCGCGCGCTGTACTCGATCAACCTGGCCACGGCACCGGCTTCCAGATGCCGAATGCCCTCGTTCCGGCAGGTGGTGGCGATGAACCGGGCCAACAGGCCCTCGGTGTCGGGGCTCCGCTCCATGCTGGCCGCGAACTCGGCACTGACCTTGAAGAGCTCCGACAGGTCCGAGTCGGCCTCGTGCAGGGCGAAGTAGAGCGCCGTCGGGCCGGTGAGGATGACCTTGCAGTCCAAGGGAATGGGTTCTGGGTCCAGGCCGACGGCCGATATGGGGCTCTGATCGGCATTCGGTGCCTCGATGCGCATCTCCTGGTGGCGGAGGGCCCGCTTGAGCGCTTCCCAACTGAAGGGCTGGCCCATCAGGTCCTCGGCCTCGATCACCAGGTAGCCCCCGTTCGCCCGATGCAGGGCTCCGGGCTTGATCAGGGTGTGGTCGGTGAGCGACGATCCACCGCGCTGCTCGTGTTCGATGCGTCCCACCAGGTTGGCCAAGGTCGGCAGGCGCTCGAAATGCACCGGCGCCCCGGTGGCCTGGGCATGGTCCACGAGCACGTTGACCGACCACCGGCGCAGGCGCAGGTCAGTGCGTCGCCGGCTGCGGGCCCGGGCAGCAGCATCCAGGCCTGCGGCGGACGAAGACTCCTCCTCTGCTTCCGTCCCGTCGGAGGGGCGCAACAGGTCGAGGTGGTTGAGCAGGTCCTCCCGCAAGCTCTCCAGGAAGGCGGACACCGCGTCAAGGTCGGCGAAGGCCTCCTTGAGCTCCTGTATCCGGTGGTCGACCTCGGTGGCGGCAATCTCCCGCTCGAGCGCGGCCATGGCCTCGCCCGCCTCCCGCTGCAGCAGGCGCTGCTCCCGGGTCATGTTCTCCAGGGCCACCTCGGCCCGCTGCAAGGCCGTGCGCAGGCGCACGCGCTCGGCCTCGGGGAGGGCGGCAAAGGCCTCACGCGTCATCGGCCCCTCGGGGCCAATCGGTGCGACCGTCAGACCCTCAGGCGTCTGCAGGAGTCCGACTCCATCGGCCACGACGGCCTTCCGCAGGCCCTCGAACAGCTCCTGGCCGCGTCCCTCGAAGGTGTGCGTGAGTCCTTGACGGCGTGTGGCCGCTGCCTCCGAGTCGAAGGCGGCCGGGAGGGCCAGCAGCAGCTCCTCGATGACCCGGTCCATCCCCGTGGCGAGCCGAGCCCCCCTGCCGGCAGGCAGGCGCAGGAACTTGGGCCGATAGGGCTCGTCGACGTTGTAGACATAGCAGAGATCATCGGCATTCGGACGGCGTCCGGCCTCCTGCCCCAAGAAGCGCCTGAGCGTGGTCGACTTGCCCGAGCCACCAGGGCCATGGGCGAAGATGTGGTAACCGCCACGCGCGATCTCGATACCGAAGCGAACCGCCGCGACAGCTCGCTCCTGGCCGATGACTTCCTCCAGCGGCTCGATGCTCTCGGTGCTGTCGAAGCCGAGGCATCGGGGGTCACAACGGTGGCAGGCCTGACTTGGGGCCAAGGCGCGGGCTGCGGTGGACATGGACCCTCTCTAGGGGATCGTGCGAAGGGCTATTATAGGCCAGCCCAGACCCCAGCCCTTCAGCGCGATGCCTCCCGCGACTCGGCGGCCGCCACCAGGCGCTGCCCTCCAGCCCACCACCAGCGGCTGAAGGTGCTCGACTCCGGAGCGCTGCGTTCGCGCCACATGCCGCCCACCCAGGACACGTAGCTGCGCGTCTCCGCGGGCATGCCCCGCTCGCCGCGCGAGACGGCTGCCACCATGCCCGGTCCACCGTTGTACGCGGCAGCTGCCAGCTCGACGGATCGCTGCCAGTCAGGATCGCCGGCAGTCCCGAATGCCGCCAGCTGCTGGGCGAGGTAGGAGCTGCCCAGGTCCAGGTTCAACTCGGGGTCGGTCAACATGGAGGCATCGAAGTGCGGCACACCGGCTCGCGTGGCCAACTCGGCCGCCGTGGCGGGCATGAGCTGCATCAGTCCGGTGGCTCCGGCCTGGCTGCGGGCCAGCGGATCGCCGCCAGACTCCACGAGGACCACGATCGCGACGAGATCCGGGTCCACCGCATGCTTGGCCGCCGCGCGCTGGATCGCGGGCCACCAGCGCGTCACGGTCGCCGGCAGCCAACCGATCCCCGCAGAGCTGCCAGGGTTGACGCCCTGGCCCGGATCGATGCTGGCGGCCATGACCGCTGCATCCTCGGGCGTGGCACCGCCGTGGCTGACGGTCGCGTCCCGTTGGCCGAACAGGAACCCGGAGTCAAGCTGAGGCGCGTGGCCGGCCGTCACCCGGATGGCCTCGGCGGCCACGAAGCCATAGCGGAAGCGAGAGCCCTCATCGACGCGGACCCACAGCACCCGTCTGGCCGTGAGCCCCGTGGCGATCCGCAACTCACCCGCGATCGCCACCGCGGTCCCTGCGGCCACCTCCACGATGGGCGTCGCCGCGCTTGGCAGGCCATACAGGCCTGCATCGGCGACGAGGTTACCCTGCGCCTGGACTGCGAAGCCCCCGCCGTCGGCAAGCGCGAGCCCCTGGCCCGAGGCGGCGGGCAGCTCCGGGGCGTCGACCGCCGTGCTCGAAGCAGCCGCATCGGTGGTCAACGCGTCCGTGCCCGAGGTCCGGCCATGGGGCAGGGTGGCAGCGACGAAGATGCAGAGGGCCGCCGCGTAGCCTAGCGAATGACCGACCACGGACGCGCCTGCAGCCCGCTGGCGCGAGGCGCCGATGGACTGGGGATAGCCGAGTACCTGAGCAGACATGCCGAATCCTCCTGGCGATGGGCGATGGCCGGTGGGGCGGCCATGTTGGATCCGCAGGGCAGCGGATCCCGCAATTCGAACAGATGTTCTGGATGATAATCGAACATCCGTTCGCCGTCAAGTGCCTTCGGTGGAATTCGAATGCCGGACAGGGCGGCCCCGAGACAAAAGAGAAGGCCCCGCCGGAAACCGGCGGGGCCTCGTCCGTGTGCGTCGCAGACGATCAGGCGGTCTTCTCGGTCCAGCTCGAGCAGTAGCCCTTGGGGTTGATCGAGCCCGGCACCACGAGGCACTTGCCGCAGGCGCCGGCCGCGTTCGCGGCATCCGGCTGGAACTGCTGGCAGTTGGTGCACTCCTTGCCCTCCGTCGTCGACAGCTCGACGTAGGCCAGGGAGGTGCGGGTGGCCTTCTCGTCCTCGGTCAGGGCCGACACGTCATCGCAGGCCAGGGCGGCCGCTTCGCCGCCCTCGGTGCCACCGGTGTCGGTGCCGCCCCCACAGGCGGCGAGGCCGGCAACGCCGACCACGGCCGTACCGACCACGGCCATGCGCTGGATGAAGTTGCGGCGGGTCAGGGTGTCGCTCATGGCGTCTCTCCTCGCGGTGCGGGCCGGGCCATTGCGCCCGGAACTGCTGGTGGACGGCACGTCAGGATTCCTCCGTGCCAAGCAGGGATTATCGGTATCGGGACTGCCACTGTCAAGGGGGATGGCATTCAAATTGCGTCTGTTTGATTGGACCTCTCAACCCCGTTGTACATTCAGGTTCGCTCGGGCGGCCATGCCGAGAGTTGACAGCCCGCGAGGCGTGGCCTAGCTTCGGCGTCCCTCCGGCCGACGTCGCAGCGACCGGAGGTCGGGCGCACCGCGCCGAGGAGGCTTGCATGCCGGGTCGATCGATGCCGTCCCGAAGGTCGAAGCTCGCGTCCCTGCTGCTGGGGCTGGTGGCCGTCGCCATGGTCCTGGGCACCGTCGCCTGCGTGCGGACGCCGGCTCCGACGCCGCGGTCCCATGACCCCTCCCAAGGCGATCCGGCTGCAGACGGCGGGGCAGGCCGCCCCGTCGCGCGGGCGACCCTGGACGGCCGCCTCGCCATCACCGTCGGCGATCACGTGGTGCGCTTGAGCGCCTGGCCGGAGTCGAAGGTGCCCGACGAGCTGCTGCTGCGTGCCGAAGACGGCAAGGCGCTCGCGAGCAGCCCGCTGCGGAGGAGCGAGGACGCTTGGGAAGCCCGCTTCCTGGACGACGAGGGCGAACCGGTCCCCCTTGCGCCCGGACTTCGCCTCTGGTCCGCCTTCGCCGGGGAGCGCCGAGAGCTGGTGCGGCTTCCCGATCTGCGTTGGGCCTTCGACCGGCGGGCGAAGCGCATCCGCCTGCTGACGAAGGCGGACGACAGCACGGCGATCGGCGACCTCGTCGTCTCCCTGTCCGGGCCCGGAGGGGCCGAGAGCCGCGCGCTGCCGGCCTCAGGCGGGCCCCCGAGCTTTGACTGGGACCCCATGTCCCTAGCCCCGACGGCCGCCTTGACCCTCCACCTGCGCTCGGCCGACGGGCTCCTCGCGGCGGCCTGGCCGCGGCGTGCGCCCTACCTTCGGGTGTCGCTGCTTCCCGGTGACATCATGGGCAACCTGGAGCCGGGAGCCGCCATCCAGCTGAGCCTCGACCGAGAGGGAAGGACCGGCAGCGGCATCGCCTTGGCTGGCGGCGATGGGTCGTTCACCGCCTGGATCTTCGACGCCCAGGGCCGGCGTATGGTGCCGCGTCAAGGAGACCTGGTCCGGGCCGGCGATGGGGCAACGACCCTGGAGATCACGGTTCCGGCCTTCAGCGCGTCCTGGGACCTGGAAGGCAATCGGCTCGCGGGGAGCGGACCTGCCCAAGCGGCTCTCGACTTCACCTTGTGGAACCCGTGGCGGTTGGGCGAGACCGAGACGCCGAGCGGCCTGGTGGACGCGGGTGGCACCTGGTCGCTGCGCCCCCGCCACGGCCTCCATCCCGCCACGCACTTCTACATCACCACCCACCTGCCGATGGGCGACCAGCTCTACTACTGCCAACAGATCCCCATGCTGTACCTGGAGCCCGGCGATGGCTCAGGGCCGTCCCGGGCCGCCGGCGTGGAGGTGCAGGCCCTGTGGGGCTTGGAGGCGCGGGTCGCACTGCTGCGCGATGGACGCGAGGTGGCCACCGCGGCCGGCGGCGGCGCCTGGTCGGGCAACCTGCGGCTGGAGCTGCGCGATGGGGAGGGTCGCGCGGTGGCGCTGCGGCCTGGCGATCGGGTGTCCTTGACCGCCGAAGGCCGGACCATGGTCGCCGAGGTGGGCGCATTCGACGCGGCCTTTCGCGGCGGGCCCGCCCAGACCCTGGAGGGCATCGCCCCGCCAGGCGCCGATGTCGCCCTCGCTCTGCCCGAGAGCCCCTTTGCCGAGCCGGCCGTCACCGCCTCGGGTCAAGGTGCCTGGCGCCTGGGCACGGCCGACCGCTGGGAGCTCCTGCGCCCCGAGCCTCTGCCCGGCGGCTTCCCGGCCTTGGTCGGCGGCGCTCGTGTGGAGGCCTTCACGACGCTGGCCAGCGGCCACAACCTGCGGCGGCGCTTCGGGGGACCGCAGGTGGAGGCCGATCTCGGGGCGGCGGACTTCAGGGCCGTCCTTCCGGAAGGGGTCGATCCCTCGAGCCTGCGCCTGCAGCGTGGCGGGAAGCCGGTGCCGCTCCGTCTCGAGGCAGGCGGCCACGCCTGGGGTCGGGAGTACCGGGTGACCATCGGGGACGCCAACGCCGCACAGGCCTCCTTGCGCTCCGGCGATCAGCTGCTCTTGCAGCTTCCGGGTCAGCCCTTGCTCTGGAGCCAGACCGTGGCGGCGCTGCAGGCCGAGCTGGCGGGGAGCCTGGTCCGCGGCAGCGCCGAGGCGCTCAGCCTGCTCGACGTCGAGGTGACCCTCGCCGAAGGCGAACCCCCGCTCCGCTATGCGGTCACCGCGGATGAGGAAGGCAGCTTTTCCCTGGACCTGGCCCGCCCACCGGCCGGGCAGGCCCTGGCCCCCCTCTCCTCGGTCCGGCAGGTCCACCTTGTCCGGCAGCAGGACGGGCTCATCCTGCGCCTCCCCCTGGGCCGTCCGCAGGCCCCGGAAGCGGCGCCCGCTCCTTAGGCGGGCGCCGCCGAGGCGGGGAGGAGGGCGGTCAGGGCAGCGCCCGACCGGGGACTGGCGGCTGTGCCGGGCCTCCGGCCTCGCGTCCCGCGTCCTCCCTCAGGGGCATTCGGTGATACGGCCTGCAATCTGCCGGTAGATGCCGGCCAGGTCATCGGCGTCCGGGGCCAGGAAGAAGTCGGCGGGCTCCGACGCGGCATCGCCCAAGAGACGCTGGAAGACGTCGCCGGCATCGCCCAGGCCGACGGTGAAGAGGCGGGCGCCGGCGCCCTTGAGCGCCGCGGCCGCGCGGAGGACGGTGCATTCCTGGTCCGGGCAGTCGGGCGATGACGAGCCAGGCCCGAAGGGAACGCGGTTGGGGAGGCCATCGGTCAGCAGGATCACCGTCGGCCGGTTCCCCGCCCGGCGGGAACCATTGAAGAGGGCGGCGTGGGCCTGCCCGAGGGCCAGGTCCAGCCGCGTGCCCTGGGCGACACGGGCAGGAAGGCGCGCCAGGCCGGCCTCGGCGGCATCCTTCCGTCCTCCCAGCGGACTCTCGATCCACGCATCGTCGTTGAAGCCGACGATGGCCACCTGGTCATGGGCGCCCGGATTCTCCTCGGCCCAGGCCAAGAGCCCGAGGAAGGTCCGGGCAGCGGCCAGCGCCGCCTCGTGCTTGCTGCGTCCGCCCTCGCGGGTGGGGCGATCCATGCTGGTGGACAGGTCCAGGACCAGCACGACGTCGGCGTAGACCGACTCGGGGATGCAGACCTCTTTCTCCCAGTGCAGGAAGGGCAGGTAGATGGTGAAGCGTCCGGGCGTCGGGGTCAGGGTGACCGTCGGGCTGGCGGTGGCCGAGGGGCTGGCGGTGGCCGTCGGGGTGGCGCTGGGCGCGTCGGTGGCGGTGGGGGAAGGGGTGCTGCTGGGAGGCACCGGCGTGGGGGTGACGCAGATCGCCGGCTGAACGTCCAGGGTCAGCGCTTGGGCCGGCTGCTTCTGGATCAGGCGACCGTTGTCCATGACCGTCAGGTCGCCCTCGATGCCGTACTGCCCCGCGTCCTCGTGCTTCACCCGGTAGGTCACAGTGTAGGTTCCAGGCGCTTGGGGCGACTTCCACTCCCAGGTCAGCCTGGTCGCGCCCGCCTCCCCGGCCGCGACCACCGGACTGACGCCACCACCCTGGGCATCGATGAAGACGATGCCCGCCGGCAACTCCTGGCTGAGGATCATCGTCCTGACCTCGGCGCCCTTGGGGAAGTTGGTCATCTCGTCCTGGGCCATGCGCCGCAGCCGCCCGCTGTCGTTGTACTCCGTGAAGTAGCGCTGGCTGCTGGGCATCTCCGGTTCAGGGCCTCGGCAGTACCAGGCGCCGGGGTCGATGGGGCAGCCCACCATCAGCTTGGCCTTGGACTTGATCATGTTGGCCGCATCCAGGAGGATCTGACGCTGGTCCTGGTAATGGCTCTTGGTGTAGGCGTACATGATCACGATCTCGCAGGGGCTGTCCTTGCTGGCCCGCCGGGCCTGGTCCAGTTCCCTGAGTGCCAGCTTGGCCGCCTCGACAGCCTTGCCGCGCGGGTTGTAGGTGGTGTCGGCCATCAGCTGGCCCTGGACCAGGTTCATGTTGTCGGTCAGGCGCGCCTTTGTCTGCGCCCCGTTGTTGTCGTACTCGACGACCGCCGCCTGGAAGGGCGTGTTCTCGTCCATGTAGCGGTCGGCCCAGCGCCGCATCTCGTCCAGCACCTTGCGGCTCTCCGTCTCCTGCCATCGGGCCTGGGGGGCATCGGTGTGGACGAAGATCACGTGCATTCCGCCCGGGCAGATGGGGCAGTAGGGCGACACGGTGACCGACACGGTGCTGGTGTCACAGACGGTCGTGCCAGCGCTGAGGAGCGTGTTGCTGATGGTCGCATGGCAGCGGCCTTCGCGCGGGGCCAGGGGATCGCTCCCGATCGAGTCCCGGGCCAGGGCTGCCGGCTCTACCCGGCGAGCAAGCCCGATGAGCGCCCCGAGGACGAGGACGGCACCCATCGACAGGGCCCGCAACGGCATGTTCCTGCGAACAGACATGTCTCCATGCTCCTTCTGCTGCTTGCGACTCCTGGCCGCCCTCTGGCGATGGGCGGGCCCCGTGCGGGGATGATGGATGGGCCGTCCCGGGGCGATCGCCTTGGCGACCAGCCTGCACCGGCGAGGATCTCGGGCCATCGTCCCCCATACAACGGACGAGGGCTAGAATCTCGGACATGGTCGCCGCAGATCCCAGGCATTCTAGGGCTCTCAAGCAGGCATGGATCGCCCTCGGACTCGCCGCGAGCCTCTGGCTGCCCGGCCGCCTGTTCGATGCCCTTGCCGCCCTGCCCCTCCCCGCGCCGGACTATCGCTACGGAGGGCGCGCCCAACTGGAGTTCCTGCTGCGCGGCCTGGGCCTGGCCGGCGCCCTCCTGCTCACCGGCCTCGCCGCCGACGCGGAAGGCGCCGCGACGCCCGACCTTGCCCTGCTGGCGCGCCGCTGGCGGCGGCTCGGCGGCTGCCTCCTGCAACGGGCGGCTCTGGGCCTGTTGCTGGCCGGAGTGCTCGGCCTGGCCTTCCAGCGCTGGTCCCCGGCGCCTGTCGATCCGGCGCGAGCGGCGGCCCTGCTCTGCCTGGGCCTCGGTTCCGCCTGCTTCGCGCGCCCCTTGTCCCGGGCCGTCCAGGGCCCGGGCGGACGAAGGCTGGGCGGCCTGCTCCTCGACCCTCTGGCGGCGGGGATCGGCATGGCGGCGGCCGACGGCGCCGCCCGACTGTCGCTCGCGGCGGCCTGGTCCCTGGGCCCCTTTGCCGCCTGGGTCTCCCCCCAGGCGCCCGCAGGCCTCCAGGTCTGGGCCGCCGTGGCCGCGCTCGAAGCCTGGCTCTGGCTGGGCAGGCCCCCCCGCGCGGGGAACCGAGCCCTTGGCCCGGCGAGATCATCCGCGCTTCCGTGAGGCGCAGCCTTGGACAAGCTCAACAGCATGCGGGCCCTCGAACGGGCGAAGGTGACCTACCGCGTCCACGCCTATCCCGCAGAGCGCCTGTCGGCGGAGGCAGTCGCCCTGCACGTCGGCGCCGATCCGGCGCGGGTGTTCAAGACATTGGTCGCCATCCCCTCGGGGGGCAAGCCCGTGCTGGCGATGATCCCCGCGCCGGCCACCCTGGACCTCAAGGCCCTGGCCCGCGCCCTGGGCGTCAAGCAGGTCAGCATGGCCACCCCCTCCCAAGCCGAGGCACTGACCGGGCTCCAGGTGGGCGGCATCGGCGCCTTGGCGCTCCTGGGCAGGGGATGGCGCTGTTTCCTGGACCCGTCGGCCCTCGAGGGCGACGGCGACATCCTCGTCAGCGCCGGCCGCCGGGGCTGCAACCTGGGCCTGGCGGCGGCCGATCTGGTTCGGCTGACCGGCGCCACCATCGTCCACCTGACCCTGGCGGCCGCATAACGACCAGGCCCTCCGATCCGTCATAGTGTCGCGACGCGTGCACGGCAGGCTGTCCCCCCTCCAGTTGCGCGCCGCCTTCTCACCCCATCCCTGCCCCAACCGACTTGGATTTGGCTCGCGACGACGACGTGGCACCCTCCCGGGCGCGCGCATCGCTCGTTCTTGGCGCCCGTCCGTCGGCAACCCTCAGCCCAGGACCCTTCCATCGTGCGGACCCCCCCCCGCCACAGCGGCCCGCGGTCGGGCCTTCAAGCCCTCGGCCTGACCCTCCGCGGGATCTGCGGTCTGGCCACCCTGGCCACGGCCTTGAGCCTGGCAGCGCGCTTCGACCCCGGCATGGCCGAGGGGGCGGGGCCGCTCGACGAGGGCAGCTGGCGGAGCTTCGCCAACGGCGACCGCATCGCGCAGGTGCTGCCTGACGGCGACACGATCTGGGCGGCCAGCCTGGGCGGCGGCGTCCTGCGCTGGCACGGTGACGGTCGCCTGCTGCGCCAGTACCTGGCTCCCCAGGACGGCCTGCCGTCCAACCAGGTGCGAGCCCTCCTGCGCGAGGTGGACGGCAGCCTCTGGGCCGCGACCGAGGGCGGGCTCGCCTGGCTGCCCGCCGGCGGGGAGCGCTGGCAGGCCATCCGCCCCCAGGACCATCCCGGCATGCCCTCGGCCTCGGTCACCGCCCTGGCCCCGGACGGCCGCGGCGGCCTGTGGGTGGGCTTCGAGCAGGTCTGGGATCCCGCGGGCCACAATCCCCGCACCGGCGAGGCCGGGGCCTTCTCGGCAGGGGGCCTGCTGCGCTACACGCCCCAGGAAGGGCGCTGGAGCGATGCCGTCCACGTCCCGGAACAGGGCGTCCCTGGCGTCGATGCCCCCCTCGGCCTGCCTTCCGAGAACGTCACCGTCCTCCTCGCCCAGGCCGACGGCAGCCTCTGGGTGGGCACGCGGCCCTACTTCGTCTGGGAGGACCGCAACTGCGGCGGCGAGACCTGCAGCGGAGCCCAGGGCAGCTGGATCCAGACGGGCGGCGGTCTGGCGGCCCGCAAGGGCAGCGAGTGGGCCGTGTGGCCCGGCGCCTCGGAAGGCTCGTCCTGCTATCCCAGCCACGTGACCGCCCTGAGCGCCGACGTCGTCGGCCGCGTCTGGGTGGGCACGGTGGGGCACGGCGCCCTCGTCATGCGCCACGGCCTGCAGGTCAAGGGCTGTCAGGGCGGCCAGGCCTACTACCTGCGCCCTCGCCAGTCCAGCCAGCCGGGCGGCCTGCGCGGAAACACGGTCTGGTCCCTGGCGGTGGGCGCCGACGGCCGGGTCTGGATGGGCCAGGGCGACGGGACCGGCAAGGGCTTGGGCATCGCCGTCCTGGACCACCGGGGCAGCTTCGACGACTCCTCTGCCTGCCGCGACTGCCCAGCCGCGAACGTCGATGACGTCTGGGAGCAGGTCAACCTGGACGGCCAGGGCGATGATGGCCGCCTGGTCAGCGCGATGGCCATGGCCGGCAGCGACCTGTGGCTGGGCACCCGGGACGACAAGCTGGGCGACGGCGATGGCCTCCGCCGCTTCAGGCCGGCCGACGCGAGCTGGTCCGCCCTCCGGCATCGCGACCAGGGGCTGCCCTCCAACCACATCGTCGACCTGGCCTACCAGCCGCAGCGCGGCGAATGGTGGGTGGCCACGGCGGCCCGCGGCGTCGCCCGCTTCGACGGCCACCGCTGGCAGCACTGGCCCCGGGTGGGCGGCGCCTCGATCCTGGGGGCCGCCACCGCGAACGTGCGCCGCGGACAGAGCCTGCTGCCCATTGCCCTGCCCGACCGCGCGGCTTTCGACGCCGCCTTCCCCAGCCTGCCGGGCCTGGTGCAGGTAGGCGATGACCCCACCATCTACCAGGTCAGCGGCTTCAAGCCCGCGAGCGGCAGCCTGGGTCCCTGGCTGGAGCTGAGCCAGGGCCTGGCCGAGGAGCTGGCCGCCGGTAGCCCGATCCGCCGGCTGGAGCGCGGCCCGGCCAGCGATGGGGCAGGCCAGTTGGCCGTGGCGCCGGACGGCGGCGTCTGGGTGGGCGGCCACGAAACCCTCTGGCAGGCCAGGGGCTGCACCGTGCAGCGACAGGCGGCGGCGGCCTGCTGGGCGGACGGGGGTCTGGCCCACTGGGACGGCCAACGCTGGATGGTCTACAACCGCGACAACAGCCCGATCCCGGATCAAGAGGTGGGCGCCGTCACGGCCGGGCTCGATGGACGGATCTGGATCGGCACCGGCAACGGCAAGTCCGAGGGCTCGGGCCTGGCCAGCTTCGATCCTCGATCAGGCAATTGGACCGTCCACCAACGGGCCACCGTGCCGCTGGGGCAGACCCTGGGCAGCAACGGGACCCAGCGGCTGGCCATCGATCCGCTGACCGGCCACCTCTGGGCGGCCCATCACTCGGTGGTCGAGGTCAGCCAGGACCTGGGCGGCACCCTGCAGCGTAGCCTGGCAGGCGGCGGCGTCTCGCGCTGGGACGGCGCACGCTGGTCGGCCTGGACCCGCAATGGAGGCGCCCGGCTGAACGCCTACGCCGCCAGGGGCGGCAACGGGCAGGCCTCGACGGGCGGCGAGATGAGCGCCATTCTGGTCGACCGCACGCACGACCGGGTCTGGGCCGGGGCCTGGAACGCCGAGGCGAACTTCCACTGGCTGCAGGGCTATGGCCTGGATGCGACCATCAACTGGTGCCCCTTGGCCTCCTGCGACAACGGCTCCTGGGAGAGCCTCAGCTTCCCCGGGGACGGGAAGGTGTCGGCCCTGGGGCAGGACAGGCGCGGCCTGGTCTGGGTGGGCACCCAGCGCGAAGGCGCCGGCCTCGTGCCGCCCGTCGGCGGCCTGCGCCTCTACGACGGCCGCGACTGGTATCACTACCTTCCTGCGAACTCAGGCCTGGTCGACCAGGAGCTGACCGCCATCTCCTCGGCCGGCCTTGAGACCTGGGTGGGAAGCCTGGCCTCCGGCATCTCGGTCTACCGCGAGTACGTGCCGCCCACCCCCACCACGACCCCGACCTCCCGCCCCAGCCCCAGCGCCACCGCGCGGCCGGGCGAGCCCTCCCCGACGCCCGAGCCGAGCCGCACGGCGACGCCCAGCGCCACGGCGACGGCCACGCCCACCCCGCGGCCCACGCCCTTCGGCCGCTGCCCGAGCGGCAGGGGCGACTGCCGGCTCCTGATGCCCGCCCTGCCCAAGGACGCCTTCTGCCGCGACTGCCCCGGGTCCGCCCCCTCGGCCAGCCCCTGGCCGTCCGCTCCCGCGGCGGCGACGCCTTCGCCGGCGCCCACCCTGCTGCCACGGACCAGCCCCTCGACCACCCCGACGGTCACGAGCACGGCGTCACCCTCGGCCACGCGGGGCCCGACGGCGGCGCCCACTGCGACGGCGACGGCCACCCTGACCGCCTCTGCCACCTCCACCGCCACCCCCAGCCCCAGCGCGACCGTGCCGCCCTCGAGCACCCCGAGCCCGACGGCGACGGCCACCGCCACGCCGGCCCTGGCCCCCTTGGGGAGCTGGCAGCCCTTCAGCCAGCCGGGCAGCCGCCTGCCCAACCAGACCCTCTACGCCGTCCACGGCACCGCCCCGGACAACGTGTGGATGGTGGGCGCCGGCGGGCAGGCCTGGTTCTGGGACGGCAAGGAGCTGCTCGAGGAGCGCCTGGGCACGGCGGAGAACCTCCGCACAGTGGAGATGGTGGCCAAGGACCGGGGATTCCTGGCCGGCGAGAACGGCCTCGTGATGGAGATGCGCAGCGGTCGCTGGGTCAGCTCGAACAGCGGCGGCGTGCCCGACACCTGGCGCGGCCTGAGCGCAGTGCTGGACGGGACCAACCTCCGGGCCTGGATGGTGGGCAACCTGCGGGGCAACCGCCTCTACTACAACGGCCAGTCCTGGATCGCGCCCAGCCCGGATGACCGCAACACCGGCCGCGACTTCACCGCCGTGGGGATGGTCGGGCTGACCCGGGCCTACGCGGTGCAGGGCTCCGGCGGCGGCAGGATCTACGTCTGGGACGGGGGCCGCTGGAACCCCGGCGCATCCGTGGGCCCGATGCGTGACCTGCACATCGCCGGCCCCGAGCTGGGGGTCATGGGCGGCGACAACGGCAACGTCTACCGCTTCGACGGCCAGACCTGGACCGCCATGCCCCAGAAGCCCCTGACCCTGGGCGCCTCGATCAACGCCATCCACGCGGTGACCGAAGAGCGGATCTTCGTCGCCACCAGCATCGGGGGCCTCTTCGCCTGGGACGGCAGCCGCTGGGCCACGCTCCGCGGCCCCGTCCAGCCGCGCGAGGTCCACGGCCTGTGGATGAGCGCCGACGGGCGCGACGGCTGGGCCGTCGGCGCCGATGGCCTCCTGCTGCGCTACCGCCTGCCCTGAACCGTCGGCGCCCGCTCCGCGCGCCACGGACCCCGACACGCAACCCGACCGATCGCTCCCTGGAAACGCACGGACACGCCGGCTATGCTGGGCGGGCCGGGACTCTGCCCCTGTCCCGACCTGCATCGGCCGCCGGTACTGCCTGCCGCGCGGCGCCCCATTTGCTTTGGCCCGCCCTTGGAGTGTCCGCTTGTTTCGCCCTGCCCGTCTGTTCCTGTTGGCCGCCTTCCTCGCTCCTTCGATCGCGCGCAGGCCCCTGGCCGACGACACCGTCCTGGATGCGACCGCGCGCTGGTCGGTCCTGGCCGGAGGCGACGAGGTCCTGGCCATGGGCCTCGGGCCTGACGGCGAACTCTGGGCAGGGACCGAGGGCGGCGGGCTGTTGCGCTGGGCGGCCGACGGCAGCTTCGTCCAGGATCTGCCCGGTCAGGGCCTGCCCCCGATCGGCACGCGGATCTTCGACATCGCCCACGCGGCCGACGGGTCGATCTGGCTGGCGGGGAGCCTGGGCCTAGCGCGCTGGCAGGAGGGCGCCTGGACCTCCTTCGGCCCCTCGGACGGCCTGCCTGCCGGGCCCTTCGTGGCCCTGGCCCTGGCGCCGGAAGGTCGGGCCTGGGTCGGCAGCGCCCACGCGGGCCTGGCCACCTGGGCACCGGGCGACAGCACCTGGCAGCAGATCCCCGCCGTGCCCTTCGCGCCGGAGCCGGCAGACCTACCCCAGGGCCCCGGCTCCCCTGCGGTCTCGGACCTGGCCTATGACGCCTCCGGCCGCCTCTGGATGGCTCACGGCACGGGGGCCAGCGGGGCGCGGCCGGCGCTGTCGATGCTGGACACGACGCGCGGGCGCTGGAAGCACCTGCCCGCGGTGACCCCGGGCGCGGCGACCATGGCGCCGGGCAGCGACCAGATCACCGCCCTGGCCGTCGACCCCCGGCAAGGCGACCTCTGGGCCGCCAGCTGGGGCCGCGGCCTGCTGCGCCGCCGCGCCGACAGCGGCTTGTGGTCGGCCCAGGAACCGCCCGACTGCGGGCGCTACCTTCGCCGGGTGGAGGCGATCGACGACGCGGTCTGGGTGGCCTGCGGCAACGCCCTGCGCGGCACCGGCGTCGCCCGGCTGCAGGGAGACGCCTGGGAACGCTGGCTGGCCGCCGAGGGCCAACCGGCGCTCGGCTCCGTGTCCGCCTTCGCCGCCGTCGGCGAGCAGCTCTGGCTGGGCCTGAACGCGAAGGCCGGCGCGGGTGGCTACCTGCGTGTCGATCGCCAGGCGCCGGACTTCGGGCAGGTGCGCCTTCTGAGCAGCAGCCCCCACCTGCCGCCGGCCAATGCCGTGACCGCCCTGCTGGAGGATGGCGACGGAGCCCTGTGGGTAGGCACGCGGGGTGCAGGCCTGCTCCGCCGGGGTCCGGAAGGCAGCTGGCAGCGCTATACCCAGGCCTCGACGGGAGGCCTCCTGCCCGGCGACACGGTCACCGACCTGGCCTGGGGCGCCGGCCAGCTCTGGGTGGCCTGCACCAAGACCCAGTACCAGGGCCGCGGCTACACCGACGGCGGCCTGGGGCACCTGGACCTGCTGAGCGGCGACTGGCGTCCGGCCCTGCGCGCGGGGACCGGCGGCCTGCCGGACGGCGAACTGAGCAGCCTGGCCCTGGACGAGCAAGGCCGGCTGTGGATCGGCATCGGCGCGGCCACGGGCGGGCCGGCGGCCGGCGACGTGGCCTTCGCCGGTGACGGTCTGGTGCTCCTGGACCCGGCCGACGGCAGCCTGACGGCCTTCGACCAGGGCCCGGGCCAGGCGGGTCTGGTGGGCAGCACCGTGCTGGACCTGGCCTACCTGCCCGGCGGACAACTCTGGCTGGCGACGGCCTACGACAGCTACAGCAGCAGCGGCCGCAGCGTCGGCGGCGGCGTGAGCCGACGGCAGGACGGACGATGGACGGGTTGGAAGGTGGGCGACCAGGGCCTCTTCGGCTGGTCGGGGCTGGGGCACGGTGGCGGGAGCTTCGACCTGGTCAGCGGCGACTTCCGCAGCATCCATGCCGATCCCGCCTCCGGCGAGGTGCTGGCCGGGACCTGGGCGGTGGACCCCGGCCGCCCCGACGATGCCGTCGCCCGCTGGCCGCGGGTGGACGCGGTGATCGACCGCTGGGACGGCGCCGCCTGGCAGCACCAGGTCCTGCCCGAAGCCGGCTGGGTCACCGCCTTCGCCCGCGCCGACGGACGCTTGTGGGCCGGCAGCAGCCGCGGCGCCGCCCTGCAGGACCTGGGCGCGGTGCATGGGCTCATACCGCAGGACTCGGCCCATGGGCTCTGGACCTCGTCCGGTGCTTCCTGGGTGCCGGTCGACCTGTCGGTCCTGGGCCTCGACCTGCCGGCGGTCAGCGCCCTGGCGCCCGGACGCGATGGCCGTTCGCTGTGGGTCGGCACCGAGAGCGGTGGCATCCTGCGCTACGAGGCGACCGTGGCGGCACCCACACCGACCGAAGCACCCGGGTCGGTCGAGCCGACCGCAACCGCGACGCCCGAGCCCAGCGCGACAGCCCTCCCCGAACCCTCCGCCACCACCGCGCCCCCCGAGCCCAGCGCGACGTCACCCTCCCCCGCAGCTTCCCCGAGCCCCACCCCGTCCCCTGAACCCCAAGCGACCGGCACCTCCGTCCCCACGGCCTTGCCGACCGCCGCCGAACCGGCCCCCGGCGCCAGCTCGACGCCGGAGAGCACGGTCCAGAGCGTCAGCCCTTGGCGCGCGGGGTCACGCTGCTACCTGCCGCGGCTGGAACAACGCCGGAAGCGGCGCTAGGCCCGACAGCACGGCCGGAACGGGACCACTCCCCAAGAGTGGGTCGGATGCAGGGGAAGGCCGCCTCGTCCTACAGTTGAAACATCCCGGTGACCGGCGCGATCTTGAAGCTGAAGTTGGTGATGTAATGCCTCAGGTCCTCCTGAAGCTCAGCCCACGTCTCGCTGGTGACGGCACGGCGGATCACTTCCGGATCCTCGTGCACCCAACCGGCCATGATCTGGGGAGCCTGACCGGTGATCGTGTACCAGGAGTCCATGGGCTGAAGGCCCAACTCCATGAGACGACGGACGAACACGCGGTTGTTGAAGTCGATGTAAGCCTGCTCCTGGCCCGGTATAATGTCCCAGGTCATGATCAGCTTCGTGAGCTGCATCGTGGCTCCCATGTCGCGGCGATGGCTTCGATCATAGCACGGGGGCGGCGGCTGCCGCAATCGGCCCTGCGCCCGCACCGACAGCGTCTGGCGGCCCTCGAACGGCCGTCGCCGGGGCCGCGTTCTCCGTAGGGATCTTCCCTCTCCCCCCACCCCCCGGAGCATCGCGATGACCGATTCCATGACGCCGATCGGAGCCCATGTCGAGGCCCCTGCTTGCCGGGCCCGGCCCGGACGCCGGTGCCGCGCCGCGGCGGGCCGGCGGATGCTCGCGGTGGCCCTGGCCTCCCTCCTTTTCGGCCCGCCCGCCCCTGCCGCCGCGGCACCGGCCGACGCGGATCCGCACGACCTCTTCCAGAGCCTGTCGCTGCTCATGGCCGCCGAGTCGGTCTTCGTGACCCTGCGCCCGGTCAGCGGTTCGGACCTGCCCCGGGTGTACGCCGAGCTCCGGGATGCGGACGACCAGCTCAAGGGCCGGGGCAGCACGCTTGCCGGCGGCGACGGGTCGGTGGAGCTGCGCCTGTCGCGCGCCGGTCTGGACGCCCCGGCGGCAGCCCTCCTGCCGGGCGATCGCCTTCGCCTTCGGGCTGACTACGCCGATGGCCGCAGCGGCGAAAGGGAGCTGACCCTGCCGCTCCTGGGGGTCGACCTGGGGCCGGAAGGACGGAGCCTCAGCGGCTGGGCGCCGCCCGGCGAGAGCGTCATGATCATCACCGCCGATGCGCGCGGCAACTTCGCCTCCGACACGACGGCGGCCGCGGTCTCAGGGCGCTGGCAGGTCCAGCTCGATGCAGACCTGGACCTTGGCCCCGGCGCCAGCGGCACGGTGCTTCTGACGGATCGCGCCGGCAACGTCCTGCAGGCGTCATGGACGGCTCTGAAACTCCACGTCACGGGTGGCTCGCCCTGGCTGGACCTCCACCTGCGCCCCGGCGAGGAGGCCCTGGTCGAGGCGCTCGATCCCCGCGGGCGAGCCCGAACCCGCGGCAAGGTCCGCGGCGGCGGCGGTCCGCTGAAGGTCCACCTGCGCGACGGGGAGGGGACCCTCGCCGGGCCAAGGCCGGGGGACCGGCTACGCCTGACCTTCAGCGGACCTGATCCGCAGGTCCTGCCTCCCCGCCCGGCGATCGACCTGCCCTGGCCCGCCCTCGGCATCACGGTCGACGAGGCGGCCGAGACCGCGTGGGGCGAGGCCCCGCCGGGTACCCGTCTCTGGCTGACGCCCGAGGGTCAGCCGCAGCTCCGGCGGGAGGTGGAAGCCGACGCCAGCGGTGCCTGGCGGGCCGATTGGAGCGGCGCCGCAGACCTGGGACCTGAGCAGGCCCTGCAGATCGCATGGCCGGACTTTCCGAACCTGGGCCTCCTGGCGCGCGCGACGGCCCTGGATGCCGCCGACCCCGCCTGGGCCCAGCTGCGGGGGCGCGGCGTGGCCGGCGAGGACGTCGCGGCCCGCCTGGTGGACGCCCAGGGCCGGACCATCGCCGAGCGCCGCCTGACGGTGGCCGGCGATGGACGCTTCGCGATCACCTTGCGCCGCGCCGACCTCCTGACGGGCAGCGAGGCTGCTTCCGGCCTTGCCACCGACGCCCTGCACCTTGACGACGGCCAGGCCCTGCAGCTCGTCCGCGGGGCCACGGACGAGGTCGGCGGGGCGGTGATCGGCCGGGCCACGCGCCTGGATCTTCAGCCGGCCGCCGACGCCGACACCGAACTGCTGAGCCTGGCGCGCATCGCGGGCTACCGCGCCCGCGCCCGCGTGGTGGGGCAGGCCGCCTGGCTGGAGGCCGACCCAGCAGAGGCGGAGCGTTGGGTGTTCGACCTGAGCCCCCAAGGCGGACTGGCCCCGGGGCTGCAGGTCGAGCTGTCGCTGACGGACGCCGAGGGCATCGATCGCGGCCTGGTCTTCCCCGTATTCCGCCTGAGCGCCTACCAGGACGGCGGCTGGCTGCTGGTCGAGGGCCCTCCCGGCCTGGTCGTGCCGATCGAGCAGGAGCGGGACGGCAAGACCCTGGCCCGCGGGGGCTGCAGCGTTGAGGCGAGCCGTCGCTGCATCGCCTGGCTCAAGACGGAAGCGGGCGCAGCACCGCCCCTGCTGCCGGGCGACACGGTGCTCGCCTTCCCGGAGGCCGCTGCCTCCGCCTCCCTGGACCTGGTCAAGTTGACGGCCCATATCGACCTCTCGGGCCGCGACGTCACCGGCCAGGCCCCGCCGGGTCGCCCGGTGGACATCGTCTTCAGCGGGCTCACCCCGGCGGCCTGGCCTTCCAACACGCGATCGGCCACCGATCCGATGGGGGTCTACGACTACGAGTTGAACAGCAGCCAGTGGGATCTCCTGCGACCGGGTCTGGTGGCCGACGTCTTTCTCGAGGCCTCGAGCGGGCACCGCAACGCTGCCCGCGGCCTGCTCGAGCGGCTCCAACTGTCCTGGGACGGGCGGGGCAGCTCCCGGCCGGGCGGCATCGAGGCCGACGTCGAGGTGGGCTCGGACTTCACGGTGGAGGCCTTCGCCGCCACCGACCTGGATGCCGCCGGGAGGCCCCTGCCGGGCCGCTCTCCGCTGGCCGGCTACCAGGGTCGGGACGGCGGCAGCGGTGCCAACTCCCTGCCGGACACGGCGGTGCGAGACCTCTTGACGCAAGGCGCGCTGCTGCGCCTCGACCATCGACGCGGTCGGCAGGAACTGCCGGTGATCGACCTGGCGGCCTGGATCATGGACGAGGCCGGTCGCGTGGCGGGCTTCACCGCGCCCTTCCAAGCGGTCCATATCGTCTATCGCCTGGCCGGCGACGCGGAGGACGCCTCCCGCCACCTCGCGACGGCGGCGTCGGACGCGGCGGGCCACTTTCTCGTCGAGCCGGCGCCAGTCTCGCTGCGGGACCTGGCAGAGCTGCGCGTGTCGGTGTCGAGCGGCCAGGGCGAGGTGCGACGGAGCCTGACGCCCCGGCGGGGTGCCTCGGCTCCCTATCGGGCCCATCTTCCGGCGGTGACGGCCGGCCCCTGAGCCATGGGCCGGCGCCACGCGGGCGGCCCAACCGGCAAGCGATGGTCCGGAGTCATGAACAAAAGACGCCCTCCTCCCCCGACCATCGGGGGAGGAAGGCGTGGAAGCTCAACCAGACTTGCTGCGCGTTGCCTGTGCCGCCTTGCCGGGGCCAGGCTGCCGCCGGAATCGGGGCCCGGACCTCACTTGATCTGGAGCACGACGTTGCCCAGCTGCTGCATGCCGTTTCCGGTCTGCGTATAGGTTGCGCTGAGGTTCAGGTCGCGCCCGTCCGACGTCCGGCCACTGAGCTGCAGAATACCCTCGGTGCCACCGATGGCCTGGCCGTTGTTGCTGGACTTCGTCAACGTCTCCCAGGAACCCGCCACATCCTGGACCGTCAGGTCGGCCCCGTCGCTGGACCAGGGAAGCCGCTTGTTCGACTGGCGGCCCTTCAGCACCATGCTGCCGCCGGAAACCTGGGCCACGACGTGGCTCCGATACCCCAGGTCGAGGCTGCGCCCGTGCTTGGCGCTGAGCATCACCTTGCCGGCGCCCACCGTGCTGGGGCCGGACACAGCCGTCACCGTCAGGTCGGTCACGGTCCACTGCCCGTCGTTGCTGCCCAATCCGAGGCTGCTGCCCACGGTCAGCCCGCTTCCGACATCCAGCAGGCCGCCGCTGACCACCTGGTCGCCCGGGCTGACACCATCGATGCCCGTGCTCACCCAGACCCCGGCCTGAGAGGCCGCGAAGGCCAGGCCGCCGCCGACGAGAAGGGTCACGCCGAGGCCTGCCAGAGCCCCCCGGCCCCGCCGGCGACCGAGCACGAGCCCGGCTGCGGCGAGCACTCCGACCAACAGGGCCATGAGGCCACGGCGGTCTCCCGCGGCGGCAAAGCCCAGCAGGTCCACGGCCAAGGGGCCCGAGTTGGTCTGGCGGGTGCCGAGGGCCCTCGAGGTGCCGAAGGGCAACTCGATGTAGTCGACCTGGATGTCGGCCGGTCGGGAGCCCGGCACACCGTTGGGCCCCGAGCAGACGGGCGCGGTATCACAGTCCGCGAGGCCGGCATTGCCGACGAAGGTCACCAGCGCAGTGATGCTGTTGGGCGTGACCGGCGCAGCCCCCAGGCCGAACCCCAGGTCGTCGGTGCCATAGGCACAGGTGAAGCTGGCAGGTGCTGCCGACTTGGGGTGGAAGCAGGTGGCGGCCAGGGTGCCCGTGCTGTTGTTGACCAGCACCAGGATGTAGCCGTTGGCCCAATCCACCATCGAGCCGGCCTTGCCGTCCTGGACGTTGATCGTGGCTCCGGTATAGGCCGCGGCAACTCGGCTCTGGGACAGCCACATCGCCAGAGCCATCACCGAAAGCAACAGAACTCGTGAACGTCGGTTGTCAACTCGCATAGAACTCCCCTCGCCGATTCAATATCGGCCTTCCGAACACGTGACTGAATTTGACGGAGCGAACGCAGGCCATGCCTGGCGTCCGAAACCTGCATGCACCTTGCTGGTGAATCACACCCCACCCAGCAGGCGAGCCCGGCGACCGACCCGCAGGGTCCAAGCCAACAAGCTCCTACGATGGGCCCAAGCCCCACACCTGTCAAGTCCGCATGTACAAACGCGGGCCTCATGAATTTGGATACGGTGATCTTGGCGCGCGCCCCGGGCGGCAAGGTCGATGCGGTAGGGGAGACAGGACAGTCAGCGGCCGGCGCCGGCTCAACTGCCCTGCATCGCCCCCGCCTCGCGCTCCAGCAGCACCGTCACCGGCCCGTCGTTGGTCAGGCGAACCGCCATCATGGCCCCGAACACGCCGGTGGCCACCTCGGCCACCCCTGCCCGGCGCAGCCCCGCGACATAGCGCTCGTAGAGCTGCCGCGCCAGGACCGGCTCGGCCGCGCTGGTGAAGTCCGGTCGCCGCCCGCGGCGCGCATCGCCGTAGAGCGTGAACTGGCTGACCACCAGTACGCCGCCATCCAGGTCCAAGACGCTCCGGTCAAACCTGCCCGTGTCACCGGCAAAGACACGCAGCTCCGCCGTCTTGCGGGCCAACCAGTCGGCCTCTTCCGGCCCATCGCCCTGCCGGACCCCGAGCAGGACCAGGAGTCCGGCGCCGATGCTGCCCACCGCTCGGCCATCCACGAGCACCGAGGCCTCCTGGACCCGCTGCAACAATGCGCGCATGGTCGGCCCTCGCTCAGACGGACGGCTGGCCGAGGACCCTGGCGGCCAGGCGCCGCAGGTCCTCGGTGGCTTCGGTGCGCGCCAGTCGGCGCAGCTCCCCCTTAACGGTCTCTTCCAGGCGACTGCTGGGCAGCCCCAGGAGGGCCAGCCTGGCCGCCCGCGAGGCCTCTGGGCTTCCGGCGCTGGCGCAGGTCCAGAGGAAGTGCAGGCAGCGTGCGTCGCCATCGGCCCGCAGGGCGGCCAGGCGCACCGCCTGCTCGGGCGCCGGGCGGGGACCTTCCATCAGCCGGCGGCAGTAGCCCAGCCAGGCATCCGGTTCGGTGGTCAGGCGCGACAAGACCTCCACCAGGGCCTCGGCCGCCCTGGCCTGGAAGGGGCCGGCAGCCTGCGCCGGCAGTTCGGCCAGCGCCGCCAGCAAGAGGCCCGGCAGGCGGGGCGACGCCAGTGTCTGGGCGCTTCGCAGGTTCTGCAGCCACCTCGCCTCGCCCTCCGCATCGCCCTCGACCACCCGGACCGCCATCAGGAGGTCGGCGAACCTGGCCACCGCTGCCGCCCGCTCGGCCGCCGGCAGGGCCTCGGCGCGCAGCAGGTCGACGACCCCCAACCTGACCTCCGGGCGGCGGTCGTAGGCCAGGGCGGCGACCACCTCGTCGCCATGCGGATAGCCTTGCCGGAGCAGGGCGCGACCAGCGAGCAGCTGCAGCGCCGGCTCAGGCTCGGCCAGGCGCTCGACGAGGATCTTGAGCAGGCCGTCGCGCAGCGCGGCCGTCGCCAGAGGTTCGGCGACAAGGTCCTGCAAGATCGCCCGGCGCACCTCCGGATGCCGGTGCTGCAGCAGGCGGCGCAGGGCCTCCACCTGTCCTTCCGGGTCCACGTCCCGATGCAGCGGCCACCAGGCGGCGCCCAGGGCGACCTGGGCCTCCGCGGGCCCCCCATCGAGGGCGCGGCGCAGGGCCTCCATGAACTCCGCGTCGCCGCGCAGGGTCGCCGCCCCCTCCGGCAGGCGTCGCTCGATCGTCGCCGCGGCCAAGCGGACGGCGCGCGCATCAGGGTTGACGAGGAGTTGGAGCAGGATGCGGCGCCCCAACGCGGGCCCGGCGGCATCGATCTGGCGCTGGATCGCCGTGAGCGAGGCCTGGCGCAGCTGGGGATCCGGCGCTTCCAAGGCCTCCAGGAGCTGCGGCATCAACACGTCGAAATGGGCCTCGGCCTCCCGAGCCAGGCGCTGGACGGCTTCGCCGCGCCGGGCCTCGTCCTCCGAGCCAAGGCCTTCGACGATGGCCAGGGCCTGGGAGCGGCCCTCGAGGCGCATCTGCAGGAGTCCGGCCAGGCGACGCGACTCCGGCTGGGGCAGGGCCATGACCTCGGTCAGCAGCGGGCCCAGGCGCCCGGCCACCGCCATGAGGGCTTCCGGCGGGGCCTCGAGGAGCTGCGCGAGCGTCGTCTGTCGCACGTCGTCGCGCGGCAGGCGCAGCAGCACATCCACCAGCCGCACGGGATCCCCCGAGGAGCCGGCCGGCACCTGGCCCGTGGCCATCCGCACCAAGGCGGCGGCGCTCACCCGGCGAACCGCTTCGCTGCGGTCGCCCAGGCCCCGCTCGAAGGCCGAGCGCAGGCGCAGGGCGGCTTGCTCCCAGCCGGGTCCTGAGCGCAGGCCCCTGGCCAGCATGGCGAGGATGGCGGCCCTGGAGGCCGGCGAGGCCTGGAATGCGGCGGTCACCCACTCGGCCGCCACCGCGGGGATGGCCTCTTCCTCCAGGCTGTCGAGCTCGCCCCCCAGGTGCCAGCGCAGGACCAGGGGGCGCAGGAAGGACGCCAGGGCTGCCGGATCGACGTCCAGGTCGCCGAGCGCTGCGACACGCGGCTGCTCCTCCGAGCGGCGCCATTCGAGGAGGCGCCCCCTGGGAAGGAACCACCAGGCGCGGTCCTCCTCCCTTGCCAACAGGTGTCCCGACTCCGGCCAGGTGCTGCCGTCCGGGAAACCGATCCGCTGGTCGTACTGCAGCCAGTCATCCAGCCGCTGCACGAGGGCCGCCGGCACGTGGTCTCCCTCCAGACCCTCGGCCCTGTCCAGCAGTTCGAGGGCCTGCAGCAGGCGGGATAGGGCCGAACTCATGTCCGGAATGGTAGCCCGCGTCAGCGGCGAGGCCAACCGACGAGGCAGGCAGGAGCAGGCCGCTGACGATGGTATAATGCCCAGCACAGCACCGTATTCTGGCGGTCTCGGGCGGTCTCGGGCGGGATGGTGCGCCCGTTCGCCCAAGCGACCGGGACCGCTTGATCGCTACCGCTTCCGTTTGCCGAGGAAGGACGCAAGGTGGAGAACTTTCAGTTGCCGGACACGGATTCGCCCGAGGTGATGCAGCAGGCCGTGGCGGTGTGGATCACGGGCCAGGTCTGGCAGGCCCTGCAGCGCGCCGTGCGCGACGACGAGGCCGAGCAGGTCATCGCCGACGTCTACGACCGGGTCTACAAGAGCGTCAAGAAGACGCACGGCTGACGCGGACGGGCCCGCCGTCGCGGGCCGGCCGCCATGAATCCATATGTCCGGCCTCGACGCACTCGGCGCCGCCGCCCTGGCCCGCGAGCTGGAGGCGGAGCTTCGCGGCGCCCGGGTTCAGGACGTCCTGCAGCTCGACCCGCTCAGCCACGGGCTGGAGTTCTACCAAGGGCGGCGCCGCTGGCTCCTGCTGAGCGCTGCGCCCGAGGCGTGCGGCCCGGCGCTCGGCGACGAGAAGCTGCGGCGCGGTGCGGCACCGCCATCGCCCTTGCACCTGGCCCTGGTGGCGCGTCTCGAGGGCGCACGCCTCAGGGCCGTCCATTGGCCGAAGTGGGAGCGCATGCTGGTCTTCGACTTCGAGGCCGCCGCGCCCCTGCGCCTGGTCGCGGAGCTGCAAGGGCGGCTGGCCAACCTGCTCCTCTTGGACGAGGACCGGCGGATCCTGGCCGCGGCCCGCTCCCTGGACGGACGCCACACTCGGGTCCGCGAGGTCCGGCCGGGCCTGCCCTACCAGCCACCGCCCCCGCCCGCAGGGCGCACCGCTCCCGACGCCATCACCGCGCCGTCCTTGGCCGCCTGGCTGACCGAGGCCGGCGGGGAACCAGCCTGGCGCGTCCTGGTGGCCCGACTGCGCGGGATCAGCCCCTTGGCGGCCAAGGAGCTGGTGTACCGGGCGGCGGGTGATGGGGGCGCACCGGCCGGGCGCGTGGCGGCGGCGCGCCTGCTCGCCGAGATCGAGACCCTCATCGCCCCGCTCGGCGGGGCCGCCTGGGAGCCAGGGGGCGCCGAACTGCCCGGAAAGGAGGGCGCAGGACCCGTCCGCGTCTTCGCCCCTTACCGCCTCGGCCACCTGCCCGACTGGCGGCCCTTGCCGACGCTGCTGGCGGCGATGGCCTGGGCGGCGGAGGGCGGCGCGGCCGCAGCCGATGCCTACGCCGCGGCCCGCCGGGCCGTGGCCCTGCTGCTGGACGAAGCCCGCGCGCGCCTGGAGCGGCAGCGCCAGGCCTTGGCGCGCGAGGCCCCTGCTCCCGGCCAGGCCGATGAACTGCGCCTCTGGGCGGACCTCCTCCTGGCCTACCAGGCCCAGGTGCCGCGCGGCGCCGGGCGGGTCGAGCTGCCAGGCATGGAGGGGCCTGTCGGCATTCCCCTGGACGCCAAGGCCACGGCCATCGAGAACGCCGAGCGCTACTACGACCGGGCGCGCCGCCTGGAACGCGCCGCCCGCGAGCTGCCGGCGCGCCTGGAGGAGGCCGATGCCCGGCTGGCCACGCTCGCCCAGTGGGGCCTGGACCTGGACCTGGCCGCCGGCCGACCGGAGATCGACGCCGTTCAAGAGGCCTTGCGCGCCGCGGGCTACCTCGGGCGCCCCGTCGAAGCCCGCCCGCTCGCCCGCCAGGCCCCCTCCGGGCCCCTCGAGCTCACCAGCACGTCCGGCCTCAGGCTGCTCGTGGGCCGCAACAGCCGCCAGAACGAGGTGGTCACCTTCCAGCGCGGCGCCCGGGGGGACCTGTGGCTGCATGCCCGCGGCCGACCGGGCGCCCACGTGCTGATCAAGTGCGCCGGCCGCAGGGTCGACGATGCCAGCCTCGCCGAGGCGGCAGGCCTGGCCCTCTGGTTCTCGGGCGCCCGCCGCGAGGCCCGCGGCGAGGTGATCTGCGCCGACCTCAAGCAGGTGAGCCGAATGAAGGGCGGCGGGCCGGGCATGGTCCGGGTGCGGGAAGAGCGCAGCCTGCAGGCGGTCCCGGTGGATCCGGGGCGCCTGGCGGGTGGACGGTGAGCGGCCAGGCCGGCGCGGAGGATGGCCGCCGGGCGCTTGCGGCCCGCGCCTGTTCGCCACGTCGGGCCCCGCGGGGGCGCTGCATCGGCCGGCCGCCATCGCAGTGCCGGGCCGGCGACTTCGCCGCCTCTGCTTCGCCCCTGGGCCCTGTGTCCCTCTGACCCATTGCGCTTTGCCCCCATCCCGGGCAACCCCTAGAGTTGAGCAGGGCCGCGCTGGAGGGCATTCGGGTCCTCCTCCCCCGTCCATGGAGCCCATCCGCATGCAACTCGCCAGCTCGATGGCCCGCCTGGGCACGGAGACGGCCTTCAACGTCCTGGCCCGGGCCAAGGCCCTGGAAGCCCAGGGCCGGGACATCATCCACCTGGAGATCGGCGAACCGGATTTCGACACCCCGCGCAACGTCATCGATGCCGGAATCGCCGCCCTGCGGTCGGGGCACACCCATTACACGCCCGCCGCGGGCATCCCGGCCCTGCGCGAAGCCATTGCCGAAGAGGTGTCCCGGACCCGCGGCATCGCGGTGGGACCGCAGAACGTGGTCGTGGTTCCGGGGGGCAAGCCGATCATCTTCTTCAGCCTGCTGGCCCTGGCCGAGGCGGGGGACGAGGTGGTCATGCCCAACCCCAGCTTCCCGATCTACGAGTCGATGGTCCGCTTCGTCGGCGCGAAGCCGGTCTTCGTTCCCCTCGTCGAGGAGCAGGGCTTCGGCTTCGATCTGGATGTCTTTGCGGACAGCCTGTCGGACAAGACCCGCCTGGTCATCCTCAACTCGCCCTCCAACCCTACCGGCGGCGTGCTGCACCAAGACCAGATCGAGACCATCGCCCGGCTCCTGGCAGACCGGCCGCGGGCCATGGTGCTCTCCGACGAGATCTACTCCCGCATGCTCTACGTCGGCAAGCACCACTCCATCGCCGCCCAACCGGGAATGCTGGAACGGACCCTCATCCTGGACGGCTTCTCGAAGACCTACGCGATGACCGGCTGGCGCCTGGGATACGGGGTCATGCCCGAGCCCTTGGCCCAGGCCGTGACCCAGCTCCAGATCAACGCCACCAGCTGCGTCAACGCCGCCACCCAGATGGCCGGCGTCGAGGCCCTGCGCGGTCCGCAGACGGACGTGGACCACATGGTCGAGGCCTTCCTGGGGCGGCGGGACCGGATCGTCGCCGGGCTGAACGCCATTCCGGGCGTCCGCTGCGTGCTGCCGGAGGGCGCCTTCTACGCCTTCCCCAACATCAGCGAGCTGGGCATCAGCGAACAGGCGATGGCCGATGGCCTGCTGCAGGAGGCAGGTGTGGCGGTGCTGCCGGGAACGGCCTTCGGCAGCTTCGGGCGAGGCTACCTGCGCCTTTCCTACGCCAACTCGGTCAGCAACATCGACCGGGCCCTGGAGCGGATCGACGGCTACGTCCGGCGGCTCGGCCGCGCCTAGCAGGGGACGGCGACCCACAGTCCATCCCATGATCCACCTCTACCACGGCCCCGATGCCTTCACCATGCAGGAAGCCCTGGGGCGCCTGCGCGAGGCCGTTCTGGGCGGCGACGCCATGGCCGCGTTCAACGAGACCCGCCTGGACGGCCGCGGCCTGAAGCTGGCCGACCTGCAGGTGGCCGCCGAGTCCCTGCCCTTCATGGGCGGACAACGCCTGGTCATGGTCCGCGGCCTCGGGGGACGCGGCGAGGGGACCGGCGGCGAAAAGGCCGGGGGCAAGGCCCTGATCGACGGCCTGGTGCAGCTCTGGAACCGCCTGCCGCCCAGCACGGTCCTGGTGCACGTGGAGGGCAGCCTGACGCCGGCCAATGCCCTGCTCAAGGCCCTGGGCACCTGGCGCGCCGCCCAGCCTCTGCCGGAGCAGGCGGCGGAGATCCGGGCCTTCGAAGCGCCCAGGGCCGCTGAGCTTCCCGCCTGGCTGCGCCGGCGGGCCGGCGACCGCGGCGGCAACCTCGAGACCCCCGCCGCCGCCGCCCTGGCCGATGCCCTGACGCGTGAGCGCTCGGTGGACCTGGGCCTGGCCGACCAGGAGCTGGAAAAACTCCTGCTCTGGGCCGGGGACCGCCCGGTCACCGCCGCCGATGTGGCGGAGCTGGTCACGCCGGTCAACCTGGAGGGCATCTTCGCCTTCGTCGACGCCCTGGCCGAGCGGCGCGGCCCCCAGGCGGTCGGCATCCTGCACAAGTACCTCGAGGCAGGGGAGCCGCCGCTGCGCATCCTGGCCCTGGTCGCCCGTCAGTTCCGCCTGCTGCTCCTGCTCCAGGCCCTCCAATCCGAGGGTCGACCGGCCGCCGAACTGAAGAGCGCCCTGGGGGTGGCCCCCTTCCTCGTGCCCAAGCTGCAAGGCCAGGCGGCGCGCTTCAGCGGACGCTTCCTGGAGGCCGCGCAGCGCCGCCTCAGGGACATGGACACCGAGATCAAGACGGGACGCATCGCCGCCAGCCTGGCCCTCGATCTCTTCGTGGCCGGGGTCTGTGGCGTGACCACACGGGCCGCTGTGCGGTCCAAGACCTGAGGGTCAGGCGCAACTTCATCGCCAGTTCGGGGTTTATTCAACCGATTGGCAAATGCCGCCAGGCCATTTCCCTGCCAGGATCGACCGGCCCGGCGATCGCGACCCTCATCCCCAGTCCCTCACGGAGTCCTGCCATGATCCCTCCCGCTTCGTCTGCACCTTCGTCGCCCGTCCCAGTTCCCTCGGCGCCGCGCCGGCGCAGCCGCTCAGCGGGTTGCGTGCTCTCGGCGGCCGGACTGGCGCTGGCCGGCACGGTCGGGGTGCTGGTGTTCAGCGCCGGCCTGGTCTACCTCCGCTTCGCCGGCTCCCTGCCCGCGCCGGAGGAGTTGCGCGCCAGGGCGGCCCACTTCCAGAGCAGCCGCATCCTGGACAAGGACGGGGCACCCCTGGCCGAGGCCTTCGACGCGAACCAGGGCCGGCGGGAGCCGGTGGCCCTGGCCGACATCTCGCCCTTCCTGGTGCAGGCGACGGTGGCCACCGAGGACCGCAACTTCTACCAGCACAAGGGCGTGGACCCTGTGGCCATCCTGCGGGCGATGTGGTACGCCCTGCGGGAACGCGAACTGGTCTCGGGAGGCAGCACGATCACCCAGCAGTTGGTGAAGCGCACCTTGTTGACGCCGGAACGCACCCTCAGCCGCAAGCTCAAGGAGGCGGTGCTGGCGGCCGAGATCAGCCGCCGCTACTCCAAGGACGAGATCCTGGAGCTCTACCTCAACGAGATCTTCTACGGGGGCCTGGCCTACGGCTGCCAGAGCGCCGCGGAGACCTTCTTCGACAAGTCGGCCCGTGACCTGAGCCTGGCCGAGGCGGCCCTCCTGGCCGGCCTGCCCCAGGCGCCGGCCTGGTACGACCCCTACACCAACCCCGAGCGGGCGCTGGGCCGCCAGAAGGTGGTCCTGGACCTGATGGTCGAGGCGGGCTACATCGATGCCGCGGCGGCCGAGGCGGCCAAGGCCGAGGGCGAGACCCTGCGCTTCCAGCCCCTGCGCTTCAGCCAGGAAGCACCGCATTTCATCGCCCTGGTCCGCCAGCAGGTGGAGGCGATCACGGCCGACCCGGCGGCCCTGGACAGCAAGGGCCTGACGGTGACCACCACCCTCGACCGCCGCCTGCAGGAAGCGGCCGAGCGCATCGTCGCCCAGAAGGTGGATGCCCTGGCCGCCCGCCAGGTGGGCAATGGGGCCCTGGTGGCGATGGAGCCGGACAGCGGAGCCATCCGGGCCTTCGTGGGATCCAAGGATTGGAACGACGTGGCGATCAGCGGCCAGGTCAACATGGCCTTGGCGCCCCGCCAGCCCGGCAGCTCGCTCAAGCCCTTCGTCTACCTGGCGGCCTTCCGCTCCGAGCGGACACGGTGGACGCCGGGCACCCTCCTGGCCGACATCCGCACCGAGTTCCCCACGGGCGGCGGCGCGCCCTACGTGCCGGTGAACTACGACGGCCAGGAGCACGGCATGGTCACGGTCCGTGCGGCCCTGGCCAACAGCTACAACATCCCGGCAGTAGCGGCCCTGCAGGCGGTGGGGGTCGAGAACTACCTGGGCCTCCTGCGCAGCCTGGGCATCGCGAGCCTGGAACGCGGCGACTACGGGCTCAGCCTGGCCCTGGGGGCGGGCGAGGTGCCCCTGCTCGAGAACACGGCGGCCTTCGCGGCCCTGGCGGCCGGCGGCCGGCGAACGCCGCCGGTGGCGGTGCTCAGCATCACCGACGCGACCGGAGCGGTGATCTGCGCCGCCGACACGGACAAGCCCTGCCTCGCGCCGGAGGCCCTGGCGGCGGGACGCGAGGCGGTGGTCGACCCGGCCGAGGCCTTCCTGGTCACCGACCTGCTCTCTGACAACGCGGCCCGCCTGCCGGCCTTCGGTCCAGGCAACGTCCTGGAGCTTGACCGCCCGGCGGCGGTCAAGACGGGCACCACCAACGACTACCGCGACAACCTCACGGTGGGCTACACGCCCCAGCTGGTGACGGGTGTCTGGGTGGGCAACGCCGACAACAGCCCGATGCAGGGCGTCAGCGGCGTGTCGGGGGCCGGGCCGATCTGGCACGACTTCATGCAGGCGGCCCACGAAGGCCTGGCCCCCCAGCCCTTCGCGGTGCCGGCCGGGATCGAACCCTTCGAGGTCTGTCGCGACACGGGCACCCGGCCCAGCGAGGCCTGCCCGGAACGGGCCACCTGGTTCTTCGCGGCCGACCGCCCGCCCCTGGCCAAGGACCGGGACCTCTGGCAGCGCGTCCGCATCGACCGCGCCACCGGCCTCCTGGCCGGCCCGAACACGCCGGACGACCAGGTGGACGAGCGGGTCTTCAAGGTCTATCCCCTGGCCGAGGGCTGGCCGGACCCGAACGCCTGGCGGGCCTGGGCGGCGGCCCACGGCATCGCCCAGCCGCCCTTCACGGTCAGCGACCGCTACGCCTTCGCCCCCGAGGTCCTCATCCAGAGCCCCGCCGACGGCGCCTCGGTGTCGGGGGCAGTGCCGGTCATCGGCACGGTCCGCCTGCCCGAGCTGGACCGCTACGAGCTGAGCGTCGGCGAGGGCTGGGAGCCGGATGGCTTCCGCCGCCTGGAGCGCCGCAAGGGAGAACCCGTGCTGGGCGCCGAGCTGGGCACCTGGGACACGCAGGGCCTGCCCCCGGGCGGCTACACCCTTCGCCTCAAGGCCTGGGACGCCGACGGCCACGCCTACGAGGCGCGGGTGCGGGTGAACCTGGAAGGTCCGGCGGCCTCGGCCACGCCGACAGGGACCCCGGCGCCGGCCACGCCCTCGGCGACGGTGGCCGCCTCGGCGACGGCCACGGGCGGCGCGACGGCCCCTCGGCCGACGGCGGCCGCCACCCTGGTCCCCCGCGAGACCCCGAAGCCCACCGCCCTCCCGGCCACCCTGGCGCCCCGGCCCACCCTGGCGTCCCCGACGGAGGTCCCGCCCGGCGAGCCCACCCTGGCCCCCCGCCCGACGGTGGGGCCGCCGGAGGAGCCGACTGCGATCAGCTTCCCGACAGCGGCCGGGCCTTGAAGCGACTCGGCGATGGGCGCGCCATCGCCGAGTCGATGGCGCGCCCTCGTCCAGGAGGCGCAGCGCCGCCGGGCGGAGGGTGGTCAGGCGACGCGCGCCCGCATCCGGAGGACCGCCGGATCACCGACCGCATCGATGTTGACGTGGAGATGGTGGAGCTGATCCGCCTGGCCCGCCGGACGACAAGGAACTGCGACGGGCGGGGCCGGCACCCCGCCCCGCCGAGGTTACTTGAATCTTACGGACGCAGGCGCTACACTGTCTGCCATCCGGGGGCGCCCCGTCCGTCGCGCCCCGTCTGTTTGGAATTGCGAGGATCGACCCGTGACGCAAGCAAGCCCGGCGCATCGCGCTCGCCCCAGCCTGTTGATGGCCACCCTGATCGCCCTGGTCCTGGGGCCGGCCCTCCTGCCGGCGGGTGCGGAGCGGGCTGCCGCCGAGGATGCCGAGCTGCCGCGCCTGGCCGCGGCCGAGCTGCGGGCTGCTCTGGCGGCCTTGCCGGTCCCCGAACGGGTCGCGTCGAGCCGTGCGCCGGGGGAGCCGGCGGGCAGCGGAGGGGCCGAGGCCCTGCAGCAGCCGACGGACCGGCTGCTCGATGACTTCGAGCGGACGGCCTGGCCGGGGGGCGCCCCGAACTCGTCCTTGCTCACCTGGCTGCCCAGTTCGCTGGCCGACCTCTGGGCAGCGCCGGGCGCGGGCTTCTTCTGGGCGGGCAGCGCCTGCCAGGCGGCCTCGGGGACGCGCTCGCTCTGCCCCATCTGCGGCGGACCGCAGGGGGCAGGCCACGCCTGTGGGGCCCGTTACCCGGAGCTGACGGCGGGCTCGGTGACCCTGCGCCTGGACCTGGGGGCCCAGCAGGGGATGGCAGAGCTGGACCTGCGCCTGGACATCTGGGCGGATGCCGAGCCCCACGAGGGCCTGGTGGTCAACTACCTGGAGCCGGTGCCGGGCGGCGGGCCGGCGCGCCGCCGCACCTTGCGCTCCTTCACGGGCAACCTGCAGTCCTGGGCCCGCGACCAGAAGGTCGCCTTGCTGGACGCCCGCGACGAGGAGGACCCGGCCTGGCGGGCGGACCTCAGCGGGCGCATCGTCGACATCGAGCTGCTCTTCATCAGCCATTCGAATCAGCCGGGCGCGCAGAACGGCCAGGGCCTCTTCCTGGACAACCTCCGGCTCTGGGCCAGGCCGCGCACGGTGGTGGTGACGCCCCAGCCTTCGGTGACGCCCCGCGCCTCGGCCACGGCGCCGGCGACACCCCTGCCGACCCTGCCCCCCACGGGTGACCGCAACGTCTTCTGCCCGGCGGGGGAGCCTTGCGGCCGCCTGCGCGTGGAAACCTACGTGGACGCGCGCTGCGACGGCCGCTTCCAGGCCGGTGTGGACACCTGGCTGGCGGGCCAGCGGATCGATGTGGTGACCGGCGGCGAGCCGCTCCGGGCCACGACCAGCCGGCTGGGCTCGGCCTACTTCCTCCTGCCCACCCGCCGTGACACGACGGTCGCGTTCACCGCCCCGGCAGGCTACCAGCTCTGCGCCAACAGCCCCGCTCCGCTCCGTCTCGGCGCCGCGGACTTCGGTCGCTGGGGCAACAAGCAGGTGAGCTTCAGGGTGAAGCGGGTGCGTTGAGGTCTGTCTCGCCAGGCGGCTTGACGGCCGCCAGCCGCGGGCGTCCCGTTGCCTTGAGTCCATGCTGTCCTTTCGCGTCGAGCATCGCGACGGCGCGCCTCGACCCCGCGTTTCGCCGGCGGATGGCCGTGGACATGCTGCCGCTCATGCCTTGGCTGCGAAAGCGCCTCTCCCCCGCTGAAAGCCCTTTGCCGCTTCCTCCGTCTAGGCCCGGACGACCGAGACCAGGCCAGCCGAAGGGAGCGAGCGAATGGACCAGCGGGATTGCGGTCCGGATCAGGCGCAGGCGCAGGAGCCGGTGAGCGACGCCGGCTCTTCCCCGCCGCCCCACCGCGTCGACAACATCGAGTTGCTGCGTCTCCTGGCCGCCGGAGGCGTCGTCCTGCACCACCTGGGGCATTACGGCAAGGAGCTGGCCGGTGTCGGACCCGGGTGGCTGGCCTGGCCCCTCTTCGTGGGCTTCCCCGTGCCGCTGTTCTTCGTCATCTCAGGTTTCGTCCTGGCCGCCGCGATGGAGCGCAGCAGCCTGCCGCGCTATGCCCTCGCCCGGGCCCTGCGCTTGTACCCCGGCTACTGGCTGGCCGTCGGCCTGCTGCTGCTGGGCCGCGGGCTTGCGGCGCGCTGGGACGGCCACAGCTCCCTCGCCCCGGTGCTGCCCGGCGCCGCCACCCTCGGGCTCTGGCCCGCTGGGCGCGAAGGGGTGCCCTACTTCCTGGGCATCGAGTGGTCGCTGGTGTACGAGGTCTTTCTCTCGGTGGCCCTTGGAGTCCTGGTGCTAGGGGGACGGGGGCGGCTCAAGGAGCTGACCGCAATCTGGCTGGGCCTCCTCTGCGCCAAGGCCATCTATTGGCCGGACCTCTTCTCGGAGCCCTTGCCGAGCGGCCTTGTGATCGCCCTCTCAGCTTTCAACGCCCCCTTCCTCGCCGGGATGCTGCTCCAACAGTGGCGGCCGACGGACCGGCGGCTGCGCAGCCCTGCCCTGGTCGTCCTGCCGGTCCTCGTGGCAGTCGCCGCCACCCGGTCGCGCCTGGAGCTGGCCTGGCTCTGGTGGGGCGCGGCGGCCGTCGTCCTGGTCTGGCTGGCCACCGACCTGCCGCAGATCGGCGCGCGCCACCCCCTGGCGAGACTGGGCGGCTGCACCTACGGGCTGTTCCTGCTGCACGTGCCTCTGATGCTGGTCGCCCTCCGGCAGGCCCAGGGCTGGGGTTGGACGGGCCAGGAGCGGGCCTTGCTGCTCGCCGGGAGCCTGGCCATGGCTGGCGGACTGGCCTTCGGGGCCGTGGAGGCCGGACTGCATCGCCGCCTGCGAGGGTGGGGCGCCCGGCTCAGTGAAACCTGGGCGCCGGCGGCGGGGCGCGCCTTGCTGACCGAAGGCAGTGCTAGGGCTGCAACACCACCGGGATGCTGTTGAGCAGGATCTCGTGCCCGTCCTCGGCCGATTCGTCGAAGACCTCCAGGGTGCCCACCTGGGTTTGAGGGATGCTGTAGGCCACGTTGAAGGCGAAGGCCCCCACGCAGCCGGTGCCGCAGGTGGCCGAGGCATGGCCGCTGGCGATGGTGGCGGCCGCCGCGTCCCTCAGGCGCCAGGAGAACTGGGCCTCGAAGACGTTGGCGCAGCCGCCGACCTTGAAACCAGGCCGCAGCCAGGCGCCCACATGCGGCGTGGTGGTGAAGATGAAGCCCGAGTTCTTGAGCAGGGGGCTGCCGGGCGCCGAGCAGGGTCCGGTGGCCGGGAAGCCCGGCAGGGCCGTGGCGCCGGGAGGCGGCGGGGCGCCCGGTGCGGGGATGGTCAGGCATTGCCCCGCCTTGATCAGGTGCGGGTTGACGATGCCGTTCGCCGCCGCGATGGCCGCTACCGTCACCCCGTAGCGCAGGGCGATGCGCGTCAAGGTCTCGCCCTTCTGCACGCAATGCTGCCGGGCGGCGCTCTCGGCGAGCGTCGCCGCCACGGCCGGGAATGAGGCCGCCGGGCCTGCGCCCAGGAGCAGCAGCAGGAAGAGACCGGCGGTTGTCAGGACCGCCCGGGCCGGGGCAAGCGGCCGCGGGGTCTTGGCGGAAGTTGAAGGCCACATCGTCGATCTCCTTGGTGTGAAAGGTCTGCTCCGCGTCCTTACCGCAAGCGCTGGTAGGCCGCGACGGCCCCCAGGACCGCCGCCACCCCCAGGTCGAAGGCGCCGGGCACGAGGACCCGCGGCAGGAAGGCGCCCAGCCCCAGGCCGTGGATCGCCAGCCCCAGCAGCAAGGCACCCAGCATCGCCGCCGCCGCCGCCGTCACCTGGAGCTGCCGGCCCCGCTTGCGGCCTGCGCCGCGGCTGGTGGCGTCGCCCACCACCATGCCCGCCGCCCAGGCCGCCAGAAGGCTGATCCAGCCGAAGCGTCCGGCCAGGAAGCCCACCACGAGGGCCCCCAGGGCCGCCGCCCCCGTGCCCAGGGCCAGGCCGCCCAGGACCTGGGCCGCCGACACCTTGTAGAGCGGCGAGCGCAGCTCCTTGGCGCAGTCCTTGCAGCGCAGGCCCACGGGATGCTTGCGGGCGCAGGCGGGGCACATCGGGCGGCCGCAGCGGCTGCAGGAGAGCAGGGTCTCGCGTTCCGGATGCCAGGTACAGGTCCGGGCCTCGGGCTCGTCGCCGTCGTCGGCCAGGATGCCGCGGCCATAGCGCTCCGCCAGCAGCTCCAGACCGGCCTCGGCCTCGGCATCGCCCGGCCTGAGGTCCAGCACCTTCTGGAAGTGGGCCCGCTTGGACCGCGGCTCCGTCTCGGCGGAAGCCAACCAGAGCCAGCCATCCGCCGCCGCCGGGTCGCGACGCAGCAACTCCTCCAAGAGGCCGCGGGCGGCGTCCAGCTCACCCGCGCGCACCGCCCCGATGCCGCGCCGCAGCAGCTCCGCATCGTCCAGGCTGTCCAGATCCAGGCGCGTTCTGCTCATTCGCTCTCTCCACGGGGGGCGGCTCTCAGCCCAGGCGGGCGACCATGTGGCCGAAGAAGTCCTCGGGCGGGGACAGGCGCAGGAAGCGCGCCGGCCGGGCGTGGGCCCCTACCTCGATGCGACTGCCGTCCGGCAGCCGGAAGTGGCGCTGGCCGTCCAGGGAGCAGACCGCGTCTTCCTCCGAACGGAGGGTGACCTCCACCCGGGCCGCGGCCGGCAGGACCAGGGAGCGCACGGGCATCGGGTGCGCGACCACCGGCGTCAGGACCATGCAGCCCAGGCGGGGCTCGAGGATGGGGCCGCCCGCCGAGAGCGAGTAGGCGCTCGAGCCCGTCGGGCTGGCGATGACCAGACCGTCGGCCGTCAGGCGCAGGGTCGGACGGCCGTCCACCGCCACCTCCAGGCGCACCGCGTGGGCCACCCGGCCGCGGCCGATGAAGACGTCGTTGACCGCCAGGGCCTCGCTGCCGGCCAGGAGGGGCGGCGTGCCCTCGCGCACGGCCCCCGCTGCGTCCAGGGCGGGCTCCAGCTCCATCGCCGAGCGGGCGCCCAGGGCCACACGCTCCTCGATGCGGCCCGCGCCGGCCAGGACCTGCCGCAGGGCATCGCCCGCATCGGCCGGCGCGATCTCGGTCAGGAAGCCCAGGCGCCCGAAGTTGATCCCCAGGACGGGCAGGCCCAAGGGCGTCGCCAGGCCGACCATCCGCAGCATGGTGCCGTCGCCGCCCAGGACCGCCAGCCAGTCCAGGTCCTGCAGCTTGGGCCGCAGGAGTTCGCGGGACTCCCAGGCGTCCAGGAGGCGCGGCTCGGCGCCCAGGGCCTCGGTCTCGGCCACCAGGGATTCCGCCAGGCGGCGGCTCTCCTCCACCCGGCGGTGGAAGCAGATGCCCAGGCGGCGGCGCAGGGCCAAGGGCTCGCTCATTCGGTCCGTGGGCCGGGCGGCGGCACCGATGGGTCGGGAGGCGGGGCCAAGGCGGGCTCCTGAGGGCGGCGGCGCGGCCACCAGACCAGGGCCGCGGTCGCGAGGGAGAGGAGACCGCCCCAGTTTACCGCGTCCGGCCAGTAGGTCCACCTGAGGGACCACTCGCCTGCCGGGAGGGGCACTGCCATCACCGCGTTCCAGGCCGGCAGGGGGCTGAGGCGAAGGCGCTCGCCGGCCGCCGAGCGGGCCGTCACCCGCCAACCCGGATCGAAGGCCTGGCTCCAGACCAGCCAGCCGGCGACCGGCACGTAGGCGCTCATCCGGGCCCGTCCCGGGTCCAGGCCATCCAGGCGGGCCCAGGGGCCGGCCGCTCGGGCCGCCGCGGTGGCCGCGGCCGCATCCTGGCCGGCGGTGTCCGGCCCCTCCGCGGCAGCCCCCGGCGACGCAGGCTCCCGGCAGACCGCCTGGGCGCCGGCCTGGCCTGCCGCGAAGTCCAGGCGGCGGATGGGGTCGTAGGTCGGGTCCAGCCAGGGCGGCGGCGCGCCGGAAGCCGCGGGCGGACAGGGCGCCTCCGCCGGCAGCCAGACCGGCGGGGCGGGCAGCAGCACCTCGTAGAGCGCCGGGTCCTCGGCCCCGTCGCCGCGGCGGGCCACGGGCCTGAGGGGGGCCGCGTCCGGCGGGCGCCGGGTGACCAGGTAGCGCACGCCCAGGATCCGCCACCAGACCAGCTCCGGCGCCTCCGCGACCAGCGCTTCGAGGCCGGCCAGGCGCAAGGGGCTGTCCCCCGTGCTGTCCTGCAGGCCCCAGAGGCTGGCGGCATTGGGTCCGCCGGGCAGGAGGGCCTCCGAAGACACGCGGCCATCGCGGGCATGGGGCAGGAGAGCGGCCAGGAGGGGGTCCTCCCGGCCCGGCCCGGCCTCGACCGGACAGAGGGCCCGCCCGCGGTTCACCGAGGCCAGGTCGAAGGCCAGGAGGGCCACCAGCCCCCAGGCCGCAGCCGGCCCCAGGCCCTCCGGCGCCAGCCCCCGCCGCAGCAGGGCCCCGGCCAGGAGGGCGATCAGGGCGCTGAAGGCCAGCCCCTGGGCCAGGCCGGGCAGGAGGGCCAGCCAACCCCGGCCGTCCGGCGTCGCCGAGCTCCGGGCCAGGCGACGGAGGAGACCGGAGGCGGACGCATCGCCGTCGATCGGTCCCGCGCCATCGGGCGATCCGGGCTCAGCCATCGCCCCCGCCGCCCCGGCTGAGGCCCCCGGCGCAGCGGCCTCCTCCGGTCCGCAGGCATCCACCGTCGGGACCGGCGCGGCATCGGGTCGCGCGGTCAGGATCAACAGGGCCAGGGCGGCCAGGGCGGCGCCGAAGCCGAGGAGCCGGCGCGGCAGGCGCCCGACCTGGCGCCCTCCGCCGGCGAGAGGAGCCTGCAGGCGATCCAGACCCAGGCCGGCCGCCACCGCCAGGCCGAAGGACCAGAGGAAGGCGGCGCGCTCCTGGTGGCGGAACCAGTCCAGGCCCGGCAGGAGGCGCAGCAGGGGGAAGAGCGGCTGGTTGCCGCCCAAGGACCAGAGCCAGCCGGCGGCGGCCAGACCCAGGAAGAAGCGGGCCCGGGGCGCCTGCCGCCAGGCCCAGCAGGCCAAAGGGAGGGTCAGGATGCCCGCGTAGAGGGGCGACCACTGGCTGAGCCGGCCTGGCATGAGGAGCTGGAGGCTGTCGGCAAGGGGAAGGCCCGCGGCGATCTCCGCGTCGCTGAGCCGGCGGGCGCTGCGGCCCAGGAAATCGGCGGTCGGCAGCCATTGCAGGGCGCCCAGCCCGGCGGTGCCCAGGAGCCAGGCCGCCAGCCGCCGGCCGGCGCCCGGCCATCGCAGTCCGCTGCGTCGTCCCAGGGCCAGGGCCCAGGCGAGGGCGCCGTAGAAGCCGATGAGGGCCGTCTGAGGATGCCCGGCGAGCAGGGGCATGAGGCCGATCAGGAGCAGGCGGCGAAGGTCCGTGCGCGTCGCATCCGGCCGCATCCAACCGATCAGAGCCCAGAACAGCAGCGGCAACCAGGCAGCGGTGTCCAGGATGGCGAGCTGCTGCAGCGGGTAGCCGGTCAGGTAGCCCCCCAGGCCGAAGGCCAGGCCGCCGAAGGCGCGCGCGGGCGGGCCTGCCCCCAAGCGCCCCAGGAGGAGGGCCGTCCCCCAGGCGCCCAGGGCCAGGTGCAGGAGCAGCTCCAGGTCCAGGGCCCAGAGGGGCAGGGGATCCAGGAACAGGGCGAGGAGGGCCTGGGGCAGGCGGAAGGGGTAGAGCACCGCCAGCTGGGGGTCGGCGAGGGCGGGGCTGCCGGCCAGCTGGTGCGGGTTCCAGAGGGGCGGCTGGAGGCCGGACCAGGCCCGGGCCACGAAGGCGCGGTAAGGATGGAACTGGCGCTGGTAGTCCCCCGACGGAGGCCCGACGCGCAGGCGGTCGGCGGCCGCGCCGAAGAAGAGCGGCCAGTGCAGGAGGAGGGCCAGGGCCAGGAAGGCCAGGTAGCCGCGCAGGCCCCAGGGCCGGCGGAGCCGGGCGATCGGGCGGATGAGCGATGGGGGCATGGAAGGGATTATATGGGTCCAACCTTTTTCCGTCGCCAGGTGTTCTCTGTAAGCGAAGCCGGGAGGCGCCCGCCGGTTTCGGCGTCGGCGAGGCGTCGGTCGACCGTAGCCAGGACGTGGCATTGGCGACGCGCAAGGCCGGAGGAGAAAGCTTAAACTCCGCAGGTCCTTAGCAGAACGGAAGCCCGTTCCCCCCCCACCTGGCTTCCCAAGCTTGCACGTGATCTTGAACCTATCCTTGAAACCCCCTCGTCGCTGTGCTGTGCTTGCCGCGGTCCGGCACATTAAGAATTCCGGAGCAGTCGTGCCGAACGCGTAACCAAACGCGCTCCACCTGCGTCTATGGCTTCAGCAACGGCAGCTCACCGCCACATCGGCCCCTTGAAGAGCTTCCGCTCAGACCTTGAACCGTATCCGTCCAAGCCGCAATGCCTGATCAAGGAGTGTTGCAATGACCACTGGAATGTTCATCCTCGTCATCATGCTTCTTCTGGTGTGGTGCGACGCGCTGGTACTCTCCGGCCGCTGAGCACGAAGGCTGCCGCGGGCCTGCGCCCCTGCGGGCCCGCGGCTAGCCCCCCCTAGGCCGTCCCCCCAAGACAACTTCTCCTCCTTTGCACAGAAACGCCGAGCCATTGCGCTCGGCGTTTCTGTGTGCTGCGCCGGGCGCCCGGCGCTCGTCACGGCCTCGCCGGCGCGGCCTGCGCTGGGCGGACGGGCAGGGGCCGCGGCGCGACGCGGCGGGTGCCGGCGGCCGCCTGCTACAATCGCGGCGCATGAAGCGCGCCCTCATCGACCTGGCGGACGGCGGCCTCACCGGCCTGGCCACCGGCGCCCTTGGCCTGATCCTCGCCCGTTGGCGCGGTCTTCCGCTGCCGGACGCGGCCTCCGGCCTCTTCGTGGCGGGCGCCATGGTGGCCTTCCTGGCCATGGTCTGGGCCGTCCTGCGGCGCCCCTCGCCCCCCGGCCTGCTGCGACGTTGGCCTCGGCCCCCGGCCGTGCCGCCCACCGGCCGCCAGATCTGGCTGGACCGCGCCGTCAGCACCGCCAACCTGTGGCTGAGCGCCGGGGTGGCGATGATCCTCCTGTCGTTTCTGGTCCTGTTCGTCCCCTGATCGGACCGCGCAGCGGTCTCCCCACCCGTAGGAGGGTCGACGATGGAGCACGGTGAGCGGCAGGCCTTGATCGCTGAGCTGGCGGCCTATCCCCGGCAGCTCGCCGACCTGGTCGGGGCCCTGGGCGACGAGGATCTCGGCACCGCCTGGGAGGCAGGGGAGTGGACGGTTGCCCAGAACGTCCACCACCTCCTGGACTCGCACCTGCACTGCTACCTGCGCTGCCGCCGCATCCTGGCCCAGGCGGATCCGGAGCTGCAGCCCTACGACCAGGACGCCTGGGCCTGCCTGCCCGACGCGCGGTCGACCGACATTGCCGCCACGCTCGAGGACCTGGACCGCCTGCATCGGCGCTGGGCGCGCTTCTTCGCGGACCTGCGCCCGGAGGACTGGCAGCGCAGCGGCCGGCATCCCGAAGCGGGAAGGGTGAGCATCGCGGACATCCTGCGCTCCTACACCGCGCACGGAAGGGCGCATCTGGCCCAGATCCAGCGCTGCCTGGCCGCGCGCCCGGCCTCGCCCCCCTTGTCCCTGCCCTCCGCCTTCCCCGCTCTGCGCCTGGATGCCGACCCGCGCGAGGCGGCACCCGAACTGCGCAGCCTGGCGCCGGCGGACCTGCCCCAGCAAGGCGAGGTCTGGCTGCGGGTGGACTGGTCCAGCCTGAACTATAAGGACGCCCTGGCCCTCACCGGCAGGGGGCGCATCCTCAAGGGCTACCCCATGGTGCCGGGCATCGACCTGGCGGGGACGGTGCTGGACGGCGGGAACTCGAGCCTGCGCCCGGGCCAGGCGGTGCTGGTCACCGGCCGGGGCATCGGCGAGGAGCATTGGGGCGGCTACGGCGGGCTGGCCCGCGTGGCGGCGGAGTGGTGCGTGCCCCTGCCGCCCGCCCTGGAGCCGCGCCAGGCGATGCTGATCGGCACCGCCGGCTACACAGCGATGCTGGCGGCCCTGATCCTGGAGGACGAAGGGGTCTGGCCCGACGGCGGCGAACTGCTGGTGACGGGCGCGGCCGGCGGGGTGGGCAGCTTCGCGGTGGGCATCCTCGGCGCGATGGGATACCGGGTGATCGCCTCGACCGGGCGGATGGAGGAGGAGGCCTACCTGCGCGCCCTGGGCGCGGCAGGGCTGGTCCACCGCGCCGAGCTGGGCGAAGGACCGGTCAAGCCCCTGGCGCGCGTCCGCTGGGCGGGCGGCGTGGACAACGTGGGCGGCGTGACCCTGGCCAACCTGCTGGGCCAGGTACGGCGCCACGGCGTGGTGGCCAGCTGCGGCCTTGCGGGGGGAGCCGAACTGCCGGCCACCGTCTTCCCCTTCATCCTGCGGGGCGTCGCCCTCAGAGGCGTGGACTCGAACTACTGCCCGCCGCTGCGGCGGCAGGAGGCCTGGCGAAGGCTGGCGGCCCTGCCGGCGGAACTCCTGGCCCGCATCGACGCCGGGACCGTGACCCTCGCCGACCTGCCCGAGGCGGCAGGGCGGCTGCTGGCCGGGCAGGTGCGGGGGCGCCTGGTGGTGAAGGTGGGCTGAGGACGGGCAAGCCCCGGCCCAGAACAGGGGGCGGGCAGGTCGGATCGCCAGGAGCTGCGGCCCGGCGACGGGGCGGACGGTAAGCGGGCCGCGGCTCGACGTCGGCGCGGATCGGAAGCAGCCGCGGCTCAGCGACGGCGCGGATCGGAAGCGGCCGCGGCTCGACATCGGCGCGGATCGCTTGACCCTCGGTCCCCGGCCGTGCTATACCCGCCCCGCCGCCACGGGTGCCGCCCTTCGTCCCGCGCCGCGGCGCATCCAGCCAGGAGGCAGACCCCTTATGTCCCAGCCGCGCCCCCGCCGTCCGCGAGCCGCCCTGTCGGCGCTGTCGTCGCTCAGTTGCGCGATCATCGCACTGGCGACCCTGGCGACCATCACCACGCCCACCGTCCGCGCCCAGGCCGTCGACGGGCCCGGCATGGCGCGGCCCTTCGGTCGCGGCCTCCCCCAGCCGCAGCGTCCCCTGACCACGCCCACCGGCACGGCCAGCCCCGAGCCCTCGGCAACCGCCACGGATGTCGGCACCCCCGACCCGACGCAAGCGCCGACCGACACCAGCACCCCGGCCCCCACGCCGACGCCCGTGCCCAGGCCGGCCTACCTCCCCCTCCTCCTCCAGGGCCTGGACAAGGGCGACATCCCCCTGGCGCCGGAGGGCTTCCTGCCGCGCAGCATGGCCCACGACCTGACCCTGCCGCAGCTGGACAACAGCGCGGACGATCCGGCGAGCGCGCCGGATGTCCCTCTGGTCATCAAGCCGGGGCAGACCGACGGCGACGGCTACCTCTTCGTGGGCCTGCACCCGGCCTCCGAGCTGTCGCAGCAGCTCTGGGACTCCAAGCTGGCCAAGTGGCTGGAGATCTCGCCGCCCACCGAACACTACGTCTTCCAGGCCTTCGGCGGCGCCGACCCGCGCGGCACGGTGCTGGCCCAACGGGCGCGCATCGCCGAGGCGATGAAGGGCGCCGACCTGTCCGAGGATGCCCAGAAGGGCTGGTGGGAGCGCCTGCACTTCGTGACCATCGACCCGATGGCGGCCACCGACCAGAAGGGCCTGGACTGGTGGCGCACCGTCCTGCGGGACTGGGGCACGAACAACCCGGTGGCCGAGGTGTCCTGGACCGATGCCGACGGCCGCCGCGAGCAGCGGACCCTCGCCGCCGCGGGCGACGCCGGCTGGGCGCGGCCGATCAGCGAGCAGAGGCCCATGGCGGGCGAGCTGGCCGCCCAAGGCAACCTGGGCTGCAACGGCATGCAGCCGGCGCAGGACCTGCGCGGCAAGATCGCCCTGGTGCCGCGCGGCACCTGCAACTTCGTGGAGAAGGCGGCCAACGCCGCCCGCAACGGCGCGGTGGGCCTGATCATCTACAGCGACGACCGGCCGAGGACGCAGATGGCCGGCAGCTGCGCGCCCTGCCCCGGCATCCCGGCGATGATGATCGAGAAGGCGCCGGGCCTGGAGCTGCAGGCCCTGCTGGAGGCCGGCACGACGGTGACGGTCAACGGCACCAGCAAGCGCGCCCCGGCCCACGCCCTGGCCATCGACCACGACGGGCGCCTCAGGGAGTTCGGCTGGATCCCCTACGGCTTTGCCGACAGCCCCATGGACCTGCTGGAGCAGCTGGCCTACGAGGCCCAGTACTACATCTTCGAACGCCACCGCGACTACTGGCAGCAGACCGTCCCGGGCACCCTCATCATCCCCGTGTACCGCAACCTGGCGGCGTCGGATCCGGGCTGGACGGGCCGCCGCTACATCGCCGAGTTCGAACTGCCGGACGAAGCCGCCCTGCGCCAGTACGATACCCTGGAAGTGGACATGAGCCTGGGCTGCCCGCACGGCATCGACCGCCAGTGCGGGGACTGGGACTACCTGGTCCAGCTCTACCACTGCGACGACCCGGCCAACCCCAACCGCTGCGAGACCGAGCTGGTGCGCTGGATCACCGCCTACAAGCGCGCCGGCCACTGGGTCACCGACATCAGCCCCGTGCTGGGCTACCTGCGCAAGGGCGGCAAGCAGCGCGTCGGCTTCTGGACGGTGCAGAAGTACGTGGTGGACATGACGCTCAAGCTCTCGGACAAGAACAAGACCCACATGGCGGTGCTGGACAAGGTGCCGCTCTTCGGCGGCGGCAGCTTCGTCAAGGACTACAACGACAAGTACCAGCCCATCAGCTTCACGGTGCCCGAGCAGGTGCAGAAGGTGGAGCTGGTGACGGTCATCACCGGCCACGGCTTCGCCGGCGACACCAAGAGCTGCGCCGAGTTCTGCAACCACACCCACCACTTCACGGTGAACGGTACCGAGTTCCAGGTCAGGCACGACAACGCCGACGAAGGCTTGCCGCCTGCCGAGTTCAACTACGGCTGCTCGAACATGGTGTCCCTGGGCGTCGTCCCCAACCAGTTCGGCACCTGGCCCTACGCCCGGGCGGGCTGGTGCCCCGGCCTGGACGTGCCGCCGAAGCGCATCGACATCACCGAGCAGGTCAAGAAGGGCGGCGAGGGCAACGTCATCACCTACCGCGGCCTCTACCGCGGCGAACCCTACGTCCCCGAACTGGCGCCCGACCAGACCAACTTCGACGCCCGCATCGACATGACCAGCTACCTGGTCTACTACGGAGCCCCCTGAGGCCGGGCCGTGCGCGGCGGCAGGGCCCCAGCCTCCGATGGCCCTCGCCGCGCACGGCCGCCCTCTCTGGGTCTTGCGTTTCGCCCGTCCGGCACGGTATGATTGCCTGCCGCGGCGTGCCGAAGCGTTGCCGCACGGCAAGCCGGGCCACCTGGCCGGGCCTCCGCCCCAAGTTCAACGAGGAGTGACGCAAGGACCATGGTTGAGTTTCGCCTGAACCGCAACATCTTCTACGGATTGATGGCGGTGCTGGGCATCGGTCTGGCCTTGGGCCTCGGGCTCTTGATCGCCCAGCTCATGGGTGACAAGTCCGGCGGCGACAGCACGGTCGCTGCCCCGACTGCCCCCGCCGGCCAGATGGCCCAGCCCCCTGCCGGCAACGCCATCCCGATCGACCCCAGCAACCCGCAGGGCGCGGTGGATGCCATCACCGGGGGGGCCTCTGACCCCAATGCGATGGCCCCCCAGCCCACGGCCTCCATCGACTATGCCAAGTACGGCATCGGCGCGGACGGCGAGCTGACGCCGGAGCAGGACGCCAGCATCGCCCGCATCGAGTTGAACGATGCGGCGGCCAAGGTGGGACAGCCCAACGTGCTCTTCGTGGACACGCGCAGCAGCATCGAGTTCGAGGGCGGGCATATCCAGGGCTCCCAGAACGTGCAGGCCTACACCCAGGACAACCTCTTGGAGAACCTGCCCCGGGACAAGGAGATCATCCTCTACTGTGCTTGAAACGCCGAGCACACGAGTGCCCGTGCGGCATTCATCATGAAGGGGATGGGCTTCACTGACATCAAGGTCATCCGCGGCGGCTGGAACGCCTGGAAGGCCGCCGGCCATCCCACGGTGGCAGGGAGCCAGTAAGGCCTCCGGCCTTGCCCAAGCTGTTCCACGCTTCGGGAACGCGCCGGATCGCAGCTTCCCGGACGCCCTCAGCACACACCGAGCACCCTCGCCTCCGGCGGGGGTGCTTGCGTTTGGGCAGGGGTCGCGGGGCGGGTCGCCTGATCCTGCTGCTGGCGACGACCGCGCCGCTCTGCCTCGGCGCCTGCAGGGCGAACCCGACCCCCAAGACCGTCCCGGCGACCGTCCCGGCGACCGATCTGCGCCCGGCGAGCCCGTCTGCCGACGCTGTCTCCCCGACCGGCGGCATCGGCACCGGCACCGGCGACGACGGCAAGGTCGCCGGGAGCGCCACCGCCCTCCCCGTTCCCACGCTGGACTACGCCGCCCTGGGCCTGCCCCCCGACGGCCGCACGCGGGTGGAGGACGAACTCACCGTCCCCGAACTGAGCGCGGCCGAGGCCGGGGCCTACCTGGGCGACCGGCGCACCGTCTTCGTGGACATCCGGCAGGCCCACGAGTTCCGCGCCGGCCACATCCCGGGGGCCCGCCGCATCCAGGCCCAGGTCGAGGACGGCCTCCTGGCCGAGCTGCCCCTGGACCAGCGGCTCATCGTCTACTGCGCCTGCCACAGCCGGCAGGCCATGGCCCGCACGGCGGTGATCCTCCGCGCCCTCGGGGGCGCGGAGGTCTACATCCTCGACGGCGGCCTGCCGGCCTGGCGCGCCGCGGGCCTGCCGGTGGAAACGGGGGACGGGCCCTGACCGCTGCCCGCGGCCGCGTCAGACCTGCACCTCAGATCTGCACCTTCTCCCAGGCCATCCCGGAGCCCTCGACGTTGCTCTCGCTGCTGATGACCGCTGCCCGGCCGCCTTCCGCCGGCAGCCAGCGGGCCGCGGCGGCACGGAGGGCGGCGGTGTCCACCGCCAGCACGTCCTGGCGGAAGCGGTTGAGGCGCGCGGGGCCGAAGTCCACCAGGTCCGCGACAAAGCGGGCCCGGCCTTCGCCGGCCGGGCTGGCGGGGCGGTCCAGGCCGCCGATGACGCCCAGGATGGCCTCCTTGAGCAGGCGGGCATCGTCCGGTGCGGTCTGCAGCCAGGCCAGGCTCTCGCGCATGTCCCGGTAGGTGTCGGCCAGGCGGGGATCGCGGTAGGAGGTCAGGCCGAAGCTGCCCGACTGGCCGGCGCAATTGGCCCGCCCGCCGTAGGCGCCGCCCTGCTCGCGCAGCCGCGTATGGAGCTGGTTGAAGGTCAGGTAGCGGGCGGCCACCGCCAGGGCGGCGCTGTCTGGGTGCAGGAAGGGCACGGTGGGGAAGGCGAGGGCGCAGTAGTTCACCTGCGTGGCCGTCAGGTAGGCCGTCGCCGGCTGCGTGGAAGCGCCGGGCACGCCAAGGCGGTGGGCCGCGGCGCGCTCGGCGGGCCGCTGCCAGCCCTCCCAGGCCGCGATGGCGCGCTGCTGTTCTCTGGGGTCCTTCGCGGCATCGCCGATGAGCGCCAGGCGCAGGGGGCCTTGCCCCAGGCGGGCCCACAGCGCCGCCAGCCGCGCCGCCAGGGCCTCGAGCGCCGGTCGGCCCTCGGCGGCCACCTGGGCCTCCTGGGCC